>Ga0208197_1000012_pt1 | contig 217454 bp, 188 predicted proteins | sample AD_JPNNA4_MetaG_FD_184444 | JGI IMG/M metagenome (GOLD analysis project Ga0208197, IMG submission 184444) | Active sludge microbial communities of municipal wastewater-treating anaerobic digesters from Japan - AD_JPNNA4_MetaG (SPAdes) (version 2) | ecosystem: Engineered > Bioreactor >...
AGGCGTGGTAAAGAATACTCGTGGACATGGTTTCCTCCAGGTAGGGTTGAGTCGTGTCTCCCTACATTGGAGGTCCGTGTCCACTTTTTCAAGTTGTCGTGAAAAGTACGCAAGATTCGGATGAACCCACCTTTTCACCTGCGCGGTGATCCTGTCGCATGAAGGCTTTCAAGGTGTTCGTATACCTCCGGAAACCCTCGCAGAACTGTGTGCGACCGAGGCCATGAGGTGTTTGCTCTCGATACTCTTCCCAGAGCCCCTGGAGGGTCAGGTCCTTGTCATTTCGGTATTCGAGATAGAGGGTGGGCCAATCCGGCGTGGGGATGGGGGGGCGCGCTCCTGGAACCGGAGGATACAACTGCTGTTCGAGGAGTGTTTCATCCAGTGCCAGAGCGGCATCGATCGTCAGGCCGCTTGCCCTGAAGCGCCTGAGGCATTCGCCGACGGAGCTGTGAACGACTTTGCACGAAGCGGCAACCTGACGCTGTGAAAGCCCGTGGAGAATTGTAAATCGCAAGATATCTTTAATCTTCCTCATCGAAAGCCTTTCTGCTGCCATATGTTCTTCGTCTCCTTTCGTGGGGACGAGAATGATAGCAACTGAACCAGTTCGATGGGGTGCGGGGCACGAAAACCAGCCAGGAGAGGATTTTTTGAGAAGGAAAGGGATGGGGCCGGGAAGGGAAAACCAAGAGCTGGTTTTCCCTTCTCCGGAAAGAACATTCGAAACATCTCGTAATATCCGCATCACAACTGGTTATCCGGCATGTCGGCCACCCAATCCGGGAAGTCGGCCAGTGTATCCGGCCTACACCGGATACCTGGCCAACTTCGTGCCGGATGGAGTGGCCGACTTCCACCGGACAAAGTGGCCGACATCAACCGGATGAACTGGCCGACATTAACCGGATAACACATTTCCAGCAGAAGCACATGAAAAGAGGTGTAACGAAATCGAAGTTTACAAGGTATTCTGAAGTGGGCTGCAAAAATGGGAATGAACCGGAAGGCAGTATCCGGCGTTCTGGATAGGCACATGGTATTCAATGAATGAAAACTTGACAGTTATGAGCGTATGATCTTAAATGAAGGTAGCGAGCGATCTTCGGAACGAGTGCCTCGCCTATCGATTGAATGCCGATATAAGAATTCATTTCTATGGTGGAGGAGAATGCCGTGAGAAACATGTTGATGCTTGGTGTCCTCGTGTGTGGTCTTCTTGTGCAGGCCGACACGTGCCGTGCGGCCGAAGCGGCTACCGGGATGCAACCTGCGGCAGGAGCGACGACCCCGGCGATCCAGAGTCCCGAGATGAATCTCCAGTTCGACAACGCATTGCCCGCGAACTTCCGTGGCGGTGATCCCGACAGCACCGAAGTGCATGTTCTCGAAGATCAGCCCTACAAGCGGCAGGAGCACACTCTCCTGTATGAGGACACTCCGCAGGGAATGGGTGCGCCGGCAGGCGCGACGTTCGAGGGGCCGCCGACCATCAACTGGACGACGGACCGGGTCGGTGCCGATGGCTCGGTTCAGACCATTTCCAACGACAACAACAACAAGGCGACGAGCGAAAGCGAGTTTCCCGAGCCCGGAGAGTATCGGGTCGGCAACAGCGGCGCCCGCCAGGTCAGCGGCAGCGGCGGCGGTGCCTCGAACACGTCCGGAAGCGAGGGACAGTCGGCGTCGAGCGCCGGCTCTGGTACATCCGCAGGAACGGCGGGCAGCGCTGCAGCGGGCAGCCAGCGCGTGACGTCTACCCAGACGACCGGCGTGGTCTGCCATGACGTGACCAGCCCGAACGTGTGGGCCGTCTTCCAGGAAGCCGCCGGAAACACCCAGGCGGCGCTTGACGAGACCGAACTTCAGCAGAAGCTGAGCGAGCAGCTGCTCGCTGCCAAGGGGCAGTTCGACCCAGCGGCGCCCGTTTCCGACGCGCTGAAGGGCGCCAGCATGCTTGCGATTTCCGAGTTTCCCGTCAACAGAAAGCCCGCCGAAAAGACGGCCGCCGTGGCCGTGAAGGGGCCCCTGTTCAACGAAGTCGGGAAAGACGAGACGAAGGTTGCCGCCACCGTCGCCATGAAGGTGCTCGATGCGGAAACGCAGACGCGCCTGACCGAAGTCGGCGCCACGAGCTCGCTCAAGGGTATTTTCGTCCGCCGGAACGTGCCATTCATCGTCGTTGCCCTCGCGACGGACAACGGCGACAAGTGCACGACCGCGGCCGGAGCCGTCTGCCGGATCGAAACGACGGACGGGACCGAAGTCGACAAAGACGATAGTTCGTACATGTTCCGCGTCCCGAACTATCCCCGGAATGAATATAAGGATCAGCCCGAATATCAGTTCGTGATGGAAGGCGCCGACAAGGACGGCAACAAGACCGTCGTTCGCCTGCCGCTGTATGTTGTCAATACGCAGATGGCCGTTGAAGGCGGCCGCAACGAATAACCGACGAACGAAAAGGGGAACATGTCGAAGATGCGTCCTGTTTCACTGATACTGGCTGTTGGTGTTGTGTTCTCGATCGCGGCCGCCGCTCCGGCCCAGGAGCCGGCGGCTGGGACCCAGCCCCCCATCATCGATACGTCCAAGACGCCCTGGCTCGAAGGGGTCACCATCCCGACGAAGCCGCCGCACGTCAGCCCGCTGGTGCCGGTCGACATCGCGGGGGAGGGCGGCAACCCTGTTCCTGCAACGATCAGCGAGGATATTCCGATCCTGCTGATGGCGAATTCCGAGATTTTCGGGGAAAAGCCGCCCGCCACCTGGAATGGCACCGATCTCCCGGATGCAGAATGGACGGGGCGCGCGTCCGTACGCTGGTTTTTTGAGGACGTCGCCAAGAATCGCAGCATGCTTGCTTCTCTCACTGACGAGCTTCCTGAAAACCAGGTGAAGGTGATCCCGCTTGACCCGACGAAATCCGGAGCCGTCACGATCACGATCGCGAGGCCGATGAAATACCGCATCGCCGCCGACCGGTTCAGAACAACATTCGTGAACGCGAGTCGCAGCCTGTCCACTATCGTGACCGATATTACCCCCCCGGTGTGCGGCCTCGAGATCACTGCGGGCGGCGAATCGGGAACGGTGTATCCGGTCGAAAATCCGGTGCATGCATACCCGCTTCCGAAGCATGCCGATGTGATCTGCCGCGGCAAGCTGTTTGGAACTGCCGGCGATGACGAGAGCGTGACCGTCGAAGGCCTCGAACTGGGAGCGCGGATGATCGTACCTGCAGAGCGAGCGACCCTGCGCCTCGCGAAAGAGGCCGTCGTCACGCTCAAGCCCCTGCTCCAGGATAACCAGCAGGTCGACGAAAAGACCGTGCGCTTCGGCCTCTGCGAGGGGACCGGGGAAAAGCCGGCTCTCGTCGGCCAGGAGAACCCGGCCGAGCTGAAGCTGGCCGAGGTGAAACTGCCGGAAAAGCCCTTCTTGTTCATCGAGGCTGCGGATCTCGCCGGAAACCGGCAGGTGCTCTATATTCCAATACAAATACAATAACGGAGGTGCATGCGGGGGGCGGCTGGGGGATTCACCTGCCGCCGGTCCTGCGCGAACATGGCGAAGGAATCGCACGGACGCCTGCCCCTTCATGCCGATATGCGAGGAGATGCCGGCCTGATTCGCGAAAGCGGGCCGGCCGTCCTCTCTCTGCCGCCCCGGCTCCGGAAGCCTGACCGGCACGGAATCACGTTCATCGAGATCATGATCGCGGTCCTGATCCTCGCGGCGCTCCTGCTTCCGGTCTATCAGTTCATGAACTCGGCCGTTCGCGAGACCGAGCGGTTCTACGCCGAGGCCGTCGCGATCTCGCAGGCGAAGTTCATCATGGATACCCTGATGTTCCAGATTCCGTGGCGGGCTATCCGGGCGGGCAATCCGGCCAGGTTCGAGGACCCGAAAGCCGTACCGGCCGTCCAGACGATTCTGAATGCGCTGATGCCGCGCCTATTTGGCTCCGGATACGAGGGTGGGACGGTCGGAAGCTATGTGGGCGACGGCCTACTCATGGACAAAAAGGGATTCCTGTACCGCATTCGCCTCAAATGCGTCGATCTTGACGAAGTGGAGTTTGCGATCGACATCCCCGGCAAAGGAATCAGCACCTTCATGCCGAACAAGCTGACCCCCAAGGATGCCGACGGCAAGTATTCCGTGATGAAGAAGCTCATGCTGGAGATCCGGTGGTCTCTCCACAAAGGCACCGACCCTCTCCAGGATCCCCAGGCGAAAGCCCTCCATCTTGTTGCGATTAAATCGCACCTGGACGAATGACGATGGAACGCCGGCGCAACGTGAAAAGCAGACGGGGAATGGCGGTGGCGGTGGTGCTCTTTTTTGCTGTTTCTATAATGCTATTTATGTATATGCTGGTCGGCTCGAACACCAATCTTTCGCTGCAGAACAAGAAGACTCTCGGCCAGCTCCAGGCGTATTACCTCGCTCAGTCCGCCCTTCAGCACGTCATGCTGAAGCTGCGATTCCTGCCGAAGGAGACCTACGAAGCCTTCGCGGCCGGGGCGACGGTTCCGTATCCCGATGTGGAAAGCGATCTCCACCCGCAACTCCGCCTGACGAAGCCTGCCGGGGAAAACTGGTCGCTCTATGCCTCCTCCGTCGACGATTCGTCGTGTCCCGTCGAGGGAAAATATCAACTCACATCGATTCGCCTCGACAGTTCGCTCGACGGGATGAGCATGGTTCAGGACGGATATGAACTGGAGGTGACCGCGACGGTGAAGGGAACGGGCGGCCTGACGCATACCGACTCCGTGAAGGAGCAGATCATCATATCCCGATTTACCGGAGGCATCGGGCCATGAACCTGCATCCGGGAAGATGCTCGCCGGCCCGCGGCATGACGCTGATGGAGGTCATGATCGCCGTCGCCCTCGTTTCCCTCGTGTTCGGGGTCGCATACCGGATCATGGACCAGGCCCGGCGGGAGTCGCGCAAGGGTTTCTGGCTCCAGAAGGCGATCACCGAACTGCGCAACGGAACCCGAGCGATCTCGATGCGTCTGAAAAAGACGAGTTATCCGACGACGATCGCCAGGTCCGGGGGGCGGCAGATCGTGGTTTCTTACAAGGAAAAGAGAACCTATGACCATTCGGGCCGCTTGCGGAACCTGGTCGTCAAAAGCTCGAACGCCATGGATCTTATGACGAAAACTGGCGTGGTGCGTTCGTCGGCTGCCGAGACCGTCTTGATGCGATTCCCCGTGTGCGTTCCCGAAATGGATATCGATTCATATACATCCGGCGTCGTCACGTGGATCGAGGTCGTCATGGGGCCCGGTCCCGACTTTCCCATCAACGGTCTTTCGCGTATTTTCCTCCGGGAACGTGACGAAGCCTACGACACCAGAGCGCTACCCGATCGGGCGTATGGCCTGTCGACGGCGTTTGACCCTGCCCTTGCTGTCGCGAGCAGGAAAATCCTCGTCGGCGACGTCGACCAGGTAAGGATTGATACGTGGGCCATCGACGAGCTTTCCGGGGTCCACGTATCGAGCGCGGGCGCGGTTGGCACGACGACGAAAAAGAAATACCTCGTCTCGCTGCGGATCGACTGCATGAACCCGATTGACAAGACGATGACGATAGGAGATCAGAGCTCCGTCACGGTGAACACCGACGTGGGACCCCTTCCGTAGATAATCTGAAAGGGTTTCCCTGTCATAGAAGCGGCGTCGAGAGGCGTCGAGCGCTTCAGCCATAAATGATGCCGAACCCGTCGAAGCGCAAGAGACTTCCGCCCCCCGGCGGGTTCGGGGACGACGAACTGCAGATATCGGGACGTTCGTCGTTCGATCGGTTTCAGGCCGTTGCTAGCAGGCAGCCATGGATCTCGTGGGCAAGGGCGTGTTTCTGCATGACTCCGACCTGCGTCTTGACGAGTTTTCCATCCCGGAAGAACGCCAGCGTCGGAATCGACATTACGCCGAACCGCACGGCCAGCTGCTGGTTCTCATCCACATTGACTTTGGCCACTTTCACTTTTCCTTCGAAATCTTTCGCGATTTCTTCGATGGTCGGGCCGAACGCCCGGCAGGGGCCGCACCAGGGGGCCCAGAAATCGACGACGACGGGGATGTTGCCCGCTGTTACTTCCTGATCGAAATTCGCCTGGGATAATTCGAGTGTCATAACGTGTCTCCTTTGTCATGGTGGAATACTGTTCCGTATGCGGTGATGCGCCGCGGTGCTTCATTGACTCGGCAGAGCCGCGACAGAAGCCCAAATAGCAACAGGCGTGCCAGCTGTTGAAATCCTCGGTGCGATGCGATTTTCGAACGAGCGCGATGCGCCGGAGTCAGGCGAGTGCGCAGTATGTGCATAGATACCGTGTAGGTATTGCATGGTTCTGAATGCTGCCCGCGCGCGGATCGCGTCGAGGTTTTGCTGTCACGCCAGCTGGGCCGGGCTTGTGAAGCCAAACCCGAGCTCGGCAAAGGGGTGAGAGCTTTTCGTGCTTCGACAGACCCGCCACTATTGAGTTCTGCATATCAAAAACCAGCTTCATGTCTCCGTTCGTGCTGAGCTTGTCGAAGCACGAACAGCCACTTGCCGATGGTTCCTCATTTCGCCCTTCGACAGGCTCAGGGCGAACGGTTGGTTTCATTCTGCAGGACTCAATAATGGAAACGCGAAACGGCTTATCGTCTGCGGGAGTCGACAGACAGGCTGCATTGTCGTGATCGTGACGCCGGCAAGACTTTGAGAAATGCTTGGGATCAGCATGTCGTTGGACTTTGGCTGCCGTGGCACGGTTTGTGCTGATAGCGAAATCATGGTTATATAGGATCAGCTTCGAATCTCTAGAGGAATCCAGGAGGAAGTTATGTCCCGTGTCGATCGCCTGTGTATCGCCATGCTCTGTCTGACCTGCGTTTCAATGCCCGGTTTTGCCGCCGAGCCCCTGTCGATCGGCGAGGCCGTGAGAAAAGCCTTGGATCACAGCCCGGCACTCGGCGCCGCACGGGAAGGCGAGAGCGTGGCGCGCGAAAAGATCGGCGAGGCCCGGGCGATGCGCGGCGTCAAAGTGACGGCCGGCGTGTCCGATACCCGGCTTGACAGCCCGATGATGGCCTTCGGGGCTCGTCTTGACCAGGGCCGCATCGCGATGGCCGACTTCCAGCCCGACCGGCTGAACGACCCCGATGCGGTGAACAACCTCAAGATCGGTGCGCAGGTCGTCCTGCCGCTCCATCTCGGCGGCATGGACCGCCACGCGGAGCGCGCGGCTCGGTTCGGCCTCGATGCGGCCGCGCAGGACACGGCGCACGCCTCTGAGGAGACGATTTTTCGCACGATCGACACGTATCTCGGGGTTGTGCTCGCCCGCGAGAGCCTTGCGGTGGCCGAGAAGGCTTGCGAGATGTCGGCCGAGAGCCTGAAGAATGCGCAGGCCGCCGTCGAAGCCCAGCGCGCCGTCGAGTCGGACTTCCTCCAGGCGAAGGTACACCATTCCCAAAACCAGGAAACCAGCCTTCGGATGCAGAACCAGTATCGGCTCGCCCTCGAAGGCCTCGCCACGGTGATGGGCGTCGCCTCCGCTTCCGATTACGAGTTGACCATGCCGTTGCTCCTGGAAGAATGCACTTCCTGCGGAGAGGAGCCCGCGGTGCTTCTGGATATCGCCCTGCGCAAGCGCCCCGATTATCTTGCCCTGCTGAAGCGCGCCGACGCCGTTGCGCAGAGCGAGCGCATGCACCGCGGCGCGGTCCGGCCCCACGTCGTGCTCGGCGCGGCGGCAGACCACAACCGCGACGGCTTCGACGGCGACGGCCACGGCAACAGCATGGTGTTCGCGCGCGTCGACTGGAATATCGCCGACGGCGGTGAAGCGAGCCACAAGGCCGCGGGGGCGAGGGCCCAGGCGCGCCAGCTCAGGCTGGCGGCGCAGGCCCTGAAGGACGGGATCCATCTCCAGATCCGTGAGGCCGTGACGAGTATCAACAACGCGCTCGAACGGATCAGGGTCAGTCGGGAAGCCGTGGAAAACAGCACCGAGTCCCTCCGCATCCTGCGCGACCGGTATACGGCGGGGCTGGCGATCATGAGCGACCTGCTCGGGGCCGAGACCAGTCTCCTGTCGCACCGCATGAATCACCTGAAAGCGCTGTATGACTACTCGATCAGCCGAGCGCGCCTGAAGATGGCCCTCGGCGATCTCACGCTCGAGCGGTGCGCCCTGCTCCAGGACCAGGCGAATGCCGTTGAGAAGTGAATCCGCAGATCATGAATCGCATTCCCGTTCGTGCTGAGCCTGTCGAAGCACGATAGGCTTTCGCCCCCTTCGACAGGCTCAGGACAGGCTTCGACAGGCTCAGGGCGAACGGGTGTTTTACACATATATCACATAGTGTATCAATAGACGGCTTGATGCCGTAAGACGGGAGAATATTGTATGAATACGGCTATAAAATTTTGTATCGCCGGCCTTGCCGGGATGACGCTTCTGTTTTCCGGTGCGCCGTTGTCGGCGCAGGAAACTTGGCAGACGGCCGCGAACGTCGAGCAGAGCCTGGTTTACGAGGCGATCGGGAACATTCAGCCAAAGGTCGTGACGACGCTTTCCAGCAAGGTCATGGGCAACGTCCTCGAAGTGCTCAAGCGCGAGGGTGACACGGTGAAGGCCGGCGAAACCGTCGTGAAGATCGACGCCCGCGACGTCGCCTCTGACCTGGCCGGGGCCCGCGCGGGGCTTTCCGAAGCGGCAGCGATGAAGACCGAGATCGATCGCGGTCTTCAGGCCGCCCAGGCGCAGAAACAGCAGGCGGACGCCGGGCTGAAGCTCGCCGAGTCGTCCTTCCAGCGCATCAGGGAACTGTTCGAGAAAAAGTCGGTCAGCAAGCAGGAATACGACCAGGCCGAGGCGGCGTTCACTTCCGCCCAGGCCCAGGTGCGGGGTGCCCAGGCGCAGATCGACTCGCTCGAAGCGAAAAAATCGACCGTGAACGCCCGCATGTCGCAGGCCCAGGCCGGCATCAGCAAGGTCGAGACGATCAAAAGCCTTGCCGAGGTTACGGCGCCCTTCGGCGGCCGCGTCACGGCCCGCCGCATCGAACCCGGCATGCTCGCCGCCCCCGGCGTGCCCCTGCTGACGATCGAGGATTCGTCGCAGCTGCGGTTCGAGGCCATGGTGCCCGAGCGGTTCATCGCGTCGATCAGCGAAGGCATGCAGGTCGAGGTCACCATCGACGCCCTCGCGGGCCGCGCCTTCTCCGGCGTCGTCGCCGAGATCCTGCCGTCCGCCGACGCCCTCTCGCACACCTTCATCGTGAAGATCGCCCTCGCGGCACAGCCGGAACTCAGGAGCGGCATGTATGCCCGCGGGGCGTTCGTCATCGGCACCGAGACCGTGCTTCTTGTTCCGCCCGCAGCGGTCGAGACCCGCGGGCAACTCGAGGGCGTCTGGGCCGAGAGCGACGGGAAGCCAGTCTACAGGCTCGTCAGGACCGGCCGGACGATGCCGGGCGGCATCGAGATCCTCTCCGGCCTCAGGCCGGGCGACCGGTTCCTCGCCACGCCGCCCGCAGGAGGGAGATGACGCATGACGGAACTTGGCATTTCCGGCCGGTTTGCCGGCAAATTCATCAACTCGAAACTCACTCCGTTATTTATATTGCTTACAATAATACTCGGTGCTTTTGCCGTCGTCGTGACTCCACGCGAGGAGGAGCCGCAGATCGTCGTTCCGATGGTCGACATCTTCGTCGGCCTGCCCGGCGCGACGCCCCAGGAAGTCGAGGAACGGCTGATCCGTCCCCTCGAGAAACTCGTCTGGGAGATTCCCGGGGTCGAGTATCTCTACGGCACCTCGAGCCCCGAACAGGGGATGCTGATCGTCCGCTTCAAGGTCGGCCAGGACCTCGAACGCGCCCTGACTCGGCTCGGCGAGAAGCTCGAACATCACAAGGAAAAGGCCCCGCCCGGCACGGTCGGCCCGTTCGTGAAGAACCGCTCGATCGACGATGTGCCGATCATGGCGCTGACCTTCTGGAGCCGCCAGTACGATCATTACCAGCTCCGGCGCGTCGCCGCCCAGGCAGCTGACGAAATCAAGTCGATCGACGACGTGTCCGAACTGACCGTGATCGGCGGCCGGCCGCGCTCGGTTCGCGTCGAGTTCGACCCGTCGAAGCTTGCCGGCTTCAACCTGTCGCTGTTCGAGCTGATGCAGCAGCTCTCGGCCGGGAACCAGCTGTTCGGTTCGGGCCGCACGACCCGCGGCGACCGCGATCTGCTGATCGAAACCGGCTCGTTCTTCAAGACGGCGGAAGAGGTGCGCCGTCTCGTCGTCGGTGTGCGCGGCGGCCGGCCGATCCAACTGGCCGACGTGGCGACGGTCTCGGACGGCCCCGGCGAAAACGACGACTACGTGTTCATCGACTTCGGCCCCGGAGCCGCCGGAAAGGTGAAGAACGTTTCCGCCGCGGATCTCGAGGCCCCTTCCGCCCCGGCCGTGACGGTATCGGTCGCGAAGCGCCAGGGGACGAACGCGATCACGATCACGCACGAGATCGAGCGCCGTATCGAAGCCATGCACGGGCGCGTCATTCCCGAAGGCGTTCACGTGCAGGTCACCCGCAACTACGGCGAGACGTCGAGCGAGAAGTCGAACGAACTGCTGTATCACATGGCCCTCGCCACGATCTCGGTCGCGTTCCTGATCATGCTTTCCCTCGGCATGCGCGAGTCGGGCGTCGTCGCGACGGCGATCCCGGTCACTCTCGCCCTCACCCTGCTGGCGTTCTACGTCGGTGGCTATACATTGAACCGCATCACCCTGTTCGCCCTGATCTTCTCGATCGGCATCCTGGTCGACGACGCGATCGTCGTCGTCGAGAACATGGTGCGCCACTTCGCGATGAAGTCGAACGCGGGCCGCGACCCGGCGCAGGTGGCGGTCGAGTCGGTCGACGAGGTCGGCAACCCGACGATCCTCGCGACGGCGACCGTCATCGCCGCGATCCTGCCGATGGCGTTCGTGAGCGGCCTGATGGGGCCGTACATGCGGCCGATCCCGGTCGGCGCCTCGGCCGCGATGGTGTTTTCGCTGATCGTGGCCTTCATGGTGACGCCCTGGGCCGCTCTCCGCTTCCTTTCATTCGAGAAGCCTGGCGGGGAGGGCGAGTCGCACGGCCATCACACGGATGATTTCACGACCAGACTGTATCGGAAGATGATGCACCCGCTCATCGACAATCCCCGCGTTCGGAACTGGTTCCTCGCCGGCATCGTCGTGCTGCTGATCGCTGCGGTGGCGATGGTGCCCCTGCGGTTCGTGAAGGTGAAGATGCTGCCGTTCGACAACAAGAGCGAGTTCCAGGTCATCATCGACATGCCCGAGGGAACCGCCCTCGAGCGCACCGCCGAGGCAACGCAGGCTCTGGCGGCGCATCTGCGCACCGTTCCCGAGGTCGTCGATATCGAGAGCTATATCGGCTTGTCCGGCCCCTACAACTTCAACGGCCTCGTCCGCCACTACTTCCTGCGGCGCGGCTCGAACGTGGCCGATCTGCAGGTGAACCTCGTCGGCAAGGAACACCGCTCCGCACAGAGCCACCAGATCGCGGTGCGCGTCCGGCCCGAACTGCAGAAGATCGCCGAGCGGTACGGCGCGAACGTGAAGGTCGCCGAAGTGCCGCCCGGCCCGCCAGTCCTCCAGACGCTGGTCGCCGAGGTCTACGGCCCGGATCTCGACAAGGCCGCCGTCCTGGCGCGGCAGGTCGAGGAGCTGTTCCGCAAGGCGCCGGGCGTGGTCGATATCGATACGTATATCGAGGACGACCAGCACAAGGTGCGGTTCGAGGTCGACCGCGAGAAGTCCGCCATGCTGGGCATCTCGGCCGAACAGATCGCGAAGATGGTGCGCGTGGCCGTCGACGGCGCCGCCGTCAGTCTGATGCGGCTTCCCCGCGAGAAAGAGGACGTCCCGATCCTGGTGCGTCTGCCGAAAAGCGTGCGCACCGGCACCGAGTCGATCCTCTCGCTCCAGGTGACCTCGCCGGCGACCGGCCGGCAGGTGCCCCTGCGCGAGCTCGTGACGCCCGTCTCCGGCATCGAGCAGAAAAGCCGGTATCACAAGAACCTCAAATCCGTCGTCTACGTCGTCGCCGACGTGGCGGGCGCCGAAGAAAGCCCCGTCTACCCGATCCTCGGCCTCATCGGCGAGGTCGAAAAGCTCACCGCGCCCGACGGCGGCAAGGTCACCCAGTGGCACACCCGCGTGCCGACCGACACCTCGACCTACTCGCTCAAGTGGGACGGCGAGTGGCACATCACCTACGAGGTGTTCCACGACCTCGGCCTGGCCTTCGCCGTCGTCATGCTGTTGATTTACATCCTGGTGACGGCCTGGTTCCAGAACTTCGTCACGCCGCTCACGATCATGGTGCCGATCCCGCTGACCCTCGTCGGCATCCTGCCGGCACACTGGGCGCTGGGAGCGTTCTTCACGGCCACCTCGATGATCGGCTTCATCGCGGGCGCCGGCATCATCGTGCGCAACTCGATCATCCTGGTCGACTTCATCCAGCTCAAGCGCGCCGAGGGCCTTCCACTCTCGGAAGCGGTGATCGAGGCCGGCGCGGTCCGGTTCCGGCCGATGCTGCTCACCGCGGCCGCCGTCGTCGTCGGGGCCGCCGTCATCCTGTTCGACCCGATCTTCCAGGGGCTTGCCATCAGCCTGATGGCCGGCGAGGTCGCAAGCACGCTCCTGGCGCGCATCGCCGTGCCCGTGCTGTATTACATGGAAGCGGCGCACGAGGAGAAACAGGCTGCAGGCTGACCTTTCCGGGGAAAAACACGGGCGCGGGGCCGGATTTTCAGGCTCCGCGCCGTTTTTTCGCCGGCGATATCAATGTTCCGGAAAGGAAACGGCATCCGCAGGTGCGCAGATGCCGCAGATATAATATGAATATGTATATATAAAAACCAGGAGTGGAGTCTTTCAGCACGGCCTTGAAAAACGGCTAGTTGGCTCCGGGCTGGTGGTCCAGGAGGGTGGACAGCGGGTCGTCGGGAACGCCGGCCGGTGATGCCGTTGCCGATGCCGGTTGGAGTGTCGGGGAGGCCACGACGGCGGCCGAAGTGGGCTGCGGGAACTCCGGTTGTCCGATGACCGCCGACGGCGTCGCCGTTTCAGAGGCGACGGCGGGGATGGCGGTGTCGATCGTGCGCGGCGAGGGGACGGCGTCCCATGCCCGGATGTCGGGTTCGGCGAGCGTTTCGAGAGAGACCCGTTCGCCGCAGACCGCGCGGGTTCCCGGGGTGAGAATGATCGGCGGCTCCGAGGCGATGCTCAGCGTGAGCTTCCCTTCGAACAGATCGACGCGGGCGGTATTCGATGCGATCCTGACGCCGAATGCCGCGTTGACGGCCTTGATCGAAACGGCCCCGGCGTTCAGGGGGCGGATGGCAGGCTGACCGGATGCGAAATTGCACCTGACGGCCCCGGCCTCGAGCCGGAGTTGTTCGTTGTCGATCGTGAGCCTGGAGTCGGGGAGAAGGTCGATCCGGCCGCTCGTTTCGACCGTGAGAGCGAAATGGCCGTCGCTTCCTGTGGTGAAGGAGGTCGGTTCCGTGAAGAGGCCGTTCGTCAGGTTCGTCGAAGCGCTCCAGCGGCCTTCTGCGGAGATCAGGCCGACGGGCGCGTCGAGCTTCCCGGCCAGCGCCGTCCGGGCCTGCGACGAGGTCCGCGTGCCGCCCGGCCCGTCGGAGACGGGGCGGGAAGTCGAGAAGAACAGCAGCCCGGCGAGGGCGGCCGTGGCGAGAACCGACAGCCAGCCGATGAAACGGCGGGCGCCGCCGGCCGTTTCAGCCGTGCCGGGCACCGCCTGGACCGGAACCGGAAGACCCCGGACGGCTGCCATGATGCGCGGCGTGAGGTCGGGGCCTTCGCGGAGGCGCAGCCGCTTCAGATCGGCCTGGCCCCGGCGGGCTTCGTCGATCATCGCCCGGCACGCGCCGCATTCGCCGAGATGGCGCTCGAAGGCGGCCCGCTCGCTGCCCTGCAGCGCGCCGTCCAGATACTCGCAGCACCTTACCTCGTCGAAATGGTTCATATCGTTCATCCTGTCGTTCTTATCTTTCCCTGAAACGACCGACGGTTACATTCATCGAACACTTATTCACCCTCATTTCCGAGTGCGGCGGGCGAATCCGCGAGGGTTTCCTTCTGAAGCGTCTGCCCGAGCATGCGCCGGGCCCGGAACAGCCGGATCTTCACGAGATGCTGGGGAATTTCGAGGATCTCGGATATCTGCTGGTACGATCGTTCGAAAAAGTAGAACAGCCAGACGACGAGCTTGAAATCATCGGGAAGCCGGGCCATCGCCGCCCCCACCGTCTCCTGTCGCTCGCGCCGGAGCTGTTCGTCGAGGGGGTCGCAGAAGATCGGGATTTCGGCGTCAGGAAGCGGGACCGGGGCCTTTTTCCGGAGCGCCTTGTAACAGTGGTTGGTGGCTATTTTCAGGATCCAGTTCGTGAAGGAACGCGACTGGTCGAATCTTCCGAGGCTCTGGTACGTCGCGATGAAGACTTCCTGGACGACGTCTTCGGCCGCCGCGGGCCGCCGCACGTGAAACAGCGCCATCATGTAAATCTTGCTCTGATACCGCTTCACGAGCTCGCCGAACGCTTCCACCCGGCCGGCGAGCACCTGCCTGACGATCTCGGCGTCCTCGGGCGGATGAGACCCGGGGCGGTCCGTCATGGTTCCCATCCGGGGACGAGGCTGTTGCTGGCGTGGTTCGAGCAGTAGATGAACCGGTTCACCTCGAAGACCTCCGTTCCCTTCGGCGGCGTGCCGATCTTGAGATGAACGCGGAATCCCATGCGGTTGTCGGGCAGGTCGACACGGGTGAACTTCGTGTCGAGCACCAGCAGTTCGCGGCAGTAGACGTATTCTTCAGAGGTTCCCGACGTTGGGATATGCTTCCGGATGAGACCCCGGTTGGAGGGCGGGCGCTCGTAGATGATCGAGCTCTGGGACAGCCCGCTTCCATCGCTTTCGAGAATCCCGATCTTGGCGGAGGGCTCTTCGGAGCCGGGTTGCATCGAAGAAAGATCGACGGCGCGCTGGACGTCGTCTTCGATCTGGGAGAGGAGGATCGCTGTCGACTGGACGTTCGTGAGGTGCGCGGCGCCCTTCGTCGAGGTTTCCATGCCTTTCGACAGGAGGCGGCTGAGCGCGTAGACGACGATCGACGCGAGCAGCACGCTGACGGCGATTTCCACGAGGGTGAATGCTCGGCGTTTCATGGTTCAGCGGTTCCTGTACATCATGCAGCTCATCGAGATGTTCCGTTTGACCTGCGCGGTTTTCCAGGCGACCTCCGCGATGAGGACCTTGTAGGTGAACGGCACCGTCGCCGGAACCGACGGGATGACGACCGAGAGTTTCCTCTCGAAGCGCTCGTCGGCTTTCAGAACGAAGCTCGAGCCGTCCGCCTGCGTCACCTCGAGAGCGTTCGCATCACGTGTTCCCGGCGCGAGGAACGGCGAATCGAACGACTTCGACAGGGCGTAATCGAGAAGTTCGGTCGCGTAGGTGTAAGCGAGCACCTCGTCGCGGGTCTGCTGGGTGCCTGCCGCTCCCCGGGAGAAAATGAAAAAGATGGGGGAGAGACACGCCGCGACGACGAGAACGGCGATCATGACTTCGGTGATGGTGAAGGCGTTCTTCTTGTTCATTTCAGTTGCAGGGGCGTCGGATTGAGCGTGAACGAGAGCAGGTCCTGTTCGGACATCTCGTCGGCGGTCTGCTCGGGAAGAGCGGCGAGGGGAAGGGCGTATTCGAGCTCGGCGCCCTGCGAGGCGCTCGAGATGTCGAACCGTTTCATGGCGACGGCCCCCTTGATCTGCGGCCGGCCGTTGTCGGTCACGGTGACGCGCCCCTTCGGCGCGGTCAGGGCGGCCTGGACGGGGCCGTTGATGTCGAGGGTGATGTCGCCGTCGAGCGTGACGAGCTGGAGGACCTTGAACTCGGAACCGACGGTGGCGTTGATCTTGTTGGAAATGAGGATATTGCCCTTTTCGAGCACGATCCCGCCGTTGCTGATCACGTCGAGATTATCCTTGATCACCATATCCGCCGCGCCGGGCACGTATACCCAGCCGTTGAGGTCGAGTTTGTTGCCCTTGAGCAGGCCGCGGTCGCGGAGGTTGTTCCAGATGTCCTGCGGGGCGTTGCTGGCCGGAAGCGTCCAACTGGTGCGTTTTCCCGGCACGTTCATCGCCGTGATGAAGGGCGCCATGGACTTGAGGCTGGTCGCCCCGGTGAGAGTGTTGAAGGGGGCCGGGATCGCATGCATCATGTCCGCCGGCGGAAGCGGATTCGAATTCATGAGCGTGATGAGCGGGCTTGTCTGGAGGCTCTGGAGAGGGAAGGCCAGGTTGTTGTTGGTGACCATGACGGCGATAGACAGATTGTAGGGGCTGTAGGCGAGATTGCTGGCGTATTTCTGGTTGAACCGCTTGAGCGACTCCGCCGATGACGGGTCGAAGAAGGAGGCGCGTTCTGCCGGTTTGATGAGGGTGGTGAAGGTGGAGATATTGTCGTTTTCCGGCATTGGCATCGGCGTCAGATACTCCTGCCAGTAGGTCAGATTCCCCGAATCGCCTGGGATGTAGTTCAGAAAATCCGGCGAGAAGCGCTTCCGAACGTCCTTGATCGCCTTCGCGGTGATATATGAGCGAAACACCTCGCCGAGCACGAGCGTCGGGGACTTCTTCGAGTCGGTGCCGTACAGGCGGAAAATCGAGTTGAAACGCGCGAGCGAGGCGAGCTTGGAGTTGGCGATGAATCCCCACCATTCGCGGGCGCCCGACGACGTCGTGTCGAACGTGGTTCCCTGATCCCAGCCGAGGAGGGCGATCTCGCCGCCGTCATCGAGCCACTCGATCGTGTACAGTCCGTCGCCCTTGCCGCTCTTGAACAGCTGGAAGCCTTCGGCGAATTTTCCCGGGCTGGGCCAGCCGCGCGCAAGGTTGAGATACACCCTTCCGCCCCCGAGATAGATGAGGCCGCGCTTTCCCTGGACGAGGCTGTCGAAAGTGAGGCTGCTGAGGGAGAGTTGATCGTCGCCGTTCCAGAGAACCCAGGGGGTGACCTGAGAGCCGGTCTGGAGATTGCCGGTGACATCCGTGGCGGCGAGGTTGAAACGCCATGGCGAGCGGGTCGGGGAGCCGTCCAGGGCATCCTCGACATACAGATTGAACTTCGAGAGCACCGGGATGATGGCGGCCGTCACCTTGACCCGAAGTGCATAGTGGTAGTCTTCCGGGTATTCCGGGCCGTTCGTTTTCTTGTACCTGATCGTCACGTACAGGTGGATGATGCCGGATTTCTCCCGGGGAAACTTCGGGGAGATTGTCGAGAAATCGCTCTGCCTGCATTCATACCGGATCTCGTAATTGAAGGTTCCGTGAGCCGCCAGCGGCTTGATCAGCTCGCTGACGACGTTGGAGAAATCCGGGGTGCCCGAGTCGAGCGCGATGGGCGGATTGGCGGTGCGCGAAAGCTCGCCCATCGAGCCCGCGGGCTTGCGGAGATAGGTGACCAGGGGGTGGTCCGTTCTGAGAAGAATGTCGTGCTGGATTTTCTGAGCCGCGAGTTGCGCGAGGGAATTGGCCAGCACGCCCGTGATGCGCTGCTGTGCCTGCTTGTGGCCCGCGCGACTCTGTCTCACCATATACTGGATGAAATAGCCGCCGATGAGCAGAAGCGCGAACATGACGCCTCCCGCAAGAATCAGGACCGAACCGCTCCGGTTCGATGCCTGCCTCGGGGTGGTCGTTGGCCGGGGCGGAAGGGTCATGGCGAGGGTGCGGAATCCATCTCAGAAATCGTTGCGGGGGAGGCTGCGCAGGTCGGGTGTGGCCGATTCCGGACGCTTGGGATCCGTGGTGCCGAGGGTGGTCGTCGGCCGCTTGGCGGCCTCGTCGTCGGATACCTCGGTATAGGACGTGACGTCGATGTAGCTCTTGTACACGTACCTATTGGTGGAACCCTGGAAATTGATCTGATACCAGTTGCCCACGACGTCGACGATCGACACTGAGTCGCCCTGGTAGATCACGGTCACGATCGTGTAGTTCGTTCCCGGACCGGTTCGGACGTTGAGCGCGCTGCAGTTCACCTTGCCGGCGGACGGAACCTGCATGGCCCAGAGAACGCCGGTCAGGAACAACGTGGCGAAAAGGATCGCCGGCCATTTGTACCCTCGCATGGCGTGGACTCCTTTCACGGAATGAATCATCCGTATCTACCGTCGAACGGCGGAAAAGTTACATTTTTTTCGAGGGTGCGTCAGATGGAGACGTCCCGGAGCATGGCGGCGGCGTCTTCGGGCGGGGTGGGGTTGATGTAGAAGCCGGACCCCCATTCGAAGCCGGCGACGTTCGTCAGCTTGGGGATGATCTCGAGATGCCAGTGGTAAAAGTCGCGATAGGACTCGGAGCACGGGGAACTGTGGAGCACGAAGTTGAACGGAATGCCCGGCAGAAGGGCTTCCAGTCTCTTGAGCGCTCCCTGGAGCGTCGCGGCGAACGAGTGTACATGCTCGTTGTCGATGTTCTCGAAAAACGGCTGATGCGTCTTGGGAATGATCTCGATTTCGAAGGGGAACCGCGACGCGAAGGGGCAGAACGCCATGAAATGCGCGTCTTGGAGGATGATGCGCGAGGACTGCTCGGTCTCCTGACGAAGAATATCGCAAAATATACATCTGTCGTGATAATGGAAATACTCGCGCGCGCCGTCGAGCTCCTCCTCGATCCGCTTGGGGATGATCGGGGTGGCGATGATGTGCGAGTGGGCATGGGAAAAGTTCGAGACGCCCCTGCCGCTGTTTTTCACGATCATCAGGTGCTTGAACCGCGGGTTTTTTTTGATCTCGAGCAGGCGTTGCTTATACGCCCAGATGACCTCGCGGACCATATCTATTGGTATAGATTGCAGGGTCTGCGTGTGCTGCGGGGTTTCGACGAGGACCTCATGGATGCCAATCGAGTTCATCGCGTCGAACATGCCGATGCCCTCCCGGCCGGCGTCGCCGGCGGGCACGAGAATCGGATCGCGGTCGGGGATGACGCGGACCCACCATCCCTTCTCGTTCGCGGCCGTGCCGGCCTTCCGGAAGGACATCGTCTCGCCGGGGGTCATCCGCTCGTTGCCTTCACAGAACGGGCATTCGGCCTGGTCGTCGGGCGCCCCGGTCGGGACGGGATAATCGTGCGGCCGTTTCCCGCGTTCGGGGGAGATGATCACCCATTGCTTGAGAACAGGGTCTTTTCGCAGCTGCGGCATTGGCTACCTCGCACTCGTGCCGGATTTTACGGCGGGGGCATCGGCGGAAACTCCCGGTTCGCCGGTTTGCTCCTCGTCGAGCGACGCCTGAATGAGATACTTCGCCGCATCCTCGGGCGGAACCGGATTCACGTAGAAGCCCGAGCCCCATTCGAAGCCCGCGACCTTCGTCAGTCGGGGCATGATCTCGATATGCCAGTGAAAGTAGTCGGCGCAGTGCTCGTCGCAAGGAGACGTATGGATGATGTAGTTGAATGGCGGCTGGTCGAGCGTCTTGATGAGACGTCGGAGGGTGCCGCTCATCATCTCGGCAAGGTTGTCCAGTTCTGCCTCTTCGATGTCGCCGAACGACGCCTTGTGATCCTTGGGGGCGATCCAGGTTTCGAACGGGAAACGGGATGCGAAGGGCGCGAACGCGACGAAACTCTCGTTCTCGTGGATGATCCGGTTGCCAGCGCTCAGTTCCTGGCGGATGATGTCGCAGAAGACGCAGCGTTCCTTGTAGTAGTAATACTGGCGGGCGCCTTCGACCTCCTCCATGACGCGCTTCGGGATGATCGGGGTCGCGATCAGCTGGGAGTGCGGATGATCGAGGCTCGCCCCCGCGGCGGCGCCGGAGTTCTTGAACAGCAGGATGTAGCGGAACCGTCTGTCGCGCTTGAGGTCGCGGTACCGGTCGGCGTAGGCGCTGACGATCTTGAGGACGTGCTGTTTCGAGTATGCTTCGAAGCCCTGATCGTGAACGGGCGTCTCGACGATGACCTCGTGGGCGCCGACGCCGTTCATCATGTCGTAGAGCCCGAGGCCGGTTCGGTCGAGATCGCCTTCGATCTGGAGGGCGGGGTAGCGGTTCGGAACGACGCGCACCTGCCAGCCCTGCTGGTTTGGGAGAGTGTTCGGCTCGCGGTAGGACATGACTTCAGGGGGCGTCATCGCCTCCTGGCCCGGACAGAACGGGCATTTTCCGGTCTGGGCCTTCGGTTTGGCCGAAGGGAAATCCTTCGGGCTCTTGGCCTTTTCGTGTACGATGATCACCCAGCGCTTGGTGACTGGATCCTTGCGGAGTTGCGGCATCCTGACCTCCCGGGGTCCCCCAGATTCATCGGGAATTATACTATGCCGCATCGACAATCGCAACGGCCGGAAGCGGCGAATGCACGGGTTGGTGCCCTTCCGCGAAAATCGTTGACAAGGTGACTGCGCTCGGTTACACTTGCACCGGTCGTGATCCGCAAGGTCACGCCGTGCATTTCATACATGAAACGATGGCGAAAAGGCAAAAAGAGGTAATCCATGGGACGGAAGCGAACGTGTGAGCTCCCATTCTGCAAGGGCGTCGTTGAGGGTACCCGCAACAAGCGCCGGTGCGACAACGACCGGAACATCCATCTGCACCAGGTGATCTCGAAGAACGTGAAGAAGATCATGCGGTACATCGAGGTCCGCGACGATTTCACGGCCAACGACGTCAACCGCGATCTGTTCAAGAACCGCCTGGATAAAAACGAGAAGGGTTCCATGTACCGCCTCTTCCAGGCGATGGTTCGCGAAGAGTATCTGATCGAACTCGGCAAGCGCGAAGGGCTGAAGGTGTATGCCTTCCACGGCCGGGCGGGAAATGCGGTTCGCGTCGACGAACCGGTCGCCGCACAGCCCGTGCCCGTTTCGCAGCCCCTGACGCCGCGCGAACTCCTCATCGGGAAACTGCGGGAGTTCGTGCACATGAAGAACGGCGCTTGGAATCACGATGACTGGCTCTGGCTCGTGAACCGCCAGGATGTTCGCGACCTCGGCATTTCCGAGCACGAACTCGGCGCCCTCCTCGAGGAGGAAAAAGCCCGCTACTGGCTGCACCGGTAGCCGCAGCGAAGCGTTACGCGACGAACGGCGCCGGATCCCGCCATGGATCCGGCGCCGTTTTTCATCCGCGGCAGGTCTTCCGCATTCCGTGCAATGAAAAACCCCGCCGTTGCGGCGGGGCTTCTCACGCAGCCGGACGAGAGAACCGGAAGCGGGCGACGGTTTACTCGTCGTCCTCGTCGTCCTCGTCTTCTTCTTCCTCGTCGTCGAAATCTTCGTCTTCGTCGTCGTCGAAATCTTCGTCTTCGTCGTCCTCGAAGTCTTCGTCTTCCTCGTCTTCGTCGTCGAACTCGTCATCGTCGTCGAAGTCTTCGTCTTCGTCGTCCTCGAGATCTTCTTCATCATCGTCGAAGTCTTCGTCTTCTTCGTCGTCGAAGTCTTCTAAATCTTCTTCATCTTCGTCTTCGAGGTCTTCGTCTTCGAGGTCTTCGTCTTCCTCGTCCTTCTCATCCTCGTCGACGTCTTCCCAGCGCTTCTTCGGAGACATCATCTCCTCTTCGATCAACCAGTCGTTCGTCGGCATGGCGAATATCCCCTTTCGTGCCTAGATGTTGAATTATTGCGGATCGGGGGCAATAATGGCACAATGCTGGCGTCGTGTCAAGATACAAAATCGTCAAACTTGCAAAAGCCGATGACGAACCGAGTTTAGCCGGCGTCGAAAACCCGGCGGGGTACCCGCCTTTCTTGACTTGCCCGCCCTCTTCATGTATACTGGCTCTTCCTATTCTTCATTTCATTCGTTGTATGTGAGGCGTGAACCATGTTTCAGAATCTCTCAGGCAAGCTGGCCGCCGTCTTCGAGCGGCTTCGCCGCTCCGGCAAGCTTACCGAGGCCGATATCGATGCCGCCCTGAACGAGGTCAAGATGGCCCTGCTCGAGGCGGACGTGAACTTCCGTGTCGTGAAGCAGTTCACCAAGCGCGTGAAGGAGAAAGCTGTCGGCGTCGAGATCTTCAAGAGCCTCACCCCGACCCAGCAGGTCGTGAAGATCGTCATGGACGAACTGGTCGTCCTGCTCGGCGGCGAGCGCGCCAAGCTGACCGTCGCCCCGCAGAAGCCCACGGTCATCCTGATGGCCGGCCTCCAGGGCTCCGGCAAGACGACGACCTGCTCCAAGCTGGCCCTGCATCTCCGGAAGAACGATCATAAGTCCCCCCTGCTCGTCGCCTGCGATGTGTACCGCCCGGCCGCCGTGAAGCAGCTCGAAGTGCTCGGTTCGCAGCTCGATGTGCCGGTGTTCACGATGCCCAGCGGCACGCGCCCGGTCGAGATCGCCCGTGCCGCGATCGAGCACGCCCGCGATAAAGACCTCGACACCGTCATCATCGACACCGCCGGTCGCCTGCACATCGACGACGAGATGATGAACGAGGTTCGCGAGCTGAAAGAGGCGACGAAGCCGCACGAGATCCTGCTCGTGGTCGACGCCATGACCGGCCAGGACGCCGTCAACAGCGCCAAGAGCTTCAACGACCTGCTCGAACTGACCGGCATCATCCTCACCAAGCTCGATGGCGACGCCCGTGGCGGCGCGGCTCTCTCGATCCGCGAAGTGACGGGAAAGCCGATCAAGTTCGTCGGCATCGGCGAGAAATCCTCGGCCCTCGAGCCCTTCCACCCCGACCGCATGGCCCAGCGCATCCTCGGCATGGGCGACGTGATGACGCTCATCGAGAAGGCCCAGGCCACGATGGACGAAGAGAAAATGAAGGACATGGAACGGCGGCTTCGCGAGGCCGAGTTCAACTTCAATGATTTTCTCGACCAGCTGAACCAGATCAAGCGCATGGGGCCGCTCAGCCAGCTTCTGTCGATGATCCCGGGCTTCTCGTCGGTGCCGGGGCTTGATCAGCTCTCGTTCGACGACAAGAACTTCAAACGCTTCGAGGCGATCATCCATTCGATGACTCCCGAAGAGCGCTCGTTCCCCGACATGATCGACGGAAGCCGGCGCAAGCGCATCTCGGCCGGCAGCGGCAACGATATTCAAAGTGTGAACGCGCTTCTGAAGCAGTTTTCCCAGATGCGCCAGATGATGAAGAGCCTCGGGGCCATGGGCAAGAAAAGCTCGCGGCTTTCGAAATTCTTCGGTGGAAGAACGTAAGAATTGGAACACGCCGGCCGGCACTGCCCGGCAGGAACGATCGAAAAGGAGTACATACGCATGTCAGTCACTATCCGCCTCAAGATGCTGGGCACCAAGAATCGGCCCTGCTATCGCGTCGTCGCCGTTGACGGTCGCAAGACCCGCGATGGAAAGAGCCTCGAGAACCTCGGTCACTACAATCCGCTTGCCCAGCCGGCTCACATCATCCTCAACGAAGAGAGAGTGATGGAGTATCTCAAGGTCGGCGCCCAGCCGTCTGAGACCGTTCGCGCTCTTCTCCGCCAGAAGGGTATTCGCCAGAACCAGATCTCCGAGAACGGCAAGACCCGCCTCGAGTGGACGAAGACCGCCTGAACGGCGCTCTTCATCTGACAAAGGAGCGTGTCCGACGTGACTCACGATTCGGCCCAGGCACTGATTCACGACCTGGTCTCCGCCCTCGTCGAGCACCCTGACGAAGTCAACGTCAAGGCGATCGAAGGCGATGGGACCGTGGTTTACGAGGTCCAGGTCCACCCCGAAGACAACGGAAAAGTCATCGGGAAAAAAGGCCGGACCATCAATTCGCTGCGCACGATCCTGAGAGCGGCTTCGCTCCCGGGTGAACGGCGCGTCATGATGGAACTGGTCTGACCATGGCGAAGATTCTGGTTTCCGCAGCCGAGACGGCGGCCGATTCCCCCGCGGGAAACGCCGGCCCGGTCGTCATCGCCCGTCTCGCGAAGGCCGTCGGCCTCCAGGGCTGGGTGCGGATAACCATGAACACCGACAACCCCGAGCGGTTCGCGCCCGGGGCCGAGCTGAACCTGCGCAGGCAGGGCCAGCCGATCGTCAGGCTGAAGGTCGTCGACTGGCGGCAGACCTCGTCGCCCGCGCAGATCGACCTGAGCTTCGAAGGCATCGAAGACATGGACGCCGCCCGCACGCTGATGCCGGGCGAGTTCGTGATCGACCGGGCCGACCGCGTTCCTCCGCCTCCGGGGGCCTTCTATCCCGACGAGCTCGAGGGCATGAAGGTCGTCGGCCCGCAGGGCGATGAAGAGGGCGTGGTGGAATCCCTGGTCAGCGAAGTGCCTTCCCCGTATCTCGTCGTGCGTTCACCGCGTGCCGGCGAGGTGTTCGTGCCCTACCGGCGCGCGAACTTCGCCTCGATCGACCGCGAGACCCACACGATCCGCCTGACCGAGCCGCTCGAGCGGCACATTCCGGTGGACTGACGAAGGAACACATGTGAAGATCGATATCATCACCCTCCTGCCGGGCATCTTCGACCGCGTTTTCGACGAAAGCGTGCTCGGGGCCGCTCGACGCCAGGGACTTATAGATATCGATATACATTCGTTCCGCGAATACGGCGACGGCCGTCACAAGACGGTCGACGACACGGCGTTCGGCGGCGGCCCGGGCATGGTCCTGAAGCCGGGGCCTCTGACCGCCTGCATCCGCGACGTGCGCCGCGCCGGCCCGCCGGCGGCCGTCGTCGGCCTGACGCCGCAGGGCGTCCCGCTGACCCAGCAGCTCGTCCGCGAGCTTGCCGGCTGTCCGCGGCTCATCCTCGTTTGCGGCCGGTACGAAGGCTTCGACGAGCGCATCAGATCCGAGTTCGATTTGCAGATCTCGGTCGGGGACTACGTGCTGACGGGGGGCGAAATAGCCGCGATGGCGCTCGTCGACGCCGTCTCGCGTATGATTCCCGGCACCGTGGGCAGGCAGGAGTCCGTCGAACAGGATTCGTTCTACACCGGTGTTCTCGACCACCCGCAGTACACGCGCCCCGCCGCCTGGGAAGGGCGGGGCGTGCCGGCGACGCTCATGGAAGGCCATCACGAGCGCATCGTCGAGTGGCGTCGCGGTCAGGCCCTGCTGACGACGGCCGTCAGACGTCCCGATGTTCTCTCTTCCCGGGAAATCACGAGAGAAGACCGGGAGGCTCTCCAGGCGGCGATCGCCGCCGGCGCGGCCGTCCGGGCGCCTCTCGCCGCACCAACGACCCCCTGAACCGGGAACCGGTTCATCCAATATCCTGAAGGAGCATACGCATGAATCCCACTATCGAAAGCATCGAACGCGGCTACATGAAGAACCGCCAGAGCGTTCCGGAGTTCGTTCCGGGCGACACGCTGCGCATCGCCATCAAGGTTCGCGAAGGTGACAAGGAACGCCTCCAGGCGTTCGAGGGCGTTGTGATCTCCCGCCGCTATGCCGGCCTCCGCGAAAACTTCACCGTTCGCAAGATCTCCTACGGCGTCGGCGTCGAGCGCACCTTCCTGCTCAACTCGCCGAACCTGGCCGAGATCAAGGTCGTCCGCCGCGGCAAGGCCGCCCGCGCGAAGCTGTATTACCTGCGCGATCGCGTCGGCAAGAAGACCCGCGTCAAAGACAAGCTGATGGTGGCGAAGGCCGAGGAGTGAGCCACGATGCCCTGTCGCCGGTGACAGGTGTCGCCGGCGCAAAGGCGGTCGGGATCGCCGGCGTTTCCGTCCGTTCGGGTCAGTCGACGGCCATTGCCGTCGATCGTCTCGATCCGGATGACGTCCTCAGCGAGTCCGCTCTCACCATCCTGGGAACGGTGTCCGGCCGGCTGCCGGATGACTTCCAGCTGACCCTGGAACAGCATCCGCGCGGCCGGTCGGCGCTGCGCTTTCCCCTGCCGCCGCCCGAGCGCGGCCGGTTCGAAACGGCGATCACCCTCCGGAACGGCGCGAACGACATCGCCGTCCGCATCACCCGCCCCGACGGAACCGTCGCGGACGAGTGCCGCTTTACCATGCACTACAAATCCTCGTTCCGCGAGTGGAACGAGACCGTTTTCATCGCCTTCCTGCTCGCCCTCATCATCCGGAGCCTCGTTTTACAGGCGTTTTGGATACCGACGGGAAGCATGGAGCCGACGCTTCTCGGCGAGAAACGCGACCCGGTGACGAACGAGCTCACCCGCGCCGGCGACCGCATCCTGGTCAACCGGTTCGCGTATGTGGCCGATCTGTCGCTTGACGGCCGGATTCCGTTCGGTCCGAGATACTGGTTCGCCCTTCCGAAGCGTGGCGACATCGTCGTGTTCAAATACCCCGACAAGAACCCGAACGCCGCGCCGCGCGATTTCATCAAGCGCGTCATCGGCCTGCCCGGCGACCATATCCGGATCATCGAGGGGATCGTCTCGGTGAACGGGGTTCCGCTGAACGAGCCGTATATCGCCGAGCCGCCCTGGCAGGATTTCGAGACCCGGGTGCCGACGGACAGCCTGTTCGTGATGGGCGACAATCGCAACAACAGCGCCGACAGCCGCTACTGGGGGCCCATGCCCCTGAAAAACCTCAAGGGCCAAGCCGTTTTGCTGTACTGGCCCGCGGGCCGTTTCCGCGCGATCCGGAGCTATCCGCATCCCGTCTATCCGCATTCCGAACGGCTTCCCTCATCGGCGGGCGGCCCCGGTTCCGGTCAGGAGGGGTGACGGCCGGAGATGCGCAGATGAACAGGGAGCTCCCCGGCCATATCCGCAAGGCGTTCCGCTCGATCGAACGGTTCATTCCGGTCGTCGATCTCGTGGTGGAACTGCTCGACGCGCGGATGCCGCTTTCCTCGAGGCTTCCCGGGCTCGTGAAGCGCCTCGGAAAGCCCTCGCTCGTCGTCCTCGGCAAGGCCGACCTTGCCGACGAAAACCAGACGACGAAGTGGATACGCCGGTTCGAGGCGGAAGGCCAGCCGTGCCTCGCCCTCGATGCCCGCAAGCCCGCATCCGTCAAAAATCTTGCTCAGCGGCTTCGCGCCTTTACGGACGAAGCCGCCGCGGCCGCCGGTTCGGTCCGGCGGATGCGGCGCCTGATGGTCATCGGCATTCCGAACGTCGGCAAGTCGACGCTCATCAACGCGCTCGCCGGCCGCAAGGCCGCGCGCGTCGCGAACCTGCCTGGCGTAACCCGCGACATTCAATGGATCAAACTTCCCGGGAGCCTCGAACTGCTGGACCTTCCCGGCGTGCTCGATTTCGGCCTCCTGAAACGGGGAGATATATTGAGACTTATAAATACCGTGCCCGGAAACGACGAGGACCAGTCCTCGCGGGCCCGCAAACTTTGCGAGATCCTCGCGACGATCGAATCGGCGGGCGCCCTGCCCGGCTTCACCGAGGAGGCCGCGGGCTCGTTCGATGTATATCTTCCGATATATGCGCGCCGAATGAACTTCGTGGCCCGGGGCGGGGTGCCAGACGAACGCCGGGCGGCGCTCGACCTGGTGAAGCGCTTTCAGAGCGGCGGTTTCGGCCGGATCACGCTGGAACCAGCCGACAGGGAAGTGGCGATCGTCGCATGAGCAGGCCCGAGGTGATTCTCGAACTCAACGAGGATGTGTGCCGGCACATGCTCGGCGCCGGCGATTCGCGCGGCCTCGACCTGCTGCGCAGTCTTTCCGACGTGAACGTGCGGGCACGGGGCAACCAGCTCCTGGTCGGCGGCGATCCCGGCAAGATCAGGCTCGTGAAGCGGTTCATCCACGCCCTGACCCGACGCATCGAGACCGAGGGCGGCATGAGCCCCGCCGACATGCGCCGCCTGCTCGGCGAGTGCCAGGCCGAGAACGACGCGAACCACCGGAAACCCGAGGCGACGGTTCCGGCCCCTGAGGCGGGGAAGGGCGCGGAGGAGAAACCCGGCGCCCGTACCGCGGGGGATTCTTACCCTGAGATCCTCATGACGCATTCGGGCCGGTCGGTCCGGGCCAAGACGCCGATGCAGCAGGCCTATCTCGACGCGATCCGGTCGCACGAGATCACGGTATCGATCGGGCCCGCCGGCACCGGCAAGACGTTCCTTGCCTGCGCGATGGCGGTCAAGGCCTTGCGCGAACGCGAGGTCACGCGGGTGATCCTCTCCAGGCCGACGGTCGAGGCCGGCGAAAAGCTGGGGTATCTCCCGGGCGACCTGATGGAAAAGGTCGATCCGCATTTCCGCCCGCTGTATGACGCGCTTCAGGAGTTTTTGGGCATCTCCAGATTCCAGCAGCTGCTTCGCCAGGGCACCATCGAAATCACCCCCCTCGGCTACATGCGGGGCAGAACCTTCAACGAGGCGTTCATCGTTCTCGACGAGGCCCAGAACACGACCGACAAGCAGATGCGAATGTTCCTCACCCGGATGGGATACGGTTCCCGCGTCGTCGTAACCGGCGACCGGACGCAGATCGATCTGCCCGCGCCGAAGGACTCGTCGCTCTTCACGCTGCGCAAAGTCCTCGGCGGAATCGAGCGCATGGCGTTCATCGATCTCGGCGAGAAGGACGTTATCCGCCACGAGCTCGTACGCCGCATCATCCAGGCATACGAAGCGTATTACGGCGAGGAAGGGGGATTGTCGTGAGCGAGCGCACCGCCTTCATCCTGACGAACTTCCTGCGATGGCTGGATCTCCCCGCCAAGCGCCAGCAGCTGTTCATCCGCGAGTTCGCCGTCTTTTTCGCCGCGGTCGTCCTGATCCTGTTCATCGATTTCAACTCGTTCAGCCCCGAAGTCATCGAGGGCCACGAAGCGCCGAAGACCATCGTCGCGCCGCGCGCGATCAGCTTCGTCGACGAACGCAAGACCGCCGAGCTTCGCCGCCTCGAGGAAGAGCGCGTCGAGCCCGTCATCACCCACATCGACGATGCCGAAGCCGAGATGCTGAGCCGGTTCAGCCGGTTCATGGGCAGCCTGGGCCGCTTCACGCATGACTGGCGGGACCGGGAGCCGACCGACCTCAGGCAGGACGTCATCGCGAGTTACTTCCCATCCGACAGGCTTCTCGACGAAGAAGGCCTTCGCATGTCGCTTGCGCTTTCCTCCGCGGAGATTGACCGGGTGAACGTGACGGGACGCCAGATGCTGCTGAACTACAACCAGACGATCATCAGCGCCCGCACTCTCGACTCGGTCCGCGCCGACGTGAAGAAAAACACCGACACGATGCCGGGCCAGGCGCCGTTCAAGAAGGTGCTCACCGACATCGTCCGCAACGCCCTGATGGTAAACTCGATCGAGGACGAGAAGGCGACCCGGGCGCGGCGCGAATCTGCCAGCCGCTCCGTAACGCCGGTGAAACGGAATTTCCAGAAGGGGCAGAAGATCGTCGACCGCGGCGTCATCGTCAGCGCCGACGACGTATACGTACTCAAAACGCTCGAGAAACAGCTCCAGAAGAATCGGGTGCTGGCCCTGATCGGCAACCTCCTGCTCGCCGCCCTTCTCACGCTGATCTGTCTCGCGCACCTGCGCCTGACACGCCACCAGATCCTGAAAGAGTCGGAACTGTTCCGGCTGACGGCCGGCCTCTGGATCGCCACGCTGTTCCTGGCGAAGATCGTCATCGCCGTCGGCAGCGCATACGACCAGTGGGAAATCTGCCTCCTGCTTTCCCCGCTTCCCGCGATCGGTCTGCTGATGGTGTTGCTCCTCGACTTCCAGCTGGCCCTGTTTCATCAGATGCTCCTGGGAATCCTGCTGTTCATCCTCACCGAAGCCAACGCGCGGCTTGCGATCGTCAGCCTTCTCGGCGGCATTCTCGGCACCCTCGTCCTGCACTCGTCGAAGGAGGGAAACCTGCGCGGCATGATCGGCTGGGCCGGCCTGAAAGCCGGCTTCGCCAACGCGGTCGCGCTCCTCGGCCTGCTGATGCTTGACGGCGAGAGCGTGACGATCTCGAATTTGCGCAGTATCGGCATCATGGTCTCCTGCGCCTTCGGAAATGGCCTCATTGCCGGCATCGCCGCGAACGGAGTGCTTCCCTACGTCGAAAGCTTCTTCGCCCTGGCGACCGGCTCGCGGCTCCTGGAGTTGGCCGACCTGTCACAGCCTCTGATGAAGCGCCTCGCCGAGGAGGCCCCCGGCACCTACCAGCACAGCATGATGGTCGCCAACCTGTCCGAGGCGGCGGCGAACGAGATCAACGCCGACGGTTTGCTCGCCAAGATCGGCGCGTATTTCCACGATATCGGAAAGCTGAAACGGCCGCTGTATTTCGTCGAGAATCAGACGACGACGAACCAGCACGACCAGCTCACCCCCTACATGTCGAGCCTCATCCTCGTCGGCCACATCCGCGACGGCGCCGACCTGGCGCGGGAATACGCCCTGCCCGAGCGGGTCGTGTCGCTGATCACCCAGCACCACGGCACGACGCTGATCAGCTACTTCTACGAGCAGGCCAAGACCGACACGGAAGGTCAGACCGTCAGCGAAGAACGGTTCCGGTATCCCGGCCCGAAGCCCCAGACGAAGGAAGCGGCGATCATCATGATGGCCGATGCGGTGGAAGCCGCCTCGCGCACCCTGTCCCAGCACACCCACAGTCGCATCGAGGGGCTGGTCAAGAAGATCGTGGAAAACAAGCTCAACGACGAGAACCAGCTCGACGAGAGCGACCTGACGCTCAAGGACATCGAACGCATCGAGCAGACCTTTGTTCGCGTCCTCACTTCCATGTATCATGGAAGAATCGATTACCCCGGCAAGCTGTCGAACCAGCCGAAGGGAGGCGCCGATGGAAATCCTCATCAGCAACCGGCAAAAGAAGAGTAAATTCAATATCTCCAGGATTCGAAGTATAGCAGTTGAAATACTTCGCTTCGAGGATGCTCCCGACAACGTGGAGCTGTCGATCGTCCTGTGCGACGACGATTTCATCCAGAAGCTGAACAACGATTACCTCGGCCACAACCGGCCGACCGATGTCCTGTCCTTCCCCATCGAGGACGACGAGCTGGAAACCGGCGTACGGGCGATCGGCGACGTCGTCATCAGCGTCGAGACCGCCGCCAGACAGGCGGAAAAGCTCAGCCATTCGATCGGCCTCGAGGTCGCCTTCCTGTTGATCCACGGTATCCTTCACCTGCAGGGCTACGATCACGACACCCGGGGCGAACAGCTCCGAATGCGCGATCGAGAAGCGGCCATCTGCCGCTATCTATGCGACAGGAAGCTCCTAAAGGGGCTCGAGACGGAAGGCCCCGCCACTCTGATCGCACGGGTGGAAAAAAAAGCGCGGCCCGCCGGCCGGAAACCTTCGCCGGACGCCGGAACCCAGGCTTCGGAAAAGCCGAAGCGGGCCGGGAAAACCGGAGGTCGGCATCTCAATGGATGACCCCGGGGCCTCTTCCTGCGATCGCAAGCCACGGAGCCAGGCATGCGGGGTGCCGATGCCATGACCGACCCCGTCTACGTTCTCGTGTTCTGTCTCCTGCTCTGCTGTTCGGCTTTCTTCTCCGCAACCGAGACGGCCTTCTTCTCCCTTTCCCCCCTGCGGCTGAAAAAGCTCGAAGACGAGGGAGACGGCCAGGCCGGTGAGATCCTGACCGTTCTTGGGGACAAGCAACGGCTTCTCATCACCCTCCTGCTGGGAAATACCTTCGTCAACGTCGCCGCCACCGCGATGGCCACGGCGTTCCTCGTGGATGAACTGCCCAAGGTCGCGTGGCTTGCCTCTTCCCCGCTTGGGGCTTCTCCTCACGTTTCCGTGGCCATTGCCTCCGGCATGATGACGATCCTTCTGCTCATCTGCGGCGAGATCACTCCGAAAACCGTCGCGATCTTCAACGCCCAGCGCTTCGCGCGGGTCGTCGTCAAGCCCCTGCGGCTCGTCATGTTTCTCCTGACGCCCTTCACCACGGCGATCAACGTCACCCTGGCAAAACTGGTTCCGTCCTATGCGGACTGGAATCGCAAGCTGGGTTCCGCCACCTCCCTGGACCAGATCGACAGCTATTTTTCGCTCGGGGAAGAAGTCGGCATCATCGAGCGCGACGAAAAGGAAATGATCAGTTCCGTGTTCGAGTTCGGCGACACACTCGTGCGGGAGGTCATGGTGCCCCGTCCCGACATCATGGCGATATCGATCAACACGTCTCTCGACGCGCTTCTCAAATTCCTGCGCGAGGACGGCCATTCCCGCTTCCCCGTCTACGACGGCTCCCTGGACAAGATCGTCGGCGTTCTCTACGTGAAGGACCTGCTGATGCGATACGAGGAGATGCGCGACAATTTCAATCTGACCAAGCTGCTCCGGCAGGTCTGTTTCGTACCCGAGACGAAAAAGCTCGACGACATGCTGCGCGAGTTCCAGAAGCGAAAGATGCATCTCGCCGTCGTCGTCGACGAATACGGCGGCGTTTCGGGCCTCGTGACGATCGAGGATCTCCTCGAGGAGATCGTCGGCGAAATCATCGACGAGTACGACCAGGACGAGCTTCCCCCCATCATCGAGGTCGGGCCCGACGTTTTCAGCGTCGATGCGCGGTACGGCATCGCCGATCTCGAGACCGAACTGGGCCTCAAGCTCGAATACGAGGATTCCGAGACCGTGAGCGGGTACGTTCTCGAAAAGCTTGGCCGCATTCCGCGCCGCGACGAGAAACTGGACGAACCGCAGGCCTGTTTCCAGGTCGTCGAGCTCAAGGGAAACAGGATCCTGAGACTGAGAGTCACCCGAAAGCCAGCTCCGGAGCCGGAACCCGACCTCGGGCCGGACGATCTCATCGAATAGAAAGCCGGAGCGACGTCCCGGAAAGTGGGAAATGACGATACTGATTTCGCTGGCCCTCGTGTCCGCCTGCCTCTTCCTTGCCGGTGCCTATGCCGGTATCGAAACGGGCTTCGTCAGTCTCGATCTCGAGATGATCAAGCACCAGGCGCAGGAGCCGGATGCCGTCGCGGAGCGGGCGCTGCTCAAGATCATCCTCCAGCCGGAGCGTTTTCTGGCGCTGACGCTGATCGGGATCAACCTCACGATGGTCGTGGCGACGTCGGTCTGGACGGAATTGCTTCATTACTACCGGCCCTCTCTCGTAACCGCCGGAACCATCGCGATGTCGGTATTCATCCTCATTTTCTGCGAACTGCTTCCCAAGATGGTGTTCGTCGCGAAGCCGTTCGAGATGTCGACGCGGTTCATTCCGCTCGTGAAGGCTTCCGACCGGATCCTGAGCGTTCCGATCGTCGCGGTCACCTGGTTCACCCGCGGCATCATTCGGCTCCTCGGAGTGGCCGGAAGCAGGAAGCGCAGGAACATCTCACGCGATGAGCTGCTGATTCTGTTGAGCCAGGGCGCGAGTTCGGGGGTTCTGCGGGAGAAGCCGACCCGCATGGCGCGCGGTATCATCGGCCTGAAGGACACGCGGCTGTGCGAGATCATGATCCCGAGGCCCAGGCTCGTCGCCCTCGACGTGAGCACTCCGATAGAAAAGGCCCGGAAGCTGGTGATGGAAGGCGGGTATTCCCGCATTCCCGTCTACGAGGGCCGGATCGACCAGGTGATCGGCTTCCTGTATTTCAAGGACCTGTTCCTGCGCCCTCGGCAGCCCGCGTCTCTCAGAGAACTCCTGTCGCCGGCCGTCTTCTCGCCCGAGATGAAAAACGCATTCGAGCAGCTCCGGGAAATGCGCCGAGACAACTTCCACGCGGTGATCATCCTCGACGAGTTCGGCTCGGTGTCTGGCCTCGTCACGCTCGAAGACCTGCTCGAGGAGGTGTTCGGCGAGATCCAGGACGAGCTCGACGAGCCCGTCACCAGCCTGAAGGCGAATAACGACGGCACGCTGACCGCCCCGGCCGATATGAGCCTCGCGGATTTCCGGAGGGAAACTGGGATAGAATTTATCGAAACCGAAGGCGCATCGACCCTGAATGGGCTTATACTGGCAACGGCGGGTCGCATTCCCCAGACCGGGGAAAAACTCGGGATCGCCCGCTGCACCTTCGAAATTCTCCAGGCCGACAGCAGGCGGGTGCTGAAGGTCCGGATCGACCCGGGTGACGGAAAACGCGGAGAGAAGAAAACATGATCGGTCACGGCAGGGATCGCTTCAAGGACGGTCTGAAGCTCGTTCTCAACGGGTTGAAGACGCTCCACGACATCCTGCGGAGCTATTTTATCACGGGCGTTATATTGGTCGTTCCGGCCTTCGTGACGCTGTTCATCATCTATCAGCTGTTCATTTTCGCCGACGGCATCCTTGGAAATGCCGTGAGCGGAGCGATCGGCCTGCGGATTCCCGGCTTCGGCCTCATCGCGACGGCGCTGTTGTTCGTCGTCGCCGGCCGGATCGCTCAGAACGTGATCGGGCAGCGGGTTCTCACCTGGGTCGACCGGTCCCTCGAGTCGTTGCCGGTCGTCCGGTCGCTGTATGTCGGCGTCAAGCAGGTTTCCGACGTCGTCCTGCAACAGCACAAGGGCGAGTTCAAGCGCGTCGTGCTTGTCGAGTATCCGAAGGAGGACAGCTGGGTCGTCGGGTTCGTGACGGGAGATTTTCCGGCGGAGGTCACCGATGGATTCAAAGGGCGGAGCATGCTGTGCGTGTTCGTTCCGACGACGCCGAATCCGACCTCGGGCTTCCTGCTGATCGTCGACCGGACGAAGATCATCGAAATGAACCTCAGCATCGAGGAGGCGATGAAACTCGTCATCTCGGGCGGCCTCGTGAAACCAACCGCGCAGGAGACCCTCCGGCCGGCCCAAACCGACGAAGAGTTTACGATTCCCCACTGACGGGACGAAGGAAAAAGAGCGTATGATATATATAAAGAACCGGTCATGGCGATCCCTGGCGGCGATGCTGCCGGCGTTTCTCTGGAACCTGGCGGGAGCGCCCGTTTCGGCCCAGGGATTCGACGACATGAAACAGTATCTCGACGTGCGCGACGCCGCTGCGGCCGTGAAGGTGGAGCTGGAACGCGCGGCGGACGGGGCTTCCGGCTCCGTCCTGCTTGCCAATCCGAAAGCCGAGCAGGAAGTGATGGACATGCTGAACTGGCTCGACGCGCGGGCGAAGGAGTTCGAGAAGCAGGCGAGTCCCCTCTCGATCTATTACAGCGATCGACTGTCGCGCATTCTGGCCGACTGTCACAGGCTGTATCCGCATTTCATCAAGCGGCGCGCCCTCGCCGCCCGGGCGGGCGTCATGCTCATGCCCCTGAGCCCGTCGAAAGGCGATCTCGAGGTCATGCAGACCCCGGCCCCCGCCCCGAACCCCGCGTCGGCGATCGCCCCCGCCGTGCATGCGCCTTCCGCGCCGATATCCCCGCATGCGGCCGTCGCCGCTGGCGAGCCGCTGCCTGTGGCTTCCGGGCCGAGCGGCCCGAGAACAGCCGTGCTGGACGCTCCCCCGTCTCCCGAAGACGTTGTCGCCCGGCGGCGCGCGTTCTTTCACCCGATTGGGGTGCGCACCCTCCTGCCGCAGGCGACCGTCGCAGGAATCGCCGCGCAGCCCGTTCCTCCAGCTGCGGGTGTCGTGCCGGCAAGCGGCGCGGTCGCCGTCACGCCGCCGCCTGCTTCGTTTCCCGAGCTTCCGAGTCCGGTCGCGCAGGCGCCGGCCGCGTTCACCCCGCTGGAACCCTGGACCGGCGGTTCCGATCCGCAGGTGCGCGAGACGCCCGGCATGCGGCCCCTCGCGATCATGATCGAGAATCACAACCAGGCCCGCCCCCAGACCGCGATGCACGAGGCCGAGGTGGTCTACGAGATCCCGGTCGAGGGCGGCATCACCAGGTTCATGGCGCTGTATTATCACGTGCCCGAGATCGTCGGGCCGGTACGCAGTTGCCGGGAATACTTCGTGGACCGGGCGCTCGAAGTGAACGCCCTCTACGTGCATTGCGGGGGCAGTCCGAACGGCTACAAATACATCGGCGAGCAGAAGGTGTTCTCGATCGACGAGATCAGCAACGGCACGCCCTTCTTCCGCGACAATTCCCGCAAGGCCCCGCACAATCTCTACACAAAGCCGCAGAAGCTGATCGAGGTGATGAACCAGAAATACCCGATGCAGCTTCCCTATCAGAAACTGCCCCTGCCGTACGGCGAGAATCCCACGGCCGGAAACATCGCCTGCAACGGCGTTTCGATCCGGTATCACGGGAACTATACCGCTTCATATAAATTCAACCCGCGCACCGGCCGCTACGATCGGTACATGAACGGGGCGCAGCAGCTCGACCGCGTGACTCTCAAGCCGGTGTCCCCCGGGACCGTCGTCATCCAGATGGCCAACATGCGCGTCATCGACGACAAGGGGCGCCAGGAGATCAGCTTCATCGGCGAAGGCCGCGGGCTGGTGCTGTACGGCGGAACGGCGCGGCAAATCGTCTGGAAGAAGACCGCGCCGCGCGAGTTCACGCGGTTCTTCGACGAGACCGGGAAGCCGTTCTTCTTTTCGAACAAGAGCCCCGTCTGGATCCAGGTTGTGTCACCGATCAACCGGCTCGCGTTCGATCCTCCGGTTCCCCAGAACATCATCGCCTTCCTGGGCGTTCAGCAGCCCGCAGGAAAGACAGCCGCCGCCGCGCCCGCGAATCGGACATCGACCGCGCCTGCCTCCGCGACGGCGCCGGTGACACCCCAGCCTGCGGCGCCCCCCGCCCCGGCCTCCGCATCGGCCGGTCTCCCTGCCGTTGCCAACCCGTCCGGCGCCCTCTGACCGCCGAAGGAGACGACCATGAGCGAAGGAAACAAGGAAACCAGATTCGGCGCCGTCGGCGTCTTCGGCCGGGCGAACGCCGGCAAGTCGACGCTGGTGAACGCCCTCGTGGGCGAGAAAGTGTCGATCGTCTCGAAACGCCCGCAGACCACGCGGCGCAGGATCCTCGGCATCCTTACGGAAGGGGTCTCGCAGGTCGTCTTCTGCGACACGCCGGGCCTTCACGCGATCAAAAATCGCCTCGACGCCTTCATGGCGCGCGAGATCGAGGCGACCGCCGAGGGGCTCCAGGGTGCGTTGTATCTGGTCGATCTGACGGACATCAGCCCCGAAGAGGATGCGGCCCATCTGAAGGATCTCCTTGCCTGGCTCGGGAGCGATGTGCCGCTGTATCTGGTCCTGACGAAACTCGACGAGCGGAAAAAAGCCGATCCCGACGGCGTCGCCAAAGAATACGCGGCGTTCGCGTCGTTCGCAGGCACGTTCAGCGTATCGGCGGAAAAAGGCACCGGTCTCGGCCGGCTGAAGAAAGCCGTGTTCGACGTGCTCGTGCCGAGCCCGCACGCCTACGACGGCGAACTTTTCACGTCCCAGACCGAGCGGGAGATCGCCGAGGAGACGATCCGCGAGGTCATTCTCGAGAAGTATTATCACGAGGTTCCTCACTCGGTTGCCGTGCTGGTCGAGCAGTTCAAGGAGCGGGAGAACGGAAAGACGTTCATCGAGGCCCATCTCGTCATCGAACGGGAAAGTCACCGCAAGATCCTTCTCGGTCACGAGGGAGAAGGAATCAAGGCGATCGGTTCTCTCGCCCGCGAACGGTTGAACGGGATTCTCGGGCGTGATATTTATTTACAGCTTTGGATCAAGGTGCGCCCGAACTGGCGCAAGCAGGATGCCTGGGTCCGGAACCTGGGTTATCGCGACCGGTGACGGGAAAGGAACGCAGATGAACTCGATTCTCATGGTGGTTGTCGCCGTTATCGTTATTCTGCTGGTCTTTGTCATGTTTTCCCTTGACGACCAGGAAGAGTATACGGTCGACGAGAATCCGGCCCGGCCCGAATCCGAAGACGCCGGCGCGATGAACGCCGCATCGGCGGCGGCTGGACAGGCAGGAGGGGCGCCGAACGAACCGCCGGGCGTGTCCCGGGAGGCGGGTGTCGACGTTCCCCCGCAGGCCGTTTCGGCCGCGGCGCGACAACGCCGGTTCAAGGCGGAACAGGCCGGGGACGCACGTTCCCTGGCCGATATCGACAGCGTCCAGGTCGGCTCGGAAGAGGATCTGAGATATCGTCTCCTCCTCGATGACCAGGTGCCGCCGCCCACCGAGGTTTCCGTGAAACAGGGCGTGGCCGTCATCGTCCAGATCCGGCTTCCGGAGGAGCTCCAGACCGACCAGGAAACCTGGGCCCAGACCTTGGCGAGCGTCGAGGCGATCCTGTCGCCCGAGAAGGCGCCGTTCCCCTACAGCGTCTACCTGACCAGTCAATTCGACCACCTGTGGCTGTTCGGCATCGACGAGGAGCGTGACGACCCGGTGTTCGAAGCGATCGTCTGCGCGTTCGATGCCGTACGTCGGTTCAAGAAGGCTCTCGAGTCCCAGCCCGCCCTCCAGGCGGCCAGAGCCAGACTCTCCGTCGGCATTTCCAGCGGAAAAATCGCCCGCATCAAGCGCGGCCCGCTCGGTCCCGTTTCCCATGCGGGAAAGGCGGTCTATACGGCCGAGGCGCTTTCCGAGGTCGCCGGCGATTTCATGATCTACGTGGATGACGACGTCCACCGCCTCGCCATTCCGCTGTTCGACTTCCGCGAGTGGAAACCGATCAAACTGCGGCCGGCGCTTCCGCCGATCCCGTTCTACGAAGTCATGGGCTGGAACAAGAAGGAAGAGATGTTCGCCTTCGCCTCGCACAAGGAATCCTACGCGCGCCGAGCCGTCGCCGTGGCGTTCCGATATCTCGAGTTCGACGATATGGGACCGCTGATCAACCTGATGAACGACGCCGACGAGAAGGTTGTTCTCGAGACCCTCGCAACCCTCGCCGAGATCGGCGACCCCCGCGGCATGGGGATGCTCAAGAAGATCCTTCCCGAAGCCCGCGACCCGATGGTGCGGAGCGGCATTCTCAAAGCGTTCGGCGGGATCGGCAGTTCCGAGGTGATCCCCTTGCTGAAGGCGTCGATGAAGGATGCCCACTGGCTGGTGCGCTACCAGGCGGTGCTCTCGATGGCCCGTCTCGGCGGTAGCGATGCGCTCAAGCACATCGAGGAACTGGCGAGTGACGACGACGGCGCCGTCCGGGCCGCGGTCCATCAGGTGAAATACCTGGAAACCCAGAACAAGGCCGATCTCGATGCCCTCAACGAGCTGCTGGGCGATCTTTCGGGCCGGGCGCGCAAGGCCGCCGCCGAAGCTCTGATCAAGATCGGCACCCGCGAAGCCCTCTCGATGGTCGCGCGGTCCTTCCATCAGCAGGAACCGGGCCTGTGCAGGCACATCCTCCGGCTTCTCATGGAATGCCGCTCGCAGAGCCTCTACCAGACGTTCCTCACGCTCTTCCAGCACTCGGGCGAGAAACTGCGGCCCGAAATCGTCGCGGCCGTGCGTCGCGCGCGGCTCGTGGGCTGATTCATGGCCATTGAGATTCTCGTTGTCGACGATGAGGACATGATCCGGTGGACCCTCCGGGAGTCCCTGGAAGCCGAGGGCTACAAGATTTTCGATTTCCCGAACGGCCGGGATTTCATCCGCTACTTCTCTGAAAAAGGCGGAGATATTATATTGCTTGATGTTCGATTGCCGGACGCGAACGGCCTCGATCTCCTGCTGGAAATCAAGCAGCTCGATCCGAACGTTCCCGTCGTCGTGATGACGGCGTTCGGCGACGTCGAGACGGCCGTGACCGCGATGAAACGCGGGGCATACGATTATCTCTCCAAGCCCTACAACCTGGCGGAAGTGAATCTTCTCATCAGGAAGATCGTCGAGACGTCGCTGCTGAAAAATCAGCTGCAGTACATTCGCGAGCGTGTCGAAAACAACTTCGCGCAGATTCTCGGCGACAACCTGAAAATCAAGCAGCTGCGCGACCACATCGCGATGGCGGCCCAGAGCGACCGGACGACGGTGCTGATCCGGGGCGAGTCCGGAACCGGCAAGGAGCTGGTCGCCCGCCAGATCCACCAGCAGAGCACCCGGGCCGGCCAGCCTTTCATCGACGTGAACGCCGCCGCCGTTACAGGCACCCTGCTCGAATCCGAGTTGTTCGGTCACGAAAAAGGCGCGTTCACAGACGCCCAGCGGCAGAAAAAAGGCTTCTTCGAGCTGGCCGACAGGGGAACCCTCTTCCTCGACGAGATCGGCGATCTCGATCCGAATCTGCAGGCCAAGCTGCTGCGCGTCCTCCAGGAAAAACGCTTCCGGCGCGTTGGCGGCTCGACCGACATCTCGGTCGATGTCCGCATCATCGCCGCCACCAACGCCGATCTCGAGCGGGCCATGGAAGACGGTCGCCTGCGCCGCGACCTGTTCTACCGGCTGAACGTCTTCACCGTCTTCCTGCCTCCCCTTCGGGAACGCCAGGACGACATCCTGCTGCTCGCCCGCGCATTTCTCGACCAGTTCCGCCGCGAATTTTCGAAGGATATCTCCGGCTTTTCACCGGAGGCCTGCGAGATCCTTCAGAAATACGCGTTCCCGGGCAACGTGCGCGAGTTGAAGAACATCATCGAGCGTGCGACCCTTCTCGAAACGACGAACAAGATCAGACCCGTCAGCCTTCCCGAGGAAATGCGGAGCTGGCGTGGGCCCGCCATGACCCAGGCGCCTGTGTTGCCGTCCGACCGGCCCTGGAAAACCCCCGGGTTCAATCTCAAGGAATACGTGGATTCCGTTGAGAAACGGATCGTGCAGGACGTGATCAGGGAGTGCGAAGGCAAAAAAGGTGAGGCGGCCAAACTCCTCGGCTTGACCAGGTTCGCCCTGCGACACCAGTTGAAAAAGCACGGTCTCGATGAAGAGGGCTGAAAACGCATTGAATCGCGATGGGCGCAAGGCCGCTCCTCTGTATGCGGCGTTCCGGGATGGTACGTTTTCCGGAAAGAGGATGTGTGAAAAAAACACGAGAGAGGAGGGATGTGAAAAAAATACACGTATCCGGCGTGAAAAAGATTGTACATCACGTATTCCAAACTTGGCATGAATCCTGCTTGAACAAAGACAGCAATCGAGCCTACGCAGGAGAAAAAAAGATGATATCGGAACTGCTCCAGGAAAACTTCATCAATCTCGATCTCGACGCCGGTTCCAAGAACGATGCGATCGCGAGCCTCTCGACGATGCTTTCGTCATCGGGCAAGGTCGTAGATAGCACCTCCTTCGTTCGGGCCGTTCTCGACCGCGAGAAGCTCGGAAGTACCGCGATCGGTTCCGGGATCGCCATTCCTCACGCCCGTGCCAACACGGTCAACGAAGTGTCCATCGCTTTTGCCCGCTGTGGAAAAGGCGTCGACTTCAACTCCGTAGACGGTGACCCCGTTCATCTGATCTTCCTGCTTGCCGCACCCATCGAGTCCGGCAGCCTGTATCTCAAACTTCTGGCGCGCATCTCTCGCCTTCTTCGCTACCAGGATCTCATCGAAGAACTGAAGAAGGCTCAGACGAAAGAAGACGTCATCCGCATCATCGCGTCGAAGGAATGATCCGGCGAAGCCGGAGGGGTACGGGTATGACGCTCGTTCAGGCATACGAAGCCGGCGAAAGCAGCACGGTCAGCATGTCCCCGGAGGGCCTGTCTGTTCACATGCGCATCCCTGCCGAACGGATGTACATGGCGAACGCGGTGCTGACGCTTCGCGAAATCTGCGACCATCTCTGCCTTTCCCCAGAACGCACCAACCGGGTCGTTCTGGTACTCGAAGAGGCGCTGATGAACTCGATCGAGCATGCCTACAACGGTGACGGCGGCTTCATCGATCTGCAGTTTTCGATCGAGGGTCCGGAATTCGTGATTGTCGTCGAAGACTTCGGCAACGGTATGGTCCATGACGTCGACATCGATTCGCTCGAGGCTTCCGATCTGCTGTTCGAGCGCGGGCGCGGACTGTGCATCATGAAAGGCATCTCCGACAGGGCCGTCGTCCAGTCGAGTTCCCGCGGCACGCGGGCCACGATGCTTTTTCAGCTCCACAACTGAGAGGAAGAATGACCACAGACAACATCAGGGAACGAACCTTCGTTCTTATCAAGCCTGACGGCATCCAGCGCGGCAAAGCGGGAGAGATCATCTCCCGCTTTGAGTCTAAAGGGCTGAAAATCGTCGGCATGAAAATGGTTCGCATCACCGGCGAACAGGCCGAGCGCCAGTATGCCTGCCACAAGGGAAAGGCGTTCTACGAGTCGCTCGTCGCCTTCATGCTTTCCGGGCCGTGCCTGGCGCTTGTGCTCGAAGGCCGAAACGCCATCGATATTGTCCGCAAGCTGATGGGAGCGACCAATCCGCTCGCGGCCGAACCCGGCACCATCCGGGGCGATATGGCCCTGGACACCAAGCACAACCTCGTCCACGGTTCCGATTCGCAGGCCAGTGTCGACCTCGAAACGCCGATCTACTTCGCGCCGAGCGAACTCTTCGAATACGATCTCGCGACCAGGGACTGGCTGTATTACACCTGAATCCGCCCTGACAATCTGATCCACCACGCGGGAGGGGCTGACCTGCCTCTCCCGTTTTTTCTTCCCCGAGCGCTTTACGAAGCGCCCGAAAATGCGTTTTTTCCTCCGTGTCTGGTATGTGTGTTTCACTTTGAGAACCAATCCGCAGATGACGCTGATGAAGCAGATTTCGCAGATGAAACCCTGAAAACCTTCTTGCCCCGGCGTTTCCCATCCCTGGCGAAAAAAAGCTCGCTTCAGACGTTCGCTCTTATCTGCTCTTCATCAGGTTTTACATCTGCCCTCCATCTATGGGTACATTCCTGAAAACCTCGTTTTTACAACGGAGTGTCTCCATGACTCTGTGATTCGTTGTTGTTTCAACATACCGGGCATGAGGGGAAACTCATGCGCTCGTTCTGGTAGGGCCTTGCATTGAAGGCGGCGATCAGGCATCATGCGGACATGCGCCTGTTCCGCCTCATGCTCGGATTGGTTCTCGTCGTTCTGTTCGCCGCTCTTGGCGCATGGGGCGCGCTGTCGTCGGCCGCCGGGAACGAGTATGTCGTGCGCTGGGGGGCGATGATGGCCGCTCAGAACCTCGATGCCGACATGCAGCTCGGACGGGTGACCGGAACGGTGCTGGAAGCCCTGCGCATCGACGGCGTCCAGGGAATGGTGCGTCGCTCGCGGACGGGATTCGTGGCGGGGCCGGTCGAAATCTCGTTCAACCTGCGCCAGGCCCCACGGCGCGGTCTCGTCATCGGGACGCTCGATTGCCCCTGGCTCAAACTGTGGGGAGGAGTGCCGGTGCCGCCCTGGTTTGGCGCTTTGCCGGAACTGCCGCCGCCGACGTGCCAGGCCGATCTGAAACTTCCGGTCGGCATCGACCGTGTCCGCCTCGGCCGCATCGACTGGATGCCGGCGGCATCGGGGCCGGTCGAGGTCACGATCGCATCGTTCGCGATCGACCCGGCATCACGGACGAACGGTCTCCAGCCCGTCTCGTTCTCACTGTCGGTCCGATTCAAAGGCGCCGAGTTCGCCGCCGCGGCCTTCGATGGACACCTGGCTTCGACCAGGGCGGCTCTGTCTGGAAAAATAGAAGGAAATATATTTGGCTTTCCCGTCGATAGCGGACTGAAGGTATCGGTGAAACGGGACGGCGTCTTCGCCGAGGGGACGCTTGCCGAAATGCGGGTCGATCTGACGGTGCTGTCGAAATGGCTCAGTCCGCTCTGGCGGGACACCGTGCCGCTCTTCGTGAACGGACGGGTCACCGCGGGAGGGACTTGGATGGTCCAGCCGAAGATCGGCTTCGCGGGCCGGTTCCAGGGACGATTCGACCGCGTCGTGTTCGTGCTGACAGGGTTCAATCTGCCGCTCGCCGAGCTGAACGCCCCCTGGAAATTCTTCGACGACAAACTGCACATCGAGAATGAAAACAGCCGGTTCATCGGGTTCCCCGCCTCCTTCAGCGGAGCCGTCGCGCTTGCGGCCGGGCTGAAACCCGACTGGGGCATCGAAGCCCGGGTTGCCGATCTTCCCCTGGCCGAACTCATCGCAACCCTGCCGTGGGCGGTGCGGTATGGATACGGCGTTCCCTACCTGGCCGGCCTGGCAAGCATGACCGCCCGCTTCGACGGAACCGCGCCCGGCATCCTCGTCAACGCGACGGCGCTGGTGGCCCGGCAAACCGGATCCGCCGCAACGTCGAGCGTGTCGATTCGCTACCGCCACGCGGCCGGGCAGCCGGACCGCTGGGATCTCGAATCCCGATGGACGGCTGAATCCGTTATGCCGAAAGGTTTTGCAGGACTCCCCGTGCGGACCGCCCCTTCGGGAGAACCGTTGCGGACGCCGTTCGAGTTCCGCTTCGAGGGGCACGGGACGCATGTCGACAAGCTCGATGCGAGGCTGGGCATTCTCTGGAACGAATCCTCCGCCTGGGAAGCAACGGGGCTCCTCGAAGGGCATACGTGGGAGGGCGTCGTTGCCGGACCGGAAGGCACACCGGTGGCGCTCCCTCAGGGCCTCGGCCTGGTCGACTTCCTGCTGCCGGGGATGTAAGGCGTGAATTCGATCCGCTCCTCCGGGATTTTCTGGTAAAACGTCAGGAGTGAACGGTCCGAATCGATGGTCATGCGCGATGCCCGGATCGAGAGAATGACGCCCTGCCGGAACACGCCGGCCGAGATCGTCGAGCGGGTTTCCTCGAGCAGGACGAGGGCGAGGTCGGCTTTTTTCAGTTCGAGCTTGGTGATCTGGTCGCTCAGGCTGGCGACCTTGTGTTCGAGGCTGGTCCGAAGCGGCTCCGCCTTGCCAGGCGGCAGTTTTTCCGGAAAGTTCTTCACGAACAGCAGGTTCTTTTCGGCCTCGTAATGCTGGCGCCGGATGTCGTTGATGATCTTCACGACCAGGTTCAGTCGGCTGAGGGCGGTGTGCGAAACGCCGCAGGAGACGCGGGTTTCAACGCCGACGGCGTTTCCCAGCTCGCCTGCGGTGATCGAGCGGAAGGAGATGAGCTCGCCGCCGCTGAGCGACTTTTCGATCATGACCTCGCCGTTCACGTTGATGCGCGAATTGAGGGCTGAGCGCAGGAAGAGGTCGCCCTGCACCGTGAGGCAGGCGTTTTCAGCGTACAGCGCGCGAAGGTTGCCGAACACCTTCACTTCGTTCTTGTCTTCGACCTTCCCGGCCGTGCCGAGAATGCCCTTGCCCACGTCGAGATCGCCCCCGACGGTGACGCGGGTGCCCGCCTCGATCATGCCGTCGACGCGCAGGTTCCCGGTCACGGTCACGGAAAACCCGTACCGGATCGAACCGCGCACGACGAGCGAGCCCTTGAAGCTGATGTGGCCGGTACCGAAATCGACGTCGCCCGGAATGACCATGACAGGAGTGACATGCACCGTGACCGAGTTCATCCCGGACTCGACGGTCAGCTGGCCTTCGCAGGCCGCCCGGGCGATGTCGTTCGTTCCGTCGGACTTCAGGACGACGTTGCGCCCCGCCACGACCCGTTTGTCCTTGCCGGGAACGGCGGGAATCGGCTTGCCGAAGACCGAGTGGCCCGACTCGCCCTTCGTGGCCGGCCGCTTCACCAGGATGATCTCGTCGGTCGAGACGCTGCGGAACAGGTCGCGCGTCTTGAAGTCCAGCGTTCCGTCCGGGCGCGTCAGGTGCTCCATCGACGGCCGGGGCACGAGGATGTCGATATGCGCCGGTTCGCCGTCGAGCGGTTGTATTCCTGTTGCTATTTTTCTCGGCGGAAACGTGATGCGCCGTGCGATGAGGCGCGGAAGCTCGTTCGTGACGAAACCCCGATCGAGCCCGAACAGGATGCGCTCGTTGAGGGCGTTCTGGATGGTCAGACAGGCGGCTTTGTCATCGAACGAATCGGGAAACGACTCGATAGAGAGGTAGGCTTCCGTCTCGAGCCGGTTCGTCGTCAGGGAAAGGGAAAAACCGGGAAGTTCCCGTGCGAGGAAGGTTCCCGGTTCCATGCGGTGGGGGATGCCTGCCGGCAAAGCCGGATCAGCCGGCCCGCGAGCCGTTGTTCAGGCCGACCCGCCGTTCGACGTCGGCGATGCTGACGCCCTGGCTGGACAGGAAGTTCTCGAACCAGGCCGTATCGACGCTGAACGAGCGCAGTTCGCCGCGGAACGCGATGATCAATTGCTCGAGTTCGACCAGGTCGCCGACCCGGAGCTTGGTTTTCTGCTGGCCGCTCATGGAGCGCAGGTTGTCGAGAGCGGACCGGACGGCGCTCGCGAACTCGTACCGGGTCACCTTCGAGGCATCGTAGAACGGCATGCCGGGCAGGAGCCCCTTCGAGATCACGCGCTTGAGCGACTTGAACACCCAGTGGTTCGCCGGCACGTAGACGAAACCGGTTCCGGCCGAGCCGGCGGACGTGGTCATACGGGCGGCGGCGGCCGACTGGGGCATCGGGGCGCGACCATCGGCCAGCGGGATGTAGAACGCCGAGTCGGCCTCGGCGGCACGGGGCCGGGCGAGAGTTGCTCTGCGGGCCTGGCGCTCGTTCTGCGTTGTGAACTGCCACGAATAGCGGGCGACGAGTTGCTCGCCCGATTGGCTCTTGATCTTGTCGCTGATGAGAACCTTGTACTGCGTATCCGCGTCGAGAGGGGCGGCGGGAATGAAGACTGCGCGTTTCTGGCGGCCGTCGTAGGACACGCGCCCTTCGACACGCTCCTGGCGGCCGAAAACCGAGATGTTGATCGGGTTCACGGTACTCTGCTGGGCGGGTTCGCTGAAGTGAATGACGATCTTGGCGTTGCGGGCGACCTGCTCGGCGTTTGCCGCCGGCAGAATCCCGGTCACCTTGAAGGTGGAGAGGGCTTCGCGGGGCGCAGCCTTGCGGGGAACGGCGGTTCTCGCCGCCTTGCGGGGAGCGGGGGCGCTCCAGTCGGCGTCCGCTTCCATGGCGGCGTTGTTCCCGGCGGGAGCCGCTTCGTCATCGAAGCCTTCCAGTTCCCTGGATTCCTGGATCGTTTCGCGCATCACCGGTTGGGCGCGGCGGGGAGCCGCCTGTTTCGCGGCGGCGGGCGCGCGGCGCACGGGCGCCGCGGCAAACGCTTCGGGCATGGCGGGAGCCGCGGCGGGCGAGGTGGTCGCGAAGGTTGCGGCGAGGGCGTTCTGCAGCGGGCGGCCGGTCATGTCGGTCACGCCCTGGGTGATGATCACGCGATACGAGCGGTTTGCGTCGAGCACGCCGACGGGGGTGAGCACCGCGCGTTTCTGGCCGCTCAGATACTGGATCTTCGCGGGCACCGGGCCGAAATCGTCTTCGACCCGGAAGGTGAACTCGTTCAGGGTTTCAGGCCGGACTTCCTGGTTGAAAGCCACCGTCACCGGTTGGCTGAGATTGGTGACGACGGCGCCGCTTTGCGGCGACATGCCGACCAGTTTCAGGGGAATCGCCGCCTGCATTGCGACGTCGCCGTAGGCGTCGGCCGCGGGGGCGTCGAACGATGCGGTGTTCACCAGGCCCTGGCGGCGCGCCGGAGCAGCGACCGGCAGAGCGGCGTCGCTGGGCGCTTCCTCGAGAACGTTGTCGGGAACGACCACGTCGACGCTGCCAGAACCGCTTCCGCCGATGCGGAAGGGAATGATGGTGTTCTTCGGAAGCCTGGCACCCGAGCTTCCCGCGAGCGTCTGGCTGATGGCGATGCCATACTCGTTGCCGGACTTCAGGGGCTGGCGGGGAACCAGCGTCAGGGTCTTCAGGTCGCGCGACAGGCGGTAATCGACGCCGACCGTTTCCCGGTTACACATCAGTTTCACCGGGGCGTCCTTGAGGGAAGTGATGTCAAGCGCTTCGCTGAAGCTGACTTCGAGAGGATTCTGCGGGTTGATCACGCCGCTGGACATGTTTGCGTTGGTGATCAGCAGTCTCGCCGCAGCTGCGCCGCCCATGGGGGCGGACATCGCGGCAGCCCCGGCGGCCTGCATCGGAGCGTTCACGGCATTCTGCGCGCCGGCCGAGCGCTGGCTCCCGGAGGAAGAAACGCGGAAGTTCCACATCTTCTCGGCCGTTCCGCTCACGCCGTCGCCGAAACTGAGCTGGGCGGTGTACATCTGGCCCGGCTGAAGACCTGCCTTGGGCTTGAACATCACCTGGCGGGCGGAGGGATTGTAAAACAGCTCGCCGTCGACGGGCTGGCCGTTTTTGAACAGGTTGAGATTGATCGTCTGGTAGAACGCCTGCGAAAGAGCCCCGCCGAACTCGACCGTCAGGGGGGTGGTGGCCGAAACGTCGGAGGCCATATCTGCCGGAACGGTCTTGACGACCTGGACCGCCTGGCCTGCGTTCGCCTGCATACCGAACGCGGCTGAGGCGTGCAGAGCGGGACCGGCACCTACCAGCAGAGCTCCCAGGACGACGGCTCGAATTCCACGGTTCATGAATAACCTCCTCGAAAGGTCCAGACGATTCGGTATCATCATCGGCAAAATCGATCGCAACCTTTACCCCATTGTCCGCGTTCGGGATGATCTCCACAGTATTTCGCCATTGCGCTGTAGGAGCGGGTTTGAAACCAGCCCCTACAGACGATTGAAGAATGAAGGGACATCAAAAGTCTTATTGAGTCCTGCGTATCAAAAACCAGCTTCGTGTCCCCGTTCGTGCTGAGCTTGTCGAAACACGAACAACCACTTGCTGATGGTTCCTCATTTTGCCCTACGACAGGCTCAGGGCGAACGGTTGGTTTTCATTCTGCAGGACTCAATAGTCCCATAGGGATTTTGAGGCTATCGGACCCGCGGTTGCGATCGTTCGGGCACCCCCCCGGATTTGCCCTGAGAAGGGGGGGTATGGTATAAACCCCGAACCCGGTCATGATGTTCGCCCGGATTTCAAAGGCCGCAGGTCACCGAAGGAGTTTCCGCCATGGGTATCGATGTCGCAACCTTCACCAAGCAGCTTCGCGAAGACGGAATCGAAGCCGCCCGCCGCGAGGCCGAAAAGATCCTGGCCGATGCGAGGGCGAAAGCCGACCACGAAAAAGAGCAGGCCAGGGCCGCGGCCCGTCGTATGGTCCAGAAAGGGGAGGCCGAGATCGCCCGGCACCGGCAGAAGGTCGAGGCCGAGCTCAGGCTTGCCGCCCGTGACCTGGTTCTCGACGTCAAAAAGCGCCTGGAAAACCTGACGCGTGGCCTTCTCCAGCCGGTCGTCGCCGAAAAACTGTCGGCGGCGGACGTCGTCGAGTCCTCCCTCCGGGAACTCCTGAAAACCCAGAAGACCGGCCGCGAATGGGAGGCGGCGCTCGGCCCCGTCGTCGGTGCGAAACTGACCCAAGCCGCGCTGAGCGACCTGTTCAAAACCGCGGACGGCCGAGTGAAACTTGGCGAGACGCTCAAGTCGGCCGGATTCACCCTGCGCGACACCGCTTCCGGCGAAGTCATCGAACTGACCGAAACTTCGGTCGCCGACGCCTTCGGCCGTCTGATCGCGCCCCAGCTCCGCGCTCTGCTGGACAAGTCCGAAAACGCCGGAGCCTGAGTCGCAACCGTGAGCGCGCGACTCTACTACCTCCTTTCCGCCCTGCCGCCCCTGCCGGGGTTCGGCGAGCCGCCCCCGTGCAGCCTCGATGAGGTGCTTGCGGCCATGCGCGCCGAGGAAAACCCGGCGCTCGACATTCTCGCGGATTGCTTTTCCGTCGAACCGGCCCTGCGCGCAATGCAGAAAAGCCGCCTGGTGGGGCATCTGTCCGAGCCGCCGGCCGATCTGATGGAGCTTCTCCCCGACTGCATCCGGGAACGGGTCGCCGTCTGGCCGTCTCGGGAGGAGGAAGTCGCCTGGCACGAAAGCGTCTGCTTCGCCTGGTTCGAGTTCATGCGCCGGACGGGCCTCGTCATCGGATCCAGGCTGCTTCAGCGCTGGAGCGCGTGGGAAATGACCCTCGCCGTGTATCTGGCGAACGCCCGTGATACTGCGGAATCCGCCCCGGCAAAGGAACGCCCGGTTCCGCCCGAGGCCCCGGCCTTCGATTACGACGGGCTCGTGGCCGAATGGCACAACGCCGCCGACCCGATGACCGGCGAGCACAAGCTCGACGAGGCCCGGTGCGCCTTTCTCGCCTCGGAATCGACCCGCTACTCGTTCGAGATCGACGAACTCGTCTTCTACCTGTTGAAACTCAGGCTGTTGTCCCGGTATGCGGCTCTCGACCGGGCCACGGCGCTCAAGACACTCGAGGAGGTCACCGTCCTGTGAGCGTATCCGGACGCATCGTAACGATATTTGGAAATATGGTCACCGCCGAGTTCGACGGCGCTGTCCGGCAGAACGCCGTCGCTTACTGCCACCGCGCCGACGGGGTTCGGCTGATGGCCGAAATCATCCGCATCCGCGGGAACCGGGCCGACATGCAGGTCTTCGAGTTGACCCGCGGTCTCAAAGTCGGCGACACGGTCGATGTGACGGACGAGCTGCTCTCTCTCGAACTCGGGCCCGGGCTGCTTGGCCAGATCTACGACGGACTGCAGAACCCCCTGCCGGTGTTTGCCGAAAAGGTCGGCAAGTTCCTCGAGCCCGGCAACTACTTCAAGCCGCTGAACCGCGAGACGAGATGGGAGTTCACCCCCCTCGCGCAGGCCGGTTCGACCGTTCGCGCCGCCGACGCGCTCGGCAAAGTGCAGGAAAGCATCTTCGACCATTACATCTTCGCCCCGTTCGATCTCGAAGGCGAGTGGAAGCTCAAAAGCCTCGTCGGAGCGGGGTCCTACACGGTCGAACAGACGATCGCCGAACTCGAGGGCGCCGACGGGAAAACAATTTCGGTCAATATGATAAACCGCTGGCCCGTCCGCATCCCGCTGACGCACTACGCCGAGCGGCTTCTGCCCGTGACCCCCCTGGTCACGAAACAGCGCATCATCGACACCTTCTTCCCGATCACGCGCGGCGGCACCTACTGCATTCCCGGCCCGTTCGGCGCCGGCAAGACGGTGCTGCAGCAGATCACCAGCCGCCATGCCGAGGTCGACGTCGTCATCTCCGCGGCCTGCGGCGAGCGCGCCGGCGAGGTCGTCGAGACGCTGCGCGAGTTCCCGCACCTGACCGATCCGCGCACCGGCAAGACGCTGATGGAGCGCACGATCATCATCTGCAACACGTCCAGCATGCCCGTCGCGGCCCGCGAGTCCTCCGTCTACACGGCCGTGACGCTCGGCGAATACTACCGTCTCCAGGGGCTCCACGTGCTCCTGCTGGCCGATTCGACCTCCCGCTGGGCCCAGGCTCTGCGCGAGATGAGCGGCCGTCTCGAGGAGATCCCCGGCGAGGAGGCCTTCCCGGCCTATCTCGAAAGCTCCATCGCCCGCTTCTATGAACGCGGCGGCTCGGTGAAGCTGCGCGATGGTCGCGAGGCCTCGCTCACGATCGGCGGCGCCGTCAGTCCCGCCGGCGGCAACTTCGAAGAGCCGGTCACGCAGGGCACGCTCAAGGTCGTCGGCTCGTTCCTCGGTCTGTCATACGCCCGCTCCTACGCGCGCCGTTTCCCCGCGATCGACCCGCTCGAGTCCTGGTCGAAATACCATGGCATCATCGACGAGAAGAAGGTCGCCTGGGCGCGCTCGTTCCTGCGGCGCGGCCGCTCCGTTTTCGAGATGATGCAGGTCGTCGGCGAGGAAGGCACCTCGATGGACGATTACGTCGTCTACCTGAAGGGCGAGTTCCTCGATTCGGTGTATCTGCAACAGAACTCGTTTGATGAGGTTGACGCCGCCTGCCCCCCCGAGCGCCAGCAGGACCTGTTCGGCCGCGTCTGCCGCGTCCTCGGGCACGAATTCTCCTTCGCCAACAAGGACGAGGCCCGCGACACGTTCTTCACGCTCACCGAGCAGTTCCGCAACTGGAACTACGCGAAGAGCGGCTCGGATGCCATGAAGGATGCCGAAGCGAAGATCGCATCCTGCCTGCAGACCGACAAGGAGGCTGCCCATGCGTAAATACTACACCCGCATCGACCGCATCGCCGGAAACGTCGCCATGCTCAAGGCGACCAACGTCGGTTTCGAGGAACTCGCCATCATCGAGGGCCGCGTCGGCCGCTCGCTCGCCCAGGTCATCAAGGTGTCCGGCGAGGACGTTTCGCTCCAGGTCTTCTCGGGAACCCGCGGCCTGTCCACCGGCGACCGCGTGAGTTTCCTCGGCTCGGCGATGCGTTTCAGCTTCTCCGAAGACCTGTTCGGCCGCATCTTCACGGGCGGCGGCGAGCCGCGCGACGGCCGAAGCACGCTCACCGAGAACCTGATCGAGGTCGGCGGCCCGGCCGTCAACCCGGCCGTGCGCCTCATGCCCAGCCGCATGATCGCCACGAACATTCCGATGATCGACGTGTTCAACACCCTCGTCGAGGGCCAGAAGCTGCCGATCTTCTCGATTCCCGGCGAGCCTTACAACGAACTGCTCGCGCGCATCGCCCTCCAGGCCGAAGCCGACGTCATCGTGCTCGGCGGGATGGGCCTCAAATACGACGAATACCTGTTCTTCAAGCAGCGGCTCGAGGAGGGCGGCGCCCTCTCGCGCACCATCATGTTCGTCCACACCGCGTCCGACCCGGTCGTCGAGTGTATGCTCACTCCCGACATTGCCCTGACCGTGGCCGAACGGTTCGCCGTGCAGGGAAAGCGCGTGCTGGTGCTGCTGACCGACATGACGAACTTCGCCAACTCGCTCAAGGAGATCGCGATCACGATGGAGCAGATCCCGTCGAACCGCGGCTACCCGGGCGACCTGTATTCCCAGCTCGCCTCGCGGTACGAGAAGGCCGTCGTGTTCGACAACGGCGGCTCGCTCACGACAATGGCTGTCACCACGATGCCGGGCGACGACGTCACGCACCCGGTTCCGGATAACACCGGCTATATTACCGAGGGCCAGTTCTACCTCAAGGGCGGCTGGATCGAACCCTTCGGCTCGCTCTCGCGGCTCAAACAGCTCGTCAACGGCCGCACCCGCGACGACCACCGCGCCATCATGGACGGCTGCATCCAACTCTACTCGAAATGCCGCGAAACGCGTGAAAAGCGCGCCATGGGCTTCGAGATGTCGCCGTGGGACCTGAAACTGCTCAGATACGGCGAGCAGTTCGAGCAGCGGATGATGGATCTGTCGGTCAACAACACCCTCACCGTCGCCCTCGATCGGTGCTGGGAGCTTCTGGCCGAGGTGTTCGAACCGCGCGAGACCGGCATCCGGTCGGCGCTGTGCGAAAAATACTGGCCGAAGAAGACCGGCGCCGGTGTCGAGACCGCCGCCCCCGCCGCCCAGTAACGCCGGAGACCGTCGCAGATGGCTGAAAAGATCAAGAAGACCCGTCCGGAGCTGCTGAAGCAGAGACGGTCGCTGGCCCTGTTCCAGCGATTTCTGCCGACGCTTCTCCTCAAGAAACAGCAGATCCAGATGGAGATTCTGAAGGTACGCACGCAGCGCACGCGCATTCGGGACGAGATCGACCGCATGGTCCGCCAGATCGAGCCGTGGCTCATCCTTTTCAGCGAGGATCTGCCCGGCCGCGTCACGGATCTGGTGCGCGTGAAAAGCCTCGAGCGCGGCGAAATCAACGTCGCAGGCATCCGTCTGCCTGTTCTGCGGCAGGTCGAATACGAGGTCGCCCCCTACAGCCGGCTCGTGATGCCGGCCTGGGTCGACGCCGGCGTCGAGTTCGTGAAGAACCTCCTCCAGGAGCGAGAACGGCTCAGAATCCTCGTCGAGCAGGAACGACTGCTCCAGTCCGAGCTTCGCAAGGTCACCCAGCGGGTGAACCTCTTCGAAAAAGTGATGATTCCCCGCGCGAAGGAGAACATCCGCACGATCCGGATCAATCTCGCCGAGGAACAGACCGCGGGCGTCGGCCGCTCCAAGATCGCCAAGGGAAAATCCGCCGGCGGCGAGGAGGGCGCATGATTCAGGAAATGCGTCGCGTGTATATCGCGGCCCGCCAAGGTGATCGCCAGGCGGTTCTTGCGGCCCTGTTCGCCGCCGGGGTCGTGCATGTCGAACCGGCTCGCCCCGATGCGGTGAAGCCGTCCGCCGAACTGGCGCATGACTTGGCGCGTGGTGAGAAGGCCCTCCAGGCCATCGACGCCGTCGAGCCGGCCGTCGACACCGTTGCGGCGCCGCCGGGAACTCCGGCCCGGCTGATCGACGAGGTGCATGCCCAGCTCGTGCTGATCGAACGCCTCCACACGGACCGCCAGGAACTCAAACGCGAACTTGCCCAGGTGAAGCCCTGGGGCCGTATCAGCCAGACCGATCTGGAAAAACTCGCCGCGGCGGGCCTTACCGTCCGTTTTTGCACCTGCCCGGCGGCGTATGTTCAAGATTCTATATTTGCAGATATTGTGCATGAGGCCGGCGTGTCGGACGGCGTGTCTGCGTTGCTTGCCGTGAGCCGCGGTCCCGTCGAGGTCAGGCCGCCCGCGCAGGCGGTTCCCGTCCCGCCGCGGGACGCCTCGGAGATCGAGGCGGCGCTCGCCACTCTCAAGGAGGAGGAACGGCGCCTGTCCGGTCAGCTCCGCGAGCTCGCCATGCGCCGAGAGGACGTGCGGAGCTACCTGGCCGAGCTGAAAGAGCGCATCTCGTTCCAGAACGTCGAGGCCGGGCTTGCGGAAGAAGGTCCCGTCTTCATCATGCAGGGGTGGGTGCCCGCAAACCGGGTCGAGGCGCTTCACGCCGCTCTCGAGGGAACCCGGCTTCCCGTCGGCGTCGTGACCCAGGCGCCGGCGGACGACGAGGCGCCGCCGACGGCGTTCGCGAACTCGCCCTGGGTGCGCCCCATCGAGTGTCTGTTCTCCCTGCTCGGCGTTACGCCGGGGTATCGCGAGGCCGACATCAGCCCGGCGTTCCTGCCGTTCCTCACGATCTTCACCGCCATGCTCGTCGCGGACGCCGGATACGGCGTCGTGGCGCTCGTCGCCCTGCTGGCGGCTCGGAAACCCCTGATTTCGAGGGGCGTGCCGGAGCAGGTCCTGACGTTGTTCACGATCCTGTTCGCGGGCGTCGCCGGGTGGGGAGTGTTGACGAACGCCTGGTTCGGGGCGCCGCTGATGAACAAAGCGCTGATCCTGACCGGCGACCAGCAGAAGGACGAACTGTTCCTGAAGCAGCTGTGTTTTCTGATCGGCGCCGTTCACCTGACGGTCGCGCATGTCTGGAAGATCCGGCGCGCCGCGCTCGGCCTCGCGACGATCGCGGAAGCCGGGTGGGTGCTGTTCATCTGGGCGATGTGGGCGCTGGTCGAAGTGCTTGTGAACGGGAGCCCGGCGCCGTCCTGGATGCTGCCGCTGTTCGGCGTCTCCCTGGTCATGATCGTCCTGTTCACGGACTTTTCGTGGAACCTGTTCGCGGCGGTCGGCAAAGGACTTGGCGCCGTCGCCCTCAACGCGGCGGGCTTCCTCGGGGATATCATCAGCTATATTCGCCTCTGGGCCGTCGGGCTGGCCGGAGGCGTGCTGGCGGCGAGTTTCAACCAGATGGTGAAGCCGCTTCCCCTGCTGCTCGTGGCGGTCATCCTGGTCGCCGCCCACCTGCTGAACTTCGCGCTCGGTCTCGTCGCGATCTTCGCGCACGGGGTGCGGCTGAACCTTCTCGAGTTCTCGAATCATCTCGGTATGGAATGGACGGGCCGCGTATACGACCCGTTCGGCAAAAAGTAAGGAGCTGAAACCATGATTGAACTGCTTGGCAAGTTTGCGTGTGGTCTCGTTCTCGGCCTTGGCGGCATCGGAAGCTGTCTCGGCATCGTCTCTGCCGGCACGGCGGCGGCCGGCGCCTGGGCAAGCGAAGGAAAAGCGGGCAAGAACCTGTCGTTCCAGTACATCATCATGGTTGCGGCGCCCATCAGCCAGACGCTGTATGCGATGATCGTCATGCTGACCATGATCAAAGTCGCCGGCAACCCGGAAAACGCCCTGTTGTGCCTCGGCGTCGCCCTCGGAACCGGCATCATCGAACTCTTCTCCGCCTGGTATCAGGGCCTCATCGGCGCCGCCGGCATTCGCGCGATGGTCGAGAACGGCGGCAAGGGCTTCGGTCTGCTGATCATCGCCCTCGGCATCATCGAAACCGTCGGCATCTTCGGCATGGTGTTCGGCCTCCAGATTCTCAACTCGGATCTCGCCAAAGCAGCCATCACGGCCGGGGCCGCGGCGACAGGCGCCCAGTAAACTCCTTCCGGCGCAGCCGTTCCGGCTTCGCTCGATCAGATGCCGGGTTTTCCGCGAAAACGGAAAACCCGGCATCGTCGTTTTCGGTCGTGAAGGAAAAAAGTTGTCAAGATTGCACGAGATAGCATATAGTAGTGATTGAATGGAGCTTTTCTGCCGGTTGATCGTGCGCCGGCCGATCGGATACAACGCCACTCAAAGGATGACATCTATGACCGCCACCTCCTTTGGAAAATATATTATATATATAAATATATATTGGTTTCTTGCGGGCTTCGCTCTGCTGGGATGCGTTGCGGAAGCGAAACCGGGGGAGGGGCTGGTGCTCATGAGCGGCGACCTTTCCCACCGGTTCATGGTGAAGACCATGACCGAACCGAACGCCGGGGCCGGCAAGGAAAAACACAGTTTCGCCTCCAAGGCTCAGTTGAACCTCTTCCGGACCGACGGAGACCGGGAGTGGCATGTGTCGCTCTCCACGCTCGACAACAGTCATCTCGCGTCGTCACTGAAGACGCTTTCCCGCGAAGGAACCCGCATCCTGACCGTCCGGGACTTCCAGTTCGTGAATCTGTATGGCCGATGGTCGCTGCCGGATGGCACGGCCGTGAGGATCGGCCGGACGCAGGTGCCGTTTCTGAAATTCAAGAGCGAGCTACTGTGGGACAACGACATCTACTGGGACGGCTTCTGGCTCGAGCATCCGGCGCGCGGGCTCGGCAGGAAGGCCGTCTGGCACGGCGGCGCCTTCGAAATCCACCGGGATCTCCGGTTCAGGGGCGACCGGCTGTATGTCATGGGCGCCATGGGACAGCCGAAGGCCGGCCGGACGCAGCTCGAGTGGCGGATCGACCGGTTCCAGTACGGCATCGACACGGCAGGCTGGGCCCGGACGACGGCCCCCGGATATCGGATCGTGAACGGATACGTCGCCGCCGAGTGGCCTTCTCAGGTGCGGGTGACGTTCGACTGGGCGAGAAACTTTCTGGCTGATGGTCCCGGACCCCTCCATCGGGGCGGGGACGCCTGGAACGCGACGCTGCTGCTCGGCAGGATGAAACGCGCGGGACGCTTCCAGGTCATTTCGCAGTATTTCCAGGCCGGCGCCGATGCGGTGCCCGGAAACTTCGTCGCCTACGAAAAGCGGAACAACATGCAGGGAATCCTGCTGACGATGAAATACAAGCTGGCTCCCCGCGTGGACATCGTCGCGAGCCACCTGGATTGGAGGCGTATCGAGGCAGCCGCCGGCGGCGACCGCCGATACCGCCGCTGGGAATGGGCGCTCAACCACTCCTTCTAGGTTCTTGCGATCGGGCGGTTCAGGCGTGGTGCTTCCGGAAATGCCGGAGCCAGGCGAGGAACTTCTCGGTCTGGGAACCGATCAGTTCGGTCAGGAGGATCGCCTCGCGGTCCTGGTAGTTCTTGAGGGCGAACTCAGACAGCAGGTTGAGGCAGCCGGGGTCGCTGAACAGCTCGAGCAGACGGTCGAAATGATGCCTGAACTCCTCGGCCTTCTTCTGCCGCTCCTCTGACGAAAGACTTGGACGACGCAGTTTGAGCCGCTCGAGGAGAGACAACGGCTGGTTGAAGAGCTGGGCGAGACAGGTCGGACCCCGCGGCTGGCGTGCCCAGATATACAGGATGTCGAGCATCGCGGTGAGCCGCACGTCGCGATCGTGCGAGCTCAGGCGCGGGAGCAGCTCGCTGAGGTCGCGCTTGCGGATGACGATGCGCTGGCTGTATTTCCCGAAGCCCTCGATGAAGCCGCCCACGACGTCGGACCAGAGTTTCGCCTGAACGATGCTCGGAATGCCGATCAGGTTGCCGATCGGCGCGAAGGTCGTCGCGAACGGCCAGGCGAGCACCGTGCGGAAGAAGTTCGCCCGGATGACCCGGCGGTCGAAGTTGCGCAACCGGTTATGGGTGCTGATGTAGATTCCGTTCGCCATGCAGAGGAAGAAGAACTTGGCGCCCTCGAACAAGAAGCCCGACTTCTCGAGCGGCCAGTTTTCGTCGAACGCGATTTTCACGATGCCCAGGATCGGGACGCTGAAGCCGGTCCAGAATAAGGACTGAGATATATTATCGAAGTTGACGTTGCGGAGGCTCCAGTTCCGGATGAGGATCCCGGAGCTTGCGAGCAGGTCGACCAGCATGTTCCGGGTGCCGGTGATCAGGAACCAGATCGTCGCAAACATCACCCCGGCCAGCTGGCCGAACTGGTAATTCATGAACGAGAACGCCACGATGAATCCGATGGTGATGCGCCAGAGGCTCTTGAGGCCGGGGTTCACATACGCCCAGAACTCTCCGGGCGGGACGAGGGCGAGCGCTTCCTCGTCTCCGACCAGATTCCGGAAGGGCTTCCCGATCTTTCCCATGCAGACGACATCCGACGCGCTTCCAATCGGCGCATCGGGGCTGTCGTTCTTCTTTCCGCCGTGGATGACGAGGTCGGCGATCGGCCGGGGCACCTTATAATGCGATTCGAGGAATTCGGGGCGCACCGACTCGGGAATGTTGCCGACCTTGATGAAGCCCATGCCCGGGATCGTCGGGTCGCGGCCGGTCGAATCGCTGCCGCAGACGGGAACCAGCGGCCGGCGTGCGATGAGTTCCCGGGCTTTTCTGACCTGCTCGCGGGTTCCGCCCGTGATGCCGTGCTGCTCGAGGAAGTTCACGATGTCGTCATCGGTGCCGTTGTTGAGCAGGTAGACGAACTTGTTGAAGATGATCAGGTCGTTCGGGTTGCGCGACGAACTGTCGCGCAGGTTCAGGGTCTCGATGTGCGAGATGCGGGCGATATGCTTGAGCAGGTGCTGCATCGAGTCCTTGAGGCCGATTTCGAGGGGGTGAATCATCACGATCCGGCCGCCTTGGCCGATCAGCGTGTCGAGAATCGGCTCTTCTTCGGCGAACTCGCTGTCGTAATCGACGACGTCCCGGCCCTCCATGTAAGCGGCGCGCAGGCTTTCGGGCGTCATCGTCTCATACTGCTCGCGGACGGCCTCGTATTGCGACGAGATGTTCTTGAACTCCCACTCACTGTAGATGCCCCGCGCGAGCCGGTCTTCGGCGGCCAAGACCTGTGCCTTCAGCTGGAGGACGCGGCGCTGAAGGATGTCGCGAAACTTCTGGAACAGGAGTTCGCCGATATGAACCCGGGAAATCTGGCCGCAGGCGACGATACGGTCCAGTTCCTCGAGGGTGAGGGGGGGGAACCAGCAGGGGCTGTCGGGCTCCCAGCCGGAATTGAGCCGGGGCCGCTGGAGCGTGTTGAATCGCTCGACGGCCGCGACCATCGTCTTGTGGCGGCTCGCCGCGTTCGTGCGGAGGCCGCTTAGAAACGGCGTGAAAATCATCCGACGTTCGTCGAAGAACGCGAAGAACTCCTTGCTGTCCGCGGTCTCGGGAGGCACATACATGTAGTGCCGACGTGCGCCGCTGTGTCCGACGCTGAACTCGATGCCGATGTTGACCTTGATGCCGAGCAGGTTCCCGGCGGTGATCGCCTCGTGGATCATGCGCCGCTCGTCGAGGTTCGAATACACGATGGTGAGGCGTGAGATGCCCTTCACAAAAGCATCCAGCAGCACCTGCGTCGGAGTTTTGCGGCCTTCCGACAGGAAGTCGTGAACGTGGTCGTCCCAGCCCATGTCGAGCTCGCGGAGCGGTTTCTCCTCTTCGGGCACCTCGACCAGGTGGAGCTTGTTGAGGAACCGGCGGACGACCGCTTCCTGTCCGAACGAGACCAGACCGAAGTCGGCCATGGCTTCCATCTGGCGTCGGCGGTTGCTGCGGGACTTGACGACCTCTTTCATCAGGTCGATCTGGATGCGCGCCGTGTTCAGCGGCATGTTGATCGTCTTCGCGTGCAGGGACTGGTCGACCAGCATTGAGAGGGCCGCAAGCCGCTCCTCGGCGGAGTTCGGGGAAAGGTCGCGCGCGATCTTGATATAGGCGCCCGCGATGCTGAGACGCCGTTTGCCGAAGTCGCGGACGAATCCGCCGGGGTGGGAGAGGTGCCGGACGTTCAGTCGGGTCGGAGGCTCGTCGAGCTTGTGGTTGACGGCATCGACCAGCGACTCGATCTCGTTGTTGAAGCTCAACCAGTCGATCAGGCGGGACAGCAGGCCGACGGCCGTGTCGTGGGAGGTTTGCAGCAGCCAGCGGAGCATGTTCGGATCCTGATCCTTTCTCGATGCCGGCCTTCGCCGGATGCCGTGATCGTGCGGTTGCTTCTTTTGCGTGTAACACAAAAAGGGAAAACCCGCCCCACCCCCGACCCGGTTTCGGACATCGGGGCGAACGCAACAGGGTTTCCCTCGGACCTCAACATTATACCCCCCCGATCGGGAAAATTCAATCGGAAGGTGTGATATACTCATTTCATTCATCACGTCCCCGGAGGTTTTTCCATGGCACGACTGTTCGGTACCGATGGTGTTCGAGGTGTGGCCAACCAGTATCCCCTGACGGCCGACATGGCGTTCCGGATCGCCCAGGCCGGCACCCGCCACCTGCTCCTCAACCACAAGAAACACGATCGGCCGATCTTCGTCGGCAAGGACACCCGCCTGTCCGGCGACATGCTCGAGCACGCCGTGGCGGCCGGCATCGCCTCGATGGGCGCCGAAGCCCGACTGCTCGGCGTGGTTCCGACCCCCGCCGTCGCCTTCATCACGCGCGAAATGCAGGGCCTCGGAGGGATCGTCATCAGCGCTTCGCACAACCCCTTCCAGGACAACGGCATCAAGATCTTCGCCGCCGACGGATATAAAATATCGGATGCTACAGAAGACGCCATCGAGAAGGACGTGACCGGCACCGCTTCGTTCATCCTTCCGACCGGGGAAAACCTTGGCCGCGTGACGGCTGATACGGCCTCGGTGCAGTTCTGGCTGGCCCATCTCGCGAAGATCCTCGGCGACTCTCACGGGGCGAAACGCCTCAAGGTCGGCCTGGACCTGGCGAACGGCGCCCTGGCCCCCTGGGCCGTGAAGTTCTTCACCGATCTCGGGTTCAGCGTCGACGCCATCGGCAACTCGCCCGACGGGCGCAACATCAACGCGAACTGCGGATCCACCCACGTTCAGCATCTCGTCGAGATGATGGGGCGCGAGCATTTCGACGTCGGCTTCGCGTTCGACGGCGACGCCGACCGGGTCATCGCCGTGACGAGCCAGGGCGACATCATTGACGGCGATTATATATTGGCCATTACAGCAAAATACCTCAAGCAGCAGGACAAGCTGCCGGGCAACTCGCTCGTCACGACCGTCATGAGCAATCTCGGCCTCGACCTCGCCATGAAGGGCCTCGACATCAAGGTGCTCAAGACGAAGGTCGGGGACAGGTTCGTTCTCGAGGAGATGAAGCGCACCCAGACGATCGTCGGCGGCGAACAGTCGGGTCACATCATCCTTTCCGACTACGCCACCACCGGAGACGGCCTGCTGACGGCCTGCTTCATTCTCAAGATCATCCGCGACACCGGCGCTTCGCTGAAGGAACTCAGCGAGGTGATGATGAAGCTGCCCCAGGTGCTCGTGAACATCCGGGTCAAGAACAAGAACTTCGATGCGGTCCCCCAGATCCAGGAGGAAATCCGCCTTTCCGAAAAGAAACTCGCCGGCCGTGGTCGCGTGCTGGTCCGCCCGTCCGGCACCGAGAACCTCGTGCGCGTGATGGCCGAGGGGCCTGACGAACGCGAGATTCGCCACCTCGTCGACGGGATCGCGAAGGCGATCTCGAATCATCTCTGCTGACGGGAAGCGGTGCGGGCGATGCGAGAAAACGGAACGATGAAGCCCCTTTCGAGGCGGTTCGCCGTTTTCTTTGCCGCCGCCCTGCTGCTTGCGCCCGGGTGCGGCCGCAAACCCCAGAACCCCGGCCAGAATGATCCCGGGAAGAAATCGCCGGATTCCGTCGCCGTCACCGGCCGGGCTTCCGATACGGTCTCGCCGGCAGGTGCCGGAAACGGCGCCATCTCATCGGGCGGCGCGCTCCTGCCGGGCCGCGGCGAGGCCCAGAAGGCGCCCATGACTCCCGCCGTCAGGCGCGAGTTCGAGCGCCGCTACGACAAAGGCATCGAACTCCTCGAAAAGCAGGAATACGGCGAAGCTTCCCGCATTTTCGAACAACTCCTCACCGAAAGCTCCGATCCGCAGGATGCGAGCGTTGCCGCCTACTGTCTCGCCGAGATCTGCTTCCGGAACAAGTCGAATGCCCGGGCTCTCGAACTGTTCAAGGAAATCGTCGAGAAGTATCCCGGCACGCCGGCCGCCGACAATGCGAAGGCCGGCATCGAGTACCTCGAGAATTTCCACAAGCACGAGGCCGATTACGTTTCCCCGGACGTGGAGGATCGGAAGCGCCGGGGAGCGGGCCGATGATGGACCCGTGCGGCGAAAAGGGCAAAATGGCATGAAACAGGCGTTCGAACGGCGACACGGTTTCTCGATCATCGAAGTGCTCCTGGCGATGCTCATCATCGGTGCCGGCGTCGTGCCGGTGCTGTCGCTGTTTCTGACCGGTTCCCGCACCGTCGAGAAGGGCGGGTTGCTGCTGTCGGCCACCATCGCGGCCCAGAACGTTCTCGACCGCGCGAAGAGCGACGCGTTTCTCTGGGGCAACGTCCCGCTCACCCTGGATTTTCCCGATCCCGATCATCCGCAGTTCACGCTGCCCGCCTTCTTCGCGAAGAAATACAGCGCGTCCGGGACGCTGATCATCGAGGAGGCTCCCGGCCACACCGTCATCGGCACCGGCGAGAAGGAGACGAACCTGGTCCAGGTCAGCGTCATCATTCGCTGGATCGAAAACAAGACCGCGCGGTCGACCAGGCTCGTGACGTACCGTGCGAACACGAACTGCTTCGACCTGAAGACGTCCGCGAAATTCTGATGAACCGCGAGGAACGAGTGAAACGCATCTCGGTGATGGCGCGCCCGGCAAGCGGTTTTACGCTCGTCGAACTTGCAATATCCGCCGTTATCGTATCGCTGATCGGTCTCGTGCTCGTGGCCGTCTTCCGAAGCAACCTCGCCACCTGGAAATGGGGCCAGGAACGCATGGAGTTCAACCAGAAGATTCAGCTCGCCATGAAGCAGGTATTCACCGACATCAAGCGCATCAATCCCGTCGTCCTCACCGACACCCAAGGGAATCTCTGGTTCAAGGGGGAGCGCATCGGCGACCTGTTTCCCAACGTCATCGAAGTCGTCGACACCGACAAACAGCCGGAAAACGGAGGCGAGGAGCTGATCTTCCAGCATACGACCTATCGCAAGCCCGGCGAGCGGACGCAGGTGCGGCTGTTCCTCGAGCAGGGGGCCCTCATGCGCGAGACGACGGACCAGAACGGGACCCGCTCCCGCGTCGTGATCTCCGACAAGGTTTCGAACCTGCATTTCGTGCGCAACACGGCCGACATCAACGAGATTTCCGTTTCGATGACGATCGCGGATGACATGAACCCGAAGCTCACCGAGGACCTCGTCTTCGCCGTCCGCCTCGACACCGATCTCGTATGCGTGAAAGCGAGGGACGGCTCATGATCGCCAGACGCGTCTCGAAGCGAGGATTCATCGCGTTCTACTCGTTCATCCTGCTGCTCATCCTGGGCATTTTCGGCATTTCCTACTGGGCCGTCTCGCGACTCTCGACGAGCGGCATCGTCCAGGAGGCCGGCCGCATTCGCGCGAGATGCCTCGCCCAGGCGGGCGTCGAGAAGGTGATGATCAACATCGTCAACCAGTATCGCCTGGGCAACCGCAACCTCGCATACCCCGGCAAATTCAGCCGGGACCGCACCGACAAGGAATACAACGTCGAGTTCGGGGACGGTTCGTACCGGGTCGAATCGGTCCAGCCCTACACGGCGCCGGGAAGCAGCAAGGTCATGACGCAGGTGCCGTATTACCAGCGCCAGACGGCCATTGGGACCTACGACATCTGGAAGATCGTCGTCGTCGGCGAAGTGCCGGAAGGCGCACAGGCGCGGGTCGAGACGCTCGTCAAGATCATCAGGCAGTATGCCCGATACTGACGGGCGAAGTCGCGGGAGGAAAATATATGGCTACATATAAAAATGCGTTTCGGGGCGCTGCCCGTGCCGCGTTTCTCGGAGGCTTCCTACTCGCTTCCGTCGCGGGAGCGGGGGCGGCGGACGACGGGCCCCGGTTCAGCGGGTTTTCCGCCAAGGTTTCCGGCGACATCTACGGCCAGCCGCGGGTCATCGAGGACATGGACGGGGACGGAAAGCAGGACCTGATCTTCGGCGCCACGGACGGCAAGGTGCATATCTACTCGTCGAGCGGCAAGGAGATCATCAGGCCGCCGAACTGGCCGAAACAGACGGGAGCCCCGATCCTTTCCGATGTGTCGGTCGCCGACCTCGACAACGACGGGAGCTCCGAGATCATCGTCAGCTCGCTGAACGGAAAGGTCTACTGCATGGACCGCCGGGGCGTGCAGAAATGGGAAGTCAACACCCGCGGCACGATCCGCCTCTCGTCCCCCGAGGTCGCCGACGTCGACGGGACGGGGAACATGTCCGTCTTTATCGGATCGAAAGCGGGCACCGTGAGCCGGATCGACAAGGACGGGCGGCTGATCTGGGAGGTCCCGATGTCGACCTCCGTCTCGTCGCGCGTCGTCGCCGCCGACATCAACGGCGACGGCACCAAGGAGCTGGTCGCGAAGGACGACAACGGGAAGGTCACGGTCCTGAACATGCGCGGTTCCGCGGAGAGCGGCTGGCCCCAGTCGACGGTCCCGAACCTGACCTGGCCCTTCGAGGTCGGTGCGGGCGACATCAACGGCGACGGCATCAAGGAGATCTTCACGACGACTCCGGAAAAAAAGTTTCTGATATGGAACAGGGACGGCAGCCTCCGGACGCAGTTCGGCCTTTCCGACGCGTCCCACTCGGCTCCCCGCCTCGCGGACCTGAACGGGGACGGCCGCGACGAGTTCGTCATCGGCCAGGCGGACGGGGTGGTGATGGTGTGTGATCGCGACGGCAAACCGCTTCCCGGGTGGCCATTCAAGACCAGACATTCGATCTATCACACGCCGCAGGTGATCGACGTCGACGGCGACGGCCGGCTCGACGTGGTGTTCACGGCCTGGAACCCCGAAGGCGTGGGCAAACAGGCGGGATACGTGATGGCGCTGGGTCGTGACGGGACCCCGCTCCGCGGGTATCCGAAATACATCGGGAAATCCATCGCCCCGCTGACCTTTGCCGATCTCGACGACGACGGGTATCTCGAGATGATCGCCGCGGGCGGCATCAACTACACCGACGATCAGCTTCACGTCTTCCCGACCGGCGCCCGCGTGCAGATCCGGCTGGCGATTCTCGGCAGCGAGGTATCCTTCTGATGCGGTTCGTCCCCTTTCCCGCTTGGCGCAGGGCTTTCCTGGCGGCGCTCTGCGCGGCTTCGGTGTGCGCCGGGGGCGCATGCGCCCAGGAAGAGGATGACGTCCGCGAGTTCCTGACCAAGGGGCAGGTTTGCTACCAGAAACGCGACCTGGCGGGTGCCGCGCTCGAGTTCGAGAACGTGCTCCTCCTCGATCCGGCGAATTTCGAGGCGTCGATCTGGCTGGCCCAGATCTATGCCGACCAGAAGAACATGTTCAAGGCCCGGCAGATGCTCCAGCAGGCGAAACGGATCATGCCGACGCACGCCCGCGTGATCGCGCTCGAGAAACTGTTCGGTGCCGACAAGCCTCGGGTCTCGAAAAAGGAAACCGACCTGGTGATGCACGAGGCGCTGACCCTGCTCGGTTCGGGAACGAACCTGCGGCCATACGGCCTCGTCGTGCCCGAGCGGAAGGTCCGGGCCGCCGGCGTCCAGTCCTCGACGATGGCCGCGTTCGAGGACGTGGAAATTGCGATCGAACCCTCGCTCGGAACGGCCCCGGCGAACGCTCCTGCCGGTATCGACGCGTTCGCGAAGGAGGAGGGACCGCTCGCCCCCGTGTTCGAGGCGCGGACGGTCGAGGGACTGGCGAAGGCGCTCGACGTCTATTTTGAGATCGTCGGGAAGGACAAAACCCTCGTCGAACAGGATGACAAGGGCTTGCTCACCGAGGGAATCGCGTTCTACGAGCCGAAACTCCGCGCGAATGCCAGCGACACCGAGGCCGTTTTCTATTACGGCATGATCCAGTTCTACAACGGGGCGGTCGAAGAAGCGTTCAAACTCCTCGAGCCCCTGCGTGACAACGAGACGCCCTACGGCGACCGGCTCCAGGTCGTCTGGAATGAGATCGACAAACGGAGACGCGAGGAGGAAGCCCGCCGCGAAGCCCTCAGGCGCGAGGAGGAGGCCCGCGAAGCCGCCCGCATCGCCGCCGCCGAACAGGCCGCCGCCGCGTCCGCCGCGATCGCCGCCGCCGCAGGAAGCGCTCCCGCCGGAACCGTCGCCTCCGCCTCGAACCCTGCTGACGCCCTTCACGCCGAAGGCTACGAACTGTACAAGAAGGGCCAGGTCGATGCCGCGATCGAGAGGTTCAATACCGCCATCAGCCGCAACCCGAACGAACCGAATTACCACTACCACCTCGGCCTCGCCCTCACGGACAAGGGACTCGGGGGGCAATACGACGCATTTGACCGGGCGATCGAGTCGTTCAACCGCGTTCTGCGCCTCGCCCCGCCCGGCGAAAAACTCGCGAAAGACGCCGAAGCCATGGTTCGCGACATCACCGCCGCCAAAAACACCCTCAAACGCTGAACCCCGAAGATTCAGAACGCCCCCCAGGGAAACGGCCACAGACGTTTATCCCGGGGACATCCCGCGATGTATTCGTGGGAAGGAAATTCTTTCGAACTCTTCGGTTTTGCGGCACAGCGGTTCGTTGTATCATGCAAAGGCCAAAAAGATCGGTTGCGGTCGGGGATTTGTGATATACTTTCCGCGTTTGCCACAAGGAGAGAGTCGAGATGGGTGTGACAACGAAACACAATCGCGGCCAGGAAATTTCCCCTGACCTCGATGCCGGTGAAAACGGCGTCGCCGTCGAGGTGCCGGTGACCCGCCCCTTCGAAGGGTACACCTACATCCGCAAGGAATGGGTCGACCAGGAAGACGGGATCGAGAAGGTCACTTTCAACATGACGCTCGGGCCGGTCAATCTTCCCGCCGACTGGAGCCGCACCCAGACGTTCGTCATGATGCCGGAATGGGGCACGTCCCCCCTCCGCCGCACCTGGATCGTGAGACTGCCGACGCATCTCGAAGGGCACGAACAATATCTTTTCCACTATTTTTTTCAGACCTACTATGCGAACGGTGAGGAGCGCGTCAGCAGCATGTTCGCCCAGTTGATCCAGCCGCGCGAGATCGAGTATATCGATTACGGAGGCGAGCTCGTCAACGTTCGTCTCCACTGGAGCGTCGGCGACTGGGCATACGCGCAGGACACCGAACTCGAGGTAGACGGCATCGAGTGGGGAAGCGAATTTTCCGTCAGCAGCGCGCCCTATCGCGCCAAAGACCGTCTGTATCAGAATGGCCGCACCCTCGTGATGCGCCGTCTGCCCGTTCCGCGAAGGTTTCACGGCCTGATCTGGGCCCCGAAGGGCGCCGAGGTCCGCTTTTGCTTCCAGCTCGTGCGGCACCGCCCCGACGGCCAGGACCTGCTGTGGGACAACAATTTCGGTAAAGATTACTCTCTGACCATCTAATCGGCGAGGAGACCGTCACCCATGAGACACCCCGACATTCTTACCCGCGAAGGCGCCGTCCTTCTCATCACCGATGTACAGAAGAAGTGCATCAAGCCCATCTACCGCAAGGAACCGATGATCAACAATATCAAGACCCTCGTTTCCTACGCCGGCATGATCGGCCTGCCCATCCTCCTCACCGAACTGGCTCCCCAGACGTTCGGCGGAACGATCGAAGAGATCAAGAAGCTGATTCCGCGTCTCGAGCCGATCAAACGCAGCCGCTACAGCGCCTTCGGCAGCGAAGATCTGACCCTGCGACTCGAGGCGATGAACACCAATACCCTCGTCGTGGTCGGCATGGAGACCCACGTGTCGGTCTGCCAGACCGTGCTCGATGCGCTGACCCGCGGCTTCCGCGTTCACGTCGTGCTCGACGCGTCCAGCTCGCGCCGCAAGGTCGACTGGAAAGTGTCGCTCGAGAAGATGCGCCGCGCCGGCGCCATCGTGACGACGATGGAACTCGTGATGCACGAAATGATCGAGCGCGTCGACGTGCCGCAGTTCGACAAGTTCCAGGAGCTGCTGAGCAACATCGGCCGCTGACGGCATTCGGACATGACGATGCCGATCGACGATGCCGCCGTCATTTTCCTTATCGGCGGACTGGGAGCCGGAAAGACCGAGCTCGCGCTGAACCTCGCCATCCGGCGGGCGCGCAGGCTCGGTTCCGGCCGTTCCTATCTGCTCGATCTCGACATCGTCAACCCCTTCTTCCGCGTCCGGCACCTGCGCGACGCCCTGACCCGCGAGGGCGTCAAGCTGATCGCGCCTGACGCGCAGGTGACCGCGAACGACATGCCGGCGATTCCCGGCGCGGCGTTCGGCGTTCTCCAGAGCCCCGACACGGCCGTCGTGTGCGACGTGGGCGGGGGGGAACTCGGACTGCGCGTCCTCGGCCGGCTCGCCCAGCAGGCGGCGGCGAGAAAGGCGCGGACGTATTTCGTCATCAACCCCTTCAGGCCCGGTTTCACGAACCTCGACACGATGCGCCGCAGCTTCGAGATTCTCACCGAACTCTCGGCCCTGCAGGTGACGCATATCGTCGCAAACCCGCATCTGATCAATGAGACAACCCCCGACCTCTTCGCCGCAGGTCTCGAGAAGGTCCGGAATTTCGCATCGGGCATGAACCTGCCGATCGCGTTTTCCGTCGCGGCGCCGGCGCTCCTCAGACAGTTGCCGCACACGGCGGCGCAGCCGTCCGACGAAGCACCCACGAATCTGGTAGAGTATGACGGACAGCCGCTCCTCGTGCTGGACCGTTACTGGGAAACACCCTGGATCATAGGAAAGGAACAGGAGGTAGCAACATGCCCAAATGGGTAATCAATGAAGACCTGTGCAAGGGTTGCGGGATCTGCATCGCCCGCTGTCCGCAGAAGGTGCTCGGCGTTTCCGACAACCTGTCTGCGAAGGGATACCACCCGACGAAAATGCTGAACGAAGAGAAGTGCACTTCGTGCGCGCTGTGCGGCCGAAGCTGTCCCGACGTGGCTATCGAAGTTTTCAAAGCCTGAATCATCCAGAAACGGAGAGAACAATGGCTGAAAAGATCCTGATGAAAGGCAACGAGGCGCTCGCCGAGGCCGCCGTCCTGGCCGGTTGCCGACACTATTTCGGATACCCCATCACCCCGCAGAGCGAGCTTCCCGAGTATCTCGCGAAGCGGCTTCCCGAGGTCGAAGGCGTGTTCCTTCAGGCCGAGAGCGAAATCGCGGCCATCAACATGGTCTACGGCGGCGCCAGCGCCGGCGCCCGCGTCATGACGAGCAGCAGCAGCCCCGGCATCAGCCTGAAGCAGGAAGGGATTTCCTACATCGCCGCGGCCGAGCTTCCCTGCGTCATCGTCAACGTGATGCGCGGCGGCCCGGGCCTCGGCAACATCTCGCCGGCCCAGTCCGACTACTTCCAGGCCACCAAGGGCGGCGGCCACGGCGATTACCACCTGATCGTCCTGTCGCCCAACTCGGTCCAGGAAATGGCCGACATGACCGTCAAGGCGTTCGAGGCCGCCGACATCTTCAAGAACCCCGTCATGATCCTCAGCGACGGCGTTCTCGGCCAGATGATGGAGCCGGTCGTGCTGCCGGAGCCGACCGATTACGACATCAACAGCAAAAAATGGGCGCTCGGCTACCGCGGCGCCGACAAGAAGGAACGCAACCTCGTCACGACGATCTTCATGAGCGTCGAGAACCTCGAGGAACACAACTGGCACTTGTACCAGAAATATCAGTACATCCGCGACGAGTTCGAGAAAGGCTCCTGGAAAGATCTGTCGGTCGAAGAGCACGAGTGTGAAGACGCCGACATCATCCTCGTCGGCTACGGCATCATCAGCCGCATCCTCAAAACCGTCGTCGAGAAGTGCCGCAAGCGGGGCATCAAGGCAGGCCTGCTGCGACCCAAGTCGCTGTGGCCCTTCCCGAGCGGCCGCGTGGCCGAACTCGCGAAGAAGACGAAGCAGTTCCTCGTCGTCGAGATGTCGTGCGGCCAGATGGTCGAGGACGTCAAACTGGCGGTCGACGGAAAGAAGCCCGTCTACTTCTTCGGCCGAACCGGCGGAACCATCCCGTCAGACTTCGAGATTCTCACCGAAGTCGACAAGATCGTGCGCCCCGACTGACGGCGCCGCGCAAGAGAAGGAGCGAAGCATATGCAGAAAGTTTTCTCGCGGCCGCAGAGCCTGAGCGCGAATCCGACCCATTACTGTCCCGGCTGCGACCACGGCGTCGTCCATCGTCTCGTGGCCGAATCCGTCGACGAACTCGGCCTGGCCGAACGCACGATCGGCGTCGCGCCGGTCGGTTGCTCGGTGTTCGCCTACGAATACTTCAACCTCGATTTCATCTCCGCCGCGCACGGCCGGGCCCCGGCCGTCGCAACCGGCATCAAGCGCTGCCGGCCCGACTCGATCGTCTTCACCTACCAGGGCGACGGCGACCTTGCCGCGATCGGCACCGCCGAGATCATTCACGCCGCCAACCGCGGCGAGAACATCTCGGTCGTGTTTATCAATAATGCCATCTATGGAATGACCGGCGGCCAGATGGCCCCGACCACCCTGATCGGCATGAAGACTGCCACCTCGCCGTACGGCCGCGATGCGTCCCTCTCCGGCAATCCGATCAAGATGTCCGAGATGATCGCCGTTCTCGACGCGCCGGCCTATGTAACGCGGGTGACGATCAACACCCCGGCCAACCTGATGAAGGCGAAAAAGGCGATCAAGAACGCCTTCCAGCTCCAGAAGGACGGCAAGGGCTTCTCGTTCGTCGAAGTGCTGTGCATCTGCCCCACCAACTGGGGCAAGCCGCCCGTCGAGGCGCACAAGTGGCTGGCCGAGAACATGATTCCGGTCTTCCCGCTGGGCACCTTCAAGGACAAGCACAAGATCGAGGCCTGAGTTCCGCGGCCGGCCGCGCATGCCTCACGGCATCGCATCCCGTCATCGAGAGACATGGGCGACCCGCAAGGGTCGCCCGTTCTCATCAGGCCGGAAAACCGCACGCCATTCCGCGGTGCATCCCGCGTTGTTCGCAGGGGCGCATCGCGATGCGACCGCTCTCCGGCAAATATAGAATATAAAATATTAACAGGAGAATATATGAAAGCCATGCAGGGAAAGGAAGAGGTCATCATGGCCGGGTTCGGCGGCCAGGGCGTGCTGTTTCTGGGCAAGGTCGTCGCCGAGGTCGGCATGGCGGCCGGGAAGAACGTCTCGTGGCTGCCCTCCTACGGCCCCGAGATGCGCGGCGGCACCGCCAACTGCTCGGTCGTCATCTCCGAGGAGCCGATCGCGTCTCCGATCGTGAACGAGCCCGACATGCTGATCGCCATGAACCGTCCCTCCGTCACGAAGTTCCTGCCGAAGGTCAAGAAGGGCGGCGTCATGATCTACAACTCGAGCCTGATCCCCGCCGAGACATACCGCGACGACGTGACGGTCATCCCCGTGCCCGCCAGCAAAATCGCCGGCGATCTCGGCAGCGAGCGCGTCGCCAACGTCGTCATGGCCGGCGCCTTCCTGCGCGCCTGCCCCGTCATGACCCTCGAGCAGGCCCTGAAGCAGATCGAACACCTGACCCCCGCGAAGAAGAAAGACCTGCTCGACCTCAACAAGACCGCCTTCACGAAAGGCTACGAATACACGCATCAGTGACATGCCGGCCCCACCGCCCGTGATTTCCACGGCGCGGTGGGGATGGCCCTGACGGAACGATGCGCCTGTTGCTCTCTTCGCACCAGATGGGTATACTCGAGACGATCACTGGCGAATGTGCCGGTTTCGGAGGAGGGGCTGGGGTTGAAGAACTGAGACGGAAGCGCTGAAAACGATTGGAAGCGGGCTTTTTTCAGGCTCGTTGGCGCGTTCCGTCGTGGGTGAGACGCTCGAAGTGAAGCCCCACCTTCGTTCTTGCCCCTTCACATCAGCTGGAATTCGATGGAAGTTCCCCTGATGTCCTGACAGCGATACGGACCGCTCGGCCTGCCAGGAAGATGAGGGGTCAATGATCAGATTCGTTGATGTGTGTTTCACACATTCGGACGCGGGTGAGCCGCTGTTCGAGAATGTCAGCCTCCAGTTCGACGCGGGCTGGACGGGCCTCGTGGGCACGAACGGTTCGGGGAAGACGACGCTGCTGAGGCTTGCAGCCGGCGAGTTGGAGCCGGACGCGGGCCACGTTTTGCGGAAGGGCAGGGCGGCGTTCTGCAGGCAGCGGACGGACTTCCGCCCCGACGGCTGGGAGACGTTCAGTGCCGCGGTTGATGCCGATGCGGCGCTGCTCAAGGGCGTGCTCGGTATCCGGCCGAACTGGTGGGATCGGTGGGAGACGCTGAGCCACGGAGAACGGAAGCGGGCGCAGATCGCCGTCGCTCTGTGGGAAGAGCCTGAGATACTGCTCGTCGATGAACCGACGAACCACCTGGACGGGGAGAGCGGGACGATGGTCCGCGAGGCGCTCGCATCCTTCAGGGGCATCGGCATTCTCGTCAGCCATGATCGGCGGCTCCTCGATGATATATGTGTGAATATTGTATTCATCGAGCCTCCGGGCGTGCTTGTGATTCCCGGCAACTACTCCGATGCGGCCGAACAGAAGGCGCTTGGCGAAGAGCATCAGCGGCGCCAGCGGAGCGCCGCAAAGGACGAACTCTCGAAACTCCGGCGGGAAGCGGCCCGAAGGCAGGCGGAGGCGGCAAGGTCGGTCCATCGCCTGTCGAAGCGCCACCTGCACCGCAATGACTCGGACGGCCGGGGAAAGCTCGATCTGGCGCGTCTGACCGGCAAGGACGCGATCGCCGGCAATTTCGCCCGGCAGCTCCGCAACAGGGTCGTGAGGACGGAAGAGAAGCTCGATTCGATCGGCTTCAAGAAAGAATACGATCTCGCCTATCACATCGACGGCGAGCGATCGCACCGGGATGTGCTGCTGCGCCTCGGCCAAGGCGTTCTTCCCCTCGGGCCGACGGAAACCCTCGCGTTTCCGGGCCTCGTCGTCGGGCCTTCAGACAGGATCGGTCTCAGCGGGCCGAACGGCACGGGCAAGAGCAGCTTCGTCAGGCATTTGCTCGGCCGGCTGATTCTGCCGCCGGAGCGGGTGGTGTATCTTCCCCAGGAAATCCCGGTAGACGAGGGCGAGCGGCTGATCCGCGAAGTGCGAAGCCTGAGCGCGGACGAACTCGGCCGCGTCCTGGCCTTCGTGAGCTGCCTCGGCACCCGGCCCGAGCGCCTCCTGCGCGGCGACCTGCCCAGTCCCGGCGAGATCCGGAAGATCCTGCTCGCGCTCGGCATCGCCCGGCGGCCCCACCTGATCGTCATGGACGAGCCGACCAACCATCTCGATCTTCCCGCCATCGAGTTGCTGGAGCGTGCCCTGCGCGACTTTCCCGGCGCTCTGATCCTCGTCAGCCACGACACCCGCTTCCTCGACGCCCTCGCGACGGCCCGATGGCGGTTCGAACGGACGGCGGGCGGGGCGCGAATGGAGAAATCATGAGCGTACTTGTGGAATTTCCATGGAATGTGATGTAAAATCACGGGGAATGACCATATCTCCGAGGAGGCTCATGCATGTCTGCAGAGGTTGAACGGATCATCCTGGCCGGGTTTGGCGGCCAGGGCATTCTGTTTCTGGGGAAAGTTCTCGCCGAGGTCGGCATGCGCAACGGCAAACACGTTTCCTGGCTGCCCTCGTACGGCCCCGAAATGCGCGGCGGCACCGCGAACTGCACGGTGATCCTCTCGGAGCACGCGATCGCTTCCCCGCTCGTCACGGTGCCCGACACGGTCATCGCGATGAACCGCCCGTCGGTGTCGAAGTTCAACCTTCGCATCAAGGCCGGCGGCATGCTGATGTACAACTCGTCGCTGATTGAGCGGCAGGAGTTCCGCGACGACATTCGCCTGGTCGAAGTGCCGGCCAGCGAGATCGCCGAAGAGTTGGGCAACCCGCGCGTCGCCAACCTCGTGATGGCGGGCGCCTACGCGAAGTTCAGCAAGCTCATCTCCTACGAGACGATGGCCGAGAACCTCCCCAAGATCACGCCGAAGGCCAAGAAAGAGCTGATCGACACGAACCTCAAGGCCCTCGAACGCGGCTACCAGTTCGTGACCGAGAAGAAATACATGTTCGGCCGGTACGTCTACTCGGTCTTCAGGGGAATCGGCAGCAACGCTTGACGATCACGCGCGGTTCCGCGTCGGACTGGCGGCCGGCCAGCCTCCGGGCGGAACCGTTTTCTTTTCACGGAGGCTGTGCAAGCGTCTCCTGACATTCAAAAGGCGAAGGACACCATGACGGAAACCACGAAAAAAAACACCAGGAAGACGGGCACGGCGAAGACAACGGCCAAAACGGCCGGAACGAAGAACCCGGCGGTCGCGAAAAAGCCTGCCGCTTCGAAAAAAGCCGCTTCAACGGCCGGTTCGACAGGGCCCGTCAAACGCACACGAAGCGCTGCCGTTGCGAAAGGTGTGGCCGCCATCAAGCCCCCGCGCCGGAAAGTCGCTCCGAAGTCCCGCAGCGAAGAGCGCCTCAGCACGCCTCGCAAAGCTTCGTCCCATCACCTTCCCGAACTTCTCCGGAACGTACTGAAGGCGCTTTCCGACAAGAAGGTCGTCGACCCGGTCCTGCTCGATGTCGAAGGACTGGTTTCATACGCCGACTACTTCGTCCTCGGCACCGGCAACAACACGCCCCACGTGCAGGCCATGGCCGACGCGGTCGCCAGGCTGCTCAAGGTGCCCGGCGTGAAGGGCGCCCGCGTCGAGGGCGATTCCCAGGCCTCCTGGGTCCTGATCGACGGCGGGGACTTTGTCGTCCACCTGTTCCAGCCCGATGCGCGCCGTTTCTACGCCCTCGACGACCTGTGGGGTGATGCGGCGAGGATTCCCGTCGAGTCATGAGTGACCAGGTGCTCGTTCCCCACGCGCGGGTCCTCGAACCTGCGGCGGACGGGGTGCTGAGCGACGAAAACCGGCATTATCTCGAACGTGTCCTCAGGCTGCGCCCCGACGAGGCGTTCACCCTCACCGACGGCTCCGGCCGTGAAGCCGTCGCGGTTCTCGGGGAAAAGGGGGCATACCGGCTTCAGGAATGGAGCGACCCCGGCCGCGAACCCGCGTTCGAGACGACGATCTTCTGCGCCGTCTCCAAGGGAGACCGATTCGAGTGGCTGATCGAGAAAGCCGTGGAAATGGGCGTGCGGCGTATCGTGCCGCTGCTGAGCTCGCGCGTCGTCGCGCCGGTTCCCGGGCCTGCGAAGATCGAGCGATGGCGCAAGATCGCCGTCACCGCCATGCTCCAGTGCGGCGGTTGCAGAATTCCGGACGTCACGGAGCCTCTGCCGTTCAAGCATCTGCCCAAACCGGACGAACGCGTGCTGCCGGTGCTGCTTCACGAGATTCCGATGGCCGTCTCGCTTCACGAGCTGCCCCGCGCCGAACGACCGGCTCTCTGGCTCGCTTCCGGTCCCGAGGGCGGGTTCGATCCGAACGAGGTGAAGGCCTTCCTCGAGGCAGGCTGGCGCGCCGTCTGGCTCGGAAAACGCCTGTTCAAGACCGACACGGCCCCCGTCGTCGCGCTTGCGCGGTTGCTTTCTCATTGAAAACATCCATATCGGCCGAGTGACCGGCGGATTTGAAACCCGCCCGGATGGCGCACCGGGATAGGCAAAAAGATACGCCTTTTATGGTGTAGTATGAAATATACATTTTTACTCAAATCGCTGGGGTGCAAGGTCAGTCAGTATGACGGCATCCGCATCGCGGAGTATCTGAGCGGCTGTGGCCTGCGGCAGGCGGGCGAAGGCGAAACGCCCGATCTCTATATCCTGAACGGTTGCGCCGTCACCGGCAGGGCTTCCCAGAAGGTACGCCAGGCGTTACGGGCCATACGTCGGCGCTGGCCCAGCGTGAAGCTCGTTCTGGCCGGATGCGAGGCGCGGCTCGCCGAAAAGCGCGCACCGGAGGAGGGGGATGAGCCTGCCGTGGAGATCGACGGGGCGCTTCCGTACGCGACGCCGCCCGCCGTTCGCGAGCTGCTCGAACATCTCGACCTTCTCCGTCCCGATATTCCCGATGCCGGCGACGAGGCCCACGTTCCCGAAGAGTTGATCGGCAGCGAACGGACCAGGGCGTTTCTGAAAATCCAGGACGGCTGCTCGCAGTTCTGCGCCTACTGTATCGTTCCCCACCTGCGCGGCCCCGAGACCTCCCGCGGGCGAGCCGAACTCGTCGACGAGGCGCGTCGGATCGTCGCGACGGGCCGTCGCGAGATCGTCGTGACCGGCATCCACGTCGGCCGGTACGCGCATGGTCTCGTCGCCCTGCTGCGTGAACTGTCGGCCATTGCCGGTCTCGACCGAATCCGGCTGAGCTCGATCGAGCCGGTCGAGGTCGAGAGCGACCTCGTCGAGTGGCTCGCGACCGATCCGAAAGCCTGCGCGCATCTGCATCTTCCCCTTCAGTCGGGGTGCGACGAGACGCTACGCGCGATGCGCCGCCCCTACGACACGGCGACCTTCGCCGCTCTCGTGGGGAGGTTGCGCGCTCGCATGCCGGACATCGGCATCAGTACCGACCTGATCGTCGGTTTTCCCGGCGAGACGGACGAGCGGTTCGCCGCGACGCTCGCCTTCGTCGAACGCCAGAGTTTTTCGCGGATACATATCTTTCGCTATTCTACGCGCGACGGTACGCCCGCCGCGACGATGCCCGGCCAGGTGCCGAACGCGGTCAAACAGACCCGCGCGAAAGCCGTCGAACGCCTCTGGAAATCTTCGGCCGCCTCGTTTCACGGCCGCTTCGTCGGCCGCTCCGTCGATGTCCTGTGGGAAACCCGGGAAAACGGCTTCTGGCATGGTCTCAGCCGCGAATACGTCCCCTGCCGCACCGCCACCGAAGCCGACCTGCACAACGTCATCACCCCAGCGACCGTCACTGCCGCCGACCCCGACGGCTGTGTCACACGCATTGATCCTTAGAGAAGACGATCCGCAGATGACGCAGATGGCGCGGATTGGCAGGGAAATCTATTGATTTCTGCAGAATGAAAGCCACCCGTTTGCCTTGAGTCTGTCGAAGGGCAAAATGAGGAATCATCGGCAAGTGGCTGTCCGTGCTTCGGCAAGCTCAGCACGAACGGAGACACGAAGCTGGTTTTTGATATGCAGGACTCAATAACCAAAAAATCTGCGTCATCTGCGAAATTTGCGGATTGTTCTCCCTGTCCTGCGGTGTCGTTGTGGGCGGCAACATATCGCCCGCTTACTTCGTGGTGGCGAGGTTGGCTTTCGCTTCTTCGATGACGTTCAGGTTGTCGATCGCCATTTCCTTCGTGCGGAGGGTCTCGGCCTTGCTTTTCCCGAAATTGAAGACCTGCTTGTTTGCTTCGTAGGCCTTGACCTTCTTTTCGTTGGTGCCTTCGTTCATCCAGGCGAGGTTGCACTTCGCATATTCGGACTTCACCTTCTCCATCTCGGCGCACTTCTTCTCGATCATCGCCTCGATGGCGGCCTTGTCGGTGCCGGTTTTCTCGCTCAGGCGAAGTTCCTTCGCCATGTTGGTCCGAAGCTCGTCGGTCGTCGCCGGATACTGATCGATGAGCCGGGTGAACTGCTTCATTTTTTCGGGGTTTTTCTTGTCTTCCTCGCTCAGTTTCTCTATCGCCTTCTCGATCTGCCGGTCGGCCAGCTTCATCTCGTAGGCTTTCTTCTGGGCATCGGCCATCTCTTTCTGGGACGCGTCTTTCTCATTGTATATCGATGCGAATGATTTCCTGAAAAACTCCTTCTCGTCCTCCTGGATTTTTGCATCTACCTGCTTCAGAATCTTGTCCGCCTTGTCGGAGGGGCGCTCGCCTTTTTCGGGAAGATTGCCGTCGGGACATTTGATGTCCGCAAGCTTGTTTCTCATGTCGGTGGCGAACGCGACGTCCGGGTCGGTGCCGACGATCCAGTCATACCACTTCTTGCCCGTATCGATGTCCTCGATCTGCTTGTTGAGCTCCTTCAGATCGTCTTTTGCCTGGGTGATCGTGTCTTCCTGGACCTTGCTCATGTCGTCGAGCTGCTCTTTCGTCAGGTTCTTGAGAGAGTCGGCGGACAGCTCCTTGTCGAACCAGGTGCTCTTGTCTGCTTCGTCGATCTTCTCCTTGATCGCCGATGCCGTCTGGAGATTGCTCGCATAGCTTTTGTTCGCCAGCTGGTAATAATCGTCGCGCATGATCACTGACGTGCGCTCGGTATGCCGGATTTCCTTCTTCGAGCCGGGAACCCGCATCTTGAGGGTGACGGCGACGTCCACCCGCGCCGACTGCTGGGGATTGGCTTCGGCCTCTTCGGGGGAAAGAGTTTTCTTCGCGACGGTCACGACGTCGACGTGACCCGAGAGCGTGCGCGGCCCCTTCCCGCTCAACTCGCGCCTCAGAAGCGGCTTGAGGAATGTGTATTTCACGGCGAGGGTTTTGTCCGTCGAAAGCTTTTCCTCACCCTTCGATTTCTCGTCGACGGCGAACCGTTCAAACTCCATCGAGAGGGGATCGGCCGTCGTTTTGAAGGTGTTCGCCTTGACGGCCTTCAAGTCGGCCGTCAGCATCTGGACGATCAGGCGGCTGTCGTGCTGGAGGATCTGACGCGTGCTCGTGATGGCCATGCTTCGCTGCGCCTGGCTCCAGAGATTCATCGTGACGCCGAGGACGAGCGCGAAGAGGGCGATGCTCACCATGACTTCCGTCATGGTGAATCCCCGTCTGCGTCCAGTTTTCATCGCCATACCTCGATTCTTCGGCCGGAACGGTCGATCCGGTTTCACAGGAACTTCGTTTCGGGATTGAACACCAGGGCCGTGGCTCTGAGTCTGCGTTCGGGCTGATTGACGGCGGTCTTTCCGCCCTTGTCGCGCCATCGGATCTCGGCCTCGAAGTAAATCTCGACGAGCTGGTTCGACTCGTTTTTCGTGCCCGTCATCGAGGTCTCCACCCAGAACTCCCGGTCGCCCGTCTTCTTCTGTTCGTCGAGCGCGGCGACCGTCTCGGGATAATACTTTTCGGGAATCGCGAACTTCTTTTCCTGCAGTACGTCGGGACATTCCTTCACATACGTCGCAAAGGGAACGTGCTTGACCTCTTCGATCAGCCGATTGAGGATGGCGGCAGCCTGCGACTGATTGCTGGTTCGCGCCGTGGCGGTGTAGTTGCCGGTTATCAAACGCAGGAGCGGCAGGAGCGCGAGGGCGATGATGGCGACCGCGACCATGATCTCGATCATGGTGATGCCGCTCCGGCGCCGGTCACGACAAGCCGTCATGTCAGTCCACCTTCCAGGTCGACCATTTCGGCGACAGAACGAGGTGATACCGGCGCGGGTCGAACTTGCCGGTTTTCGGATGGAGGCTGCCGAGAGAGGCACGGACGCGCGAGGCGATGTAGTCGATCATCACGTGGCCTTGCATGCGCATCTTGTCGACGCGGTTCGTCACCCAGTTCCCCTGGATGTTCAGCGACGTGCTCGGGGAGACGTAGAGGCCGACGTTGGTGTACAGGGAGCCTTCGAACGTCAGATTTCCGGGCTTGGTGGCGATCAGGCCGCCGTTGCGCACGATCAGGCTGAACACCGTTCGCTTGTCGGGGTTTTCTGCTGCGGCCGCGTCGTCGATGCACGCGACGTTGCAGCCGAGATAGGCGTTGCCGGAGCAGACGATCATGCCCTTCCCGACGACGTTGAAGGTGTCTCCCTCGGCCGGGGCGAAGGGCTTTTCATCCGAGCCGAGCGAGCCTGCGATGAAGTTGACGCCGTTCAGCATGAACGCCTTGCCCTTGGGGGTGTCGACCATGCGGTTGGGCAGGTCCTTCAGGAACGCTTCGTAGGTGGGGTAATAGTAGGTTGCCTTCTTCGCGAACTGCTCGATCGCGTAGAAATTGGCGGGACAGTTGATCATCTTGGCCGGGTCATACGCCGTCAGAGCCGTGTCGGCGGCGTTCGTCTCGACGTCGAACGGCTTGAGGAACCACAAATTATAGTCATATTTATTGATGACTTCGTCGCAGAACCATACAGGGATCGGAACCGGCGGGACGAAACACCACGGCGGCGGGAACGGCAGCAGCGGGAGCCGGTCGGCCTGCGACAGGCCGATGATCGTGACATGCCACTGGCGGTAGCGCTTCGCCACCATGCCTTCGATGTCGCGGGACAGCGTCGGATACTGGCTGTTCGTGCCGAAGAAGTGGGTCTTGTTCTGGCCCCATCCCAGTGTCGGAAGGGTATAGATGCTGTTGCGCGTGCCCATCCAGGGGAGCTCGAAATCGATGAACGCATCGTCCTCCATCATGGGGTCGCCGAACGAGATCGTGGCGTTCGGGAGGGACTTGCCGAGCCCCCGGAGGGCGAGGGATATGCCAAAATGAATGATGGTGCTGCTGACCTTTGATATGTCGGGAATGAAGTTGATCCCGTCCGGCTTGTCTTTGTCGGGAGATTCCGCCGGCGGTTCGGGGGCCCACCATTTGCCTGCGTTCACCCGCTTGATGCTGGAACGCCATTTTTCGCGGTTCTCCTTGTATACCGGATCCTTGTTGAGGAATTTCGCTTTCCCGGAGATATCCGATGAAAAGGCGAAGCCGCGGTTCAGCTTCTCGAATTTCAGGCTCTTGATGCTCGGAATACCGTATTTTTCGGCGTCGAGCTTTTTCGATTTCGTGTAGAAGGTCAAATCGACGTTATAGTCCGCCTTGGACACGACCATGTCCTTGTCCCGGCCGAGCATCATCAGGCCGTCGATGCCGCCGGAGAGATTCAAAAAGGTGTTCCCGACCGCGTTCTGGGCGAACTGCGGCCCCTTCCAGTCGCCCATCATGGAGCAGTTGACCAGCAGGGGCGTGCCGGGCTCCTCGTCGCTCTTGTAATCGTCGGGCATGTAGTTGATGCGGATCTGGCCGCCGACTTCCTTGTTCTTCTCGCGGGTTTCCTTGTCCTGGATCCGGCCGCCGCTGTTGTTGACGTAGAAGCTGCCGCCGTAGTCGTTGAAATTCATCTTGTCGTTGCTGAGGTTCGCCGCGAAGAAGCTGTACAAGGGCGCCATCGGCTGGATATCGGATACTTTGAATTCCTTCGTCGCCTCGATGCGGCGTTCCGAGAAGGTGCCGTCCTTGAAATTGATGCGAGCGACCGACAGCAGCTTGATTTCGCCGTATTTCTCGACGTGATACTCGAACCCGGTCGGGATCTCGCCTATTCCAGCGGGCCAGAGATCCGCGATCTTGGGAAAGAAGTTCTCGTCATACAGCCACTTGAAGGGGTAGATGTTCGGCTTGCCGAACGCCTGGGCGATCATGCGCGCGATCACGTCGAGCGTGAAATAATCATTGACGCCGAGGCCGTCGGGGCGGTTGCAGTTCGACGCGAACTCGCTGCCCTTGGTGAGGGGCTTGACCGCGAGGTCGATCACCGGCGTCGGGTCGATCGTCGCGAGCGTGATCTCCTTGTTGATCAGGGGGATCCACACCTTGATGGGAATGGCGAAGTTGAACAGCTTCAGCCAGTCAGGAAAATACAGCAGGAATGCCATTCTGCCCTTGTTTTCGAGGAAGTCGAGGATGTCCTGACGCGTCGAAAACTCGATATCTATACCAGGAACTTTATATTCTCCCTCGGCGGGCTTCTTCGGGGCGATGCGGAACGCTTTGTCGATCTCGACGGTGACCGTGACCTCGAAGTCCTTCGCCCTGCCGTCGCCCATGTAGTCGACGAGCTTGTCCATCGTGTCTTCTCCCTGCGGCTTGAGGCGCAGGTCGGCGGTCTTGAGCTCGATCTTGTTCTTGAACGGCGTGTTGTCGAACCCCTTCACATCGAGTAGTTCGTCGGTTCCGAGGTCTCCGCCGAAGGTGTAGGGATTGTTCGCGGCGGCCTTGAGCGGGTAGCGCAGCAGGATCGCGAAGTTCTGGATCTTCGCGTCGGACTTGAACATGTCGGGATTGTTCATCGACTTGCTGAGCATGTGGACGGCGCGGTTGAGCCCGGCCTCCGCGAGACAGGCTGCCTGGTCTCCCGTGACGGAGCGGCGCGTCTGCCTGCCCCGTTCGACGGTCGAGTTCGCCAGATGCATCGACACGAGGAAAATCAGCGACAGGAAGACGATGACGACGGAAAGGATATTCCCTTGCCGAGCGAATGCTTGCCTGTTTCGCATATGCGTTTCTCCCTGTTTCGCCTTGGAGCGTGATGTCGCCATCAGCCGCCCGGATTTTTCGGATAGATGGATTCGCTGTCCGGAAGGTCGGTCGGGTGGAGCTTGCGGGCCTCTTCGATCGCCTTCATGAATGTCGTCACGTCGACGTTTGTTCCCATTGCGAGATTGCCTTTGACCAGTTCCTCGCGCAGGCGGCCCGGGTCGACCTTCGCGAGCTGGGCGAACATCTCCGACGCCCTGGCGATATTGTCGGCCACCGGCCCGTAGACGTGCTTGAGCTTCTGCGCCGCGAGGGCGTAGTTTTTGAACGCCTTCACGAACTCGTCGATATTGCCGGCGCGCTTGTAAACCTCCATCAGACCGCCGTAGGCCTCGACTTCGAGAAACGCATTGTCACGCGCCTGGGAAACGGCATTCTTGTAGAATACCTCGGCCGCCTTGAGATCGCCTCGGTCGAGGCAGGCGTTGCCTTCGATCATGTCGGGGTTGTCGGCGACCTCCGACATGCTGACGCCTTCAGGGGACATGCCCTGCGGATACGCTTGACTGCGCGGGGCGGACTGGATTTTTTCCCAGGCCTTGTCGAGTTCTTTTTCGACATGGCTCTGCCCGCTTTCGATCTGGGCCATGACCCCTCCGCCACCGGCCGACGAGCCGCCGCCCGAGCCCGAAGGCCGGGTTTGCAGGATGTCGAAGGCCGATGCGCGACTCTCGAGCGTGTGCGACGAGAACGACTGCTCTTCCGTCGATTTCTCGATGGTGACGAGGATATACACCACCGGAATGAGCAGAAGGAGACAACCGGCGAGAAACCAGCGGATGTCGCTCAAATCGATTCTGTCGTAATACCTGCTCATCGTTTGATCCCTTTTTCACTATTATACTCGGTGTACCTGAGGAGTGGGCAGATTCAGATTTCAAGCCGGTTGCGCCGATAGAGAAGAGAAGACATGTGAAGTCGCATCGGAGAGTAAACGGAACACCCCACGCCCGGTGGGCGGCAATCGCGCTGCTCATCGGTATTTTGGCATGCGGTACATCCCTCTTCGGGCTTCCTGTGCCGATGCAACTGGCGCCCCCCTGCTCGCTCGAACGAACCGAGCGGAACGTCACCACCCCGTTCGGACCCTGGCGCGAACGGTCGGAACAACGAATTACCTACGGCCATTTCACGCCGTATCTCTCGAGCGAATTCCAGTTCCGGCACGCGATCTTCAAGCATGAGTGGGGCACCAGGACAGGCCGCGACTTCCTCACGCAGGCGTCGTTTTCCGGCAGAAACATGAACTCCCCCATGAGCTTCAAGGTGGGGCGCATCTGGAGCGGTAACGCCCTGTTCCGGCCGGTCGACGGCGGCTCCTGGACGTATCCGTGGGGCAGGCGGCTGAGTACGACCCTCGAAGCCGGCCGGCTCGCGACGCACGATCTCAAGGACGACACGAACAAGCCGGGATATTTCGAAGGCCGCCTCAACTACCGGTTCAACGAGCAGACGACGTTCGCGATCCTCTCGGAACAGGAATGGCACGACCGGTATAGCGCCGCGCAGCTGGGATACGTGATCGACGCGCTCCGGCTGATCGGGGAATACCGCTCGAGCGGAGCGACCGACACGTGGCGCATGGGCATGCAGTATTACGACGGGAAGTGCGTCGATCTGACCGCCGATTACCGGCTCAACTACAACGATGCCACCAACTCGGGGGTCGGCCGTGCGACCGCCGGGTTCGAATCGGGCCAGATGTATTTCGAAAGCTCGGTTGGAGGTCGATTCTTCTTCGAGAAGGAGAAAATTCCGGACAGCACGTTTTACGAGGGGAACGTCACCTGGGGAAACACGCGACTCGGCGAAAGCACCGCGGGGCTTGGTTACACGGTCGAGTCGGGGGTGGCTTCGGTGAGCCGCACGATTTCCGGCACGGTCGAGCGCGTCGTCACGAAACGCACCCGGATCGGCCTGACGCTCGCCGAAACCCGTTTCGATCAGGGCAAAACGAACGTGCAGAACATGGAAAGCCGGCTCCATCGGCGCGTCGACTGGGGATTTTACGAACTCAGGTTCGCGCTGATTTCCGGCGGCGCTGACTCGGATCTCGAAAAGGACATCGCTCTCAGAGCCGGCTACGAATTCTGATTCGCACGATGTGCCCTGATCTGACAAGTTCCTGTGCGCATTTCCAGCTTCCCGTCCCTGACGTATCTGCATCCTGACACGATGAAAGGTACCCGTTCGCCCTGAGATTGGCGAGAGGCAAGTGTTTCGACAGACTCCGAACGGGCGGCAACGCGGAGCTGGCTTTTGCAATGCAGAAATCAAATGAATATCGAACCTCCGCAGTTTCGTTCTGGCCTCGGAATGCTCGTTGATTCCTGTTGCCGGGGCATCTTCGTTCGCGTAGACTTGGATGCATACCGTTTTGACCAGCGATTCCCGCCAGGAGGTCCCCCTTGCTTTTCGAGAAGATCCTGAGGATTGAACAACTGCCGTTCGATGCCGGCCGCATTGCCGTTTCCTGCGATGTCGGCGAGGGCCGTTGGGTCGACATGACCTACGGGGAGCTCGTCGAGATCGTGGGCGAGGTGGGCCGCATTCTCGGCGAGAGCGGCGTCAGAAAGGGCGAGCGCATTCTCCTCGTCGGCGAGAATCACTACAAGTGGCTGCCGGTGTTCCTCGGCATCACGGGATACGGCGCCGTCGCCGTGCCGGTCGACGGGATGCTCGCGGACAAGCGCCTGCTCGGCATCATCGAGAACTGCAACCCCCGGGTCATCATCACGTCGAAAAAGTTCCAGGACAAGACGGCCGCCCTGGTCGATCAGCTCGGTGCAACATGTGGTGTCGTCAATTTCCACTTCGACCTGGTGCGGGTTCATGGCGAAAAGGAAACGGCACGCCTCGCTCCGGCGACGATCGAGCCTGAAGACACCGCCGCGATCATCTACACGTCGGGAACAACCGGCCGTCCGAAGGGAACGATCCTGAGCCATCGTGCTCTCGTCGCGGCCGCAGCGATGGGTCTGTCTCTCGGAAATTATCGGCAGACCGACGTGATGCTGGCTCTTCTTCCGTTCACGCACGTGTACGGCCTCGTGAACACCGGCCTCTGCCCGCTGATGGTCGGGTCGAAGATCGTCATGACGGCTTCCTACAATCCGATCGAGATCCTGCAGGCGATCGTGCGGTTCCGCGTCAGTTTCCTGCTCGTCGTTCCGCGTCTCGCTGAAATCTTCGTGATGGCGCTCCGGCAGATGGCCCAGCCCATGCCGATCCCGAGCATGACGATGATCATCGGCGGCGCCTCGGTCGCGCCGAAGGTCATCGAAGCGCTCCGGGCGTGCGGCGTCAGGGCGTTCCAGGGCTACGGCATGACCGAGACGTCGGGCGGCATCGTCGCGTCGATGGATGGTCCGGTCAGTTCCGTCGGAAGGGCGCCCGAGGGCGTCGAGTTCAAGCTCGAGAATGCGAAGAACGGCGTCGGCGAGCTGCTGGTTTCCTCGCCGACCCTGTGCAGCGGCATCTTCGGCAGCGCCGAGGACACGAACGCGCTGTTTTCGGGAGCGTTTCTGCGGACCGGCGACCTGTGTGAGATAGATAGCGATGGCTATATATACGTGCGCGGCAGGGAAAAGGACGTCATCATCCCGCCCGGCGGCGTGAACGTCTACCCCGACGAACTCGAAATGCGGCTCGGGGCGCTGCCCTTCGCCGAGGAATACGCCGCGCTGGGCTTTTCCGAAAACGGAAGCGAGTATCCGGCGCTGGTCGTCAAGCCGTCGAAGGCGATCCTGCAGACGAAACCGCCGGCTGAAGCCGCCGCCTTCATCGAAGAGGAGATCCGACGCATCACCGCCGACTGGCCGGAATGGGAGCGGTTCCGCAGGATTCACGTCGTTTCCGCGCCGCTGCCCCGCTCCGCGAGCCAGAAGGTGCAGCGGAACCGGCTTCTCGAAACCCTGGGGGGCGGCGCGGCTCCTGCCGCAGCGGAGCAGCCTCGGAAGAAGGCGCCCGTTTCGTGCGGCGTCGAAGCTGACCGGCAGTTCGAGATTTTCCGGAAAATCACGGGTCGGTTTCTCAACGTCGCACCCGAGGCCATCACACGCGGGAAGCGGTTTGCGGAGTTCCTGCAGCTCGATTCGCTCGGCATGGTGGCGCTCGTTTCGCAACTCTGCGAAGAGTTCCGGATCCCGATGCGCGAGCTCCAGATCGAGACGGTGCAGGATTTCGGCGGACTGTTCGACCTGCTGATCGCCGGCGGCGGCGTCGCGGCCGGAGAAGCGGTGTTCGACGAGGCCGAGCTCGAAGGACGTCTGCCGCCGCTTCTCGATTACAGCCCCGACGCCGTGAAGGCGCGCCAGCGGTTCCTGCAGAAGCGCACGGGGGCGAACGTGAAGTGCATTCCGCGCCCCGAGGACGCGCGCTTCCTGAGCGGTAACGTCGAGGGCTTCATCGGCTTCGGCGAGATTCCGCTGGGGCTGATCGGCCCCCTCAAAGTGGCGGGCGATCACGCCCGCGGCGATTTCTACATCCCGCTGGCGACGACCGAGGGCGCGCTCGTCTCGTCCGTCGCGCGCGGGGCGCAGGTCATCACCCTCTCGGGCGGCGCGCGCGTCAAGGTCATCGCCGACAGCCTCGTCCGGGCGCCGATCTTCGTCTTCGAGACGCTGTTCGACATGATGTCCTTCAACCAGTGGATCGAGAACCATTACGACGATCTGAAGGCCGCGGCCGAGTCGACCACGCGGCACGGCCGGCTGGAAGCGATCGAGCCGTTCCCGATGGGGTCGACCCTCTGCCTTCGGTTCGTGTATTCGACGGGCGACGCGTCGGGCCAGAACATGACCACGATCGCGACCCACGCGGCCATCAAATGGATCGCCGCCCATTACCGGGGGCCGATGACCGACTGGTTCCTCGAGTCGAATCTGTCGGGCGACAAGAAGATCAACGGCGTCAACTTCACGCGCAATCGCGGGAAGCGCGTGATCGCCGAGGCCGAGATTCCCCTGGCGATCGTCGAGAAGCATCTCCATACCTCGGCCGATCGCATGGTGCGGCTGGGCCAGCTCTCGATGATGACCTCGCTGCACGCCCACGCGTTCGGCTCCCAGGCGCACTACGCGAACATCCTGGCCGCTATGTTCATCGCGGCCGGCCAGGACCCCGCCTGCGTGGCCGAGTCGGCGACAGGCGTCACGAGCCTCGAACTGCGCCGCGACCGGCTTGCCGTCTCGGTCACGCTGCCGGGCCTGATGGTCGGCACCGTCGGCGGCGGCACGCGGCTTCCGACCCAGCAGGCCTGCCTGCAGATCCTCGAATGCGACGGCCCGCGCCGCGCGCGCAAGCTCGCCGAGATCGTGGCGGCCGCGGTGCTGGCCGGCGAGATCTCGCTGATCGCGGCGATGGCCGCCGACGAGTTCGCCGGCGCCCATGCCCGGTACGGGCGGAGCGGCGGCCATGGCTGAGCCCATGCGGGTGGTGTTCGTCACCTCGGATGTCACCTACGTCCGGGACAACTACCATTCCCTCGTCCGGCGCGTCTGCGACAGGAACGCTCTGCCCGAAGGCGTCGAGCCGGTCGGCCTGGTGCTGCTGCACGTCAGCAGGGCCGTGCTCCTGAAGAACATCCTCGGGCTGCCGCTCGTCGGGGCGCCGCAGTTCGCCTTCACGCTCGCCCGCAACCTGATGCGGGCCTCCCTGCGGGACCCCCGCCCCGAGGCCGCCGAACGGGCGGGCGTTCCCGTTTTCCGGTGCGACAGCGTGAACCGGCCCGAAGCGGTGGAGTGGCTTCGCGGTCGCCGGCCAGACCTGATCGTGAACATGCGTACTAGAAATATATATAAAGATATCGTTCTTGGCCTGCCGACGATCGGGTGCATAAATATACATCACGGTATACTTCCCGAAAACCGCGGGACGATGTGCGATCTGTGGGCCTGGGCCGAGGGACGCCCCGTCGGCTTCACCATCCACTGGATGAACGCGAAAATCGACGACGGCGACATCCTCGTCCGGCGCGAGGTCGATGTGAAGGGGTTGCGCTGCTACCTCGACATTCCCCAGGCCTCGAGCCGGGTCGAGGCGCAGGCGCTGCTCGACGTGCTCGGCAGGATCCGGCGCGAAGGACGGTGGGTCGGCATACCCAACCGCACCGACGCCGTCGATTACAGGCGGAATCCAACGCCGGCGCAGATCGGCATGCTTCGACGGAAGGGATTGAGCCTCTGACGGAAGGGGAGGGCAACATGGGTGTTTTCAGCGAGGGAAGCATCAGGCTTCCGGGGCGGGAGGTTCTCGCGTTCGGCGAATGCGGAAAAGGCACGCCGGTACTGATGCTTCACGGGAATCCCGGCGACCGGGACGACTGGGCCGGGCCGGCGAAACTTCTCGCCGAGCGCGGGTTCCGGTGCCTGGCCGTCGACCGGCCGGGGCACGGCCTGAGCAGCCCCCTGCCCGCCGAGCCTGGCCAGGCAGCCGACGCCTGTGCGGCGCTTCTCCGTTCGAACGCGGGCGGCAAGGCGATCGTCGCGGGGTACTCGATGGGGGCGCACGTTGCACTCGATCTCGCGCAGCGGCATCGGGACCTCGTTTCCGGGGTTTGTCTTGTCGCACCCTATCTGATGCCGCGCGACGAGAACGAGCAGCCGTCCGGCCTCCCGGGACTGCTTGACATCCCTCTGCTGAGAGCGGTCCTCGGGTTGCTCCTTCCCATGCTTGGCGGAGGGAAAATCCGCCGGCACCTCGAAACGACGTTCAAACCGGCTGCCGCCGATCCGGCTCTCGTGGACGAGCTTGCCGGCAGATTCTCCACGTTCGCTTCGCTCGAGGCGACGCTCAGGGATAAAAATCTGTTTCTCGATACATACAAAAAGGTTCTGGAAGGCACGGCGACGCTCACCTGCCCCGTGCTGATGATCACCGGCGCGGAAGATGCCGTTTCGGGAACCGCCAGCGCCGAAGCGATCAGAAAGGCGATTCCGGGCGTTCTTTCCACGGTCGTCGACGGCGGTGGCCACGCCCTCCCCTGGACCCACGCGTCGCTCGTCGCCGACCGCATCTCCGGACGATCGGCGTGATGGCTGGCGCTCAACGATTCGTGCGATTGTGAAAACTTTATGAAACTCTCGAGGTAATATCTGGGAAGATCGCCAGAAGCAGGTCTTTGTGAATCCCGCAAAGGGGAAACCCTCCGTTCGCCCTGAGCCTGTCGAAGGGCGAGAGCCTCTCGTGCTTCGACAGGCTCGGCACGAACGGGAACGACACATTGGCTATTGTACTGGTATGCAGGAACCAATACCGGGCAGCGTCTGGAAATTCATGGGCCTTGAAAACGATGAAAGGATGGATGAAAACATGATCGAATTGAGAGGGATGTCGGGAATACGGTCGTGGCGGAAGTTTCAACTCTCGACTGCGATCGTTTGTCTTGCGTTGACCCTGTCCGTGGTATTCATGCCGGGATGTGGCAAGGAGGCTCCGCCGGCTTCAACCCCGCAGGCGGGCGTCGCCGCCCCTGCCGCGTCGCAGGCTCTCGCTTCCGCGCCCGTGCCGGCTCCGGTCGCCGTGGCTTGGGCAGCCGTTTCCGGCCAGGGCGGGGCGATCGGTCTGCCCGACGGTTCGAAACGGCAGATCACCGCCGAGGCGACGATCGTTCCCTCCGGCGGCATCGTCGAACTCACCGACGCTTCGTCCGCCGTTCGGCTTGCCTACGACGGCGGCGGCACGATCGACGTGACGGGCAAAGGCGTCATCCAGAGCCGTTCCGACGGGTTCGAGACGAAGAATGCCGCGTTCACCGCCGCTTTCAAACGCGGCAGGAAAGGCTTCTCGGTGCGCGTTCCGGGCGCGGTGCTCGGCGTCCGGGGAACGACGATCGGTTTCAACCTGAATGACGGCATCGGCTCCGTCACCCTGGTCGAAGGCCAGGTCGCCGTCCAGCCCGAGCAGCAGGGCATGGCCGAGTTCGAGTGGCGGGTGGGCCAGACGCTCGCCCTGGCCGCCGGAAAGATCGACAAGGTCATTCCCGCGAAGGAAGAAGCAACGCCTGTCGTCGAACCCGACACACAGCCTCAGCCTGACAAGCCTGCCGATAAGCCTGCCGACAAGCCGAAGCCCGAAACCGGCAAGCAGACGACGGAGCCGAAGAGCCCCTTCGAAAACAAGCCCGAATCCGTCTTCCAGCAGCCCGACACGATGACCGGCGACGGCGGCGACGGCTTCGGCGGCAACTGACAAAAGAAGACTTCGTCGCGGGAACGCCGAGATATCTTTTCTTGATTCTGTCTCGTCTTTGGGTTGTCTCTGCGTTTCTGCGCCTCCGCGGATGAATCACTGCGGCGCAGGCGTGATACATTCCCGGTATCGCCGTGGTATCATGAGGGGGGACCGGCTCTTCTTCTGCCGGTCCCTCGCAAATTTGACGGAGATTCGATGCCAGAACCGATGACCGGCCCCACGTGGAATACGCAGCGACCGGCGGCCCTCGCCGCGCGTCGCGGCTTTCTCCTGCCGGCCATCGTTCTCATCGCGCTCGTACTAGCCCTGATGTTCGGCGCCCTCAGCTACATGACGAGAGGCCAGGTGCATAGTGCCGCATATTTTATCGACGCCAGTCGGGCGCTCGGGCTTGCCGAAGCGGGGGCGGGGTGGGCGATCGCCGCCCTTGCCAGCGGATCGTACACCGAGTCGCCGCCGTTCGTCCGTCGCGCTTTCTACGACGCCATGTTCAGCGATGGCGGAACCGACTACGAGGGCGACGTCGAGCCGTGCGACGAGTTGAAGCAGTATATCAACAAACTGGGCGGCGATCTGTCGCTTCGGGTGCGGCTTTCCCGGTGGCAGCCGCTCGTCGCGGGAGCGCCGGGCTTCAAGAACGATCCGGTCGAGAAGATGGGCCGCATCGACGTGGAGGCCGTCGCCGAGGTGGGAAACGCCCGCCGGAAGGTCCGCATGAGCCGCGGGGTCAAGGTGTATCTCGCGGTGCATCCGGTGATCGGGAAGTTCACCTGCTTCATCCGGAAGAAGCCCGCTTCCGACGATCTGGTGAACGCCCTCGAACGCACGACGAACGGCGCCGGCTTCACGAACGGCACCCCGCTGGTGCTGAACAATCGCGGCGCCGGCAACGGATTCAACGTGGTGACTCCGGCTCTCGACCTTGGTGCTCTTCCGGACCTCAACGAACTGTCCAAATCATCCGGGTGGGTGTTCCTCAATTCCGACACCGCTCCTTGGACGCTGAACCTCGCAGGTTCCGCCAATGACACCGATTACGACGACCGGTCGATGCTCCGGTTCGGGGCCTACAGCAACGATGCTCTGCTGACGGCGGTCAACACCCCCCCGCAGGCCGGCGGGACGACGGTGACGCAGGTCAACGAGAAGTTCCAGGGCCTGAAACGCGATTACACGATCAGCAAGGGCGGCTCCGTCGTCGTCGCATCCGACTTCCTGAGCGTTCGGCATCTGTTCCCGTCCCTGCCCAAGGCCAGCATCATCCGGCCGTTCGGTACGAACGGCGACCTGTCGCCGACCCTGCTGTTCGGGCCCGTTCTCAGGCGGTATCTTCGGGTGCGGTCGGTGGATTGCAAGATCAACATTTCCGGAGTGGACAAGACGTTCAAGGAAGTCGGCGTTCCCGGTTTCCCCGACGAGTCGAGCTTCAAGCAGGCCTTCCTTCACCCCCCGACCTCGCCGCGGGACTACGCCGACGATTTTGTTCTATACGCACAATTATGGAACATGATCGCCGACGCGCCGGGTCTCGCCGCCGGCTGGAACAAGTGGCGGAGTTCCCAGACGACGCTGGTGTCGGAGCCGTTCATCGAGGGGCTGAACTATCTGGCTGTCGCCGAACGGGAAACCGGGACGGTGCAAAACCCCGTGTCGAAGGCATACACCGACCCGCCACCCGACGTCGTCACCGGCCTCGACCTCTGGGCGGGAGGGTCGGAAGGGCTTCGAAAGGCGGAAGGCATCTTCGGCGCTTCCGGAAAACCCCTGTTCGAAGGGGGGCTGGGCGAGATCGAGGGGATACGGGAATTCGGACCGAAGATCACCGCCATGTATGCCGCGCCGAAGGCGTATCTCGACAGGCATCTCGACCAGTCCGGCAACATTGCGGTGGCCGGGGTCGTGTATCTCGGGCCTGAAGACCTGCTCATCGACAGGAAGTGGAACGTGACGGCAGGCGGCGTGCTCGTCGTCGGCGGAAACATCGACATTCGGGCCGGCATCCGGTCCGCAGAGCCCCTGACGCTGGTCAGCACTGAAAATATAACGATAGATACATCCGAGCCGGTCGAAGCGCAGTTGATCTGCCTGCGCGGAAAATTCACGCCCCGTAACGCCTTCACGATCAGAGGCGGCGTCGCGGCGGGAGAGATCGATCTGACCAATATGGTCAACTCTCAGAAGAAGCAGATCAACTGGGACTCCAGGTTCGATCCGTACGCCGTTTCCTCGGCCATGTCGGTCGGCTCCCCCTATCGGTACAGGGTGTCCGAAGAGGAGGAATATGTCGTCGAACCCGGCAAGTAACCGCATTCCAGACATCCGCACGCCGATCCCGAAGGGGGGGCGTGGTTTCACGATGATCGAACTCGTGGTCGTGGTGCTGGTTCTGACGTTGGTCGCCGGGGCGTATTTCTACGTCTGGCGCCAGCAGGGGCGTCTCTCGGCGAGCGACCAGGATGTCGCCGCGTATTACATGGCGGCGGCATCGTTCATGGACGTGTTCTACAGCGACACCAGAATGGCCCGCAGGATCGAGCCGACAACGGACGGCTGCATCATGGAAGTCATGACGTCCGGCGGCCTCCAGCAGGTGACGTACACCCTGCGAGACAACGGCATCGAGCGACTCATGAGCGGCAAGACGAAAGTGTACACGTTCGGGAAGCCGTTGCGCGAAAATGCGAAGGTGCTCTTCCGTGTCCGGGAATTGGCTCCCTGACCGTGCGTGAAAGCGAGATTGGCCCGTGAACCATCCAACAAGGAGGTCGTTGCCGTGAATCGGTCTTTCGACAATGTCGTGTTCCGAGGCGCGTGTGCCCTTGCCCTGGCGTTCTGGCTGGCTGGCGCCGCGCTGGCGGTCGCCGCAGAGCCGAAGCCGCGGTATGGCGTCACCTTCGGACAGGAAGGGAACGAAGTCGAGATGCAGGTCGTTCCCGCCCGCCTGGGGGTCGCCTCGAACGCGATGCCGGCCCCGGCCGACCCGTCGGTGCAGGGCATCGTCGCTGCCCCTTCGAAACGGCCGACGGCGCCCCTTTCCACGAGCGCTCCGGCAACTCCCGTCGAATTGAAATCCGAGTCGGTTGCGGACTACAAGGAGGACGGATTCGACGTCAGCGTCGATGATGTGGCGGGCGAGGCCGTCGCGAATGACCTGGACGCCTCCGGCAAACTTTCACTCGCGATCCTGTTCAACAACGATTCCCATGAGGTCGACCTGTCGGATGCGAAGACGATGAAAACCCTCAACAGCATCCTGAAGATGATGAAATGCCGGGCGACCCTCAAGATTCTCATCGAGGGATATGTCGATTATACGGGCACCATGGAATGGCATGCGCTGGGCAAGGCGCCCGACTTTGGCCAGGCCACATCGGAAGCCCGTGCCTATGCCGTGAAAAAATGGCTTGTCGACAACGGAATCTCCTCGCTCAGAATATCCTGCGTCGGAAAAGGGATGCGAGGCGCAGAGGGCGATTCCGAGGCGCAGCAGAAGCTGAACCGGCGCGTCGATATCGTGAAACTGTCCGAATGAGTCCTCAGGCGCGGAACGGCGGATCCGTCGCCGGGTGGCATACGGGAGGGAAAGGATGCGGAAGATGGCTGATGACGTGTGGTGCCGGACGGCGTTCGTCTCGCTCGGCACGGCCGTGTTCATGATCGTTGCCGCCTCTGCCGGCGCCCAGCCCCACCGATATGGGGTTGTGTTCGGCCAGCAGGGAAACGAGGTCGAGATGCAGGTGGTGCCGGCCCGCTCCGGGATCGCCACGAGCCCCATGCCGTATCCGGGGGACACTGCCGTGACGGCGATCGTCGGCGCCCCCGTGAAACGACCGACCGGCGCCCTCCCTCCGAAACCCGCTGAAATGCCGGTTCCCCTCAAATCCCAGTCGGTGTCGGAATACAAGGAGGACGGGTTCGACGTCAGCATCGACGGGGTCTCCGGAGAAGCGTTCGCGCAGAAGCTCGACGCGGCGGGAAAGGTGTCCGTCGACATCCTGTTCGATTTCGATCAGGCGACGATCAAGGCCGAATCCGTTCCGGCGCTCAACGCGATTCGCTGCATGCTGAAAAACAACCCGGAGCAGAGAATCCGGGTTGAAGGGTATACGGACTACCGGGGTCCGGTCGATTACAATTTCGAACTGTCCGTGCAGCGGGCGTATGCCGTCAAGCGGTGGCTCGTCGAGCGAGGCATCGAATCGACCCGGATCGATTACGTGGGAAAGGGACAGCGCGGCGAGGCCGGCGACTCCGAGGCCCAGCAGGCCCTGAACAGACGCGTCGACATCGTTAAACTGTAGTGTGTATAACGTGAAATATATAATATTCGAAGACAGCTATTGCCGAAGGGGACGAAACGGCCGGGGCATCCGCGGCCGCGGCTTCACGCTCGTGGAGCTCGTCGTCGCGATGATCGTGCTGGCGGTGCTGCTGCTGCCCCTCGTCAGGCACTTCGTCAGCACGCGACGCGTCTCGATCGCGGCGCGCGACGCCGTCGTGGCGAACTCGCAGCTCCTCTCCTGCCTCGCCGACTTCCAGGCGATGAGGTTCGATGAGATTGCGAACGCCACGAACGCGACGTTCACGAGGGTGTTCCAGCGCTGGGACGGCGACCGGACGGTCGGCAGCGTGACGTATCACATGTCGGTCAACGTGAGCGCCGGGGCCGACCCGCGTTACAGGCTCATCGACGTCGAGACGCAGTTTCGCATGCCCGGGGCTCCCGCCAATGCGCCGAAACGCAAGATGAGCATCAAGGGGTTCGCCTATGCGCCGCCGAACTGAACCCCGTTCCAGGGGCGGCTTCACCATGACCGAACTCCTGGCCTACATCTTCGGAGCGGCGATCCTGCTGACCCTCGTCATGGGAATCTTCTCGAAACTCGGCCGCCAGAGCCATACGGGATCGCAGCAAGCGCACGTCCAGACCGTCTTCCTGGCGCTCGGAAACCGGCTCGAGAAAGACCTCGCCGGTTGTCTCGACTGGCGCACAGACTTTCACCTCGGCGGCGAAATGTCGCTGATCGTCGTCCGGCCCGAGGGAACGATAACGTATGATACATATCCGTCCCGAAGCGAGGTCGAGCGCGGGTCGAAAGCCGGGACCGAGGTATTCCGGTTCTGGACCGGCGCGCCGATGAAATGCGAGACGCTCGAACTGAACAGCGGCGCGAAGAAGAACAAGTCCGTCAAAATGGGCATCAGCATGCCGGGGTCGCCTCCCATCGTGATCGAACGGTCCCTGCCCATCCATCCTTCGACGACGAAGACGGGAAACGCCGAGACCGCCGAAGGCTTTTTCCCCGTCGCCAGCATGCCGTAACGGGCCGGGCACTTCCGTTCGCCCTGAGCCTGCCGAAGGGGGCGAGATTCCGTTCGTGGTTCGACGGGCTCACCACGAACGGGATCGGGGACTGAACGCCCAGAACGTATTACTGCTCGTCTCATATGTTAGACGACGGGTATCATGAGTGAAATGAGTGCGTCCGGACCGACATGATACATCCGTTCGCCCTGAGCTTGTCGAAGGGCGAGAGCATTCGTGCTTCGACAGGCTCAGCGCGAACGGTACCGAAAGTGCATGTGGTTGTCGTGTTCCTTTTGAGACAAGGAGGAGAATGTATATATACGATGACCGGCCCCGGGAGATGCTTTCGGGGCCGGTCGTGTCATCCGGATTCCGTCAGGAGCCCTTGATGTGCGTGAGGGCCCGTTCGGCCTCCTCGCGGCTCTCGTAGATGTAGGGCGAAACGCCCCGCTCGCTCAGCGCCTCGCCGAGTTTCACCCGCAGGAAGGCGCTGGTCGTGTATCGCGTGACGCCGCTGTAATACGTCTTGACGAGCCGCTCGACCATGGACGTGTAGCTGTCCACGAGATCGGGCGAGATCGTGAAATGGTCGTAGTTGACGATCGCGCCGACCTTTTTGCCGAGCGGCTTGATGAGCGCGGCCACAGCCTCCTCGATCTGGGTGATCTGCGTTTCGGACTTGATGTTGTAGCCCTCGAAGTTCACGAACAGCACGCCCTGCTGCGCGTTCAGCGTCAGGCGGGCCGAGAGCGGCACGGTGAGCAGCGCGTCGCGAAGGCCCATCGGGCCGTCCTGGAAGATGCGCGGATCCATCAGCTTCGGCGGGCTCTTGATGACGGGCTGGAACTCCATCTGGGCGAGGATGTCGCGCTCGAGATCGATGCCCGGTGCGATCTCGACCAGCTCCATGCCTTCGGGGGTGAGGCGGAACACGGCGCGCTCGGTGATGTACAACACCGGCTGCTGGCGCAGCACGGCGTGTTTTCCGCTGAACGTGACGTGCTCGACGTGCTGGATGAACTTCTTCGCCTTGCCTTCGCTCTTCACGGTCAGCTTGCCGTCGACGATTCCGAGCTCGAGCTTGCCCGCGGTGAACGTTCCGACGAAGACGACCTTCTTTGCATTCTGACTGATATTGATGAAGCCGCCGGCGCCGGCGAGGCGCGGGCCGAACTTGCTGACGTTCAGGTTGCCCTCTCGGTCGGTCTGGGCGAGGCCCAGGAACGCCACGTCGAGGCCGCCCCCGTCGTAGAAGTCGAACTGATACGGCTGGTCGATGATCGCCTGCGTGTTCGTGCCGGCGCCGAAATCGAGGCCAGATGCGGGAACGCCGCCGACGACGCCGGGTTCGGCCGTCATGGTCAGGAACTCGACGATCTTCTCCTCGTTCGCGACCGCGGCCACGCCTTCCGGCATGCCGATGCCGAGGTTGACGACGCTGTTGGGCTCGAGCTCGAACGCGGCGCGCCGGGCGATGATCTTGCGGTCGCAGAGCGGCATCGGCGGCAGCGAACCCATCGGGACGCGCAGTTCCCCGGAGTAGGCCGGGTTGTACGGCGTGGCGAACGTCTGGGCGTGGTTCTCCGGCCGGCCGATCACGATGCAGTCGACGAGGATGCCGGGAATCTTGACCTGGCGAGGGTTGAGCGTGCCGCTGTCGGCGATCCGCTCGACTTGCACGATGACGAAGCCGCCCGAATTCTTCGCCGCCATTGCGATGGAAAGCGCCTCGAGCGTCAGGGCTTCCCGCTCCATCGTGACGTTGCCTTCGGGGTCGGCCGTTGTGCCGCGCAGCAGGGCGACGTTGACCGGAAACGTGCGATACGCGAGATACTCGCGGTCGTCGAACGTCATCACCTCGACCAGCTCTTCCTTCGTGCAGGCGTTGATCCGGCCGCCGCCGAGCCGCGGGTCGACGAAGGTGCCGAGCCCGACGGAGGTGATGGTGCGCGGCTTGTGGGCCGCGATGTCTCGATACATGTGGGAAATGACGCCCTGGGGGAGGTTGTACGCCTCGATCTTGTTCTCGAGCGCCAGCTTCTGGAGTTTCGGCACGAGGCCCCAGTGGCCTCCGACGACGCGCTTCACCAGGCCCTCATGGCCGAGATGGTTCAGGCCGCGCTCGGCGCCGTCGCCCTGGCCGGCGGCATACATCAGGGTGAGACCGCGGGGCGCCGCCGTGTCGCGGAACCGCGCCTCGAGCGCGATGGCCAGTTCCTCGGGAAAGCCGATGCCCACGAAACCGCCGGTGACGAGCGTGTCGCCGTCGCGGATGATCGAGACGGCTTCGGCCGCCGACACGATCTTGCTGCGCGGAACGCTCGTGCCCGTCGGGGCCTGCAGGGCCGGGAAAATGGGATGGGGTTCTTTGTGCGAGCTCTCACTCATCATTCGATTCCTGTGTTCGTGAAATAATGCGCTCTCGGGAGCGCCGGTAGCCGTGGGTGAACGGGGGCGCCGGGTCTACGTCCGGCCGGTCGGGCGCGCGAAGGCCAGGACGTGGCCGTCCGGGTCGAGGCTGTAGGCGGCCGTATGCCCCCAGTCGCGCGGCTCGGGAGGACTGAGTTCGACGGCTCCCGCGCCGATGGCGCGCTGATGGGCGCCGGCCGGATCGTCGACCAGCAGATACAGCTCGGCCCGCGGGGCGCCAGCTGCCCAGGAGGGATCGGCGAGGGCGGGACCGAGCAGTTTCTTTATCCCGCGTTCGGGCATCAGGCCAAGCACGGCGCCGCCGGGAAGCCCGAACTCGGTCATGCCCGGGACGTCCAGACGCGGCTCGAAGCCCAGGGCGGTGCGATAGAACGCGGCGGCCCTCTTCTGGTCGGCGACATAGAGAATGAAATGGGCTGTCCGGATCATGTCCTGCTCCTCTCGCGGTTTCGGTCCTTCTCAGACGATCATATCACACCCTGCCAGCCCTTCGTCATTCTCATCCGCTTCGGGAAACGGACGAACGTTGTTTCCGTGGGGCCGGCATGATAGCCTGAACTGGTACTGTACCTGATCTCAGCCAGCAACACCGGAGGGAGAGAGGCACCTTGACGGAATACGCAAAGCGGCACGACACATCGATCGGGTTCTTCGACGGCGGTGGCGTTCGCGACAACGTCCTTCGCGGGGCGCTGATGAAAGGCCCGGTGGCGCAATGACGGCGTTCATCCGGCGCTGGTGGCAGTTCCTTCGGGAGCGGCACGACCCGTTCGGCATCACGCTCACCGTCGCGGCCTTCTACGGCGCGAACGTGATGATGGGCCGTCCATCGGATCCCGGCTTCGCCTGGAACCCGGCTCGGCTCGCCGCGGGATTTGCGGTCGTCTGGCTGGTGTTTCTCCACATGCGGTTGTTCGACGAGGTGAAGGATTACGCCGTCGATCGCGAACACAACCCCGAACGCCCCCTCGCGCGAGGCCTGATTGAGCTCGGCGAGTTCGGCACGGTGACCCTTCTGGTGATTCTCGTCGAACTTTCTATAGCGGCAAATATGGGCTGGTCTTCGTTCACGACGATGGTCATGACCTTGTGCTTCACCCTGATGATGCGCATGGAATTCTTCGTCGGCGACTGGATGCGGCCGAAGCTCGAGATCTACGCGATCACGCACACGTTCTCGGCGACCATGCTCGGCTTTCTCTCGTTCTCGATGGCGACCGGCCGCCCGCTCGTGGCATGCGGCGAGGGCTTCGCCCTCTTCGCCCTCGGCAACTGGTTCGTCTTCAACGTGTTCGAGTTCGGACGCAAGACGTTCGGTCGTGAAGAGGAGCGCGACGGCGTCGACTCCTACTCCCTGCGCCTGAAACCGGCCGGGGCCGTCGTCCTGCTCGTCGTGAACATGCTGATCGGGTACGGCCTGCTGGCCGCGGCCTCGTCATTCATCTTCCCGGCCTGGCCGAAGATGCTGCTCGGCGGCGCGGGGGCGCTCGTCCTCCTCGTCATCCTCGCCGGCATCCGATACGCGGCGTCGCCGACGGCGACCGGGGCGAAGCTGTACCGCGGCATCGTGACCCTCTATCTGCTCGGCTACCACATCGCCATCCTCGCGGGCGTCATCCGCGCCTGGGCGCCCCCCGGCCCCTGCGGCATGTGAAGATGAGAGGCCAATCCGCATGAATGCCTGGTATGCGACGCTGAATCGGCCTCCGCTCACCCCGCCGAACTGGGTGTTCGGCCCCGTCTGGACCGTCCTGTATCTGATGATCGCCGCGTCGCTGTTTCTGTTCTATCGCAACGCGAAGGAACCTGTGCCGATGCGGATCAACGTATTGATAGGCACCCATATTGCAACGAATCTCGCCTGGACGCCGCTGTTTTTCGGGAGGCAGAATCCCGCGGCGGCCCTGGTCGATATACTTGTCCTCGTCGCCACGCTGGTAGCCTTGATCGCCCATTTCCGCCGAAAACACCCGGTCTCGGCGCTCCTGCTGATTCCCTACCTCCTCTGGGTGACCTTCGCGACCTACCTCAACACCGGTTTCTACCTGCTCAACAGATAAGGAGACTCTGCGATGACACACCGTATCATCACCCCGAACTCGATGACGCCGGCCGAAGCCGCCCCCATCACGGGCGGAAAAGGCGCGAACCTCCTGCGCCTCGTCGCGGCGGGGGCCGAGGTGCCGCCCTTCGTCATCGTCTCGAGCAACTGCTTCGATGCGTTCATCCGGGAGTTCCGCGCCGAGTTCGATGAGGTCGTCCGGGGGCTCAACGGCTCGAGCCCGATGACGGTCGCCGAAACCTCGAAAGCCGTTCGCGACTGTATCGTCTCCCATCCTCTTCCGCAGTACATCGCCGATGAGATGTACTCGGCCCTCCGAGCCCAGATCGGAACCGACCCGTTCGTGGCCGTCAGGTCCAGCGCCCTGGGGGAAGATTCCAAAGAGTTCTCCTACGCGGGAATGCTCGACACCTACCTGTTCTGCCGCACCGAGAGCGAGATCGCCCTCGCGGTCGTCAACTGCTGGGCGTCGATGTACTCCGACCGGGCCGTATCCTACCGGTTCATGCGCGGCATTTCCCAAAGCGGCATCTCGATGGCCGTCATCGTCCAGGAGATGGTCGACGGCGTCGCATCGGGTGTGACGTTCACCGTCAACCCGCAGACGAAATACGCAGACGAGATCCTCATCAACGCCGTCTGGGGCCTGGGCGAGGGGCTGGTGTCGGGCGGCGTCGACGCCGACCGCTTCGTGGTGCTCAAGAAGGATGAGTTTCCGATCGACCAGTCCGAAATCGCGCACAAGGAAGAACGGGTCGTTTTCGACCGGGAGCAGGGCTACGGCACGATCGAGGAAAAGATTCCCTCCGAAGAGGCCTCGAAACCCTGCCTCACGGAGCAGCAGATCAAGTCCGTAGCCGCCGTCTGCGCGCGGATCGAACGCGAATACGGCGGCGTGCCGCAGGACATCGAGTGGACCGTCGGCCGCGACGGCCGCGTCAAGATTCTCCAGGCCCGGCCGATCACGACCATCGACAAACCGTGGCCCTCGGAACGGCCCTACGTGACGCTGTGGGATAACTCGAACATCGTCGAGAGCTATTCGGGCGTCACGACGCCGCTGACATTCTCGTTCGCCCTCAATGCGTATCATAACGTCTACGTCCAGTTCTGCCAGGTCCTCGGGGTGCCCGAGGAGATCATCAGGAAATACGATTTCAACTTCGGGAACATGCTCGGCCTGCTGAACGGCAGGATCTACTACAACCTGAAGAACTGGTACCGCCTCGTCTCCGTGCTGCCGGGATACTCGTTCAACTCCCGGTTCATGGAAGGCATGATGGGGGTCAAGGCGACGTTCGACTTTTCGACCGAGACGCACGAAGAACGGAAGCAGGCGGGCTTCTTCCGCCGCTGGTTCATCGAGCTCCCCCGCATGGGATGGGTCGGGGTGAACCTGGCCTGGAAGTTCTGGACGATCGACGCCGAAGTCAAAAAATTCATGGATATATACACAAAAATGTATAACAAATACAAGGATTTCGACTTCGACGATCAGCCTGCGCACCGGCTCGTCGACATCTACAACGAGCTCGTCACCACCGTGCTGGGAAACTGGAAAGCCCCGATCATCAACGATTTCATGGCGATGATCTTCTATGGCGTCCTCAAATCGCTGATCGGGGCCTGGCTCCCGAACGCCGAGCACTCGCTGCAGAACGACCTCGTGGCGGGCCAGGGCAACGTCGAAAGCACCCTGCCGATGCGGGCCATGCAGAAGATGGCCCGGTTCATCAAGGCGCACGCGCACCTCGCGGGTCTGTTCCAGACGCTCGATGCGGCGACCCTGAAGAACAGGTTCATTGCCGGGCCTGCTTCGGAACCGGGCGCGTCCGCAGAGGAACGCGAACTTGCGGCGCAGATCAAGGCGTATCTCGACGAGTTCGGCTTCCGCACCATGAACGAGCTGAAGCTCGAGGAGCCCTCGCTGAACGAGAAGCCCGAGTTCCTGTTCAGCATGCTGAAGAATTACTCGGCCGGCGCACTTCCGCCCGAGGAGGACACGGGCATGCAGGAGGCGAAGAAACGTGAGGCCGCCGAGAAGCGTGTCGAGGAGGCTCTGCGCGATCAGACGATCTGGGGTTTCATTCCCAAGCTGTCGATCATGAAATTCGTCACGGAGTATGCCAAAAAGGCGGTCGCGGTGCGCGAATATCAGCGGTTCGCCCGCACCAAGATGTACGGCTTGGCCCGGCGCATCTACATCGGCATCGGCCGGCGTCTCGCCGAGCGCGGCGTGATCGACCATCATGAAGACGTGTTCTATCTGCATAAGGACGAAATCATGTCCTTCGTCGTCGGAACGGCGGCCAGCCAGAAACTGCGCGAGCTCGCCGCGATCCGCAAAGCCGAGTTCGACGTCTACCGGCAGATGGACGAGTTGCCCGACCGCATCGAAACGAAGGGCATCGTCTACACGAACGATCTGACCAGGAGCGTGCTGAAGGTGCAGCAGAGCGACGACCCGAACGTGCTGCAGGGCATCGGGGGCTGTTCCGGCGTCGTGCGGAAGCGGGTGAAGGTCATCCTCAACCCCAGCGACGACATGAACCTGAATGGGGAGATTCTCGTCGCCGCCCGCACCGACCCGGGCTGGGTGCCCCTGTTCGCCACGGCGGCCGGTCTGCTGATCGAGCGGGGAAGCATGCTTTCCCATTCGGTCATCGTCGCCCGCGAGCTCGGCCTGCCGGCGATCGTGGGTATAACGGGCATCACGAAACGCGTGAAGACGGGCGATCTGGTCGAGATGGACGGAACGACCGGCATCGTGCGAATCATCGAGCGTGCTGACGAGGCTGGAGTATGAGCGAAGAGGACGCGCAGAGAGCTTCCCCGTTCTTCGCGGCCTGCGCCAGACTGCTGGTGCGGCATCGCACCGTCCTGTTCGTCCTGACCGTCCTCAGCGTGCTCGCCGGGTTGCCGTTCGCGACGCAGATTCGCATCGACAACAGTCTCGAAATGTGGTTCCTCGAGGACGATCGGACCCTCGTCGAATACCGCGAATTCAAGGAAAAATACGGGAACGACGAGGTCATCCTGGCGCTCGTGGATTGCGGCGGGCCAGGCAGAATCTTCGAACCGCAACGGCTCCAGGAACTGTGGAAGGTCTCAAAAGCGATCGAAGCCGATGAGACGAACTTCCGGCGCGTGCTCAGCATCGGGGTGGCGCCGTATATCGGTCTCCAGGGCAGCGATACGCTGATCGTCGAGGACCTGATCACCGCCGATGTCACCTCGGCGGCCGATGCCGAGGCGATCCGTGAGAAGTTCCTGAGCGACCCTCTGAAAAAGAAGCTGCTGACCGACATGTCGCAGCGATACGCCGTGCTGCTGATCGAACCGGTGGCGACGAAGGAAATGGACGTGCGTCGCCCCCTGATGATCGCGGCGGTGCGCGAAAAACTGCAGGGATTCTCCTACAGGCTGGCGGGAATGGGCGTGATGTACGACGAGTTGAACCGGCTCAGCATCAGGGACGGTATCGTATTCTCGCTGATATCGAATTTCGTCATCGCCTTCGTCATCTTCCTTCTGTACCGGTCGAAACCGTTCCTGGGCATCGTCGTTCTGGTCATGATGCTCGGCGGCGGGTGGTTCATCGGCTTCTACGGCATCTTCCGGCAGAATTTCAACATGGTCACGATCGTGCTGCCGACCCTGATGATGATTCTGTCGATCTCGGACGTTGCCTACGTCTACAACAACTACGTGTTCAACAGGGCAAAGGTCGAGGAGAACCGGGAAAAGGGCCTCGAACAGGTGTTCGGCGAGTGCCTTTCCCCGTGCCTGTTCACGTCGATCACCAATGCGTTCGGCTTCTGGTCGATCATGACCAGCCCCATGGCCGTGCTGAAGGGCTTCGGCTTCTTCGCCGGAATGGCCTGCATGGCTGAATACGTGCTGTCGATGGTCGCGGCCGCGTTCGTGCTCGGCCTGTTGAAACCCGGGACGGAACTGGAACTGCGGCGTCCTTTCTCGGGCGTCGTCGACTCGTGGGTCAGGCTGATGCCGAAACACTACAAGCTCATCATGGGCCTGCTCGCTGTGGCGACGGTGTTCGGCTTCGCGGGTATCGCCCACCTGGAAGTGGACACGTATTCGATGGGGTTCCTCCATCCGACGAATCCGGTTCGCGTCGACAGCGATGCCGTCGAACGCGATTACGGCAACTACCTGCCGCTCGAAATCCGGCTGATGACGGGAAAACCGGACGGCATCAAGGAACCGGAATTTCTCGCAAGGCTTCAAAAGGCGCATGTCGAGCTTGAAGCCGTTCCCCGGGTTCAGCGAGCCGCGTCGATTCTCGACGTGCTGTGCAAGCTCAATCAGGTGATGAGCGACGGCGCGACCGCTTCCTACCGGCCGCCCGACTCGTTCAACGCGGCGAGCCAGTTGCTGATGCTGTATGAGTCCGATCCCGACAACGATCTCGAACACATGACTGACATGCCGAACTACAGCGAGGCGCGGCTCACCGTGCGCCTGCCGATGGTGAGCGCGGCCGGCCTTCGCGAGTTCGAGGGAAAGGCCGCGGAGCTTCTGGGGCGGATCTTCGACGGCACGGGCGTGACGATCCGGTTCGGCGGTTACGTTCCTCTGTATGCCCGTATCATCAACTATATTACGACCAGCCAGATCACGAGCTTCGGGACCGCGCTGTTCTTCATCTTCCTCGCGATGGCCCTCCTGCTGAAACGGCTCGATGCGATCTGGCTCGGCATCATTCCCAACGTATTCCCCATCATCATGACGATGGGTATGATGGGGTGGCTTGGCATCCGTCTCGACATCGCGAGCGTCACGATCGCCTCGATCGCGCTCGGCATCGCCGTCGACGACACGATCCACGAGTTGTTCCTGTTCTACGAGCCGGCGCGGCGCAACCTCGACCCGGTCGAGTCGATCAGCGAATCTCTCATCGAGGCGGGTCCTGCCGTTATAGCGACTTCTATCATATACGCCCTCGGCTTTTCCGCCCTCATCTTCGCCAGCATCAAGTCCGTCATCCTGTTCGGCGGCCTGCTGGCCCTGACGATTGTCTTCGGCATGCTCTGCGAAATCACCATCATGCCCGCCCTCATCTGCATGTTCCGCACCCACCTCGACCGCGGCCGCCAAAAAGAATAAAAGAACGAATCCGCAGATGACGCAGATGGAGAACGAAGATGACTGATGCAGGCTGGAATTCGCGATGACACATCGGCGACGATCTGTTCGACTCCATGAATACGATTATTCCTGGCCGGGCGCGTATTTCATCACAATACGCGCCTATGACCAGAGGCATATATTCGGGGAGATCGTCGACGGAATGCTGAAGACCTCCGATGAAGGGCGGATCGTCCAATCATTCGAAACGATGAATCCATCGATCCCATCAGGACATACATCATGAAGAACCCCAAACGATGGGATGTGGATGAGGAAAATCGTCAGAACATGCGCAGGAAAGATGTTGTTGCAGAAGACGCCCTGCCATGGAATACATGAGTGATCGCGAACCCTGTAGAATGGATGTTGATCAGACGTTTGTCAGGCTTTTGTAGGGCCGGGTTTGAAACCCGCCCTGACGCCAACCCCTATCTGCCAGAACACGATAAGAAAGGAAATCAACGATATGGGAAACAAGCCGGCGGTTGTATATAGTAACGTATGGGAAGATCCCGAATTGAACCGGCAGGCGTTGCAGGTGAAGCCGGGGCAGTCGGTTCTTTCGATCACGTCGGGCGGGTGCAACTCGTTGTGCCTGCTGCTCGAGGACCCGTCGCGGGTCGTGTCGATCGATCTGAACCCGGCCCAGCTTGCGATGCTCGAACTGAAGCGAGCGGCGATCATCGAACTCGACTACGAGGACTTTCTCGAGGCGATCGGCGTCCCATTCTACGGCAAGCCGCCGCGTCTGTCGGGGCCGCAGCGGCTCGAACTGTACCGGAAGGTTCGGAAGCACCTTCCCGCCTCGGCGGCGGAGTTCTGGGACGAGAACCCGCAGATCATCGAAAAAGGCGCCTTCTGGTGCGGGAAGGTCGAGGCGTTCTTCGATCTCTACCGGAAAATCCTGGGCTGGCTCTACGACTTTTCCGACATGGAGGCCCTGTTCCGATGTTCCGACCTCGCGGCGCAGCGGAAGCTGTATCGCGGCATGAAACGCCGGAAATGGCGGTTCCTGAACAGCCTGCTGCTGAACAAGTTCGTGCTGAGTCTCGTCAAGGGCGCCCACTCGTTCGCGATGGTCGAGGACCCGGACCTGGCGAGCAACCTGAGCCGGAAGATCGACAAGGGGATGACCGACTTTTTCAATCCCGATAACTATTTTATGGCGCTGATGCTGCTGGGCGGCCACTGGTCGCGCCAGGCGATGTCGCCGTATCTTCTCGAAGCAAACTGGCCGAAGATGAAGGCGAACATCGGCCGCCTCGAGGTCTTCCAGGGCACCTGCGGCGACGTGCTGAAGAAATACGGCCCCGCAAGCTTCGACGCCCTCCAGATGTCGAACATCTTCGAGTGGATGGAGCACGATTTCTTCAACGGCGTCATCCGTGAGCTCATCGACCTGAGCCGCCCCGGCGCCCGCCTGTGCTGGCGCTACACCCTGGCCCGCCCCCGCCAGCTCGACGCCGCCAACTCGGACCGCCTCATCGCCGAGCCCGACCTGGCCGGCCGCCTCTTCGCCATCGACCGCTCATTCATCTACGAGAGCTTCCACGTCTACCGGCTGAAATCCTGACGATGCACGCCACGCAAACCCGCCGAAAGGCGGGTTCGCTGTTTCAGGGGCAGAGGATTATTCCTGCTGTTTGATGCCGTCGGAGCGGGGCGCCGGAACTTCTCTGGCGACCACCGAAGCTTCGCAGGCGGATTCCTGCTTTTCGGCATCGTGCGACGTGCGTGTCAGAAGGTCGGAGCGGAATTTGGGATACACTTTTCCCAAGTCAATCATCAAGATCTCCCAATGGGCGGGGGATGTCTCTGTTGCCCGCCGAATTTTCTCTCTGCGTTTTATATACTGAAAAAATGAAAAAACGCAACCCGCGGGCGGCCGGTTATTCAGCCGGCCTGCCCATGTCGATGTCATCGATGCCGTTCGCAGCTGCATACGCGCGGGCCTCGGCCTCGTCGGCGAAGACGCGAATGACGTCGAACTCGCGCCAGGCGCGTTCGCCGTCGATCTGCAGCTCGATCACCCGGCGCTGAACCATGCCCTGGTCGGGCGGGGCGATGTCGAGCAGGCAGATGCGGGGCCCGCCCATGGCGCGGCATTTCTGGCAGTTTTCCGGACCGCGCTTGCAGTGCGACAGGAATATCAGTCTGATGATATGGTGAGGCATCGGATCGTTCCTCTTTGCGTCTTCAGAGATGCTTTCTGTGTGCGAGCCAGCAGCAGGAGACAGCGACATCGGTGCGGTTCTCTCGCCGACAGTGTCATCTGCGGCCAGGAAGTTGTTCGAGACAGCCAGGAGCAGCATGAACAACAGGATTCTCCGTGCAGGTTGTGGAAAACGTCCGCAGGAATCGGCCATTTGAGCCTCTTGTTTCTCTCCACACGTTTCTGAGGGATGCGGTCTCTAGATCATCGTCATGCAAGTATGATGAATTTGGGGCCAAGAGGCAACCGGGAAGCGGGAAATCCGGGTGCAAGATTGAAAAGGACGAGCCTTTGTGTTATTTCGGTGAAACGATGCAAAAGGGATATCTTCTGGCACGGAAGGCATTGTTCGCCGCGTTTGCCCTTCTTCTTTTCATCGCATATTACCCCTGCATCCATGAGCACTCCTGCATCGGTCACGGGAGAATCGTCGAGCCCGTTGCTTCCGACAGCGACGGCGATTGTCCGCAATGCCTCTTTCAGGAGATCCCTGGGAGCGCAGGAGCCGACCAGATTATTCTCCAATGCGAGTTCCACCTCGCTCAGCGAACGCCCCCGGTAACGGAACTCGTTTCAACCGAATGTGTTTATTTTCCGGGGTTCCCGAGGCCTCCTCCGGTCTTCTGATTCATTCACCTGTTTTTTCGCTGCGGCCGGCGTCAAGCTGGTCGTATGCCATTTCACGGCGATGAACGGAAACTGGAGGAACGGCGCATGCCGATCAAGCATAAAATAGTATTTTTCATTATATTGATAACCCTGTCGTCCGCCGCTTTCGGCGGGCAGGAAGACAGAACGGCGAGACTGGAAGCCGACGTCGCAAGTCTGACGGAACTGGTAAAAAAGCTTTCCGCGCGGATCGAACAGCTCGAGAACGCGACGTCGTTTGAACGAGAAATCGCCGCTGCCGCGCCGACATCCCAACCCGTGCAGACCCGCCCCGCCGTTCAGAGTTCGGGCGGCTTTCAGAACATGAATCCGGATATCAGCGTTGCCGGGGTTGCGATCGGGAAGGCGTCGACGGACAAGCGCGACCCGGACCGGAACACGATCGGGCTTCACGAATCGGAGTTGGTGCTGACGAAAAGCGTCTCGCCCTATTCCCGCGCGAATCTGACCGTGGGTTTCCACGGCGATCACAGCGAGGTGGAGGAAGGGTACATCGATGTTGTCCATCTGCTCCCGGAAAAGATCGAGGCTCGCATCGGAAAGTTCCTTGTGCCGGCCGGATTCCTGAACACCGTCCATTCCCACGACTGGCCGATGGTCGCAAGGCCGCTCTCGATGAGGTATTTCACCGGCGACGAAGGCTTCGCGGAAAACGGCCTCTCTCTCAGCATGCCGATAGACCTCCGAAGCAAGACGTATGTGAAGGCGTCCGCCGACGTGCTGAATGGTTCGAACGAAGGGCTGTTCAACGACGGCCAGACACGGGTGGTCGGCGGCCGAATCATGAGCAATACGCCTCTGAACGACCGCGACGACATGAACCTCGGGCTGAACCTCCACCAAGGCGCGTGGAACACGGCGGGCGATCTCGATTCCCGGCTGGTCGGGGCGGACGTCATGCTGCGCCGTCGATTCAATCAGCACGATCGGTTCCTGCTCTGGGGCGAGTGGATGTGGAACCGTCGCGAGCAGCTTGGCCGCGGGGATCTCACTGCCGCCGGCTACTACCTCGGCGCGATGTACACCTTCAAGAAGGACCACAACTGGCATGTCGGCATCGAGTATGACTGCTCCGAGAAACCCGGGGACTCGCGGTTCAACGCAATCGCCCGGTCGGCCTTTCTCGGCTACTGGCTGACGGAGAATGACCGGCTTCAACTCCAGTTCCGCAACGTGCGCGACCCGTTTGAGCAGACCGTCGCGAACGAGCTGCTGTTCGAAGTCATCTGGGGAATGGGGCCGCACAAGCCCCACCTGGCTAACTTTTGACGCCCGGCGCGACCCGTCGAATCCGCTTCTTCGCAGGAAGAAGAGCACTGATGGAGGAATAGAAATATGAATATAAATATATCGATGAAGATTATTACCCTGCTGTGTCTTTTCGTCATGCCCGCAGTGGCCGGCGGCGCCGCCGTCGAGGTCGTCACCACGACGACGGACCTTCAGGCGATCGTCAAGGCCGTCGGCGGCGACCGCGTCAGGGTCGTGTCGATCGGGAAGGGAAACGAAGACCCGCATTTTGTCGAACCGCGGCCCAGTTTTCTGATGACGCTGAGCCGGGCTCGCCTGCTGTTCTGCATCGGACTGGAACTCGAAATCTGGCTGAAGACGCTCATCGAGGGGGCCCGCAACCTGGCGATCCAGCCGGGAAATCCCGGCTACGTCGACTGTTCGCAAGCCGTCGATGTGAAGGAAATCCCGCAGGTCCGCGTCGATCCGTCGATGGGAGACGTGCATCCCCTGGGCAACCCCCATTACTGGCTTGATCCGGAGAACGGCGTCAGGATCGGCGCTCTGGTGGCCCAGAAACTGTCCGAGACGGACCCTGCCGGCGCGGATGAATACAGGAAGAACTTCGAGGCGTTCAAGACGGATCTCGAAACGCGTATTCCCGGATGGAGGGCGGCGTTTGCCGGTCTCGCGAACCGCGCCGTTGCATGTTTCCACAGCTCCTGGGTCTATTTCACCGATGCGTTCGGCCTGAAGATCGTCGGGTATGTCGAGCCCCGCCCGGGCGTGCCGCCGACTGGACGCGAACTCGCGATGTTGGTTTCCTCGATGAAAGCCTCCGGCGCCAGGTTGATTCTCCGCGAGCAGTATCATTCCGACCGCTTCGCCAACATGGCGGCCGGGAAGGCTGACGGGAAGGTCCTCGTGTTGCCGGCTTCTGTCGGCGCCGAGTCCGGGATCCGGACATACGCCGATCTGATCGACGCCGTCGTCCGTCGGGTTGCCGAAGGATTGAAGGAACTGCAATGAATTGGGTGGAATTCGATCGGGTCAACCTCGGCTACGGCCACCAGAGCGTTGTCGAGGAGGTGAGTTTCGCCCTTCCCGTCGGCTCTTCGGTCGGCCTCGCCGGGCCGAACGGTGCCGGCAAGACAACGGTCCTGAAAGCGATGCTGGGTCTTCTGCCGGTCAGGAGCGGCCGTATCGCCAGAGACCCGGCCTATCGCCGGGCGACGGGGTATGTCCCCCAGCGCGGAACGATAACGGAGGTGTTCCCCTTTACCCTCGAGGAGATCGTCGAGATGGGGTTGTATGGAAAGATGCGGCCCTGGGCGGTTCCGAACGGAGCGCATGCCGAGATGGTCCGTGCGACGCTCGAGCGCCTCGGTTTGGCGGCGTTCGCCGACAAGCACTTCCGTGACCTGTCGGGCGGCCAGAAACAGCGTGCGCTGCTTGCTCGAGCGCTTGTTTCCGAACCGGGCATCCTGGTTCTCGACGAGCCGACCTACGGCCTGGATCTCGCGCAGACCCAAGGCTTTTTCGAGCTTCTGGCGTCGTTTCGGAAGGAACGGAGTCTCTCCCTGATCATCGTTTCGCACAACCTGCACGAACTCGTGATGCATTGCGAGTATCTTCTGCTTCTCCACCAGGGCCGGCTTGCCTATTCCGGGCCGGCGAAGGCCCTGTCGGATGACCTCCTTTCTCGGATCTATGGAATGGAGATTCGCCTGCAGGGCGGAACGCCGGAGGTGATCCATGGTTGATCAGCCGGGATTCTTCGAGCTCATCGGTTTCTTTCACGACGCTCTCGTCGTTTCCCTCCTGACCGGAGCCATTCTCGGTCCCGTCGGACTGTTCCTGCACCTGCGCGGGAGCCTGTTTCTCGGTGCGGCGCTGCCGCAGTTCGCCGGTTTCGGTTTCGTCGTCGCATCGGTGCTTGCGATTCCGGAATGGATCGCATCTTCGGTAACGATTGTCTTTTTTGCAGTGGCCGCGGCGTTCAAGCCCCTGCGGAAATTCGACGGGATGACGCTGGAGGCGATGATCGGTCTCGGATATACGGCGGCGATGGGGGGAATCGTCCTGCTGCTCTCGCTGACGAAGGCGGAGGGCCATGCCGCAGAGTTGCTTCTCAAGGGAAGCATGCTTGCCGCCACCTGCCGGGATACGCAGATACTGTCGTGGTTCGGCGTGCCGCTGGTCCTGCTGTTGTATCTTTTCCGACGCCGGTTTTACCTGGTTTCGCTCGATCCCGAGACGGCCGGCACCATGGGCATACGAGTTGAAATATATGAAATAGTATTATTCGCAGCTCTCGGAATGGCGATCATGCTGACGCTGACGGAAGCCGGCGCCATGGCTTGCTTCGGCTTTCTCCTGCTTCCGCCCCTGATCGCACTGACCCTCTGCCGGCGGGTGGGAACGCTGTTCCTGGCTTCGATGACGATCGGGGCGGTCGGCGCGATCAGCGGCGTCTGCCTCGCCCTGAAAACGGATCTTCCCGTCGGCCCGGCGATGGTTCTGGCCCTGCTTTGTCTCTGGCTGGCCGCTCTCGTCTTCCGGGGTGTGCGAAAACCTTCCTGAAGGCTTTTCCTGTGTTACCATGAAGATACTTCAACGAGGGGAAGGCAGATGAATCCGTTGCGGCGAACGACATTGCTGGTGCTGGTTCTTCTGGTCGCGTTCGCGAGCGGGGCCATCCCGCTTGCGGCTGCGCAGGCGGACCGGGCGGGCGCGGGCGGCGTTCTGCAGAAGCTGCCCGAAAAAGCCGACGCGCTGCTCGTGAAGGCGGCCGTCGTGATCCAGAACCGCGCAAAGGTCTTCGCCGAACACCTCAACGCGGGAACCCACGTGCGGCTCAACATCAGCCACGGGTTTTACGACCGCAACCTGCGGCGACTGTTCATCATGTTCGACGGGGCTGCCACCTTCACCGGGAAGCTGCCGTTCCCCGACGACCTCTCGGACCGGTACTTCACCAGCGATTCCGATATCGCATGGGACCTCACCCTGTTCTCGATGAAGCGCAGCGGCGGGAAGATCGGCTTCCGTTTCCAGGGCGACGTCGTGGTGTTTCTCGACCGGCTCGTCTACGACCTCGCCAAGGAGTTCATCGACATTGCCGGGGGCGTTGCGTTCATGAAGGCCGCCGAAACGCTGTGCGGCTTCGCGACCGAGTTCAATGCGCGGCTCGTCGCCCAGGCCGTGACGAAAACGTTCGCCTCGTTCTCCAAGGAGTCGTTGTCGACGATGGGGGCGGAGTTCGTCGCCAACGCCGTTCAGCACGACTCCCACCGGATCAGAGACCTCGTCCGGGAGGCGGTCACGAACGGGAGCTTCGCCGACTTCTGCTGCGTCGCCATCATCCGGGCCGGTATCGACCAGACCGGCGGTCTCGCCGGCGCGACGCTCGGCGCCATGGCCGGCTCGGCCGTCGCTCCCGGGGCCGGCAGCGTGATCGGCGCCTTCATCGGGCGTCGCATCACGGTTTCTATAGCGCATACGATATCCTACAAGCTCACGGTCGAAGGCCCCATGGAAGTGTGCCTGCGGCAGATCCGGAAGGAGTGGCGGCGGCTGAAGGAACGGTCCGACGACCAGATTGCCGCCGGCCGGATCGCCAGCCGCGAGAAGTTCATCCTTGGCCGGGTGAAGCGCGAGTTCGACGAGAACCGCTACGAAACCCTCGACAAACTGATCGCCCGCGTGTCGACATTCGATACGGCCGACCTGCCCGCCTTCGTTTCCCTGCTGAGCCAAATCCGCGAAATGCTCGCCTTCAAGCTCCTTCAGAAGGGCGACTGGTATGCCTCCAAGAAGTTGCTCCAGATGAAGACCGCGATGCAGAAACTCGGTCTCGCGGCTGCCGTGGGCTTCGACTGAGTCCTGCAGAAGGCAGAATCACCGGTCACCCGGAGCCTGTCGAAGGGTGCGAGGCGTTCGTGCTTCGACAGGCTCAGCACAAGCGGCAAGAGCGATGCTGCTGTCGCGGCAGGACGATGGTTACAGGAGTTTTCTCGCCCAGGTGCCCGAACGGTACCGGACGTGAAATAAAATCGCTTTTACGATAGATTCGGCCGCCATGCCGATGAAACAGCCGATGAGGCCCATGCCGAGTTTCACGCCAAGGAGCCAGGCGAGTGGGATGCCCGCGAACCAGAAGGTGGAGAGCGTGATGAGGCTGACGCACAGCGCGTCCCCGCCGGCCCGTAGCGTTCCGGAATAGACGACGATCACGGCCTCGAACGGCAGGACCAGGGTGAACCACCGGATCAGCCGCAACGACTCGGCCGCGACCAGCGGCTTGACGGCGAACAGCGCCAGGTAGGGGCCGGCCGCGACGAGGCCGAGGACCCCCATGCACAGCGCCGAAAACAGCGACAGGGCCGTCGAGCGGCCGACCGCCATCCTCGCCCTGCCGGGGTGTCCGGCGCCGAGATGGCGGCCGACGACGATCGAAGCGGCGGTTCCCAGGGCCCCGAGCGGGATATATCCCAGGCCCCGCACGCCGTGATACATGAAGTAGGCGGCCATCGCGTCCGCGCCGACCATCCCGACGATGCGGGTGTACATGAGCGATGCGGCCTGCCAGAAGAGGCCGTCAAGGGCGATGGGGCCCGCCAGGCGCGCGAGCCGGCCGGCCATGCCGATGCCGGCCGAACGGATATCGCGAAGGTCGAACCTGCGACCCTCGAACTCCAGGCGGCCGAACGCCCGCAGGGCGAGCCAGGCGCCGGCGACGTGAGCCGCGGCGGTCGCGATCGCCGCCCCCGTGATGCCGAGCATGGGCAGGCCGGCGTAGCCGTTGATCAGCAGGATGTTCAGCAGGGTGTTCACCACGACCGCCGCGACCGAGGTCACGACCGGGGTTCGCGTGTCGCCGAGCGCCCGCATGATGCCCGTCACGGCGAACATCACGAGAACGAACGGAAAGGTCCAGGCGATGATGCGCAGGAAACTCGCCGCCGGAACCGCGATGGCGGCGCTTCCGTTCGTCAGCCAGAGGCAGGCCGGCCCGGCAACGAGCATCATGGCCGCGCTTCCGGCGACTCCGATCAGGCCCATCAGGGTGAACGCAGAGCCTGTGAGCTCCGTCAGCCCGTCGGGATCTTTCGCGCCTCTGAGCTGAGCCGCGAGAATCGCCGCGGCCGATGCGACGGCGCCGGCGAGCGTCTGCGCGAAGAACAGGACCTGGCCGCCGACCCCGACGGCCGCGATCGCCGCTTCCGACAGCTGGCCGACCATCGCCCGGTCGAGCAGGGCGAGCATCGAGAACGCCATCGCCTGCAGGGCGAGCGGCCAGGCAAGCTGCCACAGCTCCGCGGCCGTGGTTCCTTTCGCGAACCGGCCGATCATGTCGGATGCCGAGCCCGTGCGGGCTTGCGGGGCGGGGCCGGCGGAGTCGTCATGGGCTTTATTTCGAGAGATTCATGAAGATGACGATGAGGATGACCAGCACCTCCACCACCAGGAAAAAGCGAAGGGCGGTCTGGCCGAACTTCACGCCGCAGCCGACCGCGCCCGGCTGTTCAAGGGGGGTGTGGGCTGTGGCGATCGTGACGACGCCGGCGGTGGCCGTCATCGTGTGGACGTGCTCGGACTGGCCGGGGACGAGCCGACAGCCGATGAGCTTCGAGAGCGTTGCCGCGCGCTCGTTCAAGAGCCCCAGTTTTTCCTCGAGAAGAGAGTCGCTGAACGGATAGACCTGACCGGACCGGTCTATCAATATCAGTTGATATTGATACCACTTCGACTCTTCGGTGGTGACGAGCGTGCCGTTGACGATGACGGAATCGACGTCGGCGAACCGCATATATTCCCTGACCGACCTGGTGAAGCCGAACTCGAAGTGGTAGTAAATGGCCTTCCTGCGCGTGTCCGCGAGGTAGTAGTTGTTGGTGAAACGCCTCAGGAACAGGAAAAGGATTCCCGCCCCGATCGCCCAGGGCAGAAATCGCAGAAACTCCGGGTCTGGCGGCGAATCCTCGCCTCCGATGTAGCCGATGAACAGAATGACGATGCAGGCGATCAGGGAAAGGAACGCCATCCCTTTCCAAAGCTGCTCCAGCGGCGTATCCAGATCGATCTTCACCGTCCCGGGAAGATCGCCGGCATCGTGTATGGGAATGTTCGATTGGGTCTGCATCTGGTGATTCCCTCCCGTTGCAGGGCATTCTAGCCCTTTTTGCACCCCACCTCAAATCCCCGGCGGGCGGCACGGAGTTGATCGATTGCCGGCTGAAAGGGCCATTGTCGCGGCTTGGAAGCGAGGGAAACGTTTGTCTTGCAATCATTGTTTCGTTAGTATCAAGGACATGGGAAGATTTGTTGCCCTCCGAATGTCGGGAGGATTGTCCGGAATTTTTTGTGTTCTCCTCGTTTTGGTGACAAACCTCGCAACTCCGCTTTGTGCCGATGCAGGCGGAGCCGAAGCGATGGTACCCGTGCAAGCCGCTTCCCCGGCAGACCCGATCGAATTCGTCTTCGAGGCCGGGGCGGCAACCTCGACCATCATGCCGGTGCCGGCCGACGGGCAGGTGTATCGGGTCGTGCATATCAACGGGCTTCCCTGCCTGACGATGCAGCATCCCGGAACCCCCGACCCGAACTGGCGGTTCGTCCTGTCTCGGGAGCTCTGGCCGGCGGAGTTCGGAGATGCCGTGATGACGATGGAATACATCGCCACCATGACGTCGATCAACTGGGTCCAGTATGATTCGCGGTTTCACGAATTCCATCGGATCGACGACGCGATGCTGGGCATGGGCCAGGAGAACGATTCGGTCCTGGCTCTCAGCTGGGGGAACCGGACGACCGGGCTGTACGGGTATGTGAAGCAGATCTATGTCTTGCCCAAGGTCGGCTTTCATCGCCGTCTGGCCGGATACGCCGATTTTCAGATGCATGCCGAAACCGATGCCCCGCTGGGCTTGCGCCGGATCGTCCTCAGGATAACCCCGCTCACGGCCGCCGACCAACCCGCTTCGACGCCGCGTCTGCTCGATTTGGTCGAGCGCATGTATCAGCGGTTGCTCGGCCGGAGCCCGACGGCGTGGGAATGGCAGACGCTGGAGGACGCATTCCAGCACTCACGTCTCCGGCTCCGCACGCTGTTGCGCAACCTGATCAAAAGTCGGGAATATCGGCGCATGAACGTCTTCCCCCTGGACAATACGCGGGTCATCAGGCGTCTGTTCTGGTGCGCATGTCGGCGGCAGCCCTCGGTCGAGGAGATCGTGATGTTTCTCTCGCACATGCATAGAACATCCTTCGATTTCCCGGCGCTGATTTTCGTCGAAAAATACTATCTCGAGACGATCGAATCCATCCTTGCTGAATCGAGGTCCCGCTGAGTCGTGACTCCTTCGCAACCAGGCAGACCGTCCGCTGCAACCTCCCCGATGCTCCGGTTCCTCGTGTTCTTCCTGGTTTTCGTCGGCGTACCCCTGGCCTGCGCCTGGACGCTGTCCGCGTTTTACTACGATCGCGAGGAAAAGGCGCGGGCCGAAGCGTTTCAGCAGCGCATGGAACCCCTGCTGCCGAGGATCGCGGCGTACGCCGACGTGCCGCTCCAGCTCAGGCGCCATTTCGGCCATTTGCGCGATTTTTTCATCCGCCGCCGTTTTGAGCCGGAAGCCTGGCCTCGCGTCGTGCGGAGATTGTCGCAGCGCTGGGGATTCGCCTGGGACGTCTACCAGTATTCGGCGAACGGCGAATTGGTCACCCCTCGGACGATGCGGGTCAAAGCCCGGACGATCATGGCAAGATTCTGGCGGTATCTATTGTGTGGTGACTACAATAGTATTCAGGGGCAGTTGAACGCAGTCAGGGCGCTGTTCGGGCAAAAATACATCGGTATGCACCACCAGCGCGAAACCCTCATCCGGTTTCGCGGCCAGACCGGCCAGGGTTATGTATTTTGGGATATAGATCCTTTCAGCAGCGAGGGCGGGTTGCTCTTCGCATGCTGGGACCCGCCTTCGCCCATCACTCTTCTCCGCCATGCCCTTCCCGGGCTGCATCTTCCGCCGGGAGCCCGGCTGTTCGCCCAGCACCGTGACGGGGTTCTCATCCCTCTCTGGGGCGACCCGGCCTCGGCGGCCATGGAACTGCTGCCTCATGCGGTTGCAGCCGGTCATCATCCCTTCCAGCGGCTAGACGACCGTACCTGGCTTCGCATGTCCGCCGGTGATTACACCTACTTTCTCGGCGTCGTGGAATCTCCTCTTGATGGGCCGCTCACACGGCTTCCGGCGCATGCGTTCATCTTTCTCGCCGGGTTCGCAGGGTTGCTCTGGGGAATCCGGTGGATCGTGCTGGGGCGCGATACCTGGGTGTCGATTCGCGTAAAGCTGCTGCTGCTCTTTCTGTATGCTTTGGCCATCCCTTTCATGGTGATTCTCGCCCTCTCCTACAGCACGTTCCTCGAAACCCGCCGGAGTATGATCGAGGATGCCCGCAAAGCGGGAGAGGATGCGCTCAAATCCGCCGATGACGGGTTTCTGTATGAGCCCCAGAGATTCCGAAGGTACATGGACGTCTATCGACAGCAGTTCCGGCAGCCTGCCTCGCTTGGACGGTTCCAGCAGCTGACCGCGATCGGCCTGGCCCGCCAGCATTTCCAGGAGCTGGCCTTGCGTGACGGGAGCGGGAAAGTGTTCATCGAAGCCGGCGGCCAGATGACCAGGGATGCCATCACGACCCGTGTCATGGACCAGATGTTCCGGGATGCGGCGCAGCAGTATGTGCCGGACCGGACCATCCAGACGGCCGAGCCGCCGAAAGCCGCCCTGAACGATTACATCGTTGAATCGATCACGGAAAGCAGCGAGATCGGCATTTCCGAGATCCTGAACTCGCCCGGAGGCGTGCGGGAACTGGTTTTTCCGAAGTTCGAGGTGTTCCTGTACTGGGATTTTTATTCCGAGCCTGACAGCCCAGCTGTTTTCATCGCCGGGTCCATTCCCAAGCTGAAAGTGCAACAGCGGTATCTTCAGCGGACATTCCTGACGCCACGGTCTCCGGGAGATCGTGGGATCCGTCTCTTTGCCGTCGAAGATGCGAGCGACCGCTGGAGTCCCGAGCCTGGGAGAAGCTCTGCAGACCTGCGATTTCTCGCCCTGCGGGTTCGCCAGGCGCAGGATGTCCAAGTCGACCGGCTCACCTGGCAGGGGCGCCCCTGGATCGCCGTCGGCCAGCCGGGCAGACAGCTTCAGGGGTATTCCCTGATCGCCCTGGTTCCCGAAGAGCCCATCCGGAAAACGCTTGCGGAGCTTCGCGGCACGATTTATCTCGGCCTGCTGGCAGCGTTCGTGATCACCCTGCTGCTGGGCTGGGTGCTTGCCGACACCTTCCTCGGCCCGATCGGAGGCCTGGGGCGCGGCCTGCTGGCGCTGAAGGCCCAGGACACGAAGTTCCGTCTCACGACCTTTCAGAAAGACGAGCTGGGCGATCTGTCTCATACCTTCAACGAGATGATGGAGACCCTCCAGGAGATGAACGCTGGGAAGCAGGTGCAGGAACAGCTGTTCCCCAAGGCACCCCTGACGCTGGGCGAGTTCCGCGTCACGGGCCTCTCGCGCCCGGCCACCCACCTTGGCGGCGACTACTTCGATTATGCGAAGATCAGCGAAGACCAGCTCCTGGTGCTGGTCGGCGATGTCACCGGCCACGGCATTCCGGCCGCGCTGATCATGGCCATGTCCAAGGCCATCGTCACCTCGTTCGCCGGCCCGACGTCGACGCCGGAAGACCTGCTGACCAGGCTGAACGCCACCATCACCTCGGTCATGCGCCGCAAGCGGCTGATGACCTTGTGCCTTCTCTGGGTGGACACCTCCAGCGGGGAGATCCGCTATTTCCAGCATGGGCATCCGCCTCTGCTGCTGTGGCGGCCCGACGGCACGGCGGAGATCGTCGAGGCGAAGGGATTGCCAGTCGGGGTGGGGCAGACGTTCAAGGTTCAGCCGGTTTCCGTTGTGTTGAATCCCGGCGAACGGCTGGTGATGTACACGGACGGCCTTGTGGAATCGCTGGGGACCGGCGTCGGCAACGATCTGTTCATCGAATTCCAGAAGTTCGTTGCCGGTCAGGCATGGCGGCCGCTGGACGAAGCCTGCTCGGGACTCCTCCAGGAGCACCCCTTCACGAAGACCGGCGCGGCACAACCCGACGACTTCACCATCGTCATTCTCGAGCGTGCGGCCCCTTCTTCGGAACGCGCTTCCTGAGGTTCATTGCGCCAGTTCCCCGGCGGAAAAGCGGCGCCGCGTCGGGGCGATCTTCATCAGGGGCGGGCCGATTCCCGATCGGGACCGCCGGTTTCCTCTACGTACAGGCTCCCTGCGCAGCACTCGATGACCTTGATGCGACTGCCCTTCTTCAGAAACCCTTGTCGGGTCGTGACATCCAGCTTCCGCCCATCGAAATCGGCTTTCCCTGACGGCCGGAGGTCCGTGGCCGCGACGCCTTCGCATCCCAGAAGGGAAGACAGATCGGGAGCGGCCACGTAGCCCTCTTCGCTCGTCATCTTGTGATTGAGGGCAAGCCAGCGCGACAGGACGCGGGGAAAGACGAACATGGTGAAGCATTTTCCCAGAAGCGTCGTGACGAGTAGGACCTCGAGCCAGAACATCCCGTCCATCTCAGGAGCCCGCGATCATTTGAGAACCGCCCAGGCGATGAAGCCGAAGAACGCGAGCACGAGCATGAGAACGAGCAGGGCGACCCAGCCCGGAATCTGAATGTTCGAAAGGTCCGCGGCGTTGGCGTTCAATGGGCGATGCGCCGAAGTAATGTTCACCTTGCCTGCCACTCCCGGCGTGATGTCATGAATATGTTCCGCTGTTCCCGGAACCAGCCGGCACTCAATGATCTTCGCGAGCGTCTCGGCCCGCTTGTTCAGAGCGGCGAGTTCGGATTCCCGGACCGAATCGCTGAACGCATGGATCTTGCCGCCCCGGTCGACGAGCAAAATCTGGTATTCATACCAGCGCGAATGTTTTGAGTGATGGATCGAACCATTGACGACGACCGCGTCGATGGCGGAGAACCGGAGATACTCGGTCACGGAGCGGATCATGGCAAGCTCGAAATGATAGAAGACCGCCTTCCGCTGCCGATCGACGATGTAGAAGTTGTCGGTGAACTTGCGCAGGGCGATGAAGACTCCGAGCGCGAGAAGCCCGGTCGGCAGATACTTCAGGAATGTCGGGTCGGGCGGCGTGTGCTTGCCGCCGATGAAGCCGATCTGGAGAATGAAGAAGCAGCCCACGCCCGACATGAATGCCAGGGCCGTCCAGGCAGATTCGAGAGGGGTGTCGAGGTCGACCTTCACCGTTTTCGGGAGAAGGGTGTCAAGATCCTGGTTGTTCGATGGTATCTGCATCCGTGCCGTTCCTCCCCGTTCCGCCATTGTAGACCGTTTTCTGGCCCTGCTCAACAGGCCTCTTCAGCGGCGGCGGCGAATTTGATACAATAAGACGTCGGCCGGGGCAATCCGTAGGAGGATTGCCCCGTTTGTGAAAACGGCCCGGCGCCGGTCGCACGCTCGGGCGCGTCGCTTGAAAGGAGCGAGTATGAAACGGTTGTGGTTCGCTGGAATCCTGGTCGCGGCTGTGATGTTCTTCGGACAAAGCCTCTGGGCCATGACGGCCGACGAGGTGCTGCAGGGCGTCGAGGACCGGTACGTCGGCAAAACATCGAAGGCCGACACCGACATGGTACTGATCTCCGCCGACGGCGGCAAGCGGACCCGCAAGCTCGACATCTACCGGCAGAAGGCCGACAACGACAACAAGGACAACTTCATCCACTTCCTGTCGCCGGCCGACATCAAGGACACGACCTACCTCGTGAACGAGAAGAACCGCCAGCGCGAAAAGCGCATCTACCTCTCGGCGATGAAGAACATCCGGCGCATCGTTTCCGACGATTACGGCATGGCCTTCGTTTCCAGCGACTTCACCTACGAAGATATGGATGACATCCACGCCTCCGACTACGCCTGCTCGAACCTGCGCGAGGAAAAGCTTGGCGAGGAGGCCGTCTGGGTCATCGACACCGTGAAGAAAGACGGCAAGACCAGCTACGCGAAGACCAACCTCTATGTCTCGAAAGACAAGATGGTCATCCTGAAAGCCGTCATGTACGACAAGAAAAACCCCGAAAAGGCGATCAAGGAAATGGTCGCGTCGAATCTCGAGAAGATCCAGGACATCTGGACGCCCAGGCTGGTCGAGATGAAGGACTTGCGCAAGAACACCTCGACCCAGCTCAAGATCAACGACATCAAATACGACATCCAGCTTGACGCCGAAACCTTCAGCGAACGCAACATGAAGAAAAGCTGATTCCCGTTCCGCCCCCCAATCCCGATCGCGCCCGACGGCACGGTTGGGATTTTTCTTTCCGTCCGTTTCGGCGAATTTCGGAGTCTGGGGAGAAATGCCGATGAGAGAGGTGAGAAAGACTCTGGAGGCAGACCACGCTCGACGTGTCGTTGGTTCCATTCGCCGGTCCGCACCGTTCGGAACGGCGGTGCGCAGCCATTTCCGGTAGCCGCCGGTCGGGGAAACGGCTTGCCGTGATTCTCTGCGCCCTTCTGGTTGTCGTGCTGCCCGCGCTGGTCGGTATCCGCGCTTCTGCCGGAATCGCCGCCACGGGCGCGGATATGGCTTCGACGGTGCCGGGCGCTCGCGAGGTGTTCCAGATGCCGCGCATCGTCATCGAGAAGGGCGACGACGGAGCGCCCCCGACGGTCGTCGCGCCGGTCGCGCCCGAGCCCGAGGAAAAGCCCGTGAAGCGGCCGACGATCACCGGCCGGCACTCCTGGAAATACAACACGTTCTCTTCCTACGACCAGCTTCGCATCGATCTCGAGCAGGAAGGCGCGAAGGGGCAGAAGGCGCTCGTCAGCATCAACGGCCTCTACTACCAGGAGGAGGACAACAAATCCTGGAGTTCGTATCTCGGCGAGAGTTACTACAAGTTCAAGGCCGGCAACTTCGACGTGAAAAGCGGCTTGCTGGTCGATACCCTCGGCAGCGGCGACAAGGTCTCGTTCGTCGACAAGATCAATTCGCGCCGCTACCATAACGGCCTCGCCAACGACTACAACCGCGACAAAAAAGAAGTTCCCGCTATAAAAACCACTTACTATATAAACAAGAAGATGAGCTGGGACTTCCATTACATGCCGGTGTTCCAGGCTAGCGAACTGCCGAGCATCTACAGCCGCTGGGCGACGGCCTTCCAGAAGGAGGCCGCCCGCATGACCCTGTTCGGCACCCCGCTGGTGCGCGAGGACGACACCCGCGTGCGCGAGCAGTATCACCTCGGCTTCAACAGCGCGTTCAAAAATTACGAGATACGATACCACTACCTCTGGCTCAAGGAGCGCCTGCCAGTGATCGACCTGACGCCGCGCGGCACCCTGCGCTCGGAATACCCGATCGACGAGACGTTCGCGGTCGACGGCAACGTGACGCTGTCGAAGGATTTTCTGATGCGCTACGAGATGGCCTGGTCGCCGACGAAGACGTTCGCATCGTGGCAGGACGGCCGCATCGGGCCGCGGTTCCAGAGCAACTTCTTCGGCATGCTGCTCGGTACCGACAAGACGTATCGCAACAACCTCTATCTCAACGTGCAGGGCATCGTCTCGCACATCTCCGACATGAAGACGAAAACGCCGTATCAGCTGAACCCGACCGAGTTCATGACGGCGCTTCAGCTGAAGAAAGGCTTCAAAAGCGAGACGTTCTTCATCGAGTTCAACGGCGTCGGCAACCTCTCGACCGGCGAATATATCCTGACCCCGCAGATGTCGCTCCAGCGCGGCGATTTCCTCAAGTTCGTCGGCGGCGTCCACGTGAACGGCAAATCGACCGACGCCCTCGGCCCCGTCGGCCAGTTCGACGAGAACAACACCCCCTTCCTCGAAACCCAGATCATCTTTTGAAGCCCGAAGGGGGCAAAACGCGGAACCAGGAGAGGAAAGGCCGCATTTTTCATCCGTCTTGTACGGCGGGGCGAAATGGCGTATCGTATGAGACGTCATGAACCGCATTCGCGAATCGTTCGGAACGGCCGTTGCCGGCCTGTGGCTGGCGATGATCCTGCTCGTGCCCGTCTTCGTCGCGTGGCCGGGCGGGGCGGTCGTCTCCGCCGCTTCCGATGCGCCGCCGGTAAAGGCCAGCCTGCGCTTTTCCCACAAGACCCATAGCGAGCAGCGGATCCGGTGCGAGCGGTGCCATCGCGTCGTCGAGGGAGCCGTTCTGCCGGACGACGTGCCGTCGGGCTTCGCGCCGTTGCGCCCGTCGCGCATCGTGCCCGGAGCGCCGCCTCCGATGCCCGGCTCGGCGCCCGTGATCGTCCAGGCGGCCGAGGACCCGCCGTCGTTCGGCCGGCCTCCCGAGAAAGTCTGCCTCAAATGCCATTTCGCGGCCCGCGAAAAAAGCGACTGCGGCCTGTGCCATCTCGGAAAACCGGCCAGGACCGAGCGTGACCGGACGCGCCTCGAGCACGGCGTCTCGTTCTCGCACACCGCTCACGCGAAGAACGACTGCATCGTCTGCCACCCGCTCGTCGAGGGCTGGGACTCGCTCGACGGCTCGCACTGCCGGACGTCGATGGAGTCCTGTCTCGAGTGTCACGACGGCCTGCGCGCGAAGAAAAACTGCACGATGTGCCACAGCCCGACCCCCTGGCCGTCCGACCACGTGCGCAACTACGAGAAAAAGCACGGCATCGCCTACCGCAACGACCCCCAGCGATGCGGCATGTGCCACACCGACTCAAGCTGCGTCGCTTGCCACAGCCGCCGCCCCCGCGACCACACCCTCGCCTGGGTCAAGCGCCGCCACGGCATCGCCGCCCAGACCAACCCCGACAAGTGCGCCGCCTGCCACACCGACAAAAGCGTCTGCCGCCGCTGCCACCCCGACTGGTGACCGACGCCGGCGAAACTACTATCTCAAAGGATATAGAACGAACCCGTGCATATCCCGGGCGCATTGCGATATGCTCCTATGCGACAGCAGCCGAACCCCTGTGGCCGGAGGGACGGGTTTCAAACCCGCCTTTGCTGAAATGCAACGGGTTATGCATCTCGACCGGTTGTTTCTATGCCGAGGCGAGTGAGCCAGTTGTTCAGAGTTTGATAATTCTTGAAACCGAGAAGTCTGGCAGCTTCGGTTTTGTTGCCGTGCGTGATCTGCATGGTCCGATCGAGGTAGTGTCGTGAAACGTCGTCGAGAATGGCTTCCAATTGCCACGATCCGTCGATCGGGCGGTCGAGGACGGTCGCCTGAACGCGCTCAGGGAATATCAGGATTGCCCGGCGCAGATCCTCGCCGCTGATCCGATCGTGTTCGGTCCAGAGCATGGCGCGGGTCAGGACGTTTTCGAGTTCACGCACATTGCCCGGCCATGAATGGGATTTGAGAACGTTTTTCGCTTCGGGCGAGAGGTGCTTCTTCGTCATCCCGAATTTTCCGGCGAGCTTTGCGAAGACGTGCTCCGCAATCGGAAGAATATCCTCCTCGCGATCGCGTAGCGGCGGAATGCGAATGACCATCACCGCCAGCCGGTAAAACAGGTCTTCCCGGAAGCGGCCGTTCTTCACCTCGTCTATCAGGTTCCGATTTGTTGCAGCAATGACCCGCACATTCACTGTTTCGGTCTTCGTGCTGCCCACGGGCTGAATCTCCCCGAGTTGCAAGACCCTCAGAAGTTTGGTCTGAGTAGTCGGCGGCAACTCCCCGACCTCGTCGAGGAAGATCGTTCCCCCGTCGGCATCCTTGAACAGCCCAGGTTTGTCTCGATCGGCACCTGTGAAGGCGCCTTTCTTGTATCCGAACAGTTCTGATTCGACGAGATTTTCCGGTAATGCGCCGCAATTGAATGGGTGCAGTTTCTTGTTTTTTCGCTGGCTGGCGTCGCAGATGGCCTGCGCAAACAACTCCTTCCCGACGCCCGACTCGCCCAATAACAAAACGGTGGCGTCACGCTGGGCCGCCATCTGGGCTAGGCGGATCGCTTCCTTCGTCTTCGGGCTGCGATGCTTGATCGCCTCGAAACTCGGGGCGCTGATCAGTCGGGCGCCGAGCGCCTGATCGGTCGTCCGGATCAGTTCGGGCAGGAAGTCGGCGGAAATCTCGAACGGAACGTCGACCGATTCCACCGCGAAGGTCGTCTCTTTTTTCTTCCGCACGTCTTCCGGGAACCGCGTTTCAATCAGGTCCCCCTTGAAGCGGGTCTTGGCGATGAGCACCCAGACGGCGATCATCGGGGCCGTTCCGGAGCTGAGATGGTAGGTCAGATCGACGGGGCCGCTCTGCACTTCGAGTACATCCCGCACCGTGTCCTGCGCGGCGGGGAATATCTCGGAGAACCGCGTCGGGCTGGTGAGCAGGCATTCATGGATCGTCACCCGCGCGATCTTCATGCTCTCGAGTCGCTCTTTCACCTTCTGGAAAAAGGGGCGCGTGTACACCTTGCCGTAATTGGTGCCGTTCTTTTTCACTTCGCGCGTCGTATCCACGTTCGCCAGCAGGTGAACCTCGTGGAACTTCCTGGCCTTGATGGCTCGTGCAAGCCCCGATGAGTTGAGGTCCGCGCTGAGCAGTTCCCCTTCCCCCAGCCAGCTGAAAAGAATACGCCTCGCTTCCTTCGAACTGCCCATCCCGACCCCCCGGAAAAAAGTTTCTCCCACTATACACAATTTTATCCCCCTGCCAATCCCCTCCCGATATTCTCGCCGGTCTATTGGTATGCATTGCCCGTTATCATCTCCCGTAGGGGCGGGTTTCAAACCCGCCCTCCCGAAACCCGGTTCACATTGGCATCAGGCTTGCTATAAAATGCAACCGCCGGGAAGGCGTGAAAGGAGACCACCATGAAAGCCGCAGCGGATATCATTGGAAAGCGCGTCAGAACCGATGTCGAGAGCCTGGGTGTCAAGGTCATCGGGCATACGAAGGAAAAGGGCGTCGTGTATGGTTTCCGATTCCAGCCCCGGAACATCGAAGAGCACCGGAAGTATCACGAGGCCGGGGCGTTCGCCTATGAGCTGTATGTCATGTGTAGCGAAGACAACACCGTCGTCGACGTCAACCATCGCGTCAACCAGACCCCCTGCAGCTGCCGTTCGCATGCCCCGAACAGCGCGCCTGCCTGGCTGTTCCCCGAAACGGCCCACTTCGACATCCTCTGGGAGGACATCCCCGGCTTCTGCCGCACCCTCATGCTGAAACTGCTGAGGGGCATGGTTGCCGCGCCCAAAACTTCTGCTTCCCGGAAAGTGGCCGCTACGAAAACTTGCGCTCAAAGAGAGAGGAAATGAATAAACAATACGATATATTTCACGATTTCAAACGGGAGGGGAAGACCATCCTGTATCCGTCTTCATGCTTGTATCATGAAGATTTCCAGGATGTTCCCTTCGACAATGTGATCCTGAATTCCAATTGTTTCAGACGCCATCGGGAAAAAATCGGCAAGGTCTATTGCCTGGACTTTGACAACAACGAGCTCTTGGGCATCCTGAAAGCCGAATCGATTGGCCTCGATGCCCTCGTGATCATGCGTGACGGCTGTGCGGAAGGTGGAAACTACGAGTGTGCCGGTGGGCTGAGCTTCTTCGGCCGTCTGATGCCCCTGATCAAGCCCGGGTTCGAGTATTTCTACGACCATAGTTTCGTTTCTTGCAGGTCAGGGCTTCCGAAGGCTATTGCCAGGCTCAAGGCTCTTCCCGCCTACCTCGCGCTGTTTGATAGACATTCAGATGCGTTGGGGCCCATGCATGGGTGGCAAATCCTTGAAGGGTTTTCTGTCCCGGTCACGAAGCACCTTGGCGGAATCCAGGTGACTCTTCACCATGACTCGATCTGGAACCACATCGACAGATTCGATGCGGCGTTCGTGAGATGTATTGATTATCGCCGGCCCTTATCATTCGAGCTGAGCAAGGCGGTGAAACACTATCTGAAGCCATCGGGTTCTAACAAGGTGAAACCGATCGAACATTCTGCTGACCCGACGATCACACCGTATCTCGAGGATGCCCTGCGAAACGGGTATCGACGTATCGCCTTCACGCCCTTCGCCGACAACCGCTATGAACCCATCCTGTCAGAAATTCAAAACTGGACGGCGGAATTCCCGAAAGAGATCACGTTTTATCATCTCCATCGGAAGGATTATGGGGAGATATACAGGCTCTTTTCGCGACCCTGATCCGCTGAAGCCCGGCGTGCGCCGATATTCAGGGCGCGAGCGAGTCGGACGCGGGATCGTGGCCTGCGGCCAGTCGGCGGGCGTGGTCGGGAGACGTATTGGCGTAGCAATACAGACAGCCGTGAGGGCAGGTGTTATAACTACCGATATCTTTGCTGACGATGCAGCCGCAGGCTTTTCGCTGGCCTTTGTCCTTCAGGGAAGGGCGGTTGCTCTCGAAGCCTGTGAGGGTCGGCTGGGCGGGAATGTAGCCGAGGTATTGCTGTAACTCCCTGACTTCGGGAAAAAGGCGATGCAGGAGTTCGTCATCGATGCATCGGCCGTGCCGGATTCCGACGGATGAGAGGTCCATCGCTTCGGCGCAGGATACGACCTCGATGCCAAGGTCCCTTCCGATCTCCGCGAGCCCCGTCGCGGCCGTGATCATGTCGCCTTCGTTCCATTCGCGGAAGGGAATGCCGAATTTTTTCAGGTTGTTTCCAACCTTCCGATACTCGGCGATGTCGGCGAAGCTGAAGACGAGCCGGCGGGTCTTGCCCCGGAGTTGTTCGCCGACGGCGCGCACGCGGGCGAGAAGCCCGCCGATACTGAGGCCGTCGAGGAGCAGTAACGGGTCGGCGCGCCAGATGACGCGGTCGGGGCCGACGAGGTCGGCGAATCTCGAAAAGGTCTCCAGCCGCTCAGCCAGCGGGGGGACGCCGGGTTCGAGGCCTTCCGCGACGTAATCGTTGAGCGTGAAGGTCAGATACCAGCTCATGTGGGCGAAGGTATCGAGATGCGCGAGCAGGGGGCGCGGATTCTTCGACCAGAAGACGATGGCCCTGGCCCGCTCGAAGGAGACCCACTGGCTCTGCTGGTTGAACGGGTTGACCCACCGGACCCAGCCGGCCCGGAAGCGGCGGGCGAACCACTCCGCGTAAAAGGCGGGCAGGTCCGTCGACCGGCTCGCAGAGATGATGACGGGCGCCACTGCCTGCCGCGGCCCTTCGGGCGTTTCGATGGCGACATGCTCGCGGTTCTGGCTCTTCATGGGATTCATCCTTGCGACAGTATAAACCCGTTGCGGGTTTTGATGGTGAAGGTTTTGTCCCGCCTGAGACAGCCGCCGATACAGATGTTCCGTCTGTCGCGAAACGAGGCGACGGTGAACGGCTCTGACGGCCCGATGCCCTTCAGCAGCTTGTCCGAAAGGTCCGGCGTCGCCCAGACGCGGGGAACCGATTTCGACACGTCGCCGCCGGGTTTCCGGGAGTGGACGACCTCCGCAGCAACCTGCTGGAAACAGATATCGAGCGAATCGCAACTCCTCCCGAAGAGGGCGCATGGAACCGGCAGGACGATACGAAGCTGCGAGTTCTGCCGGCCGGCGTGCCGATACGCTGCGCGGTTGAGCAGTTCCGGGAGAAAGGGCCTGGCGCTTGCCCCGATCTGAACGGACATCGTCAGTTCGTTGATGATCGCCAGCCCGGGAGACCGGAGAAGCTGTTCGGCCAGCGTCAGGAACTCGAGAGGAACCATCTCGAAATCCCCGGTCGTGCTGTTGAGCGGCTCTGGGAGCATTTCGACCAGGAACTTCGATGCGATGACGAAATCGAAATCCCCCTCGAGATCCATCAGCGAAAGCGACCAGTCGCGTTTCGGCAGGATGCAATGGACGGGGCGAAAGGCGACTCCCTGGTGGATCGTCTTCCACATGGCCTCCTGGTACTCGAGCGCCTTCTCATTGCCATCGACGGCCTGAATCGTGATGGGAGCGGTGATCCCACGCTCCCGGAGACCCCACGCGAGGCCGGCCGCGAACCCTCCCGTGCCGGAGCCGAGGTCCAGGATCCGAATGGGGCTTTTCCTGCGAAAAGCTGCGTCGAAAGCGGGGTGAGACAGGTTTCTGGCCACCAGGACACGGCCTTCCATGAAACTTCTGGGAAAGTAGGTGCCCAGGTAGCGCTGCACCTCTGCCGCACCGGCATAGAGATTTGCCCGGACCGCTTCGTGATCCGGGGCAAAGAGGCCAGACGCCTTCTCGAAGAGAAAGCGATCCAGATGCTCTGGAATCACGTGGAACGACGTTTCGGCCTCTCTGCTCAAATTGTTGTTTGTCATGACGCTGATATATCGCAAGAGAAATGCCAATGCATGAAAACGCTCTGTTGATGAATGCTGGCAGGGGAATGTGGGAGAAATACGACAAAAGCGACATAAATATAGTTGCTCGAAATATAAAATTATTTATGAGTCTTTCGCCAGGTTGCCGATGGTTCCTCATTTCGCCCTTCGACAGGCTCAGGGCGAACGGTTGGTTTTCATTCTGCATGACTCAATAAGTAAATGTATTGCTTGGGCCGTCTGCTCGGTAACGCTCCTTTCACAATATGAACGATTTCATGATTTTGTATTTGGGACTGAGAAGGGGGGCTCATATCCGGGTAAAACATGAGGATACCGTCTTCTCGACCGTGTCATGCCCATGTAGAAGGAAAGTTATTCAAAGAGAAGAGTTGTTATGCCTTCGTATTCCCTGCCGCGCGTTGAACTTCCATGAGAGTGGCTTCAGCAGCGGGATACAGAGCGTGCAGGCCATGGTTTCGGAACCTGGCATATAGGTTGCAATATGTGTCGTCATCCTAGCGCTCAAGGAGGAAAATATGGCTGGTTTCTCGAAAGTTTTTTGCGTCGGCCACAGCCGTTCCTATGACGGCATCAGCAACGTGAAGTTCCTGATTCTGCAGGGGGAGTCGGACAGGCAGTGGCTCGAGGCCTGCTATCACGTTTCGGGATTGCGGCCGATCGGGAATATCCGGATCGTCATTCCTGCGAAACCGGATGACCCCGATGCTCTCCTCGACGCCTGCATCGCATTTTACCCAGAATATTTCTGCGAGTGTCCTTCGATGAGACTGGTTGCCCGAAAGCTTGCGAAAGCAACCCGTCTTGATTTCGACCTCGGAAGAGAACTGATTCCTGCGGAATGGTATCGGCTCCGTCATGAGGCCCGGGCACTATACGCTCGTCTGGTCATTTTCGAAAGCCATCTCCAGCCGCTAGCGGTTGCCGGCTGGGGAGTGAACAGCGACGTTCCGGTATCGGTCGGGCTGACTCACTGACACCGGGCATCGCATCGCCCGACATCGAATCTGAAGCTCACCTTTTGCGGGTTGTCGCGCACATCCTCTCGCTTTGGTTCGGGGCACGCAGTCACGGAAAGGATCAACCACATGAGCGACGAACATGACAAGCACAGCGTGGACAAACAACTTCTCTGGCTTGGCGAGAGGCTTTCGCTGAAGGAGTCTTCTCCAGGGCTGGATGCCGGGACCATTCCAATCAAGATCTGGATTCCAAAACCTCTCAAGGAGCGGCTCGATGAGGTGGGCGACCACCTGTGGCTGTCGAGGTCGGGCGTCATCCGGTTCTTCATTCACGGGTTCCTCTACGGATACTCGTATGCCCTGACCGGGCAGAGCACCCATGTGAAGCGGACGACGCGCCGCCGCCTCTTTCCGGGGTCGGCGCTTCATGCCCGCACGGGGCGGGCGACGACGCCTGAACTGGGGAAGAACTCCGAGAACATCAAGATCTGGCTGGCCGAGCACACGTGCGGGGACCTGGAAGCCTGCGCGGGAAGATGGCGACGCCCCCTTTCCCAGTGCATCCGGGAAATTCTCGTCCAGCAGGTGTTCGGGTATGTCTACCTTCAGGCATGATGAGATGCGGTTCTCCCGCAAGCGAAAGTGGTGATTCCTGTTCATCGAAAGCCGGTTGTTGGCTCCGTTCGTGTTGAGGTGTCGAAGCACGAACCGGCACTCGCCCATTGCTGCCAATGTTCGCCCTTCGATACCTCAGGACGAACGGGCGATGCGCGATATCCCTTCAGGCGCTGACTCCATGCTGATCCTGGAGGACTGGAGGAAGGAATAATAGGGGAACTTTTAATAATCGCGAATACAAGGCGTAGATATAGCTGAAAGCTATACCAAAATACATTCAATCGTGGAGGAATACATGAAAACGTATCGCTGTCTCGCGCTCGTCGCCCTCGTCGCCGTCGTGACGTCGCTCTTGGCCGGTTGTGGCGGCGGAGGAGGAGGTGGCGGCGGCTCCAACCCGGTCGCCGCGACGGACACGACTGGCACTACTGGAACCACGGGAACGACGACCGCCGCCGATCTCGCCGCCGTGACTCCGTTCACAAAGCAGGTCGACCAGTTCGTCGTCAGTTACCAGAATTACCAGCCGCTTCTGGGAGCCACGAGCGATTCGCCATTCGCCGCCAATGTGAAGGCCAGTATCGCGCGGGGTATTCGATCCTGGACGTGGGATGCAACGAATACCGGATATTACTGGAACTATTATATTCCCGGATACCTGGAAGCCTGTTCGATTATCGTCTTCACATTTTATGACGACAGTTACAATCATTACCCGTATCTGGACAGTTCGCCCCTCGTAAGCAAGTTCGGTGCTTGCTCGATGATCAACTATTACGAGGGCTCAAGCCTGGTTTCGTTGACCGAAAACTATATTTTCGAGGGCATCAAGAACCCCTCCCAGATCACCGTCACGGGGTATGCCGAAGGAAACGCCAACAATGCTCGGGTCGTGCGGCTTGATCTGAACCAGGTCGTCGTGAACTCGAGCAAGCAGTATCCCCTGAGTGGAACCCTTCAGCTGAACGTCTCGGGACAGGGAACGGCGAGCATCACCTTCAACGGCACGAACATCGTCACCCTCAGCGCTCTCATGACGAACGGCGAGACAAAGAGTGTCAAATACGATCTCGCCACCGCCAAAGCCCTGGCTTCCCGGAGGCCTTTCGAAAAGTAAGATTCACCGAAACAGTCTCACGCAAGAGAGTCGGGCTTGGGCCTGGCTCTCTTATGCTTTTTCATATCGAATCGAATACAAATGCCGCCGCAGGGCAGGCGCATCGATTTTCACAACCGCTGAATCACAGCGCCCTTTCGATCTGATTCTCGTTCCTCCTCATCTCACAAGGGACACGACAATGTGCTCGCATACAAGATACCGTTCGTGCTGAGGTATCGAAGCACGAAGTGTCTCTCGCCCTTCGATACTTCAGGGCGAACGATCGGTTAGTATGCGGCAGGTCTTGACGTCGTTCGCGTTTGCCGTGCTTCAGGCAAGAGCCCTCCACGAAAAAGTGAGGAAAACGATTTGACATGATCTTCGTTCCCTTCGAGGGCAGGGTGGTGTACCTTGGGTGCAAGATGGTTCGAGGTTCTCAACGCGGTTCAGGGGAGGAGACGATCATGATGCGACGCCTGATGACGCTGGGTGGGTTCGCCCTAGCCGTGGTGGGCTTCCTGCTCTGGCGGTCGTGGGGAACGGTCGATGCGGCACGGCACCCGCTCGGTTCGGGGCCTGACACCCTGCATGCCTTTTCCCTGCCCCTGCTCGACGGCACGCCCGTGGCGCTTGCCTCGTATTCCGGGCAGATTCTGCTCGTCGTCAACGTTGCGAGCCGGTGTGGCTTCACGGGCCAGTATGCCGGCCTGCAGCGCCTGCACGAACGGTTTGCGGCACGCGGGTTTTCCGTCCTGGGTTTTCCCAGCAACGATTTTCTCGGCCAGGAGCCCGGCACCAACGCCGAGATCGCTTCGTTCTGTCGCGCGAGTTACGGGGTCACCTTCCCGGTGTTCGCCAAAATTTCCGTCAAAGGGGCCGATCAGCACCCGTTGTACGGCTTCCTGACCGACGATGTGCACCACCCGGGCTTCGGCGGGGCCATCTCCTGGAACTTCAACAAGTTCCTCGTCGATCGCGCCGGCAAGGTCATCGGCCGCTTCGGCAGCCGCGTCGAGCCGGAGAGCGACGAGATCGTTGGCGCCATCGAGCGGGCGTTATGCCGATAAAAAAGCCCTCAGTCAGCGTTTCCCATTCATTATCGGGATTGTGTTTTCAATCAGTTAAATGTAAAATAAGAGAACATAAAAATGGGAGAGCCTCGCAGATGCCGGTAATTTCAATGTTTTATGGCATAATCGTTGCAATGTACTTTCTTGATAACAAGAAACACAAATTACCCCATATTCATGTAAAGTTCCAGGATGATGAGGCAGTGATTTCAATTCCTGATGGGCAAATTCTTGAAGGGCAAATTCCGAACAATAAAATGCGGCTTGTCCTAGCCTGGATTGAGATTCATAAAGATGAATTAATGGCTGATTGGGACCTCGCTTCAAGGGGCGAAAATCCATATAAAATTGAGCCCTTAAAATAGTATGAATCCAAGAATAAAAAGTGTAAAGGCGAATCAAGACTATACCCTGAATCTGTTTTTCGAAAATGGTGAAGAGAGGGTTTTTGATTGTCGGCCCTACTTGGATATTGGAGTCTTTAAAGAATTAAAAGAATTACCTTATTTTTTTAAAGCAACTGTTCAAATGGGCACTGTTTCATGGCCCCATGAACAGGATTTCTGCCCTGACACACTATATATCGAGTCAAAAGCAATAAAGTCTGTATAGCTGAAAACCTTTCGGCGTCCGCTCATCGCTGGCGTTGGGCCCTGCCCGATGACCCGACAAGGGGGGAATCGACCCCGGCCTCTGCGCTTGCTCCTGTTCTGCCTGGTTTGAGTTACACTCGGTCATCGAGATGGTGTCCGGGCCCCCTGGGAAAGGATCCCGTTATCATCGACGGAGTCATGGAGAATACGATATGAGTGAGAATATTTTGGGAATGCCGCCGGCGGAGCTGGCGAGCGCGGTGAAGCATGAGGCGGCAACGCTGTTTCCGGAGTGTCTGAATCTGCTGGGGGACTCGATCGCCATCGAGTCATTCACCGGGCGGGAACGGGGGCAGGCGGACCTGCTTCTCGCGTATTTCGACGGGCAGGGGATCCCGGCGTGCCGGCTTCCGCGGGGCGGCGTACTGGCGCTGGTCGTTCCGCCGGAGATGAAGCCCGAGATGGGGGCCGGCGGCGATTCGGCGCGGCTCGAACGGATCAAAACGGCCGTAGAACGTGCGAGAACGGCAGGGATGCCGGTGATGGCGTATGACGGCCACATGGATGTCGTCGAGGCGGGCGACCTGGTCGCCTGGAGCGTGCCGCCGTTCACGATGACGCGGCGCGACGGGAAACTCTACGGGCGCGGCACGTGCGACATGAAGGGGGCGGTCGCGGCGATGGCCGTCTCGCTCGTGGCGAGCGCGCGGCTGTCGGCATCACACCCGCTGCAACAGGCTATTCTCGGGTGTTTCGTGACCGAGGAGGAGGGCGCCGAGGGGCTGGCCCTGGCCGAGATCATTCGTGACCTTGGTATTCGGCCTGACTGGGTGCTGCTCGGCGAGCCGTCGCAGCTCGAGATCGCGCGCGGCCAGCGCGGAAAGATGCAGTTCGTCATTCGCGCCCGCGGCCGCCGGGCCCACACGTCGGTTCCCGAAGTGGGCGACAACGCGGCCTACAAGCTGGCCCGGGCCGCGATCGAGGTCGGGGAGCTCGACCGCGAGGAATACACGCGCGTCGGTCCTTCGCCGGAGCGTGTCCTGGAGCGGTCGACGCTCGTCGTCACGACGCTTCGCACCGAGCCGTTCACGACCAGCAGCGTTCCCGATGGCGCCGCGGCCGACGTCACAGTCAGGCTCGCGGCCGGTCAAGACTACGAGTCGATCGTTGCCCGCCTGAAGGGCCGGCCCGGCTGGCCCGACGTCGAGATCGAGCCCGTCGTCTACCGCGGCCCGTCATACACGAACAAAGTCGCCGACTGGCCCTCGATCCATCTCGCCTGGGAAACACCGCGGGACCATCGATTTACCGAACTGCTTCGGGCTGCCGCCTCGAGCGTGCGCAGGGCCGTTCCGCCCGACAAGATCTGGCCGTTCTCGACCGATGGCGTGCTCAGCGCCGGCGAGGAGAAGATCCCGACCCTCGGCTACGGGCCCGGCCGCGAAGACGCCTGTCACATCGTCGACGAGTGGGTCGCGGAACGGGACGTGGCCGACGCGCTGGTCGTCTACAGCCTACTGCCTTTCATGAAATGATTTGTGAATCATCGCGGTTTCAGATATAAAGTAATCTATATATAACAGGTCGTTCAAATTCAATTCTCACGGTTGTGCCGTGAAGGGCGGGTTTCAAGCCCGCCCCCACAGAAGATGTGCAGCGGGTCAGCCGATATTTTCGAGGAAGTTGCGGTATTCGAGGACGGAGGCTGACTGGGCCGCGGCGCGGGCGGCGTCCATGTCGGCGTAGTTCTGTCTGACGGTCTCGACCAGCTTCGGGTCGAGCTTGCCGTTCGCGGCGTGGTCGAGCAGAATGGCGAGGACCTTCTCGGACGGCATGCCGCGGCGATACGGCCGGTCCTCGGTCAGGGCGGTGAAGACGTCGGCGACGGCCATGATGCGGGCGGCCGTCTCGATCTCATCGGCCTTGAGATGGAAAGGATAGCCGCTGCCGTCGAGCCGCTCGTGATGGAACGAACCGATGCGGTTGATGTCCTGCAGACCGTCGATCTGCTCGAGCGTGCGGTATGTGCAGAACGTGTGGCTGCGCATGACGTTGTATTCCTCGGTGGTCAGGCTGCCCTTCTTCTCGATGATCTCGGTGGGAATGGCCAGTTTGCCGAGGTCGTGCAGATACCCGGCGATGCGGATCCGGAGACACTCGTCGGCGGAAAGGCCGGCGAGCCGCCCGAGACGTTCGGCGCTGGCCGCGACCCCGCTCGAGTGGGTCGCGGTGAACGGGCTGCGGAAGTCTATAATACGCCTGAATATATTTGCGAACGAAAGCAGTTCCTCGTTATTCAGGACGATGGTGCCGAGCCTGCTGGCGCGGGCGAGGACCTTACCGAGCAGGGGCGAGGTGAGGTCGAGCCAGAAATACTCGTTCGCCGCCAGCCTGAACAGGATGTCGGCGAGTTCCGGATGGAACATCGTGCCGACGTGCTCTCGTATTCTGCCCAATATAGAATCCGTCTGTCCGAGAACTTCGCCGTTCCGGTCGATGAGCAGAGTCACGCGGTCGGCAAGGTGCAAGACGTGGCTTCCGAGCGGAACTTTCTCGCCGCCATGCTCCAGACCGTTGCCGTCGTTCCAGGGAACATGATGGAACTTGACGATCTCCGCAGCCTGCGAGAGTGGCCCAAACTGGCTGAGCAGGGCGGCGCCGGTCACGGCATGGCGTTGGCCCGTCTGGTCCTCGAACGAGAGGGTCTCCATCCTTTGGGAAAGAGACAGCGCACCGACGTCGTGCAGCATGGCCGCCATCATCAGGTCATTCAGGCCGTCTCGCGACCAGTCGAGTTGTTCGGCGATTCGGAAGGAGAGCAGGGTGACCTGGAGATGATGGCTCGTGAGGGCCGGGCTGAGCCAGTCCATGACGTCGGAGAGACAGTTGAGGAAGTCGAACAGGTTGATCTCTGTGTGCTTGTTCATCGTGTCTGGGGGGACTGCCGGGCGTTCATGCGCTGGAGGCGCTGGGCGAGAATGCGCGATAACAGGAGGGCGTAGTGGGGGCGCCGCTTGACGGCTTCGATGAATTCGCGTTTCGAGATCCGGACGAGGGCGCCGTCGGTCTGGGCGCGGACCGCGGACGAGTGGTTCTTCCCGAGCAGGAATGCCAGTTCCCCGAGGAAGATGTCGTCCGGCGTGAGGGTCGTCATCACGACGCCGTCGTTCATTACGTCGAAGCGGCCTTTCACGATGTAGTACAGGTAGGTGCTCGGGTCGTCCTCGCGAAACAGGAACTCCCCTTTCCGGATGGCGATCGGTTCGAGGTTCCGGAACAGGCTGGGCGGCAGGGGGACCGAGTCGGCGGCGTGGTTGATCTCGAAGGTGACTGCGTTGCCGGTCTCGTTGTACGACATGTTTCGGGTGAAGCGGCTGGCGAGGATGATGCCGCGCCCGTGCAGGCGGAACTGGGACTCGTCGGAGCCGCGCTCGAGAAACTGTTTCCAGTTGAAGCCGCTTCCCTCGTCGATGATCGTGAACTTCGAGCCGGGGGTGCAGATCTGGTATTCGAACGTCACCCGCCGGTCGCGGACGTCGGGTTCCCCGCTGCGGCGATCGATCAGGTCGATCATCGAGCCGCCCTGTTCAAGCCAAGCGTTCTTCTCCTCGAAGGAGATGCCGCAGTTGCCGTGTTCGATCGCGTTGATGAGCAGTTCGAAGATCGAGAAGGCGAGGTTGTTCTTCCCTTCGAGGTCGATCCGGCCGCAGGAGAAGAGAAAGTTGCACAGCAGGTTGGCGTAGCAGCGGGCTTCGATGACGTGATTCTCGAGCGTGAACGAGCCGGAAAGGCTTGCGAGCAGGCCGCCGCCCAGACTGTGCTGGAACAGGATCCGGCGGTTGCGCGTAATGATGCTCATGATGCGCGGCAGGTAGTCTTCGAGGTTGCGCTCATGCACGATGACGATGAAGTTCGCCTCGCGGATCGATTCGAGCCGGCGGATCTCCCCGTCGTTGTCGTGGAACGCGATGATGCCGCCCGGGACGAGCCAGGAGTCGGTCATGATGAACTGGAGGAGCTCGAACGGCCTGATATCGGGGTGCGAAAAGTCGAGCAGGATCAGTTCCGGCATTTCGAGGGTGATGTACTCGCGCGCCGTCTGAAAATCGGGAATGACACTGAGGCGGAAATTTCGCCTGCTCTCTTCCGGCAGCAGGCGCTCGACGTCTGATATCAGCGATGAGTTGCCGCTGATCAACGGGAGCTGCCTCATCGATTCCCCTCGCAGCCTCTATATCTCACGCCACTATACTCCGCACGGTCGATTTATCCAACACGCTTTTCTCTCTTTCTCATCCCATGCGCCCATCCGGAAGGCGAGAAACGGCGTTTGCGGCGTCATCAACCCGGTCAGTTGCCGAGCACGCCGGATTTTTCGAGAGCGGCGATCCGATCGCGGCATGTCGGATGGTCGGCGACGAGATATTGCCTGGGATCGACAGGTCCGGTATCGATCCGGCGCAAAACCTCGACGAGTCCTTGCGGAGAGAAGCCGGCCTGTTTCATGAGGCGGGCGGCCTGAACGTCGGTTTCGAATTCGGAAAATCGCTGGAATCGGGCGAGAAAGAAGGCCGTCAGTTTCCCGAAATCCGGCCGAAGGTCTTCCCGAATTCGAGCGGTCAGCGCCTTGTTCAGGCAGGGGATCAGAAGGATCTTCACGAAGTCGCGCTTCACCAGGTGACAGAGTTCGTGGGCAAGAATCCCGGCAATCTGATCGGGGGGCCAGGCGGCCATCTCGTCGGTGATGACGATCCATTCCCCGCCTTTGGCGAATCCCATGATCCCGCCGCCGCCGAGAATGCCGACCTTCGCCTTCAGATCTTTTCTCGAAATGAACGGGGAAAGTCGTGCAATGACGCCGTTCATCTTTGCGACCAGTTCGGGCGGGTTGTCGCCTTCGGCGAAGAACCCGTCAAAGAACTCGTTGGCGAACTTCTTCTCCAGGTCGAGCGGGATCTGCGGAAGGATCCGCCGGGCCGAAGACGTGTAAAAGGCGTGCATCAGGCGGAAGGCCTTCTTGAGCTTCGCGTCCCCGAGGGTTGGGTTGGCGGCCACCGGGCCCGGCTCGGGCAGGATCTCGAGAAGGTCCCGCGCCGCCCGTTCCGCCGCATCGCCGGACTCTTCGACTCGCGGCTGGATTGCCTTGAGCAGCACGCTTTCGGCCCTGGCGGGAAGGGGCAGGAACTCCGTGAATCCGAGAAGCAGGGCGAGGCAGAGGATGAAAAGGCGATTCTTCATATCAGGCTCCTTCTTTCCCACGACGGATGTGGGGACGCCGACGGGCGTTTCACCGCCTCACGCCGCTCAGGTTCCGCACCGCGACCGAACGATCGAAACGGGCGGGATGAACATACCCCACTATACCCCATCCGGCGTTCCGGCGTCCAAATTCGGGGCGGGACTCCGTCAAGAGCGGAGCGGAGGGGGAAACGGGCGCTTTCGTTTCTGATCGACGAGGCGGACGAGCCGGACGGGACGCGCTTTTCCCTTGACATGCGTTTCGCCGAGAGATTCATAGCTTCCGATATCTTTCGCGCGCTGCCTGAGTGCCTCGTCGAGGACGACCGCAACGGGATCGAATCGCTCGGCCAGCGCGGCCGCCCGTGCCGCAAGGTTCACCGTGTCGCCGATGATGGTATGGTCCCGTCTGCCGCCCGAGCCGAGGATGCCCGTGACGACCGAGCCGATCGTCATTCCGACCGCGGGCCGGAACGAGAGAGCGCCTTCCTGATGGGCGGCCTGGAGCCGCCGGGCGGTTTTCACGGCGATGAGGGCAAGCTCCGGAGGAAAGACGGCGAGGATCTTTGGGCCGAGCAGTTTGTCGATGTCGGCCCCGGCGGCGTGCAGGATTCGGCAGACGACGACGACGTGCCGGTTGAGCAGTTCGAGCGCCGCCTCCGGAGACATCGATGACATGGCGGCCTCGATGCCGGTGAAGGAGACGAAACAGACGATGAACTCGCGACGGGCTCCTTCACGGGCTTTCCGCTCGTCGTCGCCCGATGTCGCCGCCGTCAGCGCCGAGCTTGATACCATTTTCCTGAGGATATTCCGTTCCTCCAGCCCCCGGGCCATCTTGTTGAACGCGTCGGCCAGTTCGCCGAGCTCGTCAGACCGATCCGCCGGCACGCGGTGGGAGTAGTCCTCTTCGCTCACAGCCTGGATGCCGACGATCAGACTCCGGACGGGGGAGACGATGTCCTGGGTCGCGCTTGCGGCCAGCAGCAACGTTATCAGCGCAGCGACCAGAAACAACGCGGTCAGCCTGCGCCTGAACGCGGCCGTTTCAGCCAGGAGGGGGGCTTCGTCGGCGAGCGCGACGAAGACGAACTGCCTGGAACACGCTCCCGGTGCGCCTTCGATCAGCCACCTCGTGCCTCCGTCGCTCAGGCTCAGGCTGAGAGACTTCGACGATGCGTCCACCTGGCGGGCGATGCGACGCAGAAAGGGGTGCCGCTCGCCGGATTCCGGGTGAACCATTCTCCCGATCTGATCTCTCTGGAAGGCGAAGACGGGCCCGTCGCGCCATGGTCCCGAAACAGTCCGCCCCATGGCGTTGTTCTCGTGGAACTCGCTCTTGATGAGGAGAGAGACGAGGAACTCCGGTCGGGTCGAGTTCGGGAGAAGGATCTCATACAGCATGGCCATGCCGATGCCGACTTCGAGCAGAATGGGCTCGTTCTTCCCGTTCAGCCAATCGAAAAACGTTTCGGGGCCGAGAACCGAGAGAAAAATTTCACGGCCTACATCCCACAGCATCTCACCTTTCGTCGCCTGGACGGATCCCCGTTCTAGGTCGTTAGATAGAGACATGGCCACTTGGGGCGTCGCCTCTCCGCCTCGTGCGGCTATCGCAGCGTTCGCCGTAAACCTCAGCAGCTCCGTAAGCATCCCGGAGCCGTCGCTGGGGTCGAAAAGGCGCGACTGGTCGCGCACGTAGTTGTTCATCCCGCCTATGGCGATCTTTCGCAGGGAAAGATTGATCGGCTTGTTATATAAATAAAGAAATTTATCCTTCAGCCGGTTCTGGAGATCGACCCTGGCCGCCGGATCGTCACCGCCGGCATCCCGCCTGGCGACGTCGAGGAACCTCCGGTCGTCGAACATACGCCGGATCAGGCTCCAGAGACGTGGACGGTGCGTGAAGGCCTGGAGTTCGAGAAGACCGATGGATCGCCGAAGATCGTTCCGAATTTCCTGGACCCTGACCTCATGCCGCTCCGAGACATACGGCCCGATGACCAAAAACATGGTCGACAAGGGAAACAGCGCCGCAAGGAGAAAACCGGCGGCGAGCTGAAGGCCGAGGCTCCGGGAAACGCCGCCGCCACGGAACAGCGTCGAAAACCACGTGAGGATAGCCATGGCGGCGGCCGCCCAGCAGCATGTCCGGACCAGGCTTCCGTTCTGGCCGGGCCCCGTCTCCGGTTGCTTCATGGCGCCGAACAGCGTGTATCGCCTGCCGAGAATCGCCGTTCCGCGGCTGACGGCCCAGCCCTGCGGCGGCGGCGCCCCTTCGAGGCATGTCTTGAGAGGCGGCTTGCGCCACGAGGGATGAGCGAATCTCGATTTCCCGTCTTCAGATACGAATGCGAGCCGAATCCCGCGGGAGGCATACCTGTGGATCGTCGAAACGATGCTGCGCTCTCCGACGGCAGGCAAAGGCATGAGGAACAGGATGCCTCCGCAGACAAGCTGCCGCCGTATATGCGGTTCGAGTGCCGACGTGCCCGGTTCGAACGAGCCGTCCGGTATGGGGGACCGGAGGAGAACGTCGGCCCGGCGCCGGTCGATGAGAGGCTTCCAGAAGAGAAGCGCCTCCTTCCCTCTGAAAACGACTTGGGCGGCGGATCCGCGGAGTTCGTCATGAAAATAGCCGAAGGTCTGGATCGATCCGAGAATGTCGGGAATGATGCCGGAGATCTCCTGCGTCTCGCTGGCGGGAAGCTCCTCAAAAAGATTCCGGACATTCATCTGAAGGAAACGATGCAAAAACGCGAACTCCGCGCGCGTGGATCCGCCATGGGCGGCGACCCGCCCCGCCTTGTCGAGCACGCATATCGTGAAGAGAGGCGGCGAACCTGCCCTTTCGAGGCGGGCCACCGCGTTGCGCAGTTCGCGATCGAGGTCGATGTGTTCGTTCGAGATGACGCGCCCGGTGAATCTCTGGATCTCCTCCTCGAGCTGATCGACGAGCAGAAGGCGGCCCAGGTCCTGGTGCTTTGCCAGGTGGAGGGATGTGTCGAGCAGTTCCGAGGTCGTCTGGCGATGTCTTGCCCGCTCGAGGGCTTCGCTTTCGGAAAGCGTCGCATTGATCAGCCAGGGCGGCAGGAGGAGAAGAAGGGTTCCGACGATAAAAACGAGTTGCTTCACGAAGCGGCTCACGCGCCTCCTCCCTGTGGACGGAGGAGGCTGCGGGCCGTGACGTCGCCCCGATAGACGAACGCGCGGGAATCATGGCCCGAAAGAGGAACGGCCGAAGCCGTGAGCGCGCCTCCTGCTTCCGCAATCTCAGGGGTCATGACGAGGGGGAGGCCGGGAGCCGATTTGGAGAGCGTTTCGAGCCCGGTCGCCTCCGCCACGGCGTTGCCGATTATCGAGATCTCGAACCTGAGGGCGGGATCGCCGATGCCTCCGAACAGCAGTTCGCCCCGGCTCAGCCCGACGCCGATGGCGTAGGGGAACAGGCCGGCGGCGCGGCGATCGTCGTTGATCGAGTCCATCCGCTCCAGCATCGAAAGCCCTGCCATGATCGCTCGCCGTTCGAGACTCCCGTCGTCGGAGGAGTTGGGCTCGAAGACGGCCTGGATGGCGTCCCCGATGAACCGGTCGATGCGGCCCCCGAACCGGTGAACGATCTCGGCCATCAGGTCGAAATGGCGGTTCAGCATGCCCGTGATGGCTGGGGCCGGCTGGTTTTCGCACAGCGTGGTGAACGAGCGGATATCCGAAACCAGGACGATTCCCGGCCCGCGTCGTGGCTTCTCGGTCGTTCCCGCGGATATCGCCTGGAGCGCGGCCCCGGAAACGAAGGTCGAGAGCCGTTGCCGTTGCCTGAGCCCGTCGGTCATCTCATCGAACGCCTGCGTCAGAACGCCGAGCTCATCCGGCCTGTCCAGTTTCACGCGGATGTCGAGGTCCCCGCTGGTGACCGCCATGAGACCGGTTTTCACGGACTGTATCGATGGGACGACGTGTCGTGCCGTGACCACGCCGAGGAAGATGACGATCGTGAGACTGAGCAGAAGAAATCCGAGCAACTGTCTCCGCCTTGCCTCGAATGCGGCAAATTCCGGTCTGACGGGCAGCGCCGCGGCAAGCCAGACGTCCCGCATGGCACGGGAGGGGCCAGCCAGCACGAACCATTCGTCACGTGCGACGGCGGATGTGGCGAACACTCCGCCCTGCTCCATCGCGACTCGGGCCGGGCCTTCGAGAACGCGTCGCTGAAGGCTCGAGGCCGGCGTGAGCGGGACAAGCCGATCGTATTCTTTCCGGTACGCCAAAAACATCCCGTCGGGAATCATGCGGGAGAATTCGATCATCGCGCTTCTGACAGCCTCTTTTTCCAGAAACTTGTCGTGCCAGGCGACGACGAACGCGATCATTCCCCCCGCGTCTGTCGTGACGAATTCATGAAGTTTGACCAGCCAGTGGCTTCCCGCCTTGATGAACTCGGGGACGCTGCGCCGAATTTCCATATGCTGCATGACATTTGAATTGGTGATTTGAGTGAAGGCGTTCCAGAAGAGGACGTCCCGCGGCGAGAGAGGATCGTCGCCGGCCGGCGGCCGGTGAAACATGAGCTGATATCGCTTCCTGAGGACGTTCACGAGCGATATCCGGTAAAAGCGATGGATCCCGTCGACCTGTTCGGAGGTCAGCATGCTGCTGCGAGTTGCGAGTTCGTTTCCCTGCATGTCAAAAAGAAACATGGCCGACAGCGGAAGGGAGGGAGAGGCGTTCGCGAACTCCCCGACGATCCACTCGGCGAGGCCCGGAGCCTGGATGCCGTGAAGAGCGACCGCCTTACGCCACTTGTCGGAGGCGAGAATACGCAGAAACGTTGCAAGATACCTGTTCTCGAGCTCGCCCTTGCTTTGATCGATCGTCGACAGCGTCGAGGAAAGCCTTCGCTCCAGACTCCGCATCAACGTCTCCCGGCGTTCATCCACATACCCGGAGCACGTCTGTATCGCCAGCGACAGCGGAAATGCGCAGGCAAGAAAATACAGGCCGGCGAAACGCCATGCGAGGGGTATGGCGGGCCATGTTCCTAGAAGCAGCCCCCGGACGAGGAGAAGTCCCCCGCCGACGCCGAACGCGAGGCCGACCGCCTTCAGCGGAAGCGGGAACGCCGGCGGCGACTCGACCGGCAACAGAACTGCCGCAATATGCGAGGAATTGAGCATCGCTCGGGTGTAGATTCTGTATCTGCCGACGAATTCCCCCCAGGGCGGCAAGGCGTGCTCCCGTTCACGGAACGGGATGGCACGATACTTCGAACACCAGGCCTGAAGCGCCCGGGACTTCGGAAGAGGTCGAGGAAACAGATCCCCGATCCGAGACGGATGGGCGCGAACGAAACCGTTCCATCGGACGGTTCCGCTTCTGACGGCCGCCGCCGATATTCGCATCGCCGTTGCCGCGGCTTGTGTCGTGTCAGGGACGAGAATGACGAAGCCGGCGACGGGGGTGGTGCCGTCTGCGATCATGTCCCAGACGAGATATTGCTGAACCCGTCCGGTGATCACCTTGATCGGAATTCCCCGAAGGCTCTGAGAGAGAGGGACGACATCCATGTCGTTGCCGAATAGCGTGGTCAGCAGTTTCGCATTGCGTCGTTCCTCGGCCTCAGGGCCGCGCTGCCCGGCGTGGTGCCTGACGATATGATGAAACGCCTGGAGCATCGCCTGTCGGCCGATGGGGCCACCGGCTGGCGCATCGACGATGCGCGGGGGAGTTCCAGGCGGCGCATGCCGGAAGTCGAACATCCAGACGCGCGAACCCTGAAATCGCCGGCGCACCTCGGACGACAGGGACGGCCAGGCGATCTGCATCCTCTGCTCGCGCGTGAGGTCCTCGAGCTTCGCCAGGATCCGTGAGGCATGGATGGATATCTGATCGCGCAGCCGCCAATGAAGGGACATCGCGTCGAGAATACGTCGGGCCTGTTCCTCCTGGCGGCGTTTCTGAGCTTCGATCGAACGCTGGTTCGTTCGATGGTTGCCGATATATATCGAAACCAGCGTCAGCAGCGCAAGAACGGCCGTCAGGAGGTAGGTGGGAATGGCGCCGCGGCGCGATTCCGGGTGCGGATGCCGTCGTCTCTTTTCCATGAACGTGAAACCATCATACACCCGCGCGTCGCGGCGGTCACCAACGATCAGAAGGCGATCCCCGATTCGGCCGGGGAGGAATCGCCGGCGCCGGTCAGCTGGGCGGTCTCGTCCGGGCGGGTGAGAAACGTGACCGACTCGGCGACCACTTCCGTGTAGTAGCGCGGCTTGCCGTCGCCTGCGTCGAACTTCGAAACGCGGAGCCGGCCTTCGACCAGCACCGGCATACCCTTGCGGAGATGTTTCTGGCATCGGTCGGCGGTCGTGCCCCAGGTGGTGACGTTGACGAAGCTGGTTTCGGTGGCGCTCTGGCCGTCGGTGTTTTGAAAGGTGTGGTTCACGGCGATGGAAAGCCCGACCCTTGTCCTGCCGTCGCGGATCTGTCGGGACTGCGGATCGCGGGTCAGATTGCCGGCAATGACGATCTTGTTCAACGAAATCATGGGTTCCTCCTCGGCGGATGTGTGATCGATGCGCGTGCGCATCTGCCCATACCTCATCCGGGAGTCGGGGTCGGGGAAAACTTTTTTCCGGCCGCCTGCTCAGCGCCGGGAGAAATCGCCGCGAAGCCGGTACACAATCGTTCCGATCCATTCGTGCATGGCGTAGGAGAACAGGTTGAAGTCGCTCTCGCAGGCGTTGTCGATCGTTTTTTCCGACTGGACGGGCGCCGGTAGCACCTCGAACCCGGCGGCCTCGAACACGGCGGCCGCGCGGCTGATGTGGGGCCCGTTCGTGACCAGCAGCAGACGACGGATGCCTCGTGGAAGCAGGGCCTGCGCGATTTTCCGCGACTCGGTCCGCGTCGTCGTGATGCCCCCGCTCAGGATTTCGTACGATCCTCGCGGCAGGTCGAGAAACGCGGCGAACGAGGCAACCCAGGCGGCCTCGGGAATCGGCCGGTTCGGAAGGGGATCGCCCGTGCTGAAGACGAGCAGCGGAGCACGCCCGGCCCGCAGCAGTTCGACGCCGTGCAAAACCCGCTGGAGTCCGGCATACGTATACTCGCCCTGTTTCGAGACCCCCGAGGCCAGGACCAGGATCGCATCCGCGTTTCCGTCGGCGTGGGGGAGCAGGAGAGGTCTGCACAGATACCCGGCGATCGGAAGATACGTCAGGAGAACCATGAGCGTACCGACGGCCGCGAGGCTCTGGAGGGTTTTCGAGAGGAGGAGGCTTTGCTCGGCTTTCCGGCCGGCGGCGACGAGCGCCCACAGGCCGATGAGGCCGATCCCGACGGCGAACGCCTGGCGCCCGGGCTCCCGAAACTGGGGAACCACGACGATCGCGACGAACGTCGCAATCGGAACGGCGAGGGCGGCGGTGGCATCGAGGAAACGGGAACGGCCTTTTTCAGGATTCATGCGGGTCTTCCTGCTTCGTCGCCGGCCTGCGACGCTTCTCGTCCGCCGCGAGAGCGTCAATCAGGTTTCTGCACCAGGCGAGAACCGCCGTGCGATACTCGAAATGTTCGAGCCGTTTTCCCTCGTCGCGCAACTTCGTAAAGGCATACAGCATCCCGCAGCCGGCCTTGTGAAGCTCGTAGGCCTGCGGAATCAGCATGGCGAGCCCGGCGCGGGTCGCACGGCCGGGGAGCGGCGAGTCGAAGAACGCTTCCGAGGTCAGAACGAGCGCCAGAAAGCGGTTGTGCGCCTTTCTGCGCACCTGGATGTCGGCCGGCGTCGGCGGCGGTTCGAGCTTCACGGCCACGCGCGACAGCAATTCGTTCCCCAGCAGGGCCATGCAGTACACGTGCGCTTCGAGCAGTCGGTCCGGTTGGCCGCGCAAGGTTTCGAGCGTCAAGTCGTCCATCCGGTGAAAGATGTTCTGGCTTTCCGGGCTCAGCGCCTGTACGGGAAACGTCATCGTCTCGATGCGCCCCTGCTGCTGCTTGAGGGCCCGTTTGGGAAACACCGCGAGCTGGGCGTCGATCGCTTCCACGAGGCTGTCGCTGGTGAGCGGGTTCAGCACCGGCTCAGCGGCCGGGCCATCCTTCCGCGTTTCCGGACGGGCGGCATCCGATGAGGCGACGCTTTTCTCCGTCGACCCGCCTGCCCGGGGTTCGACGACAGGAGCTTCCGAAACGACCGGGGAACGCACGGCTGGCCGGGCCGCCGACACCTGCTGATGCCAGGCGACGATCCCCAGGAGGGCCGCATACGCCGCGGCAACCGCGCCCGCGGGGACGCTTCCGACGTCGACGAGTGCGAGAGGCAGCGCGGCGCCGGCCCCGACCGCCGCCATGAACGCATCCAGCGCCAGCGCCAGACCGGCGGCGAGGAACACGCCAGCCTGGAACCAGACCACGCTCATGACCACCATCAGCAGCCCGATCGGCAGGATGAAATCGAACGACCAGACGACCAGCGGGTTCACGACGAAGGCCGCCAGGGGAACGATGCCGAAATGCCAGGCGACCAGCGGCATCGTCGAAAGGCTCGCGGCCGTCGACACGGCCAGATACCGCGCCGGCACCCTGGGCAGGCGGAGGCGGAGGAACAGGGATTCGAGCGGCGGCCGGCCGAGCACGATCCCGAGAACGGCGACGAAGCTCAGCTGGAACCCGATATGATGAACCCAGGCGGGATCCCACAGCAGGACGGCCAGCGCCGCCGCCGCGATCGGCCTGATAGGGCCGGGATCGGCTTCGAGAAGAGAAGATAGAGCTACGGCTATATACATGACCACGGCTCGCCAGACGGACGGCTGGCCGGACGTCATCATCGCGTAGCCGACGAGGACGGCGACGGTGAGCAGAGCCCGCGAGACCGGCGGAATGCCGCTCCAGTGAAGTATAGCCGTTAGTACAAATGCGAGAACGAGGAGATGCTGACCCGAGACGGCGAGCAGATGGGAGACGCCGGTATCCCTGAACAGGCGGCGGTCTTCGCGGCTCAGCCGGCTCGTGTCGCCGAGCAGCAGCCCCTGCATGAAGCCCTGGTGGCGTTCCGGAAGAAGCCGGGCAATCGCCTCGCGCGTGTGTTTCTGCAGAAAGCCGAACGTCGGTGCTAGCGCGGCCGAACCGGAGGCTTCGCCGAGAGCGGCCGCTTTGAACCTGGCGAGACGCCGGCCGTCCCCGGACGACAGCGTGCCGGTCGCGGAATACCGCTGCCCCGGCTCCGGCAGAAGTTCGGTGCGGCGGGTCTCGATCCGGACGTCGCACGAGAGGGCGATTTCCTGCGATGCCGTTTCATACAGCGGCCGGGACATGGTGAACGACAGGCCTCCGCGGGCCAGCGGCCTGAAATCGCCCGAGCAGACGCCGGTCAGACGGCCGCTCGAGCCGTCGAAGGGCACCAGTTCGGCGGGCGTCGCGGGGGGCTCATACCTGACCGTTCCCGCGAACGTACCGCAGGCGATCGCACAGCCCAGCAACGGCGCCCACGCCGCCCGCCCTCCGAGCGGCAGGACGAACGAGAGGATTGCCCCGCCGATGGCCAGCCCCAGAAACACCCACGAACCGGCTGCCGGCACGAAGTCGGCGAGCTGCAGACCGATGATGAATCCCGCCACGAACAACGGCAGGGTTTCGTATTCGCCTCCGGAAAGGGGCCGGGGGGGATGTCGTCGTTTCACGGTTCCTCGTCCAGTCGCACGCCGTCGATGCGCAGTTGATTGATCTTCGCCGGCCCGAGCCCCGGAACCCGCCGTTGCAGATCATCCCAGCTCCTGAACGGCATCTCGCGCCGCTCGGCGATGATCCGGTCGGCGATGATCGGTCCGATGCCGGGGCACGCCAGCAACGCGGGCCGGTCGGCCGTGTTGACGATCACCTTCGACGGCGCCTGCCGCCCCGTTTCGGCGATCGGAACGCCCCACACACGGCCCTTCGCATCGACGTGCGTGTCGATCAGGGCCTCCCCGGCGGGAACCGCGTCCGAAGGACTGACGGCATGCGTCGACCACCACGCCGCGACGAGGTTGATCAGAAGAGAGCCAACGATGAGAATCAGGAATTGGCGGCGGTCGTCGGCGTTCGGCTCAGACATACCCTCCATCCTTCCACCTCGCTGCGGACCGTCCAGGGACGGTCTCCGAGGGCTTCCGCTATCCAGCCGATGCCGGCGATTTCCCGGCCGGGTTCGGTCTCGAACCGGCGTGCGTCGACGACGACCCAGTTCCAGCCACCCCGCTCGAGCGCCACGCGCACCGCACGCCTGGGCAGAAACGGCTCGGCGAGCTTCTCGAGGGACGGCGCCGGCCAGCCGCCCGTCCGTTCGAGAAACGACCGGGCGAGCAGAGGCGCGAATGGCAGGAGCAGCGACCAGATCAGCCGCAGGCCCTCACCGGGAACGGCGGGGCCGGCCGGCGCCCGCTTCCAGGCCTTGCGCACCGCGGCCAGAGCGGGGTAGGCATGCGCCCGCAGGACGAGGTGATCGCGCGCCGCGAAGGCCGCGGACAACCAGGGGGCGGCGTCCCAGTCGCAGCGCTCCGGGCCTTTCTGGGCCGTCGCGACGGCGGCTTCGGAACACTCATACACCATCGAAAGCCAGCGATGGGCCGATTCCAGCAACGGTTCGCCGGGAAGGGCGTCGCCTGCGGTCAGGGAGGCGATACATATCGCATCATATCCATACTCGGCGGCGAGTTCCAGAACGTCGGAAACCGGCATGACGTCGACCGGAAGCCAGCATTCGCGTCCGCTCCAGACCTGAAGCGCGCGCTGCCGGACATCGGCCCGAAACGACCCCTCCGAGCGGGAGGTCGGGGACCAACGGAAAGCGTCGCGGGCGATCCGGTGCGGGTTGTACCGGAGGCTCATTTGCCAAGCTGTGTCCAGAGGAGATCGATACGCTTGTTCTTGATGCCGGCCTCGTATGCGAGGAAAAACAGCAGCTCCCGCGCGTGGTCGATGATCGCCGGCTCCTTCATGGCTTTCCCGCACGCGATCATCAGGCGGATCTCGGTGATGAAGAAGTCCTGGTCGCTCGCCTGGGCGTTCTTCTCGACGGCGAGGAGGCCCTTCATCACGTCGGTATAGGCGCGGGACAGGAATTTCTCGACCAGGCCGTTCACCTCTCGCGCGGTTGCGGCGGCCCGCTTCATTTCGATGCCTTCCGGGCTCGTCAGCTTCGCGGCGCGCTTTTCGGCCGTCGCGACGGCGTCCGGGGCCTTCCTGAGATTGAAGAACGAGTCGTAGGCCTGGATCAGCGCCGCGCCGACGATTAGCGCGTCGAGATCCTCTCCGCTCGTGAACGTTCTGCCGGCAAGTCCTGCAATTTTGCGGTATACCCTCAGAGGCATCCCGAACTCGGTCTCGGCCTTGGTGAACGCGGCGAGCGCCAGGTCTCCGCGGTCCTTTTCGACGGCGAGACGGCCTTCCTCGAGATGACCGTCGAATCGCCCCTGCGCTTTCGATCCGAGCAGATACAGACCGCCGGTTACCACCGCCGCCGCGGCCAGCAGAACGCCGATCAGGGCGATGAAAACCATGGAACCGCGACGGTTCCGCGAGTCGGAAAACATCGGCGAATACAGGTTTCTCGGGTTGTTCGGATTCATCGGCCCCATTATAGCCGCATCCCCCGTTCCCTGCAACTCCCGCGGGGCTCGAGTTCGAGTTTTTCGGGAAACGGGGGGCGACGCCCGATTCCGGTTGCGCGCGGGGCCGGAGTGCGGTAATGCTGGTAGCATGAACACCATTCACGATGCGCCCGCGGCCGGTTCCTTCACCCCGTTCCTCGTCGACCGAAACATGATGGGCAGGCTCACGGACGCCCTCGTCTACGCCTCCGGCGACTGCCGGTACGGTTTTCTCGACAAACTCTGCGCGATTCATCGCATCAACACCCTCGCGGGGCTGTTCGCCGCGAACCACGGCTGGCTCGGCGCAAGCTTCTCGGCGGTCGAGATCCTCTCCGTTCTCTACCACCTGCGCATCGGCGACCCCGCGCTGCCGGGGGCCGGCCGCGACCTGGTGGTCCTCTCGAAAGGCCATGCGGCGATGGCCCAGTATGCGATTCTCGCGGCCTGCGGCCTCTTCCCGATCGGAAAACTGCTCGAATACAAGACGATCCGCGGCTTGCCGGCCCACTGCGACCGGTCGGTTCCCGGCGTCGACACCGACAGCGGATCGCTCGGCCAGGGGCTGTCGAAAGCGCTCGGCCTTTCTCTCGCCAGGCGCCGCGCGGGCGTTTCCCATCACTGCTACGTGCTTCTCGGCGATGGCGAGCTCCAGGAAGGCCAGGTGTTCGAGTCCCTGCTGACCCACGCCCGGCTCGGACTGTCCGGCTGCATCCCCATCATTGACCGGAACTTCCTCCAGTCCGACAGCCGGTGCGCCGAAATCAAGGATGCCCACGACTGGAATGGCCTGTTTTCGGGAATCGGCCTGCGTGTCTTCACCTGCGACGGTCATTCCGTCCGCTCCCTCGACCAGACGCTCAAGGCCGCTGCCGAGTGTGGCCGCCCGGCGATCGTGATCGCGGAAACGGTCAAGGGATACGGGACCTCGCTGACCGGAATGACGCCTCAAACGGAGCGTCGTCGGGGCGTCTGGCACGCCCGCATCCCCGACCGGGGCGAGTATCTGGCCATGGCGGCCGAACTCGTCGAACGGCTCGGCGATTCGGATATCACGAACGCGTTCGCCGCATGGCGCCGCGAGCACGCCCCCCAATCGGCGCGGGAGACGCCCGCCGAGCCAGCGACGGCCGTGACTGCGACTTCCCGCCCGACCGCCGCCGGCTTCGTGGCCGCGCTACAGGATGCGATGCCGCGCCGGAAGATGCTGTTCGTCCTCGATGCCGACCTCGAGAAGTCCTGCCGCCTGACCGACATCGCTCTCGGCTCTCCCGACCGGTTCATCGAAGTGGGCATCAGCGAGCAGGACATGGCCTCGATCGCCGCCGGCATCGCCCTCGGCGGCGGCGTGGCCGTTGTGAACACCTATGCCGCATTCCACAAGCGCGCGCTCGACCAGTTGTTTGCGATCTCGGCAGAAGGGCTTCCCGTCATCGTCGCCGGCCATTACGCAGGCATCGACTATCATACCGACGGGAAGTCGCACCAGTCACTGAACGATATCGGGCTGATCCGGGCCCTGGGCGGCTTCGACGTCTACGAACCGCTCACGCCGGAAGACGCCGGAAATCTTCTCGCAATCCTGCTCGACCGGTATGCCGACGATCGGGTCGCCAGCCGCCGGTCGGTGCCCGCGTATCTCCGCCTGCATCGCACGCCGCTCCCGGACCAGCTGCCGAAACCGTCGGAAGAGGCGCCCCTGCGCTGGCGCCGCTGGCGGTTCGATGGCACGGGCGCCGGCAGCGAGTCCGGCCGCATCCGCCTCTTCTCGTCCGATCCGCACCTGGTCTCGATGGCGCTGGAGTGGGTTGCGGGCTGCCCGGAATCGGTGGCCGGGCGGTATGAGGTGATCGGCTTCCTCGACTATGCGGATCCCGACGGGGAGATCGCGCGGCTCGCGCGCTCGGCGAGCCGCGCGATCGTGCTTGAAAGCCATTTCCCGGCCGGCGGCCCCGCGGAGTGGCTTGCCGCGCGGGCGGGAGCGCCGGTTGCGCGCTTCGGGCCCCTCCGGCCGGCAGGATCGGCGAGAACGCTCGCCGAAATGCTTCGCGCGCACGGAATGACGCTTGATGCTCTGGAGGGCCTCCTGAAGCCGGGGACGTGAGTGGAAGAGGAGACTTACTCCTCGTCGTCCCCGTCCTCTTCATCCTCGTCGGATTCTTCTTCGGCGGCGAGCGCCGCCGAGGAGGATGCCATGCCGACGCCGACGTTGCGCATGTCGCGCGCCTGGTTCGCGAACCACAGCATGACGCCCTGGGCGCCAGACGAGCCGAACAGCAGTTGCTCGATGAACTTGTTGCTGACCTCGAGATTCCCGACGATGCGATTCGCTCCCGCGAGAATATACATAATCTCGAAAATGCGGGACTCGGGCATGTTCTCCTTGGGAATCTTCGTGCCGTCAGGCATGAACGCGTCTTCCAGGCTGGTCGACTTGTTCGTGATCGTCAGGAAATTGATGGCTTCGCGCAGGAACGCGTTCTCGAACTCCTTGAAGGGCTTCCGCGCGGCTTCGTCGGTGAACTGCTCCGTCGCATCGCGGCTCGCCCAGGCACCGTTCAGATACGTGTAGCCGAGAATCCGGTGGTTCGCCTTGCGGGCCTTGTAGCAGATGGCGGCCAGTTCGTACGACCGGATTGCCGCGTCGAGATCGCCTTCCTTCTGGAGTTCGTTATACGGCTTGCCTTTGGCGATGATGCCCGCCGCCGATTTCTGCAGGAGAGGGGAGATCCGCCGCAGGATCGCCAGGTCTTCCGGGGTGAGGGTCTTCAGCTTCTCCGCGGCCAGGTCCTTCCAGATCTGCTGGCCGGAACTCGCCGCCCGGACGCGGCTCTGTGCCTCCCACTGGGCCTTGTGGCTCTGAAAATACTCCTGGCGGCGCAGGTCGTCTTCGCTCATCCGGGGGCAGAAAAACTTGTCTTCGCCGGCATAGAAACAGTTGGGACAGACGCACACGGCGAATAGCCGCGGGTTGACCTGGCCGACGTAGATCGGGCGGTAATCGATATCGCGTTTCGCGATGCTGAACTGCGTCTTGCGCAGGGTGTACCGCGTGAACGGCTTTTCGCAGACCGGGCAGGTGATCGACTTCTGGAAAAATAGTTTATCGTTTAATACCATGACTGTTCCCCTGATGCTGCCGCCTGAAAATGAAAAGGCTTCTTTGCAGGATACACCACGGTCAGGGGATGCGCAACAATTTGTGTACCTGCGGAATCCAGCGCACTTCGCGGAAATGCGGGCGCAGCATCTGCAGCCATTCGAGAATCAGCCTGCTGTCCCAGTCGCCGATCGACGAGGCGCTTGCCGAAAACGGCTGTACGACGGCGACGTAGCGGTGCGTGTCGATCTTTTCGAGCTGCCGGACGATCTCGTCGGGGTCGTCGATTGCGTCGATGACCAGTTTCAGATACGACCGTTCCGGGGGCACGGCCTTCAGGAAACGGCGATGCTTCTCGGCCAGCCGGCCGTTGAGGCCCCAGTTCTTCGACAGCTTCAGATCGACACTCCAGAAATCGACGAACTCGGCGATCCCGGCCGCCTGGGCGGCGAGGCTGCCGTTCGTTTCGAGAAAGATCTTCAGGCCGTCCCGCCGGCAGAGCCGGGCGAAGCCTTCGATGAATTCGGCCTGCATGAGAGGCTCGCCGCCGGTCAGGGAGATGCTGTGAAAATCGCCCATCGGGTACTCGCTCGTGAGCGTGTCGTACAGAACCTCGGCGGAGACCGGGTTCGCGATCTGCTGCGTACGCCTGCCGGGCCACGGCCAGAGCGTGAAGCCCGGTCCGGCATCCCACGAGCGTCGCGTGTCGCAGTTGCGGCAGAGCAGATTGCATCCTGCGAATCTCACGAACAATTGCATGAGGCCGACCTGCATGCCCTCTCCCTGGATCGAAGGAAATATTTCAATCAGCTTCGCGCCTGTGTCATGCATGCTCTCCTCCTGGTGCGTTCCCGGATTCCGCCATCGACTGCAGACCGAACTCGTCGATGATCGGAATGCCGAGCGATTCGGCCTTGGTTTTCTTGCCGGATGTGTATCCGGGCCCTTCGAGGGATCCGATCACGAGATAGTTCGTTTTCGCGGATACCGACCCGCTCACCCGCCCACCGTGACGCTTGACCAGAGTCTCGAGCTCGCTTCGCGGAACGCTGGCTTCGCCGGTGATGACGAAGGTTTTCCCCGCGAGAGTCGGTGCGGCCTGCGTCGGCGCTTCGCTGGCCGGCGTTTCGATCAGCCACGCCGCGAGGCGGTCGAGCCAGGCGACGTTCGCCGGCTCGGCCAGGAATCCGGTGATGCACTGGGCAACCTTGTCCCCGATGCCGGGAACGGTGAGAAGCTGATCGGCCGAGGCGGCCCTGAACGCCGCAAAAGTGGGGAACCGGTGCGCCAGGTCCTCCGCCGATACCGCCCCCACGTTCGGGATGCCGAGCGCCGCGATGACCTTCGCCAGCGGCCTCGCCCGCGCTTTCGCTATATTTGCAAGAATTTTCTCGGCCAGTTTTTCCCCCATCCGCTCGACGCTGAGAAGGTCCTCGCGGCGCAGGCGGAACAGGTCGACGGGCTCGGCGACCAGGCCGGCCGAGACGAGCCGCTCGACGAGCTGGGGCCCGACGTTCTCGATCTCCATCATGGTCACGAAGTAGGTCACCCGCCGCGCGAGCATGCCCTGGCACGCCGCGTTCGTGCAATGGACGACGGTCGATTCGCCCGCGCCGGGAATGCCTTCCTCCGCCTCCCGGCAGACCCGGGTGGGACCGCCGCAGGCCGGGCAGGCTTCCGGGGGCTCGATCGTGGTCTCCGTGCCAGTTCGCTCGTCCCGCCGCGCCTCGACGACGTAGGGGATAATGAAACCGGCCTTCTCGACGACGACGAGGTCGCCGACGCGGATGTCCTTTTCCCTGATCTGGTCGATGTTGTGGAGAGAGGCGCGCGAGACAGTGGTGCCGCCGAGTTCGACCGGTTCCAGCACGGCGACCGGCGTGATCTGCATCCGCCCGACCTGCCAGACGACCGACTGGAGGCGCGTGACGGCCTGCTCCTGGGCGAACTTGTACGCGATCGCCCACCGGGGAGCCTTCGCGGTCACGCCCAGTTCGCGCCGCAGCGCGAGCGAGTCGACCTTCAGAACGACGCCGTCGGTGTCGAAGTCGAGTTCCTTCCTCAGCCGGTCGGCGGTTGAAATATACTCTTCGATATCTTCGAAACTTCGGCACAGCCTGGCCGGCGCGTTGACGACGAACCCCTGGCGGCCCAGAAACTCGAGCGACTCCCAATGACTGGTGAAGCCGAGTTCGCGCGCCTGGGCGATGTCATACACCGTGACGCGCAGGCCGCGTCCCGCCGTGACGGACGGGTCGAGGTTCTTCAGCGAGCCCGAGGCGAGGTTCCGACAGTTCTTGAAGGGCTCCTCGCCGGCCGCAAGCCGCTCGTGGTTGAGCTCGGCCAGCTTCGAGCGGGGGACCCACGCCTCGCCGCGGATGTCCATGTCGAATCGACTCTCGATCGTCAGCGGCAGCGAGCGGACGGTGCGGATGTTCCCGGTCACCACGTCGCCGACGCGGCCGTCGCCTCGCGTGACGCCTGCCTCGAGCCGTCCGTCCCGGTAGGTCAGCGAGATGGACAGCCCGTCGATCTTCAGTTCCGCCACGATCGGGAAAACGTGTTCCCCGGCGATCTTCTGCATCCGGGCGATCCATTCGCGGAGGTCGCCCGTGCCGTAGGCGTTGTCGAGGCTCATCATCGGAACGCGATGCCGCTCGGTATCGAACGAATTCGCGGCTCCGCCGACGCGCCGGGTCGGCGAATCGGGGGAAATCAGCTCGGGGTGAGCCTCTTCCAGGTTGCGGAGCTCGGCCATGAGCCGGTCGAACTCCGAATCGGGAATCTCCGGTTCGCCCTTGACGTAATACAGCCATTCGTGACGCCTGATGCGCCGACGAAGCTCTTCGATGCGGGCGGCGGGGTCGGTCGTCGTCATCCTGCGCCCTTCGTCAGCGGTCGAACAGGTCGAGCGCCAAGGCCTGAACGCCGCCCGACGTTCCGATCCAGACCGTTCCAGAGCCGGCCGCAAGAGACCGAACGTCCGAGGCGAGAAGCCCGTCGGCCGGGGTGATGACGCGCGTCGATCCGTTGCGGATTCGCGCCAGGCCGCCCGTGCAGCCAGCCCAAACGTCGTTGCCGACCGGCAGGACGGCGTCGATCCGATCCGCCGGCAACCCCCGCGACTGGTTGAACACTTCCCAGTCCGCCGTTGCGCCGCTCATGACCCGCTCGACGGGGGTGCGGAGCCGGCACAGTCCGCCCGGCGTGGCCGCCCAGACCGTTCCCTCCGGCGAGACGGCCAGCGAAAGAATCCAGTTGTGCGCGAGATTCGTCGCAAACATGTCGATCGTCGACCAGGCGGAGGGATTCGCCGCCGGCAGCCGGGTGTCCCAGATGCTCAGGCCGTCGTCGTTCCCGCACAGCGCATAGTGGCCGAGCTTGCCGATTGAGCCGATCCAGAGATCCGCCAGGCCGCCGTTCGAGATCCGCTTCGTAACCGTCTCGAACCGGCCGTTTGGAAGCAGGAACGAAATGCCGTTCTGGGTGCCGACCCACAAAACGGCGCCGTCCCAGTGGAGAGACCAGATCATGTCGTGGGCCAGGCCGTCCGCCGCAGTATACCGCTGGAACCGCCTGCCATCCTGACTCCGGAACAGGCCGTCGAAACTGCCGATCCAGAGCGACGTGCCGTCGTGCGCGAGGGCCGTAGCCGGTTTTGCAGGAAAACTGCCTTCGTCCGGCGTCATCAGGAGGGCCTGCCCCGCCGTGATCCGTGCCAGGCCGCCTTCCGTCGCCGCCCAGACGAGGCCGTCCGGAGCGACGAGAACCGCGTTCACCGGCGGAAGCGGCGTCGCGACCTGCCACCAGGCCGGGACGGTCCGGGCGATGGCGGCGCCCGCACCTGAAAGCTCCGTCGGCGACACGACCGGCGGTTTCTCGTCGGGCGTCACGACGGGGAGACGCTCCTCGGTGCGCGGAATCGGGGCATTCGCGGGGAGCGGCGGAGGCGCGACCGCACCCTGCGGCATGGGTAGAACCGCAGGAATACTCTGCGTCCGGCCCGCCTGGGGCGGCGTGAAACGAATGCTATATATCAATGTCAATACCAGGATGATTCCGGCCCAGAACGCAAGATTCGAGCCGTTCGGGTCTCGGGCCAGCGGGTGTCGTGGACTCATGATGCTCCTCCCGTGCTCACTGGCCCGTCGCCGGCACGAACCGGCCGCCCTCGATGCGGGCGAGTTCGACGGGCCGGGTCTCGTTCCCGCTCGCGTCGAACCCGCCCTTCCCGGTCACACCGTCGTATGAGGCGATCGCGGCGAGGGCGTCCCGGACGGGGATGCCGCGCTCCACCGAGGAGCGGAGGGCGGTGGCCGCCAGGTGAAGGGCGTCGAAACCGTGCGCCGCGAACGAGTCGGGATCGCTTCCGAACGCGCCGCGGTAGCGTTCCATGAACGCCCGGGCCGCCTGGCCGCCCTTCGCGGGATTGAACGGCATCGTGACGACGGCCCCCTCGGCGGCCGGGCCCGCGATGTCGAGAAAGCCGGCCGGAGCCATGCCGTCGCCGCCCAGGACGGGCATGCGCATGCCAAGCTCGCGTGCCTGCCGAACGATCAGCCCGGATTCCTGCGCGAGGCCCCAGATCAGCAGACCGTCGGGATTCAGGGGCCTGATGCTTTCGAGATGCTTCGTGAAGTTCACGGTGCCGCCGTCGAACGCCGCGTTCGCGACGATCGACTGGCCGAGCTCGGCCGCCCGGGCCGCATACACGCGCGCTCCCATCGAGCCGTATTTGTTCGAGTCGTGAAGAATCGCGACGCGGCGGAGTTGGAGCGTGCGAACCGCGAACGACGCCAGCTCCGACGCCTGGACCGTGTCGTCCGTCAGGCAACGGAACGAATACCGGAACCCGACGCGGGTGATGAAGGGGTTTGTGCTCACCGAAGTGAGCATCGGGATGCGCGCTTTCTCGCAGACGCGCTGGACGTTCATCGTCGCATCGGAACTCACCGTTCCGATCACCAGTTTCACGTTGTCGCGATAGATCAGGTTCTTGGCGGCTTCCGCCGCCGCGATCTTGTCGTTCGCATCGTCGGCGAAGACGAGCTCGAGCCGCTGGCCGGCGATGCCGCCTTCCGCATTGACGGCGTCGGCCGCGAGGCGGATGCCGTTCCGCATCGAGATGCCGTAGATCGAGGTTGGGCCGGTAAGCGGCGCGATCACGCCGATCCTGAGCGTATTGCCGCCGATGCCGAAACCCGCCCAGATGATGGCGACGAGCACCGCGAGGGCGACGAACTGCGGCAGGCCGAACGAACGGGTCATCGCAGGTTCCTCCCAGATATATGCTTTCGGATACGTTCGTCGAGACGCGTCAACCGCCAGCCGCCGTCCTGATATACGGGAGCATCAGGAGTAGGATGCCGGTGTAGAGCGCCATCGCGAAGAAGAAAAACAGGGTGAAGAAGAAAAACGGCGTCTCGCGGACGATTTTCCGGAACAACTCGCCCTCGACTTCCTCCTTCTCCCGGAACTTGCGGGAAAACCGGTCGAAAATAAACAGCGTGAGCGAGCCGATGCCGATGAACCCGAACGCGAAGCCGAAGCCGGCCGAGAAAATCCAGGTGTGCTGATGGTGCGGCGCCGTCGAAAACAGCAGCCACGCGGCTATCAGGCTCACGGCGAGAAGCGTGCAGAAAATCGTCGCCGCCCAGAACAGCCATGCCCAGAGAAAGTCCTTCATGCGCCGGCCTCAGGACCTGACCTTTTCCCACGTCCCGCGGAAGCGGTCGGCCGGGTATTTCTTGCGGTTCTTCGCCATCTTCCGGTGCAGGGCATCCGAGAGGTCGATCTGGAGCACGTTCGCGAGGCTCAGCAGATACGCGAGTACGTCGGCCATCTCGTCGGCCACTTCCCCGCGCTTGGTCCGGGAAAGCTGGGCCGGGGTCGGGTGCTCCCACTGGAAGTGCTCCAGAAGCTCGGCCGCCTCGATCGCGACCGAAGCGGCCACGTTCTTCGGCGTGTGATACGGGGCCCACTCCCGCTCGCTGATGAAGCCGCGAACGAGGTCTTTCAGCGCTTCGACCGTCGTGACGCAATCGGAAAACGCCGCGTCTTCCCCGTCGGATGCGGTTCGGGACGGAGCTGGCCGCGACGTCACGATCTTCGGTGCCGCCTGCCTGCGCGGCTTGGCATCGGACGTTCGGGCGGATTTCTTTTTCGGAGCTGCGTGGGCGGGGATTCTTTTCGGCATGGCTGTGAAGGGGATGCGGCGGTCAGGGGCGCGGCATGCGTTCGACCGATGCGGACTCCGCAAGCATCGCCGCGTTGAGTCGGAGGATCTGGTGCGCGAGATCGAGGTTCACGCGGTCGAACGTGTCGGTGACCTGGTGATACGTCGGGTTGTCGTCATACTCGGATTCGATCGTCAGCATCGTCGGAATCTGCTTCTTCAGGAAGGGCACGTGGTCCGAGCCCCATGGATTCGTGCTGATCTGCGTCGAAAGCGTGGTGTAGGCGGCCGCGAGTTCGGCCATCCGCTCGGCCATCTGCCGGTTGAACGCGGCCGTCTCGAGAACAGCCGAGAGGGGCGGTTTCGCGTCGAAGCCGATCATGTCCATGTTGATGACCGCCCGCATGCCGGCGATCTCGGCCGGCGAGAGCCCGGCCACGTAAGCTTTCGAACCGAGGAGCCCCTGCTCTTCGCCCATCACGACGACGTATCGGACCGTCGCCCGACCCTTGCGACCCTGCATCAGCCGCGCCAGGGCGAGCACGCCGGCAGCGCCGGACCCGTTGTCGTCGGCGCCGGGAGCCAGCGTCGAGGCCTTCGGCGACGTGCTGTCGAGGTGACCGAGGATGACGACCTCGCCCGCGTTCGCCGGGTCGAATCCCGGTTGGACCGCTTCGATGTTCGCGCTGGGCGCCCCCGCGCTTCCGAACGCCTGCCGGCGGACCGTCAGGCCCATGCCACGCAGCGAGGCTTCGCAGTAATCGAGGGCTTTCGCGCCGCCCGCGGCGTATGTGTAGCGCGTCTGAAGGTCGGCGAGCGCTTTCAAGTCGGCGGCAAAGGCGCTTCGATCGAGCCCGTTCAGGAAGAGCGCGACCGGATCTTCCGGTGCGGGCTCGGTTCTCCCCGGCCTGCTCGGCGGGGTCAGAACGACTGTGTCTTCCGGCAGTGGGTCGAGCCGGGTGAACTCCGAAAGCCAGCGAGAAAGCCCCATCCGAGCCGTTTCGCCAGCCAGAATGACATGATAACCCTGCCTGCTCATGATCGTTCGGACGCCCGGAAAAACGCGCCCGCGAAGCGCCGGGTCTTTCGTGGACAGCAGCCAAGCTTCCTCGCCGGGCCGGAAGGGAACCGCCGTGGCTTCGGGGTGGCGGCGGACCAGGCTTTCCGCAAAACGGCCTCTGCAGACGAAGACGGTCTGTGCCCCGATCGTCGTCCAGGCGATCTGGGAACCGTCGGCCTTCTTGATGACGGATTTCGCGGTCTCGGTGGGCAACCCGATCGCCCAGCGGTTTTCGGTCTCCGCGGCATCGACGGCGGCAAAGCCCAGAAACGCGGCAACCAGAGCCCCTGCCAGGAATGCGGTCTTGCGAGAATTCATGCTTCCCTCCCTCGAGGTTCGATCGGTTCGTATGCTTCCATGATACCAGAATCCGTCTCCCGGCGAACAGTACCGGACAGGAAGGAAAATGAAAACGCTTCGGCCGTGCGGCCGAAGCGGGAAATACGCATGGAAGCCGGCGCCGCGCCGTTATTTTTTGTGAAGCTTGTCCAGCAGGGTGTGGATCTTCTTCAGAAGGGTTTTCAACCGGTCGACGATGCGCTGGACGAGAACCAGAAACTTCTGCTCGAGCGTCTGCGGGGAAGCGGGGTTTCCGATTTCATCCTTCTTGCCGCCGTTATCCGCGCCATTTTCCGGGGTGTCGCCGCCTTTCGGGGGAATCTGAGGAGAAGTGGTGGCCCTCGTATGACGGAAGATCCGGTCGTGGGCGGGGAGGAACTTTTTCGCCCGGGTGCTGTAGGTGCGAACGACGGCCGCCTCCGGGGACAGCCTGATGGTCTGGATCCAGGCTTCCTTCGGCATGATGTTGGGGACATGGATGACGGTGACGCCGTCGACCTTGTTCGACTTCGAGGAGAAATCCTTCGATCCGGGCCGGATGTGCAGGTGGCCGGCCACCCAGAGAAACACCTGGGGGTTCTGCTTCAGCAGGCCGCGAATCTTGTCGGCCGGCTGGATGTTCCCGTGAATCGGGCCCAGGTCGGTTTTCCGCTCGTAACTTCCCGTGAGCGGGGCGTGGCAGAAAATCACCGTCGGCAGCCTCGGGTTCTCCGCGAGCGTTTTCTTCAGAAATTCCATGCTCGTGTCCGACAGTTGGGCGAGAGGCTTTCCCTCGAGGGCGTCGAGCGGGAGGAAGACCAGGAGATGGCCGCCCGCTTTCACGGAATAGCGGATTCCCTTCTGGTTCAGGTGGGAACGGAACCGCTCGAGTTTTTCTCGTCTGATCTTCTTGGTCGCGCGACTCTTCTTTCCGTCCTTGTCGATCGTATCGTCATAGATATAATCGTGATTCCCGGTGACGGCGAACACAGGAACGTTGAACTCTCCGAGCTTTTTCCGGACAAGGTCGAATTCGTCGGGACTGGCGACTTTCGAATCGAGGTCGCCGGTGATGGCGACGGCGTTCATCCCCGCAAGGCCGTTGATCGCCCTGATCGCGCTCTCGAGACCGTCGAGATTGTCTTTCCGGATGTGCAGATCGCTGAGAACCCCGATCGTGTATGCATCACCCGTCTTTGGGATTGCCGCCGTCGCAGCGGGAGCCGCATCATCACCGACGTTCAGCGAGGCCCCCATTCCGGGGACTTCATTGACGCTCGTCGTGACGTCGTGTTCCTGGAGGATTTCGAGAGGGTCTTGTGCGAGACCGCCGAGGGGAAATACAAGGCTGATTGTCAGGACGATGATGATGGCCGGCCAGATCCGATGCGTTTTCATGGCTTCCTCCTCTGCTCTGCGTTCTTGCAATATTACCGGAATTTCCGGGAAGAGTTACATCGCCGCGATTCCGGGCAAAAAAAACTCCCGGGCGGAGCCCGGGAGAGAAACGCGGTTTCGTTGATCAGGAGGAGAATATGAGGAAGGAGGGGTTCAGGGAATCACTCGCTGCGGATGGTTTCGACCTCGTGGCCTGCGCTCAGCCAGCCCTGGATGCCCTCGGGATACTCGATGAGGTTCTTGTATCCGAGAGACTTCAGGTGCTCGAACAGCTTGCCGCTGGCTGGGCATTTGAGATTGGAGCAGTATGTCACAATCAGCGCCTCCTTCTCGGGAAGCATCCTGAGAATGGTGCTGACCTTGCTTTCGGCGTTCAGCGACTTCGCGCCGGGGATCCTGCGGCCGTCGTCGTATTTGCCGCTGCGGGCGTCAAGGATGTGAAGGGGGACGCCGGAGGACAGCAGCGCCTTCAGGCCCTCGGTGGTGATGATCGAACCGCTCGTCGCGTGCGGTTTCACCTCGACGGTCTTGGAAGGTTCGACGGCGCAGACGCCGCCGGGACAGTCGGAACTTTTCGCGGTGGGGGAGGGCGAGGATACGCAGCGTGCGCAGCACGTGCAATCGCCGCACGATCCCGATCCTGCGTTCGCGATGGGGATGACGAACAGGGCGACGGTGAAGATGATGAGCGATACGATAAGTGCTCTCATCGGGTTGCCTCCTCGGATGAACTGAAGTATTAGATGTATATATAAATGTTAATCAACACAACAAATATTAGCTTCATCTAACCTAGTTTGAATATACGTGAAAATCGCCGGTTTGGCAAATAGTATTTTTTTCACAACCGGAATGAGGTATCGTATCGGTGATGCCGCCGGCGTCCGAATCTGGGCCTTACGTGGAGAGTCTTATGCCGAATCTGCTCGTGTGCGGGTTGACGAATCTCGAAATGACCGTCCGGGTGGATGGGTTCCCCATCGGGTATGTTCCGGTGCGTTACGTCGAAAACGGCGTTCGCGCCACGTGTTCCGGGGTCGGCTTCAACGTCGCGAGAGCCCTGCACGTGCTCGGAAACGGCGTCCGGTTTCTCTCGATCCTCGGTGACGATCCCGCCGGCCGCATCTGTCGGGAGGAAATCCGCGCCGCCGGCATCGACGACGTCGATATCATCTCCAGCGACGGAGGAACCGCGCATTCGACGATCCTCGTCGATGGCGTGGGCAGGCGGCAGATCAACCTCGACCTCCGGAAGATGCAGGAGCAGACGTTTCCCGTCGATCGATTCGCTGCCGCCGTGCGGGACGCCGGGATCGCGGTTTTGTGCAACATCAACTTTGCGCGGCCGCTGTTGTGCGAGGCGAAAAAGCTCGGGAAGATGATCGCGGCGGATCTTCATGCGCTGGGCTCGCTCGAAGACGAGTACAACCGCGACTGGCTCGAAAAGGCGGACATCCTGTTCATGAGCCACGAAGGGCTTTCCTGCCCGCCCGAGGCGTTCGCGCCGGAGCTCCTCGGACGGTTCCCCGCGCGCTTCCTCGTGATCGGTCTCGGAAGCGAGGGCGCTCTTCTCGCCGAGCGCGGTCGGCCCCCGAAACGCGTCCCGGCCGTCACGCCGCGTCCCGTCGTCAACACGATCGGAGCTGGCGACGCCCTCTTCGCGGCGTTTCTCGACGGATGGCTGCGATACGGTGACGCCTCCGCCGCCCTGGCTCGCGCCGTGTATTACGCGGGCTGGAAGATCGGCGAGAGCGGCGGGGCCGCCGGGTTGATGACCGCCGCCGAACTCGATTCCCTCTACGGACGCCCCTGACGGGGGCATGCGCATCCTGCCGGCTGCGAAACCGGGCGGAGCGAGATCCACCGCTCCCACTGCCTCCTGGGAGGCTTTTGACAGGATCCATCCGGAAGTGTACCATTGATTGTCGGTCTAACTTCTGAGACAATATATGAAAATATAGTATTGTGTGTGATCGAGGTGAGGATGATGAAAGAGCACATCGGAGAGGCGTTCCAGTGCGAGACGAAGTATCGCAGAGAGGCCATGCGCGGTGCGCCGGAATTTTCGAAGATGCCGGCCCCCTTCAAGGAATATCCTGACAAGCCCGTCGTCGCCTTGCCCGAACCCGGCGGCGTCAGACCCTGTTCGCTGAAACAGGCATTTCAGAAACGGCGCAGCGTGCGCGCATACGCGCCGAAGCCGATCACGATCGCCCAGCTTTCCTTCCTGCTTTGGGCGTCGGGCGGGGCGCGTGGCCGCGAATCGGGACTCCTGCGTCGCACGGTGCCGTCGGCGGGCGGGCTGTACCCGATCGAGACCTACGTGGTCGTCAACGCGGTCGACGGTCTCGAAACCGGCGTGTACCACTACTCGGTTCGCACCCATTCCCTCGAGCGGCTTGCCGATGGGCGGTTCGGGGATGCCCTCGCCCATGCCGCCCTCGAGCAGAACCAGTGCCGAGAGGCCCCCGTCGTGTTCGTCTGGTCGGCCGTCTTCGGGAGAACCGTCTGGAAATACGGCCAGCGCAGTTACCGCTACGTCTATCTCGACGCGGGGCACGTCGCCCACGCCCTCGCGGTCGCGGCGACCTCGCTCGGCCTCGGCACCTGCCAGATGGCCGCCCTCTTCGACGACGAGGTGAACGCCCTGCTCGGTCTCGACGGGAACCTCGAGAGCGTCGTCTATATGTCGTCCGTCGGCCGCCCGACCTGATCAGGAGGTCGCCGGGTTTCCCGGGGTGTCGTAGCCGGTTCCGCCATTCGTGGAAAACTCCGCCCGCCACTTTTTCTCGAGCTCTCGCACGGCCTCGGCCCGTTCGGCCGGGGCGAGGCCGGCAGGATCGATCGTTTCGAGCACCTCGAACGTGAAGGCCGCCATGCCGCAACGTTCCAGGTCGACTTTCAGCCGTGCATCGTGATGGCTGAAAAACTCGATCTTGTGCTGGTAGCTGTTGGCGGTGCCGCCCAGGTTCATGCTCGATCCGAGCAGGCATCTGCCGGTGACGGTATTCGTGATCCGGTAGATTCCCATGGCCGGAACCGCTTCTTTCGCGACTTTCTTCAGTTCCTTGCGTTTTTGAGCGTCCATGATGTCCTCTTTCATGCCATTTTGACCCAGTAGGCGCTCCCGTCGGCAACGCGGTCGAGAAAGCCGTACTCGATGAGATTCCTGCGCAGCATCGCGCAGTCGGGATGAAACCGCTTGAGGATCTCGTTGACCTGTTGTTCCGTATATCTGACTTCAGGGTCGAAAAACGCGACGAGATGCCTGAGGATCGCGACTCGCCGTTTTTCTTTGACAGGAAGGTTTCGGAGAGGCCCTTCGGGCCCTTGCGGAAAATACTCCCTGAGAATATCCGCGTTCTCCTGTTCGGTGATGGCGAACCGCTCGTCGACCTGGCGGGCCGTCCGTGGAATCGTGATGAAGTCGCCGTGCGACCGGTTCTTTTCCTGCAGAAGCTCCATCAGGGCGAGAAATATTTTCGCCTGCTTCTGCCTCTCGCGTAGCTGAAAACGATGGTTCCGGATCGTCGACGTGCTTGTGCCCAATGCCTTTGCCGTATCTGCGTCGCTTCTGCCCGCATGAAAGGATTCCAGGAGGTTCTTCTGATGATCGGTCAATCCGGTCAGCTTCTTTTCGAGCGGCAGCAGAAATGCGAACACCGAGCCGTGACCGTCGACGATATGCCGTTCGACAGCCTTGCGCGACTCATACAGCGTCCCGTTCATGGGATGGATGATACCGCAGGCAAAGCGCTTTCCGCAGATCAGGCAGGTGTATGCTTCATCCGTCTCCCGGTAGACGTATCCCTGTTTGATCTCCGTGAGCGAGGCGTTCCAGAATAGTTCGTTGATATTGCTCATGCGACAACTCCGATGAATGTTTATTTATAATATAAACATAATAAGCAATAATCTAGTAAAATGCAAGGGTGTTCGTTCGGCGCTCTCATCGGCGATGTTCTTGGAGTCGCTGCAGACCTTCTCTGGCGTATGAAGGGGAACCATGATATCCTTGAAATGTCTGCTGACAATGAATCCCAGATTTGTGAGGGGCGTGTGAGACGATCTCCAGGTTTCGGTCGGCTGAACGGCGGGGAACGCCGGGCGTTTACCTTGCCCGAGATTCTCATCACGATTCTCCTGCTGTCGATCCTGTTTTCGCTGGGCATCGTCTTCTCGATGGGCATGCGGCAGACCCGCAAAGTGAAGGATTACGAAACCGCGATCGGGCTCGCTCAGCAGGCGATCGACGGCCTCCGGGCGGTTCCCTTCGGCACGCTTGACGACGAGGATGCCGGTGAATTCAGCGCCGAGACCGACTTCAACACCTCCGGGGCCCCGGGCGGGGTTGCAGATCTGTACGAGCCCGTGTTCAAGGCCGGCGGCAGCACCTACGAGCGGAAGGTCGAAGTGACGGGCGTCCCCTCTCCGGGCGGCCCCCTCGGCACGCCGCTCAAGATCAAGTTTGTCAAGGTGACCGTCAAGTGGAAGACGCCGGAGGGCGAGGAGCCCGATCCGTATGTTATATCTACAGCTATATCCGATCTGAACTGAGGCGACCGTGAGCGCAGCCGGAACACCGCAGGCGATGAGAACCGCGAAGGCCTTCACCTTCGTGGAGTTGTTGATCGTTCTGTTCCTCGTCTCCCTGATTCTCTTCGCCTCGTACAAGGTGTTTTTCCAGCAGACCCGCATGGTCCGCCAGTCGCTCGAGGAGATCAAGGTGAACGACGATTTCCGGAAAATCCTGGCCTTCATGGGAAACGATGTGCGCGAGTCGACCCGTATCGACGAACCCGCGCCGATCCGCCTCGAGGATGCCCGGACGCTCGCCACCAAGGCCGGCCTCCTGATGCGCATCGCCAAGGAAGAACAGGACCCGACGCTCGATCGCGAAGACAGCCTCGGTCAGATCGCCGTAAGACGCACGATCGTCTACGAGCTCGAGGACAACCCCAACCCCCTCGAGCCCTCGGTTCCCAGATTCCGACTCGTGCGTATCGAGTCCATCGATGAACATGGGCGGTCCGGCGAATCGACCCAACGGCACGTTATCTGCGACGACGTCCGCGACCTGGTCGTCTTCCGGACCATCAGGAAACCCCTCCCGCCCCACAACGTCGACGCCCTCGGCGACCGGCTCGTCCAGCCGCAGTCGGCATCGGTCCAGGGCACGGGAAACGACGTGGTGCACCTGCGCGTCACTCTCGAGCGGACGCGTATGGGCGGCGAGCGCGGCGAGGTGTTTCGGTTCCCGATGCAGACCTGCTTCTACAAACGGGGCAAGGAAATCTGGAGGCACCCGTGAACCTCAGAACGCGTGCCGGGTCCGGCCTCCTGATCGTTGCCATCCTGATTCTGCTGATGGCGTTGTTCTTCGTCACGATTGGGCGCCTCCGCTCGGGCGCCGAGACGCTCCGGTCGAAGTCGGCGCGCGACTACGTCGCGACCACGATCGCCGAGGCGGGGCTCAACTGCGTCATCGCCGAGCTCAATTATAATAGAACGTATTATACTCATTGGTATTACGACGGAAAGCTGAAGGACCTGGAGAAGGGCTGGAAGTCGCCCGTCAAAAGCCGGGCGAGCGGCATCGGCGAAGTCGGCGAAATCGATCTCGACGGGATCTCCGCCGGCGTCTACACGGGGCGGACCCCGCTCGGCGAGTTCAAGCTGAAGTGCGCCCCGTTCCGCGGCTCGAAGGGCTTCAGGGACACCGACACGCTCGAGGAACAGAATATCTACGTCCAGTACGACGTGGTCGCCCGGGCCGGGGCCGACGCCAAGGCCGAAAACAACTCATACCGCCGCATCACCGGGCTCATCGAGCGCCGGTTCCCGACCGCCGAACATATCCTGTTCGACGGCGAGATGCTCGACACGGCATACGGCCCCTACGTCGACAGGCCGAACGAGCTGCGCCGCGGCAGGGTGTACGGCTACCAGTGGATCGTGCTGAACACGACGGGGGGCGCCGATCGCGGAAGCGTTCTGACCGAGATGGAGAAGATCGAGACGCCGGGCATGATCCGCTCGATCGTGCCGACCGAGGTGACCTTCGTCGACAAGAAGAAGACGACGATCGATCGCACGAACGACTCGATGGCGTTCTCGAAGTTCAAGCCCTGGGACGGCTACGTGCTCGACGGGGCTCACGGGGCGCACCCGATCAAGTTGACGCACCTGCAGATGGAGCGCATCAAAAATGAGGCGGCCGAGCTCAAGAGCGGCGGCCTGGTCGTCGACGAGAAGACCTTCCCGCTCAGCACCTGGAAAAACCCCTATGACAAAAAGTCGAACTACTACGAGATGGATTTTGGCGGCTACAACGTCGGCGTGATCGCCTCCGGCACGGACAGCTCCCAGGCGCCGCCGCCCAAGGGGTGCGACGACCCGGGGCCGCTCTCGAAAATGCGCGGCAGGAAATACATCATCTATTCGAAGGTGCCGCTGCGCATTTGGGGTTGCCCCGACAGGCCTGTGACGATCTGCTGCGAGAAAGACGTCGTGATCGCCGGTGATTTCAACCAGAACCCGGCCACGCCGCAGGATTACCCCGATTTGTATTATCAAGACTATAAAACGAAGCTGATGAACGGAAAGACCCCGTCGGGAGGCGATAATCACAAGGTCAACGCCCTGGTCATGTCGCGGGAACGCGTGCTGATCGATACGTCGAGGCCGACGCTGTTCGCCAGGAACGAGGCGGCGGCCGCCCTCCGGCTCGCGATCGGCCTCGCGCTCCATCCCGTGAACGCCGAGCAGGAGAAACTGCTGCGGGAAAACTTCTGCCCCGCCGACGGGAAGCCCAAAAGCATCATCGGGGAAGGGATCCCGGACCCCAACACCGGCGTCCCGATTCCCTTCTTCGCGGCGATCGCCTGGCTTTGCCAGAACACCAGCGCCGACCCGTTCGGGCCCCTTGCCGCGCCCCAGATGGAGGACCTGATCGCCCTGTTCACGCCCTCCGGCAGCGACGACGGAAAACCGCACTTCGGCATCCGTGACGAGGTCGAGCGGAAAAAGCTGATCACGAAGATCGTCGAAGACTGCCGCGACGACGGCCTGATCGACCCCTCCGAGATCCGGGACATCGTCGACCAGGCGATGCTCCAGGCCATGAAAGAAGAGTTCGCGAAGCCGTCCGCGGACTGCGGGGTCATGTCGATGCTGGCGTTTTTGTTCGACGAGGCGAAGAAAAGCCCGACCGACGGCCTGTGGCCGCCGGAGATCACGATCAACGCGATGCTGGTCAGTTCGACCCGGCGGGCCTCGAAATGGCGCGTCGGCATGGCGCTCCCGAAGGTGTTCGACGAGATCGGCAACGCGCCCGGCGGCGAGAGCGACGGGATCGTGCAGTATCTGAAAAAGCCTCGCTTCCTCATCCAGCGCGTCTACGGCTCGGAAATCCGGCTCGCGAGCACCGAGCCCCGCTACTTCATCGACGGAAAATACACGGGCGACGCCGTTCTCCGCCGCCGCCTGTGGGATACGAGCCTGTATTCGGCCGATTACCGCACCGAAGAGATGCCCGAAGCCTTCAACCTGCTGACCTATTCCGAATCGACGATCTCGAAAGACGCCTTCGACTCGTTCTGACGTTACGCCCCTTGTTCAGGGGGCCATTCGACCGGTCAGTGCCGAAAAAGCGAGAAGATACAGCGTCAGAACGCAGGCGGCGCGAATCATCTGGACGGCGCATCCCGCCTGGGTATCATCAGATTGTCTCCCGGTCATCGAGCTCATGCTGAGCAGCGCGCTGAACCAGGTGCAATACGAGATGCTATAGATTCCAAGTGCTCCCAGGGAAATGACGAGAAGATCCGTCACGGCACGGTTGCCTCTCGGTCCCATGGGGCGTACGTATTCCGGATGAAGAACGCAGGCCAGAACGACGGCAGCCAGTGGAAGAGCGAGGATGATCCAGAACGGATCGATGCGGGGCGGCGGAGGATCGTGCGATAACTCCGGGCTTTTCCGATCGCTCATCACTGCAGGGTGAACAGCCAGCCGTGTTGCGCGGTGATGCCGGTGCGCTTGTCGCGCAGGTAAACGTCGATGAACCGGTGGCCCGGCTTGAGGGCGCCCTTCGGCCGGGCATGCACGGTCCGCGTTGCCGGATCGAACCGGAACTCGAGGCTGCCGTCCGTGGCTTTCACGTTCAGGACGTGGGTTTCGGGCGAGTAGTCGGCGAGAGCCGGCAGCCGGCAGCTGACCGTCGCGAGGGCGGAGAGCACCTCGCCCGGCCGCGGCTGCTGGTCGGTCACCTCGATTGAGGCCATGCCGAGCCGGATCAGGAACTTTTCCCGGGTATCGCTGCGATACACCACCTGGCGCTTGACGCGGAACGGGTCGAGGCCGGCGTAATTTGCGCCGCCGTCGACGGTCATCGCGCCGGCATACCCGGCGTCGCGCGCGACCTGCTCAGCCTGTTCGGTGTAGATGCCGTAGGGCCAGACCATGAATTTCACGGGGAGGCCGAGCTGTTTCTCGAGCAGGGTGCGGGAACCCTTGATCTCGAGTTCGAGCATCTTCGCATACGCCGGCGTGCCGTGTCCGGTCGCGAGGTTCGCGTGGCTCATCGAGTGCGACTCGATCGACCAGCCCGCGGAGGCCAGTTCGCGGAGCTGGTCCCAGGACATCGCGTTGCCGGCCCCGATGAACCGCGGGTAGATGCAGGCGATGCCGGTGAAGCCCATTTCCTTCATGATCGGGAAGGCGTAATCATAGACCGAGGCATACCCGTCATCGAAGGAAAGCACGATCGAACGCTTCGCCGGAACCGTGCCTGAGGCGAGAATGGCCAGCAGTTCGGCCGACGAGAGGCTTTGATAGCCCTGGGCCTTCAGGATGCCGAGTTGTTCGCGGAACGCCTCCGGGGTCAGTTCGAACTGTCCGTTCGCGCCAGGCCTGACCTGATGGTAGCAGAGGGCCGGAATCGAGAGGCCTTCGGCCGTCGGGGCGACCGTCGCCAGAAGAACAATCAAGGCGATCCGGCACATCGTGAGAAAGGGGCGAAAGCGAGTGAACATGTTGCACATGAACCGATCCATCCGTTCGTTCAGATATTCATGTATACCATGGATTATGACGGGCAAAAAAAAAGCTGCATTTGCATGCAGCTCAATCAAGGAAAGGAATGATTGAAGACAACTGACGAAAGATCGTTCAGTGCTCACATATATAGAAAGCAAGCCTTGTGCCATGTGTTTTTTGGGGAAAAGTGCCAAAAATGTGGTCATTGGCGGCCTGTTGCAGGGGATGATGCAAAAAAAATCAACACTCCTGCGTCGGTGGTGTGCAAATCCTGCTCAGCGCGGGAAGCCCGGCCGAGGAAGAAAACACCCCGGTGCATACCACACCGGGGTGTTTTCACCACAATACGGGTTTGATTCCGGGCGATCATGCCGGAAGAGATCAGGCCTCCGCGTGGGGCATCACGAAATCGTCAGGCAACTGGATGGTGGAAACGGCGTGCTTATAGATCAACTGCCGCTTGCCTTCGGCTTCGAGCAGGATAACGAACGTATCGAAATCGAGAACCGTTCCTTGAATCTGGAAGCCCTTCATCAGGAAGATTTTGACGGGTTCAGCGCGCTTCTTCAGTACCTGGAGAATGGTGTCCTGGATGTTGATGGCCGGCATGCGGGTTCCTCCTGATGCCTTCGATTATGGATTACGGCCGGTCGGGGCCGGGTGCACGCTGCACCCGATCGAGCCGTCCGCGTTCAGCGTATACTTCCCGCCGGCTGGGCAGGAACTCATATTGTATATCATCAGAATCTTATTTATCAACCCCTCTTTCTGAAAGCCGGGTTTCACCTGGGACGTGATCATCGAGATGATGCCCTCGAGACGCTCCCGGGTGTAGAGGCATCGCTCGGGACCGCCGGCGAGCATCGGGAACAGACCACTCGCCGGATGTTTCGTGCAGAGCAGCATGCCGGACGGTCCATCGATGGTCACCGTTCCGCCGTCGGGGCAGATCTTCGCGAGGTCCGCAGGCGTGCGGCCGAAGAAAAACCTGCGAGCGAAACATTTCAAAGCCTGGAAGCGCGGCTGAAGGAACCACACGAGGGGCTTGTACGATTCGATCAGGTCGCGGACCCGGGGAATGAGCCTGCCGAACGTGGCTTCCATCTCGACGCAGCCGTCGTTGGCGCTGACCCTGACCTCGACGGGAATACTCCATTCGAGCATCTTCCGCTTGAACTCGAACAACTGGTCCGCGATTTCCTTCATCTGCTTCTGCTGCACCGGCCCCGAGGGGAGCTGCTGCAGCACCTCGGTGACGTTGTCGCCTTCGAGCCGATGACGGGCATACAGCGCCAGAAAGGGGCGAATCGGATTCTTCACCCATGCCCGGAGGAAAAGCGGGATTTCAGCTTCCCAGAGGCGCCAGTCGATGAAGATTCCCGACAGGGCATCCGCCTTGTAGGGGAACATGCCCAGGAGCAGAGGAAGTTCTTTCTCGGAAGGTTCGCTCCCCGTTCCGAGCAGCAGGGCGTTTCCCGCGTGAATCAGCCAGAGCGGCCTGTGGAGCAGGTTGGTGCGGAGAGCCGGGAAGCCCGCGATCGATACCGTTTCCGATGAAATGCGGCACCCGATGAGGGAGAGATGGTGGCCGGCGGCGATGAGGGCCTTGCGATCCTTCAGGCCGGGATACTCGATCATCAGGATGGAATTTGCTCCGGGTTTTCTCAGTCGTTTGACGAACAGGGAAATAGACAGCTTGCCGAACTCGGGAAAGGCGAGAAGCTTGTCGGCAGCGAGCGATGTGGCGGCCGGGCCGACATTCAGGGCGAGCGGAACAGGAGCAACGTCGGGAAATACGGGCTCGAGGCCGCCGTCCGCTCCCTCGGCGACCGCCGTTTCCGAGGCTTCCGCCCCTTCGACGCCGGGTTCCATGCTGTCGAGGTCATCCGGCTCCTGGAAGATGATGTTCTCTTCGGAGGAACTATCTTCACCAGTTGCCTGGGGGAGGCTCTCGGTGGGCGTGGCCGTCACGGCTTCGGTCGCGGTCGCGAGTTCGATCGTGTAGTAGTCGAACAGGGGCTTCGACAGGTCGACGTTTCCGCGCTTGAGGCGCTCGCAGAGGCGCGTCATCTCGATGGCCCGGTCGAACATTCCCTCTTCCTGGAAGATGCGGACGAGCTGGAGGAGGATGCGGTTCAGGTGCACCGGCGACGCCTTGGCGCCGAACTGGCCGTGATACTCGGCCACGGCGCGGTACTGCGCGCGCAGGACGATCGCGAGATACAGGTCGCGCTGCATGTTTTCGAGGTAGGGATCGGCCTTGATCGCCTGCCGGAAATACTCGATCGCTATCTCGAACTGGGCCATCTGGAGATGGACCTTGCCGAGGTGCATCAGGATCTCGCCGACGTCGGGCGCCAGGGCGGCGGCCCTCTGAAGCAGCCGGAGGCCTTCGCTGGCATTTCCCTGCTTGAACAGCGCCCATCCGTAGGTGTCGAGATACGAAGCGTTGTTGGGCTCGATCTTGACGGCGCGGGCGGCCATTTTCTCCGCCTTGTCGAGGTCGCGGTCGAGTTCGGTCAAAAGATAGGCATAGTTATTCAACGCTTCGGCCGAGGTCGGCCGAAGAGCGATCGCCTTCTCGTAGATCGGAATCGCCTTCTCATACTGCTTCGAGACGTAATACACCGTGCCGAGGTGGTAATGCGGCTCATACGTGTCGGGTGACATCGCGACGGCCTTCTCGAGCTCCTGGATCGCCTTTTCCGTCTGGCTGTTCTTGAAAGCGGCCCAGCCAAGGCTGTCGCGGAATCCCGGGTTGTCGGGCATCTGGTCGACGGCTCGCTGGACCAGCGACTGGGCGAGTTCCCGGTGGACGCCGTATTCCGCGTACAGGAAGCCCAGATTGTTCAGGGCGTGCGGATTGTTCGGCGAGAGGGTGAGAATTTTCTTGTACACCGCCTCCTGGAGCCAGAACGGCTCGTCCTTCGCCTGGCTCTTGTAGCCCTCGTGGAGCCCCATGTAGATGCCCAAAAGGGTGTTCTGGAGCTTGGGGTTGCCGGGCGCGAGCGACGAGGCCTTCTCGAACGAGGCGATCGCAAGGAACAGCGACGGCTCCTCGCTTCCCAACAGGCGGAAGGCCTGGCCAAGAACGTAGTAATAGTGCGGGTCGGATGGGGCGAGGGCGGCGGCGCGCTTGAGGTCCTCGAAGGGTTTCATTGGCCCGAAGTAGTTGTTGGGCCGGGTTCGGAGCAACTGGAACAGAATGCCTTTGATCAGGTGATACTCGGGGGTGCGCTCGAACGGCTCTTCCGCTTTCAGGAGGAGTTCTTCGAACGCATGGTCGCGGGCGTTCTTCGGGTCGGGTTCCTTGTCGGCAGCGGTCAGGAGGCCTTTGAGGAAGAGATACCGGAGGCCCTCCTCCTTGTTCTCGTCGCTGAATTTTTCGGTGGCGATCTGCTTGAGAACAAGCTTTTCGAGCTCGGCCGTGCGCGGAGTGTCCGACATCTTCATCAGCGTCACCCACTGGGCCATGGCGTGAAGCTGGGCGAGGGGGTTCTTCTGATGTTCCGAGAGATACTTCTTGAGCAGCGAAAGATTGAAATCCGGTGCCTTCGTCTTTTCGAGGCGGATCTCCTCGAGGTTGAACAGAGGAAGGCCGAAATCGATATCCGATGCCCGCGCCGTGAAGCCGGCGAAGAGAAGGGCGAACAGCAGCAGCGCCAGGACGGGGCGGAGCAGCCGGCGGTGCGGGTGGAGCGTGCGGGAAGCGGGGGTAGGTGTACGGAAAGCGGACATCATGTTTCGGCCTCCGGGGCGTTATCTGGATGGCATTATAGGGCGGAACCACGCTTGAGAGCAAATCAGGCGCGGAGCGACTCGACCTCGTCGGCCCAGCGGCCCAGCGGTTCGGTCAGGCGGCGGTGAAGCTCGTTCGAGAACTCCCGTTCGACCGCGTCCGTCAGGTCGTCAAGGGTGCCCGCCTGGCGCGCGAGCCAGAAGCCCGCCTGGAGATGGCAGACGAGCCAGAACAGCAGGCCCCCGCCGATGAACATGCCGGCGGCCGGGTCGTGGGCCGTCAGGAGGGCCGTCAGAAAATACCTGACCAGCAGAAGGATGATTGTGAGCGGAAGCGCGTTGAGCAGCAGCGTCGCGATGCGGCCGGGCCGAGGCTCGTCGAGGAACCGGCGCACGCTGTCGGCGAGCTGCTCCGTTGTGATTCGGCGCGCGGGAGATGCGTCGATGCGCGCAGCGGCCGGCCGTGGATCGAGACCGGCGCGATCGAGCGTTTCGACGACCTGCCGCCGGCCGCTCGCCAGGAGTTCATCGGCCGTCGCCCCGGCAACGGTGGCCAGATGCTTGGCCAGCGGCGTGACGGGGTCGCCGAACGGCGATGCGACGATGCTCTGGAATCGCATCGCCAGCATGGAGACCGCGAGCGAGGCCCGCACGTAGGCCCCGAACGGTCCGCCGAGCCGCCCGGCGGCGGCCGACTCGCGGCGCCGCGCAAGCTCGGGTGCAAGGTTGCCCACGGCGGCGCGTGCCGCTTCCCGCAGTTTCTCGCGGCTTTCCCGGAGAAACGTGTCCTTCCAGCTTCGCAGACTGGAAGCGGCCTGCCGTGCCGAAGCCAGATTGCACGCCGTTTCGATCCGGGCGATGGTTTCCAATGCGCGCCCGGCTTGATTCTCGGCGCTGATGCGTTTGGCAACCGTTGCATCGAGCCTTTTGCGGAGATACTCCTCGAGCTTGGGGAAGTCCCAGCGGGGGCCGACTCCCTGGCCGGTCTTCGCGAACAGTGCGTATCTCGCCGAGATGCGGAAGACGGGAAGTTCTTCGTCGAGAGGCGTTTTGAGCGCCAGGGCGCCGATTTTCGTGCGAAGGTCCGCGACGATGGTGTCCAGCTCGTTCTGCGTCTTCATGCCCTCGTCGAGCCGGTTCAGGACGATGACGGCGCGCCTGAAGCCCATCGACTCGGTGAGGACCGTGAAGAGAGCTTCCGAGTCGTATTTCTGGGCGGTGACGACGACCAGGACGAGGTCGGCGAGTTCGAGGAGCCTGGCGAACGTGGTCCTGTTCGCTTCCTTGATGCCGTCGAGGTCGGGGGTGTCGACGAGAATCAGGTGCGCGAGTTCTTCGCGCTCATGCGTGACGATCAGTTCGTCGGGCGGCAGAACCCCGTGCAGAAGGGATTTCGCCGTTGCGAGACGGTTTTTGTGCACATACAGGGCGGCTTGTTCGGTGGAACAGGCTTTCGCCGAGGTTTCGCAGATATTCCCGCCGGCGAGGGCGTTGATCAGCGTCGTCTTGCCGACGTTGGTGCCGCCCGCGATGACCGCCAGCAGACAGTCGCAGACGCTTTTCTCGCGTTTCTCGAGAATGCCGATCTGCCGCTCCGCCTCCGCCTCGTCGGCCGGAAGAGGGCGGCCCCAGAGCGCCTTCGACGCCGCGATCAGCGCTCGAAGGTCCTGGGCGGCATGGGGCGTAGGTGCGGGAAGCGTCGTGTGCATACATCGACGAGCATACCCCACGTTTCCTCTCCGTGCAATTCTCCGGCTGACCGTGCTATGATCGCCGCATCGGTCGCCCCGATGCTCGAGGATCCGGGGTTGCTCCGGTTTTCACATGAACGCTCAGGACGTCATTTCATGACCGGTCAAATTCTTTCACAGTCTCCGCTGTTGGAGGCCTGTGTGGCGTTTCTGATCTTTTTTCTCCTTTCTTCCGCCTCCTATGGCACGGCCGCCTGGCTGCTTCCAGCCGGCTCGACGGCCCGCCGCTGGTCGGCGACGATCGTCATCGGACACGCCGTTCAACTCGGCATCTTCCGCATCCTGGCGCACGTCTCGGCATTCCGGCCGATTCCTGCGCTTGCCGCCGTCGCTCTGTTCGCGGGAGTGACGGCGCTGGTCCGGATGGTGCGCCCCCGATCCGGATTCTCGCTGCGAATGCACCTGCAGGATGATCTGCAAAACCTCAGGAACCGCGTCGGACAGGCCCTCGCATGCCCGGCACGGCGTCTCGTTCAGGCTCTTGCCGCCGCCGCCGCCGTTGCGTTCATCCGGGCCGTCATCAACCTTCCCGTCGTCACCGACTCGCTTACATATCATATGATATTTGCAGGTGGTTTCGTCCGCAGCGGAGGCTGGTTCGACATCGACATGCCCGGAACATGGGGGGTAAAATACCGCTTCTATCCGACAGGAGGAGAGATTCTTACAGCGTGGCTCATGCTCCCGTTCCACGGTGATCTGCTGGCTGGCCTGACGTGCTTCCCATCCTGGATCCTGACGATGACCGCGCTGTATGAACTTGGCCGCAATCTCGGCCTGCCGCCGCGTCGGGCCGTCATTCCAGCCTGTCTGGTTGGCTTCATGCCCGCCGTGTTCGCCTTCGTCGCCACCACCTATGTCGATATTCCTCTTCTCGGCCTGCTCCTCGCCGGCACGCTGTTTTTTCTGCAAGCCTGGCAGACGGGGGGGCGTGGGGCCCATGTGTTGTGCGGAACGGCCATGGGTGCTGCGCTGTCCGTGAAAATTTTCGCTCTTGGCGGTGCGATCGGCGCCCTTGCGATGCTTTCAGGACGGTCGCTTCTTTCGCGGCGCATCATGCCGGCGCTTCTGGTCGCCAGTACGACGGCTGTTACGGGACTCCCGCATTATATCGACCTGTATATTCGATTCGGCTCGCCGACCTGGCCGCTTCCCCTCGGGTTGCCCGGCATTCCGCTCTTTGCCGGAAGCCGCGCGTTTGCCGAGATGCTTGCGTATCTGGCGGTCGTCGCCGACCGCCAGATTTCGGGCGGTTCTCTACCATACGAGATCGGCTGGCTCGCCAGATGGTTTTTCGGATTCGGCCCTGTGTCAATCGGGCCGATCGCCCTCGTCTGCGCATTTCTTGCGCCGATCGGTCTTTGGAGGGTTTGGAACTGTTGGAGCAGGGGATTTGCCGCGTTCACGGGCCTGATGCTCGCGGCTTCGTCAGCCGGTCTTGCCGGTGCCGGAATGTGGAAGTTTCATGTCATCTTTGCGAGTGTGAACGCTCGCCTGAACGTCTATCCGTCTGCGCTTCTCATACTCCTGGGTGTGATCGCTCTCGAACGCTGGGCTGATGACGCTCGATCACGTGGGCTGACGGCGATTGCCGTTCTGGGAATTCTCGGCTTGCTTGTCACGTTCCCCGTCACCTGGTCGACGGGGTATTTCGGACTCGATATATTCCTGCTGGCAATGCCTGTCTGCATGGCTTGTTTCCCGGTCGTTCCCGCCCCTCCGATGATTGCGGTCGATCGTACATCTCTGATTGCTGCCGTATTGGCGGTCACCTTCGGTCTTGCGATCCTTTCGCCGCTGAAGGAAAAGCTTCGCCCGGTGCAGTTGATGAACGCGTTCGAAGCGCATGAGATGGATCGGACAATTTCTTCGGCGTGGGTTTTCTGCGATGATCCTGCGAAACCACGTCGGATCGCTTTCTCGACAGGCTGGGATGGCATGCTCGGCTATAAATGGTATTCCGCATTTCTCATGGGGCGCAATCTCCAGAACCATCTCACCTATGTGCCGATTACAAGAGACGGCGGAATCATAGAATATAATGATGCAGATAAAATACTGAAGGAAGCTGATTTCGGTGCGTGGCGCCGGCGACTTGTGGAACAGAAGATCGATACCGTCGTTCTTTTTCCCCCATACCCGCCCGAGCATGCCTGGGTGGTTGCCCACCCCGACCTGTTCGTGCCGGAGGGCCCGGCTTCCCCGACGATGGTATTTCGCGTGGTGAATATGGAGAAGGATTGGAAATGATGGGAAAGGCGAGATATGTTCGAGGATTTTCTCCGTCCCGGCGGGGCCTGGCCGTGCAGATGGCGGTGTTTTTCCTGCTGACGGGCGTTTTCGGCGGCGCCATGGTCGGATATTTCGTGGCGCGGGACCACGCCGCTCTCTCCTGGCCGTCGGCGCCGGGAACGATCGTTAAAAGCTGGGTCGGCGAGCGGAGCGAGTGGAAGGATGATCACACCTATCAGCTGTATTCCCCGCATGTGCGATATGTCTACCGCGTCGGCACCGCCTCGCAACCGTACGAGGGTGAAGAAATATCCAGCCTGCAGACCTCTTCCGGAGACAGAAAATGGGCCGAGTCCGTCGTGGCGAGCTATGCCGTCGGAACCCGTGTCACGGTGTATTACAACCCGGACCGCCCGCAGGAAGCCCTTCTCGAACGCGGAATTCACACCTGGTTCATCCTGCTGTTCGTGGGGGTGGCCCTGCTCTTCCTCGGTCTGGGGATCGGAATGATCCGCTTCCGCGCCGCCATCGACGGCGCTTCGAGATGAGCCTCGCGCGTGGAACGTCTGCCCCACGTGCGAATGTGCGGATGGAATGTGGAAAAGTGAAGGCAGATAAGCGGTATAATATATAATGAGTGATATAATAAATTCGATTCTTGCGCTCCTGCTGTTTGGCTTACTCGGATATGCGGCATACGGCTCGGCCGCGTGGCTCCTCCCGCGCGGCTCCACAGCCCGGCGCTGGGTCGGGGCGGTCGTAGCCGGACAGTGGTTCCAGATCTGCCTGTTTCAATGCCTTGCGCAGGGGCATGCGTTCCGATTGCAGTTCGTCATCGGCTTTACCGGCGCGTGTGCGACATTCGTCGCCTTCGTCCGGGGCCGATTCCCCCGGGATGACGTTTCCCTCGCAGCTCTGCTTCGCGCCGATGTGGAGAACCTTCGCACGCGCATCGACCAGGCTCTCGCGGGCCCGGCGCGCAGGCTCGTCCTGTTCTGCATCGCCGCCGCGGGTGTCGCGGCGGTCCGGGGCGCGCTGAACCTCTCGATCTCGTTCGATTCGCTTTCCTATCACGACCTCTTTGCCGGGAACTTTGTCCGGACGGGAGGCTGGTTCGATATCGATTCGCCCGGCCCCTGGGGGATCAAATACCGCTTCTATCCGGCGGCGGGCGAGGGGATGATCGCCTGGCTGATGCTGCCGTTCCATGGCGACCTGGTGGCCGGCCTCGCTGCATTTCCGGCCTGGGGACTCACGATGGCCGCCCTCTACGAACTGGGGCGCTGCCTCGGCCTCCCCGCCCGCCGGGCCGCGATCCCGGCCGCGATTGTCGGATTCATGCCGGCCGTGTTCGCGTTCCTCGCGACGACCTACGTCGATATTATGCTGCTCGGGGCGCTTCTCGGCGGAATACTGTTCTTCCTCGAAGCCTGGGAGACGCGCTCCCGGGCTGCCCTGTTTCTCTGCGGCGCCGCGTTCGGAAACGCGCTCGCGATCAAGGTGTTCGGCCTGGCAGGCGCGACGGCTGCCATCGGCATGCTGTTCCTGCTCTGCTTCGCCCCGGCGCCGATACGCCTGAGCCCTGACCGGTGGCTTTTCGCAGCGATCCCCGCGGCCCTGGCCGGCCTTCCCCACTACCTGCGCATGTATCTCGCCCACGGCTCCCCGACCTGGCCTCTGCCGTTGAGTCTTCCGGGAATACCGCTGTTTCCAGGAAGCGCGGAATGGGCCTCATACCTCGCCCGGATCAATCATGCCGCCGATCTCATGATGCCCGGCGCAACCCTGCCGGATCAGATTCTATATCTTGTTCGATGGTATTTCGGCTTCGGCCCCATGTCGTTCGGCCCGGCCTGCCTGGTGCTCGCCGTCGTGGCGCCCGCCGGCCTGGCGTATCTCTGGAAGAACGGCCGGCGGGGCTTCTGCATCTTCGTTTTCCTGCTGCTGGCAGGCTCTGCCGCTGGTCTGCTCGGTTCGGGCATGTGGAAGTTCCACGTCTCGTACGCAAGCATCAATGCCCGGTTGATCAGTATCATGACGGCCGTCCTCGCCCTGCTCGGCGTCCTCTCGTTCGAACGCTGGCGCGCGGAAGCGCGCTCGAACGTGCTCTCGCTCGTCCTGCTGATGGGCGCGACAGCCGTCGCCATCGGTTTGCCGGAACAGTTTTCGACCGGTTTCCGCGCATTCGACCTGTTCCTGCTCGCCACTCCCTTCGCGGCGGCGCTCCTGCCGGTTCGACGCCTTCCCCGAATGCGCTGGCCGGAAACGAATTGTCTCGTGGCGGCCCTGGCCCTAGGTTGTGTGGCTCTCTCCCTCCTGCCGCAGATCGAAGGGCGCATGAGGCAGTGCCAGTATGTCGCCGCGTACGAGGCCCACGGCCCCGATCGCGATATCGCGCCCGCCTGGGCCCTTTGCGACGACCCGGCGACCCCTCGCCGGATCGCCTTTTCCACGGGATGGTACAACGACCAGGGCTATAAATGGTACTGGGCGCCCCTTCTCGGCCGAAAGCTCCAGAACGACCTGACCTACGTCCCGATCACGACGGACGGCTCGATCGTCGAATACGACGATCCGACCGCCGTCGCCGCGAAAGCCGACCTTGAAGCCTGGCTCCGTCGCCTCTCGGAACGCCGGATCGACACCCTCGTCTTTTTCCCCCCTTTTCCGCCCGAGCACGCCTGGGTCGTTGCCCGCCCCGACCTGTTCCGCCCCGTGGGAATAGCTTCCCCGACCCTGGTGTTCGATGTCGGAATTCACAACCGCTGAATCACGGAGAATACGAAGGATACAGAGATTTCACAGAGAAAATGAAATTCTCGGTTTCTTCTCTGTGATTCACGTTCTTTTCTGCTGAATTCGAACGGAGACTCATGTGCATGCCCTTGAGTGACGCCGCTTTTCTTTTTGGAATGTCAGGTATAGACTTGAAGCAGGGGAAGACCCCGCACCCAAGAGATGGAGGATCGAAGATGAGAAAATTATTTCTGCTGGTCTGTTTCTGCATGATCGGCGCGCTTCCCGCCTGGGCGGCTTACTGCTCGGGATGCGGTCAGAAGCTTCTCGACGACGTGAAGTTCTGTTCGAAGTGCGGCACGAAAGTCGCGGTCCCCGACGCGGCGAAACCGGCGCCTGAACCGTCGAAACCGGCGCCGGCCACGGACAAGGTGAAACAGGAGGAGCCCGACCGCACGGCCGTCTATCGGACGAAGACCGATCTGTACGTCTATCAGCGCCGGGGTGACGAGCACAATGTCCTGAAGAAGAACTTCCTTTTCAAACCGCGCCGGTACAAGATCAAAGCGGGTTCTGAGATCCGCGTTCTCGAAATCGTCGGCGACACCCTGCATGTCGAGTCGGTTCCGGGCCCTGACGGAAAAACGGAGAAAGGCTGGGTCACCGAGGAGGAGCTCGCCCTCAGGACGACCTGGTCGAAATAGCCTCCCACTCGGTCCGGACGGACTCCCAGTCGGTCCGGATCTGCTCCAGCAACAGAGAAACGTCTCCGCGGTCGAGCGTGACCGGCAGGAACAGTTGTTCGACCGGCCTGGTGAGCCATTCAACGGGCTCGAGGAAGACCGCCCGGCGCGTCTTTTCGAAGGCGTCATACGCCCGTGACATGAACGGCTCCCGCGAGAGCGACACCTGATCGACGAAATGCAGCAGGTTGCCGGGAAGCCAGCTCGCGAGCCGCTCATACACCGGCAGGCCGATTGGCCCCAGCAGATACTCCGTGACGCCGGGAAGAATGACCGCCGTCTTGATCGCGATGACTGCGGCGGCGAAGCCCGTCAGTGCGGAGAATCCCGGAATGACCGCCCGCATTGTCGCGATGACCTCGGGGTTGCTGTCGCAAAAATCGGCGAGATCGTGTTCGAACTTGTCGATCACCGGCTGCATCTGCGTCCGACCGCGCTCCGCAAGATGTTCTCTGAGACGCTCGCGCAGGGCCGCCGGGTCGGGCCAGTCGAGCAGACGAAGCTCGCCATGCAAGCGGCTCGCCAGAGCCTTTCCGCTCTGCGCCGCGGCGCGACTCCGATCGAGCAGGTCTGCGCGCGCCGCCTCGATGAGCTTCGCCGTCTCTTCGAGATCGCGCCGGTCACGCTCGGCGATCGGATCGACGGGGCCCTGAACAGGCGAGCTTCCGAAAATGATGCTGCGAAACTTCGAATATGCACCGCCGGCCTTCCGGCTGATGTCGCTCACCAGATCCCCGAAGGAGGTTTTCAGACGGGGCTGAAGCACCCTCACGAGTGCGTCCTGAAGCTCGAAATACCCCGCATGGCCGGCGAACTCGCGGATCGGCTGTTTCAGCGACCGCTCGATCCGCTGCCTGAACTCGTGAAGCATCTCCTCGCACTCCTCCTGTCGCGCGAGAATATGCCGGGCCGATTCCGTGAGCGCCGTCTTCGCGTTCCCCAGACCGTGTTCCAGCGACTCGATCCGCCGGGCGGGCGCCTCGGCCGCCGCATCCGCGAGATGCCGCCTGAGTTCCTTCACGGCTTCCGCCGGCAGAAGGCCATGATCGGTCGTTTTCTGCAGCTTGATGGCAAGCACCGCTCTCTTGTGAGCCGGCCATCTCTCGCCGTATCGTCGCGTCAGATCATCAAGCGCCGCCGCGTGCTGGGAAAGATACTGGTTGAAAACGTCGATCCGTCGCGGAAGCAGTTGCATCGCCTCGTCGAGGAAGCTGATGCCTCTCTCGTCCTCGTATTTCTGCTGGGTGGTGACCCAGACCACGAGGTCGGCGAACCCCAGGCCGAGCCGCGCCGCGGCGCGACATTTCGGATCCGAACTGTCGATGTCGGGAGAATCGAGAATGATCGGAAGATCCTGCGGCCAGTCCGGATCGTGATCGGCGTAAAGAGCGTGCCTGCGAGGAGCGGGGGCGGAAAGCTCGGAGGTGGGAACGAGATGAAAGCCTGCATGAGCGGCCGTGACCGCCTTCAGATCCTCTTCCCGGCCGGCTCCGACGAGCCTCTTCGTGAAACTTGCCGTGCAGCCGGAGGGAGATACTATATAGCCTGCTATTGTATTGATCAGTGTGGATTTGCCGGTGTTCGTTCCTCCGCACAGGATCGCCACGGGAGGCAAAGTGCCGCCGGTCGCGACGTGCGGAATGAGACGCCGGCGGAGGAAGGTGACGCCGAACTCGAGGCCGGCAACGTCGATGTCTCCGAACTGCTTCGGATGCGATCTGACCGACTCCAGCGCGGACTCGCACCACCGCGCGAGCAGGTCGGCGTGCTTCAGGAGCGAGGCCGCTGCCGCGGTCTTCCCTTCGGCGGAAAGAGGCGCAGATTCCGTCGCGGTCTCGTGCCTCCTCATCATTCCCGACGTTCCCGCCGTTTAGCGGCTGCGCTGGAGGCGGGTGCCGTTCGCGTTCACCGTCATCGAAACCGACAGGGGAAGGCTCAGATCGGCCGGCAGGGCAACTTCGGCCACCTGCACGTTGTTGACGATCTTCGAGATCTTCGGGAACCACGTGCGAAGCTCGCCGCTGTCAGGCACGTAGACGTAGTAGCCGTCCGTCTCCTCGGCGATGCGCTTGAGGATGTCGACGTTCAGCCAGCCGAACCCGAGGGTGAAGCAGGAGACGAAATGCTGGCGCGAGCGCAGGAGCACCTCGTCGAGCGTGTGCGAGGACGAGTTGTCGTTGCCGTCCGTCGTCAGCAGCAGAAACCGCATCCAGCGACGGGCCTGGACGGTCGAGATGCCCTTGTCGATGCCCGAGTAGAGCGCCGTGTTCTCGAGCGGAACGGCGTGCTTGACGGCTTTTTCGATGTCGCCCTTGTTCGCCGTGAGGTCGGTCATGGTATTGACGGTGTTATTGAATTTGATGATCGATCCTGAGAAGGGCATGACCATCGCGTTCAGGAACGTCGAGTAGTTCGACTCGATCGCCGAGATGTCTTCAGGGAACATGCTGCCCGAGTAGTCCATCACGCCGGAGAACGAGACCGGTTCGGGCTGGTTCATCAGGTGCAGCGGCGCGACGCGGTCGACGATCGCGCGCTGCCGGGAAGCGGGCTTGTCGCCGAGCTGGACCTCGACGTCGGCCGGGTTCACCGTCGTCAGCGGGTCGCCATTCTTGTCGGTCACCGTGAAGAGCACGGCATACCGTTTCTCGCCGAGTTTCTCGATGCCGTGCAGCCTGAGAGCGGAGGCCAGGTTGTCTTCGGGCTTGGCATTCGGCCGGAACCGGTTCACCACGGAAAGATACTTCCGCAGCCACTCGGCAAACGGGTTGCTGGCGCCCCAGGACGAGGAATACATCGACCAGAGCGTCGCGCCTGCGATCAGCGCAAGAAAAGCCAGAAACGCGATGAAGCGCCAGGGGTTGATCCTGATCTCCCCGGTTCGCGGTGCGACTTCGACCATGGCCGATCAGTAGAGATGGAAATGATACGCCAGGCCGGCCAGCACGCCGGCAAGGACGATCATCATCAGGCCGGGGGCGTGGAAGAACCACCAGTCGGCTACGAGCGCCGCCGCGACCAGCGACCAGGCGATGATCGCCTGCGTTCCGGTGGGCGCGCCGAAGTGGAACACCAGGGCGAAGATGATCGCCGCGACGCTCGTGAAGATCAGCCACCCTGACTGGATCTTGATTTCGGTTTTTCCGGGATTGACTTCGACCATTGCATTCGGCTCCTTGTCAGGCTTTCGGCAGTCCCGCCTGCGCCGCCATCCCCGACGGCCGCTGGCTGAAAATCGCCTCGTGCTGCTCCTGGATGTCCGTTAGGACGCGCAGGATGCCGCGCTTGATCGACAACAGTTCGTCGCTGGCCGCCGACACCTCATGGTTCGTCCGGATCTCCTGCTCGACCCCGGCTTCCAACTGTTTGACCTTGTCGGTGAATAACGGTACGTATTTTTTGATGATCGCGTTCTGCTGGGGCAGCGGCAGGGTGAGCCAGCCTTCCTTGTAGACGGTGTTGATGAGGTAGATGCCCATCGTGTTGTTCTTCAGGTAATCGAACAGTTCGGTGATTGTCCGGCCCATCGGAACCGGCTTCTCCTGCTGGTAATGCAGCTCGAACTGGACGAGCTCGGGGTTATACTCGATGCCATGCACGGACTTCGCCAGGTCGGCGTGCATTTCGTACCGCAACAGTACGTAGACCATGTACAGGTTTTCCAGCGTCTTCGCGGGAATCAGCCCGTAGCTCGACCAGAGAACCGGATAGGCGTCGTTCGTCAGCAGCGCGTGACAGTTGATCTTGGCGTTATTCTTCCGATACAGCGCCTGCCATTGGGTGATCGCGCTGAGGTTGTAGGGGCACATGCCGTGCAACGTCTGCAGCAGGCTGATCTCGAAGCGGTTGCGCGTCGGGGCGATCGTGATGCCGATCTCGCCCTTGCGTAGGCTTTCGCGGATCTCCTCGGCCAGCTTGCTGTGCTCCTCGGCGATGCCCAGAGTCACGATGTTCATGCGGGTCGGCTGGTTGTTGCCCCGGTCGTTGATCGTCATCAGCGGCGCCGACTGGTTCATCAGGCTCTCGATCAGGCTCTTCTTGAAACCGGGCTTCGCAGAGTCCTTCCAGTGGATGAACTCCTCGATGCCACCCAGCATGCGCTTCCCGATGAGGCCGCGGCAATACTTCACGATATCGTTCTCGAGCGAGTCGCTCTGCGGGTTCGTGTAGGCGTCCCAGTTCTTTTCGAGGTCGATCGAGACCAGGAACTCCTTCTCGATGTCGTTGTTCGACAAATCGCCGAGCAGATACTTGTAGAACGGCTCCACGTCGCGCTCCTCGAAGATGAACGTGCGCACGTAGGCCTGAACGCGCGAATACGGCTTGATCTTGTCGAGGCACGACTCGTAGCTGCGCTCGATCATGCCGTTCTTGGATACGGCGTCGAGCTTGCGGCCGAACTCCTCGACCTGCTTGCGCAGGTTCTGCGCCTGAGTGCCGAGGTATTTCAAAAAGTCGGAGGCGCACGAGAGGCAGAACCGCTCGTATTCCATCTCGACCGCTTCCTGCGCCTCTTTCTCGAGCTTTGCAAACTCTTCGCGGATGTTCGAGACCGAGAGCAGCGTGCCCAGCTCGAGGAACTTGCCGCCGAGCCCGAACATCGAGTTCAGCCGGTTGGAAAGCGCGTCGCGGGCCGCGACATACTCGCGCTGTTCTTTCAGCTGCCGGTTACGCAGGTCTTCATCCTTGCGGCCCAGGACGTCGCGCGGGAAGCGCTGGAGATACTTCTCGAACGCGGTCAGAAAGTCGATCGCGATCAGGGCGCCCTGGTCGGGGTTGTCGATGATCTCGATGATCTTCGCCTTCAGCACCTTGCCGCCTTCGATCGCGGCCTTCTCGAACTCGACGCGGACGCGGCCCTTGATCTCGTCTTTCTTGACCTTGACCCGGTCCATCTCGTCGATCTTGCGCAGGATGTAGGCGCTGGCCGACTCGCCCGGCTGCTGCTGCGCCTCGGTGCGCATCGTGTGGAACTGCGGGTTGTCCCAATACTGGGCCCGCGGAATCAGCTTTTTGGAAAGCGCGAACACGCCGTCCGGCGTCAGATCGAGCTTGTCGGGATTCGACTCGGCGAACTCGCTCACCATGCCGTCGATCGTGATGTTGTCGCTCGACAGTTTGAGCCAGCGCGTCACGTCCATCGAAAGTTTGTAGGTATACAGATCCATGATCACGTCGAGCGGGTAGTAGAAGCTCTTGTAGCCGGCGGTGCTGAGGCACTTGAGCTGCTTCCCCTCGAGGTCGGAACTGAGCTGGCCGAGCACCTGCGATGCGTTGTCGAGCATCGAGTTCTGTGCCTGGCGCAGGTTCGTGGCGAGCTTCGTGAACACGAACTCGGCGGCGATCGTATCGTAGGTCGCGATGTCGTCCAGGCTGCTGGTGCCGAGCAGATACAGCTGGTCGAACGGCGTTTCCTCGCAGGTGGAGCCGAACGTCGTGGCGTCGTGGCTCTTGCCGACCGGCCCGTAATTCACCATCAGCTTGTTCCGGCGATCCTGGGTCAGGATATCCTTCGCGCTCTTGGTCGGCGGGAACTTTTCCTTGTTCATGAAATAGAAGGCTTCGACGAGCGAGGCATATCCGTTGGCCTCGAGCCGGCCCGTCGCGTTCACGTTCGGGTCGATCGCGATCTGGGTGAAGGCCTCGGGCGTGAGCTGGATGCCGACCATGCTCGGCTTGCCTTTGCCGCCGGACAGCTGGTAATACGCCATCTTCAACAGGTAGGCGATGTCCATGAACATGCCGGCTCCCGAACCGCCGCACAGCGAGCCGACGACATAGAACTCGGGGGTCAGGATCTGGCCCTGCTTGTTCGTCAGCGGCACGATCTGGTCGTCCTGGTTCACGTTCTTGCGCGCGATGATGCGGCTGATCTTGGCCTTGAGTTGCTGGTAGATGCGCTGGATGTCGACGAACAGGCCGAACCGACCGGTGAACCGGAACTGGTGCGCGCCCTGGCTGATCTGGCCGAGGTGGTGCTTCAGCTTCGCCGGGAACCATTCGTTGAGATACCCGTAGGTGTCGGTGTCAAGGTTGCCGGTGATTTGGTTGGCGTTCTGGATGTTGATCTGGTGATATTCTTCTTCCTTCAGCTTCGCGCCTTCGACCTTTTCGTGCGCCTTGGCGTCGAACAAATCGGTGTCGATGCAGAAGAGATCGATGAAATCGGGAAGGGTCGGGCGCGGGTCAGCGGCGTGGCGGAACGCTTCGCGGATCTGCGGGCTGTTGAGGAACGCCTCCTTGAACTTCATGAGGACGCGCTTGCCGGTGCCCCCGAGACCGATAATGAGAGCGGGATTGAGGGCCAGCCTGTTTTCGAAGTTGCTGCTCATGAACACCTCTCCTGACGCGCGCGGCGTTTGGTATACAGACAGTCTGTCAGTATAGTCACCCGGTTTCCGGCCTGTCAAGGAATTCGCCGCACGCGACCGGCATGCCCGTGAAAGGGGAAAACGTTGCGGAAACCGTTCCGCGGATGATGCGGCTGATATCCCGCAGAGCCCTTTTCAGGCACCTTTCAGAGAAGCAGCAGGACGCTGCCGAGCGTGATCAGGACGCCGCCGGCCGCCGTCATTGCCGAGATTCTCTCGCCGAGCACGAACCAGCCCAGAAGCATCGATACGACCGGCGCGCCGCCGAACAGCAGGGGGAAGAGTTTCGAGACCTGGCTGTCTCTGAGGGCCTCGTAATAGAAGTATTGCGCTATAATGAGCGATATAATACCGCTGGCCGCGAACGCCAGGAACTGCCTCGCGCCGAGGCCGTTCCAGCCTTCCCTGAGGTCCGGCACGGCATACAGGAGGGGCAGCAGCACGAGAACGGCGACCGACACGCGAATGCCGATTCCAATGAAAGGGGGGATTTTCTTCGCATCCAGAGCAAGTTTGTCGAATATCGGAATGAGCCCCCATAACACGAGGGTTATGAGAATATACGCCGTCGTTCTCGTGTTCACGGACATCTCCTGTGATCGTATGACTCGAGTAGAATGCATTATCCTATCCCCCAGGATAGTATAATTTCTTACGATTGGCAAACAGACTCGCATCACGAGGAACGCGTCGATGGACTGCCCGTTCGAGCTGAGGCGTCGAAGCGCGGACCAGCGCTCTCCAGTGCTTCAAATGTTCGCCCATCGAGACCTCAGGGTGTACGGGAGGTGAAGGGTGTTTCAGGCCGTGTGTTTTGAGGATTGCATTTCTCTCTCTGCCCTTTGTGCCTTTTGAGAACTCTGCGATTCAGCCGTTGTGCAATGAGTGCTCTCGATCTGAGCCGGGATGGAAGATGTTGCCTTGAGGGGACGGGCGGGGTATGCTTTTTCAAATACCAGCGGATGCAGGTGGGGGCACCCCGGGAGGACGCGATAATGAAACCGCTCGAACTCAGCTCGATCTCGGAAGTCTGGAAAACCGTGCTGGCGCAGCTTACGACGGCCATCGCCGGCGTCGGCGGGGAGGTGCAGGTCTGGTTCCCGTGGGGACGCACATGGCGCGGACACGACGGCCGGGGCTCGCTTCCTCCGACCGAACTGCCCGACGAGTTGTCGGCGGCCCACGCGGGCATGCATTTCGCCGGCCGCTGGTGGAAGCCCGTTTCGGCCGCCGGAATGACCTGGCTGATCAGCTTCCGGGTCGCCGAGGGAACCGAAGCGGCGCTCTCCGGCTGGAATCAGCCGAAAGACGTCGAATCTGCGCTCGGGCTGCTCGGGGAGTTCGTCAGGCTCGAATCCCTGCTCGGCCTGTTCCTGAAAGTTCTCGAGAACAGGGCCATCGAAGAGTTCGGCCACTGGGACCGCGTCCGCAACTATTGTGTCGCGATTGGCCGGAACATGGGCCTCTCCCAGCGCGAGCTCGTCGATCTCGAACTCGCTGGCCTGCTTCACGACATCGGCAAGGTTTCGATTCCCGCGACGCTTCTGGAAGAGCGCCGCCCGCTTTCCGCCGCCGAGCGCCGCCAGGTCGAGTCGCACGCGATGGTCGGCTCGGCCATGATCCGCGAAATTCCCGGCTTTGACCGGGTCGCCGATGCCGTGCTTTCTCACCACGAGTCCCCCGATGGCTCCGGCTACCCGCGCGGTCTGCGGGACCCCGATATCCCGCTTGCGGGCCTGATCGTTTCGGTCGCCGACGCCTTCGATGCCATGACCCATTATCGCCCCTATGCCGCCGAACGCACGTATCGCGAATCGATCGTCGAGATGTCTGGCAAACGGGGAAAATACGATGAGCGTGTACTCTGGTCGCTCCAGCAGGTACTGAAACAGCTCGGCATCCTCGAAGTGCGTCCGATTGCCGCCCCGCCTCAGAACGCGGCTTCCCAATCCTGATTGTATTTCACGTAATATCCTTCGCGGAGGAACCATCATGCGGCTTGTGACTCGGCTTCTGATATGCGCGCTTTTCCTGTTCGCCTGCGCCCTGGGCGCATCGGCGGAAACCGCCTCCCGGCCCCCGGCAAAAACGGTGCGGGTCGGCATCGTGCTGTCCGTCGGCGGACTCGGCGATCACGCCTTCAACGACGCCGCGTATGCGGGAATTCAGAAGCTGCGGCAGCTGCCCGGCTGTATCGTCGACGTGGTCGAACCGGGAGACGTGGCTGCGATCGAGAGCAGCCTCGAATTCCTCGCCGCCCGACGGTCGACTCTGGTCGCGGCGATCGGAATCTTCGCCAACGAAGCGGTTCGTCGGGTGGCCTCGAAACACCCCGACGTGCCGTTCGTCCTCCTCGACTCCGTCGTCGAGCTTCCCAACGTCATGTCGGTGCTGTTCAACGAAGAGGAAGGCTCGTTCTACGCGGGAGCGTTCGCGGGCCTTCTGACCAAAACCCAGAACATCGGATTCCTCGGAGGCATGGTGTCTCCCGTGATTTCGGCGTTCGAAAAGGGCTTCCGGAACGGCATCGCGTTCGTGAATCCGCAGGCGAAACTGCTCGTTGAGTATGCCGGCGACACCCCCGAAGCGTTCAACTCCCCGGAAACGGGGAAAAAGCTCGGCCTGAAGATGGCGTCCGAAGGGGCCGACTTCGTCTATCACGCCGCCGGCCGCACCGGGCTCGGACTGATCGAAGCCTCCCGCCGCTCGTCGTTCCTGGTCATCGGCGTCGACGGCGACCAGTCGGGCCTTGCGCCGGGAAAAGTCGCCGCCAGCATGGTCAAGCGCCTCGACGTGGCTCTGGATGCCGCCGTCCGGGCTGTTCTCGAGAACCGCTTCAAGGGGGGGGGCCTGACGCTTGGCCTGGCCGACGGGGGCATCGAGCTGGATATTTCCAGGTTCAATGCAGGACTCGTCACCCCCCTCATCGCGCAGCGCCTTGCCGACGTCGAAGCGTTTCTCCTGCACCGCACCCCTGCATCCCAGAACGCCTCCGCACCTCTCCGGGCCCAGGACTGACCCGCACCGGGCATTTCGCAGGGTACCTTCCGCACCCCCGGGGGCGGTACGTATAATGAAGAAGTCTCGTACGCACCTTAGCCCTTCTTCACGCAGGAGGAACATCATATGAACATGAGCATCACGTATCGCAGGCGCCAGGAAGTCTCGATTCTCCTGGTCCTGTCGATGGTCTTCTCCCTCTGGGCCGCCGTTCCCCAGCGCGTCGACGCCGGCTTCCTCCAGAGCGTCGGCAAGGTTCTGAAGGGCGTCGTCATCACGGCGGGCAGCCTGGCCGGGGCCGCCATGGGCGCCGTGCTCGGCATGGCCGTGGGCGGCGGCCCGATCGGTATGGTCGCCGGCGGGGTCGGCGGATTCATCGTCGCCAAGAAACTTATGGGCTGGGCTACATCCAGCTTCGCCAACGTCGCGACCGTTCTCGGCGCTGTGGGTGGCGGCCTCCTCATGGCCGGAATGGGCTTCCCGATGCTCGCCATCGGCGTCATCGGCGGCGGTCTCATCGCACGCGGCGTCGCCGCGCTGATCAAGAAACTCACGGGCAAGAGCGCGATCCTCGTCAATAAAGAGCGACTGGCGATCCAGGAGGAGCGCTCGAAGTCGATCATCGAACGCCGCCTTGCCGAAGCGGGTACGACCGCCCACGCCGCAGCCGCGGCCCCGACCCCGACCGCGACGGTCACCTCCGGGGAAAAGACGTCCGAGCAGGTCTACGACCAGTATCTCGCCGCCTACCGCGCCTACATGGCCGCGACCCAGACCGGCGACGCCAAGGCCGCCCAGCAGGCCTACACCGAATACCAGAAATATCTGACCCTCTATAACCAGATGCTCAAAAGCGGCAAGTAACCGCTCCGCGACCGAACCCGCACCGCCCGGCACGTCGAACGCCGGGCGGTTCTCTTTTCATCCGCAGATGACGCAGATCCCCTCGATTTGAATCATTTTCTGCGTCTCTGCGCCTGACATGTTCATCAGGATTAAGACAGAGGGGCGGGTTTGAAACCCTGATTCTTACCCACTGCGGGATACTCTTGAATGGTACCTTCACCAAACGCCACACCGGCTATTGTTAGAAACGGTTTTTCGAAATTCGCAGAGTGACACTCTTGGAGCCGGCCGAACCGATCCGTAAGCGAATCCCATGGCTTGCCATGCCCGTCCAGGAAGGACGGGCACCCCGCAGATCGCCAGGATGGCGATTCTAAGGGGTTCTGGCAAAGCCATGGAGATGAGCGGGAGGCAATCGGTTCGAGCTGGCGGAAAGGTGTCACGGCGCGATTTTCGAAAAACGGAGACCCGCCCTGCAAGTCTGCATTTGAACGGCCTTTGCGAAGATGTGGGCAAGATTGAGGGTTTGAAACCCGCCCCTCCAGCCGATATCGCATGAGAAAACCGGAATGCTCGTCGTGAGCGGATCGGTGGCGGGCGCGAAAATATGATATCGTCGAGACGGAACGGATTTCACAATTCACCGAAGGGGAGGGGACTCACATGACGGCGACAAAAACGGCCCCGCGGGCCGATATCGGGATCTTCGGCGGAAGCGGCTTCTACTCGTTCGTGACGAAGACGGAAGAGGTGAAAATCAACACGCCCTACGGCGCCCCCAGCGACACCGTCGAGATCGGGGAAGTGGGCGGCGTGCGCATCGCGTTCATCCCGAGACACGGCCGCGGCCACGCTATTCCGCCCCATGCCGTGAACTACCGCGCCAACCTCTGGGCCATGCGCGAACTCGGCGTGTCCCGCATCGTTTCCCCCTGCGCCTGCGGTTCGCTCCAGCCCGACATCAAGCCGGGCGAGTTCGTCGTCTCCGACCAGTTCGTCGACCGCACGAACGGCCGGAAAGACACCTTCTGCGACGGTCCGTCCGTCATGCACATCTCCTCCGCCGACCCCTACTGCCCCGAACTGCGCGAGATCGCGGTGCGCGTCATCCGTGAAAACGGCATCAAGGCCCACGACGGCGGCACGATCGTCGTCATCCAGGGGCCGCGCTTCTCGACGAAAGCCGAGAGCCGGTGGTTCACTCAGATGGGCTGGCACACGATCAATATGACCCAATATCCCGAGGTGGTGCTCGCGCAGGAACTCGGGATCTGCATCGTAAATATAGCGCTCGTTACGGATTTCGACGCCGGGCTGGTCGGAAACGTTCCCGAAGTGACGGCCGTCGAGGTCATGGAAGTGTTCAAGCACAACGCGGAAAACCTGCGCCGCATCATGGAACCGCTGATCAAGGCCATTCCCCGCGAACGCGCCCGGTGCCGCTGCCGGCAGAAACCCGCCGAGGGCATCATTTCCTGAAGAAACGTCGGGCGCGCCTCATGCCGAATGCGAGCCCGACGTTTCCTCGTTGGCTCAGGAAACCGCGATCATCTCCCTGATCGCGCGGAAGCGCTCGTCGATGTCTTTCCGGGTGAGGGTCTTGTAGGTGTCGAGGCTGAAATTCTCGACGGTGAACGAGCCCATCGTGCTTCCGTAGAGCATCGAGCGCCTGAACCCGTTTTCCGAAAGGTCGCCGTGCTCGGCCAGGCTGCCCATGAAGCCGCCTGCGAACGAGTCGCCGGCCCCCGTCGGGTCGGTGATGTCCTTGCAGGGGAAAGCCGGGGCGAAGAACCGGCCGGCCTCGGTCACGGTGAACGCGCCGAGTTCGCCGAGCTTGATGACGAGCCGCTTCGGCCCCATCGACAGCAGCTTGGGAACGGCCCCCGACAGCTTCTTTTCGCCGCTCAGCATCAGGGCTTCCTGCTGGTTCAGGAACAGGACGTCGATGCGCCTGAGGACCTTCTTCAGGTCGTCCAGCGCGCTCGTGATCCAGAAATTCATCGTGTCGAGGGCGATCAGGCGGGGCTTTTTCACCTTCTCGATCACGCGCATCTGAAGCGCGGGATGGATATTGGCCAGGAAGAGAAACTCGACGTTTTGGTAATCGGCCGGCAGCTTCGGATCGAATGTCTCGAACACGTTCAGGCAGGTCGAATGGGTCGTGGCGTCGCCGAAATCCTCGCCGTACGAGCCCGACCAGTGAAACGTCTTCCCCTCGACGCGCTCGAAGCCGGACGTGTCGACGCCGTGGCTCTTCAGAAACTCGATATGCGCGGCCTCGAAGTCCGTTCCGGCGACGCCGACGAGGCCGACCTTCGTGAAATAGCTCGCCACGGTCGAAAAGTAGGTGGCCGAGCCGCCGAGCGCCCGCTCGCGCTTTCCCTTCGGTGTCTGCAGGGTGTCGTATGCAATCGATCCGACCACGATCATCTTGACGCTCATCGTTTGTCCCCCGGTTTGATGCGGATTTGAAGAGGCCCCATGGTAACAGGAAATCCTCTCCCGCGCAAATCCCGTCTTCCGTTTTTCAGCCTTTCAACGCCATCGTCAGAACAAGAAAAGCAGCTTCGTCACGGAGAACACAAAAAACACGGAGGTTTTCACGGAGAAAAAGAAAACCTCTGTGTTTATCGTGTTCTCTGTGATGAGCGACCTTCCATCTGAGATGTAAGGTGCTTCAAGTTACCGGCGCTTTCTGCGGACGGTCGCGGGTTCCTATATATAAAAATATATTTCCGAGGGCGAGGATGATGATGGCGGAAAAGCCCATCGTCGAGACGATCGTGACGTCGACCCAGGGGCCGGCCCCCCAGACGCTCAGCCCCCACAGAAGCAGGACCGACGACAGACCGTCTCCCGCGCGGAAGACGAGCGTGTCGATGAAGCCTTTTCCCTGGTATTTCTCGTCGTGGCTGAGCGGGGTGAACAGCAGTTCGCGGACGGCGCGGCCGGTCGAGTAGTTGAGGGCGTAGCGGACTACGCCGACGGCTGCGGCGATGTCGAGCAGGGGCATGCGGATCAGGAGCATCGAACCGACGATCTGGGAAACCGGCAGCAGCAGAAGGCCGATCGTCGGGTAGCGGAGGCCCATGACGAGCCGTGTCACGAAGAACTGCGTCACGAGCGAGAGGCCGTTGATCATGTTGTAAATGTTCGCCCAATACACGGTGCGCGCATCGGGCGAAAGCCGGGCTGCCTCCATCAGCGCGTTCATCTGATACGAGAAGATGCTGCTCGCGAAGGTGTACAGAAACATTTCCAGGGCCATCAGCGTCAGGTAGGCCGAGGTGAAGGTGACGACGAAGCCGTCCCAGGGGCTCGCCTTTCTTGCGTGATGATCCTGCCCGTCAGCCACTGACACCGGTTCTGACGGCGGGGTTTCCCGGGAAACCGCAGAAACGGCCCTGCAGCGCCGGCTGATGAACCGCATGCACCAGATCGTCGGCTCGAGCAAGACGGCGGCGACGAGAAACATGTTCGCCGTTCCGAGCACGCTCGTGAGCGCGACGGTGATGATGCCGCCGCACAGGCCGCCCACGAGGCCGCCGTACCCGATCGTCGGATACAGTCGCTTCCCCTGGTCCGTCGTGAAGGAGTCGTTGATGAACGACCAGAACATGCTGGGCATGAACAGGCCGAACAGGTTCACCCAGATGAAATACAGCGTTATCAGGCATACTCGCGAGGTCGGAATTGCCAGCCAGCCCGGAAACCAGGCCGGAAGGCTGGCCGGGTCGATCCAGATGCCCGTGCCTGCGGCTGGATGAGTGGTGAACTGGAAAATCGCCCAGAACAGGACGAGTGCAACACTGCACGACCGCGTCAACCAGGTGATGAAGCGTTCGCGGTCGAACCTGCCGACGAGCCAGCTGTACCCCGCGTTCGCCCCGATCAGCGACAGCATCGACAGGATGTTCAGCGCCGGGATGCGTTGCGCGCCCAGTTCGATCGCGAGTCCCTCGCGGATCGGCTTGAGCACGTAATACGAGGTGATGACGAAGAAAAAATACGCCAGGGCGACCAGCGCCACGGAACCCTCGCCCGCCCGCGCGCCGAGCCACGATTCCCAGCGGGCGGGCGGAGCGGCGTGCCGGTCGCTGCCATACTCCTGTTCCGTCATGGCCGCCATTATAGGAGGTACAGCGAAGAAAGAAAAGAGTGAAAACGGAAACGGCCCCGTGCCGATTGCACGGGGCCGCTGATGATGCGGTTTGCCTCAGTTGGGGAGAGCCGGATCGAGCGGGGGAAGCGGCTGTCCGCCGGAGATCGGGGCCGGGGCCTGGGTCGCGCCGCCCTGGTTCGAGCAGCCGCCCGACGGCTTGTGGCCGCGCTTCACCCGGCGCCAGTGACCCTTGGTGTGATGCTTGTTGTGGGTCTTATAGTGGCCCTTGACCCAGACGCGCTTCGGCTTCTTGCCGGTGATCTTCGATTTCGCTTTCACGGCGCTGTCCATGATGCCGTTCTTGATCGCGCAACCCGTGCGCACGACCGCTCTGCGGGTCTTTTTCGCCGCCATCTTGATCTTGTGCTTGACCGCGCGCTTCACGCGGGTGAAGAAGCCTGCTTTCTTGTGGTGATGGCCTTTCGCTTCGGCCTTGTCGGCTTCGCCGCCACCGAACAGGACGCCAAGAGCGAGAAGGGCGACTGCGAGCACTTTTGAACGGCTTATCATCTTTTCGTTCCTCCGTGTTCTTTCGAATGCGCTGGGGGAATTATGTTTTGATTGTACAAACGAACCGGGGGGGTGTGGGAAAAAAAGCGGAACTTTTATTTCTCGGCCACGCCGCCGTGAATCGCGCACTTGATCGATCCGCCCCTGCTGAGGTCGCCGACGGAGGAATACGAGCAGCCCGGCTCGGGAAGCGACAGGCCCGAGGGGAGATACCCTTTCATGACGAGGACGCCGCCGGGGCCGTAGTCTTCGGGGGAAAGCGTCGTCTTCATCGTTGCATTGTCCATGTTATACATTTCGATCGCGCCCAGCAGCACCCGCTGGTTCGCGAAACATGCGGTCTTCCGCGCCTGCATCCTGGCTTTCTGGAAATTCGGAATGGCGATCGCTGCGAGAACGCCGACCGTCGAGGTCAGCAGCATCGGATTCGCATCCTTGAACATCTCCGGGAGCTGGATCGACAGCAGAAGGCTCGTCGGCGTTTTTTCCAGCGTGACGCGCTTGAGCAGGGTCGCGCCGATCGCGAGAAGCGTCTTCTGCATGCGCCATTCCAGCAGCAGGGTGCCGGGATCCATCGTGTCGGCCTTCTGATCGAGCTTTCCGTTCTCTTCCTGGATTTTCGCCGCGGCCATGCTTTTGAACGAGTCGATCATCGATGCGCCGACTTCGGCGCCGCCGGTCTGGGAAAAATCCAGCCTGAGGTTCAGGACGCCCGCAGCGACCGAAAGCCTGACGGTCTGGAGCGAGGTGAGCATCAGCCGGAACCCCTCGGGAAGTTTCCCGCTCTGGGTCTTGAACTCCGGCTGTCGGTCGAGCAGGCGGGCTGCCTCGATCTGGAGATCGATGCCTGAGATCGCCGGCTGAGCCGCTGACTCGAGCTGGGAAAAGAACTGGTCGCCTGCTTCGATCGCCTCTCTGGCGATCTTGTGTGAAGCGATGCACAGCGTGTCGGGGGCCGAGAAGAACACGGTGACGAGTTTCCCCTTCACGGCATTCTTCGCGCCGATCTTCACGGCGCCTTCGCCGAGCGACTTCTTCTCGAGCATGCTGATCAGATTTGGAAGCGCGGGCATCAGCCTGGCCTGGTCCAGGTTCCCTTTCAGCTGGACAAGAAGCATATCCTCGGAAAGGCTTCCCGTGCCGCCGTCATCGAGAACGAACAGCCGGATTTCCTTCAGGTCTTGGTCGGGAAGAAAGTCGATCCGCTTCCTGACGGTCTCCTCGATCTTCCGGAACTCGTCTTTCAGCTCGGGAAAGCCCGCGGCTGCCGGGTTCATGCCCGCGAGGCCCGCGGGGAACGGCATCCGGAGCGCGATGAGCGGCTTGCCGACATCGGCGGCGTCGGCCGCCGCGCCGGCCAGGATGGCGGCCAGCACGGCCGTTATGACGAACAACGTCCTCAGAATTCCAAGTGATGACTTCATCGGGTTCTCCTTTGTGAATCCAACATCGGGTACGAGGACAGTATATGTCATTGCGGGATGGCGGTGTGGAGTCGCTGAAACTCTGCCTGGGTGAGGATGTTCGCAAACAGACCGGCCAACGCCGGCATGTCCGGGTGCCGAGCGCGGATCGCTCCGACGTCCCTCTCCAGGTCCGCGACGGAGCCGGTTTCGAGCCGGACGCGCACGGAGCCTGCGATTTCCCGGTTCAATTGATCGATCCGCTCGATCCGTTCTGGCGACGAGACGGGCTCGTCAGTGCCGACGATAGAGGCATACTCGCTGATCAGCGCCGACAGATCGGCCGCTGCGACCGCCTGGGCGGGTCGAGGTGATTCGCCGGAATCCTTGATGTCGAGGCGATACCGCACCTTGGGGTCGAGGCCGAAGAACTCTTCCGGATCGCCGATCGGGGTCTTCCCGATCACGAAGACGAACATCGTGTCGAAGCCCTCGGGAACGTCGACGACGCTGTATCCCATCTGGGTGCGGACCTGCGGGGGCGGCGGCGTGTACGGGTCGTCCGGGGAATACGGGCCGCCCGGCAGCATGACGGGCTGGATCGGCGTCCGGCCGGTGGTGGCCTTTATATTGTCCATGATATGGACTTGAACGCGCTTGCTGCCGGAGTTGTCGATGAAGACCGTCAGCACGTCGAACTGGTTGTTCGCAGAGGTCAGATCGCCGGCGAAGTCGATCCGGAGGGTCTTTCTCGCGACCGCCAGGTCGACCTTGACCGCGTCGGCGGCCCAGAGGAACACGTCGCCCCAGAGCATGCCGGGGAGCGCCTTGACGAGGTCGGACGGCGCCGGTTTCACCTCTTCGAGACCCTCGCCGAGGGAATACCGGCCCTTTTCCAGCGCCGGATCGTTCAGAAAACAGGTCAGGACGAACTCGCGGTGGGCGGCGGTGAAATCGGTTCCCAGGCCTTTGAGGAGGGCGTCGTAGCTCTTGACGCCCTTTTCCTGGTCTTTGACCAGGGCGGTGAAGAACGCTTTCCGTTGCTGTTCGCTTCGCAGGTGGCGCGAGGTCAGAAACGCGTTCCAGAGATACGTCTGGCCGTAATTGGCGAGCATGTTGAACCGGTTCCAGGCCACGAGACTGTTGTCGGGGGTCCGGGTGAACGCCTTCACCTGCGCCGGGTGCCCGTATCCGCAGAACCAGGTCGCCATCTGGGAACAGCCCTCGTTGACCCAGGTGTTTTCCTTCGGATCCTGGTGAAAATGGATCATGTGCTGGAACTCGTGCGCGACGACCGACAGGAACGTGCGGCTGGTGACGTCGGCAGGATTGAGATCGATATACAACATTTCCCGCCGGTTGCCCTTGAGTTTGCTGTCAGCGGGGAGCTGGCCCTCGGGATACTCGTCGCCGGGGTTGAAATAGCCTGCGGTATACATGCCTTTCGGCTGGTAGCCGTCCTTGATGTCCATCAGCAGAAGGGTGATGCGCGGGTCGTCATCGATGCCGGGGTTCCATTCCTGTCCGAAATGCCCCGTGACGGTGGGATAGATGCGCGTGTCGAACTCGTCGGCGATCTCTTCGAGACGCGCGGCGGGAACGGTCTGCCCCTTCTCGAGATACACGTAACAATGCTTCCCGACGACCTCGAGCGAGGCCGGCGTGCGCTCGAAGGTGTTGGACGCGATATTGCAGGTCCAGAACTCATCGACATCGCCCGCCTTTTTCGCGGGGAGTTCGCGCGACAGCGAAAGACCGAAGGGAGCCGGGGTGTCCGCCTCGGAGCCCTCCAGGCGCGGTGCCGGAAGGTCCCGGGCGTAGCCGGTCAGCAGCTGCGTGGCGTCGAACGGCGCGTCGCCCGCCGGTGCGGAAAAAGCCGTGACGGAGAAACTCATCATGATTCCCAAGGCCGCAAGCAGACCGAACCGTCGCATCCGTTTTCTCCCTGAGGGGGTTTTGGGAAATATAGCAAGTTCCATTCCTGTATCGATCTCGTGAAAAGCCGCTTCGGATCAGTGTTTCTATTCAGTGAGCCAGGAAACGCCGAAAATTGGGTGACGGCGGCGCCGAATTTCCCGCAGGCGGGCTGAAGAGGCCGAACAGCAAGAAACCCCGCACGTCTGCGCGGGGTTTCAGGATGTCGGTCTTGCTTACTGGGGCATCGCCGGATCGGAGGGCATCGGGGCCGGGGCCGGAGCCGGAGCCGGAGCGGAGGCGCCGCCGGAGGACTTGTGATGGCGCTTCACGCGGGCGAAGTGACCCTTGGTGTGCTTCTTGTTGTGGGTCTTGTAGTGGCCCTTGACCCAGACCTTCTTGGCCTTCTTGCCGGTGATCGCGGACTTGGCCTTCACGGCGCTGTCCATGACGCCGTTGGTCACGGCGCATCCGGCCTTCACGACGGCGCGGCGGGTCTTCTTGGCGGTCATCTTGGCCTTATGCTTCACGGCACGCTTCACGCGGGTGAAGAAGCCGGCTTTCTTCTTGGTTTTCGCTTCGGCCTGATCGGGGGCGGCGGGAATAAGAAGGCCGATGGCGATCAGGGCTCCGAAGAGGACCTTGGCGGTTGACTTCAACATATTCTTATTCTCCTTCTTCTTTTTCGTTCGGTTCGTCAGGATCGATAATTCGATTATACGAACCGGCGGGGGGGTGTGGGGAAGTTTCGCAAAAATATGTACGGAAGACTCGCGAATGCGCCGATTCAGCCTCGATCAGCCCTGCGAAAGAATCCAGTCGACGGCGGCCGGGAGGTCCGGCAGACAGGGTACGTGCGGCGGAAGGTCGGATGGCTTTTTCGGCCCGACGAGAACCGGCGGAACGCCCGCCGCGAGACCCATCTGCACGTCCGTCATCCGATCGCCGACCACGAACGAGGATGCCGCGTCGATCTTCCAGTCGGCGATGGCCCGGATGACGAGCCCGGGCTCGGGCTTCCGGCAGCCGCAGGCCGTGCCGGCCGCATGGCCCGGTTGGGGAAAATCGGGATGATGCGGGCAGACGTAGATGGCGTCCGGTGCGGCGCCCGCTCTCTCCAGTTCCCGCCGCATCTTTTCATGGATTCTCTCCAGGGAGGCCGGCGGGATGATTCCCCGGGCGACTCCCGACTGGTTGGTGACGATGATGAGCAGAAACCCCGCGTCGCGCAGACGCCGCAGGGTTTTCGGGGTTTCGGGAAACAGTTCGAAGTCTTCGGGCCGGGAAATATAGCCGGGATCGGGATTGAGGGTGCCGTCCCGGTCGAGAAAAACGGCGCGGCGCATCATGGGTCGCGTGCCTCCGGGAAAAGGGCGGGATGTTTTTTGTATATCGCATCAAATACGATGTCCGGCGTCAGTTCGGTCATGCATCGGCCGTCGTCGCAGGTCTCCCTGTGGCATTGCAGGCATTCGAGCGTCGGGTGATGGAGCGAGAGGTGCCGTTCCCCGACGGGCGCCACGGCCCGGCGCGTCGTCGGGCCGAACAGGGCGACCGTCGGCGTGTCGAGCGCCCAGGCGAGGTTCATCGGCCCCGTGTCGCCCGTCACGAACAGGTCGAGGCGGCCGAGCAGGGCGATGAAATCACGGATCGACAGCGCCTCGTGCGTCGCGGCCAGCCCGGGACCCAGCTTTGCGAGCAGTCGTCCGGTCGCCGCGCGTTCGCCGGGACCCCAGAAAAGAAGCGCTTTCTTTCCCGTCGCGGCGTGCCATCGCCGGACCAGATGCTCGAAATGACCTTCGGGCCAGGCCTTCGACGGGTAGGTGGCGTGCGCGTTCACTCCGAGAAGAGGTCGTTTCAGGCCGAGTTCCGAAAGAATCGCCTCCGCCCGCGCCGCCGATGCCGGGGGTGCCGCCAGCCGGGGATGCCCGATCTCTCCCTCGACGCCGAACCGGGCGAAGAAATCCCGGAACAGGTGCGACAGATGCAGATTTGGGTCCGGCGGCGTCCACGTCTCGTGATAGGCGTACAACCGCCCCCGGTGCGCGAAGGCGCAGCGCCGTGAAACGCCGCTCAGAAAACTGATGAGCGCGGTCCGGGGGTTGGCGAACAGGTCGAACAGCCGGTCGAACCGCCGCTTTCTGATCCGGCGGACGAGCTCGAACATCTGCATGGGAGAGGCATGGGCCGGGATCTGGAACAGCTCGATTCCCAGGTCGTCGGGAACGACGTCGCCGAACGGGGCCTGGCAGAGAAGCGCGATCGGGCGCAGCCGCTCCTGTCGGGAGAGCATCTCCAGCGAGGGCAGGAGATGGACGATGTCGCCCATTCCCTTCAGGCGGATGACGAGGGTGCCCGGCATGGTCGTCGGTCGCTACTCTTTCAGGAGATAGGACTCGTAGGTTTCGCCATATATATCTTTATTGATATATATCGGGGCGTCGAGGTTCCAGCGGCCTGGCATGGCACTCGTCGCTTCAGCTGTAACGAGCGCCGAGCAGATCCAGTCGCCCGGCCGGATTGCCGAAAGCATTGCCGGCAGGATATCGGGGCCCGTGGGAAACGCGTGGATGTCGCGGTAGGGGCCGATATAATCGATATACACCGGCTCGAGCGTCATGGCGATCCTGGGGGCCATCCGGAACGTCTGGAGGGAGGAAAAATCGGACCGGGTGCGGAGTTCATTCCATGCGGCCATGAGACGGATTCCGGCCGCGGCCATCCGCTCGACGGTCTGTCGGCGGGTCGATTCGAAAAACGGCGGGCCGAACAGCGCTGTGAGACTGCCGGCGGATGACGGTTCCAGCGCGGCTTCCTGCTCGAAGAGGCGCTCGGTGGCCATGCAGAGCCACTCATGCAGCAGGCGGACCAGCAGGGGGCGGTCTTTCGGATCGTCGCCGGGACTGCCGAGAGGACAGGGCGGCGTGACAGCCATGCGCCCCGCCTCCGTCGTCCGCGGGATGAGAAAACGGTCCTGATACCCGGTGGTGCTGATCAGCCTGACGGCCGCCGGCGAAGAAAAATTGCGGCGAAGCCGGTGAATCTCGTTGTTGAAATCGGTGAGCCTCTGCCTGAGCGCTTCGGCGAATAACTGGAGCCTGTCCTGGACCGAGACGGGCAGGGTGGCGCCCTCGACCGGCGTCGCGACGATCACGCCGCGAGGCTTTTCGGGAGACGGGCCCGCCATGTGGAAAACCGACAACTGAACGTCGGGAAACAGGCCGGCCAGAACCTGCTCGGTCTTCCGGAACAGCTCGTCCGGCTGCTCCTGGACGATCCTGCTCAGGACGGGATGGGGCGCGAGACAGCTTTCGAACAGCTGCTGGCCTTCGCGAAACAGCACGTATCGGATGCCGTCGGGCGGGATCAGGTCTTCTTCCCGGTAAATGACGAGCAGTTCCTGGGAAGGGGCCTCGCGTTGCAGCAGGGTGGCGGCCGTGTGGACGGCCCTGGCGGGAATGCTGCTCATCAGGGCCTGCTGGAGCTCGAGGATGAACAGGTGCTTGCGGCGGTTGTCCCGGATCGTGAAAAAGTAGCTGTCGAGCTCTTCCGCGACCGTGTCGAGAAGATCGAAGATATGGTCGGCGGGAAGGAGTTCCGCACCGATCTGGTAGGCGATGCCGAGCACGCCCACCGTCTCGCCCGACATGTCGAGCGGAACGGCGAACCACGTGAGAGCCGGCGTGATGCGCGTCGTCGGCTCGGCGATCTCGAACAGATCCGGGACAGACTGCTCCAGCAGCTCCCGGAGACAGCCGTGCGAGAAAGTTGCCATCTCGAGATGCTCGTCGAAACTGCGGAGAAATGCGAGGGTCGGGTTCAGATGCCGGACGAGACACTTGAACACCGCATCCGTGGCGTCGGTGAGATCCCTCTGCTCGGCCGAGCACGCCTCGAGAATTGCGTCGATATCGGCGCCGAGGCGAAACTTCCGGTCGAAATGCTGAAGTTGGGCGAGCGGCGTGGCGAACGAACAGCGGCGCTCCGTCTTCCCCGTATTGGATGTCTTCTTCACGATTGTCACTATACCAGAACGTAAAGAGTCATACCATTCATTAGATGCACGATCCCGGAAACTCCTACTGGGGTCTCCCGAGCGAAGACTATTGAGTCCCGCATATCAAAAACCAGCTTTGTGTCTCCGTTCGTGTTGAGCTTGTCGAAGCACGAACAGCCACTTGCCGATGATTCCTCATTTTGCCCTTCGACAGGCTCAGGGCGAACGGGTGGCTTTCTTTCATCACGAGTCACGATTTCAGAACTCATCCGAGGGAAAGAATTCCGGCGGCGGGTTGAATTTTCGGGGGAGGGCGTCTATACTGTTGCCCACGTTTCGGACCTTGGAAAGGAGCTGTTCATGCCGATCAAGAAAGAACTTCTGGAGATTCTCGCCTGTCCGGCCTGCCACGGAGAGATCGTTCACGATACGGCGAAGGACACCCTGAACTGCACTTCCTGCCGGCGACAATATCCGATCAAGGACGACATCCCGGTCATGCTCGTGGACGAAGCCACAATACCCGAGGAAGGCAAAGGCCCGAAGGCATTATGACAGCCCCGACAATCTACGTGAATCTGTCCTATCGCCACATGAAAGCCGAAGAACTCGACTTTCTTGCCCTCCAGGGACTCCAGCCCGAACTGTATTTTTCCGGCGAAGATATCGACTCGACGGCTCCTGAGGCCTTCAATGCCCTCCAGGCCGAATTTGCATCGAGAAAATTCAAGCCGATCTGGCATGCCCCCTTCTTCGACCTCAATCTCGGGGCTCACGATCCGAAAATCCGCGCGGTCAGCCTCGACCGGCTCACTTGGTCGATCGATCTCGCAAAGCGGTTTGGCGCCGACCAGATCGTCATTCACCCCGGCTTCGGCCCCTACGTTCTCGGAAAGAATTTCTCGCACTGGTTCGACCGGGCCCGCCCCGCGCTCGATACCGTGATTGCTCATGCCGAAAAAGCCGGGTTGCGCATCGCATTCGAAAACATTTACGACGCCTGCCCCGATGATCTTGCCGCCCTCATCGAGCCGTATCCGGAAAAGGTCGCCGGTGTTTGCTTCGACACCGGCCATTTCAACCTGTTCTCGCAGACAGCGATGAAAACGTGGCTCGAACGCCTTGGAAACCGGCTGTTCGAATGCCATCTCCATGATAATCTCGGCTCTGAAGACGACCACATCGCGGTCGAGGACGGCACCGTGAAATACGGCCCGCTCGTCTCCTGGCTGAACGCCCGCGAGCCGGCGAAGCGTCCCCTCCTCACCCTCGAAATGGAGCAAAAGACGCATGTCATCAAGTCGGTGACGCGCGTGAAAAACTGGTTCGCTGGCCCCGTCGAAACCTTGTAAAACGCTCTTTTCCGCGTAAGATGTTTCGCATGAAACACCCCGCCCCGGCCGGTGAGGGGGCGAAAGCGGCTACTTGATCGTCACGCGCTCCGTCCGCACCGTCCGGACCGCATCGACGTTGATGGATTTCCCGGACCGGGTCGTATAGTGTGCGTTGGCCTTGATCTGCAGCACCTCGACGTTCCATCGGTTCGATGTCATGAGACGCATTTCCGTCAGGTTGAAGCAGATGGGCGTGTTGTTGAACGAGGATGTCGATTCCGCGAAGCCGGTGGTCTTGTATTCCTTCATTTCCGGGGCCTCGATCGTGAATCGCGCGAGAGGCCCGGATGTATCGAGCCAGAAGGAGATGTTCGTCGATGTCGAGGCCTGATTCCGCCAGCAGTTATAAAAGTCCGACGGAAACTTCTGGAATTTCAGAAGCGCAATTTCGGTGAGCCCTTTGGACAGATAGTGCAGCCGCACACGCTCGTCGATGATCTCGGTCTGGGGCCTGGACTGCCCGATGAGGCCGCTGTAGGAGATGGCGAACTGAAGCAGGATCGTCGCGAAAACCAACGCGAGGACGATGGCCGTTCCCTGTCTGCCGTTCGAAAGGCGCACTGAATCGTTTTCCATATCAGTCTTCGCTCAACTTTGCACGAAACGTAACCAGCGTGTAGAACTTTTCGTTCGGATCGCCTTTGTTCTTCCAGCTGACTTTGAGTTTATGGGTGTGAACCAGGTTGGAATAATTGACCGTCGTGTCGGTAAACGTCCATGTTTTCGGGTCGTCCGGGTTCCCGACGTCGAGATTTCGCACCGGTATCAGAAAGCTTCCCGGTCGGTCGCTGACGGTCAGCGAAGAGGTATACTTCACGCCCTCGATGATTTCATCGCCAAGGGTCAGGGAGAGGCCGGGAGTGGCAACCGTCGACGTGATCTCGACCCCGAGATTCAGGTCAAAATGGTGGAAGGGAAACTGGAGACTGGTATTGAGCTTTTCCTGGCAGAGGTTCATGGCCCGATTGAGCGAATCCTCTTTCGCCGTCGCCTTGACGGAAGCGCCCATGACGCCGATGATCGGCAGGAACGACACGGCAAGAATGACGACGGCAAGCATGATTTCCGTCAGTGTGACGCCTTGGGCGGTTCTGCGTGCGGATGGAGTCATCAGAGCCCTCCCAGAGTGTACGAGGCCGCCGGCACCTCGATCCGGCTCACGATGCGCTGGACGACGTGCGTTTTATCCTGCTGCGGGTTCGGATGTTTGAACTGGAGCGTGATGCTCAGCAGACTCTCCGACGCGAGGCCCGTACGCTGGATCGTCATGGTGGCGACTTCTGAGACATCGACGATATTCGGATTGCCTCCAAGTCTGAAGTCTCCGGGGGTCGGGCCCCCCGCCTGATTGAACTTGGCGAGATCGGGGGTGCCGTTGGTGAAAAAATTGAATGGCGTTCCCGTGAAAAAAGCGTGGTTGGGGTTGGTGGTCGAAATCATCTCGAGGTTGAACAGGCCCGGCTGTCCGGGAGTCGGGAGCGCCCGCACGCCGTGATAGAGCAGGAGTCCTGATGCGCCGGCGACGCTTGGCTTGCAGACGGCGAACAGGAGCACGCGCCGCGTGTTGGCCCCGAGAGCTGCGCGATTGATGGAACCGTCCACGAATCCGATCTGGGAAAGGGATTCCGTGAGCTGGGGGGAACCGGCCGGATTCACGACGGCGGCATGCGATGCCTGCTCGAGTCGCTCCTTCAGGCTCGCGAGAAACCGCTCGGCGTCTTTCTGCTTCTGGAGTTTCCAACTCCCCGCCTGGAACATTCCGCTGCCCATACGGTACAGAGAGAACAGCCCCCCGAGAAAGAGGGAAAAAACGACCGTGGCGATGATGACTTCGATCAGGGTGAAACCGCTTCGGGGCTGGATGGGTCGGGTGCTGTTCATGAATCGCTCCGGGGAAATTGGGTCATCGTGTCTTCGGGAAAACCCCCCGGCCTTCCCGGCAGAACCGCCGGGAAGGCCAGCGGGGATCATTTGCCCGGGGTTCGGATGCCGCTTTCGATCGTCCTGATCGTGAGTTCCGAGCCGTACACGGGGAGGGTCGTCTTGAACAGCCGCCTGTTCGGCGCGCTTCCGCCTTTGGTCAGGGAGCCCCAGCTCCACGTTCCGTTGCCGATATTGCAGGCGGAATACTTGTCCCAGTCACGTGCGTCGTCAGCCGCGCGGATGCTGATCGGGATCGCCATGGGGAACTTGATGGAGCTGCCTTCGCGGAAGATGGCCCGGGTCGAGGACTGGGCCGAGGTCATGGCGTTTGCCGAGACGCCGGGCAGGGTGAAGGTCGAAGAGCCGGTGGACTGGGCCTGCTCGGCTTTGTTGATGTCGAAATACCTGTAGGTCAGCTTGGCCGTCGCGGCACCCGAGTTGTCTGAGGCGCCGACCCGCATCAGGACTTCGACGTTGTCCTCGACCTGCATCGTGGCGGGCGTGACGGTCGTGTTCTTCATCGTATCGGGAAGGGCGGAGATCGTGTCGCTGACCGACCAGAGCGATCTGAAGCCCGTATCCTTTCCGCCGTCCCAGATTTCGTTGGTCTTGTTGGCGCCGGGGGACTCCGGCGTCCAGTTGCCGCGCGAGGCGAAGGTCTGGCTGAACGAGGTCGCGGCCCGGAAATTGTTCTCGAACTGATCGTCGTTTGCGAGCGAGGCGTTGGTCGGGAAGCGGGCGAACGTGCCGTTCTTGAACTCCTGGCAGATCGCATACGGATCGGGAGGGATGTCATCCTTCATGTGGATGACGAGATTCAGCAGGGTGTCGAGCGATTCGTTGCCCGAACAGTCGCGCGAACTGACCCAGAACTTGTACGGCTCGTAGTTCGGCGTATTGTTGGCATAATATTTCGGAAGATATATCGGGTTTCCGCCGTTCAGTTCGGAGAGCAAAACGTTGAAATCCAGGGCAGAGTAGTAGGTGTTCGTCGTCGTGTCCTTCGTGCTGGTGATGCTGGGCGTTCCGAGGCCCGTGCCGGGACTGAAATAGCCGTAGCTGGGCTTGTACGCGTTCGGGGCGAGAGAAACCTGCCGGTTTCCGTTCACGCTTGCGACGTTCCAATACAGCTGAACGCCGCGGTTCGATGTGTTGAAGACCGGTTTGAGGTTGTAATACGCCGATCCGGCTTTGCCGTAGTAGTTCGCGATGGTGGTCTTGTTCGATTGGATATTCGAAGAAGAATATTTCGCGTGGGAAGAGATTCCAGAAACGCCGTCCCAGGGGTCATTGTCCGTGACCTGGAACTGGATCGACGACGGGTTGCCGTTCGTTCCCGACTCGAGAACGCGGCCGGTCAGACCATACAGCTGGGTCGGGGTTGTTTTGCCGAAGGCAATGACCGGCGAAACGGTGTCGACGATCAGAACCTTCGTTTTCGCTGTGATGGTCAACTTCTTGGGCAGATTGGGCACCTTCCCGAGAAGGCGCTTGACGCCGTTGATCGTGCCGTAGATGCGCATATCATACTGGAACATCTGGCTCATTTCGATGACCAGCTCCGCCTCGAACGGATCGGTGGGCGGGAGGTCCGCCTTCGTCGTGAAGTAGGCGAAATTCTGGCTGGGTACCATTGTGCTGTCGGAGAGGAGATTGTGCTGAACGTAGGTCGGCTTCCCATCGGACATCGGGGGCACGGGATACTTGAGATAGGCTTCGATCGTAGGTGTTGACCCGGGCAGCCACCGAAGATCATCGCCGGTCTTGTCGAACTGGAATTCAGGGTCGCCGTTCACATAATACGCCGGTTCTTTGGAATTGGTCAGCTTGTCGGCGATGAAATTGTAATTGCTGGGATTGAGCGCCTTCTCGAGGGGTTGGAAGAAGACGGCCTGCGAAGCCACGTCCATTCGCCAGTGATACTCGGTACCGACCCGGATGCCGTGAAACCCGTCGCCAGGGTTCATCACGCCGGCAGCCTGCGGATACCAGTGGCTTGCCGTCAGAGGATTGTTTCCCGCCTTGTCGCAGCGTTGAACGCGTGCAAATTCCTTGGGATCCTCTTGAGGCTTCGGTTCCTTGTCGGAAACGACCGCGGAGATGACGGCATGGTAATCCCGGTTGTCGTCGGTTCCGAGAATGGTGTTTTTATAACTGGCTCCGGACGATTTCATGAAGTTGAATTGTGCCGTTTCCATGATCTGATCGAGCTGATTGGTGGAGGGATCATGGAGAAGTTTGTTTCCGCCTGAACTCGGAATGGCTTTCGTCCCGGTCTTCAACGCGTTGCCGGGATTGGCGAGAAATTTCGTGATCGTGGTGCCGAACGGAACCAGCGTATAGTCATACCAGTCGTAATCGGCACGGCATGTGATAATGAATTTCCCGCCGATGGGGGTGTAGAACCAATTGAAATACGAGCCGGCCGTTGAATCCGACATTGGTTCCGCCGGAGAAACGGGCTCGAAAATGGGGTTTCCGCTGGCGTCTTTCCCTGTCTGGCGAGCGACCATCCAAATCCGCCAGTGATAGCGGATCGTTCCGGGGTTCGTCTGGTCGGTCGAGGGATTGGGATTGATAATCGTCGATACAAAACCGCCGTAGCGCCCGTCGCCGTCGTAATCCGGCGTAACCGTCGGGTTCTGCGCACCGGTTGGAATCGGGTAGTTTTCGACCATGTAGAAATAGAGCTGCCTGGTGTCGAGCGTCCCGGAATAGCGATCGACGGCGTTCTGCTGTGTCGAGCGTTTGTTCGGATCGAAGATCGGAATGCTGTTCTTATAGGCGCCGATGATGTCGAGATACGACTTGTCGCTACCGAGGCTCAACACGTCGGGCGGTTTCGGAACGTTGATGACCGCCAGTCTCGCGCGGCCGATGTCGGGGTCGGTGGACAGTTTCGTGTAGAGCGAGTAATCGGTTATGGTGCCTTTCGCCGGAGGGGTTGTCCAGGAGGCGATGATGGTGCCGACGCTTCCCATTCCTGCGGCCTGCAGCTCCTTCCAGCCCTTCGGGTCCATGGAGACGTCGCGCTTGTAGACCTGGGTGGCGACGACTTTCTTGCCGACTTCTTTCGGCGGCTCGCCCATCGCGCTGATGCGGAAAATGGACTTCGTGAAATCCTGTTTGAACAGGAGCGACCCCTTCTGAAGTTCGCTTCCGGGGGGCTGAAGCTCATACGTATAGGCGTTGTTGAGGGTCCATTTCGACGTGATTTCCTTCACGGTCAGGTCGACCCCGGGGAAGGTCAGGCCGACGAACAGGTTGCCGTCGCCGTCAGCCTTGATGTCGTCGATCTTCGCGTCATTGTCGGCGCCGATCTGGGCGAGGATATTGCTGATCGGGAAGGCGGAGTTCTCATGTGCGCCTGCTTCGTTTCTGACGAATTTGTAGATCATCTTTTCTTTTTCGTCGAACGCGAAGACAATGCCGCCTTTTTGGTTCCATTGGTTGGAAACCGTGACGGCCGCAACGTTGATGCCTGCCGAGTTTCCGCCTCCGTCCTTGATCCATTTTTTGATGACGGAGTTTCCGAGGCAGTAAAGGTAGTCGCTGTTCTCGTCTTTCATCGAGACGCCGAGCCATTGGGTGTCCGGAACAGAGTCGTACCCGACGGCATCGCCCTTGAGCACGTAATTCGAGCTGCCTTCCCCGGTCGTGGTTATCGAATAGTTCGCCTTGCCCTCGGGGCGGGAATAAAAGTAGGTGCGCGAGGTCGGGTTGCCGAGCTTGTCGAGCATCGGCATGAAGGCAGAGCTGAAGATCATCTTGTCGGTCTTGACAGCGTCGTCACCGGACGCGCCGCCGCAGCCGTCGAGACAGCCGGCCAGGGTCGCGCGCTTGATCTGCATGTCGTAGGTCGTCGCAAAGGGCTTTCCCGTCAGCTTCGAGTAGACCGTCGCCGTGGGGTTTGGCTTCCACTGCTGGAGCTGCCAGTCATACTGCGTTCCGCTGACCTTGTCGGCGAACACCTGGTAAAAAAACTGGCAGCCCTTGATGCGGTTCCAGCTCGAATACCAAGCCCCGTTCGGAATTTCATACCACTTTTTGCCTGGATGGACGCCAAGCTGGAGTTTTTTGTTGGAAAATTTTAGCAGGTAGGCATCGGGGTTGTCCGGGGCTGTCGTTTCGACGCCCGGTCCCGCCGATTTGAAGCCGGACCAGTATTTGGGCTTTGCAGCGGTGGAACCGCTCCTCCAGATGCTGCGACCGGCTGGGCCGGTTCTATAGACATCCGTATTGTATCCCCAGTACGAACCGCGGTGGTCATAGTGGATGTAGGAATGGCAGCCCTTGTCGGCTTCCGCGATGGTGACGCCGTCGTCGATGACCTGCCGTTTGATCTTGAAACTGTTGCCGATCGCAGTTTTCTTCGGGTCGCTGAGCGTGTGGATGTTGCGATACAGGTCGACGGTCATGTCCAGGATGTCGACTTCCCCCACGAGATACTGGGGCTCCGTCAGTTTGAAGATGCCCTCGGGGTCGCTCATGCGCCAGATCCCGCGATAGTCGATGTTGCCGGAGGGAAGCTCCGACTCCTTGCCGATAAGAAGATAAGCCTCGCCATTTCGCTTGTAGCGAGCATCCTGTTCGGCCGCCGTCGCGATCGACAGGCAGCCGCCGAAAAAGACGAGAAGCATCACCAGAAGGATCCGTTCGCTTTTTTTCAATTTCATGGGTATCTCCTCGTTTCGGTTTCTTGCGGTCACGCCAGGCAGACGCATCCGGTTATTATTGGACGCATAAAATGTACCGTGTTTGGAACGGCTTACTCAAGGGCGGCTTTGATGACGGCGGCTCCGATGTTCTGATTGACCTTGTAGGATGAAAACAAGCTGGTCAGCACTTCGCCGGTGAGGTCGACCCCCCCGCAAATGATGTCTGAATCGATGAAAGAGGACTTTGCCGGCTTGAGAATCCGCGACCCGTGGTCGAGCCAGTTGCGCGTCATGATGATGATGTTCTCGTAGTACCCCGCCGTGAAATCATGACTCGTGCCCACTTCGCGCGTGAAAGGGGTTGTAAAAATTTTCTGATAACTGAGGTCGATCGGCTCGTCCGAGTCCCTCGCGGGGCGCTCTCTTCGAAGAGAGCGTTGAAAGCTCGTGTTCAGAACGATCTGAATCCCCCGGCGCGCCGCAACGGATTGCACCAGCTGCCGCAGTTCCTTGACGATCGCGTTGAATCGAGCCTCCGTTTCCTCGGGCGTGGTGTAGCCGGGTGCAAGAGAGATGTTTTGCAGATGATCGAGTTCCTCCGTCGCCGCGACGCAACGCCCCGAAGCCGACTGCAGCTTGGCCTGATACGTCGAGTCCAGTTGGGCCTTGTCGAGCTCGAACTGCTGCCGTTTCATGCCCGCCGGCCCCGTCGCCAGATCGACGATGCCCGCGGCGTATCGGTCGTTCAGCTCCGTCACGTCACGGGTGTAATTCCGATGAAGCTCGGTGATTTTCGCGCGAAGAGCCCGGATCTCGCTTTCCAGGGCCTCGATCCGCTGCTTATGCTCCTGGGAACGGCGTTCCATCTGCTGGGGAAGCGTCGCCTTCGATGGTTCGACCCGAAAGGCGGATTTCTGCGTGTCGTATCCCATCATCGACGGGTGCAGGAGAACGAGGGCGCGGAAATCCACTTTTCCGATGAGTGCGCCGCCCGCTCCCTGGCCGAAAGCAGTGAAGGGCGACAGCAGAAGGAACAGACAAAACGCCGGGAGGATTGCTCTTCTCGCGGTCAGGTTCATTGCCGGGCTCCTCAGGAAAGATAAGATGACGAACGGTGGCGGCCGATCGAACCGGTGATGGCCTGAAACAAGGATATCATTTTTCCCCCGGAATAGGCGGCGGAGATGATTCAAATTCCGCAATGACGGAAACGGCGATCTCGATGATTTCCGGGGAAATGCGGTATCGCTGATACAGAGTTCTCACGACGTCTGCCGTGATGCTTTCCCCGCCATGCACCACGAGAGGCCAGGGCTGAATCGGAAGAAACCGCTGGGTTTCGGGGTGTCCGGTGAGTTGAAGCCAGGTCGAGAACCGGTCTTCTTTCGTCTCCTGCTGATCCAGGTCGTCGTGGTTGGCGGTCAGGGCGTAAAAGACCTGCTGTTCGAGGCCTGAAACCCCTCGCCCGAACTCCTTGCCGGTGCGATACGTCAGCGGATACCCGAACGGCACGGGAAAGGTCGAATTCAAGACCACGTCGTACCCTTTTTCCGTCGCGACGCTTCTGACCGCCTCCATGACCTCACGATCAATATCTTTCAGAATACTTCGGGTTTCCGGGGGTGGGGTAAGCTCGGGGTGTTCGATGGCGAACTCCGTTTCCCTTCGCTCGATGCGAAGGCGCCGGGCTTGGTCATCCAGGGCCGCGAGTTGCTTTCTGAGGGACGCATTGCCAGGCTCCGCCGCTGCAGAGACCTGGAACAAGGTCTGTTTTTTTCGGGTGATTTCCGACAATTCGCCATCGAGCTCCTCGAGCCGCCTGTTCAGCTTCTCCGACGACGTGGCGACGGTTCGTGCGACGGCTTCTGCAAAGGCTTCTTTCGAAAGCCCGAGTGGAACATTGTAAAAACCGAGATTTTGGAAATCGAAGAGCGACATCCTGGGATGAAGACTCGCCGCAATTCCAAGATTGATTTTTGCCGTTTTCGTTCTGACTTCGCTTCCGTGACTGGGATAGGCGCAAGCCAGCAGGACGATCGAAACGAAAAATGCCATGCAGCGTTTCATCTTTCGTTTTCTCCTTTGCGGAAAAGAATGGGTTCGGAACACGACGGGAACAGAATCCCCGTGTAACAGGAATAGGACGCATACGTGCGGAGCATGCCAACGTCCTTCGAGTGCAAAAAATCACTGAGGCCGCTTTCCGGAAAAGCGGGACACGGAGCGGAAAAGCGCGGAAATACGTTCAGGAGGATCGTCGTTTCACCGTGCGGCTGCCGTGAGAGAATATCGGACAGCATCCATCTGACGTCGTCCATGAGCACCTTGAGCGTGGGGATCCCGCCTGCCTCGAGAAACTTCGAAAGACGTTCGAGCGTGCTCTTCAGGCCGGCGATCTCGGAATCCATCTTCCTGATCCGGGACCAGGCCTCCTCGAGTTCCTTCGATCCGGGGCGGGAGAGCAGATTGCTTTTGACGATCGCCGATTTTGCCGCTTCTGCCTGCGCGAGGCGCTTTTCGATCTCGGTTCGTTCCGTGCGGATGAGCGAGACGTCCTTGCGTTCGTCCGGCGTTTTGATGAACCGCGCCACTTCGGGGTCGAACTTCTTCATCAGCGGGTGCTCGCGCAACAGGCGCTCGATGTCGATGCGACGATACTCCTGAGCTGCCACCGTGCCTGCGCACAGGATGTAAAAAATCAGCGACGCGTGTAAAAAAAATGATACGGTTCTCATTCTGGCATTGGGGGAATCTCTTTCGATTCCGGGGTGAATTCGGCGCCGGGCCGCCGCTTCAGCATGCCCGTCCGGACCAGGGACTTGATGAACGGGAGATTCGCATACAGATCCTCGATCTTTTCATGAATGGGAAAGGCCGAGAGGGAAAGGATGCTCTCAGGGACCGGATATTCGAAAAAGACGAGGGAAATCCAGGCTGTGCCGGCCGTTTCTTCGGCCCAGGGGCGTTCCGGATGCGGGTGAATCGCCCGAATGCGCTTGGTTTCATACAGAACGAGCTGATGGCAGCGATTGCGGGAGTTTCTGTCCGAAAACAGGGCGAGTTTGAGGGAATGTCGATCGGCACTGAGAACGGCGGTCGATCCCCCTTCGCGGGCTGCAATATCGACGAGGTTGTGGCCCGAGGAAACGAGAACCCAGGTTACGGGCGAATCGTGGCCCCCGAAGATCGTCAGCAGGATATTCAGAACCACGCCGTAGAACGTCGGTTTTTCGAGCCGGTAGACGGTGTTGATCGAACCGTCCGCCACCCGCTCGTGAAGCGCGCTTGCTTCGCTCAGCGGAAGAATGGTGATGTCCGGTGACAATCGCAGCGAACACCGGAGTTGCCAGTCGTGGATCGCCAGACTGCATGCAGATGCGCTCTGCAGGCAGGACGCCAGCCAAATCAGCAGCAGAAGTTTCCTCATGTCGCCGCCAGTCTACCATATCCGAACGCCGGCTGAAAAGAGGTTCATCCGAATCTTGCGTACTTTTCACGACAACTTGAAAAAGTGGACACGGACCTCCAATGTAGGGAGACACGACTCAACCCTACCTGGAGGAAACCATGTCCACGAGTATTCTTTACCACGCCT
>Ga0208197_1000013_pt1 | contig 216717 bp, 159 predicted proteins | sample AD_JPNNA4_MetaG_FD_184444 | JGI IMG/M metagenome (GOLD analysis project Ga0208197, IMG submission 184444) | Active sludge microbial communities of municipal wastewater-treating anaerobic digesters from Japan - AD_JPNNA4_MetaG (SPAdes) (version 2) | ecosystem: Engineered > Bioreactor >...
GATTTGAGCGACGAGGGTACACCCGGTCCCATCCCGAACCCGGCAGTTAAGCTCGTCAGCGCCGATGGTACTGCCCTGGTAGCGGGGTGGGAGAGTAGGTCATTGCCAAGGAACTGTTGCTGTTTATGGCAACCTTTAAGAGAGTGTTATTTTGTTTACATTAAACCCAGCGGAAAGCTGGGTTTTTTGTTTGATGCTTCATCCTCTTGTATAGAAACTCGAAATTCAACTCCTTATTGACAAATCTTAATCCTACATTAAAATTAAATAAGATATACACTCATTCATTTGAAGATATTTGAAGAATACTTTTAAGGAGTCGTTGATGTACCCAATTCCTACGAGATGCCCTGTTTGTGGAGACGATCTTATTGTAGAGCGTCTATCGTGTGTTCAGTGCGGTACCGCAATTGAGGGGACTTTTGTTCCTCATAGGCTGACTCAGCTTACTGCAGAACAATGGGATTTTGTTGAGCTTTTTGTACGTTTGGAAGGTAAGCTCAATCGCTTACAAGAAGAATTAGGGCTTTCTTATCCCACTGTCCGCAACCGTCTGCATGAAGTGATTCGTGCGATGGGGTATGAAGTGGGAGAACTGGCGACTGAGGAAGAAGTGATGCAGTCAATGCTGGATGATTTGGCGGAAGGAAAAATCACAGTGGATGCTGTTTTGAAGGCGCTCAAAAGATAAAAGACGCGTTTGCGGGTTAGAGAGTTGGTAAAGCTTTTGCTCAGGAGGCAAACGATGGTAGAAAGGCCAGATGTTGGTGCAAGGATTAGGGAGAAGATGGAACAAAATATGGAGAAAGTACGCCGAAAACTTGAGGAACTCCCGACTGATGAGGAGCTTCAGCGACAGCTTAAAGAAATTCAATTGGAGTTGGAGCGAGTCGAAGCCGCATTGGCATCTGGCCCAGGTGGCGGAGAGGAGTCTTCGCCAGGTGCGCGCGCGCGACTAGAGGTTCAGCGAGAGCGACTATTAGCGCAGATAGAAAGATTTGAGATGAAGCGGGAGGTACTTGCTGAGAAGCGGGAGCGTTTACAGGAGGCTCTGGAAGAACTGCAGAAATCGCCCGGACGTCAGGACCTTCACGCACCATTTTTGGGTCCATCCGTGACATCAGTGCCAGCGCCTGATTCGAGAAGAATGCATGAAGAGCGCCGTAAGATTCTCCAGATGGTCCAAGAAGGAAAAATCACCGCCGATGAAGCCGCGCGTTTGTTGGATGCCTTGCGTGATCAAATGGAAAATGCTCAACAACGGAAACGCCGACCCCGCTGGGTGCGTATTCGCGTGACGGATATGGAAGCCAAGAGGGTGCGGGTGAATCTAACACTTCCGGTGGGATTAGTGCGAGCTGGTTTACGAGTGGGTGGAAATATCGCGGGTATGGAAGGATTGGATACCGGGGGCTTGGAAGAAATGCTCAATCGTGGGGAGACCGGATATATCCTCGATATGCAGGATACTACTGGGAATGGCGAGCGTGTTGAGATTTTTGTCGAATAATGATTAGTTTTGTGTTGACGAGTTTATTGAATACCCCCTCGGCCACTATGACCGGGGGAGTTTTTTTATGCGGAATAACCTTTTCTCCCTCCGCTAAGGTAGAGCCTAAACACTATTTGCCAATTTTACATTAAAGCATTGGTTGCTTCATTGCCAAATTACGTTATACTTGGCTTAAGAAAAAACGAAGTATCTCTCGATTTTTCTGCCCGGGTAGTCTGGTACAGGGCTTGCCTTATTTTAGGAGGTGGATATGCAGGTAGCAAGTGTTCTACGACAGGCGGATATTTTCTACGGGATTTCTAAACAAAATCTTCAGAAAGTTGCGACTGTTTGTCGTGAATGTACTTACAAGAAGGGTGAAATCATCGTCAAAGAGAACACGCCCAGTGATGAGTTATACATTATTATTGAAGGCATCGTAGAAATTGTCATTGACCCCAGCCTCCTGGGTACTGCCCATTCAAACGCGCAGCCGGCTACCATTGCAAACTTATGGCCTGGACAGACCTTTGGCGAAGTCGGTCTGGTTGATCGTGGTATGCGTTCGGCTTCTGCCAGGGCTGCGTCTGAGGAGGCCAAGCTGCAGGCGATTAAACGCGAAGATTTGATGCGCCTTTGCGAGGAAGACCACTATTTTGGTTATCTATTGATGCGCAATATCGCCAGTGATCTGGCCTTCAAAATTCGCAATACCGATTTGATGTTGCGTGAGCAGCTTCTTTGGGAATCGCGCCCCAGAACAAGTTGAGAATAATCTAATCTTCCCTGGATTCTTGAGTGCGGGATGGTGAAAACCTTCCCGCATTTTCTGTTTATAGTACTTAAGTACTATTGGCTATTTGGATAGAAATGTGTTAGAATGATAAGTATAATATAACCAATTTCTAACGTTTTGTTTGGTGGGGAGGTAGGACATGAACAAGAAGCCCGTGGTGTCAAAAGTCATTGCGATCCTTGTTGTTGTGGTATTACTGACTGGTTCATGGGTGAATCCACTACCCATGCAGTCCTCGACAATCCAGGTGATTGTCGAGGGGGAAAGCGTCGCTGCGGCCCAGGCTGCTGTCGAGAAGGTTCATGGCAATGTTACCGCCGTCATTGACATCATTAACGCTGTGGTGGCCTCCATCCCTCCAACATCATGGACTGTCTTGACAGATGCTCCCGGTGTCGTGCGTGTGACGCTAGATCGGCAAGTGACGGTGGCAGCTAATGGTAAGATGCCTGATGCAGACTTCGCCAAAGCCATCGGTGTGCAGGAGGTGTGGGACGCAGGAAACCTCGGCGCAGGAGTGACGGTGGCTCTCCTCGATAGCGGTGTCACCACGACATTTGTTGACCTGAATCGCACTCCCGCGGGACCAGAGACCGGTGAGCGGCTTCTGGCTTATTATGACGTGTTCTCCAATCAAGTGTTTGCATCTTCACGTCTTCAGCGCGCTCTGGGCGATCCCAATGGGCATGGCACACATATTGCCGGTATCGTCGCCAATCGTTTTTACGAACCGTGGGATGGTGAATTCCGTGGAGTGGCGCCAGCAGCTAATCTAGTAGTTGTACGGGTGCTCAATGAAATGGGCGTAGGATCGTATGCGAACGTTCTACAAGGCATCAACTGGATCGTTCAGCACAAAGATGAGTATGGGATTCGCGTCCTCAATATCTCGATGTACGCGGTGCCGGTGGCGCCGTATTGGGCTGATCCTTACAACCGCGCGGTCATGGCTGCGTGGAATGCTGGCATTGTCGTTGTGGCAAGCGCCGGCAATACCGGTCCCCACCCCATGAGCGTCGGTGTGCCCGGAAATACTCCCTATGTCATCACGGTGGGCGCCTTCACCGACAGCCGCACCATAGACGATCTCGGCGACGACTATATCCCCGAGTTCTCGGCTGCTGGACCGACCCTGGATGCTTTTGTGAAACCGGACGTGATTGCACCTGGCGCGCACATCGCTTCACTGATGCACAACAACAGCTACCTCAGCAAAAGCTACCCGGATCGCCGGCTTGTGGGCCACTATTTCGAAATGGCGGGTACTTCGATGTCAACGGCGGTGGTTTCGGGCATCGCGGCGCTGATGCTCAGCGAACACCCCGAATTGACGCCCGATCAAGTGAAGTTCCGCCTGATGCAAACGGCGCGCCCGCAGTTTGATGAAGCGACTGGCGCTGCTGCGTATAGCATCTGGCAGCAGGGAGCCGGGCGGGTTTGGGCCGCCGATGCTGTCTCCACCGACATTGTTGGCAGGGCAAATCAGGGTATGGATATCGCCGCAGATTTGGCTGGCCTCATCCACTACCAGGGATGGACGACCTTCAACCCTGAAACGGGCGAGTTCAAGATCATTGGCGGTGGATTCGATAGTTGGGCCGATGGTTACACAACATGGAGCGGCGGCTTCGATAGTTGGGCGGACGGCTACGATAGCTGGGCTGGCGGTGAGACGAACTGGTCTGGCGGCTTCGACAGTTGGGCGGATGGCTTTGACAGTTGGGCCGGCGGCTTTGATAGCTGGGCCGATGGTTTTGATAGCTGGGCAGACGGCTTCGATAGTTGGGCCGGCGGTTTCGATAGTTGGGCCGATGCCTGCGCAGTGGATGATGGTTTCGATAGCTGGGCCGGCGGCTTCGATAGCTGGGCCGGTGGGTTTGACAGTTGGGCCGGTGGCTTCGACAGTTGGGCCGGTGGTTTCGATAGCTGGGCCGACTTTACAGCTTGGGTGGATGGCTTTGACAGTTGGGCTGCTGGCTTTGATAGCTGGGCGTCTGGCTTCGATAGTTGGGCTGCTGGCTACGACAGTTGGGCCGATACCTGTCAACAGTGGGTAGATGGCTTCGATAGTTGGGCCGGCGGCTTTGACAGTTGGGCGGGCGGTTTCGACAGTTGGGCCGATGGCCTTGCCAGTTGGACCGGCGCTTTTGGCACGTGGCAAGGCGGGTATGCCGCGTGGCCGAGCGGCTTCGACAGTTGGGCTGACGGTTTCGATAGCTGGGCTGGCGGCTTTGACAGTTGGGCTGACGCTTGCGGTATCACACCGGACGGCTTCGACAGTTGGGCTGGCGGTTTCGATAGTTGGGCGGGTGGATTTGACAGTTGGGCCGGCGGTTTTGATAGCTGGGCGGGTGGCTTCGATAGTTGGGCCGATTACGTCGCCTGGGTGGATGGCTTTGATAGTTGGGCCGCCGGTTTCGATAGTTGGGCTGCCGGTTTTGATAGCTGGGCCAGTAGTCTGGAATTGCCCTCTTTCCAGTGCGTGCAATGGGTCAGCGGTTTCGATAGTTGGGCTGGTGGGTTTGACAGTTGGGCTGCGGGTTTCGATAGTTGGGCCGCCGGCGCTCCCAGTTGGACAAGTTCTTTCTCGGCGTGGGATGGCGGTTATGCAGCCTGGGCAAACGGTTATGACAGTTGGGCCGGCGGGTTCGATAGCTGGGCGAATAATGTGGGTGATCCGGCGTGGGCGGCTGCCTTCTCCAACCTGGTCAATATGCCGACAAATTCTACGACCGTGAGCGTCAACACCTGGGTGGCTGCGGACGGAGATTAACCTCAAGCGCGCCGTCATCAGAAACACAGGGCAGAGGAGACTCTCTGCCCTGTGTTTCGTTCGTCGTATTGTCTTCACAAAGGGGCGGGGGGAGACTCACAGGCTCTCAGTGCCTGTTCACTGCGCTGCAGGTCAGGCATCGCGCCAAGTTGCGCAAAAATGCCACACGCTTCTGACAATGCTGCCTGCGCTTTGTCCTGCTCATTCAGGGTGAGCCACACCTGGGCGCTCCAATAGGCAGTCCGGCCTACCTCGAGGTAAGTCTTGCTCGCCTGGAAGATGGCTTTTCCGCGTTCGAGGTGATCAATAGCCACAGCACTATCGCCTTTGGCGGCAGCGATGCGGCCCATCAATTGTTCGTAGCGTCCCCATTCGGTAGATTCGCCGGTGGTTTTGCCGGTCACTTCTTGCAAGAGGGTGTAACTACGTTCTGCCCATACCGTGGCCGCCTCGACTTGTCCCAATTCGAGAGACAAAAATCCTTGTACGCTATAAGCGTCAATGAGACCGGGATTAGCGCGCGCGCCAGCCTGTTTGTAAAGTATGATGGCAGCGTCGAGATGCTGTTGCGCCTCCGTCAGCCGGGTTTGCGCCAGATACAGTCGTCCGAGATTCAGGTGCGCCTGGGCAATTTCATAGGGATTGGCGATTTTTTGCGCGATGTTGAAGCTTTGCTGCAGGTTGGCTTCCGCTTGTTCCCATTCCCCCATCTCAATGTAGACGTTGCCGATGTTCGTGTGCGCGATAGCCATGCCTTCCGTGTCCCCGATTTCTTCGAGGATTTCCAGCCCGTGTTGGTAGTTCGCCAAGGCGCTTTTCCAGTCGCCGGAGTTGCGTTTGAGAATCCCCAAATTATTGGAAGAACGCGCGACGCCTAAGATATCCCCCACCTTCTCGCGGATGCTCAGGGCGCGTTGGACCATCTGCGTGGCGCGTTCCCAATCCCCCTGGCTGTAATAGACGCCGCCCAGACGATTGAGAATGGAGGAAAGGACATCATAGTGCGGCGTGTCATTGACCAGGTGCAGGGCTTGTTCGAGTATAGCCTGCGCTCCCGGCAAGTCGCCGCGCCGCATCGCAATCCATCCCAGAAAACCATAGATCTCAGCTTCAATTTGCGGTTGGGCTGTGCCCTTGAGCTTGGAGAGGCTGTGCCGCAGCCACGTTTCGGCCTCCTCAATATCACCGCGTTGTATCCATACACGGCCCAGTTTCAGCATAACTTCGGCCTGAGCCTCTGCGGGCGCTGCTTTCCATTCATCCAACGCTGCTTGATAGAAGGCAATGGCTTCTTCATATTCGCCGATGTGCTGCTGAACGTCGCCCAGACCCACCGCAGCTTGCCAGCGTTCGTTATTACACTGCGTAAGGTGTTGGGAGAGTTGCAGCGCGCGGCTGTAATATTCGGCGGCCTTGCGGTTGGCGAAATGCGCGCGCGCTTTATCGCCGGCGAGGAGGGTGTAGTGCAAGGCTTGGTCGCGCACGCGCGCCAGGTCGTAGTGCCGGGCCAGGATTTCGGCCTGACCGTGTAGATCATCGGGATACAGCGTGGTAATCGCTTCGGCGACAATCCGGTGCAGTTCTGGGCGTTGGGCGTGTAAGATACTGTCGTAAATGGTTTCTTGCGTGAGAATATGGCGGAAGGCATACGTATCGGGGCCAATGTGCAGGCGTGGCTCGATCAAGCCAGCTTCAGTGAGTCGTTCGAGCGCCGGAGCCACGTTATTGACGCCGTGGAAATGCTGCTCGATTTTTCCCAAGATGCGCGCGTCAAATTGCAGTCCGATGACGGCGGCATCCCGCAACACATTCCGCAGATTTTCGGGCAGCCGATCCAGACGCGCCATCATCAAACCGCGCAGTGAGGTGGGCACGTCGAGTTTTTCCACCGCCACGGTCGAGATGACCTGCCACTGACTGCCGACCAACCGCAGCATCCCTTTCTCGATCAACATACGGGCGAATTCTTCGATATAAAAAGGATTGCCCTCTGCCCGCGTGAGAATCGTGGTGATGGTAGATTCCGACAATCCCTCCAGGTTGATGGTGTGCGCCAGAAGGCTACGGCTTTGTTCCTGGGTCAATGGATTGACATCCACCAAACAGGATTCCAGACCTGGGGTGGGGGCGTCGAAAGGCGCTTCAGCCTGCGTGCGGGTGATGACGCAGAAAATCACCGGGACTTCTGCGGCGACGTGGCTCAGCGTCTTGAGCAGGTCGCGCGAAAGGTCGTCGGCCCAGTGGAAGTCATCCAGCACCAGAATGAGCGGGCGTTGACGGGCTTCGGCGATTAACCATTCACGCATCGCCAGCGCGGTAAGCTGTTTCAGGTTTTCGGGGGTCAAGGCGTTGAGCGACAACGCTTCTTTAGGCGTCAGAGGAAGTTGCAGAATTTGTTTTAAGAACGGCGTCATTGCCGTATAAATCTGACTGTCCCATTGTTTGCCGGGCGGATAGGATTCGATGGCATTTTGTAGCAAGGAGCGAAAAATCCCATACCCCACACCCTGGACATAGGGCAGACCCCGCCCTTGCCAGATTTGTACCGTGTCGGGGTTGAGGCCGGACAGCCATTCAGCGACCAGCCGAGATTTACCCATCCCCGCCTCGCCGCGCACCGTGATGATCTGCCCCTGGCGATGCTCCAGGAAGTCAGTCAGGCGCGCGCGTAGTTGCGCTAGTTCAGCGTCGTGTCCCAGGAAAATGCGCGTGACGCCTACCACTCCGCGCGTCGCTTCCGGCGTCGTCCGCTTGCCGGTGACTTCGTAGGTGACGAGGGGCTGGTCTACCCCCTTGACGGAAACGGCTTCCTTTTCTTGAAAACTGAAGAAAGGTTGCGTCCTGGTGTAAACCTGGGTGCTGACGAGGATGTTGCCCGGCGTGGCTTGAGCTTCCAGGCGCGCGGCCAGATTGACGGTGTCGCCGATGACGGTATAAGCAGCCTGTTCTGCGGTCCCCAGAATACCGGCGATGGCCGGCCCGCTGTGGACGCCAATCCGTATTTTGAGGGGAGCGCCCAACTGGGCTTGGGCAATGGACGTAAATTCTTCCGCGGCGCGTTGCATATCCAATGCCGCGCGGACAGCCATCTCGGCGTTGTTCTCGTGCGCGATGGGCGCGCCAAAGACCGCCATCAGCCCATCGCCGGTGAACTTGTCTACCAGTCCCCCGTAACGCTGCACACAGGCGACCAGCCGCCCTAGCAAGTCGTTGATCAAGTTGAAGACTGATTCTGCATCCAGCGAAGCAGAAAGATGGGTGAAATTGACGGCATCCGCGAAGAGGACGGCGATTTCACGGCGTTCCCCGCGCAGTCGCTCCTGATCGTGCAAGATGCCCTCGGCGACTACCGACGGTACGTAGCGACGCAACCGTTCAATGGCGGTTTGTGCTTGATCGAGGGCTTGTTGGAGGTCCTGAATGGCTTCAATAGAGGGGGTGCGAGGGTTGAGTGGTGCGGCGCAGCGGCTGCAACACTCGGCGTCATCTGGATTATGCGATCCACATTGCGAGCAGTACATGATTTCTGTTCCTATAGACTAGCTAACTGAATTCTATCATAAGAAACAGCTTTGGCTATTACAGGATTGTGAATACTCCGTGAAAAACGCGCTGCCAGTGTTATTTTATGACGCGCTACCCTTATGACTTCCTCATGGTATAATGCCTCTGCTGTAGCCGATTTGTCATCTCTGACGTTATGGAGTTTGTGATAAAAGCATTATGAACCTGTTTGAAGTTTTCCCGCATCTCGGTCGTGAAGAGACGCGCGTGCTCAAGGATCGGTCGCTGCGGCTGATTGCACTTTCGGGTCTGGTGTATGATGACCAGGCGTTCTACTTTGAACTGGGTAACGAGCGATTTTGGGGACGTCTGCCCAACGGGCGCGTCTCCATCGGCGTTGGCGCTGCGAAAGTCCAGCCTGACGCGGTCTCTCCACCGCACGGAGCGTTGATCCGCCACCTGCGTCAGCAGTGGCGCTGTGAGGTGGACTTCTTCCCGGCAGGGCACGCTTACGTTCTCGGCGAGGATAAGCAAATTGTGGTGCTGAATGATGTGGAAATTGCGACGCCCTACTTTTTCGTGCTGACCGCGCCGCAGTTGGGCGGCGCAGAAGTGCCCGACGCGCTGGTGCAAGCCGTCTATCTCTTGCCGTTGCGCCGCTGGCGCGGAAAATCGCGTCAAGCCCTGCTACAAATCCGCCGTGAAGCGCTGTCGCGTTTCCTGGAACCGGCGGACTGGGCATTGAGCGCATTGGTGGAACAACCCTGGGCCGCGCTCCACGCGACGTCGCCCCTGCCCGATGACGCGCGTCTGCGTCCGGTCCTGGCATTGCGCGGCTTGCAAAGCCTCTTGCAGGCTGACGCTATGCCTGTGCATCTAGCCGCTTGAAGCGAATCCCGAAGTGGTCATTGTGAAGGAGAAAGGACGATGGTTGCGAATCTCATAACATTATCGCGGATACCGCTGCTTGCCCTCATCATCCTCCTGCTCTACCAACCGACAGCGACCCCCCGTTTTATTGCTGCGCCGCTCATCATCTTTCTCATTGTGATGGATTCTTTTGATGGCGCCATCGCGCGCAAGCGTGGCGAGACTTCTGTGCTCGGCAGCGTGCTCGATATCGCCGCCGACCGCACAGTGGAATTCCTGTTGTGGGTCGTCTTCGCGCATCTGCGCTTGATCTCCGTCATCTTCCCCTTGATCGTGCTGACGCGGGGCACCTTTGTGGATGCCGTCCGCGCCGTTGCGCCTTCGAAGGGCCTCGCGCCATTCGAGATGATGCGCTCGCGGGTGGGGCGCTTCCTGGTGAAGTCGCCCTGGCTGCGCACGCCCTTTGCGATTGCGAAGGCCGTCGCGTTTTTCTTCCTCGCACTGGCGCACGGGTTGGCGGCGGCTGGCAGTCCAGCCTTGCCGACGGTGAACGTCATCGCGCAGGTCTGCGCGTGGCTGGCGTTGGTGATCTGCCTGTTGCGTGGCATCCCCGTCCTGATCGAAGCGCCGCGCGCCCTGCGAGAAGCGCCACATCAAGGTTAATTTGTGAGCACCAAAGCCTTCTTCTCCAAGGGCTGGCCCACGCGCTTGGGCTTCTACCTCGGCAAATATATCCCGCCGCGCGGAGGACGACACGTTGCCGCGCTGGCGTCGCGCCTGATGGTGACGTTCAAGCCCGACGTGTATTGGAATGTGCGGGCGAATTTGCGGCACGTGTTAGGGCCGGAGGTGTCCGACAAGGAACTTGATCGCACACTCTACCGCCTCATCAGCAACTCGAACCGTGGCTACTACGAACTCTTCCACAACGTCGGGCGCGGCAGAATCAATGTGGAGGAATTCTATCCACCTGTGCGCCTGACCGACGCGGCCAAGACCTATCTCGATCAAGCTATTGCCTCCGGACGCGGGCTTTTCATCCTGGGAGCGCACATGTCCAACTTTGATCTGGCCTGGATTGGACTCTCGCAGTACGTCCCTGTACCGATGCAGGCGCTCTCCCTGGCCGACCCGCCGGCCGGGTTTGAGTTTTTCAATCGCCTGCGGGAAAAGGGCAACGTCATCATCACGCCCATTTCGCCGGGCGCGTTGCGGGATGCGATGGCGCGCTTGCGGCAGGGCGGCGTGGTCATCACCGGCGTGGATCGCCCGGTCAACGAGGGCAACGAACCGGTGGAATTCTTCGGCGCGACGGCCTACCTGCCCACCGGCTACATCCGCATCCCGCTGCGCACCGATTGCCTGGTCATCACCGTCGCCGCCTACTACGAAGACGGCGTGTACAACGTGGTTGCCAATCCGCCGATGACGATGGAGCGCACCGGCGATCCTGCCGCCGATTTCACCGTCAACTTGCGGCGTGTGCTGGCCGAGATCGAGACCCTGATCCGCCGCCATCCTGATCAATGGTTCATGTTTATCCCGGTTTGGCCGGAGTCTATGGTGCAGAATGCCTAAGCTGAAAAAACTCGACGTTCAAGGTTTCAAATCCTTCGCCGACCCCATCACGTTCGTGTATCCTACCGGCATTACGGCGATTGTCGGCCCGAACGGCAGCGGCAAGAGCAATGTGGCGGACGCGATCCGCTGGGTGCTGGGCGAGCAACGTTTGACCACGATCCGCGGTCGCACGGGCGAAGATATGGTCTTCGCCGGGAGCAAGAAGCGCGCCCGCTCCGGCATGGCGCGCGCATCCATCACTTTCGACAACAGCGACGGCTGGCTGCCCGTGGATTTCGCCGAGGTCATCATCGAGCGCCGCACCTACCGCGATGGCAAGACCGATTACCTGCTCAACAATAGCCGCGTGCGGCTGATGGATTTGCGTGACCTGCTCGACCGTGCGGGCCTGGGACGCGATGCTTACCTGATCATCGGGCAGGGGCTGGTGGATCATGTTCTCGCGCTGCGGCCCCAGGAGCGGCTGGCGCTCTTCGAACAGGCGGCGGGCATTGCCCCCTACCGGACGCGCCGCGAGGACGCTGTCAGCCGTCTGGAGGAGACGCGGCGCAACCTGGAGCGTGTCTACGACATCGTCGGCGAGATCGAGCCGCAGGTGCGCCGTCTCAAAAAGCAGGCCGCGCGCGCCGAGCAGCACGCCGAACTGACCGCCGAACTCAACACGACGCTGCGCACGTGGTACGGCTACCGGTGGGGGCGGGCGGTGTCTGAACTGGAACAGGCGCGACAGCGCGTGGCCTATCGCGTCGAGAAGGTGCAGCAGGCTGCCGCCGAATCCGACGCGATAACGACCACCATCATCGCTTTGCGCCAGCACATGGCTGAGGCGCGTGCGCAATTGGCGGAACTGCACCGCGAGAGCAGCGCCCGTCACACCGAGGCGGAGCGCCGCCAGCGCGAATTGGCCGTCGCCCGCGAGCGCCGCCGCCAGTTGCAGGAGCGCCAGGAAGAGGGCCAGGCCAACCTCGTTCCATTGCGTTCGGCGTTGGAGGTCGAGACGCAGGATATGGCGATGTTGCAACAGGAATTCGAGGCCGCGCAGGCACAATTGACCGAAGCGCAGGCGCAGCTTGCCGAAGCGGAAGCCGCGCGCCGCGCAGTGGAGCAGCAGCGCCAGGCCCTCCTCAGCCGCCAGGCGCAGACCCAGGCGCGCGCGTTGGAGAGCCGTCACCGTCTCGCCGACCGCCAGAGCCGGTGGGAACAGGCCACGGAGCGGCTGGCGCAACTGGCGCAGCGTGTGGCCCGGTTAGAGGCTGATCTGGCCTCGGCCACCGAACGCCGCCGCGCCCAGCAAACCGTCGTCGAGGGCGCGCGCCGCGCCCTGGAAGAAGCCGATGTCGCGGTGCAGGCCGCCGAAGCCGAGGTGGCGCGCCTGGAAGCGGCGCTTTCCACTGCGCGCGCTGAAGGCGAAACCCTGCGCCGGGAAACAGGCCGCAAACAAGCCGAACTGCAGCAGGTGGCGGCGCGCTTTGAGGCGTTGGAACGGCTGCACAACGAAGGCGCGGGGCTGTACGCCGGGGTGCGCGCCACACTGCAAGCCGCTGAGCGCGGCGAACTGCGCGGCTTGCCGGGAACCATCGCCACGCTTATCCGTGTCCCCGCGCACCTGGATCGCGCTATCGAGACGGCGTTGGGCGGGCAGTTGCAAGACATCGTCGCCGAACGCTGGGACGACGCGCAGGCCGCCATCGAATGGCTGAAGCGTCAGCGCGCCGGACGCGCCACGTTCCTCCCGTTGGATACGCTGGATCCGCCCGCCGTGTTGGACGTGCCAGGCGGCGACGGCGTGATCGGCGTCGCGTCGGAGTTGGTGGAGTACGCTGCGCGTTACCGGCCTGCCGTGGTGCTGCTGCTGGGGCGCACCGCCATCGCGCAAAGCCTGAACGCCGCGCGCGAATTATACCGGAAATTGCACGGCAGCTTTCGCATCGTCACCCTGGAAGGCGAAATTGTGCGTTCCGGCGGCGCTGTGACCGGCGGCGAGGAGCGCCAATCCCAGAACCAGGGCGGCAGCTTGCTGGCTCGTGCCCGCGAGCGCCGCGAGTTGCCGGAACGCATCAACGCGCTGGAGGCGGAGATCAAGGCGCTACAGGACGGGCTGCGCGAGCGTGAAGCGCACGCTCAGACGTTGCAGAAGGCGTTACAGGCTGCCGGGGAACGTCGCCGGGTGGCTGCGCAGCGCCACCAGGAGGCCGACCGCGCCGTGGATCGTGAGGTCCGCGCGCTGGACAAGCTCATCCAGGAGGGCGATTGGCAGCGCAATTTGCTGGAGGAGGGCGGGCAGGAGCGCGAGCGTTTGCAGGCGACGTGCGTCCGTCTCGAAGGCGAGCGCGCGGAGACCGAGGTTGCGCTGCGTGAGACGGAGGCGCAGCTTGTGGCGCTCTCGCGTGATTTGACCGCGCTGGCCGATGACGAAACGACCCGCATTGCCGCCGACCGCCGCACACAGGCCGCGCTATTGGAACAGGAACACAGCAACCGGCGGGTGTTGTTGGCGGCGCGCCAGCGCGAAGTGCAGCGTTTGCAGGAGCAGATTGCCGCGTTGGAAGGGCACGGTCAAACGCTGGTAGGAGAATTATCCGCGTTGGAAGAGCGTCTGGGCGCATTGCAGGGCGCTTACGACGAAGCGCGGGCGGCTGCGGATGGGTTATCCACGCAGATCCCGCCGCTGGAAGCTGAACTTGCCCGGCTTGAACAGACGCTAGAAATCCACGAGGGACGGGAACGCGAGGCGCGCCGCGTGTTGCACGACGCCGAGCAGCGCCGCGCGCAGGCCGACGTCGAGGCCAACCGCCGGGAGGATCAGCTTCAAACGTTGCGCCGCGAGATCGAAGAGGCGTTGGGGATCGTCATCGGCGACCTGCCAGAGACGCTCTCCGCGCAGCAGCCGTTGCCGCTGGATGCGATTGTGTCCCCGCTGCCGGTGGTGACAGAGCTGCCGGAGGGGTTAGAGCGCCAGATCCGTGACTTGCGCACGCAAATCCGCCGTCTTGAGCCGGTGAACCTCGCCGCGAAGGAAGAATACGACGAACTTGAGCAGCGCCACACCTTCCTCCGCGAGCAGATGACCGACCTGGAAAACGCCTCGACGCACCTGCGGCAAATCATCACCGAGCTGGATGAGATGATGGACACGACGTTCCGCACGACGTTCAAGGCCATCGCTTCAGAGTTTTCGCGCATCTTCGAGCTGCTGTTTAATGGCGGTACGGCCAAGTTGAGCATGACCAGCGACGAAGCGGAGGGCAACGACCTCAACGGCAACGACGGGGTGGAGATCATCGCCCGCCCGCCGGGGAAGCGCACGTCGGGCCTGGGGATGCTCTCCGGCGGTGAGCGCACACTGACGGCGGTGGCGCTGCTCTTCGCGGTGATGCGCGTCAGCCCCACGCCGTTCTGCATCCTCGATGAGGTGGATGCGATGCTGGACGAGGCGAACGTGGGCCGCTTCCGCGCCATGCTGCGCGAGCTGGCGCGGCAGACGCAGTTCATCATCATCACGCACAATCGCGGGACGGTCGAAGTCTCCGATACGATCTACGGCGTGTCAATGGGCGATGATGGGGTGTCGCAGGTGCTCTCGTTGAGCCTGGAAGATTTGCCGTCGTCGGATGTGGTGTAACTGTGGCCTGGCCCTAAAGCGGCCGGGCCAAAAGAACGAAGCCCTTCGGGCTACTATGAGCGTTTCCCGGATTCGGCCAGAGCGACGGCATCACTGACCTTCGTTATAATCTTCTGCGCCACTTCCCAAGCTTTTCTTGCCGGCGGTAGCCGCATCAGATTTGGATAGGTTATGTACGTCTCGATGGCAACCTCTGCTGTCGAGTCCCCATTCTGGGTCACGCGCATAGAAATGCCGACCTGGCCGACGAAGAACACACTCGTCAAATAATAGTTGGCATGCACAATCCCCAGTTCCCGGTCGCTGCTTTCGATTTCCGCCCCGATTGCTCTGACTGCGCCCAGGCAATAGGTAAATAGGATGTCGGCGCCGACGGGATAGGTTTTGCTCCCTCGATAAGTCTTGATCATATCACATACCACAGACTTCCACCTCTGCTGCTCAGGAAAGCAGTAATCTTTTCCTGGGTTTCTCCATAACTAAAAAGCGATTGCGCACATTGTAGAGTCAAGTGGTGAACCGTCAAGCCAATTACGCCAGTGACGCAGTTACCTGCTGCACGAGTGTGTGACCTGCATCATAGCTTTGACACACAAACTCGGCTACGATAAAGACGTCATTGAGACAGCCGACTGGTACTCGACTTACACCTGGCAGACGAATCGAAAGGAGAAGAACGATGAACACAAACTTGATGACCGCTGGCACACCGATTGTCCCGCCGCCGGACTTCCCGGTGGTGTGGGCAAACCCCGACGATGCAAAAGTCCACTGGACGCGCGACCGCGAGCACATGCCCGATCCCATCACGCCGATGTTCGACAGTGTGGCGGCGCTCACCGCGACCGAGGCGCTGCGCCGCACCGCCCACATCTACGACGAGGCGATTGTGGAGCGACGCTACTGGACGATCAATATGTACAGCTACGCGCACCTTGTCCCCTTCCACGGCGCGCCGGAAGAAATGGACGCCCGCATCCGCCGCCACCGCGAGAAGGTGTGGGCCGTCGTTTCGCAGTTGCGCCGCGTGTGGGAAGACGAGTGGCGGCCCGCGTTGGACGACGACTGGGCGTTCTGGGCCGCCTTCGATTACGAGTCGGCGGACCTGGACGCGCTCGCCGCGCACCTGGAGGCAAGCCTGCCGCGCGTCGCCCACCTCTACGAAATCCACTACCTGATGGGGCCGCCGATGTGGTTCGCCATTGACGAATTCGAGACCTTCTACTGCGACCTCTTCCCCGGCAAGACGCCGCTCGACGCGCACCGCCTGCTGCAAGGCTTCGATAACAAGACGCTGGAAATCGGGCGCGCGCTGTGGCGGCTGCGCGACCTGGCTCAGGCCATCCCCGCCGTCCGCCGCATCCTCATCGAACGCCCGGCGGCGGAGGTGTGGGCGGCGCTCCAAGTCTCGGCGGAAGGGCGTGCCTTCCTGGACGAGATGCGCGCCTTCCTCAAAGCCTACGGCGGGCGCAGCAGCCTGTGGGATTGGGGCTATCCCAGTTGGGAGGACGATCCCACGCCCGTCATCAACAACCTCAAAAACTACCTGGCGCAGCCCGACCGCGACCTGCGCGCCGAACTGACGCTCGCCGCCGCCGAGCGCGAAGCCGCCATCGCCCAGGCGCGCTACGACCTGGCCGGCTACCCGCAGCCGGTGCTCGACCGCTTCGAGCAGCTTCTCGACGCGGCGCAGACGGCGCTCGTGCTCACCGAAAACCACACCTACTACATTGATTTCAACGGCTTCGGCTGGATGCACCGGCTGATCGGCGCGTGCGGCCAGCGCTTCGCCGCCGCCGGACGCCTCGCCGCGCCGGGCGACGTCTTCTACCTGACGCTGCCTGAACTGCGCGCCATGCTCGCCGATCCCGCGCTCGACCACGCAACACTCGCCGCGAGTCGCCGCGCGGAAGCGGAGCATTGGGCCGCTTACCCTGAACCGGCGGAATTGGGCACGCGCCCGGCGGAAGCCGTCTACCTCTACTCGCCGGATGCGCGTCGGATGATGCGCTACATCGGCGGGCTGGTGGCCGGAGCGCCCTTGCCGGAGGCCGAACCGGGTCAACTGCGCGGGCAGGCCGGCTCGCCGGGCAAAGCGCGCGGCCCGGCCCGCGTCATCCGCTCGCTGGCGGAGGCGCACCGCCTGCAACCCGGCGACATCCTGGTGACGACGACCACCGCGCCGCCGTGGACGCCGCTGTTCCTCACCGCCGCCGCCGTCGTCACCGACGCGGGCGGCCTGCTCTCGCACGGCGCCGTCGTCTCCCGCGAATACCGCATCCCCGCCGTCGTCGGTGCCCGCGACGCCACCACCCGCATTGCGGATGGACAAATGCTTGAGGTGGATGGGGATCAAGGCATTGTGCGGTTCGTCGAATGAGTGGTAACAGGTAATCGGGGATTGGTAATCGGCAACTGGTAACCAGTAATCGGCAATCGGTGAGCTGACGGCCCTAATCCCTGATTACCAGTCACTAAACACCAATCCTGATTACCAATCACCAGTTACTGATTACCATAATAGGAGGACGCGATGGACACGATTCACTGGCTCGAAAATCCCGATTGTCAGGATGCGGCAGTGGTGGGCGGGAAGGCGGCGAATCTGGGGAAGCTGGCGGAGACGCATCCCGTGCCGCCCGGCTTCTGCTTCACGCCGGAGAAGCCCGGTCCGCGTGGCCTGTCCCCTGACCTCTACGATGAACTGGTCGCGGCCTATGCCAACCTTGCCGTGCGCTGTGGAACGCCGGAAGTGCGCGTCGCCGTGCGCTCTTCCGCCGTGGACGAGGACGGGCAGCAGACGTCTTTCGCCGGGCTGCACGATACCTACCTCAACGTGACGGGGCCAGGCGCGGTGGCCGCTGCCGTGCGCCGCTGCCTGGCCTCGGCGCGGACGCCGCGCGCGCAAGCCTACCGCCAGGCGCTCGGTCTGCCGGAGGAAGCGGACGTAGCGGTGCTCGTGCAGCAGCTCGTCGTCGCGGACGTGTCCGCCGTCGTCTTCAGCGCCGATCCGCGCACGGGCGCGCGGGACCGCGTTGTCATCAACGCGACGTGGGGGTTGGGGGAAAGCCTCGTCGGCGGGACGGTGACGCCCGATCTGTACATCGTCCGCAAGTGCGATTTGGAGATTCTCTCACGCCAGATTGCCGAGAAGACGTGTATGACCGTCGCTACTGCTGACGGTGTGCGTGAAGTCCCCGTGCCCGGCTGTATGCAGCGCGAACCGGCGCTCGACAACGCGCAAATCAGAGCTTTGGCCGATCTCGCGCGCACGCTCGAAAACAGCCAGGGCTGGCCCGTTGACCTGGAGTGCGCGTATCAGAAGGGGCGGTTGTACTTGTTGCAGTGCCGGCCGATTACGACGGTGTAGCGGGTAGCGGTCAGCTTTCAGCCGTCAGCGATCAGCCTTCGCGCTCAGACCGGTCTCCTGACCGTGCCCGCCTAAGCCTGGCTTTGCGGCGGTGCACGCGGATTGTGATCCGCGTGCAGCGTTTGACGATGTTTATCGCTTGCGGCGGATTACAATCCGCCGCCTGCTGCCTTCAAAAAATCCGTTCCAATCCGTTCAATCCGTTGACACCTGCGCCGCCTGCTGCCCCAACCGGAACGCGACCTTGTTCACCTCCGCATACTTCGCCGGGACGCGGCGCAAAATCGCCGTCTCCCACACCGCCGGGTCGGTTTCGAGCAGCGTGGAGAGCGCGGCAAGCATAATCGTGTTCACCGTGCGCGGATTGCCGGCCTGTTCCGCCAGCGGCAGCGCGTCCACGGGGATGACGCGGCTGGCGCGGCCTTTCAGCGCCGCGAGGAGCGACGCCTCATCGGGGTAGACTGCGTTGCCGACGCTCACCGACATCGGCGTGATCTTCTGCCGGTTGACGATGATGACGCCGCCGGGTTTGAGGAAGTTCAGCCAGCGGGCGGCTTCCAGCATCTCGAACGACAGTAGCACGTCCACCGTGCCTTCCTCGCACGTCGGCGATCCCACGCGCGGCGCCCAGCGGATGTGGCTCTCCACCACCCCGCCGCGCTGCGCGAAGCCGTGGACTTCGGACTTCTTGGCGTCCAGGCCCAGGTCGAGTCCGACTTGGGCGGCGATGTCTGACGCCGTGAGCACGCCTTGTCCGCCGACGCCGACGAAGAGCAAGTTTAAGTTCTCAATCATAATCATTCTCCTATAGCGGCGCGGGATTATGATCCCGCGTAAGCTCATTATAGTTGGGGGCGGGGGTTTGGGGGCGGGCGCGCCCGCCCCCAAACCCCCACCCAGATGTCTAGCCTTCCTCAATGGGTGCAATGGCCTGGGTGGGACAAACTTGCATACAAACCGTGCATCCCGTGCATAAAAGTGGGTCAATGGACGACTTTGGCTTGTTGTTCGTCGGGTAGATCACCTCGCTCTTGAGAATCGCCGGGCAGCCGACGCGGAAGCACGAGCCGCAGGCCACGCACTTTTCGAGGTCAACCTCCATGCGCGGCTGATAATGGAAGTGCGGCGTGAAGACGCACGCCCCGCGCACGATGAGCACTGCCGGACCGTCCTCGTGTTTCAGCGCGGCGCGGATGGCCTTGTTCATCGCGTTCACGTCCCAGGCGTTGACCTCTTCGACGTAGGTGACGCCCAGCGCCCGCACGACAGGCGCGATGTCAATGTGCGGATTTTCTGCGCCCTGGAGCGTCGTGCCGGTGCCGGGATGGTGCTGCTGGCCCGTCATTGCGGTGATGCGGTTGTCGAGGATGGCGACGACGATGTTAGCCTTGTTGTAGACAGCGGACGCGAGCGGCGCCATCCCCGCGTGGAAGAATGTGCTGTCGCCGATGACGGTCACGACGCCCTCCTGCCCGCCGGCCTGCTTGAAGCCGTGCCCCATCCCGATGCCCGCGCCCATCGAAATCAGCATATCCATCGCCTCGAACGGCGGCAACACGCCCATCGAGTAGCAGCCGATGTCGCCAGGGAGAACGACTTTGCGCTTGTTGCGACTCAGCGCGTAGAAGAACGCGCGGTGCGGGCAGCCGGGGCAGAGCGCGGGTGGTCGCGGCGGAACGGTAATCGGTAACTGGTAATCGGTAACTGGGGATTCGCCATTTGCCATTTGCCATTTGCCATTTGTAATCAGTCCCGATTTTACCGCGCCCTTCCGCACGTTTGCCAGCGTCAGTTCGCCGCACAGCGGGAAGATGTCCTTGCCGTGGGCGACGGGGATGCCGGCGGCCTTCAGTTGGTCTTCAATGAAGGGGTCGAGTTCTTCGAGGACGATCAGCATTTCGACCTGCGCGGCGAAGTCGCGGATGGCGTGCAGCGGCAGCGGGTAGCTCATCCCCAGCTTGAGGATAGAGGCGTGGGGCAGCACCTCGCGCGCGTACTGGTAGGCGATGCCGTTGGTGACGACGCCGAGCGCCTTGTCGTTCCACTCGACGCGGTTGACGTTCCGCTCGAACGCTGTCGTCTCAGCCCACTGCGCCACGTCCAGCAGCCGTTGTTCGATGACGGGATGTCGCATCCGCGCGATAGCGGGCAGGATGACGCGCGTGATTTCTTCTTCGCGCTCGAACGGCGGGAGAGGCTGGAACTCGCGCGTGCCCGGCACGGTCGCTTCGACTGCCGACTTGGAGTGCGAGAGCCGCGTCGTCGAGCGCATCAACACCGGCGTTTTGAACTGCTCGCTCAGGTCCAGCGCCACAGCCATAAACTGCCGGGCCTCCTCGCTGTCGGCGGGATCGAAGCACGGGAACTTGCCAAAGCGCGCGTACTGGCGGTTGTCCTGCTCGTTCTGCGACGAGAACGCGCCGGGGTCGTCGGCGCTGATCAGCACCAGCCCGCCCTTCACCCCCGTGTACGACACCGACATCAGGCTGTCGGCGGCGACGTTCACGCCGACGTGCTTCATCACCGCGATGGCACGCGCCCCGCCGAACGACGCGCCGATGGCGTTATCCAGCGCCACCTTTTCGTTGCTTGCCCATTCCGCTTTGATGCCAGGATAGCGCGCGAAGTTTTCGAGAATCTCCGTGGAGGGCGTCCCCGGATAGGCCACGGCGTACTGCACGCCCGCCTCCCACGCGCCCAGCGCAAAGGCTTCGTTGCCGGAAAGTAATCGTTTCATGCTGTGCCTCCAAAAACAGTCGTTTCATTCTCAGGGTGGGTGCGCTCAGAGATCGGCCCACGCCTCTCCGTAGAACTATTGTAGTGACAAGCGGTGTCTTGTCCAGTACAAACGGCCTGATCTGTAGCAAATGTTACCTTGATTTAGGATTGATGGACAAGTGATAGGTTGCGCCTTCTGTTACTATAGATATAATCAGTTTGTACGCTTCAACGTTGAAACGTTTGAACGTTCGAACGTTGCAACGTTCAAACGACGAATGTATGGTTGATCGGTTACTAAAGCATGGCCTTGCGCACACTTTACCAAACACTGCTCGATAGCGACCTGGCGCGCCTGCAGGTGATTGCCCGCCAATGGGACATTACCCTGGCTGCCGAACGGAAGCCTGATGTCGCAGCGGAACTGGCTGACGCGATGGCGCGCGCTGATGCTGTAGAGCGCGTGATGGCCGGACTCGGCGAGGCGGAGCGGGCTGCCCTGGATGCACTGTTACGGCGGGGTGGGGCGCTGCCGTGGGCGATCTTCACCCGCTGCTGGGGCGAGCTTCGCGCCGTAGGGCCAGGCCGCCTGGAGCGCGAGGCGTTGTGGCGTGAACCTATATCGCCGGTGGAAAGGCTGTGGTATCTCGGTTTGGTGCAGCGCGCTTTTGCGATATGGCCTTCCGGTCAGGTGGAAATGGCCTTCATCCCGGAAGAATTGCGCCTGTATATGCCGGTTCCTGCGCCGCTCGACGTGTCGCCGCCGGTGCCTGCTGAGCCGCCCGGCCACCAAACCCCTGGATCCGATCTGCTGGCGGATGATCTGGCGACCTTGTTTGCGGCGCTGCAAATGGAAGCCAGCGGCTCTGTCCGCGCAGGTGAGCGCACGGCCTGGATGCAATTGCCGCACGCTGGCGCGTTGCTGGAAACATTGGCCGTGGAGCAAGGATGGATCCGCCGCGATGAGCGCGAACGGGCGCGACTTGCGCCTGAACCGGCGTTGAAGTGGCTGCAAGCGGATAGTTGGTCACAGTGGGCGACGTTGGCTCGCGCGTGGATGGAAAGCGCCCGCTGGAATGATCTCGCCGCCGTCCCAACGCTGCGTCCCGATCCAGTGCGCGAGTGGCCCGCCGATCCGTTGTCCACACGACGGGCGTTTCTGGACATACTGCGCCACTGCGCGCCTGATACGTGGTACACGCTGGCAGACTTCATTGCCTTTGTGCGCGAACAGAACCTTGACTTTCTGCGTCCTGACGGCGACTACGACGCCTGGGCGCTGCGCGACGCAGCGACCGACAAGCCATTGCGCGGTCTTGAAGCGTGGGATGCTGTCGAGGGCGCGCTGATCACCTTTTTGTTCAACGGTCCACTGACCTGGTTGGGTCTGGTGGATGTTGGTGGAAGCGCGCCGTCAGCGCCGCTGACGACCTTTCGTCTGAGCGCGGCAGGGGCGGCGTTATTGCAGTCCGGCGATCCGCCAGCCTTGCCCGAACCGCCAGCCCTGCGTTTGAGCGAGGATGGTGTGATTGTGGCGCCGCTGCGACGGCGTTACGCACGTTTTCAAGTCCACCGTATTGCGCGACCGCTCGGCTGGGATAACGGCTATCATTACCGGCTCACGCCGACATCCCTGACCCTGGCGCGCCAACAGCGGATCCCGCTGGAGCGCATTCTGGCGTTTCTGGAAGAAGCGACCGGGCGTCCGCTGCCTGCGCATCTGCGCGCGGCCATCGAGCGGGCCTATCGCGGCGGCGATGCGGCGCGCCTGGAGCACGTCTGGCTGTTGCGTGTGCCTGATCCGGCGCTGCTGGAGCAACCCGCTCTGCGGCGCGCCATGCACGAGCAACTGGACGCGCACACGGCGCTTATCCGCGACGCCGACCACGCGCAGGTCTTGGCTGTGTTAGCGCACCACGGCATTTTAACGGATACAGATATCTAGCGGTCAGCTATTAGCTTTTGGGGAAATTCCGGCTGATCGCTGAAAGCTGACGACTCAAAGCTTAGGGGGAGAACTTATGGCCGAACATGAATTATATAAAAAGGTAACGCAGGCTTACACTGCTCGTTTTCAGCAGCCGCCGCAACTGGTCGTGCGTGCGCCTGGACGGGTCAACCTCATTGGCGAGCATACCGACTACAACGACGGTTTTGTGCTGCCGGTCGCTGTGGATCAAGCGGCGTGGCTGGCCGTCGGGCCGGCCGAGGAGCCGTTGACGACAATACGGGCGATTGACATGAACAACGATGAAACGGTATTCGCGGTTACAGAGGTGCCGGCTTCTGTAGGCGGGTGGCCCGATTACCCCAAAGGCGTCGTCTGGGCCTATTTGGAGCGTGGTTTGCAGCCGACCCCCATCAACGCGGTGCTGGCCTCCGACGTGCCGGTCGCTGCGGGAATGTCCTCCTCGGCGGCGTTGGAGCTGGCGTTTGCCTTTGCGTGGAATACATTCGGCCAGTTCGACATCGCCCTGTCTGACCTGGCGTTATTGTGCCAGAGGGCAGAGAACCAGTACGTGGGTGTGAACTGCGGCATTATGGATCAGATGATCAGCGCGTGCGGCAAAGCCGGTCACGCCATGATGCTCGACTCGCGCTCGTTGGACCGGCGCTATTTCCCGATGCCGGAGGGCGTCGCCGTCGTTGTCGCCGACAGTCTGGTGCGTCGCTCGCTGGCGTCTTCGGAGTATAATGTGCGGCGGGCGCAGTGCGAACAGGCAGTCACCCATCTGCAAGCGCACGTGCCTGAAGTCAAGGCTTTGCGGGATGTGTCGCTGCGTAACCTGGAGCGTTTTGGCCGGAGTCTGCCCGACGTGGTGTATCGCCGCGCGCGGCACGTCGTCACCGAGAATGACCGCGTGCTGCGCTTTGCGCGCGCGCTCTATACCGGCGATATTGATACGGCCGGCGGCTTGATGGTCGAGGGCCATCGCAGTCTGCGCGACGACTACGAAGTGAGCGCGCCGGAATTGGATGTGTTGGTCGAGGCGGCGGTAGAAGTCCCTGGTTGCTACGGAGCGCGTTTGACCGGTGCCGGCTTTGGCGGCTGCACCATCGCCCTGGTCGCCGAGGAGGTTGTCCCCGAGTTCCAGGCGCACATTGCTGAGGTATACGACGCGCGTTTTGGCAAGCGTCCCGCCGTCTACGTGACGCATCCTGCCGACGGCGTCGCCGTTATCCAGTAGATCTGTCAATTCTGCGTTGAGGATTCATATAAAAAGGAGCGGAATATGAACATTGGCATTCCAAAAGAGAGACTCTGTGGAGAAGAACGGGTCGGGTTGACCCCGGCTGGCGTCGGGCTGTTGACGAAGGCCGGGCACAAATGTTTTGTGGAGAAATCCGCTGGCGCTGGCGCCGGTTTCGACGACTACGACTATGAGCGCATGGGGGCGACGCTGCTGACGACCGGCGAGGAACTTTACGCGACTAGCTCTCTGGTGCTCAAGGTGCTGCATCCTACGTTGGAAGAGATCGGGTGGATGCCCGTTGGTCAGTCGTTGATGTGCTTTCTTGGGCTACAGTCGCTTCCTCAGGAAGAAGTCAACGCCCTCAAAGCGCACAAAATAACCGCTGTTGCCTACGAGATGATCTCCAAAGATGGTCGCGACTTCCCCATCCTCAAGACGATGAGCGAGATTGCCGGGCGGATGGCGCCCTACATCGCCGGAACCTTGCTGATGCGCACCAACGGAGGCCGGGGCGTGTTGCTGAATGGTGCGCCGGGCGTCTCTGCCGGTGAGGTGGTCATCCTCGGCGGCGGCGTGTTGGGCATGAACGCCGCGCGCGCGTTCGTCGGCTTGGGCGCGAAAGTCTTCATCCTCAGTCGCTCGCTGGACCGGCTGCGCTATCTGGAGGAGTACTTCCAGGGGCGCGTGACGACGATGATTGACCACGATTTCAACGTGGCGTACACGACGCGCTTTGCCGATGTCGTCATCGGCGCAGTGCGCGATCCGGGCAAACGCTCGCCGGTGGTCATCACCCGCGAGATGCTGCGCACGATGCGCAAGGGCGCGGTGATTATGGACTTCGCCATTGACCACGGCGGCTGCGCCGAGACGAGCTGCCCGACCTCCTTCGATCATCCCACCTATATTGAGGAAGACGTGGTGCACTACTGCGTGCCCAACGTGCCCGGCGGTGTGCCGCGCACCTCGACGCACGCTTTCAACAACGCGGCCTGGTCGTACATTCAGCACATCACCAACATGGGGCCGGTGTCGGCTTTCGCGCAGAACGACGCGCTACGCAACGGCGTCGCCATGCGCAACGGTGAGATCATCGAGCCACAGTTCCCGATTCGACGCTCATAATGTGGGCGAGCCGCCACTCGTCTTCGTAATCCGTCATGCCAAAGGAGGTGTCACTTGTTTCATGCACTTGTCGCTATCAAGCAAGTGCCGGACACAACCAACATCCGCATTGATCCTGAAACAGGGAACCTGGTGCGGGAGGGTGTTCCGGCGATCATGAACCCCTACGACGCCCACGCGCTGGCTGCCGCCGTGGAGTGGAAGCGCAAACTAGGGGGGAAGGTGTCTATCGTGTCAATGGGGCCGCCTTCTTTCATCGTCACCATCCGCGAGGCGGTGGAATTGGGGGCCGATTGGGGCGCGCTCATCTCCGACCGCAAATTCGCCGGCGCGGATACCCTGGCGACTTCTTATGTGCTCGCCACGGTCATCCAAACCATCCACGAGAAAGACCCGATTGATGTGGTGTTCTTCGGCAAGCAGGCCATTGACGGCGATACGGCCCAGGTCGGTCCTGGGGTGGCGGTGCGGCTCGATCTGCCGATCATCACCTACGCCGTCAAAATCCGCGACATTGATCTGGTCAAGCGTCACATCATCGTCGAACGCAAGACCGAGAAATGGACGGAGGTCGTCGAGGCGCCGCTGCCCGCGTTGGTCACTTGTGAGAAGGAGATTGCCGAAGTGCCCTTTGCTCCGCTGCCCGATCTCATTCGCTCGTTGCGCTACGACCCGGAGATTTGGACGATGGATGGCCCGGCAGTCTTCGATCAGGAATACATCGGTGTGCGCGGTTCGCCGACGATTGTGTTCAAGATGGGGACGCCGCCGCTGCCCGAAGCCGGCGAGAAGATCAACAGCCGCGAGGTGGGGGTGCAAGCCGCCATCGCTAAAGCGTTCGACAAAGCCGATGCTGCGGGCATCCTCAAACCGATTCTAGGAGGCGTCCAATGAGCGCGCGACGTTTCTGGGTCTTCATCGAACAAGAAGGCGGCAAGGTCCACCAGGTCTCCTGGGAATTGTTGGGCGTGGCGAGTCGGCTGGCTTCTGAGGTCAAGGAAGAAGCCGCTGCCGCCGGCGACACCGTTCACGTCGAATGTATCCTTTTGGGAAACCAGGTCGAGGGCATTGCGCGCGAGGCGATCAAGTATGGCGCCGAGCGCGTCTACCTCATTGACGAACCGGAACTGGAAAATTACCGCAACTGCCCGTATTACAAATCCATCGTGGGCGTGGTGCGCAAGTATGGGCCGGAAGTGATGCTCATCGGCGCGACGACGCTGGGGCGCGACCTGGCTGGCGCGGTCGCCACCTCGCTGCGCACCGGCTTGACCGCCGACTGCACCGGGCTGGAAATGGGCGAAGTAAAAGGTTCCAAGCAGCGGCTGCTGCTGGCGACTCGTCCCGCGTTCGGCGGCAACATCATGGCGACCATCCTCTGCCGCCAAAGCCGCCCGCAGATGTCGAGCGTGCGCCCGCGCGTGTTCCCCATGCCGCCGTACAATCCTGACGCCGTCGGCGAGATCATCCGCGAGGAAGTCCCGCTGGATGAGAAAGACACCGAAGCCTGCATCCTGGACTTCATCCACGACCAGGCCGAGAGTGTGGATATTGAGTACGCGGACGTGATCGTCTCCGGCGGGCGCGGCCTGGGCACGCCCGAAGGCTTCAAGTTGATCGAGGAACTGGCCCACGAATTGGGCGGCGTCGTCGGCGCGTCGCGCCCCTGCGTGGATGCCGGCTGGATCAGCTACGCGCATCAGGTGGGGCAATCCGGGCGGACGGTGCGGCCCAAACTCTACATCGCCGCCGGTATTTCCGGCGCCTTGCAGCACAAAGTCGGTATGCAGAACTCCGACTTCATCATCGCCATCAACTCTGATCCCAACGCGCCCATCTTCGACGTGGCCGACGTGGGCATCGTCGGCGATCTGTTCGAGGTGATTCCGGCGATGATCAAAGAAATCAAGGCGCGGAAGGAGCAAGCTCGGAGCTTGTCGAAGGAGGCCCTGGCATGAACAACAACGATGAAAAGATTCGCTTCGACGCCATTGTTGTCGGCGCGGGGTTAGCTGGTTCCGCTGCGGCGATGGTGATGGCCCGCGCGGGCCTGAACGTGGCGCTGATTGAGCGCGGTCAGAAGGCTGGCGGCAAGAACTACTTCGGCGGGGCGATCTACACGCACGCCATCGGCGAAGTGCTGCCCGATTATATGGAGCGCAAGCCGCCCTTCGAGCGCCCCGTCACCGAAGCGGGATTCTGGTTCCTTTCCAAGGATGGCGGCCTCACGCGGATGACGGTGCAGGGCGGCAAGCTCGCCAACGAACCCGCCGATGCGTACATGGCCTCGCGCGCCGTTTTCGACGTGTGGTGGGCCGAGCAGGCGCAGAAAGCGGGCGCGCTGCTGATCCCCAAAACGTCCGTCGTGGACGTGATCTGGGACGGCGAGCAAGTCGTCGGCGTCAAGACCGACCGGGCGCAGGGCGATGTCTACGCGCCGGTGGTCATCGTGTGCGAGGGCGTCAACAACCTGCTGACGCAGAAGCTAGGGTTGATTGACCACGACCTGGAACCGGCGCACATGGCGCTGGCGTTCAAGCAGGTCATCGCGCTGCCGATGGACACCATCAACGCGCGCTTCGGTCTGCCCGACGATCAACACGGGTTGGCGGTTTCGGTGTTGGGCGATGTATCGCTCGGCCTGCCGGGGATGGGCTTCGTCTACACCAACAAGACAAGCGTCTCTGTCGGCCTGGGCGTGATGCTGGATGCGGTGGTCGAATATAAACTGAAGCCCTACGAAATTTTGCAGCGCTATCTCCGTCACCCGGCGATTGCGCCGCTGGTCAAGGGCGGGCAATTGATGGAATACGGCGCGCACCTCATCCCCGAAGGCGGCTACCGCGACATGCCCAAGCTTTACACCGGCGGGGCGATGGTGGCGGGCGATGCGGCCTCGATGGTCAACGCGCTGCACTGGGAAGGCACCAACATGGCGATTGTCGCCGGGGAACTGGCGGGTGAGACGGCGGTAGCAGCGCACCAGCGCGGCGACTTCTCCGCGCAATCGCTCTCGCAGTACGAGGCGCGGCTCAAGGATCGCTTCATCCTGCAAGATATGAAGCAGTACCGCAACTTTGCCCACTTCCTGGAGACGCACCCGACCTTTATGGATGCGTACCCAGGCTTTGTCAATGATGCGCTAGGGCAATTCTTCAGCGCCTACGGGATGCCGAAGAAGACCTTGTTCAAGAATATCCTGGGGAGTTTGACCAGTCGCCGGCAGTTGATGAAGGCCGTGGGCGACATCCTCTCTATGGGAAGGGCGGTGATGGGATGGTAATGAAAACGGGGGACGCATTCAGTGTCAAGACGTTGCCGCAGGAGCTGCAGGAAAGCCTGCCCGACGTGTACGTGGACGATCTGCTGGTTTCGCTTAAATACTTCATTGACGAAGAGCAGAGCCATCTCAAGATCAAGGATCACGCGGTATGCGCGCGCTGTGAACACAAGCCCTGTATTGATTTCTGTCCGGTGGGCGTTTACTCGCTGGCCCACGACGGCAAAATCCAGGTGGCGTACCAGGCGTGCGTCGAATGTGGCAGTTGCCGGGTGGGATGTCCGTACAAGAACATCGAGTGGACATTGCCGCGCGGCGGGTTTGGCGTGGCGTACAAATTCGGCTAGTCGCGCAGCCTACTGACCGTCATAAATACGAGACCGCGCCGTCGTGAGACGGCGCGGTCGTGCGCTCCGGCGTCAGTTGGCGGCCTGTCTCCAGAGCGCGACAGCGTCGTCGCTTTCCATATCCTCCGTCGCCGTGAAGAGGTCGGTAGGCTTGGGCGTTTCGCTGACGATAGGATTCTCCAGCGCCTTGAGCGCGTCCGCCAGTGTAAACCCTGCCGCAAGCATCTTCTTCAGAAGCAGCGGCGGCTGTTTCGCCAGATTGAGGTTCAGGATTTTGCCGAAGAAGTTGTTGATCTCAAACAGCCCCTCGAATGGCCCGGCGGAGAGATGAACGCCGTTGTTGGCAATGCTGACCGTCCCTAACCCGTAGTCGTTGGCGTGGGCGTAGAGCGTGCCACGGATGGAGTGGGGGATGGCCTTTTCGGGGAAGGTGGCGCCGACCATCTCGTTGCGCAACGTGGCCCAGGGCGTATCTGCATGGATCAGCACCAGGACGATGCGGTGGGTGGGGTCGGTGAAGTGCATCAACTGCGCGGGATGGAACCCGTTGACCAGGATGAAACCCTTGCCATCCTTCTCGTAAAGCTGGACGTAGAATCCGCTCCTGATCTTGAGCGACTTCTTCGTGAACCACAGCGTATCCAGGTCGAAGCAATTCTCGTTGGGGTAGGCCTTGAGATACTCGTGCCCGCCCAGGATAGGGAATTCGTCAATGGAAGCTACGCCGAGCGCAGCGGCGATCTTTTGACGATCTCCCGCGTCCACCATCGTCGAGGCAAAGCGCGACAGGCGGTTGATGTAGCCGTAATGGCGGTTCATGATTTCGGCTTCCTCCAACACTTTTCCGCCCACGACGGCCACGCCGCTGACGTGCGCGTTGAATTCTTCTAGCCTGGCGAAGACGAGGTTGAGGGCGGCTTCCACATAATCGCTGCCCTCGACCATAAAAATTTCGGGCTTCACGAACAGCAGCAGTTCATTGCGCCACTTTTCCCGGCCAATCTCGACCGGTTGTACGATGGCAAACTCATCACACGCCGGGGTGATGGCAGCGATGCTTTTGATCAATTCGGTGTTGACTGTCATGTATTTTTCCTTTGCGTATGGGTATGGATGATGTTACAGCGTGTATTATAACCAAGGTTTTCCAACGATCAACTTGGGTTCTCCTGAAACATATTCTCCTTCGGATAAAGCAAAGGGCGCACATCCATGTGTGCGCCCTATGGTGGTAAGGATAGGGTTACAATAACTCCATCGCCCGGTTGTAGAATTCCAGCGCCTGGTCCACCAATCCTTCGGCCATATAGGCGTCGCCGAGTGTTTGCAGGATAGCAGCCTGTTGTGGGCGTTCTTCGGCAGCTTGCCGGAGGTCTGCTATCACATCCCGCATCTCAGCTTGCGCCTGGACGAGGTAGGCATAGTGGGTCAGCGCTTCTTCAGTCTCGCCAGCTTTCCACAACTCGCGGGCCAGGGCCAACCGGCTTGCGTAATCAAACTCGTTCTGCAGGACGGCATCGCGCATCGCGTTGAGATCACCAGCGGCAAGCTCTGGCTGCACGACCTCAGCCAGTGGTTCGCGCGCGGGTTGCATGGTAGGAATTTCGGGTTCCGGCTCCACAACCTGCGGTTCGGGTTCGGCCTTGCGCCCCAGAATTTCGGCGACGCGGGCTTGCGCTTCGGCTTCAGCCTGGGCGCGGAGTTCTTCTTCTTTGCCCGCGACAAGATTTTCCAGCCATGTGAGCGCTGCCGTGCCGGGAAGTAAATCGCCTTCGGCGGTGGGAACGGCTTCCTCGACCGGCAATTCTTCAACGACGGGTTCCGGCGCGACGACCTGCGGTTCGGGTGCTGCGGCTTGCGGCTCAGGCTTGGGTTCGGCCTTGCGGCCCAGGATTTCGGCAACGCGAGCCTGGGTTTCAGCTTCAGCCTGGGCGCGGAGTTCCTCTTCCTTGCCTGCCGCGAGACTTTGCAGCCACGAAAGCGCATCTTCACCGGAAAGCAGATCGCCTTCAGCGGTAGGCATGGTCTCTTTAATGGGCACTTCCTCGACGACGGGTTCTGGCTCTACGATCTGGGGTTCCGGCGCAGGCTTAAGCGCGGGCTTGCGGCCCAGGATTTCGGCGACGCGCGCTTGCGACTCGACCTCGGCCTGGGCGCGGAGTTCCTCTTCCTTGCCTGCTGCCAGGCTTCCAAGCCACGCCAGCGCATCATCGCCGGAAAGGAAGTCGCCCGCGGCGGCAGGGATGGGGGTCTCGGCAGGGCTGATGACCGGCGCGGGTTCTTTGACAGCGGGTTCCGGTTCAGCGCGTTTATATTCGGGCTTCCGGCCGAGGATCTCGGCGACACGCGCCTGCGCTTCGACTTCAGCCTGCGCGCGAAGTTCCTCTTCTTTGCCGGCGGCGAGGCTTTCGAGCCACGCGAGCGCGTCATCCCCAGAGAGGAAGTCGCCTTCGGCGGTGGGCGCTTCGACGGCGATTTCTTCGACCTGTTCGGCCAGGCCCTCCCAGTCCAGCCTCGGGGATTCTTCAGCAAGCGGCGCTGCGGCCGGCGTTTCGACTTCGGCGATCTCTTCCCCAAATGCTTCCCAACCGAAGAAACCTTCCGCCGCCGCTGCTTCTTCGGTGGCAGATTTTACCTCCACGATCTGCGGCTCGGGTTCGACTTTCTGGTCCAGGAACTCAATTTCAGCCGGGATGGGGAGTTCCTCTCCCGCGCCCGCAGCGAGGCTTTCGAGCCACGTGAGGGCTTCATCGCCGGAGAGGAAGTCGCCTTCGGCAGCCGGTGCTTCTGTGACGCCTTCCTCAAGTTCTTCGGCCAGGCTTTCCCAATCCAGCAGCCCTTCTTCCTTGGCCAGGGGCGCTTCTTCGATCAGTTCTTCGCCTGCGGCTGTTTCTTCCGCAAGCGCCTCCCATCCGAAAAGGTCTTCGGCGGCAGGGGCGGCGGCTTCCTCGACCAGGGGTTCGGGTTCCACGCGCTGCGGCTCCGCTTCGACTTTGCGACCGAGGATTTCGGCGACGCGCGCCTGGGTTTCCGCTTCGGCCTGGGCGCGAAGTTCCTCCTCTTTGCCCGCGGCGAGGCTTTCGAGCCACGCGAGCGCGTCATCGCCGGAGAGGAGATCGCCTTCAGCCGTAGGTGTTTCGACGACGCCTGCTTCGACCTGTTCGGCCAGGCGCTCCCAATCCAGGATGCCTTCTACTGCGGCAGGCGGCGCTTCGACAGATGGTGCTTCGGGTTCGGTAGCCGCTTCACCAAACGTTTCCCAGCCGAAGAATCCTTCCTCGGCGGCAAGGGCGGCGGCTTCCTCGACCAGGGGTTCGGGTTCCACGCGCTGCGGCTCCGCTTCGACTTTGCGACCGAGGATTTCGGCGACGCGCGCCTGGGTTTCCGCTTCGGCCTGCGCGCGGAGTTCCTCCTCTTTGCCCGCGGCGAGGCTTTCGAGCCACGCGAGGGCATCATCGCCGGAGAGGAATTCGCCTTCGGCGGTGGGCGCTTCGACGACGCCTGCTTCGACCTGTTCGGCCAGGTGTTCCCAATCCAGGACGCCTTCTACTGCGGCGGGCGGCGCTTCGACTTCCACGGCTTCTTCACCAAATGTCTCCCAGCCGAAGAAGCTTTCGGCGGCGGGCGCTTCTTCGACAAGCAACGCAGCTTCTTCGGCGGGCGCTGCTTTTTCCTCGAACGTCAGCCATTCGGGCAGCTCTGCTTCTTCGGTGGGCGCTGCTTCTTCCTCGAACGTCAGCCATTCGGGCAGCGCCGCTTCTTCGGCGGCCGGCGCTTCCGCCTCGGTTTCGATATCGCCTAACCACGCGAGCAAGTCTGCTTCGACGGGTTCGGCTTCTGGCGCAGCTTCCACTGCCGGTTTGAGTTCGGTGAGCCAGGTAGGGATTTCTTCTGCTGTGGGAATCTCTTGTACCCGTTCCTGCGCTTCTGCGGGCTGAAATGCTGTGAGCCAGTCTGGCAGCGGTTCTTCTGCGGCTGGTTGCTGTTCGCCGGACCAGGCGGGCTGTTCCTCGGCGATTTCAACGGCCTCGCCGCCTTCTTCGAGCTGGAAGGATGTGAGCCAATCAGGCAATTCTCCTTCTTCTGTGGCGACGAGAGGCTCGGCGGTTTCCCCGGCTCCGGTGATCGTTCTAAGCCATTCGGGGATTTCTTCCTCTTCCGGTTCGCTGACTTCTGCGGCTGGCGTGGGGGGTTGCAGGCTTTGCAGCCAATCGGGCGCTTCTGCCGTCGGCTCGGTCTCGGCTTCGAGCGGAGTGCCGGGCTGTTTGAGTTCGCGCAGCCAGTCGGGTATTCCCTCTTCCGGCATAGGAATTTCGGCGACTTCGGCTTCGCCGGCAGGTTTGAGAGCCTGTAGCCAATCCAGCGAAGCTTCAGCTTCTGAAGTTGGGGCTTCGGGTTCCAACTCGCCGAGCCAATCTGGCAGCGTTTCGACCTCGGCTGCCGTCTCCTCAACTGCGGGGCCTGTTTCTTCTGGCGCGAGCGAAGTTAACCAATCGGGTATGGCCTCGCCAGCCGCTGCTGCTGTCACTTCGTCTGCCCGCAGCCAGTCGGGCACACCCGCTTCGCTGGGTCTTGCTGGCGCGCTGGTTGGCGCGCCAACGTTTGCCATCCAGCTTAATCCGCCTTCCGCTTCGGTATCTAACTCACGGAGCCAGTCCGGGATCTCGATTTGCGCCTCAAGTCCGGCGGTGATGTCAACCAGCCGGGCGCCGGGGCCGCCCATTTCGGGCGCCATTTCAGACACGCCTACCGTCACGGAGGTAGATTCGAGCCTCTTGAACCATTTCGCTTGCTCGTCAATGCCGATCGCGCCGGGTTGATACACCAGGCGCTCCAATGTGACGTCTTTAGGCTTCAACGGCGAAGCGGAACCAAACATCTCATTCGCCAGTGTGTTCTCCAGATCAATTTCCTGGGCGCGTTTGAGGTAAACTTGCCCCTCTTCCTGACCGCTATCCACCCACAGCGTACCTAACAGCAGATTCGCTTTCAAGCAGTAAGGCATCTCGTCCAGGAGGAGTTGACATGTATCCGCCGCCTGGACAATTTGATCGTCACGCCAATATGCCTCCGCCAATCCCAGGCGCAAGTCACTGCGGGCGGGCTGCGCGGTAAGGAGCGCGCGCAATTCCTCGACGGCGCGCCCTGGGCGGTTCCCGCGCATGTAGAGTCGCGCCAGACCGGCGCGATTGAGCGGGATGCGTTCGGGTTCTATGCCATCGCGCCGCCCGTAAAGTTGGCGTAACTCATCCACCAGGTCCTGGTTGCCGGGATTGAGTTCGACGGCGCGTTCCAGGTTCCAAATCGCGGCGTTCAGGTTGTTCAGGCGTTGATGCGCAAGGGTCAGGCCGATGCGCGCCATAAGATGCTCTGGGTCGGCATTGAGAGCGCGGTGGAACATATCAATCGCCAGGTCTGGCTGATCCGCTTCCAACATAGTTTTACCTAGCAGATAGTACGCGCCGATATAGCGCGGGTGTTGGCGTAGAATGTGACGTGCATGGGCCAACGCTTCCACATAGCGGGCTTCTTCTATGAGGTGATTGATCTCATTCTCATATTGATGCAAAGCGATCTCAGACACAATTCCCCTCCTTAAAATGGGTATTTCTACTGAGGGCGGTAGTATTTTGGACGAACGGATTACTATATCCTAAAAGTACACACGAATTCCTCATCTATACTTATTATGCAATGTTTTGAGGGAAAAGTCAAAGCAAAAAGACCTTGCCAATCCGATACCCTGTGATAGAATGAACACCAATCCCCATCAGATGAGGAGAATGGGGGTAGTTCCCATTGTGGAGGTTGACATGAGTGATGAAAATCAGCCAAATGAGGTCATCGAATCGCAGTTGAAGCCTGAAGCCGCGCCTGCGGAATCGCAACCGATTCTGACGCCGGAGATCGTTGAACCGGGCGTCGCTGTGCGGGTGGATGCTGCGCCGACCGAGGCTATGGCGGTGGAAATGCCGTTCGAGGGTGAAACGTATGTGGATATAGAAACGCCCGGCATGAGCGGCGCGTCTTCATCCGTGGTGAGCATCGCAGAACTCGAAGCATCGAAACCCTCTCTGGGAGAGAAAATCAGTGCTCTTTTGGCCAACGTGGGCGCTTTCTTCCGTGGACGGCGCTGGTTGCTTGGCGGACTGGCGGCTGTGCTTCTCATTGTGATTGTGGCTTTGCTCATCCCCAAGCTGTCGTTAGCTCAATTGGGAGGCGCATTTGAAGGCGGCTATACGACGCTCGATGCTACGAATCTTACCCTTGAACACCCTGACGGGCTTAAGGTCAGGTTGCTTGAACCGGTTGAGCGCAAAGTGCGTGTCAAACTCGATTCTGTTCCCCAGGCTGATTTTGTAGCCGGGTCGTTGTCGGAGGATGTGCTCCCGGCGCTCAATACCTTACCCGCGTACCTGACACCGAAAAGCCCCTACTATAAAATCGCGCTGCGCAGCAAGGACGTTTCTGGCCCGGCGCGACTTGAGGTGGTCATCCCCAACGCAGCCGAACCCTGGGAAACGCTCGATCTCTATGCCTGGGATGGCGACGCCTGGCGCTGGCTGCCCACGCGCCTGGATCGCACGGCTGAAATTTTAACGGCGGATGTCAAGACGTTGCCCGCTTCTGTGATGGTGATGCAGACGGGCATGGCGCAACAGAAGCTTGCGACCGAGGCGGAGACTTTCCCGTTCCCCGTCGCGTTGAACCCTGCGCCTGAAACTGTCTTGACCGAAGTGAACGTGCCTGGAATCCTGATTGGGACGATGGGCGGCGTGACCGGCGACGCCACGCAGTTACCCGCGGCGGCGCAGGGTGGCGGACTGGCCCTGGTTCCGATTGTCCGCAACTGGGTGCCGGGCCGCGATCCCAACTGGGCGCTGGTCGGCGATATGTTGAACAATGCCAAAGACCGTACTGCACACGCGCAAAACCTGCTGGGTGTGGCGCAAAGCGGCGGGTACAGCGGGTTGGTTCTCGATTATCGGACGTTACCGGTGGCAGACCGGGATGCCTATTCCGCTTTTGTGGCCGAATTGGCAAAAACCTTGCAGCAGAACGGCCTATGGTTAGCCGTAGTCGTGGATGCGCCACAGCGCGCCGCTGATGGCTCCTGGGATACTGGTGGATACGATTGGGCAGCTTTGGGCGCTGCTGCCGACCAATTGCGTGTCGTGATGCCATTGTCGCCATCCGCTTACGCGCCGGGCGGCCTGGCCGAGCAAATGATCGTCTGGGCTGTCACGCAGGTTAACCGGCATAAACTGCTGCCTGTGTACACTACCCTCAGCACCGATGGTCAAAAGACTCTTGCGTTGGATGCTATCCTCGCGCCTATCGGCAGTGTGCAGGCTGTGACGCCGCTTACCGAGAGCGTCGCGCCGGGAACCGCGTTGAGCTTTAAACTGGGAGCGATTTCCACGGTTGAGACGGATGTTGCCACAGGTGCGACCCGTCTGGTGATGGGCGAGACCTCGCAGTGGTTGGGGACGCCGCAGTGGTTGCGTGCGCGCCTTGACTTGATCTCGCGCTATCACCTGGGCGGGGCAGTGTTGCGCGATCTGGCGAACGCGGGAAACTTGCCCGGCATCGTTGATGCTGTGGCAGCCTACAAGACGCAGGCGGCTGCTACGGTGGCTGCACTGCCGGACATTGTGTGGCAAGTGACCGGCCCTGAGGGGCAGGCTTCCAAGTCTTCTACACCGTTGACGCAACCGCAGTTCGCCTGGACTGCGCCGGCTGTCACCGGCACGTATACCATTGCGGCGAATGTCGCCGGGCTGGACAAAGGGTCGCTGGCGGTGCTGGTCGCTGCGCCCGCGCCGGCCATCACGACAACCGTCGCCGCGACGCCAACGACGGAAGCTGGAACGACAGCTACAACGGCGACGCCTGCTGAGACCCCCGCCGCAGGCTTGAAAGCCGGTTTCGTCGCCGATGTGACGGTCCCGGATAACACCCGCTTCCAGAAAGAAGAAAAGTTCACCAAGACCTGGCGGATGCGCAACTCCGGCAGCGTGGATTGGCCCAAGGACACGGCGCTGGTCTTCGTCTCCGGCGATAAAATGACCGACGTGGCGAAGGTCGAGATCGGTGAAGTCAAGGCCGGCGCGAATGTAGATATCAGCGTGGATATGGTCGCGCCCAACGCCGATGGCACGTACCGGGGGAACTGGCAGATTCAGGCCGGCGATAAGGCGATTGAGGGCGGCAAAATTTACCTGGTGATCCAGGTGGGTGAACAGGCGGCAACCCCTGCTCCGGTCACACCTATCGTTGCACCTGTGTCGTCTGGCGGTTTTGAGTTGGGCGGGCACGTGCGGGATATCGGTCTGCCCTATAAGGACACGATGCACTATGCCGGGATGAATTGGGCGAAGGTGCAGGTCCAATATGGCGAAGGCGCGAACACTGTCATCAATATCGCCCACGCCAACGGCTTCAAGATTCAGTTGAGTGCGTTGGGCGGGCCTAGTATGGTAACGCAAGCAGGCTTCGAGGATAAGTTCGCCGCCTGGGTGGCTGGGCTGGCGGCGGCGGGCGCGGACGCGATTGAAGTCTGGAACGAGCCGAACATTGACCGCGAGTGGCAAATCGGGCAGATCAGCCCGCAGGCGTACACTAACTTGTTGTGCAAGTCCTACAACGCGATCAAGGCGGCGAACCGGGGTACGGCGGTCATCAGCGCCGCGCCCGCGCCGACTGGTTGGTTTGGCGGGTGCGGGCCGAACGGCTGCGACGACAAACCGTGGATGGAGGGGCTGTACAACGCCGGGGCCGCCAACTGTATGGACTACATCGGCGCGCACCACAACTCTGGGGCTACGTCGCCTTCGGCGCGCAGCGGACACCCCGCTGACCCGAACAGCACGCACCACTCGTGGTTCTTCCTGCCGCAGACGGAGCTGTACTACAACATCTTCCGCGGGGCGCGCAAGCTGTTCTACACCGAAATGGGCTATGCTTCGCAGGAAGGCGTGCCGACGTTCTCCGATCAATTCGCCTGGGCGCGCGGTACGAACAACGCGCAACAGGCTGCGTGGCTCGCCGAAGCTGTCCAGTTGGGCAGCGGAACCGGGATGGTGCGCTGCATCATTGTCTGGAACATTGACTTTGTCCGCTATGGCTACGATCCCCAGGACGGGTACGCGATTATCCGGCCCGGCGGCGGTTGCCCGGCGTGTGAAACGCTGCACGCGGTTTTAGGGACGCGCTAAGAACCTGGCTCTAGCAGTTGTTCAGCGAAGAAACCCGGTTTTTGTCAAAAACCGGGTTTCTTTAAGGATTCACAAAAGCGAGAAGTTATGTTTTACGATCAAGTTGAAATCCATGTGGTTGCCGGGCACGGCGGCAAGGGCGGTGTGTATTTCCGCCGCGAAAAGTATATCCCTTTCGGCGGCCCTTCGGGTGGGGATGGCGGTAAGGGCGGCGATATCGTCCTCAGCGTGAACCACCATCTCAACACGCTCTACCATTTTTCGCATAAGAAGGAATTCGTGGCGGCCAACGGTGAACCGGGCCGCAACAAGGATCGGTATGGAGCTGCCGGGGCGGATTTGGTGCTTGAGGTTCCGCCGGGCACGGTCGTCCTGGATGCGCAAACAGGCGCGGTTCTGGCTGACCTCATCGCCGTGGGTCAGCGCGCGGTCGTCGCCCAGGGCGGGCGCGGTGGACGGGGCAACATCCGCTTTGCCTCGCCGACAAACCAGGCGCCCCGCATCGCCGAAAACGGCGACCCTGGCGAGGAACGTACCTTGCGCCTGGAACTCAAGCTGCTCGCCGATGTTGGCCTGGTGGGGATGCCCAATGCCGGGAAATCCACGCTGCTCTCCGTCACCACTGCCGCCAAACCAGAAATCGGCGATTATCCTTTCACCACGCTTCAGCCTAATCTGGGCGTCGTTGCTATGAGCCTGGATGAGACCTTCGTGCTGGCAGATTTGCCGGGCTTGATTGAGGGTGCGAGCGAGGGCAAGGGGCTGGGCCACGAATTTTTGCGCCACATCGAGCGCACGCGCGTGCTCATCCACCTGCTGGATGGTTCGGCGCTTGATCCCCTGGCCGATTTTGAGACGATCAACGCCGAATTGGCCGCGTTCGGCCACGGCTTGATGGACAAACCGCAGATTGTTGTCATCAACAAGCTGGACATCCCTGGCGTGCAGGAGCTATTCCCGGAAATGCAGGCGGCGTTTGCTGCGCGCGGCTACCGCGATGTGATGGGCATTTCGGCAGCGACGCAGTTGAACACGCGGCAGTTGATGTGGCGCGCGTACCAGATGGTGCAGGAAGCGCCGCTGCCCGAATTACACGCCCCGACCCCGACGACGATTCGCTTTGAGCCGGAGGAAGACGACGGCTTCACGGTGGTGCGCGAGTCGCCGGGTTTCTGGCGCGTCCACGGCGGCAAAATTGAGCGCGCCGTCTACCGCACGCAGACCCAGTGGGACGAGGCGCTGCTGCGGCTACACCATTATCTGGAACACGAGGGCGTGCTCGACGCGCTGCGCGAGGCCGGCGTCCAGGAGGGCGACACGGTGCGCATCGGCGACTTCGAGTTTGAGTGGCGGGAGCGGGATTAGGCTGTCGGTGCGTTGATGACACAACGCAAACGTTCCCCCCAGTTGGGGCCTCGTCTCGGCTGGTTTGTCCTGGTCTTGCTGCTCATCGAATTCCTCGATGAGTTCGTCTACGGCGCGCGCGAAGCCGCGTGGCCGATGATCCGCAACGATTTAGGGCTGACTTACGCGCAGATCGGGATGCTGCTCGGCGTGCCGGGCGTTGTCAGCAGCATCGTCGAGCCGTTTCTGGGCATCCTTGGCGATGCGTGGAAGCGGCGCGCGCTGATTCTCGGCGGCGGGGTGTGCTTCACGTTGGCGCTGCTGCTCACGGGCCTCAGCCAACATTTTGCGCTGCTCTTGCTGTCGTTCGTCCTCTTTTATCCGGCCTCCGGCGCGTTTGTCAGTCTTTCCCAGGCGACGTTGATGGACGTCGAACCGGCGCGCCACGAGCACAATATGGCCCGTTGGACGTTCGCCGGGTCGCTCGGCGTGGTGGCGGGGCCGTTGGTTTTGAGTGCGGCGGTGGCGCTGGGGACGGGCTGGCGCGTCAGCCCGTGGCGCGCGCTCTTCATCGGTTTTGCGGCGCTCGCGCTCATACTGTTAGTCATCGCGTGGCGTTTCCGCTTCGACAACGGGCGCGCCGGCAGCGAAGGCGCAAGCCTCAAGGCGACCCTTGCCAGCGCGTGGCGCGCATTGCGTCGCGGCGCGGTGTTGCGCTGGCTGACGTTGTTGCAATTCTCCGACCTGATGCTGGACGTGCTGCTCGGTTATCTGGCGCTCTACTTTGTGGATGTGATCGGCGTCACGTCGGCGCAGGCGGCGACAGCGGTGGCAGTGTGGACCGGGGTAGGGCTGCTCGGCGACCTGCTGCTCATCCCACTGCTGGAGCGCGTGCCGGGCTTGCGCTATCTGCGCATCAGCGCCGCCGTAGAACTGGCGTTGTTCGTCGCCTTTCTGCTGCTTCCCATCTTTTGGGCGAAACTGACGGTTCTGGCGTTGGTGGGCCTCTTCAACGCGGGATGGTACTCGATCCTCAAGGCGCAGCTTTATTCGGCGATGCCGGGCCAGAGCGGCGCCGCGATGGCGGTGGATAACGTGTTTGGCCTCGTCGGCGCGTTGATCCCCTGGGGACTGGGCCTTATCGCCGAGCGTTTCGATTTGCGGGTGACGATGTGGCTGCTGTTGGCCGGCCCGGCGGCGCTGCTTTTGGGCTTGCCGCGCATCTCTGCGCGGCGTCGGTAGCCCTCCAACTTACGCTCCTTTCATTCATACCGCAAGGCTTCAATCGGATTCAGGCTCGCAGCCTGGTTGGCGGGGTAGATGCCGAAGAACAGCCCGATGGCGAACGAGAACCCTACGGCCAGCACAACGGACTCCACTGTGACCACGGACGTGACCAACCCGGTCAGGTTCACTAACTGCCCAATCCCCATCCCGACCAGGATGCCAATCCCACCGCCAATCAGGCTCAAGATGATCGCTTCCATCAGGAATTGGAACAGCACGTCACCCTTGCGCGCGCCGATGGCCTTGCGCAGGCCGATTTCGCGCGTGCGCTCTGTGACCGAGACGAGCATAATGTTCATAATGCCGATGCCGCCCACCAGCAGTGAAATCCCCGCGACCGCGCCCAGGAAAACCGTGAGTGTGCTGGTGACGCTGGTTGCCATCGCTAACATGTCGGCCTGATTCATAATGCTAAAGTCGGCGTCGTCGAGGGGACCGATGCCGTGGCGTTCGTTGAGGATGGCCTCGATCTGGCTGTAAGCCGCGTCCACCTGGCTCTCTGAAGCCGCCATCACATCGACGCGGCTCACGGTGAGTTTGCCCAGGGCGTTGCGCGCGTTAGCGAGTTTGGTCTGCGCGGTGGAGATAGGGACGTAGATTGAATTATCGGCGTCGGCTAACATCGAACCGCCCTTTTCCTCCAAGATACCGATCACGGTGAGCGCGGTCTTTTGTGTTCCGGCGTTGTTGGCAAGTTTGATCTTCTGCCCTACCGGATTGAAGTCGCCGAACAGGTCATGCGCGACCTGAGCGCCCAGGACGACGACTTTAGCGCGTTTCTCGATGTCGCGCGCCGAGACAAAATCCCCATCGGCCAGCACCAGACTGTTGAGCGCCATGTAATCGGGCGTCGTCCCGACACCTGAGACGCTGAAGTTGGTATCGCCGTAGATGATTTGCCCGTTGACGTTGTATTGTGGAACGATGAGCGCGGCGTCCGGTACAGCCGCTGGGGTCGTCAACGCCGCCACATCCTCCATCGTCAGACCGCCGGACGTGCTGCTCCCGCCGCCGACACGTCCCATGTTCGCCGGCATCACGATGAGCAGGTTGGTGCCGATGCTGCTGATCTGACCGGTGATTGCCGCCTGCGCGCCTGCGCCAACGGACATCAGCGCGATGACGGCTCCCACACCGATAATGACGCCGAGCATCGTCAACGCCGAGCGTAGTTTGTTCGCCAGCAGCCCGTCGAGGGCCACACGGACGTTTTCCATTAAATCTGCAAGTTGTGTGAACATAGATACTCCTTGAAGTTGGATAGTCGGATAGTCAAGTAGTCGGATAGTCAGGGAGTGTCTGAGAAACAACGACTACAGGACTACAAGACTATTTGACTACTGGACTATTGAACTATCTGCCCATCGAACAGCCGTATCACCCGCTGCGCTTCGGCGCCGATGGCTTCGTCGTGGGTGACCATGACGATCGTGATCCCACGGTCTGTGTGCAGGCGATGGAAGATTTCCAGCACTTCATGGCCTGATTTCGAATCCAGGTTGCCGGTCGGCTCGTCGGCCATAAGGATGGGCGGGTTGTTGATCAACGCGCGGGCGATGGCGACGCGCTGCTGCTGTCCGCCGGAAAGCTCCGAGGGCCGATGGTTGATGCGGTCGCCCAACCCGACCATCTCCAAAGCCTCTCTCGCGCGTCGCTTGCGCTCGGTGGGCGAAACTCGCTGACCGTTGCGGCTGTATTGCAGCGGCAGCATCACCTGTTTGAGCGCGCTGGTGCGCGCCAGCAGGTTGAACGTCTGGAAGATGAAGCCGATTTTCCGGCTGCGGATGGCGGCCAATTGGTTTTCCTTCATCACGCTCACGTCTGTGCCGTCGAGGTGGTAAGCGCCCGATGTTGGCGTGTCCAGGCAGCTAATCACGTGCATCAGCGTGGACTTGCCGGAGCCGGACGGCCCCATAATGGCGACCCATTCGCCCTGTTCGATGGCAAGCGAGACGCCTTGCAAGGCATGAACTTGTACCTTGCCCATCTGGTAAACTTTGGTCAAATTCTCAATGGCGATGAGGGACATGTCAGGGCCTCCCACCGCCGAAGAAACCAAACCCTGGGGAACCCCCGCTGCCGGCATTGGCGTTTGTCTCAGTCGAGGGGATGCTGATCACGTCGCCTTCTGCCAGGCCACTGCGCACCTCGGCGTAAGTGTCGCTCACGATGCCTAAGTCAACCGGTGTCATGATGAAGCCGGTGGGATCTGTTTCGCCTGCGCGGAACTGGCGCTGCACGAAGTTCTGCCCATCGTTGCTGCGGATCGCTTTCAGCGGTACGATGAGCACATCCGCTGCGCTGTCGGTGACGATTTCTACGTCTGCCGTCATCCCGGCGCGTATCGGAACGTCCGTCGGGTCGAGGGTGATGGTGACGGGATAGAGCACTACGCCGGCCTGGGTGTTGGCCTTCGGCGCGATGGCGGTGATGGCGCCGGTCAGTTCTACGTCATCGAAAGCGTCCAGTGTCACCAGCGCCTCCTGGCCCAGGGCAATGTGCGCGACGTCGCTCTCGTCCAGCCCGATGTCCACCACCAGGGTTGTCAGATCACTCAACACGACGGCGGCCTGGTTCCCCGCGGCCCATTCGCCGGTCTGGACATTCAGCGCAGTGACAACGCCGTCCATAGGGGCAACCAACACAGTCTCTTCCAGGCTGCGCTGCGCGGTCGCCAGCTTGAAGCGCGCTTGTTCCAACGAAAGCTGCGACTGTTCGAGTTGAATCGGCTGTTTGTCGAGTGTAATCTGTGCATTGAGCACTTTGATTTCGGCATCCTGGGGCGCGCTCTTGTCGATGCCGATGACGGCGAGGTTGTAGTTCGCTCGCGCCACAGCCAGGCTATCTTTGGCCTTTTCGAGATTGCGGGTTGCGCTGTCGCGTTCGTTCTCAATCTTGGTCTTGTAGGGCTGGACGTAGGTTTCCCATTCACGGGCTTCGTCCCATGCGGTGTCGTAGTTCGCTTGTGCGTCTGCCAGCGCCTCTTGCGCCTGCTTGAGGTTGATCCGGGCGGACGCCAATTGATCTCCGGTGTGCGCCTCGTTGGTGAGCGTGCGTTCATAATCCACCTGCGCGGCCTCAAGGTTGGCCTGCGCGAGTCCGGCTTCGGCCTCGACCTGGGCCAGCGCCAGGCTGATCTCCGCTTGCCGCACCTGTAACTCGGCGTCGGCGACCGATTGCCGGGCATCGACGTCATCCAGCCGCGCCAGAACATCCCCGGCTCTGACCACGTCCCCAACTTCGACTAACACTTCCGTCACCTTGCCGCTTTTCGCAAAAGCCACAGCCAACTCACGTTTAGGGGCGAGGCTGCCGCTTGCCTCCACGCTCAGGCGCAGCGTGCCGCGTTTCACGACGACGGTCTCTTGTTCCAGTGTTGCCGCTGCTGCTGCCGCGCTCTGCTGCGCCGTCGTCTGCCGGTAGAGCGTGTATCCCCCGTAGCCCGCGCCCGCGAGGATGAGAACCAGTACGATCGCCCACCACTTCTTCTTCATTCTGTTTTCTCCTTGTTCGTGTCAGACCTGACAGGTTTTCTGAAACCTGTCAGGTCTGGTATTTATGTCTTTCACTATACCCGAAGTGCTCTACCGCCTCTAGTGCCCACGATGACAACTGGCTGTGACTCCTCTCACGTTTGAATATGACACGCATCATGCCGGTTTGTGACCCCGGCATGTGTGATGTGTGGCAAATTGTGCTATGATGAAGGCATGGAACACAAAGCACACATCGAATCCGGTCTGCTGCCGGTTTTCCGGCTGCTCACGGCTATCCGTTTGGGATTGACGGCTCTGGCAAGTCTGGAAGGTTTGGGGGGCGGCCCTTTTGCCGCTCAGCATTTCGGCCCTTCCGTGACGATTTTCAGTGTGGTTGACGCCGTACTGCTCTTGGGCTATCTCTCCTGGCCGAGGCTGCAAAAATGGTTGGGGCGGGCTTATCTGCCGCTCGGCATTTTCCTCGCTTCGGCAGGGCCGATTTTGATCCAGCATGTTGTGCGCCAGCAGGCCGATCCCGTCGGTCTGGGCGATGTTCTGCGCGCCTGGCAACTGCTGCCGGCGCTGCTGATCCCGCTTTTCATCGTCGCGTGGCAGTATGATTTCCGCCGCGTGTTACTGTTCAGTATCGGCACGACAGTCGTAGATGTTACCCTGACCCGCTGGCTCATCCCTGTCGATGGCATCTCAGGTGTTGTGTCATTCGATAACCCGTATACGTTGATGTTTTTGGGAGTTATGGGCGTTTTGGTCAACCGGATGACCATTTTTGTCGCGGTGGGCTTTATGGTGACGCGGTTGATGCGCACGCAGCGCGAGCAGCGGGCGGCGCTGCTGCAGGCCAACGTCAAACTGACGAACTATGCGACGGCGCTGGAACAACTGACCACCAGCCGCGAGCGCAATCGCCTGGCGCGCGAGTTGCACGATACGCTGGCGCACACCTTGAGCGCATTGGCGGTTCAACTGGGGGCTGTGGATGCCTTATGGGATACGGATGAGGCGGAAGCGCGGCATCTGCTCGGGCAATCCCTCGCCGTGACGCGCAGCGGTCTCACCGAAACCCGCCGCGCCCTGCACGATCTGCGGGCGACGCCGTTGGAGGATTTGGGGATCGCGCTGGCGCTGCGAACGTTGGGCGAATCGGCGGCGGCGCGCAACGGCATGGCGGTCGATGTCGAGGTTCCGGAGCGCCTGGAGGCCCTCTCCCCGGCGGAAGAGCAATGTCTCTACCGCGTCGCGCAAGAGGCGCTGGAAAACGTCAGCCGCCACGCCGCCGCGCGGCATGTGACGGTGCGCCTGGACAGCACTGCCGAGGTCATCACGCTCACCATTTCCGACGACGGGCAAGGCTTCGATCTTGCCGCCGCCGACGTCGAACAGCACCTCGGCCTGCGCGGTATGCGCGAGCGCGCCGACATGGTGGGCGGAACGCTCACCGTCGAGAGCACCCCAGGCCAGGGGACGACCGTGAAACTGACGATAGCGATTAGCTCTCAGCTTTCAGCCGTCAGCCCTCAGCCAGAGAAGCTAAAAGCTGAAAGCTGACCGCTGACAGCTATGTATGGAGGTTTGATGATCCGTGTGCTTATCTGCGACGACCAGGACGTTGTCACCGAGGGGCTGCGCGTGATCCTGGGGACGTCGCCCGATATTGAGGTGGTAGGCATCGCGCACGACGGCGCGGAAGCCGTCGATCTCGTGCCGACGGCGCGGCCCGACGTGGTGCTGATGGATTTGAAGATGCCGGGCGTCAACGGCATCCAGGCCACACGGCAGATCAAAGACCGGTATGCCGGCGTGCGCGTGCTCGTCCTCACCACCTACGACGCCGACGAGTGGGTCTTCGACGCGATCCGCAGCGGCGCGGATGGCTATCTGCTCAAGGATACGCCGCGCCAGGACCTCGTCGCGGCGATCAAGGGGACTTTCGCAGGCCACACCCACGTTGATCCGGGGGTGGCGGGCAAGCTCTTCGACCACATCGCGCAGACCAGCCCGGCCGCGCCGGACACTGCCGTCGCCAGCGCGCTCACCGAGCGCGAGTTGGACGTGCTGCGCCTGCTCGCCCGTGGCCTGAGCAACGCCGACATCGCCAAAAGGCTCTTTCTCTCCGAAGGGACCGTCCGCAACTACGTGAGCGCCGTGCTCGCCAAGCTCGACGTCACCGACCGCACGCAGGCCGCCGTCCTGGCCCTACGCTACGGGCTGGTGGATTTGAGTGAGGTGTGAGACTGGATGCTTGAAACTGGATACTCGATTAAGCTGATCGCTGATTGCTGAAAGCTGATTGCTATAAACTCTGCAAGAATGATTCCGGATTGTATACTTTTGCTACCGAGTTTTTGAAGTCTTTTTCATTGCGGGTCACGATGACATGAATCGTGTTTTGTTGTGCTGCACTTTCTTGAATGGCGTCTTCGAAATCTGTTATCTGCGAGTGTAATGCTTCTATGATCGTAGTTTTGTCTACACCGGCAATCTCCATAAATTGCAGGAGGTCTATGATGAAGTTGCGCGCGGAAGCACGATCTCTTGCCTTGTGGGTGATATAGTACAGATCTGTGATGGTGGTGGCGGTCACATATAACGTCAGATTGGCTTGCGCCGCAGCCTCTAGCAGACGAACCGCTGACTCCCAAAACGGCTGGCGTTCCAGTACAATGTCCAAGATGATATTGGTGTCGAGCAGGATATTCATCCGTATTTTTCCTGCAAGTATTGGGCGCGCAACTGATCGGGATCATACCCCTTCAGAAACCCGCGCCACCGATTGAGAAAGGTAGTGACAGAGAGCGAAGATTTAGTCTCTTGCACGTCAGTGGAATTGATGACAACGAACACTTCGACACGCTGCTGTGCCCATTTGGATATTTCAGGTATCTCGATGACACCATTTTTCTTGATGATGGTTTCGAATTTATAGGCTTCCATAATGAAACGCTCCTCACAGAACTAGCACCGTAAAGCCAGAGTTACGCTTAATTTTACTTTCGTCGCTCTCACTACGGTTACTTCCATTGTATCACACTTTATGACTGTAGCCGTCGGGTATGGTTCAGGACAAAACAGTCAGTGCTTTACCGCAGTCCTCTTGCTCAAGGTAGAGGAGGACGCCATACCCGGCATTGATGTCGGCAATGCCATACGCCTCGCCCACTTGAATCCCTGCCTGCGCTAATTTCTCGTAGATACCGGCCAAAGCTCCCGCTTTTTCGTCACCCTTGATCAACAAGGCGGAGTAGGGGCCATCCAGGGTCAATCCTGCTTTTTCAGCTCCGGCGGTCATCGTTGCGCTGTCTTTCGCAAAGAGCGTGAATCGGATCTGATTCGGCGCCACGGGAACCGCTCGAAAAGCGTGGAAGTCAACGCCGGCTCCGGCAATGGCAGAGAGCAATTGCGAGGCGCCGGTCATTTGATCCTCAACCATGATGTTGTAGTATTCGATTTGCAGAATATCGAGAGCCATATAGATCCTCCTTTTTTACTTGAGTGACAGTTTCCCTTACGCTTTGCCTGTCACGCCTTCCACGAGAACGGCTTTGGTGGCTGCCCCTTGCTCTCGAAGCGGCGCGATTTCTTGATACTCGGCGGATGCCAACCATTGTCTCACGTTTTCCGCTGCCGGAAATTCCAGGTTGATCATCCGTTCGGGATGCCATTCGCTGCCCAGAGGGGTGACTTTGCCGCCGCGTACCAGATAGCGACCACCATGGTTTCTTTCATTTTGTGCCATACCAGCCCTTTGTCAAGCGATTTTCAGTGGGCGAATGTCTTTATACACGCAAAATACTGCCCTGCCGAGTCCTCTTGCTTCTCTGCGTGTTTGGAAAAAGCACAGATACGTGTTAGCATGATGGATGAAAATGACGCGGTAATTGCCGCTCCGACTACAAGACTAACGACTACGTGACTATCCTGAAGGAGAACGAGACATGCCAAAAACAATCGTTGAACCCCAACGTGAACTTCCCATTATCGCCGCAGCCGATGTCATCGTGGTGGGCGGCGGGCCGGGCGGGCTGCCTGCGGCGATTGCGGCAGCGCGGCGCGGTATGCACGTGCTGCTCATCGAACGTTACGGCTTCCTCGGCGGGCTGGCGACGGCAGGGTTGGTCGCGCCGATTCTGGGTCACACTGCGTCGAACAGCCACACGCCGATTGTCGAGGGCCTGCTCAAGGAGATGACCGAGCGGATGCATGTGCTCGGCGGCGCGCCCACGTGGGACGCAGCCTGCCAGGAATGGGGCGTGCGCTTCGACGCCGAGGCGTTCAAGGTGGTGGCCGACCGGATGGTGCGCGAGGCCAATGTCGAACTGCTGCTGCACACCTTCGCCACGGACGTTGTCGTGGAGGGCGGCGTGATCCAGGCGGTGATCGTCGAGAGCAAGTCCGGGCGGCAGGCGGTGGTGGGCAAGGTGTTCATCGACGCGACCGGCGACGCGGACGTGGCTTTCCGCGCCGGAGCGCCGACCGTACAGGGGCGCGCGTTCGACGGGCAGGGCGAGTCGATGGGGTCGTTCATCCATATCGGCGGCGTGGCACACGTCACCGAGGCGCAGAAGGCCGCCGCGCGCGAGAACTTGCTCGCCGCGATGGCGCAAGGCTGCTTCCGCTTCTACACCAACGGCTTCACCGGCACCAACGACATGCACCTCACCCACTTCTCGCCGAACATGACGCGCTGGCCCGGCGACTCCACGAACGCCCGTGTCTTGACGGAGGCCGAGTTGGGCGTCCGCGAGCAGGTGTGGAAGCTGTGGGAATTCTTGAAGACGCAGCCCGGTTTCGAGGATTGCTACATCCAGGCCACGTCGCCGCAGGTGGGGCCGCGCGAGAGTCGCCAGGTCATCGGCGATTACGTGCTCACCGGTGACGACGTCCTCAATGCCGCCAGGTTCCCCGATGCGGTGGCGCGTGGCTCGTGGTACATTGACATCCACTGCCCGCTGGGGCACACCTATCCCGTGCACATGTGCATTATCGAGTGCCCGCGCGGGGAAGCCTGCCCCTACTGGGCCGCCGAGCACGACCGGACGATGCACTCCATCGACGCCCTGCACCCGCCCGACGGCGACTGGTACGACATCCCCTACCGCTGCCTGACGCCGCAGAAAATCGACAACCTGCTGATCTCCGGGCGCTGCATCTCCGCGACGCACGACGGCATGGCCGGCGCGCGCGTGATGGGGACGTGCATGGCGATTGGCGAGGCTGCGGGAACGGCGGCGGCGCTGGCCGTGCGTGACGGCGTCAATCCACGCGATGTCGATGTGGCGGCGCTTCGCCGGGCGTTGCAGGATGCGGGCGCACTGGTGTGATTATTCACCCTTGCGAAGGTGTGCGAACCTTCGGTTCGCCTAAACCTTCGCAAGGGTGAATTTCTCCCCCTGTCTACCGTCTACTGTCTACCGTCTACTGTCTACCGTCTACTTGGTGAAAAAACTGCTTGACATCCCCCCCCTTTTGGGGCTACACTAGAAGTAGTTCCGTCAGCCCATTTCGTCGCAGCATTCAACGAACGGAATGTTTGGCTGAACGCTCACCGGCAAGCTCGAATCGTCGCCTCGCAAGTGATTGAGTGTGCTATCGTTTTCTTCACCGTGGAAAAGCTACCGCGCTTCTGCGTCATTCAAGGCGTGTTCCTCTCCTGCGCTTCAACGGGCTGTGAGTGCAAGGCCACGGCCTGGACCAGTCCCCAGACGGCGATGTGCTTCAGTGTTCTGTGAAGACGGCTGGTGCTTCACGTCCAAAAGGAGGGAAACGATGAGAAGCAAACGGTTCGTTTTTGCCATGGCTGTCGTTGCCGTCGCGGTGAGCCTTGTTTTGTTACTCCTCACGGCCTTCGCGGCGGCGCAGACGTCATCCGGCGCTATGTCTTCGGATTCCCCAGCGCCAGATGACGGTGGACCTGCGGCCCTGCTGGCGACGCAGGAAGTCTCGGTGACGTTCCCGCCGGGCGATTGGCCCTGGTATGCGCAGGAGGAAATCACCGCCCAGCCGGTATCGCCGGTCGCAGGCCAGCCCACCGAAGTGTGCGCGCAGGTGATCAACCTCGATCCTGAGAAAGCCCACTCCGCCGTCCTCGCGTTCAGCATCGCCAACTTCGGGATCGGCGTGCCGTTTCAACTTGTGGGCGACACCCCTGTCACGGTGCCGCCGGGCGGGTTCGCCACAGGATGTGTGATGTGGGTGCCTCCGGCAACAGGTCACTGGTGCATCCAGGCCACGATTCACCAGGATCAGGCGGCGCCGATCGTCAGCCAGCGCAACATCGACATCTGGGAGCGCCTGATCCCCGGCACTGAGGATGCAATGGCGTTCCAGGTGGGGCCTTTCCCGGAGATGACGACGGTCGATCTTGAGCTGAAAAACGTCATGCCAGGCTGGCAGGCCTTCGTCACTCCGCTTTCGCTGACGTTGGCGGCGAATCAGGTCGGCGAAGCAAGCCTGCACGTGTCACCGCCCGCCGGTATCCCGCTGGGCAGCCGGGAAGTCATCGCCGACGTGGAGGGGCGCGTGGGGAGGGAGGTCATCGGCGGCTTCCGCAAGCTCGATTGGCCGCCCGTGATACTTCACAGGCCCCACGAACCTTTCTATGCCGAGTCCGAGATTCACATCTGGCCCTATCCGCCGCGCGCCGGTGAGCGGACCGAGATTTGCGTCGAACTGCGCAATCCTACGCCGTATCCGCAAGACGTAGCCGTGCAGTTCTCGTGGGCTGCGTTCGGCATCGGTATTCCCTTCACGCCGATCGATGGGATGCGTCCGGTGCATCTGCCGCCTTACAGCATCGTGAAGGAGTGCATCCACTGGGTGCCGCCCGTCGGCGGGCACGTGTGCCTGCAAAGAGTTGCCGCCCGACCGGACGCCCATTGTGGACATCGAAGCCTACGCCGAAGGCCGGCTCATCGGTGGATTCCGCAAGATTTTCCGTCCGCCGGTGCCGATTCACCGCCCCCGCGATCCTATCTACGCCGAGTCGGAGATCTTCATCCACCCGTATCCGCCGCGCGCCTTCGAGCCGACCGAGGTGGGGATGGAAATCCGCAATCCCACCGAGGAGCCGCAAACCGTCACCGTGACCTTCAGCGCCGCCGACTTCGGCATTGGTCTGTCCTTCACGCCCATTCACGAGCCGGTTGTCGTGGAAGTGCCGCCGCTCGGTATGGCGCGTCCGGTGATCATGTGGGTTCCACCGCGCGGTGGGCTGTGGTGCATCCAGGTCGCTATCGTGGCGCCGGGACACAGAGAGCCGTTCATCAGCCGCCGCAACATTGATGTAGGTGAGCCACTTGAACCGAATACACCACACGCGCGGCCTTTCCTCGTGGGCAATCCCTACCAGCGCCCGGTGACGATCACGCTGGGGATGATTCCGCACTTGCCGGATTGGCAGTTGGAGCTTTCCCAAGACGTGTTGCCGAACGTACTGCCGGGGCAGACGCGGGTCGTCACGCTGACGGTCACGCCGCCCGCCGACCTGCCAGCCGATGGCGACGTCATCGTGGACGTGGAAGCCTTCGTCGAGGGTGAGTTGATCGGCGGATTCCGCAAGATTTTCCGCCCGCCCGTGCCCGTTCACCGGCCCAAAGACCCGGTCTACGCGGAATCGGAGATCGGCGTCGACCCGTATCCGGCGATCGCCGGCCAACCGACGAAGCTCAGCGTCGATGTGTTCAATCCCACCGATCAAGATCGCTTTGTGACGGTGACGTTCAGCATCGCCAACTTTGGCATCGGATTGCCGTTCAACACGGCGAATATCGCCCCGAATCCGATCCGCGTCTTCGTGCCGAAGTTCGGTGCAGCGAAGGGACACGTCATCTGGACGCCTCCCAATTTTGGCGGCCATTTCTGCGTGCGGGTGACGCTGGAGATGGAGGGCCACGAGCCGATCTGGAGCCAGCGCAACATCGACGTGGGCGAGCCGCTGCGACCGGGCATCCCCCATGCGATGACGTTTCAGGTGGGCGGATGGCCTTACACGGAGCCGGTCACGGTAAGTCTGGGTCTGCGCCTTCACAGGGATGGGTGGCATGTCGCGCTTTCGCAGGACGTGGCACCGAACGTAGCGCCGGGCCAAACGGTCGCGGTCACGCTCACCGTGACGCCGCCAGATGATGCCGTACTCGGCACGGGTGATCCCATCGTGGATGTGGAAGGCTTCGTGAACGGTGAACTCATCGGCGGATTCCGCAAGCTCGACCGCCCGCCGGTGCCCATCCACAAGCCGCACGAAAAAGGCTACGCCGAGTCGGAGATCATGATCGAACCCTACCCGCCGCAGGTGGGCGTGGACTCGCTCGTCAGCACCGTCGTCCAAAACACCAGCGGCACAACGATGACCGTGGATCTGAAGTTCGGCTGGGCGGACTTCGGGATGGGCATCCCCTTCACGACGACCGGCATGGTGCCTTACACGCGCTCGCTGACCCTTTCCCCGGCGATGACGCAAACGGCGACCGTGACGTGGACACCGACACAAGCGGGGCATCAGTGCGTCCAGGTTTGGCTCAGCGACCCGGAAGGCGTGTACGAGCCGCAGCGCAGCCAGCGCAACGTGGATGTGACCGAGCGCCCGCCGTGCAATCAGACCAGAGTCTTCACGATGACGATCTACAACGATTCGCCGCTCACTGCCACGGTGGACGTCGGCCTGATCACGTTCAACGTGCCGGCTGACTGGCAGATCACCGTCACGCCTACGCCTACCCTGGAACTTGGCCCGTGGAGTTCCGGTGTCGTCACGGTGACGGTGCTGATTCCGTGTCCATTGCTATCCGCCGCGATGTTCGAAGCGCAAACCATCTACGCAGTACAACAAGCGTCCGGTAGCGTGCCCACCATTGATGTAGAGGGTTACGTCGACGGCGAGCTGGTAGGAGGGCTTGAGCTTCAGTTCGAAGGGGCAGCCCCTGAGGAACCTCACATGATCTATCTACCCCTGGTATTGAAAGACTGGTAAAAACTCTTTGGTTGTGTCAGAGCCCCCCTTACGCAGGTTGTAAAGGGGGGCCTTTTCTTGTTGGCTGTTCAATGGTTTCGGTGTTGTTATGGCTGTTGGCTGGCGACAAACGCGGCAGCAGTTTCATAGCGTGCGGATGTGTGTTCAACCAATTCCTCAACCGCGCTGTGAAAAGCCTCATCTGATTTCAGGAAGGTGTGTTCCTCATTCTCGCCGAGCGCGTAAGGTTCGATCATAACGGCCAGTTCGCGGTATATAGTTTCCATTCTGGCTGGCTCAAATGCGTCGTGGATGACGGCATCCACGTTGGCTACGTATTGTGCATAGTACATGGAATCATCCAGCAGATAACGGATGAGCGGCCAGTTTTCGTCAACCTCATGCATACTGAGAGAAAGCACATCCCGCATCCCTTGATTGGAACTCAACGCCATGTTGTTATCCCAGGGAATCCAGATGAGTTTGTCCGTGGTGGGATCGTGATAAAGATAATAGTTGTGAGGCATAACGCCATACGTATCCCAGTTTTGTATAACGGCGTTGACAGCCAACCAGTTGAGGAAACCATTCACATCAAAGCTGGTTTCCAATGCGCTGCGCCAGGCTGCCGGGTTGCTGGTGCGGGTAGCGGCGTGCAGCACGTTAAATAACGCCTGAATGTCGCTCCAATCGGTTTCTTTTTTGTGGTTTTGCTTTTCAAAGGCTGTTTCGCTGAATGTTCCCTCGGCAAAACTTGCCCCACGCCCTTCGGGCTTGTAGATGTTGCCCGTATTGTCCTCAAACTGTGTCTGGATGAGAGTATCCTCCACGATTTCGGTCAACGTGTAGAGGCCAAAGTAGATTGGAGCTTCGCCGTAGTCTAAATAGACCGCGTAAAAAGCTGTCTGCGCGGCCGGCACGCCGGCCGCGCGGAAAATGTCGGCGGTGACTTTCTCGCGCAAGAACGAAGCGTCGTTGAAGTTGCTGGAAAAGGCCAGTTGCTCAAACCCGTAGAAGCGTTGGTCCTCAATCTCAGGGTAGTCTTCCTCGAACTGGTCGAAATCCAGGCGGATAGGTAGTTTCATAATGCCGCTGCCCCACGAGGTCATTAGAGAAGAGTTGCCCTTGAAGCGCAGGCCAACGTGGGTCCACGTCTTGCCTTCAAATGTCACCGTGGCGGGGACGTAGATAGGGTTTTCGATGCTGCCCATGTTCTCGATCAGCGCGTCGCCGCCTGCATCTGGACGATTGCCGGGCACAGGCGGAGTGTCTCCTTGCAGGTTACCGCTGGGGCGTGGGGGTTTATCTGTTCCCGGCGGTATGTGTCCGCCTGGGCCACCTGCCCGCGCGCCGGATGGCCCGTACAGTGCGGTCAGATTATCCAGCAGCGCCCGCCAATCGGTCGCGTCAATGGTGAAGTCAATCCGCTTCACTTCATCTTGCGAAAAGACAATCCCATAGTTGGGATCAACCGATTTGCCGTGTGTAGCTTCGGTCCAGTGCGCCGGACGCGTTCTCGCGTCCGTATCCGTGACTTCATCGCCGGATGTTGCTGGGACGATGAGGGGGCGACATGAAGTGCATAGGAGCGCCAACACGATGATGCCCAGGACTACACGGTGTTTCATAACGCACTTCTCTTTTCGACTTGGCGCTTTGGCGCTGGTTGCCCGGCCGGCGCAATCTGCAATTCCTGTCCGAAAAGTCCGGAGTAGTCCGGCGTATCCGGCGCTGATTGTACGAGCACGACCTGTTCTTGGGGTTCGGCGTAGTAGATTTTGATCTCCACCACGTCGCGCAGGAAGTCCAGCTTGCCGATTTCGCAACGAGTGATGTCCAGTCCCGTGCGCGCGCGCAGGTCGGCGAGCAGGAGCTGGTAATTCTCCGGCTTGATCAGGTCAATGCGCTCATAGGTGATGCTCTTCTGGCTGACGTAGTGGAAACCCCACTCGCGCTCGACCAGGAAAAGCGCCAGCATCACGGCGATGTTGGCGATGAACATGCTGGCATAGCTGCCTTGCGTGACCAGAACCGCGTTCACGACCGCCAGCCCGATCATCACGAAGAGATATGTCATCTCCCGCACCGGAATGGGATCGGTTCGGTAACGCAGGATGGAAAAGATGGCAAACAAACCAAGTCCAAACCCGGCCTTCAAATCAACGCCGTTGAGCAAACTGGCGATCAGAAAAGCCAGGGTGTTGAACACTAAAAAGGTGAGCACGTAGTCCTTATCGCGCTTGACCGGATAATAGATATAGCGGATCATCAACAGCGCGACCACGCCGTTCAAGAGAAAACTAAAGCCAAAGGTCACAAAGTCGTCCACGATCATCTCCTTCGCGCATTATCTTGTTGATATGCAGCCACTGCGGCTTGAAATTGTTGTGCTTCACTTGAGCACATAGCAGGGAAAGCCCCATACAGTATTTGCTGAAACGCATCTCGCGCACGCCCAATGCCCGCATCTGGCCGACAAAGTCGGATCGCAGGGAGAAGCCTTCTTGCTTTACTTCCGCGATGACGACGTTAGGCAATGCCGCGTGCATTGAGCCAAGCCAGAAATGTACCCCCACGTCCAGTGTCAGCCGCTCAGGGCGGTGTTTGCTCACCAGGGTGATCCGTTGGAAATTGTTCCACAGCACTGGCTCCAGGTTTTGGGGCGCATCGGGATAGCAGGTTTGGAGGAAGGCCGTTGCCCGTGCGTCCATTTGCATGGTCAGCGCCGGTGTTTGCGAGCGGCTTTTGACTGTGATATTCTTGTTCGTCTTGTGCTTGACTTCCAGAAAGCTCAGGTTTGAATCTACGTAGGCTCTGGCGCGCACTTTGTACCGGTTGCTCCAACTGTTGTGATGCTGCCGGTAGAGCGCAAAGTCCGGCGTGTCGAAGTATAGTGTCTGGTAGCGATGCAGCTTGCGTCCTGCGATTTCCAGCACGGCGTAGTCCGCGGTCAGACGTGAGAGCGCCTGGCTGAACTGTGCTTCACTCATCACGTACTTGGTGTCAATCCGGCTCAACAGCGCGACACTCTCCATCGCTGCCAGGCTGATGGGCGTGAAGCGTTCAAGTTCACGGGCGACGCTTGCCGCCGTTTCGTCACTGCCGGGCAGCCGTATCGCGGTGATGACAGAGCTTGTGTTCTCTTGTACCTGCATAAGCGTACCTCCTATCGTTTTCATACCCATAGGATAACGCTTACTTGTTCAGAAAAGGTTAAGAACAGGTCAAGATGTCGTTTAGATTGAGGAGATTTAAGAGTAGCGGAGTAGCTTGTCCTGAACGCAGCGCAGGATCGTCATTCCGAGGTCTTCCGAGGAATCTTCCTGAACGCAATGCAGGCGCTTGTCCTGAACATAGTGAAGGAAGGAATCTCCTGCGCAGCAGATTCCTCAGCCCCTTCTATGCTATCAAGGTGTTTGCTCATGAGGAATGGGGCTTCGGAATGACGTTTACCAGCGTGGGGGATTGATGACCGGATTATTTTTCCAAGTTTTCATTATTTCGCCGCAAGCATGGGGCGCGAGCGACGGTGCGATGCTGTTATGGCAACACAACTTCAAATGTCGCGCCTTGCCCGACGGCACTCGTCACCGTGATGACGCCGCCATGCGCTTCGACCAGCGATTTGACAATCGCCAGGCCCAGGCCGGATTCGCCATGGTCGGCATAGCGCGAGGTTTCGCCGCGGTAAAAACGCTCGAAGATGTTGGGCAAGTCTTCTGGGGCGATGCCGCTGCCGGTATCGTGGATGCGCAGCAGCACGCCATTCTTGTGGGGATGCGCGCTCAACGTGATGCGTCCGCCCGCAGGGGTGTAGCGCAGCGCGTTGATGACCAGATTGCCCAGCACGCGCGCCATACGTTCTGGATCGACGTTCGTATCGGGCAAGTCCTCAGCAAGCTCCATCGTCAGGGCGACGCCGGCTTCTTGCGCCTGGGGCAGATAGGCCGCCACCGCCTGGCTGAGCAGTTCGCGCGACGACGTAGGCCGCCGGTTGAGCTTCAGTTCGCCCGCATCGGCCAGCGACAACAGGCGCAAATCGTCAATTAAATGGCTGAGGTGCTGCGCTTCCTGGTACATCGTCTCGAACGTGGCGCGTTTGGGCGCGAGGTCGCCGTCGCGCAGCGCCTCGGTGTAGCCTTTGATGACGGTCAGCGGGGTCCGCAGGTCGTGGGCGATGTCTGCCGTCATCTGACGGCGCAGCGTGTTCGCGCGCGCCAGGTCGGCGCTCATCTGGTTGAACGAAGCCGCCAACTGTCCCAGCTCGTCTTTCGTGCGCACGGGGACGCGCTGTTCCAGTTCCCCGCGCGCCATCGCCGTTGTCGCCGCCGTCAACTCGCGCAAGGGACGGGTGAGCGTGCGGGAGCCGAGAATGCCGAGGAACAGCGCCAGCGCGCCGGCGCCTATAGCAGAGATCATGAGCGCGCGGTTGGTGCGGACCAGGTAAATTTCGTCCTCCGGTTTGCGCACCGGCGGGGGCGCGTTTTCCAACAGTGTGCCGATGCGTTCGCCGTTCAGTTCGATGGCGGTTCCCTTTTCCATCTGCGCCGGCGACACGGGTTGCCCGACTTTGGAATGGGGATCGGCGATCACGATATGCCCATTCTGATCTACCAAAGTCAGCCCGACAAATGCAGCGGGCGCCGGCATTTGTTCGCGTAGGACTTCATTGACGCCCAGCCACGTGTGATTTTGCTCGTAATACGCGGTAACGATGGCAATAAAATCGGCGCGACTTTGCTCCACCAACATACGGTCGAAGGCGGAGACGGTGGCGTAGCGCGTGAATACCGCCACGAGCACCACGCTGAGCAGGCTGATGCACACGACGATGACCGTCAACTTGAGCGTCAGCGAGTGACCAGTCTTCATCGTTCGGGTCTTTCGCTGCAAAAGCGGTAGCCCGCGCCGAAGACGGTTTCGATGTAGCGCGGATTGGCGGGGTCCGGCTCAATCTTGGTGCGCAGGTTGCGGATGTGGACGTTGATCGAGCGTTCGAGGCCCTCAAAGGCGATACCTTGAACGGCTTCCAGCAGCGCCGCGCGGCTGAAGACGTGTCCCGGTTCCGTCATCAACTGGGCCAACAGTTCGAATTCAGTCGGCGTCAGCTTGACCGGCTTATCGCCCACCGTCACCGTGCGTTGGTCTTTGTCCAGGACGACATCGGCCACGCGCAGGATGTCCGGTGCATACGCCATCTTCCCGGCGCGGCGCAGGACAGCGCGGACACGCGCCAGCAGTTCGCGCATCCCGAAGGGCTTGGTGATGTAGTCATCGGCGCCCAGTTCCAGCCCCAGGACTTTGTCCGACTCATCCAGCCTGGCTGTCAACAGGATGATCGGGGTATCTTGCTCTTTGCTAAAGATGCGGATGAACTCGTAGCCATCCAGCTTGGGCATCATAATGTCGAGCAGAATCAGGTCGGGCTTTTCTTCGCGCGCGACGAAGAGCGCCTGCTGCCCATCCCCCGCCGTCACCACGCGAAACCCTTGCTCGGTCAGATAATCCTTGACCAGCGCGCGCAAACTGGCTTTGTCATCCACCACCAGAATTGTTCTTGCCATCGTCATTCGTTTTTGCTGAAATAATGCCGCGTCTATTTGCAGCATACCTGCATCCCCAATTATAAAGCGTAAAACGTAAAACGTAAGAAGCGCCTTACGTTTTACGCTTTACGCATCACGTTTTACGCTTTACGTTTTAATCCAGTGTATCAAGAACTGATTAAGATTTGATTAAGAACCGGTACAGATAAAGACAAGGCGACAAGGCGCACTTTTTCACCGGGATGTCCCCTATTCTCGGCAGACTCTCAGGATTTTCTTAGAATGTCTTCAGGACAGTTGGTTATTGTGAAGGGTGAAACGACAATGATTTCCAAAGGGGGAAAACTGGTATGAAAAAGATAATGGCTCTATTACTCGCATCAATGCTTATTTTGACCCTCGCCGGTTGCTCTGGTGAGACGGCGGCTTCGACCGAAGCGGTGACGATCACGCAACTGGCGACCAAACCCGCGACGGCCTCCGCCGCCACGACTGCGACGCAGCCTACTGCGGCGACCACGGCTGTCCCGGTTGTGGTGGAATATGACAGCGACGATCTGGACGGTGACGCGAGCGCCGCTGGCGAGACCACCATTACCCTGACAGGCGACGCGATCACCGTGAGTGGCAGCGGCGCGACGGTGGATGGCGCTGTTGTCACCATCACGTCTGCCGGAACGTACAACATCAGCGGCGTGCTGAACGACGGCCAGATTGTCGTCAACACGGTGGATCAGGAAACGGTCAAGATCACGCTGAACGGCGTGCAGATTGCGTGTTCCACGAGCGCGCCGATTTACGTCGCCAACGCGGAGAAGGTAGTCATTACGTTGGCCGAGGGGACGCAAAACTACGTCACCGATGGAACGGCCTACGTTTTTGCCGACGCGGAGACGGACGAACTCAACGCGGCGATCTTCAGCCACGACGATCTCACCATCAAGGGCGACGGCGCGCTGACGGTCAACGCAAACGATAACAACGGCATCGTCAGCAAGGACGATCTCAAAATTACAGGCGGCGTCATCACCGTCAACGCGGTGAACGATGGCCTCAAGGGTCGGGACTCCATCGCTGTCAAGGATGGCGTCATCACCGTCAACGCCGGCGGCGATGGGCTGCAATCCAACAACGATGAGGATGCGGAAAAGGGCTACGTTTCTATTGAGGGTGGGGCGCTCACCATCACGGCGGGGCTGGACGGCATCCAGGCGCAGACCAGCCTGTTGGTCAGCGGCGGCGACATCGTCATCACCACGGGCGGCGGCAGCGGCAACAGCAGCGTCAGCGGTGGGGGGATGTGGGGCGGCCCCGGCATGGAAGGCAACCCGAACAAGCCTACCGAGAGCGCCAAGGGCCTCAAGGCCATCGCTGATGTGACTGTGACGGGCGGGACGATCACCATCAATTCGGCGGATGACGCGCTCCACTCCAACGGCAGCCTATCCATCAACGGCGGCGTCATCACTGCGGCCTCCGGCGACGACGGTCTACACGCGGATGCCACCCTCGCCATCAACGGCGGCGAGCTGAACATTACTCAATCTTATGAGGGCATTGAGAGCGCCAGCATCACGATCAACGCCGGGACGATCCACGTGGTCGCCAGCGATGACGGGATCAACACCGTGGGCGGCGCCGATGGTTCAGCGGTCAACGGGCGTCCTGGGCAGAACCAATTCGCGCTTTCGGGTGACTATCCCCTGTATATTAATGGTGGGTACATCTACGTGGACGCAATGGGTGACGGCATTGACGTGAATGGCTCGATCGAGATGTCCGCCGGGACGGTGATCGTCAACGGTCCCACCAACAACGGCAACGGCCCGCTGGATTATCTGGGCACGTTCAACATCACGGGCGGCTTCCTGGTCGCCGTGGGCAGCGCAGGGATGGCGCAGGCGCCGAGCGCGTCATCCACGCAGTATTCGGTGATGCAGAACCTCACGTCACAGCAGGCTGCCGGGGCGATAGTTCACATTGCAACCGCGAGCGGCGCGGAAGTCCTCACCTTCATGCCGACCAAGGCGTACCAATCTATCCTGTTCTCTTCGCCTGAGCTGACAAACGGGGAAACCTACACGCTTTACATCGGCGGCAGCGCGAGCGGTGCAGCAACCGACGGCCTCTATTCCGGCGGAACCTACACCGCAGGAAGTCAGGTGACCAGTTTCACGATCTCCAGTATCGTCACCGGTGCGACGGGTGGGGGCTTTGGAATGCCCGGCGGCGGTATGCGTCCCGGCGGCGGCAGACGGCCGTGATGTGGTTTTTGTGAAAATGACCGGTTTTGTGGGGTGAGTTGTCAACTCGCCCCACAAGCGTGTAGTAACGACTTCAGTCGTTTCTTTTATGGCGGAAGCGACTGAAGTCGCTACTACGCGGTTACGGTTGCAGCTTATCCAGTTCCACCGTGCTGACGTAGGGCACAAAGCCGTCCGCGCGGGCCTGGGCATACGCGGCGCGGACATTCTCCGGCTTTATGGCGTAATCAACGGTCAGCACAAGCTTCCCGGCAGCCTTGATCGCCAACGCCGCTGCGCGGTTCTCGGCGCACCAGTCGGCGGTGCATGGTTCGTCGGTAGCGATGAAGTAGAGGTCTTCCATCCCCAGGCCATCCATCGCCTCAAGGTATCCGGGCCAGACGTGCAGTTCAGGGGCGTTTTGTGGGACGATTTTGAACGCCGGATTGCGCGCTTTAGCATACGCCGATATGGCGCCGATAAGCTCCACCATCGCCTGTGCGCGCGCGTCTACGTCCATCCCGGCCTTACGGGTGGATATTTCCTCGTAGGAGACGATCATATCCATATACGCGCCGTCGAACCCGGCAGCGAGCGCCCGATCCACGCGCCCCTGCACGATGGGCCACCAGCGCGGATCCCAATAGCGCACGTATTGCTCGTCGGGCCAACCCTCGACGGGACCGAGCTTGAGATCGTCGGGCGTGATGCCCCATTCGGGGCGGTAGTTTTCGATAGCGCCGATCTCGAAGTAGGCCAGCACCAGCTTGCCACTTGCCTGGACATTGCGAATTTCCTCAAGTGTGAAATAATCGGCTGCACCGTCGCGCGCCAGGTCAATGACGACGAGATCGTAGGGGGAGGCGGCGATTTCGTCGAGGCGGTCGTCCGCGTAGCCGGAGAGCTGGTAAGCCCAGCTTGTGACTGCGCTCCAGGCCGGTGTGTGCGATACGGGCGTGACCGCTGTGGCGGTCGCTGTCGGCGTGGGAAGCATCGCAGTCGCCGTCGTGGGGGTGGGAGATGGCGTTGTGGACGTCGCCTGGCAAGCGACCAACGAGGCTGCCACTCCGACGCTGAGCCACAGCCATAATTTCACCGCCATCCTATGACGACCGGTAATCTTTGGAATGGTGATTAACTTTCGACATCGTTGTTTCATCATTGCACCGCGAATCTTCACGAATTGGCACTATGATGGCCCGGCGTGGGCCTTGTGCGCCCCCGGGACGGGGGCGCTGAGCATAAGGCAACGCTCCCGTTCCCGTCTCGGGAACGGGCTATGGTAGCCTGGCGTGTGCGCTTTTTGCGCCCTGGGACGGGGGCGCTGAGCATAAGGCAACGCTCCCGTTCCCGTCTCGGGAACGGGCTATGGTAGCCTGGCGTGTGCGCTTTTTGCGCCCTGGGACGGGGGCGCTGAGCATAAGGCAACGCTCCTGTTCCCGTCTCGGGAACGGGCTATGGTAGCCTGGCGTGTGCGCTTTTTGCGCCCTGGGACGGAGACGCTGAGCATTTTTGTGACTACCTCCCGTCTCGGGAACGGGCTATGGTAGCCTGGCGTGTGCGCTTTTTGCGCCCTGGGACGGAGACGCTGAGCATTTTTGTGACTACCTCCCGTCTCGGGAACGGGCTATGGTAGCCTGGCGTGTGCGCTTTTTGCGCCCTGTGACGGAGACGCTGAGCATTTTTGTGACTACCTCCCGTCTCGGGAACGGGCTATGGTAGCCTGGCGTGTGCGCTTTTTGCGCCCTGGAACGGGGGCGCTGAGCATTTTTGTGACTACCTGATGACTATGCGACGACCTGCGCGTTTCGCGTGTTACTACGGCCTCAATCGCCTGGAGCGGTTGGCGGATTACGATCTCGTCATCCTCCAGGCCGAACACTACACCCTGGCGGATATGCTGCACCTGCGTGAGCGCGGGACGTTGCCGCTCGGCTACCTCTCGCTGAGTGAGATTGCGGCGTCCGAATCTGCCGCGCCCTGGGCGCTGCCTGATGCGCGCAATCCCCACTGGAACACCGTGCTGGTTGATTGCCGTTCCGAGGATTGGCAACGGTTTGTGGTCGCAGAGCGTATCCCTTACCTGCTACAACGCGGCATCCAGGGCTTTTTTCTCGATACGGTGGACGTCCCGGAGCAGTATGCAGAACTGCTGCCAGGCGTCGAATGCCTCTTACGTCGCATCCGCGCGCACTATCCAGACCTGACGCTTTTGGTGAACCGGGGATTCGCCGTGCTCGAGACGGTGGCGGCGATGGCGGATGGTGTGGTCTTCGAGTCCTTCACGACATATCACGACGGCTCGCGCTACGTCGCCTGGACGGGCCGTGACTTGCTGTGGACGGCGCGAATGGCGGTGCTTGTGCAGCACGCGCTGGGGCCGCGTCCCATTTTAACGATTGATTACGCCGCGCCCGACGACATCGCTTTGCGACAGCAGGCCAAGCAACGAGCTAAGGCGTATGGTTTCACGCCGTTCGTGAGCACTTATGCTCTGGATTGGCTACCTTAAGCCAACCTTGCAAAGTCACGCTCTCGTAAAGCTGTGGTCGGTCTCCGACCGCGCCACAGCAAGCCCAGGCGCTTGCGGGCGCGGTCAGGAGACCGGCCCGCGCACGGGAACTTATGCTTTGCGGTAAGCCTCACGCCACCCGTTGAGCATATCGAGCAAGGTCTGGCTCAGGTCGTAGCCTGGCGTCCACCCCACTGTATCGCGGATGAGGGCCGGGTCTCCGGCGCAGAAAGGGATGTCGGAGGGGCGTTGGCGCTGCGGATCAGGCTCGATGGCGACAGGCTGCCGCGCCAACGAAACCAACGTGTTGACGACGTGCTGAACTTGCAGCGGTTGCCCGCTACAGATGTTGTAGACTGCGCCGGGCTGTCCTTGCGTCCACAGCAGGCCCAAGGCGCGCACCGCGTCGCGGATGTCCACGTAATCGCGGTAGGGGGTCAGGTTGCCGACGCGCAACACCGGCGGGCTGTCGCCGGCTTCGATGGCGGCAATCTGGCTCGCCATCGCCCCGCCGAGCATCTTATCTGGCTCGCCCGGCCCGGTGATGTTGAAGATTCTGCCGACCACCACCGGGACTTCCCCACGCCACGCATAGCTCAGCCCCGTCAACGTTTGCGCGACTTTGCTGACGCCGTAAGCTGAGATAGGTTTCAGGGGAGTGGCTTCGGTGATGAAGTCGCCGTGCGGGAGCACGCCGTATTCGGAGGCCGATCCTGGAATGACCACTGTGGGCGGCGTCGCTTGGCTGCGCGCTGCGCGCAGGACGGCGTCCGTGCCCAGCACGTTGATAGCGAGCAGCCGCTGTAGATCGTGGTTCTGCACCAGCCCGGCGAGGTGGAAGATCGCGGCGGGGTTGATCTCGGCGACCATACGACCCACCGCATCGCCGTCGGTGATGTCACACGCGACGTAGCGCACACCGGCGGGCAGCCGCGTCGCCAGCGGGTCGTTGGGGATACTGTGCGCGACGACGGTGTGACCCTGCGCCAGCAGCCACGCCATCAAGTGCTGCCCAACAAAACCGGTTGCGCCGGTCACGAGAACAACAGCTTGCTGTTCGCCCATGCTATCGCTCAAGTTGGTGCTCTAGCGCCTCGCGGCGAATTTGTTGGGTGACCTCGAAGGTCTCCTCGGCGGCGCTTGCCAGGTATCCGTATTTTTCAGTCGCCTGCGCTAAATCATCCACGCGGCCCAAATCCATCCACACGCCGTTGAACTGGTAGGCGTAGACGTTGTCGCCGCGCGCCAACAGGTCCTCTACCAGATCCATAAAACTGTAAGGGCGACCATAGGGGATGAGTTTCACGGCTTTCGGCGAGACGATGTAGATACCCATATTGATGAGGTAGGTGAAACTCGGTTTTTCGTGGCTGCCGATGATGCGCGAGTTGGCATCCACCTCAATTACCCCGAAATCAATGTTGACCTCTTTCGGGTAAAGCGCCATCGTCACCATCGCATCATGGTTAATGTGATAGCGATACAAATCACTGAAGTCGAGATCAGTCAACAGATCGCCGTTCATCAACAGGAACGGCTCATCTAGCCCGTCAATCAGGGTCAGCGGTCCGGCTGTACCCAGGGGCGTCTCTTCGTAGGAATACGAGATATTAACGCCCAGTCGTTCTCCATCGCCAAAATAGGCCACGAACAAGTGCGACAGATAGCCAAGCGTGAGCGTGATGTCCGTGAAACCGGCTTTCCGCAATTGACAGATGATGACTTCCAGAATCGGATAATCGCCAAAAGGAATGAGAGGTTTGGGCAGCACCCGTGTGTAAGGCGCCAACCTTGTCCCGCGTCCTCCTGCCATGATAACAGCTCTCATCATACACCTCTTTTCCACGCTGCGTCCAGTTCTGCCGTTGTCAAAGTCAGAACCGGACGCTCGTGATGGTTATATTGCGTAGCGTTTTGCTTGATAGATATCGAGGTGCTGCGATATCCACTTGATGGTTTGGGTCAGCCCTTGTTCAAACGTGAATTGTGGCACCCAGCCGGTGAGTTGTCTGGCCTTGCTGTTGTTCGATAGCAGCCGGTTGACCTCACTGCCTTCCGGTCGCATCCGGGCACTCTCGCACTCAATGCGCACATCCCGCCCGACGATCTTGATGATGAGATTCGCCAGTTCGCCGACGCTGATTTCCTCGCCGACACCCAGGTTGAAGACTTCGCCGATGGTGGCCTCGGTCTCGGCGGCGGCGATAAATCCGCGCGCGGTATCCACGACGTAGGTGAAATCACGTGTGGTGTCGAGATTCCCAAGTTTAATGACATCCTGGGTGAGTGCCTGCACGATGATGGTAGGGATCACAGCGCGTGTGGATTGGCGCGGCCCATAGGTGTTGAACGGTCGCACGGTGGTGATGGGCATCCCGAAGGAAAGGTGGAAGCTCTCCGCGAGTTTATCCGCGCCGATCTTGCTGGCGCTGTATGGCGATTGACCTTGTAGCGGGTGAGCCTCGTCAATAGGGACGTAACGCGCGGAGCCGTAGACTTCGCTGGTGGAAGTGTGGATTACCCGTTCCAGTTCCAGTTGGCGAGCAGCGGTGAGGACGTTGAGCGTCCCCATCACATTGGTTTGTACAACATCGTAAGGATGCACATACGAATAGGGGATGCCGATGAGTGCGCCCAGGTGAAAGACCAGGCGCGTCCCTTCCATCGCTTTTCGCACCGCGTCAGGGTCCTTGAGGTCGCCGAAGTACAGCTCGACTTCGCTCAGAACTTGTGGATCGGCGTAGCGTAACAGGCCGATGTCGCCGCGTGAGTTGTAATGCACGAAAGCTTTGACCTGCGCTCCACGGCGGACCATTTCTTCGACGAGATGGCTGCCGATAAAGCCGCTCGCGCCGGTAATAAGTAATTTATACCCTTCCCAATTCATTCTTATTCCCCCCGTTTTTCTCTTCGTTGTTTATGAGTCTGATCTGTACCTGCTGAGCTTCGTGCGTCAAATGGAGCATTCCTTACGGAGTGCGTAGATCAGAAGGATGCGTAATAATAGTAATCTGCATACCTAATTATACGCGTTAAATAGCGCCGTGCAAATATTGAAAATATCAAACTCCCCAACAGTACTCCCAGAGCGCCATAGGCATACGAGATCAAGATCCCGGCGACGATACTGATCATCAACGTCGCCAGCGTCCCTATCCCAAGCGCAGAAAGCGCATATAACGGGCGTGAAAGTGTGATGATGAACATACAGTCGAATACGCCGAAAGCAAGTATGCCATACCCTATAAGTCCGGTAACAAAAATGAACAATGTAGCCGGGTCCCACCGTAACCCTAGCAGTATTCTGTCTGGCGATGCACTTGCCGCGCCGACAATAATGACCAACACCAGCGCACTACACAGGCTGAGCGCCCAGACGAATCGTGTACGTTCTCTCTTAATAAAGTCGCGCAAAGTGTCCCCAAAGGTTCGTGGGTTATCGGCCAAGACCTGCTTTTGATAAATGTTGACCCGCTGCCAGAAGCGGCGCATCGTGCGTTCGGCGACGCCGCCGACCAGAATGTAGCCGGTGAGCGCCAGGGTCAGCGCCAATTCACTGGCAGCCAGCCCTTGCGGGCGCGCTATCCCTGCAGGTAAGCGCCCGATCCATCCGCCGACGTGCCCGGCCAATACACAGATGACGTAAATCACGCCATAGGCGAAATACGGCGCTAAACTGACAAAGAGCTGCGGCAGCGGCGCGAGGATGACTTGGTGATCGCCCACCGGCGACGCGGCCTCACGTATTTTTAAGGTACGTTGGATGACAATCGCCATCACCGCGGTCGTGATGAGCAGGCTGATAACCGTAGCGATCAGCATCACCATCTGCGAGGGGAGTCCAGCGTGTAGCAGTAGCGTAATGCCGATGTACGCGCTGGCTACGCCTACCCCCAACGCAATCACAAACCAGTGCGTCAGGTTGAGCAGGGCCAGTACCGCGGAAAACATCCACAGACACGAGAGCGTGATGTAGGCAGTCAGCATCAGGCCCTGATCCTCACGCGCGAGCAAACCTATCGCACGGACGAAAAATGTCAACGCCGCCGACGATGACAGCACAACGGCCAGACACAAGCCCATAATCTGGAAAATGACCCGTCCTGCGGCGCGGATATAGCCCTGGCTGAGATAGCTTGATCCTTTGCGGGCTGCAATTTGCACAAAGCCACCGGTCACCAGGAGACTGCTTACGGTCGAAATGCTCAGTGTCAGGATCCGGGAACTATCCCATTGGCCGAAGTTCTGATAGAGGTTGATCAGCACGGTCAGCAGGATCAGAGGGAGCAACCCCATCGGCCCACGCCCGTAGTCAATCAACGTCGTTTTCCAGTCCTCTGGCGCGACTTTGGCTTCGGGGGGCGGGGCAGGTTCCGCCAGCGCCGTCTGGAAGCGCCCAGCAATGCTCTCCGCCAGGGCGAATACATCGGTGTAGCCGTAACGCCGGCGCGCGATGGTGTCGGTGACGCCTGCGCTTTCCAACAGTGCGGTGACTTGCAGGATGTTAAGCGGCTGAGCGCATGCTTTGTGCACTTCCTCAACCAGTGCGTCGGGCGGTTCGTAGGTCGCGCGCGTCACTTCTTCTACCATAATGGCCAGGGCATCCAGATCGCTCATTGCTACACTAACCTCGCCGCGCCCCGTGCTGCTTCGGATACAAATCCGGGTGACGATGGCGAATGTCGGTCACCAATCGCTGGTACGTGGTCAGGTAACCGGCATTGCACTGCTGTAAACTGAACTGGTTCAAGGCTTTTTCCTTGGCTTTGCGTCCCAACTCGCGGGTCAGTTCAGGATCGCGGATCAATTCCAGGCAGGCGCGGGCCATATCGGCGGGATTGCGCGGCTCAACCACGAGACCGCATCCCTCCAACGCCTCGCTGACGCCTCCGACATCCGTGCCAACCACAGTTCGCCCGCACATCATCGCCTCGACCACGCTGTAGGGGAAGCCCTCGGAGATGCTGGAAAGGATGACAAAATCTCCTTCGTTGTACGCGGCGGCGGCGCTGGCGGCAAACCCGGCAAAGATGACGTTTTCCTGGAGCTTGAGCCGCTCGCGCATATCGAGGCATTTCTCGTAGTACCATTCGTTGCCCTTGGGCGGCTTTCCGTAGAGGATGAACTTCGTGTCGGGGCGCTCGTCGCAGACGATGGCGGCGGCGCGGATGAGCGTCTCCAGGTCTTTGAGCGGATCAATCCGCCCTAGCCAGACGATCACGGGGGGGCATCCGCTGGCTTGTTCTGCGTCGTCGGGGTGAACTGCTGTGGGTCCGGACCGTTGTAGATCGTCTGGATAGCATCTGCCAACGCGCCATTGTGAATCTCCCAGCGATGGTTGTAGTTGCTGCCGGGGGCAATTTTGTGGGCGCAGACGTAACTCGCTTCGGTGATGCGTTGCGCGAAGCGCGCCTGGAATGTCTGCTCAAAATGACTGTCCTCTGTGCGGGCCAGCGCGAGCAGGCGTTCGCGCAGATAGACGCCGTGTTCGGTAAGCAGGAAGGCGGTGCGTGGATTACGCGACGCGACGATCCCGAACATGCTGCACAGACCGGCCGCAGCAGCATGGACCACATCAACTGCGGGGATGGTGATGGTGAGTACAGTGAGCCAGCGATAGAGCAACCGCATCACGTTCGTTATGCTGAAGAGCGAGACGGGTTGTGGCGCGCTCAGGGAACCTTGCCCGCGTTGGTAACCGGCGATGCTGTGTTCGCGGAAACAGTCCCACACCATCTGCGAGCGCATGGTCGTATCATAGTCGTAGATTTGGAAATAAGCCGCCATAAACCGCAGATTATAGGCCAGACGCAGCGGAGCAATCTCATCGGTCCAGAGCGCATCCACAAATTCACCGAAGAGCGGTATAAACCGCTCTTCGATGAGTTTTTGTGGCGCGCTTAGTTTACGCCGTAGGACTTGCCCGAGGCTGAGGTCACGCTGTAGTTCCAAAACGGCGCCAGTGCCCCACAGTGCCACCGGGATCAGAGCGACAACGTTATCCGGCAGATCGAACACCGGCTGTGCGCTCGGATCTGCCACCAGGCTGATGAGCACAAAGTTGACTTCTGGCAGCCCGCGCACGAGCATATCGCACCAGGTACTTACCCCGCCCTTATAGTGCGGATAGCTGCCTTCGTTCACCAGGCAAACGGTGAGCGGACGGGCCTGCGTCTCATTCTCCTCTGGATACGTGAGCAGCGGCGGCGGCGCAGGCCGATTCCAGAAGCGCATATTCATGGACTAACACCTTATCTGAGGGACCGCCGTTTTCTTGCTTTGGCTTGGCTGCCGATGAACAAGATGAGCGCGCCGAGTGGAACGAAGAGCGCACCCACGGATGCCTGCGCCTGTACACCCACCAACGCTACGGCGTTCGGCCCAATGGAAACGGAAGTTGGTGCGTAGAAGAGTATTGCACCGCCAACGTCTCCATCCTCAACTTCCTCAATTCGATAGGAGAAGGTCCCATTGCGCCGGTCATTGGGATCGGTGAAGACGTACACACCGCTTCCCTTGCCGAGAATGGTTTCGGCGTTCACCTGTGTCCATGCCGCCTTGCCAGGCGTCGAGATATACAGATTGAAACCCAGGGTGTGTGTCTCAACTTCTGTCGTCCAGGTGATCGTCACCGTCCCGGCCAGAACGCTGGCGGTAAAGTCAAGTATCGTCGTCGGCGTAGCGCGCGTAGGTGCCGATTCACGCAGCCAGGCGTTGATGGCAGTGACGATGTAGGTCGCGCCGGCGACCGGGCTGTTATCCGTATACGAAGTCGTTGTCGTCTCGGTGAGCAGCGTGCCGGCGTCAGGCGTGAAGTCGGCATCCAGGCTGCGGTACACGCGGTAGACGAGTGCGCTCTGTGGCGCGCCAGTGGTGTCGCTGACGGTCGGGTTCCACGCGAGCGCGTTTTGCACGCTGGCGACATCCACCGTTAGCCCGGTGATGCGGTAGGGGGTAGAAGCCGTTCCGATATCAACGAAGAACGGCGCGTACCAGAGCGTGGCGCTGCCGGTGGCTGCTGTCTCGACTTCCTCGAGGCGGTAGTAGATGCGTTCACCTTCTGTGCCGCTGTCGGTGACGATGTATGCGCCGCTGCCTTGCGCCGGGATGAGCGTAGTGTTGATCTTGCTGGTCCACGGACCTTCAGGCGCTGCCGCGCGGTAGAGGTTGAAGCCCAGCGTGTTGGTTTCCACGGTTGTTGTCCAGGTGATGGTAACTGTCGTGGTCAGCGTGCTGGTCGAAATGGCCAGTGGCGCGGTGGGTGTGGCGCTCGCACCCGCCGACTCAAGCTTCCAGCAGTTATCGCCGATGGCGGTGACGGTGTAGGTGGCGCCGGCGACCGGGCTGGCATCGGTGTAGGTGGTCGTCGTGATTCTATCGCCGAGCAGTACACCATTGCGGTAGACGCGATAGAAGAGTGCCTGCACTGCCGCGCCGTTGGTGTCGAGCGTGGTGGCGTTCCAGGTCAGCACATTCGTATCCGACACAACCACCGACAGGCCGCTGATTTTCGCCGGGATAGAGGTCGGTGCGCCGGGAATCAATAGCGTGTCATTCGCGCCCATCGCAAAGTAGGAGATGTTCTGCCCGGCGTAGGTTTCCGTATCGCTGCCATAATTGACGCCGGTAACAGGGATACGCGCGGCGTTGGTCGTGGTCAGTGTGATCGAATCGCCGCACGTCCACACCGCGCTGACGCCGGAGGTGTTGTACGCCATCCGCTGCCACATCTTCTGCCCGATTTCTTGTGTGCGCAGGCTGAGGATGGGGACGTTGGTGTTGTAGAGAGTGTTGTATTTGCCATAGAGCGAAGCCACAAAGTCGCCTAAAATGGTATCGGTTGAGGTCGGCCAGTTGTAGGCGATGAGGTTATTCATGTGGAACATCGTTGGATTGATGTTAAAGTCCAGCAAGTTTTCCAGCGACTGGTTGGTGATAGCGTCAATGATTTGTTCGTAGGTTCGCGTCGCGTCGGTGTAAACGTAGTTGTAATAATCCGTTTCCTCTTCTGGGGTGACGGAAAAATAGAAGATGTTATTGGCATGGCGCGGGACGAGGAGAATCCCAGCATTTTGAGGGTGCGGTATGCCAGTGTTGGGAGAAGGGTTGGTGTACGTCGGAACGACAGAAGCATTGACCAGCATATACCGCACGCCGAGGTTGTAAGCAGCGACGGTGACGTTGCTGTTATTGAGACCTGAATAGGCCCCGGTGAGTAACGTTCTCGTCGTGTAGTCGGTGAAGCCAAGCTCAAGCGCTTTCTCAGTATTGCTAAGAATCTCGCGGTAGGCCAGGGCATAACTTGCGCCGGTTAAGTCCTGGTGCGAGTAAGTGTGATTAAGCCAAACGAACTCGTTTTGCAGCTCTACGGCGCGGGCCGTTAACGAGGGCGTGATGGTTCCGGTAGGGACATCGTAATTTGTACCCTCAGCGTTGAATGGCATCTCTATCTTAAAGTCGGCCGCATTGGGAACCGACGTTCTGAGGTTTTCCATCCAATTAACGATGTTATCCAGATCGTGTGGAACAAGTCGGTATTCCTGTTGATCTTCAATAATCACATTGTTCTCGATATCCCAGCGATCACCCCAGGCGAAGACATCGTCCGGTTGGGGAACAAAGTACACGTGGCGCTCTCCCAGGAAGATACCCTTGGTCGCCCAGTTGATGATCCCATAAGGCAGCAAACGCGCGTGAATGTTGGTCGGCGGCAAGGCGCGATAGTACGATGACCAGGTGAATACCAGATGCTCGCGTCCATCGCCGGGGCGGAAGATAGCCATCGCCACATTGCCCCCATCGTCCATGACAAGCGGCGTTACGTCCGCGCCACTAACGACGGTTGCCGGGAACCCATAGGTAAATGCGTTCATCTCAATCTGGACATCCGGGCGCAGGTAAGAAAAAACGGATTGACCCGCCGTGGTCAACGTCATAGTCACTGGTCCGTTGATGCCAGGCGTGATGGTTGACGAGACGGTCAGCCCGGATTGTTCTGGATAGGGATAGGCATATAGCGTCACTTGTCGCACACCAAAATTACGTTCGTAGGCGGCGACGATTTCCTGTGTCGCAGCCGGCAATCCTGACGACCAGTCATTGCTGGTGGTGAAGAAAATTGCATAGTAGAAACCGTGGTTAACGCCGTCCCATAAATCTGTTTCGGTGATGGTTTCGCTCGCGCTCAGGTCCACAGTGTCGTAGGGAATGCCGAGAATGTCCAGATATGACTTAATCATATTATAGGGATGTTCCAACCCCAATTCATCTTTATAGCCATTACCGTGGATCACTAACACCTTCATGTCAATTGTCGGATTTGTGATGAAGGTTGTGGTAGCGGTTATCGGCGCTGCTGGCGTTTCGAAGCGGGAGCTTGACGCGGACGGCGTCTGTAGACGCATCTCAGGATAGGCCAACGGAAAGTCGGGCGGTGCATACGCCGGCGCCGGCGGTATGTTGCGTTCTGCCCGAACGGTTTGTGTGGGCGTCGTCACCACACCCGCGACTACTAATATCACAACCATGGCAATACGAACGAGTTTTTTCATCTTCATCCCCTTTTCTTTGAATATACACTTAACGCTTTCTATTATACCGCCATTCTGGAAATTTCAAACCGATAAGGTTAGAAAAATCACCGGCGTTCCCACATATTTATTGTCGTTTGTGGAGATAACTTCGGTCTGGATCATAGGACACGCTGACTCAAATATAAATATATTATAAATAATTATCTTCTAAATGTCAATTTTGGAGGTGCTGTGATGACAAAGTCCTCCCAACGATGTCATAGCGATGGCAGCAAATCTAGCAGCGCGGTAGGAGTTCTGATCGTGTACTGTGGAACCTCCGAGGCATCGGCGGGTATTTTGGCGCGCCGCGGCGCCCAATCGAGCCACACGCTGATGAGCCCGAGCGCGTTCGCGCCTTTGACATCGCGCGTCAGGTTGTTGCCCACCATCATCACGCGCCCGTAGTCCTTCCGGTGGATGCCCAGTTGCTCCAGTGCGTGGACGAACATGCGCGGATCGGGCTTCTCAACGCCCACTTCCTCGGAAATGGCGAAGGCGTCGAAGCAGTCGTACAGATTGTACTGAGTGAGGACATTGGCGAAAGTCGCCGTGGGGCCATCGGCGACCAACGCCAATGGATAGCCCCGGCGCTTCAACTCGCGGACGACATCCGCTGCACCAGGGATGAGGTCGGCCCGCAGCGTTGCACCTCGCGCATCTTTGACTTCGGTGGCCTCATCCACCAGCGTGTCGCCGCAGTCGAAGCAGATGGCGAGAATCGCGCGGTGGGAGAAGGTCACGTTGCTGCCGCGCGCCCGCACACGGCCCAGAGTTGATCGGCGAGCACGCGTGCCTCGTTATAGGTGGTTGCTGTCGCCTGGATGACGATGCGGGAGCCGGCCGGATAGCGCGCCGGGCGTAGCCATGCTGCGTCGGCCTCGTCGCCGATGGGCATTTGCGGGACGTCGGCGAAAACGGTGTAGGATTCACGCAGCACGGCGTCCGGCTGGTTCAGGTTCAGCAGGCGCAGGCCGGGGATGCGCTTGAAGCCGCCCCACTGGTGTTTGGCGTGCGCGCAGCAGTGGATGCCGATGCCGCCGTAGCACGCGGAGAGTTCGGTCAGTTCCGGCAAAAAGAGGTCGTCGAAGACGCGCCGGCTTACCGCGCCGACTTCATCTTCCGACAGCGTGATGCCCACCGGCATGTAGTAGGTGGGATAGTGCGCGATGAAGTCCCGCCCGTAGCGCGTGAACCACTCGTCCAGGAAAGCCGTCAAAAGCTGCTTGACCTTATCGGCCAGTTCCAGGACGGCTTCCGGCGCTTCGATGAGGGCCGGATAGAAGGTGGCTTTGTCCCAGATCAGCGCGGCGATGTCCATCGGGCTTTGAATATCCACGATTTGCAGCAGCGCATCTGGCCCGGCGCGGCGGCGCAGCTCATCCGCCATATCGAACAGATACGCCAGCGAACTGCGGCTCAGTTCCGGCGTCTTCAGCTTCGCGGCCTCCGCCGCCGAATGGACCAGCGGCAGCGCGAAGGGCATATTGTCATTGGGGAAGTGCACCGGACAGCCAAACGCCTCGGCGAAGATCTCCGTGCCGGTGCGCACGCAGAGATACGGCAGGCTGTCGTCGCGCAGCCACGCCAGCCGCGCCAGGTGCCGCTCGTACTGCCGCCACGCCCATTCGATGCGTTCCTGCTTCAGCTCACGCCAGGGCAGCGGCGGCGTCTCATTATCCGGCGCGTAGTTGATGAGAAAAACATGCCCGGCGGCGGGATTGTCCAAAAAGTTAATCCAACGTTGCTTGCGTTGTTCAATCTGTTCATCCATATCGCTTCTCTCCCATATCCCGCATCCCCTGCTCCTACCTCACACCCTCACACCCTCACACCTCACATCCCTACACCCCCACTCCCCCACACCTCACTCCCCTCCCCACAGACCTCCCGCGCCAGTTCCACCCAGCGGCCCAGGCGCGACGGCGCGTTGTTGAGCGTATGCACATCCTTCATCACCAGTTCCAGTGGAGCGTGGCCCGCAATGCGCACCGTCGTTCGTAAGTCCGCGCGGATTGTGTCCTCGTCGAAGCGCCCGGTGCTGATAAGTGCGGGATTGGGCTTGCGGCAGAAGATGTAGGCGCCGTTTAGCTCCGCCGCCATCTTCTCCTGGTCGCACCACGGCGAAATGGAAACGCGCCGCAGGTTGGGGATGCGCTTGATGATGCGCCAGCGGTTGTGGATCGGCTCGCAGCAACCGTAGTAGCTCAGCCCAAAGCGGCTGATGACCGGCAGTTGGTACGGGAAGATGAATTCCTCGAACATTTTAGGCGAGACGCCGACGGTCTCCTGCGATTCGGACAGGCCCCACAGGTCGCACAGGCGTACTTTGTCAACGGATTCAACGGATGAAACGGATTTTTGGTCCTCTTTTCCGTTTGATCCGTTCAATCCTTTGCGGTTTTCTTTGGGAAGCTCAGTGGTCCAGCCCTGGCTGCCGGAGCCGACGTAATCGTTCTCGTTGTTGAGCGTGAGCAGGCCCTCGCGCTCGAACCAGTCCAGGAAGTGCAGGCACTCGTCGCGCAGGAAGGCCATCAGCCGGTGCAGGCCGGCCGGGTTGTCGTACATCGCCATCATCAGCGGCTCCAGGCCGATGAGGTTGATCGCCGACCATGTCAGGCCGGTCGTCCACCAATAGTTGGCGCGCAGGCGCACCGGCAGAATGTCGCCGAAGTGCTCTTCCAGGAACGCCGCCCACGCCGCCGTCTCCTCGCGGTCTACGGCGAGCGCGCGAAAGCGCAGCTTGTCGAAATCCTTGTCCAGGTCTTTGATGGGCGGATCCCAGTGGTAGCTGCCCAGCTTGCCCTCGTTGTTGCCGCGCACTAGCTCGGTCTGCACACCGAAGTCGCCGATTGCCACGCGCCAGCCGTACTGAATCCACGGCAGGATCACGAAGTCGTCGCGTACGTGTTCGTAGCGGAAGAGCAACTCGCGCAGCTCCCGCTCCATCTGCCGCGCCCAGGGTTCCGTACAGCGCAACGTCGCAAGCGGGATCAGTTCATCCAACACGCCGCCGGTTTCGGCCAGAATCATCGGGCGGACGCTGTCGAGGGCAGCGTGGCGCGTCCACAACTGCCGGCGCTCATCCATCACCGGATCGAGCGCGGCGTCGCGTTGACGCTTGTACAAATCGCGCAGGATATTGATATCGTTGGGGTCAACGGTCCAGGGGGAAGACGTCATTTTGTACTCCGTATAAGGATTGGATAAGGCTTGTTGCCGTTTCGACAATCATATCGCCGGCCTCCGGCGCCAGCATCGAACTGGGGCCGAACGTTGTTTCGTAGCCGCCGCGCTGGAACGCCTCGCGCGTCGGGATGTAGCCTACCCGCCCGTTGGCGCACGTCGCCACCAGCGCATGCACCGGGTAAGCATTTTGTTTGATGCGTAGACCAAACTCGACAAAATACTCGCCCGGCGCGGCGACGATGACCCAATCGCCCAGGGCGAGCGTCTGGATTTCGGCGTGATGGACGCCCTGGCGTTGCACGATTTTTTCCACCAGATCGGCCATAGCCCGGTCATAGATCGCCGGATCAATGAAACGTTGCGCGCCTCTGACCGTCCCGTGAATTTCCGCTTCGGTTGCGCGGCGATAGGGCAAGGCCGCGACGCGGGCGGCGACGCCAAGCCGGACGTCAGCGGTAAACGTGAGGGTTGCCAACACGCGCTGCACGTCGCGGGCCAGGATTTCGCCCACCTCTTCGGCGGATTTACCCCGTCCGCCGTCAGCGGGATTGGCGGTGTGCAGATTGCCGGACGCGCCGTTCAGAAAAAGCGTCATGGGACACCCGTTCACCCGTAGATGCGCGGCCAGCACGCCCGGATACCCGGCGTCAATCGCCGTATCGCCGCCGTGATGGGTGGGGTGGCAGGCGAAGTTGACCAGGACGCCCAGCAGCCGGCCATGCCGGTTCCGGGCGGCAATAACGGCAACTTCAGGATCAATCGGGCCTTCGAGGCACAGCGCGCGGGGATCATCGAATGTGCCGTGGGTGCGGACTGTGCCATCGCGCATCACCACACGCCGGTTGTGGGCGACCTCCCATTCAAAGGTGTGTCCACAGCCGATTTCGGCCTCCTCAAGGTTGTGCAAGGCTTGCCCGAAAGCTGCAATGACCCTGGCGACAAGCGTTGCGGCATACGCTTCGTCCTTCTGCACGTCGCCGGCGTGCGTGATCGCCGGCCCGGCGTGGTTGTGCGTTGCGGCGACCATCACGTGCGCGCCGGGGAAGCCGTAAGCCTGCTCGACGCCCGCGCGAATCGCCGCCACGTCAGGCCAGGCGATGAAGAGCGTGTCGAGTTGCACGAAGGCAATTTGCGCCTCCGGCGTTCTAAACACCGCTACCCGCGCCATCAGCGGCGATAAAATTTCATCGCTGACGATGACTTTGAGCCAGCCAATTTTCTCCGTCCCCAGCGGCGGCGTGATGTCAATCTCGGCAAAACCGGCTTGTAGCGTCATTGTGTTCTCCTTGATAGCGGTCAGCAGTCAGCTTTCAGCGATCAGCCATATTGCAATACATTTTCTTGGACGCTGATTGTCGCAGATACACGCAGATTATTGAAAAAATCAGCGTTCATCCGCGTTTATCTGCGTCCGATTAAGAAATCTGGTTGAAAGCTGACGGCTTATAGCTGATTGCTGTTCTCCATCACCTTGCGGATGCCCTGGGCCATCAAGTCCACGGCTTCTGCGCCGTTGGGGGCGCGCAGGGCCATGACGATGCAGGTGTGTGTGTCGCAGTGCTGTTGCGCGACCGGGTACTGCTCCAGCGCATAGTTCACCGGCTGCGCGTGCGGGCACGACCACGGGCAGCCATGCCCGTAGCCATTTTTCGCCTGGAAGACGGTCATCGCTGGGAGGATGAAGTGCTGCCAGACCAGGTTGGGCACACCCTCGGCGTTGAGCGCCTGGACGAGTTTATCGCGGAAGTCCCTGGCGTCGGCGGTGTGGCCGAGCGCGTCCATATCGAAGCGCAACACGTAGTTGTACCAGTTGTGCGTGAAGCCTGCCGGTTCGGCGGGCAAGATCAGGCCGGGGACGCCCTGCAATTGCTCGGTCAGGCGGAGGGCGTTGGCGCGCTGCTGCGCCAGATAGCCATTCAGTTTCGTCAGTTGCGCGCGGCCGAAGGCAGCGGTCAAGTCGTTGTTGCGGTACATCCAGCCCATCGCGTAGACGTGGTAATCGCGCGACTCCGACGGCGCGCGCGTCTCGCCGAACGACCAGAGCATCCGCGCCTTGTGCAGCACATCTTCGTCGTCGGTGACAAACATCCCACCCTCGCCGGAGCACAGGTTTTTGTTCTGGTTGAGGCTGAACGCGGCGCAATCGCCCCACAGCCCGGCTTTTTTGCCCTGGTACGCCGCGCCGTGCGCCTGACAGGCGTCTTCGATGACCTTGAGACCATACTTGCGCGCCACCGCCAGCACCGGCTCTATCTCGACCATCAGCCCGTGCAGGTGGACGACGAGGATGGCTTTGGTTTTTGGCGTGATGGCGGCCTCGATTTTGTTGACATCTATGTTCATCGTGTCGAAGTCAATATCCACAAAAACGGGGATGGCGTTGTGCTGTAACACACATGTCACCGACGATGACCACGAGTACGCCGGGACGATCACCTCATCGCCCGCGCCGCAATCGCACGCGGCGACGCCCATGTGCAGCGCCGCCGTGCCGGAGTTCGTCGTCAGCGCGTAGCGGTTGCCGTTCCACGCGGCGAACTCCTGCTGAAACGCCTCGCAGTTGGGGCCGAAGGCGTGATTGTCGCCGTGCAGCGACGCCAGGACCATGTCCCGATCTACGTCGTCAATCGGCGGCCATTTCTTGATGGTCCCCGGTGGGACGGCAGGCGCGCCGCCATAAAGAGCAAGTTGTGTACGCATAAGTCCTCCTGGTTGAGCTGAATTCCTTTCGTTCAAACCGTTGCTCTTTTTGCCGATAAAGCGCGCGCCACGACGCGGGAGAGCTTTTCCAACGCGACCGGCTTGAGCAACCAATCGGCGAGCAAGCCGCCAGCGTCCTCGGCGCGCAGCGTTTCCAGTTCCTCTGTCAGTGGATGTCCGGTGAGCAACACCAGGCGCGTGGTCAAGCCGCCGGCGTTCAACGCGCGCAGCAGGTCAATGCCGCCCAGGGTGGGCATCAACACGTCGCTGAGGATCAAGGCGATGTCACCCGCTTGTTTTTCCAACACAGTCAATGCCTGCTGACCATTTTCGGCGGTCACGACCTGATAATTGAGGGCTTTCAGGCTTTCCGCCAGGGCTTGCCGGGTGGCCGGGTTATCCTCGACGACGAGAATGGTCTCGCCTTGTCCGGTGAGCCACTCGCTGGTCTCGGCCTCAATCGGCGCCGGTGTGGTGGTTAGCGCCGGCAAGTAGAGCGTGAAGGTGGTCCCTGCGCCGGGGTGGGTCGTGACGCGAATCTGCCCTTCGTGCATTCCTACGATCCCGTAGACCTGCGCCAATCCCAACCCCGTCCCCATACCAGGTTCTTTGGTCGTGTAGAAGGGGTCGAAGATGTGCGGCAGCACGTCGGCGGGGATGCCTGTCCCGTTATCGGCGACGGCCAGTTCGATCCATTCGCCGGCCTCTATCCCATTGACCGGGTCGGCGGCGGTGAGGGTGAGGCGGCTGAGCGCAAAACGCAGTTTCCCGCCGTTGGGCATAGCGTCACGCGCGTTGACCGCCAGGTTCATCAGCACTTGTTGTATTGCCGTGGGCGAGCCGTGGATCGCGTACTCATCCGCGCCGTAGTTGAACGTGACGGCGATGTTCTCCGGCAGTGTACGTTGCAGAAGTTTGATCTGTTCCTTGAGCAGCGGTAACAAGTCCAGTGGGCGGCGTTCCAAGACGGCGCGGCGGGAAAAATCGAGGATTTGCTGGATCAACTGGGTGGCATGGAGGGCCTGTTGGTGGATGATGTGCAGGCGTTCTTGCATCTTGGGCGATACATCTTCCGCGCGCAGCGACATTTGGGCATACAACACGATGGCCGCCATAATGTTGTTGAAGTCGTGGGCGATGCCGGCCGCCAGTTGGCCGACCGCCGCCAGACGCTCTTGTTGTTGGCTGCGTTGTTCGATCAATTTCTGCTGGGTTACATCGCGGATGACGAGTACCCAGCCTTCGGACTTTTCGCCGCTTCTGATGGAGCGCGCGAGCGCCTGAAAGCTGCGCCCTCCCGTTTCCAATTCGTGCCATAGCCCACGCGGCGGCGCGGCCAGCAGATCGGCTAATGGACGTCCGCCAAGCTGCGTGAGCACATTGCCGACGGTGATGTTAGCCAGCGCGAGCAAGTCCTGCTGCCCCAGGCGGTTCGCCGACAACACCCGGCCTTCTTCGCTGAGCAGCAAGACGCCCTCTGGCACGGTGTCCATCACCTGTTGCACCTGGCGCGCCTGTTCTTGGACGCGGACCAGCAATCTTTCGCGTTCCTGCTCTGCCCGGCGGCGTTCTTCCAGGCGGCGGCGGGACAACGCTAACGCGCCGTAAAGATTGTTCAGGGCGATGTTTGTGGTAATGATGATCAGGAACAGGCTGAAGCTGAAGTTGATCCATCCGGCGACGGGGGGCACGGGGAACAGTTGCGGCAGCGGGTAGCCCAGTTGTTTGCTCAGCGCCATCGCCAGACCCGCCAGGCTGCTGATGGCAGCGATGACGATCATCGCCGGCGTGCCCAAGAGCAATCCTCCGATGATGGTCAGCGAAAGGTAGTACACGGTGTCAATGCTGTTCATCCCGCCGGCAAACATCACCAGCCCGGTCACGACCAGCCATATCCCCGTTAAAATCAGGATGCTGGCGCTGCGCACGTGTCCGCGATACATTAACACCCGCGAGATGGTCAGTACCGCCGCCATTCCCGCGACGACCGCGAGGCTGCCCAATTTCTCGGCGAAGACCAGCACCGACGCCACACCCGACAGAAGCGTGACGGTGATGAGAGCCAGTTGCAGCGCGTTGAGCACGCGCGCCGCGCGGCTTTTCTCTTCGTCGTCCTCAAAGATTGGAGAGCGCAGGTAACGTTTAAGCCAGGATGGCATCGCAGTCTCCTTTCCAGTCAATCACCAGTGACTTTCCAACACAGTTTGCCAGTATACTTTGATATTCGCCAACGGTATGTCAGGCGTGATTGTGTTGCTGGTGAAGAATGTCAGAAATGCTTTATCGCGGCAGAGCGCCATCGCACGGTGGACTTCGGCGCGCACGTCGTCGGGCGTGCCGTAGGGCAGCGTCTCTGTCACCGACAGCGGCCCGAAGATGATGAGCGGATCGCCGCCTCGCGTGCGTTTTTCTACGATCCATTCAAGCTCCATTCCACATTCGCGCTGAAACCCTTGTAGACCCGCGACGCCACACGCCAATACATCATCCAGCAGCGGACGGTAGTTGCCATCGCAGTGCCAGACGAGTTTCGCGCCTGCGTTGAGCAGTGGCTCCCAGACGTATTCCAGCAGTGGAAAGTACTCGCGGCGCAAGAACTTGGGCGAGACCAGCGGCCCTTGTTGTGAGCAGATGTCCTCGCCGGTGAGCAGTGCGGGTGGGTGTAGCCCCGCGCGGATGGCGCGCGCGATTAAGGTAGCCTGCTGACGCCCACGGACTGCCGCCAGGCGGATGAGCTTGCGATAGCGGTCGGGATGCAGCGCCAATGTCGAAAGCGCCGCCTCGTAGCCGAACTCGTGATACCACAAGGCTTTGGGGATGATCGCCCAATCGGCCGGACACCAGAGCATGTCGCCACATTCTGCCTGGCGCAGACGCAGTTCTGCCGCGTAATGGGCGTAGGCGGCTTCCTCGTCGAAGGCGGCGGCTTCCTCTTCCGGTTCGGGGTACGACGCGATTTCCGCCAGCACGGACTCGATCGTGTAAGCAGCGCGGCGCTCGATCACCTGACCATCCACGCAGCGGAACTCACCGCGATGGATAGGGGTGAAGATGCCGATGACGCCGTCGGAGCCGAGAATGTGTTCTGCCTTGATCCCCCAATGATAGGGATCGGCCCAGTAATCATCTTCTGAACAGCCGGTCAACGTTTGCACATATTCTGGTACCGCCAGCCAACCACCCAAGATGGGCGGCCGGTCGGTGGCCTTCAGGCTAAAAGCGTGTGTCAGACGAGTCTTCTTGTCCAAGCGTAAGCTCCTGTTCAAGAGTATAGACGCAGAATTATCCTTTTACTCCCTACTCCCCCTCTTCAAAATAGACGTTGTCCGTTTCGAGCGCCCGGCGTAGATCGGGGTAGGGGAGGGCGCGCGCGCCTATACCTTTGGCCGCGCACAGCGCCGCCGCCGTGCCCGCCGCCTGTCCCTGCCCCATACAGCAGACGGTGTTGCGGGTGGACATGTGCGCCTCGTGATCGGATGTGATCAGCATCCCGGCAGCCCAGAGATTATTCAGCCCCGCGACGAGCAGCGCGCGGTAGGGGATGCCATACGTGCCGCCGTTCTTAATTTGCAGGCGCGGTGCGCTGTCGTGGAAGCCATAAGCCAGCACGTCGTCGGCGAAGTGACGGCCCGCCAGTACGTCGTCTAGCGTGATGTCGTAGTCGCACGTGATCAACCGTCCGCGCCGGATGCAGAGGGTGGGGCTGGTGCGGGCAATGAAGGCATGTTCGCAGCCGGGAATGTAGGTCCGCAGCAGTTCGATGGCGCGTGCTTGCCGTTTCCGCAGCTCCAGCTCGGCTTCGGCGGCGGCGTCCCGGTCGGTGGGGCTGACTGGCATCTTCACGTTCAGTTTGATGAACATGAAGTAATCGTCGTGAACAGTGGTGGTGACGAACGACATGCCGATGGCATGCGCTTCTGCCACAAAATCGGCCGGCAACTTGCGCGCTGCGCCGTCGGTGCGCACAATTTGATCGGGCTTGCCGCTGCGCTGCCCCCGCGCATACTGGCTGACCGCGTCGTGCGCGGCGAAGAAGGTGTGGTACTGTTCGACATCCACGCCGCCGACGCCGATGCTGTTGGCGACGGGATAATCATTCGGCTCGCTGTAGTCCGCGCCGGCGTGCGCCGCGAGGTCGCCGTAGCCGGTGCAATCCACGAATGCCTGCGCATAGACGGCTTCGCGCCCCGCGTGACTCTCGGTGATGATGCCCTTGACCCACGCACCCTCCACAATCGCGCCGCTGAGCAGCGTGTTCACGGCCACATGGACGCCCGCCTCGTGCAGCATCTCAAAGACCACGCGCTTGTAGATTTCCGTGTCTATGGCTGTGCAGATGGAGTCGTAATCGTACCCGACCAGCATCTCCACATGCCCGGTTGCGCCACCGGCCTGCGCCACGCGCTCGACGATCTCGAAGGGGATCCCCTTCACCACCTGGCGCTTCTCTACACCAGGGAAAGCCTTCCACAGATTGTAGAAACTGTGCAACGCCGTGCCGCCCTCGACGACCATCCCCCCGGGATAGCCTTTCGCCTCGATCAGCATTGTCTTGGTGCCATGTCGGGCCGCAGCAATTGCCGCGACCACACCGGCTGTGCCGCCGCCGGCAATGACCACGTCACATGTCCGGGCGGGCAGACGTCTGGCTGGTTCTTCGTAGTAATCCATCGTGTATTCGCGTGTCACAGCGACCTTATCGCGTCAAAATATCAATCAACGCGCTGATTGCAATCGCCCCAGCCCCGACTGCGCCAGCTTTGAGCGCATAGGCCGTGCGTTTGTCCAACCCCTTGCGCCCATCCCTGATGATCGTTCCCGCGACCTGCAAATCCATTCCGGCGGTTAAGGGGTTGTCGAAGTAGCCGCGGCTGGTGTTCAACATCGCCAAAACAGCGGGCATCGCGGTGACCAGGGCGATGATCCCCGCCCAGAACATCCGCTCGCTCCACGCCGCGCCGGTGCAGCGTGTCCCAAACAGGCAGGAGATGCTGACGACAACGAACATCCCTAAGTCAATGAGCAGAATCAGGCCGAGGAAACGGGCAATGCTCAGAAAGATCTTCTTTACTTTATCCATCGTTGAACCTCCAAAGTCTAGCGCGCAGTCTCGTGACCGCGCGCGCATTTCGATCATTATATACCGGGCGAAGCAGAGTGCCAGAAAACACGGCGCCGGCGATGGTCAATGGTCATGGTTCTGCGGGTAGCTCTGGAACAACTGCCCCCACGCTGTATTTTCGCGCCACTGCGCGGCGATGCGCCGGTATTTCAGCGGCCAGTACATATAGTCCTGCTCGATCTCGCCGATCAGCGTGGGGATGATGACCAGCGGCGTGCGCAGCACCAGCTTTTGCAGCACCCGCGTCGGGCCGTACCAGGCCAACCAGGCCAGGAAGCTGTGGGAGTTGTAGCCTACCTTGAAGCCCCATCTCTCTCCGGCGACGTCATCGCCCACCAGCTCAATCTCACGCGGATCGCCCACCCCCAGGCCGTGTTCGTGCGCCAGGCGGATGTACTTGATGCTGAACGGGTCGAAGCCCATCATCGTCGCGGCGATGGCGTCAATCGCTACCTGATCCGCCGACGCCAGGATGACGTTCTTTTCCACCGGGCGGATCATGCGCGGCCCGGCTCCATCCCCAGCAGTCGTGCCGTCCATCACAGCAAAAATGCCAGGGTGGATTTCCTTCTGGATTGCCAGCAAATCCACGAGCGTCTCGTGAATCCACGTGTGGGTGTAGTGCCGGTACTTGCTGAGCAGGCCGCCGAAAGCGTTCTTCAGCGCGCCGGTCGTCGTCGTGTACATGTGCGTTTTCACCGTGGGCAGGTGGACGATGTTTTTGCCGATAAAGTAATCCGGGATGTGGATGCCCTCCGGGTAGATGTGATCCAGCGCCAGCATCTTCGCCTGAGGCCGATAGGGAATCCAGGTCATATCCTCTTTGCGGAAATTGTAGCGCACCGGGACATTGTAGCGGCGGAAGATGGGGACGTAGCGGTTCAGATCCTCGCCTTTGAAGGCGTTGGTGACGACGGTCTGGTTTTGCACGCACACCACGTCATCGAATCCGGCCCCGCGCAACGCCAAGATTGTCCCTTCGAGCTGCCAGGGCGTTGTATTGGCGCCCGGCATCGGGAAGTGCCAGGTGATGTTGTCCTTGAGGATGGTGGTGACGGCGTGATCAAGCGCCTCTGCTCCACCGGCCAACGCGAACAGGCGTTGATAATCCTCCAACACCGTCTCCGGTCGCGTGTATAAAACAGCCACTTTAGCTCTTTGCGTCATCTACTGTGTCCTTTCGTGTTCTTGGGGTCTGGAAATGAACAATTTCCCGTTCGGGCCGGTCTCTCACTGTGCCTGCCAACGCCTGGCGCGGCTGTGGCGCGGTCGGAGACCGGCCACAGCTTAGGTAACAAGGTATCCAGTATCTAGCTTCCAGCATCCAGCAACGAGCCTACCAATTCGTGAACGACCCATCCAGCCGTCGCAGATGCGGCAGTTCAGTCTTTTGGAACGGGTGCTCCTTCGCCGCCTCGCGGTCGAATTCAATGCCCAGGCCGGGCTTGTCGGGGGCCAGGATGTAGCCGTCTTCCCACTCCGCCTGCCCGATGACGACATCGGTGAGCATCGCGCCGGGCTTGCGCGGCTGTTCCTGCACACCGAAGTTCGATGTCGCCAGGTTGAAGTGCAGGCACGCCGCTGAGGAAACTGGACCGAGTGGGTTGTGGACTGCCATCTTGATATAGTGCGTCTCGCACCAGCCGGCGATCTTCCGCGCCTCGGTGAACCCACCGACGATGCACAAATCTACGCGGGCGTAGTCAATCCATTCCTCTTCGATGAGCTGGCGGAATTCCCATTTGGAACTGAACTGCTCGCCTGCCGCCAGTGGACAGGTTGTGCGCGGGCGCAGCGTCTTGAACGAGTCGGGGTTCTCGCAGCGCAGCGGGTCTTCGATGAAGAACGGGCGCAGCGGTTCCACCTCCTGGCACAGCCAGACGGCTTCGGGCAAGTCCAGCCGCGTGTGGACATCGAAGCAAATCTCGATATCGTCGCCGACGGCTTCGCGCACGGCCTGCATTTGCTTGATGGCGATGCGTGTGGCCTGGCGCGGCTCCAAGATCTCGCCGTCCTGTGGTGTACCAAAACGCACGAACTTCCAACCCTCGGCTTTCGTCTCCAGGCAGGACTCCACCAGCGGCGCGATCTCGGTGGCGTGGCCGCGATTGTGCGGGTAGCAGACGACTTTGTCACGCACCTTGCCGCCCAGCAATTCGTAGACCGGTACACCGAGCGCCTTGCCCTTGATGTCGTACAGCGCGATGTCAATGGCGGACATCGCCGCCGTGAGGATGCGCTGTGCGGGAAAGAAACCGGCCCGGAAGAGCACCTGCCAGATGTGCTCGCTGCGGAACGGGTCTTGACCCACCAGAATGTCCTTGAAATGCTCGACCGCGCCAATGACGGCTAACTCACGCCCGGTGATTCCTGTCTCGCCCACGCCGTAGATGCCTTCATCGGTATCCACGACGACGAACAGGAAATTCCGGTGTCCCGCCCAGACGGGATAACATTCGATGTTGGTGATTTTCATAGCGTGCCTCCTAGCAGTAGCTTGATCCAGTACCATTTCAACCGTTATATTTGATAATGTTGATTGTACTCCCTAAAAGATCACACTGCAACGCACGCGACATTGTGGCTTTGTCATTCGTGCTCACTGCCCCCGTCATTCTTGTTCTCTGGCGCGGCATCGTGGACTGAGTCGCGGGCTGTATTTTTTAGTGTATCATGCGTTGGAACGTTGAAACGTTGGAACGTTGAAACGTTTCAGCGTTTGCGCGAAGCGTTTAATTTTCGTGGGCCTGGGAGTATTGATGCAGACAGACGCACGTATCGCGTGTTTACGGGAACGGGTGTTAGCGCGCAAGGATAACGCCGCCGTCGCGCGCGCATTGGCGAATCCGGTCACAGCGGCGCAGTCGCTGCGCGCGTCGGAGGACTGCGACTCGTGGACGATCCGGCGCGGGCGTTTGACCCGCGACCGGCTGCTGGCAACGCGCTTCGCCATTGACGACCTGGAACTGCTCGCCGGGCGGCTCGATCTCACGGCTGAACCGCTGCCGGAAGAAATGGAAGCGGCCCGCGCCTACCTTGCGCCGTATCCTCTCGATCAGCCGGGCCAGACTGGGCACTGCGAACTCGACCTCGATCCGCTGATGACCCTGGGCATTGACGGCCTGGCTGCCGACATCCGCGCGCATTTGGGCGACGCCGCAACCGACGTTACGTATCACTCGTTCCTCGACGCGCTGGATGGTCTTTCGGGCATGATTGAGCACGCGGCGGAGACCGTCGAAGCCGCCATCCCCACCGCCACAGAGGAACGCCGCGGCGAGCTGCGCGCCATCGCCGCCTCCTGCCGCCGCATTGCCCACGCTGCGCCGGCCTCCTTCCGCGACGCCATCCAACTGCTGTGGTTCGTCATCTTCGGCGTGATGCACGGGGATATCGCCTACCTTGTCGCGCCAGGGCACCTGGATCGGACGCTGTGGCCGTTTTACCAGGCGGACATCGCCCGCGGTGCGTTAACGTTCGCCGACGCGCTGACGCTCATCGAGTGCCTGTACCTGCTGCTCAATGAGTACATCGCCGATGGCCTGGCGATCCCTGTGATGGTGGGCGGGCGCGACGCCGCCGGCAACGACGTGACCAACGCACTCTCGTACCTGTGCCTGGAGGCGCTGCGGCGCACGAAGCTGATTTACCCCACCGTGGGCGTGTGCTGGCACGCAGGCACGCCGCCCGCGCTGACCGACCTGGCCGTTGACCTGATGGGCCACGGCTACGCCACGCCCGCGATCTTCGGCGACGCCACCATCCAGCGAGGATTGGCGGCGCTGGGTGTCCCGCCGGAAGAGGCGTGTCGCTATATGAACTCCACCTGCGTCGAAATCACCCCCTCCGGGGCCAGCAACGTCTGGGTGGCTTCGCCCTATTACAACACGTGCGGCCTGCTGCTGGAAGAAATCGCGGCGCAGACAGACACGCCCGCCCCGACCTTCGACGCATTTTGGGCGCGATATCAAGCGCGACTGGCGGACGCCATCGCCGCCGGGGTCGCCGAACAGAACGCCGCGCGGCGCGTGCGCCAGCAACACACCCGCCGCCCGCTGCAAAGCGTCTTCACCCGCGATTGCGTCGCGCGCGGGCGCGACATCGAGGATGGCGGCGCGCGTTACAACTGGATCGAGTGCTCCTTCATTGGGCTGGCGAACCTGGCGGACGCGCTTTACGTCATCCGCGAGGAGGTCTACCGGCAGGGGCGGATGTCGCTGGCGACGTTGCAGGCCGTGCTCGACGCCGACTTCGTCGGCCACGAACCGACCCGCCAGCGTTTCCTCAACGCCTATCCCAAGTATGGGCAGGGCAACGCTGCGGTGGATGCGTTAATGGGCGACCTGGTGCAATTTGTCGCCAGGACATGCGCGCAATTTTCCGTAGAGCCGGATGGCAGCCCCTACGTGCCCGGCGCGTTCGCCTGGATCATGCACGAGCGCCTGGGCCGTGAGACCGGCGCCACCCCCGACGGTCGCCGCGCCGGTTTTCCCTTCGCCGATGGCTGCGGGCCGGCGCAGGGCCGTGAAGCCTGCGGCCCCACGGCGGCGGTGCTCTCGGTGACGAGTTGGGAGCACAGCCCGATGATTGGCGGGCTGGCGTACAACCTCAAGTTCAACAGCAGCCTTTTCCGTTCGCCAGAAGGCTTTGACGGGCTGAGAACGTTGCTCCTGACGTATCTGCGTCGCGGCGGCTTTGAGGCGCAGGTCAACGTGCTCGATGCTGAAACGTTGAAAGCTGCCCGCACCGCCCCGGAGCTTTACCGCGATTTGGTCGTCCGCATTGGCGGTTACTGCGACTACTTCACGCGCCTTTCGCCGGAGATGCAGGATGAGCTGATCCTGCGGACGGAGTTCGGTGGGTTCTAAAGCGGCAGGATGCAAGACGCAAGGTGAAGAAGGCAATGTTCATATTCGCAACTCGCAACTCATCACTCGCCATTTATTAGGGAGGTCATTTGGTGCGCAGTATACTGTATCGGCCAGCGGATGGAGTCGCGGCGGATTTTATTCCCTTCTATTGGGAAGGGGATTATCATCTCTTCTATTTGAAGGACTACCGCGACGCGGAACGCTGCGGCGAGGGAACGCCGTGGTTTCACCTGGTCACGCGCGACTTCGTCGCCTTTGAGGAGTGGGGAGAGGCATTGCCGCGCGGCCCCGCCGGATCGCAGGATGTGTGGGTCTTCACCGGCAGCGTCATTGAGAGAGAAGGCGTCTTTCACATCTTTTACACCGGCCACAACGGACATTTCCAGGGCGCGGGAAAACCCGTCCAGGCGGTGATGCACGCCGCCAGCCCAGACCTGCGGACGTGGACGAAAGACCCAAACTTTATGTTTTTCGCGCCCACCGACCGGGGTCACGAACCTGACGACTGGCGAGATCCGTTTGTCTTCTGGAACGCGGAAGCCGGCGAGTATTGGATGCTCCTCGCGGCTCGCAAGACCATTGGCCCGAGCCGTCATCGCGGGCTGATCGCGCTTGCTGCGTCGCCGGATTTGGCGACCTGGGAAGTGCGCGCGCCGTTTTGGGCGCCCAACCTCTACTTCACGCACGAGTGTCCCGACCTTTTCCGCATCGGCGCGTGGTGGTATCTGGTCTATTCCACGTTTACCGAGCGCAGCGTCACGCACTACCGGATGAGCCGTTCCCTGGCCGGACCGTGGCTCGCGCCGGCCAACGACACCTTCGATGGGCGGGCGTATTACGCGGCGAAGACAGCCGGTGATGGCGACCGTCGTTTCGTCTTCGGCTGGCTGCCCACCCGCAGCGGTGAGCGGGATGATGGCGCCTGGAATTGGGGTGGGGCGCTGGTCGTTCACGAGATTGTCCAGGCGGCGGATGGGACGCTCACGGTGCGCGCGCCGCAACCGGTGCTCGACGCTTTTGTAACCCTGCAGCCTATCGCGCCGCAACCAGTGTTGGGGACATGGAACATCAACGATGCGGCGATATCCGCTGCGGCAGTTGGGCGATTTGCGGCGCTGACGGTGGGGGAACTGCCGGACGTGTGTCTCGTCGAGGCTGAGATCACCTGCGCAGAAAACACGACGAGCGCAGGTCTGTTGCTGCGCGCCGAGGCTGGACTTGAGACCTACTACCAGGTCCGCCTGGAACCTGCCAACCGGCGCATCGTCTTTGATCGCTGGCCCCGGCCTGGGGATCAGCCGTTTATGCTTGAACGCCCGCTGGCGATGACGCCGGGCCAACCGGTTCGTTTGCGCCTGATGATTGATGGGACGTGTGTGGTGGTTTACGCCGATGATGCCGTGGCGCTATCGTGCCGGATGTATGACCATCGTGAGGGGTTGCTGGGCCTTTTTGTGACCGAGGGCGAAGCCAGCTTCAAGGTCACAGTTAAGCTAAGATAGGGCAAAAAAGGGGAGATTATGGAAGAAAAGTTTGAAAGGATAATGGTGATTACGGCGCATCCAGACGATATGGAGTTTAGCTGCGGCGGCGTGATTGCCAAACAGGTACAGCAGGGCGCGGAGGTGACACTGCTGATTCTCACCAACGGCGACAAGGGCGGGCATGATCCGGCATGGACGCCGGCCATGCTTGACGCTATCCGCAAGCAGGAACAGGACGCGGCTGCGGCTGTGCTGGGTGTGAGACGGGTGATTTTCTTCGACGTGCCGGATGGCGACTTGATTCCCTCATTGGAGATGCGCAAGAAGGTTGTGGCGGAACTGCGGCGTTATCGCCCTGACGCTGTCTTTGCCTTCGATCCGACGACGTACTTCATGTACGATGCCTACATCAACCACGCGGATCACAAGGCCGCCGGTGAGATCGCGCTGAACGCTTTGTTTCCTGCGTGCGGCAATCAGCGGTATCATGCCGAATTGTTGGACGAGGGACTGGAACCGCACAAAGTCCATCACATCTTCTTGTTCGGCTCCAATTCACCCAACGAATCTGTTGATATTAGCGACGTGCTGGACATCAAAATGAAGGCGATACTTTGCCATAAAAGCCAGATCGCCGATCCCGACGGGATGCTCAAAGCGTTCGAGGAACGCCAGAAGGCCGCCGGGGAGAACGCCCTTGAGTTCAACCGTGAAGAGTTCCGGCATTTGCGCATTGATGGGTGAGCCGGAATGAAGAAATCCGGCTATAAAACTGACGATTATTCAACGACGAAGGAGTTTAGCTGTGACACTGACAGGCATTGAACGTATTGGCAATATCTTGCAACGCAAACCCGTGGATCGCATCGGGCTGTTCGAGCATTTCTGGTCGGACACGCAGAAGGTGTGGACAGAACAGGGGCACATCCAGCCGGGGGAGAATCTGGCGGATCATTTTGGCTTCGACATTGAATTGTGCTGGGCCTTCAACGTCATCGCCGACCTGGATTTCGAGCCGGAAATCCTCGAAGAGACTGAAGAGACGATCCTGACGAAAAACGGCAACGGCGCGATTCTGCGCCAGCACAAGCTGCACGACGCCACACCGGAGCACGTGGATTTTATGATCAAAGACCGCGCCGGGTGGGAAGAACACATCAAGCCCAAACTCACGCCCGATCGGCGGCGCATCAACTTCGAGGCGTACCGCGAGATCAAAGAACGCGCGCGGCAGGCCGGGCGGTTCTTTATGTGGAGCGGCGTCAACGTCTTCGAAATTATGAAAGACGTGGTCGGTCACGTGTATATGCTGGAAGGCATGGCGCTCGATCCCGATTGGGTGCGCGATATGGCGCTGACCTACGCGCAGCTTACCGTGGACTTGCAGGAAATCCTCTTTGCCGAAGAGGGCTGGCCCGATGGCGTCTGGTACTACGAAGATATGGGCTTCAAACAGCACCCGTTTATGTCGCCGCGCATGTACCGGCAGATCGTGCAGCCGGCCCACGCACTGAGCATCGGCTACGCCAAAGCGCACGGCAAACCGGTGGTGATGCATTCCTGCGGCTACGTCGAGCCGCTGGTGCCGGGGATGATCGAGGCCGGCATTGACTGCCTGCAAGTCATCGAAGTGAAGGCGGGGATGGACCTGCTCAAGCTCTACAAAAACTTCGGCGACCGCATCTCGTTTATGGGCGGCATTGACGTGCGCGCGCTCTACACCAACGACCGCGCCATCATTGACGCGGAGCTAGAGGCGAAGATTCCCACCGTGATGCAGAATTATGGCTACGTTCTGCACAGCGACCATTCGATTCCTAACACGGTGTACTATGATACCTATCGTTATTTCATCGAGAAGGGGTTGGCGTTGGGGACCTATTAGGAGTACACCGTGAATCTTGATCGGCAGAAAAAGATCGCACACGCGCTTTTAGCAGGACTGTTCGCCGTCTATGTTATCGCGGGCGTCACATTCAGTATCGTTATGCCGCTCGGTGAAGCGCCCGACGAACCGGCGCACTTCTCCTACGTGCAATACGTTGCTCAAAACAATGCACTGCCGGTGATGCAACCACGCTATCAAGACAATGCGACCGTCGAGGCATTCCAGGCGCCGGCCTATTACGTCATGGCGGCGCTGCTCACCCGTTTTGCGCTGCAAGGAGAACCCTTTCACTTATCGTATAATCCGGCTTACGAATTCGGGAAACCAGCACGCCTTCTCTTGCCGTTACCAGAACATGCTTTTCCCTGGCGCGGGGCAGCTCTGGCATGGCATTTAGTGCGTTTCTTCTCTCTCGCGCTTGGCATGGTGAGCTTGTGGGCTACCTATCGGTCTGCCAGGCTGGTTTTTGAGAGCCATTGGCTGGCGCTGGCTACGACAGCTTATCTTGCCCTGAATCCGCAATTCATCTTTCTGCACAGCACAGTAACCAACGATGCATTGGCAACGACGGTGGGTAGTTTGTTGATTCTGGTCGCGCTGTACCTTCTAAAGGAAGGGGGGATGAAGTATTTCCTGATCGCGGCGCTTTTGACCATGCTTGGCATTCTGACCAAACCGAGTGCGCTCACCTTGTATCCCGGTGTTGCACTTGCACTGTTGATCGCGTGGCTGAGATTACCTCGCGGGTATCAGCGTTGGGCGGCGCTCGCATTGTGTGTGTGCATTCCGTTCGCGGGGAGTGGCTGGTGGGTGCTCCGCAATCTCCGGCTATACGGCGACCTGGTGGGGTTGGCGGTGGCCAAACAGGCGCTCGCGTCTAACTATTACCCTACGGCGCTCACCCTCCGTCAACTTGTCGCGGTGCTTCCGCAGATGTTTTGGCAGACCTTTCAGAGCAGTTGGGGATATTTTGGATGGATAGCCTATCCCCTATCGCGCCCCGTTTTTCAACTCATCTTGGGGCTGCATTTTCCCTCGATAATCGGACTACTCCAGAGGCGCAAGGCTGCGACATCTCAGCGGTGGCAATCGTGGATACTTGTTGCCAGTTGGGTAGGGCTGGTGTTAGGCTTTCTCTACTACAACCGCGAGACCACCAGTTCCGGCTGGCAGGGGCGATTTCTTTTTCCTGGACTGCCGATTATGGCGATAGGTTTTGTGGCAGGGTGGCGATATTGGATCAAGCAACGTGAACGGCTGTTCGCTGGCTTAATGGCGGGGACCGGGGGCGTTCTGACCCTGTATGCCGTTGTAGGGATCGTGTTGCCGGCTTATCTCCCGCCGCGTTTCTTGTCCACCGAAACAGCCCTGCCTGGCTCGTGCGCGGTAACGTTCCCCGGTGGGCTAGAACTCGTAGGCTGCGAACTACAACCGGAAAGAGCGCGCTCCGGATCCCGTATGTCGTTGACGTTGTACTGGAAGGTCCAGGAACCGTCGAACGCGCCTTATCTTTTTGTTGTGGACAGTTACACGCTGTATGGTGACATTGTGATCGCCAGGACCGAATCACGCCTTGTGCGCCGCTTCCCTGTTGGGATGTGGCCCGTCAACGCCATCGTAGTGGATCGCTACGCATTGGATATTGCCAGGGGCCAACGCCAGGCGGCAGCGGAGCTTGGTCTGCAAGTCCTCGTGAGAGATAAAAATGTGGCTGATGGATGGCGGCCGGCGGCAGGGCGGGTTGGGGTCGGACGGGTGATTGTCAGCGGCGGGGCGGCGCTCGACATACCCCGGCGTGTTCAGGTGCGCTTTGGCGGGGATATGATCGCTTTGACTGGCAACGCCGTTACCCCGACGGCGATCCACGCCGGAGAAACGCTCACCGTGACTTTGCGTTGGCGTGCTCTGCAGCGTCCCCCAGCCGATTATCAGGTCTTTGTTCATTTGCTGGACGGCGCGGGTCAGCTTGTCGCACAGCACGATGGCCCGCCGCGGCTGGGACTTTACCCGACTTCGGCGTGGGCAGCGGGCGAGAATGTGGAGGATGTTCATCCCATCCAGCTCCCCGACACCTATCAAGGGATTGTGCAGCCGTGTGTGGGACTGTACACCCTCGATTCGCTGGAGCGACTGCCGGTGACTGGCGAGGCTGAAGGGATTTGTCCTTATCGTTCGGCCCCTTTGTCTCCCATCACCGTGACGTCACCCTAATTCACGCTCGACTTGTTGTCTCAGCCAACCGTTCAGCCCCGGAATCTCCTCGCTCATCCGCCCGGCGGCGACGATAGGCCACCAGCGATGGTACTCGTCCTCGCCGCCGGGGCAGAGTGCGAAGTAACGACGCAGATAGATGCGGGTGAACCAGCGCATCGCCAGCATCTCAATCAGCGCCTTCTTGTCCGTGGCAGCTCGACTTTCGACGCCTTTCATCAGCACAACCGTGCGCGCCACGTCAGCGAGCGGATTGCCATACGTCGCATCCACCCAGTCAATTACCGCGGCGCGGCTCTGGTGCAGCAGCACATTCAGCGGATGGAAATCCCCGTGACACAGCCAGTCTCCATCAGGCATTTGCGCCAATGCGTGTACGCAAGCTTCCTGCAAAGGGGTAGACAAGTCCTTCGCCGCGCGGATTTTATACGTCAGGCGCTCGCGCTGGGACGGAATGTTGGCGATGCCAGGGGTTTTGTGGATGGCGACGTGCAGTTCCGCGAGTTGGCGTGCGAAGCGCGGGAGCAGCCACGGCTTGACGGCCATGATTTCACCCATCGGCTGCCCGTCGAAGCGCTCATATTCCAGTCCCAGACGCCCCTCAACCTCCACGATCTCACCTGGCCGCGGCGCAGCCAATCCCGCCGCATAGACGGCGCGGGCGATGCTCGCCTCGTACTGCACGCTGCCTTCAGACACCCACGTGTGAAACAGCTTGAGCACCATACCATCGCGCCACGGGTATATCTCGGCTGTGCGTCCATACGCAATCGGTGGTGATAGTGTCATAAGTATGTCAACCGCCCGCGATAATGTTCCAACCAACGCCGGTTGTGGACGTCGCCGCCGTCGAGGTTGGCGCTCATAAACACGGGCGGGTCGCCGGTGCGTTCCAGCAGCAGTTCGGCGACGCGGACGACGACGGCGTTCAGCAGCGCAGCGCCGGTAATCGTGGACGACGGCCCCACGTTCTGCGGCAGGCCCGGCAACGCGACCAGCGCGTCGCCGATGGGGGCGCGATTGTCGAGCACCAGGTCGGCCACCTCGAACAGGCGCGGCATCCCCACCTGGCGCGGCTGCACTGCGCTTGAGTAGCGCAGCGACGTGACCGCGATCACGAAGACGCCGCGTTCCCGCGCACCTTGCGCCATCTCCACCGCCACCGCGTTGCGCCCCGAAACCGAGTGGACGATGAGCACGTCTCCAGCCTCCAACGGCGTCTCGGCGAGGATGTGCGCTGCCAGACCGGGCATCCGTTCCAGGCGTGAGGTCAGCGTAGACGGGCGCACGTCGGTCGTCAGGCCGGGCGGCAGGATCGGGTTGATGGGGACGAGTCCCCCGGCGCGGTAGAACAACTCTTGCGCCAAAATGCCCGCGTGCGTCGGGCCGAAGGCGTAGATCAAGTGATCGGCCTGGATGGCATCGGCCATCACCACGGCGGCGCGCTCCATCGCCTCGCGCTGCGTCTCGCGGACTTCCTGCAACAGGTTGATGATTGCCTCGAAATAGTCCATCAATACCCCTTCCGCAATGCCTCGGCCTCGACCTGGCTGACCAGCGTTCGACCTTCAGGCCGGTTCACGCTTGGATACACCGTCGGCTGCATCCCGCGCGCGAGCATCGCCTCGACCATCCCGGCGACGACGGCCCACAGCAGTGTGACCGCGCCGATGCCCGAAGCCGGGCAGATCGGGTAATCGAGACCCTCGACCGCCATCATCGCGTCGCCGTAGGGCGCGCCGTTGTCCAATACCAGGTCCGCCGCCTCGTAGAGGTGCTTGCCCGAAGGGTGTTCGGAGGCAAGCTGCGGGCTGTACGCCATCGCGGTGATGACGATGACGGTGAGGCCGTGCGCGCGCGCCTGCAACGCCAGCTCGACCACGTTGGCGGTCTTGCCGGAGACGCTGCCCACAAAGAGCACATCGCCCGGACGCAATTGTCCGGCGGCGAAGATGTGCTCAATGTAGCCATAAGATAAGTCGTTATCTGGCGCCGGCGCGCTGGCAGCCCGCGTCTTGACCGGATTCGTCACATTCAGGCCGAACTCCAACCGGCTGAACGCCACCAGGCCGCCCGCGCGGTTGATCAACTCGTGCGACACGAGATGCCCGCTGTCAAACACGTGGATGACCCCGCCGTGCGCCAATGCTTCGACGCACAGGTGCGCGGCCTGCTCGATCACGTCCGTCCGTGCCGCCAGCGTGTCGATGTGCTGTTTTAACAGTTCAAAATACCTCTCGATTAACATAGGACCTCCTGAAAAAGTATTAGAACGTTGGAACGTTCAAACGTTCCAACATAAGCCGCCCCAGCGCAACGGCGGGTTCTTCTGCGCCGATGGTGAAGCGGGCGTGCGGGAATTCGCGCGCGAGCGCGTCACGCAGCGGGGCGACGATGATCTCGCCGGCGTTCAGCCGGCCGCCGGCCGCCGCGACATCGAAGGTTTCGGCGGGGGCAAACATCGTCCGCGCGACGTAGAGCATCAGCGCGGTCAGGTCGGCGGCGACTTTGGACATAATGCGCGCGGCGGCGCTGTCTCCGGCGTTTGCCAGGCGGGCGACAACCGCCGCGAAACCGGCGATTTCGGCGCGACTGAGCGGTTTCTGGTACGCGAGGTGGACGAGGTCACGCTGAAAGGTTGCCAGCGGCACGTGGAAATGTTCGCATACCGCTTCGACCAGACCGGTGGGGATATCGAGCCGTCTCTCGAAGGCGCGGACCGCCGCCCGCAGGCCGAGCAGCCCGGCGGCGTAGGCGCTGCCCTCGTCGCCCAGGAGCGTCCCCCAACCGCCGACTGACATTTGCCGTCCATCATCGGCCCGCACGCCGAAGACCGTCGCGCCCGTCGCCGCGACCACGGCGACGCCGTGCGGCCGGTACAGACCGGCGCGGGCAAACACGACGTCCCGTTCGCCGTAATAGTGGTACGTCGCGTGCGGAATCAGTGCGCCGAAGACCTCTGGCCCGAATTTTGGGCCGATCAGTGCGGAGACGAAGTGCGTCACGTGTTCGCCGGAGACGTTGGCGGCGTCCAACACGCCCGAAACGGCGCGCCAGACTGCCGCGCGCGCCTCGTCGTAGGCGACGAAGTTCGTGTTGACGTCGGTAGAGGCGCGGATGTGGAGCGGGTTGCCCGCCATATCAAGGAGGGCGGCTTGACTGCGCGTCCCGCCGCCCTCGAGGGAAAGGATGTATTGCATTTTCGCGTGTGGATTGCCGATTTTTGCTTAACCCTTGAGCGCGCCGACGGTCAACCCGCGCTGAATCTGGTTCTGGAAGATGACATACACGATCAACGTGGGCAGCATCACAATCGTGATCGCGGCGAACAGGCCGCTCCAGTCGCTCTGATAGCGTTGTTGGTGCGCCAGGAACGCCAACCCCTGTGAGAGCACGTATTTCGTGCTGGACGTCAAGAGCACCAACGGCAGGATGTACTGGTTCCACATCCCCAGGAAGTTGAAGATGCCCATACTCACCAGGCCGTTTTGCGCCAGCGGGATGACGATCTGGAAGAACAACTGGTAATGGCTGGCTCCGTCAATGATCGCCGCTTCCAACAATTCGGTAGGCAGCGTTTTGAAGAAGCCGGTCATAAAGAACACCGTGAACGGCAGCGAGTAGGCGATATACACGAGGATCAGCCCGAAATGGCTATCAATAATTTTCATGGATTGGAGCAGGAAGAACAATGGCACCAGGGCCAGCATCACCGGGAAGAGCATCCCGCCCAGGAAGGCGTAGAAGATCAGGCGGTTGCCGGGGAACGAGTAGCGCGCCAAGACGTAGCCAGCCATCGCTGAAAATAACAGCGTGAAGAAGATCGCCGGCAGGTTGACGGTGAGGGTGTTGAACAGATAGCGGCCCATATTCGCCTTGCCCCAGGCGCGCGCGAAGTTGTCCCACATCAGTTTCGCTGGCGGCGTCCACGGGCTGAAGAAAATTTCTTGATCCGTTTTGAAGGAGCTGACCAGCACCCAGATCATGGGGAAAATGACCACGAGCGCCCAGAATGCCAGAAATACATAGATGACGATTTGAATGATCGTGCTGGATAGACTACGCTTGTATTCGAGGTTCATCGTGTGTCCTCCCCGCGCCTAGTATTCCACAGCTTCCCGGCGCGTCACCCGCATGGTGAAGACGGAGAGGGTGAGCATCAACAGGAAGAGCGCGACAGCAATCGCTGTAGCGTAGCCGAAGCGGCTGGCCTCGAAGGCTTGTTCATACAGGTAGGTCGCCAACACGTCCGCTGGCCGGCCGGTAGACGAGCCGCTGATGACCATTACCCGTGTGATGGCGAACATATCAAACGCCCCCAACCCCGCAAAGACCAGCGCCGTCTGCATTGTGTCCCACAACAGCGGCAGGGTGACGTTCCAGAACTGGTGGCGGTTCGCGCCGTCAATGATCGCCGCTTCGTAGAAGCTTTGCGGGATGGCCTCCATCGCCGCCAGGAACAGCACCATGTAGAAGCCCGCTGCCTGCCAGATCACCACCGCTGCAATCGCGTAGCGCACCGTGCGCGGATCCCCCATCCACACCGGGATGCCCTCGAAGCCAAACAGTTGGAAGAAGGGTAACCGTAGAACAGACATACTGCATTGTAAGCTTGTTTATCTGATTGGCGCCTCCTTTCTTTGTTTGTAGGGCAGAGGGAACGTCAATGGTTGCTGGATGGAGTCTGACTTAGAAAGTTAATTTTACTTACGAAGTATTATACAGCGACTTATGTGATTTGTCAAGCATTATTTAGGGTTGGGCGCGGCTTTTTATCATGGTCTGACTGGCTCGCCGTTTTCAACATGGAGCGGCAGCCGCAGCCATAGGCATCTTATATCCAATATTCGTTCAAAATATAGACAATTTGGCGAATTTTCTGAATTTGTGTCGAAAAACTATTGACAAAACATAAACATATTGTATAATACAGACAATTAACTGAACAGAGTGTTCAGATCAAAAACCAAATCTTACAGTACTATGGAGGTACACGATGAAAAGGCTAATGTTGGTCAATGCAGTTCTGGTTTTCGCTTTGTTGTTGGCTGTTCCGGCTTTTGCGCAGAGTGGGCCGCGCGTGCGCGTGATTCACGCTTCGCCGGACGCGCCCGCGGTGGATGTGTGGGCCGATGGGCAGGTTGCTTTCAGCAATGCGCCGTTTAAGGGCATCACGCCTTATGCTACACTGACACAGGGGATGCATAATTTCAAGGTTGTACCCACCGGTGCTACCAGCCCGGTCGTTATTGAGGCTGACCTCGATCTGCAGAACAACGTTGATTACAGCATCGTCGCACTCAACACGCTATCCTCGATTGAGCCGTTGGTCTTGGTGGATAACAATGCTGCGCCTGCGGCTGGCAAAGCGCACGTCCGTTTCGTCCACGCTTCGCCCGATGCGCCTGCCGTGGATATTGCGGTCGCCGGTGGCGGCCCGGTGCTCTTCGCAGGCGTCCCCTTCAAGGGGGTCGGCGACTACCTGCCCGTTGACGCTGGAACCTACGATCTGGAAGTCCGCGTCGCCGGTACGAATAACGTCGCGCTGAGTGTTCCTGGCCTGAAGCTCCAGGATGGCTACGTCTACACTGTCTTCGCAATGGGCCTGGCCGGTGGGCAGCCTTCACTGGTCGCCGTGCCGAGTGTGGACGCGATGCCCGCGCCCGTGCTCTTACCTGCAACCGGTGCTAGCATCTACAGCTACTATGCCGGTATCCTGGCGAGCTTGGGCCTCACGATGTTGGTCTTCGGCCTGATTTACAAGCGCCTGGGCCGGCAGTTGATCAAGCGTTAAAAACTCAAAACCCCGTTCGGATTCACGACTCAGCGGCGGCGCGCACAACGCGCCGCCGCTGAGTGTTGTTGGCTAACACCACCGGGTTCTACGCCCGTCTTGCGCTAACGTGCATAGAACCAAAATGTATGCTACAATAAACGTAGTCCCAATTCATCCATTCCACTATGGTCTTCAGTGTCACGGCTCTCATCGTCAGCCGGCAGATCGGGTCCGACGGTAAAGGATTTGCATAAGTCGAGAGTATCGCAATTTTCACTTTGCGCTTCTGTGTCCCGCCACACTGCGCGTTAATGTTGATCCAATCCACAGGATAGCCTTTTGATAGGAGGGAGAGATGAACCACAAAATACGCTTCGTTTGGTTACTGGTCAGTTTGATGGTTGCGCTGGTTGTGATCGGCCTCGGCGCGCTGTTGTTGCGTGCTGATTCACCCGCGGTGGCGCAGAACGCGGCAGCGTTGAACGCGGCGGTGATCGCTCTGGGGCAGGAACCGACGTCGCTCTATGTGTACGGCGACGATTTCTCGTTGGACGCGGCGATGGTGCGCAATGCGCTGATGGATGGGCCGTTCACCAACGTGGATTTTGGGTACCAGACCACGATCCTCACCCGAGTCCCGCGTTGGGAAGATGGCGACATCACGTTACAGCCGACCGCCGTGGTGAGCGAGGACCTGGTGGTCGCCGAGAATGGGAGTGTAGTGACGCTCACCGTCGGCACCATGATCCGTCCGAGCGGCTGTCGCGGCCATGCGTGCGCGGTTGTGTTTGATGGTTCGCCGGTGCAGATGGACCGGATGGTCGTCACGTCTACTCTGCGCAACAATGTGCGCTGGTCTGACGGCGTCGCGCTCACGGCGCAGGATGCCGTCTTCGGCCAGCAGATCGCCTGCGACCCGGACTCGCCGGCGGATAAAGTGATGTGTGACGTCACTGCCAGCTATGTGGAAGCCGATCCGTACACGACGGTCTGGGCGAGTTTGCCGGGGTATTGGAGCCACACGGCCGGCCTTGTCTTCTGGACGCCGCTGCCCTATCACGTGTTGGGCGGCATGACGGCGCTCGACATTTTCAACGGCGACTATGGACGCGCGCCGTTGGGGTGGGGGCCGTTCCGCATCACCGAATGGATTTCGGGCAGTCACATTACGCTGGAACGCAATCCCTACTACTGGCGACTTGGCTATCCCAAACTCGATCAGGTCACGTTCCGCTTTATGGGCAACTCGGCGGAGATTTACGATGCGCTGCAGCGTGGCGAAATCCACCTGGCGTCGCAGACCACGCTCGTCGCCAGCGACTATATCACGGACATGCTCAATCCTCCCGTCACTTCTACAGTGGAATTGCTGTGGACTAACCACAGCGTCTGGGAGCACACGGACTTCGGGATTCTCCCTGCCGATAGCCGGTACATCTTCTTTGATGATCCTCAGGTGCGGCGCGCGGTGGCGTATGCGCTGGATCGGCAACGGATCATCAACGAGGCGTGGTACGGCTTGGGAACGCCGCTCAACAGCTATGTTCCCGACACGCATCCACTCTATAAAACCTCGTTCGTCACCTATCCCTATAGCCCGACGCTGGCGGCTGACCTCCTCACCGCTGCCGGATGGGTGGATACGAACAGCAACGGCATCCGCGACAAAGGCGGGCAGGAATTTGTCATCACCTATTCCACCACCACAGCGCCGCAGCGCATCCAGGCCGGGCTTATCGTGGCGGAAAATCTGGCGGCGGTGGGCATTGATGTGGTCCTTGATTTCCAGCCGCCAGCGCAGTTCTTCGCGGATGGCCCAGAGGGTCCGGTCTTCGGGCGTAAATTCGATCTGGCTAATTTTGCCTGGAACATGACTGAACCGTCCTGTGATCTTTATGTGACCTGGCAGATCCCGGCGGAAGCTACCGGCTGGAAGGGCAACAACGACACCGGTTACAGCAATCCTGCCTACGATGCGGCGTGCGAACAGGCGCTGGCCGCCTGGCCCGGCACGCCGGACTATGTGCAGGGGCATCAAGCGGCGATGCAAATTCTGTCGGAGGATGTGCCGATGGTGCCGATCTTCAACCGGCTCAAAATGGCGGCAGCTTCGACTGCTTTTTTTGTTGGCCCAGACCTTGATCCCACCGAACTGGTAGAAACCTGGAACATCTGGGCATGGACGCTAGGGACGCCGGACACGGTCGCGGTGGGGTTGGTGACGGACGGCCCCACGGTGGAGGACAAGAGCTTCAACGCGTTGAGCTACGCGGGTATCTTGCGCGCGGAGCGTGAGTTGGGGATTGTCTCGCGGATCTATACCTCGGCTTCAGAAGAAGATTATGCTCCTAATCTCCAGCAATGCGCTCTGGATGGCAATACTTTGTGCATTGGGGTGAGCTTTCTCATGGCCGATGCGATCTCGCAGACGGCGGCGCTCTATCCCGGTACGACGTTCGCACTCGTGGATATGGCCTGGGAAACGACGCCCCCCAACCTGCGCGGCATGACGTTTGCCGAAGACCAGGCTGGCTATCTCGCGGGGACGCTCGCCGCGCTGATGTCGTCAAGTCGCACCATCGGCGCGGTCGGAGGTATTCCTCTCCCGCCGGTCGTGCGTTTTATTGACGGGTACCGCAATGGGGCGCAATGCGCCGCGCCGGCTACGACCGTCCTTGTCACCTATACCAACACCTTCAGCGACCCTGAACTGGGCGCACGCGCAGCGCAGGAACTGCTCGCCCAGGGCGTGGATGTGGTTTTCAACGTTGCTGGCGGCACCGGCAGCGGCGCGATCCTCACCGCGACGCAGTCCGGAGCGTGGGCGATCGGTGTAGATACCGATCAGTATCTCACTGTCTTTGAGGGCGGCGGCGTCCCCGGTTCCGACCGCCTGCTCAGCAGCGCGATGAAGCGGATGGATAACGCCGTTTTTGACACGATTTCCGACGTCATCTCCGGCACGTTCACCTCCGGCACGGTGCTGTACACGGTCGCCGAGGATGGCGTGGGCCTTGCGCCTTTCCACGAGACCGATCCGCTCATCCCCGTGAGTGTGCGCTCCCGGCTCTCCGGCGTCGCACAGGGTCTCCGCGAGGGCTGGCTGAATGTATACGGTCCGTGCGTGGCGACGATTGGCGTCGCCGCGGACTTGAGCGGGCCGGCCTCTCAATACGGCTGGCCACAAGTCAATGCTGTGCAGCTTGCTATTAGCCAGACAAACGCAGCCGGCGGTCTCAATCTCGGCGGGATGCAGTACCTGCTGCATCTGGCTGTCGCCGACGACGGCTGCGACGGCGGGCAAGCTGCGCCTGCGGCGCAGAGTTTGCTGGACGCAGGGGCGTTGGCCGTGGTCGGTCACACGTGCAGCGTTGCCAGCATCCCGGCGCAGGCGGTCTATGCGACGGCGGGCGTGCCGATGATCTCACCCTCATCCACCAACCCGAATCTGACACAGCAGGGTTACACGACAACCTTCCGCACGGTTTCTCATGACGCTTCACCCGCGCACTTTCTGGCGACATATTTCCGTCAAGTGATGGGCTACACACGCAGCGTGATCGTGACGGAACCTGGCTCGCAATGGTTGCGGGATGTTTACTCGAATACGTTTACGGCGTTGGGCGGCGTGGTGACACGTGATTGGGTTTTGGCCGATACGTTTGATTTCACCGCCACGTTGCTTGCTATTCAACCCGAAAACCCCGATGTTATCTTCGTCGCCGGATACGCGGCTGCGGAGCCGGGGCAGCTCAGCCGGACAGCTTACAACCTGGGGATGGGGAACATTCCCATCGCCTGGGATTCGATGTCTGAAGTGCCGATGTGGATGTATGCTTACCTGGGTTGGGCCGGCAACGCGGCTGCCGAAGGGGATTTCATTGCAATGCATCAGCGGCCCTTCTGGGGTATGCCTGGTTGGACGACGTTCGTGAACGAATACGAAGCCGCGAATTTCGTCCATGTGCCGGACGATCCAGGGACTTTCGCCGCGTTTGCCTACGACGCGGTCAATATGCTCTTCGATGCGTTGACCCGCGCCAATGTTCCCGCGCCATCTGCTGCTCGTGACGCGCTCGCGGCGACCTCAGACTTCATGGGCGTGGTGGGAACGTACCAGGGCTTCGACGGCAACGGTGATGTGATCCCACAATGGAGCTGGATTGAACGCTATCAAAACGGCGCGTGGTCGCCGGTGTTTGCGGTCCCGGAGTTAAGCACGGAACTGCGCGTTTGCCTGAGCGGGTGTCCGTATGCATCCGTGCAGGCTGCCGTGGATGCCGCCAGCGATGGCGATGTGATCAAAGTGGCCGCCGGGACTTATACTGGCGTGAGCGCCCGCGAGGGCGTGACCCAGGTGGTTTACATTGACAAAAATGTGACGATCCAGGGCGGGTACTCGACCAGCGATTGGACTACATCGGACCCGGAGACCAACATCACGACGCTGGACGCGCAGGGGCAGGGGCGTGTGTTTTTCGTCATCGGAGGCAAGGGGACGGTGATTGATGGTTTACATATTACCGGCGGCGATGCCCACGGGCAGCCCGGGGCGCACCTGCCTTCGGACGTGAATGGCAGTTCCGGCGGCGGGATGTATGTTTTTGGTAACATAGACCCCGCCGGGGAAAAGTTCATCCTGACCAACAACCACATCTATGGCAACACGGCGCGGCAGGGCGGTGGAGTGTACATGGGCTTTTGCTGTAATGTCGCCATCGTCCAGGGGAATACTTTTGCCACGAATAGCGCCGATGAGGCGGGGGGAGGGCTGGCAATTCATGCCTCAGGTGCAACCTTCGTGGATAATCTCTTCGCCGCGAACAGCGCCGAAAACGGCGGCGGATTCTCCACAGCGGCGGTGGGAGGTGGCGTTTTCACCCGCTGTACCTTCATCAACAATCATGCGCGCGGGTTAGGCGGCGGGTTAGCCCTGGAGACGGCGGCTACACTCCACGAGACGCTAATCATCTCTAACACGGCTGATGAACGCGGCGGCGGGGTTGGTTTCTTCGGCAGCAATCCTTTTTCTCCTTATGCCAGCTTCAACAATACCGTGATCGCCGAAAACCAGTCGGGCATTGAGGGAGCAGGGGTCTTCGGCCCTTCGGGTATCGCCGTCCACATGCTGCACACCACCCTGGCCCGCAACGGCGGCGGCGACGGAAGCGGGATGTCTATCGGTGAACTAAATCCGGATGAGCCAGCCCCCTCAACCGTAGTTATGACCAATACCATCCTGGATAGCCAGGACATAGGTATCCGCGTGGTCAATGACAGCGTACTCACCGTCAACGGTATCCTCTGGCACAACACGCCCGTCACCCTTTCGCAATCGCCGACGGCCCTCGTATCGGTGCAGAACCAGATCACGGGCGATCCGGCCTTCCTGACCGGGGGAGACTATCACATCGGCGCGACCTCGGCGGCCCGCGACGCCGGGGTGGATAGCAGCGTGTATGTGGATATAGATGGGCAGCCGCGCCCGATGGGGCTGGGCTACGACATCGGCGCGGACGAGTATCCGGGAGCGCACCTCGCGCTGCGCGCGGGGACACCGGCGACGCTGCTGCTGCCGGGGCAAACCTTCACGTACAGCGTTGCGCTTGCTAACGATGGCGCGCTCACGGCGACGGGCACTGTGCTGACGTTCGCACTCGATCCACAGCAACGTGCGGTCGGCGTGACGCCGGGCGGCATGTGTGCGCTCAACGGCGACTGGGGTGGCGTGACTGTTTGTCCGCTTGGCGCGCTGCCGCCAGGGGCGGAAGTCGCTTTTGTGGTGACGGCGCAAGTTGCGCCGACCGTCCCGAAGGCGCAGACGATGTGGAACGTGGTGCAGGTCACGGCGGATGCCTTGCCGACCGCTTCAGCCGGCGTCAAGACCATATCGCGCGCGCAGTTGGTCTACCCGTTGAGCTATGATCTGGGGAGTCTGGACGTGAACCGCGAAGCCTACAACATGAATTCACTCACGCTCCTGGCGCAGTTGCTGGAAGCCCCGTACCGCTATGGAACGGACGGCAGCCTCATTCCGGCCGGCGCGACCGGTTACACGGTCTCGTCCGATGGCCTGGTCTACACCGTCACTTTGCGCGCGGACGCCCGTTGGTCGGACGGTTTACCGGTGACGGCGCAGCACTACGTGGACACCATCATCCGGGCGCTCGATCCGGCAGCGCCGGCGGAATATGCTTATTTGCTGTATATCATCCAAGGCGCACAAGCGTTCAATACCGGCGTCTCGACCGATCCGGCAACCGTCGGGGTGGCGGCGCTGGATGAGTTCACGTTGCGCTTCACGCTGCACAGCCCGGCGGCGTTCTTCCCCAGTGTGCTGGCAACGTCGGTGATGTATCCCATACGGTTGGACGTTTTGAACACGCTGCCGTTTGTGGGCAATGGGCCATATCGTTTGCAGGAACGGGAGGCGGGACGTTGGTTCCTGCTGGATAAGAACCCGTTCTACCACAGCGCAGGGGATGTCGTCATCCCGCGCATCCTGCTGGCCGTCATCCCCCAGGAAGCACAGGTAGCGGCCTATCGGGCCGGCTTGCTCGACGCGAGTGAAATTCCCGGCGCTGCGATGGGCGGTGTTCTCAATGATCCCCTCCTGAGCGGCGAGTTGCGCAGCGTCCCCTGGCCTGGCGTCTTCTACATCGGTTTGAACAATGTCTTGACGCCGACCAACGCGCTGGCGGTGCGGCAGGCGCTGGCTTCCGCAGTGGATCGGGCGGCGTTGCTGACGACAGTTTCCATGCCCTGGCGCACGGTGGCGACCAGCGTCATTCCGACCGGGATCCCTGGCTATCAGAACGGTGCAGTCGGATATAGTTACAATCCCACACAGGCGCGGGCATATCTGGCTGCGGCCGGCTATCCCGGCGGCGTGGGCTTCCCTGGCGTCGAACTGTGGACCACGGAGGGTGGTAGGGCGGTAGCCGAAGCGGTCGCGGCCAACTGGCGCAGCGTGTTGGGCATTAACGTGACGGTGGTCTATCAACCCAACTATGGCGCATTGTTCGCGTGCCAGGCTGCACCGGGCGAGTGTTCGTATCACGCTTATCGCCTCGGTTGGATTATGGATTATGGCGACGCGAACAATATCCTCAATGATGTGTTCCACCCGAATTCAACCTACCAGTACACCGGTTGGGACAACGCGCGCTTCCGGGAGTTGATGACGCTGCAAATGAATGAGCGCGACCCGGCGCAGCGCACGGCCTATTTCCAGGAGGCGGATCGCATTTTGGTGCAGGACGCCGCGGCGGTGATTCCGCTCTACTACAACGACCGCGTTTTCTTGATCAAGCCCAACGTCGCCTACGAGTACCCCTCTATCGGCGGGCCGCGCTTGATGACCTGGAACACATCTGGCGCAGCGATTCCGTGTTACGTCCGCGTGTCGAGCCTGCCGGGCATCACGTACAACGATCTGCAAAGCGCGATTGACGCGGCGCAGCCGGGCGACACGCTCAAGGTGGCGGGAACATGTAGCGCCGTTCACAGCCGTCCAGCGGCGGAGGTGACGCCGAGCGGCGTGGTGACGCAGGTGGCCTACATCGCCAAATCTCTTGTCCTGCAAGGCGGCTACACCACGACGAACTGGCTGAGTCCCAACCCCGTCGCCAACCCTACCACGTTGGATGCGCGCGCTCTGGGGCGTGTGTTCTACATCACGGGCGCGGTTGAGGCGACGCTTGGCGGGTTCCGCATCACCGGCGGCGACGCGACCGGGTTAGGTGGCGTCCCGTGGGGCTGGGATGCCGGCGGCGGCGTGTATGCCATCAGCGCCACGGTGACGCTCAACGATAACCGGATTGCTGGCAACTACAGCCCCTACCTCGGCGGCGGGGTGTTCCTGCGCGACGGCGCGTTTACGTTGAACAGAAACACCATCACCGCCAACAACGCCGGCTGGGGCGGCGGGGCGCTCTTCTGGCAGAGCAACGTCGCGCTCAACGGCAATACCATTGCCGCCAACGCCGCTACTACCGCCGGAGGCGGGATCGCCGCCTGGGGCTACGCGCTCACGCTCAATGGCGACACGATCATTGACAACATGACCAGCGGCGACGGCGGCGGTCTGGCGGGCGGGGCAGCGATCACGCTGATCAACACGCGCATCGCCGCTAATCGCGCTGTCCGTGGCGGCGGCCTGTACGTGGATGGCCGGGTCCACCTGCTGCACAATACCATCGTCGGCAACACCAGCAGCGATGGCAGCAGCATCTACGTGACCACCGATCCTATGGGCGTTCACAGCACCGTCGCGCTCACCAATACCATCGTCGCGCAGTCCAGCGTGGGGATCAGTGTCACCGGCGGCAACACGGTCACGATCAACGGCATCCTCTGGCACGCCACCCCCATAACCGTGTCCCAATCTTCGACCGCCACGGTGACACTACACCGCCAGGTCGCTGGCGATCCGCTGTTCGACGCCGACGGCTACCACCTGCGCATTGGCTCGCCGGCGATAGATGCGGGTGTTCCGGTCGCACTGACCCGCGACATAGACCGCGACCCGCGACCCTACGGCAGCGGCTTCGACCTCGGCGCGGACGAAGCGCCCTACGTGACCGTGCCGCCAGAGACCGGCGCGACGCTGGTGTACACGAACACGGCTGGCGTCACCACAACGCTGGCTATCCCGCCTGCCGCTGTGACCACGACGACGACAATCGTGCTGACGCAACTCGACCCCACGACGGTTGCGCCGCCGCCGGAGCTGGCAGCCGGGGGGATCGCGCTGAAGCTGGACGCCTATCTGGGCGACGAACGGGTGACGAACTTCACCTTCAACGCGCCGGTCACGCTGACGCTGGCGTACACCGACGCGGACGTGGCGGGCATAGATGAGTCCACGCTGCGGCTGTATCGCTACGTCTGTGCGGATCCCGAGTCGCTGTTGCTGTGCGTGTGGGAGATCATCGGGACGCGGCCTGGGGAGGGGCAGGCGTTGGACACGGCGAACAACATCCTGACGGCCTGGCTGACCGGGTTCACTCGCTTTGGCGGGATGGGCGTGAGTCTGCAACCGGCGCTGGAGGTGAGCAAGACCTACAGCGGCAACCGGGTCGCGGGTACGCCGGTCACGTATACCCTCACGGTGGCGAACACGGGCAACGCGGACGCTACGGGTGTGACGCTGGAAGACGTTGTGCCGCAGCACCTCACCTGGACGAGCGGCGGTACGCTGCTGGCGGATCGAGTGCGCTGGTACTTTGAGGCGATCACCGCGACGGGCGGGATTGCTGAGGGGCAGTTCAGCGCGTTCCTGCCGTGTACGGCGTCGTTGGCGATTGTCAATGCCGAGTACCGGGTGGTGAGCAGCGCGCAGGGGGTGACGAGTACGGTGGGGCCGGCGGTGAGCTTCACCGTGATCTCGCCGACCATCGCCGTGGGGATCAACTACACGCCAGCCGCGCCGATCGCCGGGGAAGCAATCACCTTCACGGCGACGGCGACGACGAACGGGACGCCGTTGAGCTATGCCTGGAGCCTGGGGGGGACGGGGCCGAGCGCCACGCACACCTATACTGAGGCCGGGAGGTACACCGTGACAGTCACGGCGACGGATGGGTGTGGGTATGCGCAGGTTACTGAGGCGACATTTGACGTGAAGCCGGCGGGGTATAGGGTGTATCTGCCGCTGGTGATGCGGCAGTAAAACGTAACACCCCAGGCTCAGCGCCCCCGTCTCGGGGGCGCGCAAGGTGCACGTCGGGTCGCAGATAGCCCGTTTCCGAGACGGGAACGGGAGCGCGTGGCATCCTACGCTCAGTGCCCCCGTCTCGGGGGCGCGCAAGGTGCACGTCGGGTCGCAGATAGCCCGTTTCCGAGACGGGAACGGGAGCGCGTGGCATCCTACGCTCAGCGCCCCCGTCTCGGGGGCGCGCAAGGTGCACGTCGGGTCGCAGATAGCCCGTTTCCGAGACGGGAACGGGAGCGCGTGGCATCCTACGCTCAGTGCCCCCGTCTCGGGGGCGCGCAAGGCGCATGTCGGGTCGCAGATAGCCCGTTTCCGAGACGGGAACGGGAGCGCGTGGCATCCTACGCTCAGTGCCCCCGTCTCGGGGGCGCGCAAGGCGCATGTCGGGTCGCAGATGACCCGTTCCCGAGACGGGAACGGGGAGCATTGACAGCCATGGCGTCCTTGTCTCGGGGACGCCGTGGCTGTGGCGTTTTATGCGGATGGAATTTCGCTCAAGGCCGCGCGCACACGTTCCTGCTCTTGCGGGAGTTCCAGCTTTTCGAACAGCGCGAGCGCCTCGGCGAGTGCGGCGCGGGCTGCGGCGCGCTCGCCGGCTTCTTTGAGGATACGCGCATAATCGCAGAGCGTGGCTCCCAGGTCAAACTCCTGCGCTAACTCGCGCAGCAGGGTGATGCTGTGCTCCAGATTGGCTATCGCTGCAGACGGGTTGCGCAGGTCGGTATGCGCTTTGCCCACCACCCGGTAAATGGCGGCCTCTTCCTGGCGATTGCCCATACTTTTCACGTAGACCAGCGCCTTCTCGCAGGCGGTCAGAGCGCGTTCGGGCGCTTTGATCTCCAGGTAACATTCGGCCAGTTGCCGGTGACATTCCGCTTCTGCATCCTGCGCGCCGATGTCTTGCGCAATACGCAGTCCCTCCTCAAGATGGGCGATGGCCTGGGTGAGGTTCCCCTGCGCGCGATATGCCTCCCCTAAGTTGATGTGACAGTCGGCGATGCCCGGATTGTGTCTTAGCTGTTGGCACATGGTCAGGCTGCGTTGGTAATAGTCAATAGCCTGCGCGTAATTGCCCTGGGCATAGTGTACGGTGCCGAGATTCATATACGCCGTGGCCTCTTCGCCGACGTTGCCAAACCGTTTCATGGTTGCCAAAGTTCGTTCAAAATAAGCGATAGAGCGCGACAAATCGGTTTGATAGTAAAGAATGGCGAGGTTGTTGTAGCTCTTCGCGGCTTCGTATTCGTTGCCGGTGCGTTCGAGGACCGCCAGCCCTTGCTCAAGATGGCGGATGGCTTTCACGGGTTCGCTGACGCGATAGATAAGGCCGAGCGTGTTGTGCGCCTGCGCGATCTCGGTGTAGTGCGTGGAATTCTCCACAATCGCCAGGCTCTGTTCGCCGTCGCGGGCCGCGTCCTCGTTTTGCCCTTGCTGGCGATAGATGCGCGAGCGTTCGATCAGCAGACGCGCCATTTCCAACGAATTTTGTTGGTTGGCGGGCAGCAACGCCAGACCACGGGCGCAGGCCTGGAGCGCCTGCTCGTATTCACCGCGTTTTTCATAGACTGCCGCGATGCGCCGATGCAGACCGGCCAGGCGCATCGTCTCCTCACAGCACGTCATCGCGCGTTGATAGCACTCCAGAGCTTCTTCGGATTCGCCCACGTGAAACAGGACATCGCCGAGGCCCTCGGCGACAGCGGTTGCTGCCTCGGGTTGCTGTAGTTGCTCGGCGAGCTGCGCGGCTTGGCGGTAAAACGCGATGGCCTCCGGGTTGGCGAAGGCGGCGCGGGCCTTGTCGCCGGATTTGAGCAGGTAGTCGAGCGCCTTCTCACGGTCGTCAGAAAGGCTGTAGTGATGCGCCAGCAACTCGTAGACCTCCTCCCGCTTTTGGCCGGTGTAGATTTCCTCCAGATGCCGCCCGATGAGGCCGTGGTAGGTGCGGCGGTCGCGCAGGAGCAGGCTTTCGTAGGCCACATCGCGCACCATCACGTGCTTGAAGATGTATTCCAGTTCCGGCAGCCGGGCGCGCTCGCGGATCAGCTCGGTGCGCTGCAACGCAGCGAGGTTGGTATCGAGGTGCGCCATTAATGCCGCCGCCGAGGAGAGCCAGGCGAGCAGTTCGTGGGTGAAGGTGCGCCCGACGACCGCCGCCAGTTGGAGCGTGCGCCGCGCTTCCTCCAGCAGTTGATCAATGCGCGCCATAATCAGCCCTTGCAGGGAATCAGGGACGGTGCGCAGGTCAATCTCCCGCCCAAGCCGCCAACCGCCATCTTGGGGGACGACGATGCCCTGATCAATGAGGGAGCGGATAATTTCCTCGATGTAAAACGGGTTCCCCTCGGCGCGGGAAACGAGATGTGCCAGCGCCGGAGGGAGCTTCTCCAAGGCGAGTAGATTGCAGACCAGTTCTTGATCCTCCCCGGCCTGTAGGTCCAACGGTTTGAGCTGGATTTCGACGTAACGATGCGGGTAGTTGCGCGCAGCCAGTTGCCCCAGATCGTAACAGCCGTGATCCCGCACCGGCCGGTAGAGCATCGCAATCAACAAAGGGACGCGGTCGGTGAGTGTGAGGCAACGTTCCAGCAACAACAAGGAGGCCGAATCCGCCCAGTGCAGGTCATCGAAGACGATCACCAACGGCTGCTCTATCGCAATCCGCTCGATCAAGGCCGTGATTGCCCGCAGCATTTGCCGTTGCAGCGCCTCGCTCGAAAGGTAAGTCACGCGCTCGGCTTCCGGTTCGCTCAATGGCAGGTTGAGGAAATGGGCCAGATAGGGTAACACATCGCTGCCGTCGCTATCCGGGAAGAGGGACGCGACGTAGCGGCGCAGTTTTTCACGGATGTCGAACTCGTTATCGGTATCCACGATGCGCAGGAAGGCGTGGATGACGTCGGTGAAGGCGGAGTAGCTGACGTGTTGGGTGTAAGAGAGGCAGCGTCCTTCCACCCAGGTGAGGGCGATTTCGTCCGTCACACTGGCGCGCATCTCGGACACCATGCGGCTCTTGCCCAACCCGGCCTCGCCGATGAGCGAAAGGATGCCGCCGCGCCCGGTGAATAGCTCGGCGATCAAGCGGCGCAATGTGGCTTGCTCTTCGTCGCGGCCAACCAGCGTGGAACGCAGTCCACGGATGCCGCGCACTGGCTCCGGCTGCGCCCGCCGCCCGACGATGGTATAGGTGGGCACCGGTTTGCTCTTGCCCTTCAACCGCACCTCGCCCCGGTCGGCCACCTCGAAGAAAGCGCGCACTTTGCGTTGCACGTAGCCGGCAAGCAGCGCTTCGCCGTCCTGCGCCGCGCTCATCAGCCGCGCCGCCAGGTTCACCTCATCGCCCATCACGGTGTACTCGCGCCGTGTCGCGCTGCCCACGTGCCCGGCGAAGACCATCCCCGTGCTCACGCCGATGCGCTGCCGCCAGTGGAGGGAGTGGGGGAGTGGGGGAGTGGGGGAGTGGGGGAGTGTCTCCCCTTCTCCCTGTCTCCCCCTCTCGTCTTCGAGGGCGCGTTGCATGTCGAGGGCGGCGCGGACGGCGCGCTCGGCGTCGTCTTCGTGCGCTACTGGCGCGCCGAAAAGCGCCATCAGCTTGTCGCCGTGATCGTACAGGTCAATTTTGTTGACGACGCCGCCGTAACGCTCGATGACCTGATCCATCGTGACGAAGTAGCTGTTGAGCACCTGGGCAATCTCATCCGCGCGGCTTGGCCCCCATTGCTCAACCAGTTCGCTCGCGCCGGTGAAGTTGGCGAAAAGGATGGCAACCAAACGGTGTTCGCCGCTGTCTTCGTGGTGTAGGGGATCGGGGACCAGACGCGCGAGCAGGCCCGGCGGCAAGTAGGGGGTGAGGCGTTCGAGAGCGGTTGCGGTCTGGTGGAGGGAGGAGGTGGCGGGGAGGGGGCGAGGGGGTGAGGGGGTGAGGGGGGGGAGGAGAGAGGGGGTGAGGGTGTGGAGGAGGTAGTAGCCGGGAGGTCCGGGGGTGAAGGTGAGCCAGGGAAAGGCTTGCACCTGCGCGTAGACAGCATCGCTGGCGAGGATTTGCCCGGCGACGGCGGCGCTTTCGGCCATCGCCGTGGCGTTGACCGTCGCGCCGGTGATGACGAACTCGCGTTTGGTTGGCGTACCCACCCGCGCGGCGAAGAATGGCCCGGCGTGCAGCCCAATTTTCATTTGTAACGGAAAAGTCCCGATGCTGGTTTCGACCTGGTGGAAGGCCGTCATCGCCTGTTGCATCGCCCACGCCGCCTGGAGCGCGTTGACGCTGCCATGCGTCTCCGGGCTATCCGGGAAGTACGCCAGCAGCGCGTCGCCGCCGAACTTGAACAGGTCGCCGCCGTAGGCGAACAGCACGTCCAACATGGCGCTGAAATAGCGGTTGACGAGCGCCACAATCTGCTCTGCGCCCTCTTTGCCGAGCGTGCTCAGGCGCTCGGACAGCGCCGTGAAGCCGCTGATGTCGGAGAAGAGCAACGTCCCGTGCAAAAATTCGCCGCCTGCGGAGGCGTCCGGCGCGGCCAACTCGGCATGCACCAGATAACGCGGCAGATAAGTGACGATGCTATCCAACAGACGGGTCAGCATCTCCTGGACGTGTGTCAGGTCGGCGGGTTGCCAGAGGGCGGCGGGGGGTAAGTTGTCGAGGCTGCCAGGTGGGAGATACGGTTCGACGCGGGTCAGTTCTTCTTCGGTGATGAGGCCGGCGGGTGCGGACGGCGCGAGGCGCGTCCCACAGCGCCCGCAGAAGGCGAAGCCCGGCGGGACTTCCGCGCCGCACTGGGGGCACAGCACGGCCAACTTCGCGCCGCATTTTCCGCAAAACGCGAAGCCGTCGGGGTTATCGAAGTGACAGGCCGGGCATTGTACAGTCATAGCTCACTCTGATGCTCTTTTTTTCATCAGCAGATTAAGCAGATTGAGCAGATTCTTTGTTAGCTGCGGATAAAAATCTGCTTCATCTGCTCAATCTGCTGACAACAAATACTTCCCGAAAAACGCCGCGGATTTGTTGCCGCCCCAGCCGTGCTCGCCGGGATGCAGGTCGAGTTCGAGCCGGTCACCGGCCCCCGCCGCCGCGTAAATTGCCGCCAGTTGACGGTAGCACTGCATCGCTGTATCCACCCTGAAGCACGTATCCTGCGCGCCGATGTCAATGAGCAGCGGGCGCGGTGCGATCAAGCCTTGCAAGTCGGGCAAGTCCACGAGCTTGTACAGCCCCGGTGCGACCTGCATCCCGCAGTAGTTGATGTCGCGCATCCCGAACACGGCCCAGAGGTCGCTGTAGCACATAATCTCGCTGGCCTTGAAGCGCGCGTCGCACAGCGTCATCCACAGCGTCATCGTGCCGCCGCCGCTGAGGCCCATCACGCCCAGGCGGTCGGCGTCCACGTTGGGCAGCGTACATACGAAGTCCGTGGCCACCATCCCGTGCGCCACGTTGATCGAGAGCGACGTCATCCCGAACATCGTGGCGTGGAGGTAGTAGAGGTTACACCAGTCGCGGCCCCGGTTCAGCGCCAGGTGATTGGGCTTGTTGTTGTCGTTGCGCTCGCCGAAGCCGATCCAGTCAATGGCGTAGGTGACGTAGCCTTGTTGTGCCATCTGCTGCCCGTAGTTGTAGTTGTGATTGGCGATCTCCGCGCGCAAGTCGGGGCTGGAATCATTGCCCATCACCGTCTCCTTGCCGAAGGGACCGTGCCCGTGGCAGCAGAGAATGGCGGGACGCTTTTCATTCGCCTTCAAGTCGGCGGGCAGGTTGACCAGCAACGTCGCCGCGAGGTAGGGTTGCACGTCAATGATCCACCGCTGGCGGCGCAAGCCGCGATCCTCCCATTCCGCCAATAACTGCGGGTTGGCAGGCACGCGCTCCGGGAAATCGCCGAGCGTCGCCAGTACTTTGGGCAGCGCGGCCTCTTTCCAGGCGTCGAAGTCGGTTCGCGTCGCGCCGGTGAAGCGATATTCCGGCGTGTGCGCGTTCGCCAGCGCGATGAACATTTGTTGTGGACTGAGATTACGGGTTGTCATAACACTATCTCCTGATCGTTGGTTTTTGTGCGGCGGCTCTGTTATGGCTGGTTGGGCGGCCTTGTCATACGACTCTCGTCCCTCGTTAAAATCATTATAGGCTCACCCTGTTCATAGTCAATCATCCATTGACATTCATTTGACGTTCACTATAATGAGATTGAATTGATAAATAATTCTTGATGAATTACGACCAGTTTTGGTATGGCACGCGCGATGAAAGGAGGTGATGTCTGACCTGCAACGTACCATTAATATTCATTTCAATCGTTCTCTATGTAATCCAACAACCTATCAAATTTACTCTGGAGGAGACTATGTTTCGCAAATCGCGGTTTTTGATGCTGATTGTCATTGTGACACTGTTCAGCATGGCGTTGAGTGGGTGTAACGCCCAACCCGCCAGCACCGAAATCAACGTCCTCTGCACGCCGCAGGAAGAGTGGTGTCAGGGGATGAAGCAGGAGTTCGAGGCGAAGTACAACATCACCGTCAACTACGTCCGCATGTCCAGCGGCGAGGCGCTGGCCCGCATCCAGGCCGAAAAAGACAATCCGCAGTTCGACATCTGGTGGGGCGGCCCCATTGACAGTTTCGTCGCGGCGAAGGGGATGGGTTTGCTGGAAAAGTACGATTCCCCGAATTACAAGAATCTGCTTGACCAGACAAAGTACAAAGACCCGGATAATACCTGGGTCGGCATCTACGTTGGCTCGCTGGCCTTCTGCACCAACAAGGATTGGCTGGCACAGAATCCCGGCGTGAAAGCCCCCACCTCGTGGGATGACCTGCTGCGCCCGGAGTTCAAGGGGCAGATTATGGTGGCGCATCCCTCCACATCCGGCACCTCCTACACCGCGCTGGCGACGATCCTGCAAATTCGCGGGGAGGCGGAAGGCTGGAAGTACATCCAGCAGTACGCCGGGCAGGTGCAGCAGTTCACCAAGAGCGGCGCGGCGCCGGCCAAGTTCGTCGGGCAGGGTGAAGCCGCCGTCGGCATCGTCTTCTCGCACGACATCGTCAACGAGATTGATAACAACAAGATGCCGTTGGAGTTGACGTTCCCGGCGGAAGGCACCGGTTACGAAATCGGCGGGATGGGCATTCTCAAGGGCGCGAAGCACCTGGATGCCGCCAAGAAGTGGTTCGATTGGGCCATCTCGGCGGAAGGGCAGGCGCTCGGCCCGAAGTATCACGCCTATCAAGCGCCCACGGTCAAGGGTGTGGAGCTTTCGCACCCCGAATTATTGCAAGTGAAGTTGATCAATTACGATTTCCAGTGGGCCGGCGAAAACAAGAAGGCTTTCGTGGATAAGTTCACGAATGAGATTGTGGCCGCCGACAATTTGAAGCAGTAGTCTCGTAAAGCGCAAAACGTAAAGCGTAAAACGTAAGGATTTCCCATTACGTTTTACGTTTTACGTTTCATCCTGTTACCAAAGGTTGTAGAATGATGCAAGAAACCCATTTTGCCAACAGCGTGCGCCGCCGTTATCGTGAGTTCGCCATCATTGCGCAGGACCCGGTGCTCTTGATGAGCCTGCTATTCTGCGGGATTTTTCTCTTCATTTTCATCTTTTATCCAATTTTACGCACGGCGACGAACGGTTTTTTTACAGCCGAACGACAATTCAGCCTTGAACATTTCGCCCGCTATTTCAGCAGCTACTACGGGCCGCTTTATCGCAAAATCTTTGCCAACACCCTGCTGATGGGCGGCCTCGCGGCGACGTTTGGCACGCTGGTCGGCTTCATCTTCGCGTATACGGTCGTGCGCTGCAATCCGCCCGGCAAGGGTCTCATTCATATCCTGGCCTTGACGCCCACCGTCTCGCCGCCATTCGCCATCGCGCTCAGCACCGTGCTGCTTTTCGGGCGCAATGGCTTGATCACCCGCAAGCTGCTCGGCATGTCGTTCCCGCAGGGCGTCAATGACATCTACGGGATGGATGGGCTGGTGTTCGTGCAGACGATCACGTTTTTCTCCGTCGCGTACCTGATCCTGCGCGCGATGCTGGAACGGCTGGATCCTTCGATGGAGGAGGCCGCCCAGAGTATGGGCGCGAACCGCTTCCACATCTTCCGCACTGTGACCCTGCCGCTGCTCGTTCCAGGACTGGCCGGGGCGTTCTTGCTGCTCTTCGTTGAATCGCTGGCCGACCTGGGCAATCCGCTGTTCATCGCCGGCAACGTCAGCGTCCTTTCGACGCAAATCTTCCTCGCCGTCGCGGGCGAATACGACTACCAGAAAGCCTCGACGCTGGCGCTGGTGCTGCTGATTCCGACCCTCATCGTTTTCCTGTTGCAGCGCTACTACGTCACGCGGCGCTCCTACGTCTCCGTGACCGGCAAACCCACCGGCGGCCACGTTGTCGAAAAAGAGCCGTGGATTCGCTGGCCGTTCATCGCCGCGACCTATCTGTTTTGCGTGCTGATTGTTGTGCTCTATCTGGCCGTCGTCTACGGCTCGTTCTGTCGCACCTGGGGGGTGGATTTTAGCCTGACGCTCGATTGGTGGCGGCAGATGTTGACGCGCGGCATCGAGGCTGTCCTCGACACGACGTTCCTCAGCCTGCTGGCGACGCCGTTCGCCGTGCTGATCGGGATGATCATCGCGTTCCTGGTGGTGCGGAAGAAATTCAGCGGCAAGGAGGCGTTGGACTTCGGCTCGAATCTGGGCGGGGCGATCCCCGGCACGATTTTGGGCATCGGCTTTGTGCTGGCCTTCAGCACCCCACCGATGCTCGTCGTCGCGCTGCTCTACATCGTCCTGGCGCTTTTTCTTGCCCGCACGCTTTGTCACGAAAAACGGCAGCAGATCATAGTCTTGCTGCTCGGTTCTGCTATCGGCGTCGGGGTGAGTTTCCTGGACGCGGTGTTGGGGGTAGCGGGCGTGTACTACGTGCTCGGCGGCGCTGTGGCGGCGGTGGGCCTCTATCTTTGGCTGAAGGTGAACAAGGCGCGCGGACGGGTATGGGTTGGACTCGGCATGTACTTGCTCGCCTACAACCTCGTCGAGTTCGTCGCCATGCCGATTGCAATGTTCAGCCGTAGTCTGCCACGCGGCTTTTGGAGTAACGCGATCTTCCAGCTTTCTGATTATGTGAAAACGCTGTTTCAACTGCCAGCCACGTTGATGACGATTGTCCTGATCTTTGCCGGCGTGCTGCTGATTCAGCCCGAAAAGGGACGCCGGCGCGTCGCGCTGAGCGTCTTCATCCTGGCCGTGACCGCTGCCCTGAGTTTCACCGGGATGCCGCTCACGCTGGTCGGCACGCCGTTCATCATCTTGATGGCTTACGCCGTGCGCAGCCTGCCCGCCTCGGTGCGCTCCGGCATCGCCGCGCTGCAACAAATTGATCCCGCCATCGAAGAAGCCTCCAACAGCCTGGGCGCCGACGCGCAGTACACGTTCCGCAAGGTCACGCTGCCCCTCATCCTGCCCGCGCTGCTGGCAGGCGTTATTTTCAGCTTCACGCGCCACATGACGAGCGTATCGGCCATCATCTTTCTGGTGAGCGCGCGCTGGCGCATCGTCACCGCCGCCATTATGAGCGAGTGGGAGCAAGGCGGCATCAGCATCGCCGCCGCCTACTCGACGACGATCATTGTTTTTGTGCTTATCGCTATTGGGGTGCTGTATTTTGTCACCAATCGCGTGTTGCGGAGTAGCGGGGATTGGGGATTAGGGATTGGGGATTAGATTGGAGGTTTCCTGATTCCCAATCACCAATCCCTGATCACTTTCTTTAAAGGAGCTGCTATGTACTTGACACTAGACGCTATCACCAAAAAATTCCCGCCGCGCGGGGGGAATACGGAAGTTACGGCGGTGGATGCCATCACCCTGGAGATTGCGGAGGGGGAATTGGTCACACTGCTGGGGCCGTCGGGCTGCGGCAAGACGACGACGCTGCGCCTGATCGCTGGTTTCGAGTTCCCCACCGCCGGGCGCATCCTGCTCGACGGGGAAGAAATCAACACCCGTCCGCCGCACAAGCGCGACATGGCGATGGTGTTCCAGAGCTACGCGATTTTCCCACACCTCAATGTTTTCGAGAACGTCGCCTACGGGCTGAACGTCCAACGTCTGCCCAAGGCCGAAATTCAAGCGCGGGCGGACCGCGTGATGGCGCTGGTGCAGCTTTCGGGCTACGAAAAGCGCGCCCCGAACCAGCTTTCCGGCGGACAGCAGCAGCGCGTGGCGTTGGCGCGCGCGTTGGTGATGGAGCCGAAGGTGCTGCTGATGGACGAGCCGCTTTCCAACCTGGACGCCAAACTGCGCGAGCAGATGCGCACCGAAATCCGCCGCATCCAGCGCAGCCTGGGCATCACCAGCGTCTACGTCACCCACGACCAGATCGAGGCGATGACGCTTTCCGACAAGGTGGTGGTGATGAACGGGGGGCGCATTGAACAAGTCGGATCGCCAGTGGAAGTTTACCGGCATCCGCAGACGCGCTTTGTGGCGGACTTCATCGGGCGGGCGAACTTCGTCGCCGGGACGGTGCGGGGGCGCGAAGATGGCGCGGTTCTCGTGGAGACATTCGGCAAGCCGCTCAAACTGGCGACACAAGCGCCGCATCCCATCGGCGCTGCTGTGACGCTCATTGTGCGCCCGGAGATGATCCAGGTGCGAAAAGACGAGGGAACCTACCGGGGCATTGTGCGCCGCGCGGCTTATCTGGGCGACGCGATTGATTATGATGTCGAAGTTGGCGGTCAACTGCTCACCGCCAGCGAGACGAATCCGCTGCAAATGGATGTTTACGCCGAAGGAACCGAAGTCGGCGTCAGCTTCTACGAGGCGTGCGTCCACGTGCTGCGTGATGCAGCCTAAAGCGCAATCCCCTGCATCCTGAGCGCCTGCATCCGGTACAGAAGCGCCGCGCCCTCCATCAGCCACCGCCCGATGTCGGCGACATGCCGGTTCTCCGGCTGTTCCAGCGGCGTGCCGCGCACCCAATCGTTGAACGCGCCCATCGCCGGGCCGCACCAGATTTGGTAATCCACCTCGCGCCCCGGTTCGCCGACGATGCCCCAGCGCGTCGCCAGGCCCAGATACCAGCGGAAGATCAGCGCCATCTTGCGTTTGGGGTTTTGCTGCGCTTTCTCGATCTGCGCCGGATCGCGCCGGTTGAAGAACGCGATACAGTCCGCCCATACCTCGTTGAGATCGCGCTGGAAGATCTGCTGCTCCAATTTCTGCCGTTCTGCCGCCGGGATCGCTTCGATGCTGTCGCAAGCCTGGTAAATCTCGTACAGTTTGCGTGCGCGTAAGGGGAACATCGTCCCGCGCTTGAGCACTTGCAGGTTGACGCCCATCTCGAACATGTCGGCGGCGGGGGCCATCATCACGTCAGCCATCCCCGCCTGCGCCAGCAACTGTTTGACGTGCGGCGACGTCCCCGCTTCCACGCAGCTATGGTTGACCGAGCCGGTGAGCACGTAAGCCGCGCCCATCATGAACGCGCCCAGCGCCGCCGCCGGGGTGCCGATGCCGCCCGCCGCGCCGATGCGCACTGGCGTCGGGTAGCGGTATTGCGCCTGGATTTCATCCCGCAGCGCGAGCAGCGAAGGCATCAGGCACACCAGCGGGCGGTTGTCGGTGTGCCCGCCGGAGTCGGCCTCCACGGTCACGTCGTCGGCCATGGGGACGCGCTCCGCCAGCCGCGCTTGCGCTTCGCTGATGAGGCCCTGCTCGCGCAACTGCGCCAACAGTTTGGCGGGCGCGGGCTGCATAAACTGCGTCGCCACCTCGCGGCGCGAGAGCTTGGCGATGATGCGGTTGCGGATGACCACGCCGCCGTCCAGCCCGGCTTCCAATCCCGCCGCGCGGTACTGCACCACGTAGGGCGTGAGCGTGAGATAGGCCGACGCCTCGATCACCCGCACGCTATGCCGCAGATACAGTTCCACCGCGCCGCGTTCGAGCGCGGGTTCGTGCGGGTTGTGGATGAGGTTGAAGGCATACGGCCCGCCGGGCAGCGCCGCCTGTATCTGCCGGATCGCCGCTTCCAGCCGCTCCGGCAACAGCCCGCCCGCGCCGAACGCGCCGAGCATCCCCGCCTTGCCGAGTGCGATCACCATCGCCTCGCTGGAAATCGCGTTCGCCATTGAGCCGCCCATGTAGGCGTACTGCAAGCCGTAAGCCGCGCGGAAGCCGGGATCGCCCAACTGCTGCGCGGGCGTCGGCGGGATCATCGCCAGCACCGCTGCGCCCTCGCCGCCCATCTGCACACCGCCTTCGTTCGTCAGACCGACGCCCCGCCCGTTGCGCACGGCATAGCACGGCGCATCCAGCGCGCCCACCCGCGCTGCCATCCCCTCCGCATCATAAGCCACAGACGCCGCCGGGCCGATCCAGGTGTAGTTTTGCATCGCATTGCTCCTTGTGAAAGGAGTATGGAGTAAGGAGTACGGAGTATGGGATACCCCCTTACTCCCTACTCCGTACTCCCTACTCCCAAATCTCGCACCTCATAAATCCGCAAGTCGCCCCGCCACAGGCTGCCGTCGCCGGTCAGGGTCACGCCTGCCGGGGTGCGCTGGCTGTCTTTGATGTGGACTTCCAGCCGCAGACGTTGCGCCTCCGGCGGGACTTGCCCGCGATATTTCCACGTCATCCGGCCCGGCCTCAGTGTGCGCGAGCCTTGCCCGAATCCCTGCGAGCGCGCGTAGACCTGCATCGCCTGCGTCATCGCCTCCACGCCAAGCGAACCGGGCATCACCGGGTCTTGATAGAAGTGGCAGCCGAAGAACCAATCGTCCGGCGAAACGGGAATTTCCGCGTAGACGTACCCGCGCCCGTAGTCGCCGCCGTCGGGAACGCACCATGCCCTATCCACAAGGTCTAATTGACCGGCTTTTTTTATGTCAACGGATTGAACGGATTTTAACGGATTTGAATCCGCTTCATCCGTTGAATCCGTTGACGAAAACAGCCACGGATGCCGTGATACGCCGTTATCCAGCCCGCTCTGTCGTTGCAAGGCTTCGGGCGTGAAGTAGCCGAAGGCCGCCGCGCCGCGATAGAACACCTGCCCGGCGCAGGCCAGCTCGAAGCTGAACTTCTGTAGGATGATGCCCGGCAAGGCGGTCGAACTGAGCAACGTCACGCGATTGGTAATGGTTTGCCCGCGCACGTCCACAGCGCGCAGCAGCTCGCCTTCGCCGTCAAGGTTGCGGAAGTAGAAGTCGCTCTCCGGGTAGGGCAGCATCGAGCCGAGGTGGGTGGAAAGGACGCCGCACGGTTGCAACGCCGTCTCCATCAAGATCGAGAGCGGCAGCGTCGCACGATCGCGGTAAAACCAGGCATCGGCGGGCACGTCGAATTCGCTCACCAACGCCGCGCCGGGCGTCACATTGCCGGGCATGCCGTCAATCGCCAGCACGCGGCTCACGCAAAGCAAGTCGCCGTTGGGCAGACGCGGCACGCGCCGCCCGCGATAATGCGCGTAAGCCGGCCCGAACGCCTCCACGACTTCTCCTGTGGCAAAGGCGCGGAGGCGATCCTCGGTAAAAAGGGCGGATTTGGGGATTGGTAATTGGTAATTGGGGATTGGGAATTCGTCATTCGTAATTTGTAATTCCCCGATTCGCCGATTCGCCGATTCTTGATTCTTGATTCTTACCTCTTGCATCATTTGCCCAGCCGTTACCATTTGCAGAGCCATCAACTCGGCCGTCTGTTGCAACGTGACTTGCCGCGCCTGCAAAAACGCGATATGCCCTTCGGCGGCGTAATCCGTAATCGGGAATGAGGGATTGGGGATTGGGGATTGGTTGATTGGTTGATTTGCGATTTGGAGATTTGTTGATTCGCCCATTCGCTGATTCGCTGATTCGCTGATTCGCCCATTCGCCCATTCGCTGATTCGCTGATTCTTGCCCCTTGCCTCTTGCTTCATTTGGACCCGCTGCGTGACCAGCATGGCCAGCACGGGGAGGAGGCTGTCGTAGTCGGATTTGCCGCTTTTGTTGATGGGGATGGCGGCGTGCGGTTGGCCGCGCAGGATGCGATCAATCCAGCGGGAGCATGCGCCGAGCGGGCCGAGTTCCACGAAGATGCGCGCACCCGCGTCGTAGGTGGCTTGCACAAGGCGCGGGTAGTCTACCGGCGCGCACGTCATCTGCGCCAGCGCGCGGGCCAGCGCGTCGCGTTCCAGCGTCAATGGCGCGTATTCCGCCGCCGAGTAGAAGGCGATACCGGGGACGGCGCGCGTGGGCAGCGTGTACAGGTCCACAAAAGCCGCGTACTCCGAGCGCACCGGCGGGGCGTGGATGGCGGCGTCGAAGGGCAGGCGCAGCGCGTGACAATCGAGCGCCGCAATAACGCGCGCGCAGGCGTCGGGATGTCCGGCGATGACCGCTTCTTTTTCTTCGTTGATCATGGTCAGATATGCGCGCGATTCGGACTCCAGCGCCTGGCGCACCCGCTCCACCGGCGCTTTGACGATAGTGCTGCACCACGGCGCCTCGTCCGCATCTATCGCCCAATAGTCGCGCACGGCCTCTCGTGGACCGCAAAGCCGCGTCTTGAAGAGCGGCGACGTATTCCAGGCATCGCTGCCCGCGTCGCCGTCGGGCCAGACGCCGAGCGCCCAGAGCATACTCACTTCGCCCAGGCTGTAACCGAGCGCGGCAGAAGGGGTCACGCCGAACACGTCGCGCAGGATGGCAGTGTAAAGGACGGCAAAACTCGCGCCGGATTCGATCATCGCGGTGGGATTGGCGCGCAGGCGGGCCTCGTCGACCTGGGTGTCCGCATCGGTTGGCGGATACAGGTGGCGGGGATAGAGCAACTTTTCGGCGGTGACGCGGCTGGCATAGCGCGTGACCTCGCCCAGGCGGGCGTGCAGGTGCGGGAACAGTTGGAACAGGTCGCGTCCCATGCCCACGTAGGAACTGAACGCGCCGGGGTAGACGAAGGCCACACCGCCGGTTGGCCCTAACGGTCGCGCCGTAAAGCTGCTGCCGAGCGGCGATGTCCAATCCTTCCCTTCCGCAAAGGCTTTCTCCACACCTTTGACGGCGAACTCAGCCTCGCGGAGCAGTTCCTCACGGTCGTGCGCCAGCAGCGCAAGTGCATAACGCGCGTCGGGCCGCGCTTCATACGCGATCCGCGCGTCTTCGGACAGCGTCTCTAAATCCGCGCCGCGCTCTGCTTGTAGGCGCAAATCGTCTGTCAGCGCCAATATCTCATCACGATCCCCCGCCGCCAACGGGAACATAAAGAACGGGCGAGCCGCCATGTGGGCGTGCAGCACAGGGGTTGTGACGACAGTGGGAGAACCTGAAAGTACGAGCCTCTGATTCATGATTCGTGATTCATGATTCATGACTCGCAACTCGCCACTCGCCACTCGCTCAGTCAACCAGGGTTGAGGCGCGGGCGCGACGTAAAACGGCGAATCGGGTTGGGGATCGCGCGGGCCGCACCAATCGGGCGTCGCCGGGATGACGCGATGATAGAGACACAGGGCTGTCCGCGCCAGGGCTGCCAGCGCGGGCGCGTCGTCGCCCAGGTTCGTGCGTACACTGCCCAGAGCGCATGCCGGTTCGGGCGCGGCATCCGCTGGGGGCAGGACGCCATCCGCCAAATCCGGCCATTCCCAATAGCCGGGGATGTAGGCAGTTCGGTGATGTAAGTTGTCAACGGATTGAACGGATTTTAACGGATTTTCAAGGCGGGCGTAGACGTGATCGCCCGCAGTTTCGGCACGGACCAGCACGAGGGCGACGCCGCCTGCCGCGTTCGTCTCTCCGAGGAGCGCCGCATCCACCGCACCGCCGGTCAACAGCCGTTGCGCCTCAACCAGCGCCGCGATGCTGTCCGATGCGTCCACCGCTGGCCCGGCGAAATTCCACAAGACCGCAATCTCTGCTGCGATTGCTGTCTCTCCGGCCCACAACACTGCCGCGCGCACGCCCCGCCTCACATCCGCATCGAACAGCGCGTTGTTCGCCACGCGCAGCGCCAGCTCCACGCCGCGCAGCGCGTCCGGCGCGGGATCGCACCGCAGCCCGTGCGCCACCGCCCGCGCAAATGCCTTTCCGTCATAGCACGCGCCAAAGTACGTATCAAGGCCAATAATGGCTACAGATGTCATCAATGATCCTTTTCGAGAAATGGGTAACGAGTAATGAGTGATGAACGGCCATATTTCTTGGAGTCTATCCAAAAATTCGGCAATAAAACACTTACGCGAGTTCACAATCCCGCGCCGATGCGACAACGGCGGATTGTGATCCGCCGGAAGCGTTCAAGAAAAACAATCTTCGGATAGGTTCTTACTCCATACTCCATACTTCTTACTCCATCTGATTCTGCTCAAACAACCCCAACAGCCGCGCGCTCAAGGTGATTTCCGCGCCGGCGACGCGGCTGCACAGGTCGCCCTCCGCGTTGTGCACGACGACATCGGCGACGAGGCTGTAATCGCTGATGGAGTGCACAGTCAGTGTGGCGTAGGTGATCTCGCCAAAATGTACCTGCCGGAATTGTTCGCCTTTCTGAATGCGCAGCGGCAACCCGACGACACCGCGCATCTTTTTCGCCCAGATAAGCAGGCTTTGCAATTGCACGTCGGTCAGGTACGGATTGAAGCTCTGGACGGGAAACTGTCCCTGCACCTGAAGCGGCACCTCCGGCAAACAGCAGCGCAGCGTCAACCCCTCCTCCGAAATCGCCAGCACCTCCTCCACCCCGCGAAAACTCGGCCCGTGGAAGAGCGTGTGATCGGCATAAAGCGTTTCACCTGTTAGATTTTGGATTTTGGATTTTAGATTTTGGAGTTCGATTCGTGATTCATGATTCGTCGAATCGCCATTTGCCATTTGCCATTCGCCATTCACCATTCGCCGTAGCGTAATCTGCGCCTTGTAGTGATAGCGTGACTTGCCGTTGGCTGCGCTGGAAATCAGAGCATCGAAGTGCAGGTTTTCGGCGGATGTGGCGGTCTCGCGCAGGTCAAGTATGTAGTCATCGGCCAGGGTGTCGTCGAAGACAATGCCTTTGAGGGCGCGGTAGTCGTCCACGCGGGCGAAGGTGTAGCCGGGATAGAGGTTCTCGCAGGCGTTGATCATCCAGCCGACGGCGCAAACGGTGGGGAGCACGGCCTTTCCGCCGATGACGTGGTCGCGCAAGAAGGGGTTCGCGTCGAGGGTGAGCGCGCGGTGGATGCGGTAGCGGCGCAGGTCGGCGGATGGCTCGTGGGCGGGGGAGAGCAGCGCGCCGCCGATCACAATTTGCGCGGCGGGCGTTTCCCCCGCCAGCTCATCGGCCAGCATATCCGTGCCCACATCCACCGGAATCACGGCGACGTGCCGTTCGGCGAACATCTGTTTGAGTTCCGGCGTGACCATGCCGCCGTCCCACGGCCCCCAGTCCACCGCGACGACGTGGCAGGCCGGGTACTCGCGCTGCAGGCGGTGCGCCAGTTTGTTGAGCGCCTCATTCGCCAATGCATAATCCGCCTGCCCGGCGTTGCCGTAGAAGCCGGCGACGGACGAAAACAGCACGAGATGCCGCAATTGTTCCGGCGGGATGCACGCCAACACGGCTTGCAGGCCGCGCATTTTCGTCCCGTAGACCTGGTCGAAGTCCGCCGCCGTTTTCTGCTCGATGCGTTTATCGGCCAAGACGCCCGCGCCGTGCAGGATGCCCGTCACGCGGTCGCGCACCGGAGCGAGCGCGGTTCGCAGCGCGTCGGCGTCGGTCACGTCGGCGCTGAGGTAGGTCGCCGCGCCGCCTGCCGCTTCGATGGCGCGCACCGTTCCGGCAATCTCACGCTGCGCCAGGATGCGATCCACAGCGCGCTGCACCTCCGCCGGTTTGGGACGCGCGCCGTCGGCCCGCAAGGCTGTGATCGCGTGCGATTTGAGCGCGGCTTCGTCGTCGCAAGCGGCGGCCCACGCCGGTTCCATGGCCTCCAGCGGCGAGCGGCCCAGCAGAATGTACGTTCCGCCATACCGCTCCGCCAGCCGGATCGCGCACTGCGCCGTAATCCCCCGCCCCCCACCGGTGACGAGGAACACATCATTTGTGTCAGGGTGAATCGTTTCTATTTTCATCAGGACTCACTCTTTTTCACCGCAGAGGTCGCAGAGAACGCTGAATAATCAAAAAAAACTCCGCGCGCTCTGCGTGCTCTGCGGTAAATTTCATGCCTCAATTGTCACTCGCCCAACCGTACTCCAGCCCACCTCGACGAGCCGCCGATTGGGATCGTGGAGTTCGGCGAGGAGGCAGGCGATGGCGCGCTCCACGGGCAGGTCGGGCGCGAGGTCAACGGCGCGGCAATGCACGTCGGGCCATTCCAGGGCGAGTGTCTTCGTCAGGCCGAAGAATCCGCCGGCCACCGGGCTGCCGTCGCCTCGAAGGCCCAACGCGCCGTCGAGCCGCGTCACGGTCATCCACGCGGCCCACCCTTGTTGCGCGGATTCGGTCAGCGTAGTTTTGAGACGACCCGCTAACAGGAAGACATGTTTGAGCCTCGCCTCATCGTCGGCGGAAAACAGCGCGCTATCGCCGGGTGGGTTCAGATGGATGAAAGCGGCTACCGGCCCGTGCGTTTCGAGGATGGACGCCATCTGCGCCGGGTCCGACACAGGCGGCCATACCACCACGCGCCAGCCACGCGCGGTCAGGGCATCCGTCAACGCAGCAGTCAGCGGCGTCCCGTCGTCGGTCATCAGGCAGACGTGATCTTCGGGCAGCACCACTTCCAGAAAATCGGGCGCGGGAAGCGCACGCACACGCACCTCGCGGCGCGCAATGCCATGCGCCGCCCGCGTCAGGCTTTTTTTAGGGATTGGTGATTAGGAACCAGGGATTGGGGATTGGGCGATTCGCCGATTCGCCGATTCGCTGATTCATGATTCATGATTCCTGATTCTTGCCCCTTGCCCCCTGCCTCCTGCATCCTTTCCACAATCTGCCGGAGCGTGCGCAGTTCGGCCAGGACGTCGGCGGAAACTTCGGGCAGGTCGGGATGCGCGTCTTGCAGCGCCCCCAGGATTTCGACGCGCTTGATGGAGTCGATACCCAGGTCGGCTTCCATATCCATGTCGAGTTCGAGCATGTCGGCGGGATAGCCGGTCTTGTCGCTGACGATGGCGAGGAGGGAGGGGATGAGGGATTGGGGGACTGGGGGATTGGGGATTGGGAGATTGGGAGATTGGGGGATTGGGGGATTGGGGATTGGGGGATTGGGGGATTGGGAGATTGGTTGAGCTGCCGCTTCTTGCATCGTGCCTCCTGCATCCTGCATCCTGTATCCTGCATCCTGCGTCTTGCTCTCTGCCTCCTGTGGATGATGGCCGTTGCCATTACCGTTACCGTTGCCGTTTCCACGTTTGACCGTCTCGACGGCGTGAACTGGCTGACTCTGGACTTTGGACTTTGGACTTTCGGCGATAGCTGGCTGCCTTTCGCCATTTGCCATTTGCCATTTGCCATTCGCCATTTGCCTTTCGCCACTCGCCACTCGCCACTCGCCACCCGTCTGCCCCGCCAACAACTGCATCGTTGCGCGGGCGTAATCGGATTGTTGCGCCAGGAATTGCCGGTGGACGTCGAGTGTCTGCTCCTGCAAGTCGTGGAAGCGCGCCATGCTGCGCGCCAGCGTCTCCAAGACCGCCGCCGTCATCTCCGCCTGCTGCGGGATGGCCGCCGCCTGGGCGAAAATCGTCCCCTGCTGCTGCATCAACTGCCCGAACAACCGCGCGTACTCCCCCTGGTTGTTGAGATATTGCTCGTGGACGCGCATCGTCACCATCTGGTGCTCGTAGGATTGCGCCAGCGCGTGGTCGAGGGTCTCGAAGAGTTGCGAGTTAGGAGTTAAGAGTTGTGGGTAGGTTGCGGGTTGTGGGTTGTGGGTTGCGGGTTGCGGGTTGTGAGTTATGGGTTCAGAATCCGTCGATTCGCTGATTCGCTGATTCGCTGATTCTTGATTCTTGATTCTTGATTCTTCCAACACCTGCTCGAACGCTCCGCGCGTTCTATCGCTCACATAATTGCTGCCGTTCAAAGTCATGGTTAGCGCCATAGTTTTCCCCCTTCGTAAATTGCAAATGGCGAATGGCAAATGGCGAATGGTGAATGGCAAATCACCGATTCCCAATCACCAATCACCAATCACCAATCACCAATCACCGATTACCAATCCCCAAATCTCCAATCCCCAAATCTTAAATTCCCCCATACGGATCCACATCCCCCAGAGCCACGCCCGCCACCTGCAACTGCACCACCGCCTCGCGCAGTTGACGGTCGCTGCACTTCTGACGGCTGGGGTTGAGCGCGACGGTGACGTGGGGCCGGTCGCCCAGGATGTCGTCCACCAACCCGGAGACGACGCGGCGCGGGCCGATCTCGACGAAGATGCGGCCACCGGCGGCGTAGAGGTTCTCGATCTGCGCCGTAAAGACGACGGGATGCAGGATGTGCTGCGCGAGCACCTCCTTCGCGGCCTGCGCATCGGTGGGATAGGGCTGCCCGGTGGTATTGGAGTAGACCGGGATGCGCGCCGGGTGGAAGGTCGTCGCCGCCACCGCCGCTGCGAACGGGGCCGAGGCGTGGCCCACCAGCGGTGTGTGGAACGCCGCCGCTACGGGCAGCAGCGTCGCCGTGAAACCTCGCGCCTGCAAATCGGCCTGCGCCGCCTTGACCGCCGCCGTCGGCCCGGCCAACACGCTCTGCGTGGGCGCGTTGTAGTTGGCGATGACCACCTCTGAATGCGCCGCGAGCACGGCCTGGATGTCACTCAGCGCGCCTTTGACCGCTGCCATACCACCAGCGTCATCGTGACCGTTTCCGTTGTCGGGCGGCGTCATCGCTTGCCCGCGCGCCTTGACCAGTGCAAAGAAATCCGCGTCATCCAGCACGTCACCCGCCCACAGTGCGGAAAGTTCGCCGAAGCTGTGCCCGGCGGCGAAGTCTGGCGCGAATCCGGCCTGCCGCAAAATGTTGAACAGTCCCGCGCTGAAAACGCCAATCGCGGCCTGCGCGTAAGCGGTGCGGCGCAGCGCGGCTTCCTGCGCCTTCGCTTGCGCCTCGTCGAACGCGGGGACAGGAAAGACCACGTCCGAAAGCGGCGTCATGCCCGATTGCGCGAACAGCGCGTCCATCTGCCCGTAGGCTGCGCGTAACGGCGGAAAGTTCAGCGCAATTTCGCGTCCCATGTTGAGATATTGCGATCCCTGACCAGGAAACAACGCGACGATTTTGCCTTCGGGCATGGCCTGTCGACGGTAGGTGACGCCTTTCGGGTGTTCCCAAAATTCGGCGTCGGGCTGGCGCTGCAACGTGACGAGGGCCGCCTGTAACATCTCGCCAGCTTCGGCGGGCGATGCAGCGACAAAGCCAAGCCGGGCCGCCTCCGCCGGAATCTGCGGGGCGCGGCTGCGCGCGGCGAGGCGGCGGTAAGCGGCATCGGCGTCATCCGCGAGGTCGTTCAACGCAAACTCAACGGCGGCGCGCAATTGTGCGGGCGTCTCTGCGTGGAGCAGCACAGGCTGCGCGACGCGGTGCAGGCGATACGCGCCGGTGTGATCGGCAGTGTGCTCTTCCAGGACGACGTGGAAGTTCGTGCCGCCGAAGCCGAACGCGCTCACGCCCGCCCGGCGCGGCGTCCCGTTGGCGCGGATCCACGGGCGGCTTTCGGTGTTGAGGTAGAAGGGCGTCGTCTCCAGGCCGAGTTGCGGATTGGGCCGCGTGACGTTCAACGTGGGCGGGAGCGTCTTGTGGTGCAGCGCCAGCGCAGCCTTGATCAAACTGGCGGCACCGGCGGCGGCTTTCGTGTGGCCGATCTGCGATTTCACACTGCCCAGCGCAATGTGGGGCAAACTGTCAGTTTGCCCTACGGCGGACGGCGAAACAAAAACAGAACGCAATCCCTCGAATTCCGCCGGATCGCCGGCGCGGGTGCCGGTGCCGTGCGCTTCGATCAGGCCGACGTCGGTGGGGGCGCAGCCTGCATCGGCGTAGGCGCGGCGCAGCGCGGCGGCCTGTCCCTCCGGACGCGGCGCGTAGATGCTCTTGAATTTGCCATCGCTCGACGAACCAATACCTTTGATCACAGCGTAAATTTTGTCGCCGTCGCGTTCGGCGTCCGCCAACCGCTTGAGCAATACCATGCCGATGCCCTCGCCCACCAGCATCCCGTCAGCCTCGGCGTCGAAGGGGCGGCTCTCGCCACGGCGGGAAAGCGCGGGTGTCTTGCTGAAGCACAGATACATAAACGGCGAGTTGTCGGTGTCCACGCCACCGGTGATCATCATATCGGCGCGGTCCTCGGTCAGCTCGCTGAGCGCCATCTTGAGCGCGCTGAGGCTGCTGGCGCAGGCCGCGTCCACCGTGCAATTCGTCCCGCCCAGGTCGAGCCGGTTCGCCACGCGCCCGGCGATCACGTTGCCGAGCAGGCCGGGGAACGAGTTTTCGTTCCAGGGGATGTAGGCCAGTTTGATCTTCTCGATGATGCGTTCGGTCTCGTCCTCCGGGATGCCGCTGCTCAGCAGGACTTTGCGCCACACGGGGTATTGCAGACGGCTCGCCAATGGCGTGATGAGCTTCTGCCCGCCGGCCACGCCCAGAATCACGCCGACGCGCGAGCGGTCGAAGGCGCGCCCGTTGGCGTACCCGGCGTCGGCCATCAGATCGCGCGCCACCACCAGCGCCAGTAGTTGCGACACGTCCGTCACTTCGAGGATGTTGGGCGGCAGGCCGAACTCCAGCGGATCGAAGGCGATGTCGGGGATGAAGCCGCCGCGTTTGGCGTAAGTTTTGTCCGGCGCGTCCGGATCGGGATCGTAGTAGTCGTCCACGTTCCAGCGCGACGGCGGCACATCCGTGATACAGTCAATTTTGCGCAGGATATTGTCCCAGTATTCCTGCGCGTTATGCGCCTGCGGGAAAATCCCGGCTATGCCGATGATGGCGATATCGTGTTCCACAGTCTTTCCTCCCCTCGTTGGCTGTAAAGTTTAACACCGGTATTCGTGGAAAGTTGCGGGAGTTTGTCGAAAAAGTGAAAATGTATTATGATGAGGGTAGCACTTATTTCGTGGAGCAAGCCAATGCGTTTTGTATGGGATGAACGCAAGAACCGCATCAATATCCGCAAGCACGGCTTCGATTTCGTGGATGCGGCGAAGGTATTTGCCGGCCCTATTGAGCCATGAAAAGAGATTATACGAAGAAGCCCTCCGAGACGGATTGGTCACGTATTGATGCGCTGACCGATGAAACCATTGATACAACCGATATTCCGCCGCTGACGGAAGCCTTTTTTGCCCGCGCAGTGGTCCGGCAGCCGCGTCGCATCATCACCGTCACCCTTCCGGTAGATGCCGATATTTGGGAATGGTTCCAGGCGCAGGGGCAGGGATATGAACGGCGCGTCAATGCCGCGTTGCGCCTATACGCCGAGGCGCATCGCATATACAGTCATCAATGAGGGTGCAATACCTCATTGACTTTCACTAACCCTGGAAAAACAAAGGGTCATTCTAAGTATGGAACATCCGCTATACGATGTGACTGCCTTTGAGCATATTGCCGATTACACGTTGCGCGTCGTCTTTGACGATCACACCGAGCAAACGATCGACTTTGAGCCGGTGCTACATGGAGAGCTATTTGGGCCTTTACGTGCGCCGGAAGTTTTTATGCAAGTACGCCTGGACCCCGAAACCCACACATTGGTCTGGTCCAATGGCGCGGATTTCGATCCCTGGACGTTGCACGATTGGCCCACTTTCGCGCCTGTGTTGTCGGCTCAAGCGCAAAAGTGGCGGGAGCAATAGGCATTATCACGCTTCACTCACCTGAGCTAAAACCGCTCCCTTCTCCACCTGCGCGCCGATCACCGCCGCCACCCGCGCCACGCGCCCCGCGAACGGCGCTTTCAACTGCATCTGCATCTTCATCGATTCCAGCACCACCAGCACTTGATCCTTTTCTACATACTCCCCAGCCTTCGCTAACACGTTGACCACCATGCCCGGCATCGGCGCGACGACGTCGCCGGCTTGCGCGGCATCCTGGCGACGGGCGCGGCGGCCTGCCAAATCCACGCGGGCGAGGACGCGCTGCCCTTCCGCCAGCACCTCATACAAACCCTGCGCCTGCGGATTCAGGTAGAACTCGCGGTTGGAATTCCCCTGGCGCAACACGTGCAGGCCGTTCCCGTTCAACGGCGCTAAATCCGCCTTGACCGGCTCGCCGTTCACCAGCACACGCGAATCCGTGATTTGCACGTTGTATTCCCGTTCGCCGATAGAGACGCAGTAGATGGACATGGTTCCCCCCCTTAGTCTGCAGTCCTTAGTCCTGTAGTCCTTAGTCCTGTAGTCTGTAATTCGCCGATTCGCCGATTCTTGATTCTTTTACATCTGCTCGCGCCAGGCGGCGATGCGCCAGGCGGTGGCGACGGCGGTGGGCGCGCTGAGTGCGGTTTTTGTGCGATGCGCCAACAATGCGGCGACCAGAGCTGCGTCGCGTTCCAACGCGGCTTTATTCTCCATTTCTGGCGGATTGAATGTGTCGAGATAGGTGGTGTCGAAGTTCCCGGCCTGGAATGGACGGCTGTCCACAATCTGAAACAGGAATTCGAGATCGGTGGCGACGCCGCCAATCTGGAACTCCCGCAGGGCGCGGCGCAGGCGCAGGATAGCGCCGGCGCGATTTTCCCCCCAGGCGATCACTTTCGCCAGCAGCGAGTCATAATCCGCCGTGACCGCCATCCCCGGATAGAGCGCGCTATCCACACGAATGCCCGGCCCGCCCGGCTCTTTGAGGTGCGCGACGACGCCGGTCGCCGGAAGGAAGCCTGCCGCCGGGTCTTCGGCCAGCACACGCGCTTCGATGGCGGCGCCGCGCAATTCGACGGCGTCTTGCGTGTAGCGCAAGGGTTTCCCGGCGGCCAGCCGCAGTTGTTCCTTGACCAAATCCAGCCCTGTGACCATCTCCGTGACCGGATGCTCCACCTGGATGCGTGGGTTGATCTCGATGAAGTGAAACGCGCCCCGGTCGTCGAGCAGAAATTCCACCGTGCCCAGGCTGCGATAGGCGAGCGCGCGGCCCACCCGCGCCGCCGCGTCGTAGATAAAGGCGCGCTGGGCGTCGCGCAGGCCGTGGGCGGGCGCTTCTTCGATGAGCTTCTGCCGCCGCCGCTGGATGGAGCACTCGCGTTCGCCCAGGCAGAGGATGCGGCCCGCGCCGTCGCCCAGGATTTGCACTTCGATGTGGCGCGCGCGCTGCACCAGCGGTTCCAGGTAGACCGTGTCGTCGCCGAAGGCCGCGTGCGCCTCCTTGCGCGCCGCCGTCACCATGGCGGCCAACTCGTCGGCGTTGCGCGCCAGGCGGATGCCGCGCCCGCCGCCGCCAGCCGTCGCTTTGACGAGCACTGGATACTGCACCTGAGCGGCCACATCGGTGGCGATGGCGTCCGTGAACGGCGTATCGGGGCCGGGGAGCACCGGCAGTCCCGCGTCGCGTGCGGCGCGACGGGCCGCCAGCTTGTCGCCGGTGAGCGCAATCGTCTCCGGGTGCGGGCCGATGAAGATCAGGCCGGCGTCTTCAACGGCGCGGGCGAAGTCGGCGTTCTCCGAAAGGAAGCCGTAGCCCGGATGAACGGCCCGCGCGCCGCTGTGCTGCGCCGCTGCGATCACCGCCGGGATGTTGAGGTAGCTCTGCGCCGCCGCCGTCGGCCCCAGGTGGACGGCCTCATCGGCGTAGCGCGTGTGCAGCGCTTCGCGGTCGGCGTCGGAGTAGACGGCCACGCTCGGCAGCCCCAAATCCCGGCACGCCCGCAGGATGCGGATAGCGATTTCACCTCGGTTGGCGACCAGAACTTTCAATGCCACACTCCTACAATTCCGAATCATGAATCATGAATCACGAATCATGATTCGTGATTCATGATTCACAGCGGAATGTTCCCATGCTTCCGCTTCGGCGTCTGCTGGCGTTTGTCGCGGAGGAAGTCCAGGGCGGCGATAAGGCGGGCGCGGCTTTCGGCGGGATTAATCACGTCGTCCAGGTAGCCGCGCGACGCAGCGACAAACGGGGTCGCCAGCTCTTCACGATAGCGGTGGATCAGGTCGGCGCGGCAGGCGTCCGGGTTTTCGGCGGCGGCGAGGTCTTTGCGGAAGACGACGTTGACGGCGCTCTCCGGCCCCATCACGGCGATTTCGGCGGTAGGCCAGGCCAGGTTCACGTCGCCTGCGAGGTGTTTAGAGCCCATCACGATGTACGCGCCGCCGTAGGCTTTGCGCAGGATGAGCGTCACTTTGGGGACGGTCGCTTCGGCGTAGGCGAAAATCAGCTTGGCCCCGTGGCGGATGATACCGTCGTGCTCCTGATCCGTGCCGGGCAGGAAGCCGGGCGTGTCCACCAGCGTCACCAGCGGGATGTGGAAGGCGTCGCAAAAACGGATGAAGCGCGCGCCTTTGTCGCCCGTGTCGATGTCGAGCACGCCCGCGAGCGTCGCCGGTTGGTTGGCGACGATGCCCACCGGATGCCCGTCCAGCCGCGCGAAGCCGATGACGAGGTTCTGCGCGAAGGCCGGCTGGACTTCGAGAAATTCGCCGCCGTCCACCAACGTCTCGATGACCACGCGGACGTCGTAGGGCTGCTGCGGGTTGGCGGGGACGGCGTCGTACAATTCCGGCGTCGGGCGGCGTGGCTCGTCCTGGGCGGCGACATTCGGCGGCGGTGTGAGGTTGTTCGGCGGCAGAAACGTGAGCAGCCAGCGTACCTGCGCGAAGACGGCGTCCTCGTCCGGCGCGGTGAAGTGCGCGACGCCGCTGCGCGTCGCGTGGAGGCTCGCGCCGCCGAGCGTCTCGGCGTCCACCTCCTCGCGGGTCACGGCGCGGATCACATCAGGGCCGGTGATGAACATGTGCGCCGTCTGCTCGGCCATGAACACGAAGTCCGTGATCGCCGGGGAATAAACCGCGCCGCCCGCGCACGGGCCGAGGATCACCGAAATCTGCGGGATCACGCCCGACGCCTGCACGTTGCGGTAGAAAATCTCGCCGTAGGCTGCCAGCGCGTCCACGCCTTCCTGGATGCGCGCGCCGCCGGAGTCGTTGAGGCCGATGAGCGGGACGCCGTTTTGCAGCGCGAGGTCCATCAGGCGGGCGATTTTGCGCCCGTGCGCTTCGCCCACCGAGCCACCGAGCACGGTGAAATCCTGCGCGAAGACGCAGACCGGGCGACCTTCGATTTTGCCGGTTCCCGTCACCACGCCGTCGCCCGCCGGATGGTCGTTTTCCAGGCCAAAGCCGACGGCGCGATGGGTGACGAACATGCCCGTCTCGACGAACGAATCGGGGTCGAGCAGCGCGGCGATCCGCTCGCGGGCCGTGCGTTTGCCTTTGGCGTGTTGAGCAGCGATGCGCGCCTCGCCGCCGCCCAAACGCGCCGCCTCGCGGCGGGTATGTAAAGTCTGTGACATTTCCATGTTGAAAATCCTGTCAGCCCTGACTACCAAGGATCTGTAAAGAAACGGTTTCCCTCCCTCTCTGACCGTGCCCGCCCACGCTTGCGCTGCGGTGACACGGTCGGAGACCGGCCACAGCTTTCGGGAAGTTGTATTTTTACGAATGCTGAGACTAATAACACTGCTACTCCCGAAAAGTTACGTCCGCTTTTCAACCGTAACTTTAACGGTATGATGGGGTTGTTAATCATGGAGGGGGCAATGGATAACGGGAACAGCGCGACGGTTGGCGTGGTCCAACCGCTCGCGGAGGGGGATGAGGGCGACGGCCTCGTCTATTCGGCTTACGAGCGATTGGCATCAGTAGACGGGGATAGCGATCAGGAGCTTAATCAGACAGTTCAAGAAGATGCGGCGATTTTAGAAGAACGGGCGCTGGTCGAGGCCGCGAAACACGACGCGGAGGCTTTTGGGCGACTCTATCAACAGTACGTTAAACGTATTTACAACTATCTCTATCGTCACACGGGAAATCAGGTCGAAGCCGAGGATTTAACCTCGCGCACCTTCTTCCGCGCGCTGCGCAGCCTGCGCCAGTACAACGACCGCGGCGGCGCGTTCCAGGCGTGGCTGTTTCGCATCGCACATAACCTGGTGGTAAACTGGTACCGGGATCAAAGCCGGCATCCGGTGATTTCCCTGGAAGTGACCGGCGATCATCCAGCACAGGGAATGCAGCGTGATGAACCGCACGAGCGACTTGTCCGCACGGAACGCCAGGAACTCATGGCCCGACTCATCGCTCAGTTGCCGGAAGACCGCAAGACGCTGTTGATCCTGAAGTTTGTCGAGAAGATGTCCAACGACGATATTGGTAAAGTGTTAGGCAAAACAGAAGGCGCGATCAAATCGCTCTATCACCGCACATTATTGGATTTACGGGAAATATTGCAACAAGAGGAATTTGCCGATGGTTTCTTCTAGGAAAAAGTACATTCAACTGGGACAAGGAATGCTCCCGCATGAGCAAACGATGCTGGAACAGTCCATCCAGGCTGCGTTGACGCCGATGTGGCCGACCGAGCGATTTGTCGCCGAACTGGAGCGCGACCTGCTTGCAGAAGCCCGACGACAAGAGCGGGCGGGGCAGGGATGGCGCATTGCCGGCTGGGTTGGCGGGGGACTGCTCTCAGTCGCCGGGGGAATTTTGTTGTGGACTCTATGGCAGCGTCGCCAGACCCAAACGAGCCGCGACGAAGCTGCGGCGACCGCCAGGCGTCGTCCTCTCTTTGGCACGCCGAAACTTGCCGGCGTCACTCCGGCTGTTTGAGGATGAGCGGCAGATAGACAAAGTGCGTGTAAGCCATCGCCTCATACGCGCCGATGTCATAGTCTGCCACGCCGTCGCTGTCTCCATCCAGGGGCCGCGCGCGACCGTCGAAATCGGTTGGCGGGGCGTTTATGGCAGAACCGGCGTCTACGGCAGGCGAACCCGGCAGTAAACGAAAATTGGCTCCGCCGGGATTGGCAAACAGCGGATTGCCGGTCACGGCATCATCCCCATAAATTTCCCCCTCGGTTCCTTGAAAGCCGTCAATCAGATTGTGGTCTATGGCAAGCGTCGCCGTGGGGACGTCCGCAGCGACGGCAAGTTGGAAGTAGAGGTTTTGGCTGACGATGTTATTGCGGATGACGACGTTTTGCGCATCCGGGTTGTCCACGGTGATGCCGCCGCCCCACACCGTCCAGCCGTTGTTGTAAAAGGTGTTGTTGATGACGGTGACGTTCTGCACCGGATGGGTGGGAGATTCTGGACAACAATTGTGCAAAGCCAGTCCCAGGTAACGGTTGTGATAGGCGATGTTATTGTAAACCTGCACGTTCTCCAACAGTCCGCCCTGTTCCGACCCAATGGAAAAGCCGTTGTTGTCCTGGATATCATGGACAACATTCTGGTACACGGCGATGTTGTACGTATGTTTATCCCACGCATCCACGTAGATACCCACCGCTTGAACGTGATGGACGTGATTGCGATAAATTTTGCCGTTGGCAGCGCCGTCTTTGGCGTCAATGCCTTCTTTGTGACAGTTGAGCACCTCGTTGTTGCGCACCTCGAAGGTGTCCGTTCCGGCGATGGTGATACATTCCTGCCAGCCTCCCCCGCCAGCCTCATCAACCCGGTTGTTATCTACGATAATGTTGTTACTACCCCACACGCCGATGCCGGATGAGTTTGTATTGTAGGTGGAGTTGTTCGTAACCGTGATGTGGTCGGAGTTGAGAACCATAATGCCGGCATTGTTGCCATACGGCCCGGCGTTGATGATACGTAACCCGGAGACAACGATATAGCTTTTGCCCGCAACGTTGAGCAGCCCATCCAGATCATCCTGTAGGGTAATGCTGCTGCCGTCAATTGTCGCCGTCTCTCCAGGGTAGGCTGCGTAGGTGACGGGCTGCCCGGCGCTGCCGGAATTCTGCGGGATGACCTGCTCGTTGTACACACCTGCCCGGATATAGACGGTGTCGCCCACGACCAGCGTATCCGCTGCCTTCTGGATCGTGCGCCAGGGATGGGCGAGGTCGCCGGTATTGTCATCGTCGCCGGTCGGGGCGACGTAGTAGACGATTCCCTGGGGTGACAGCTTTCTCTCGGTCTGCCCATCCAATACAGACTCCACCGCTGCGCTGATAAGCGCCGCAGCGGCAGCCAACGCAAGAAAGATGGATTTCATCTGCGCCATATTGACCTCTAGTGTTTGGAAGTCATCATCTTCAAGCTGAGACGGATGAACGCCAGCGTGAATTTTTCGTGTGCGGGTCGCTCAAACCGTTCACGGTGACGCGCGAGCGCATCATCGAGGACCGCTTTGGCGTAATACCGCCCAGCCGCCACAACGCCTTTCAACGTCGCCAGCGCAGTGAAGCTGGCAGTGGGATCCTGCTCGAAAACCAAGAAGTCCGCCGGCGCGCCGGCCTGCACGACGCCCAACTGAGACAATCCCAATGATGCGCCAGCGGCGCTTGTCCCGGCTTGCCAGACAGCTTCAAGGCTCAATCCCGCTTCGAGCATCAGCCGGAATTCTCGGTGTAGACTCTCGCCGGGAACGGTGAACGGCATAGCGGCTGTGTCCGTACCCAGGTGCAAGCGCACGCCAGCCTGGTCGAGACGACGGACGATTTCCTGCCCGCGGCCCAGGCCCCGTTTCATCACGTCCAACGTCTCATCCGTGAAGTGGCTGAAGAGCGGCATGGTGCGCCGGTCCCACACGCCGTCGCGGTAGTAGCGGGGCATCAGGCGCACCGCTGGATCCTCGGCGGCATGGGGATCGGCCATACGGATCAACGCTTCAGACGTAACCAGCGTCGGCGTATGCACCAATCCCTGCTCCGCCGACGTTCGGACGTAGACCTCGATCCGCGACGGGTCGAGGTCGCGCCATTTCTTTTGCACGTCCAGTAGCGTTTCGGAAGGCTGTGGATAGGGCACCACGCCGTCCAGATGTTGAACATCCCAGACATGCGCCGCCTCGAAGGGTACGGACTCCGGGATGTGTCCCACCACCCGCAGGCCATACGCGGCGGCGGCCTCGCGGATTGCCGCCAAAGCCTCGGCAGAGAGCTTGTGATGCACTTTGATGAAATCCGCGCCCTGGCGGGCCAACGCAGCGACAGCTTTGTGCGCCTCGTCTGCATTGCGCACTTTCCACGAGGTAAACAGGAACGGCGGATCGCCATCCAGCACCGGCCCGCTGGCGAAGATGCGCGGGCCGGGAACCCGCCCGGCCTGGATGCGGCGGCGCGCTTCCCAGGTGCTGCCATCGGCGTCGCCCGTCTCGCGCACAGCGGTGACGCCGTAGGCCAGAAAGAGCAGGTTGACCAGCTCCCGGCTGAGCGGTGGAATGTGGACGTGCATATCAATCAGCCCTGGCGTCACCCACGCGCCCGCCCCGTCTACCTGCGGCAGCAGTTTGGACGGCGGCGGCGACTCGGCGGCGATGCTCACGATGTGGTCGCCTTCGACGACGAGCGTCTGGTGTGGAAGTTGTGCTTTCCCCGGGTTGACGACCGTAACGTCAGTCAGGACAAGACCTGGCTGCGGAACCTGGATCGCTGGCGGACGGTACGCCATAGCGCGGAACATTAACCTGGATACACGGCGCATGAAGATGTCTTTCATCATTCGACCTCCGAAAATTGGCTCGAACTGTTTGATTGATCAAAAATGCAAGGCGGCGGCTGAATTTTTCCGCATCAGGGTAGAGATGAACACCAGGCTTCACTGCTACGGCAGCGGCGCATACAACTCGATCTGGACACTTTCGATCACTGCACCGGATTCGGCTTGGACAACCTGATATTCGGGGTCCATAAAAGCTTTCTCATACGCCGCTTCCATGGCGGCCAGGCTCTCCCACTGGCGTTCGATGATGAGAGTATTCAGGTTATGGCCTCCGATGTAGCATTGGTAGCGCCGCTTGGCGGGAAATCCCAGGCGACTCTCAACCGCGTTTAACTTGCAGATCATCTATATTTCTTACCTCTTCCTCACCACGAAATGGTGAAAGCCGCTGCCAGCGCCTTCCTCCTCAATCGCCAGGCCGGCCTGGGCGATCCATGCGCGCACTTTATCCAGCGGCGGGTAATAATGGTATACCGCCCTGTCTGTCAGCTCGTCGGGTACATTCGGCTGCTGCATTTTCGCCTAGCCCCCACGGTCACCCAATATCTGGGCGAAAAACGGTCGTACAGAGCCTCCGCATTGCTCTGCATCTTTTTCAGCCATTCTGCTCGTTCCATCTCGTCACCCTCCGGAAACTCTTTTTATTCACCTACAGAACCTGGCGCAATCTGGTTGGCCGATCACACCGCCATCGTCAATCGTGTTCCACGCTATCTTGCCTCATAAATGCCCCATGCCAAATCTTTGTGTCGGCTGACAAACTCTTCTGAGAAGTACTCGGCCAGGTCGGCGCGCCCTTGCAGGTGATAGCCGAAAAAGGCCACCGCGAAATGTGCCATACGCGCAATGGCTTCATCGTCATCCACAATCATCATGTGATTTCGACCGATGAACGAAATCAGCGTCTTGTCGGGTGTTCCCAGGTGTTCGAAGATAAGTGCGTTTTCCGCATAGAGTTCGTCGCCGGTCGCCGCGAGCATTAACGTGGGGCGGTCAACGGTGGACAATCCCCGTTCGCCAAACAGCCACCATCCTTCACAGGCCAGCGGCATCACAGCACGGATGCGCGCATCCGTCAACGGTTGCCACAAGCTATCCGCGCTGACTATGCTGGCCACACCCGCGTGGGCGGCGAATTCGTCCCACGCCTCCGCCGGGGCGCAGTCGAAGGCGGAAAGGTTCCCCAGGATTGCCGCCGTTGTCGCATCGGGTGTGGGACATTGCGCCAGGTAATAAGCGGGGTCAATACGCGCACCGCTCATCGCCAGGGTGTTGTAGCCGTCGAAGGAATAGCCGATGGTGCCGGCATGGTCGGCGTCAATCATGCCCTCCAGACCCGCTGGCGGACTGGCAGCCATCTGCTCCAACGCAAACAGGATGTCGCGGGGTTGTTGCAGCATCCTTTCGTCCATACGGCGGTAGGTGTTGATTCTATCCACGCTGGCCCAGGTGAACCCGTGGCTGATCAAGTAGGGAGCGAGTATTTTGGCTACCGTGGTGGATGAGAGGAGCAGCGGATAGGGCGCGCCGCTGTGATCCGGCGCCAGATCGTCGTCCACCTGAAGAGGGACTGGCGTACTCGCGTCTTCTGGCAGCAGCGCCGGATACCAGACCGTGATACTGACCTGGTGATGGTCGCGGCTGGCATCTTCGACCGTCACCGTGTGTTTGCCTACGTGATAAGGGCCAGGCTCGGCCAGTGAGAAAGCTGGTGGTTTGCGGAATAACGCGCAACCGGGCAGCAAACTCACGATCGCTGCCAGTAATAGCGTATTGGCAACCCACAGGACGAATTTTGCTTTTTGCTTTGACATTGCGCCTCCTGTTGAAAAGGATACATAACATTTATTTTGTGCGTAAAACCAACGGCAAATAGACCTTTTCGTATTCCACCCCCACCGCCACTTTCACGGTTGCTGTGCTGGTCATCGCGTCGCTGTCCGTGATTTGAGCGGTGATGTGATGCATCCCGGTGATCAGCGTGGTCAACAGCAATTCTTCCCCTACGCCGAGCGCGCCGTCAAGGTCGGAAGTCCAGACGATCTCGCTGAGAGGACCGTCTTCTGCATCGAAAGCTGCGCCGCGCAGAACGACGGCATCGTTCCAGTTATACCGGCGCAGACCGTGCGGTTCGATGATGGATACTTCCGGTGCGTGACGGGCCAGGCTGAAGAGTGCTGAATCGCTGTAACTGGTATTCACGCCGTCGCTGACGATGACCCGCACGTGCGCATGATCGCTGCCCGGCAGCGCGCTAACATCTCCTATTGTCAAGGTTGTCGTTGGCAGGCCGGAGTCCAGATAGGACCAGGTTGCGCCATCGTCGGCGCTGTATTGGAGGGTGAACTGCATCCCGCCAAAGCGCGTCAAGTTGATAGCGCCGACGTGATAGGTGTCGGCATAGCGCAAGCCCTCTTCCTCGTCAGGATCGTGAGCGATCCAGGTGATGGTGAGGCTGTCCGTCAACGTCTCTCCGCCGCTCGGTGACACGATGGTCACGCTGGGGACGTGCGGGCTGACGGGGCGCGCGGCCAGTTCCACGCCCGCGTGGTACAGGACGATGCGCGTGGTGCCGGAAAGATAGGGGAAAACTTCGCCGAAAAATTGTGGGGTAGTCGTGAGGTCTTGTTCGAAACTCACGCTGAGACTGAAGGGGTAGCTGTAGAGGGTGTCTCCGGTGCTGTTTTCCAACGTCAGGCTGTAGGGATTGTCGGCATTGAGCGTATTGACCCACGATTGTTCCAGCAACCGCGATTTGACTTCATTGCGCAGATAGAAATGGTTGAGGAAGGCAGTCTGGTCGGCGGGGGTGATCCACCCGGAAGCGTAGAGATAGACATCAGCCTGCGTCCACGCCGCAGGCAGCGCCGCGGTTGCCGTCGCCTGCAAATCCAGACGGGCGAAGAGCGCCCGGTACGTGTAATCGTCAACCCACTGCGGCCAGCCGTAGGACATCAGCGGCGTGGCTTCGGTGGGGGCGACGATCTCCGGTTGGGCAACGCTGTAGCCAATCGGCCATGCCAGGCCGTAATAGCCGTTTGGATCATTCGGCGCGATCTGGCACGTGGGGTAGGGATAGCCGGTGTCAATCTCGCCACCACTCGCTTCGCTGCCGGTGCAGTTGATGTGTCTTCGCCCCAGGTTGTGCCCTAACTCGTGGGCCATCGTGTAACCGCCCAGCGGTTGCATCCAGTAAGGGGTCTGCGAGCTGACATCCATCACCCCAGCGGCTTCGTCGCCGTCCACGTAAGCCATCCCCCAGCGGCCCGCCAGATGACTGGGATGGACCATGCCCCAATAGTGTGTGGTGGGGCAGCCGGCCGGGTCGCTGTGCCAGTTGTCGTAATCCCACAGCTTGCTCAACACGTAGCCGAAGTCGCCCGGCAGCGTCCAATCGCCGAAAAGGTGAAACCACGGTTCAACCGTACCACCTTCGTAGACGCGGAAGTCGGAAATGGGATAGATGCGGCGCGCCATTTCGACGATGTCCCAGAAACCGGGATCGTAGATGGAGGCCGTCTGCGGGTGCAGGTGGACGCGCACCATGACGACGCACAGCGGATCGGCGGTTTGGAAGGCCACGGTGCGGCTGGTGCTGTTGTTGGCGTAGCTGTCCTCGGCGATCGTATGCGCCGGGTTGATTTCTGCTTGAAGGGTCACCGCGCCGCTGCGCCACGCTGGGGGCAGGTAGAAGAGGAAGGCATCCTGCAGGTTGCCCCGGTTGCCGCCATCGGTGCGGGCGGTGATGGCGAACTGTGGCGTCAGCGGCGAGCCGGGCAGCGGGTAGCCGACGCGCGTCCCATACAACCGCGCATCCACCCCACCGATGTTGAAGGACGCCGAATTGACGTACACGCGCACCCATGTGTCTTTCTTCTCGATCAGCGGCACGGCGTTCGCCAGGTTCTGGATGGCTTGCGTCACTTCCAGGCCGGTGATGGTCAAATCGGTGCTGATGGCGGTGCAGGTGTCGCCGTCGGCGTAAGTTGGCCACTCCTCAACGTGTCCGAGCCAGTCGCGGGCGCGGACGCGGAAGCAGTAGGTACGCCCCAAGACGCCGTTGAAGACCGCAGACGTTGCCGTCGTCTGGGTCTGCCACGCCTGCCAGGGACTTCCTGCGGCGGCCTCTTTGCGCTCTACGTCGTAACTGGCGATGCCGGAACCGCCGTGATCGCTGCCCGACCAGCTCACCGTGAAACTGGCGACATGCACTGTGGCCGGTGAGGTCGCTTCGGAGTACGGTGGCAGCGTATCAATGTAAATCGGGCCGTAATGCGCGGACCCGGCGGCTGCATTGCCGGCCTCGTCCACTGTCCGCACGTGGACGTACCAGGAATTACCGTCGCTCAACGGCATACTCAAGTCGGTGGATGCGGTCTCGAAGATCGGCGCGGGCAAGGTGGATGGCGATTGGTCCACGTCAATGCTGTAGCCGGCCACGCCGCTCACGTCGTCGGCGGCGCCCGACCACTGGCACGTCAGTTGGCTGAAGCCTGACCACATGGTCGGCGGGTGGTTGGGGCACGTGATAGTGGTGGGATTCTGCGGCGGGACGGTGTCAATCTGCACGCTGTAGGCCCCACTCTCGCCGACATTGCCCTGGCGGTCGGCAATGCGGAATTTGACGCGGTTCAACGCGGTAGTCCCGGAATCCTGCCCGAACGGAACGTCGGCGGCGGTGATGATTTGTGGGACGGTCGTGCCGCCCTCGCCGCTACACGTCGCGGGCTGCCACGCGCTCCACGTGCCGCCGCCATCCGTGGAATAGGCATACGCTGCCGTCCCCACATCCAGCCCGGAGACGGTATCCTCAACCTGTACTGTGCAATCCGGCGTCTGAACGTTGATCCATCCTGACGGCGCAAAGTTGGCCCAGTTGCCGGGCGGCAGCGGGTCTACCGGGCTTTCCGGGTAATCCCAGAAATTGTTCTCGGTGAGTGTTTTGCCCGCCAGGGGATGGGTGTAGTAAATCCAGTTGGCGTTGATGATGACGCCGCCGGGCGTCTGCGCGCCGACGGAATCGTAGCCCTCGGGATCGGTTTCCAGGATGTTGTAGACCTCACACAACTTATAGGCTGGTAGCGCGTATTCACCCTGACCGTTGGTGACACTTGTACCGATGGACTCGCCGAGATACCCGATGGTGTTCGAGCAGTACAATTCAACTATCGCGTCGGCCAGCGGCGCGGTTGTGATGCCAACCGTCCCTGAATAGACATGGCCTGTGAACGTCGGGATACTCAGGGTACGCAGATCGCCGTAAATATCAACGCCCTGGGTGGCGTAGTTGCGTGAGTCTTCCCAGGTCGTCAGTAGGGTCCAACCGCCGCCCGCCGCGACAGCCGGACGCGCTTCATTGCTGCTCAAGTAGGAGATAGCAATGGCACTCTCGGGTTGCGACCCATTATAAGCCACGCGGCGGCTGTAAATATCGTGGTCTGATGCGCCGTACTCAAGCTCCCACACGACCAGGTAACTGCGACCGGCCAGACTGTAGGCGACGTCAGGACTGAACTGATTTCTCGTGTCGCTGCCCCCGGCGATGACGAGAGATGACCCCAGCGCGCCATCGGTCTTCACGATCTGTCCGTAGATGTCCCAGCCGTTTCCCGCGCCGTAATGATGATCCTCCATAACGACCAGGTAAGAGTTGTCTTCGTTGCTGTAAGCCACGCGTGGGACGAGTTGATCTTCTTCCCATGTGGAGATGGCGATAGGGCCGCCGATGAGCGTCCCCAGATCGCCGAGACGCTGCCCGTAGATGCCGTAGTCGCCTGTACCGGCTTGCCGGCCTTGCCAAACCACCAGATAGCCGTCGCCACGGGTCACCGCTGGATAAATCTCATTCAAAGTGCTGCCGCTGACGAGGATGGGGCTGTCGATGAGGACGCCCTCAGGATGGACGCGCTGCGCGTAGATGTCGTACTGCGCGAATTCATCGCTGCCCACGCGACGCTGATACACAACAAGATACTCGTTGCTGAGGGGATTGTAGGCGACAACTGGGTAACTCTCGAAGGCGGTGTCCGCCGCGATAACAAGCTCGTTGCCGATGAGCGTCCCTGCGCTTGTCATCCGCCAGGCGTGGATGTCGTGATCCGTGGTCGAATACTCGTGTTCCCAGACGATCAGATATTCGTTGGCCGTCGGATTGGCGGCCACGTCGGGGTGGTTCTGGTGGATATTCGTCGTCACAATGCCGATCTCTGCGCCGAGCGGGACGCCGCCGGCATCCACCCGGCGCGCGTAGATGTCGTAATCAGTCGCGGAGTAGGCGTGTTCCCACACCGCCAGATAGCCATTGGCCGTCGCGTTATATGCCGTGCGCGGCCTGAGTTGATCGAAGGGCAGGTTCGTAATAGGCGCAACGGCAGGGGCAAGTGGTTCGCTACGCTGTGCAATGGTCTGTACAGTGCGGGGGATGGCGACCATCCCCACTGCCAGACTGATGAGCAAGAGCGCCGTCGCTCGCCGCCATCCACCGAATGTATTGTACTTTTTCATCGTGTACCTCCTCATAAAAACAAAGCGTTCTGTAGGGCGAATTGCCCAGTTCCCCTTGCCGCGAGTTGTCAACTCACGCTACAGTGTTTTATCGGTGGCGGCGTCTGTGGGATAGACCTGGCGGTACAAAAAGTTGAGAGCTTGCTCAAGTGTGTCAAAGAGACGTTGTTGGCCGCTTTGAATGTGTTCGATCTCAACGCGCCATGTAGCGCTGGACGGGATGATAGCCGCAGTTTCCGCATCCTGCCAGATGCGGACGAGGAATGATGCGTACATTGTGGGAGGATCCATCCGTCAACACCTCCGTTTTTAACGGTAGTGTAACAGGAGGGTGTCTACAAATTGTCTACAAAAAGCGTAAAACGTAAAGCGTAAAGCGTAATTCGGAAGGGCTTTACGTTTCACGTTTTATTATTTCCGTCGCCAGCGCCAGTTCGTAGACCTGGGTGAGGGTTTGCGCCAGGTGCAGGGCGCGCTGCGCGTGCAATGTTGCTGTGGCCGCGTCGCCGAGGAGGACGTGTGCTGCGGCCAGGCCCGCGTGCAGCCAGCTTTGTTCGGTGCAGGAGTGGATTTGCTCGGCGAGGTGCAGCGCGGCAGAGAGGTGCGCCAGCGCGTCAGACGGCTGCTGCGCTTGCACGGCCAGCCAGCCCAGGTGGCCCAGGCAGAAGATTTCCTGCGTGCGGTCGGCGATCTGCCGGGCGATGGTCAGGCTTTCCTGGAGATAGCGCTGGGCGGCGTCAGCATCACCGCACAAGATGGCGGCTGCGCCGAGGTCGCCTAGCGGAAGACGGCGCTCCAGGGGCAGGTGAAGAGTATCGCACTGGTGTAATGCCTGCTGCGCCCACACCGTTGCCAGCGCAGCGTCACCCTGACACCAGGCCAGCGTCGAAAGGTTGCTCAGCGCGTGCAGCTCAGACACGATGTCGCCTGTCTCGGCGAAGATGCGACGGGCTTGCTCGAGCGCCTGCTGCGCGCGTTCGTAGTCACCCACGGCCCGCGCCACCCGTCCCACCTCGCGCCAGCACATCCCTTCCAGGCGTGGAGCGCCTGCTTCCTGGCTGAGGCGCAATCCGGTTTCCGCGGCGTGACGGGCTTCGACGTAACGGCAAAACCAACGGTGCGCATAAGCCTCTCGCCAGTGCAGTTGCGCCATGATGCGTAGATCACCTAGCGGCGCCGCCAGCCGCGCCATCGCCTGGGAGTCGCGGTCGAAGGCTTCCATATCGCCTAACAAACGGTGCACCCATCCCCGTCCGTTGAGCGCCTCAATTTGTAGTCTGTGATTGTCGGCATCTTGCTGAGAGGCGGCTTCTTGTTGCAAGAGCGCCAGCGCGTGGTCGAAGTGCGCGCGGCCTTCGACGTGGGCAAAGACCAGCTTTGCCGCCAGACCTGCTCGCAGCGCGTACTGCGCGGCCAGCCTCGGCTCACCGGCATTTTCGTAGTGCGCCGCCAGGATCACGGCGTCGTTGGGACGCAATTTCTGCAGCACTTCGGCGGCGCGGCGGTGCAACAGTCTGCGCCGCCACGTGCTGAGGCCGCGATAAACGACCTCGCGCACAATCGCGTGCTGGAAGCGGAAGTGGCTTGCGCCGTCGCCCGGCGGTTGTTCGACGAGCAGTTGCCGCGCGACCAGTTCATCCAGCCCATCCACCGTCTCCAGCGCCTGCCGCCCCGCTGTCAGGTGTGCGGCGTCGAAATCAAACGTTTCGCCCAAAACCGCGCCGGCTTCGAGGACCTGGCGCGCCTGTGAACTTAACCGCGCCAGCCGGCTATTCACCGCGGCGCGGATGGTATCTGGCAGCGGCCACTCTCGCCCGGCGGCATTCAGGTCGGCCAGCCGTTCGTCGGCGCACCCTGATTCAATCCAACCGCGCAGCGTTTCGAGGATGAAGAAGGGATTGCCGCCAGTGGCCTGGTGCAGCCGTCCGGCTAACATCTCTGCCTGGCCCGATTCCAGGCGCGCGCACGCTGGTTGGTGGAGCAGTTGCCGGATAGCGGGTGTTTCGAGGCCAGCCAGCGGCAGCTCAGAGAGAACATCGCTGCGTCGCAGTTCGTCGCGCAGTTCGGCGATGGTTTCGCCGTCGCCGCTGCGGCACGTTCCCAGGATCAACAGCGGGGCGGCGCGCAATGCGCGTCCCAGGTAAGCCAGCCATTCCAACGTGACGCTGTCCGCCCATTGCAAATCGTCCAGGCATAGCAGCAGCGGACGCCGTCCACTCGCCAGACTCAGGATAAGTTCGCGCAAGCTCTCGAACAACCGGGCGCGCACTTCGGTAGATCGGAGAGGAACCGGGTTGGGTAGGGTGGGGTAGAGGTCGCGCAGTTCGGGCATCAGTCGCGTGGCTTCGACCAACCAGCGCGAGTGCGACAGCAGCTCCGGCGGACGTAGCTTGATCCCCAGCCGGAGCGCCTGGATGAGCGGTTGGTAGGGCATCTTGCGGGTGTCGGGATGGCCTGCTCCGGCGATGATGAGCGCCTGGCCTTCCAGGCGGGCGGCGAAGTCACGCATCAGGCGCGATTTGCCGATCCCCGGCTCGCCGCTGATCAAGACAAAACGGCCTTGTCCGGCGCGTGTGGCGCGGTATGCGCTTTCCAGATGCGCCAGCGCGTCGTGACGCCCCACCAGTGGCGCATTTAGCCCGGGCAGCGTTTCCCACACCGGGCGCGGCTCCGGCGACGTTCCCTCCCATCCACGGCCTTCCAGGACGGCGCGGTAGGTCATCTGGGTCTCCGGCAGAGGATCAACGCCCAACTCGCGTTCCAGGATGGTGACGCAACGCTCGTACTGTTGCTGCGCCGCGCGGCGGTCCTCAACTGCGCCGTAGAGGGTGATGAGGCGACGGTGGATGTCTTCACAGAGGTTGTCAATGGCGAGGTAGTGTTGCGCGTGGATGATGGCGGAGGCATAGTCGCCCGCGCTGGTGGCCTCGTCGGTCAAGGCGACCAGAATGTTCAGGTATAGACGTTGCCACCGCTCGCTTTCTGCGGTCAACCACAGCTCGAATTCGGCGTGCTCGGGGAGGCTGAAGCCATCCAGGAAGGGGCCGCGATAAAGCGTCGTGGTCTGACGCAAATCCTGGGCGGCATCGTGTCGCGGCGGCGCGGCTTGCATGTAGGCTGTCCATAGGCGGTTGAGGATGACCGTGTCGGACCAGACGCGCTGAGGGTCCAGGAGCACTCGCTCATCGGTGGCGATCAGGATGTTTGGATCGGGCAGTGTGCGTCGCAGATGATTGAGCAGGCGGCTGAAATTGCGCCGCGCCGCCACTTCCGCCATATCCGGCCAAAAGATGAAGCAGAGGTGTTGGCGCGGCAGAGGTTGCAGGTGCGCCGCCAAATAATACAACAGCGCGCGCGTCTGGCGTCTGGGGATCAGCAGAGGCTTGGCCTGCCAGCGTACTTCAGGCGCGCCTAGCATAGAGATGTACAGGTCCATCTCGTCGTCTATCTCGCCTTCCGATATAGTACTAAGGTACTATATCTATTCTGCTCAATTTATAATATAATGATCTTGTAAATATAAATTAACTGCATCTATCCGCTCTGCGGATAAGCTCATAGACCGGGCAATCGGAGGCGAGAAATGAATAACGATTTTGATGCGATGATTATCCACAAACATCGTATGAGCAAGTTGTACCAAGAAGCTCAGGAGCATCGTCTGGCGAAATTGGTCCAGGGACCGAAACCGACGCTTTGGGAGCGTTTCCGGGAACTTGTAAGCGCGATCAATACCAAACTCTTCATCGGACCAGCTTACTCGCACCTGGATTGCGCTCTTGTTCCCGCGCAATGTTAACGCCGCAGTTCAAGGTTGTGCGCGCGTAATCCCTCCTGTCAAGCCGTGGCATGGAAATGCCACGGCGCTTTTTTTATTTCAGCCGCCGCAACGCCAGCGCGACCGCGGCGGCCCACGGCAAGGACTTGAATTCCCCGGCATCCAGCGCAGTCTCCAGCTCGGCGCGGGAAAGCAGCAGCAGCTCTTGTTCCTCCAAATCGTCGGCGTTGATTTCAGCAACACGCCGCGCGCCTGTCGCCAGGAAGGGATAGGCCACGCCCGCGCCGCGATTGCCATCCACGGGATAACGGCCTAGCGCCAGCCAGGCTTCCGCTTCGTAGCCGGTCTCTTCGCGCAGTTCACGCTTTGCTGCCTCCAGTGGGTCTTCGCCAGGCTCCAGGTACCCGCCCACCACGGCGAGGGACATCCCCTCCACGCTGTACTTCGTCTGCCGGAAGCACAAAAACAGGCCCTCTGTTGTTACCGCTGTCACGTTGATGTAATCCGGCGTGATGACCCAGGGCCAATCTTCAATGATGCGACCATCGGGCAGTTCGACCGTGTGTTCTTCGACGACGAGGAATTTGCTGTGCTGTAGGATTGTGCGCCGCGCCAGTGTCTTCCAGGATTTCATAGTGACTCCACGGGTCATAGTGTGATTGCTACGCTTGACTATACACGTCCTGTGTGATAAGTCAACAGTCAATCATAGGACGTTCAAACGTATCAACGCCGCTGTCTTAAACTCCTCTTAAAGTAACGTATGGCTTCTCTTAAAGATTTCTACACGCAGATCGGCTATGATGAGTATGTAGTCTGATCCAGGAGCGAAGTCAAACGCCTCAAGGTGCTCTTTAGGAAGTTTCACCCGCTTCTGGATCAGTGGAGTCGCCAGCCCAGGGTTTTAGCGTTTGTACTTATCCAGGTAGGGTAAGGCGTTGATTCTCCGGGGCTGGCTCAAAAAATAACGCTTCAACGCTTAAACGTTGAATATAAGGAGGTGCAAAATATGAAAACAAAAAAGTCTATCTATAGTGTGAGTGTTCTGGTGGTGTTGGCCATGCTGACGCTATCAGGCTGTGGCGCAGTGGGCCAGTTGATAAGTCAAAGCGTTTTGCCCGTCGCGGCGGAATCGCATCAGGAGAGCGCCACGGCGCCGGTTCTGTCGGCTCCTGATACCGGCGCTATGACACAGGGCACAGTTTTGGATGCGCTGGAAGCTACCCTGGGCGGTATCTATGAGAACGTCAATCCCTCGGTGGTGAGTATCCAGGTCACGCAGAAGGTCTCAACGATGATGCAGCAGATGCCGTTCTTCGGCGGTTCGACGCCGCAGGTTCCAGAGGAGCAGTACCAACAGGGCGCTGGCTCGGGTTTTGTCTGGGATAAGCAGGGGCACATTGTCACGAATAACCATGTCGTCGCGGATGCAGACAAGATTCGGGTGCAGTTCTCCGATGGCACCATTGCCGTGGCGGAGATCGTCGGCACGGATGCGGATAGTGACCTGGCGGTGATCAAAGTGAATGTCCCCGCCGAGCGTCTCCATCCCGTGACGATGGCTGATTCGGCTCAGGTGCGCGTGGGGCAGCTTGCCGTCGCTATCGGTAACCCGTTTGGTCTGGAAAACACGATGACGGTGGGCTTCATCAGCGCGGTGGGGCGGTCAATGCCCGTAGACCTGGAAGGTACAACCGGCGCCAGTTACACCATTCCTGATATCATCCAGACAGACGCGCCCATTAACCCCGGCAACTCCGGCGGTGTGCTGGTCAACGAGGAGGGCAAAGTCGTCGGTGTGCCTTCGGCGATTATCTCCCCGGTGCAGGCTTCGGCAGGTATTGGTTTTGCGATCCCGGCGGCTATCGTCGAGAAGGTCGTTCCGGCGCTCATTGACGCGGGCAACTACACGCACGCCTGGCTGGGCATCAGCGGGACGACGCTTATCCCCGACGTGGCGCAGGCCATGAACCTGGACGAGAACCAACGCGGCGCATTGGTCATCACGGTGCAGGATGGTAGCCCTGCCAGCAAGGCGGGTTTACGCGGCAGCGACGGTCAAATCACGGTGGATGGGCAGAACTTGCCCACAGGTGGCGACGTCATCATCGCCCTGGGCGGCAACCCCGTCAACACCTTCGACGATCTGGTCGCTAACCTGGCGCGCTTCTCGGCTGGCGAAACAACGACCCTCACTGTTATTCGTGACGGGAAGACGCGCGAGCTGACGATCACGCTAGGGGAACGCCCTAAGCAAAGCAGCACCGCTATTGTGCCGACAACGCCCCAACAGGACGAGGCGTCGCCATCCACCCCACAGACAGCCTGGCTGGGCATCATGGCGATGACGCTCGACTCGCAGATTGCTACGGCGATGGATTTGCCCGCCGATCAACAAGGCGTGCTGGTGGGACAGGTGCAGTCCGCAAGTCCGGCGGATAAGGCCGGTTTGCGCGGCAGCAATAAGGTCGTCACCCTCAACGGCCAGGAGTTTGCGGTAGGGGGGGATGTGATCATCGCCTGGAACGGGGAGGCCATCACCAGTATGCCGCAGCTTCAGATGCGCGTTCGCCAATCGCAGCCTGGCGACGAGGTAACGCTCACCATCCTCCGCAACGGAAAACGGCAACAACTGGTGGTGACGCTCGAAGCCAGACCGTAGAAACCATTCTGACGTTACCAGGTACTTGGGGTTTGTCGTTCTCCTCACACAAAAATGCGCCGGATCACCATCCGGCGCATTTTTGCGCTTGTTGTGGCCGGTCTCTGACCGCGCTGCTGCCGGGCTTGCCTGCTTCTACAGACGCGGTATAGTTGAAATCGAGGTCAATGATGAAGACGCGAACAGGCAGATACCGCGCGATTTGTGGACACAGGGCGTTATGGGTGTTGTTGGCATTGAGCGCCTGCGCTCGCGCCACGACAGAGATAGAGAGCGCACTTACTCCCACAGCGCCGCCGCTCGGAACGCCAGCCTTCGTCGTCGAATATGCAACGCCTGCCACTGCTGCTGAGGCGACTACAGGAGCCGCCGACATTCCCCAAGCCGGAGATGCACCTGGCGACATGTCTTCTGCCACAGCCTCCCTATCCGCAGAACCACAGATCGTCATCAAGCATCCCGTCGAACCAGGGGATACGCTGTGGGGACTGGCGGTGCAGTACGGCGTGCCGATGGCGGCGATTCAATTGCAGAACAACCTCGGCGCTTCGACGATCATCAAGGCCGGGGATATCCTCGAAATCCCATCACCCGAACCCTGGGAAGCCGCCTCGACGTATTGGGTGGTCTACGAAGTCGCCAGCGGCGACACGTTGAGCGGCATCGCGGCGCGCTATGGGCTGACCACGGCGGCGCTCGTCACAACGAACGATCTGGACTCGGCGGACTTCCTCTCGATCGGGCAAGCGCTCATCCTGCCGTTGCGCGCGCCGGCTCAGGTGCTTGTAGAAGCGCCGCTACCGACGGACACGCCTATCGTCCTGCAACTGCCCACACCGACGTTGGCCTTGCCCGGCTCCACGGCTGCTCCGACGGTCGTTGTGGCGGCAACGGTTGCTCCGCTGCCCGCCGACATCGCCGCGTGGCCGCGGGAGGTGTGGCGCATTATGAACGAGACGCGCGCTGCATACAGACTGCCGTCTTACGCCTACAACGAAATGCTGGCCCTGGCTGCGCAGGCGCATGCAGAGGATTGCTCGCAGCGTGGATCGTGTAGCCACACCGGTTCCGACGGCTCGGACATCAAGACGCGTGTCCAACGTGTGGGCTACACCGGCAGCTACGCCGAATGTTGGGCCGTGCGCCCGTCGCCGCAGGGTGTGATTGACATCTGGATGGACGAAACCCCGCCCAACGATCCCCACCGCCGCACCGTGCTGCACACCTGGTTCACCGAGGTCGGCATCGGCGTCGCGCCAAGCCCGTGGAAGGGCTACTACTACGTCATCGCGGACTTTGGCCGGCCCAGGTAAAGGCGGCAGGATACAAGAGGCAAGAAAAACTCCGGAGCTGATATTGGCTCCGGAGTTATTGTAGGGTGACTACCCAATATGCGTCTCAATCTTGAAGTGGGGCGGGTTTTCGAGGTGACGTTTGACCGCGCACAATTGCGCCGACTTGATGACCGCGGCCTGATATTTCTCCGGGAATCCTGCCGGTAGGTCAATGTCTAGCTTGATCTGTGTGACCATGTGGGTGTTTGGATCCATCTCCATGCTTTGGCGGATGCGCAAATTGTCTGTGGGCAGTCCGCGTTGCTGGCAGAAGCTCAGCACATAAATCCCCGCGCATGTTCCCATCGAGGCGAGGAATAACGCAAATGGCGTCGGCGCCGAACCATCGCCGCCGCCCGAAGGGGGTTGATCCGTCTGGATGACAAAGCCGCCATACTCCGCATCTACCCGTGCACCGCCTGGGAAAGAAATCACCATCTCCATTGCCATACGTTAGCTCCTTTCTGTAAACTGGTTTTCCAACATTACCCGCCTAGTTTACCTTAATTCATCACGACGGCAAATGTCTTGGACGGGCGCGGACGTTACCCTGTCCAAAAGGCGAGTTGGCGCGGCGATTGTCGCCCATTCAACAGGATGAACGGCGCGGCGCGTTTCGTGGCAATGCCCAGCTTGCTCAAATCGCTGAGGAAGCGCAGCGTGCCCTGGTGGCGCGCGCGCAGAATCCGGTCGGCGCTGGTGGGGCCGATGCCGGGGATGCGCAGCAGCATCTCACGTTCGGCGGTGTTCAACTCGATGGGGGCCTGGCTCAGATGCAGGTTCGCCCAGGCCATCTTGGGATCTTCGTACAGGGGCAGATTGCCGTCTTGCTGGAAAGGCAACTCCTCCACGTCGAAGCCGTAATCGCGCAGCAGGAACGACGCCTGGTACAGCCGGTGCTCGCGGTGTAGTTGGATCGGCGGATTGTGCTCCAGCGGCGTATCTAATACGGGGCTGAAACCGCTGAAGTACGTCCGCGCCAACTTCAGATCGCGGTAGAGGAACGCCGACGTCATCAGAATCTCTACATCTGGCTCGCCCACTGCACCGACGACGAACTGCGTGACGAGACTCGGCTGGCGTCCCTGCTCCGCCTGGCGCAGCTCGTGAACCCAGCGCAGCCGTTGCAGCAATTCCTCTGAGAACTGCTTGTGCGGCGCGAGATCGGCCAGGCGACGGGCATTTGGCGCTTCGAGATTCACTGAGACGCGGTCCGCGTATTGCATCGTGGCGCTGACCTGGTCGCGTTCTGACCCTGGCATAATCTTGAGGTGCAGGTAACCTGTGAAGCGATACTTGCGGCGCAGAATCTCCGCCGTGGCGATGATGCGATCTTGCGTGTGCGGCCCACCGCCCAGAATCGCCGAACTGAGGAACACGCCTTTGACGAGACCCTGCCGGTAAATCTGCGCGCTGAAGTCGGCCAGTTCATCTGGGGTGAAGGTGGCGCGGCGGAAGTCCCGCCCGGCGCGGAAGGGGCAGTAGTGGCAATCCCGCTCGCAGGCGGAGGAGACGAGCGTTTTGAGCATCGGCACGCGCTTGCCGCCGGGCAAGGTGGCGTGTGAAATGCAGCCCGCGAGTTCACTCGGCGTGTTCGGCATAGACGCGCGTTCACCGAGCGGGCTGACTTCTTCCGCCGGTTCGTAAGCTGCTGCCGGCCCCAAAAGTTGTAATTTTTGCAAAGCGTCCATCGTCACTCCCTCTACTTCTATTATACGAACAAACGTTCTATAGTCAAGATCGTCTTTCACTCATCTGTCTTGTTCCATTCGCGTGTGAGTGTGCCTTTTGTCAAGGCTGTGTTTCGCTCCCTGACCCCGTCTCGGGGCCAGGGAGCGAGAGGTACATTTGCCAAATTCGTAGAGTTGAGTATGCTATGCCTATTATCAATCATCTTGCATTTTAAGAAAGGAGCATCCTATGACCGTCAAGATTATCGGCGACTCTCTCCCCAACATCCCGTGGGAAGACAAACCGGCGGACGCGCGCGGCGTTGTCTGGCGTTCGGTGCGCAATCCCATTATCCCGCGCGACTTGCTGCCCACCTCCAACAGCATCTTCAACAGCGCCGTCGTGCCGTATAAGGGCGCGTTTGCGGGCGTTTTCCGTTGCGATGATACCGCGCGGAATATGCAACTGCACGTCGGGCGCAGCCCGGATGGCGTGACGTGGGAGCTGAATCCTGAGCGCATCCACTTCGCCTGTAATGACGCCGACTGTGATTGCGCTGAGGTGAACCGCTGGGTCTATGGCTACGATCCGCGTGTGGTGTGGATTGAGGACCGTTACTACGTCTCGTGGTGCAACTGGTTCCACGGGCCGACTATCGGCCTGGCCTACACGCACGATTTCGAGACGTTCTACCAGTTGGAGAACGCCTACCTGCCCTTCAATCGCAACGGCGTGCTCTTCCCCCGCAAAATCAACGGCAAATACGCCATGGTGAGCCGTCCCAGCGACAACGGGCACACGCCCTTCGGCGACATCTTCTACAGCGAAAGTCCCGACATGCGCTACTGGGGCAATCACCGTTACGTCTTCGGGACGGCCGGCGGCTGGCAGAGCACCAAAGTGGGCGCGGGACCGATTCCTATTGAGACCTCGGAAGGGTGGCTGATGATCTACCACGGCGTGCTGACCTCGTGCAATGGCTTTGTCTACAGCGCGGGTGTGGCGCTGCTCGATCTTGACCAACCGTGGAAGGTTATCGCGCGCAGCCGCAGCTATATCATCTCCCCACAGAAGATTTACGAGTGCGTGGGGGACGTTCCCAACGTCGTCTTTCCCTGCGCGACGTTGTGTGACGCGGACTCCGGGCGGCTGGCTATTTATTACGGCGGCGCGGATACTGTCGTGGCGCTGGCCTTTGCCTACGTTGATGAACTGGTTGATTTCGCCAGGCGCGATTCGTTGGTCTAGGGTAAAACACCCTGAGGGTTCTAAAAACCCTCAGGGTGTTCTGTCTCTGCTATCGGCTATGTGTGAAAAGGAACTTTGACTCTTTAGAAAGGTGGGTTGCGATTTCTCCCTCTATGTTTGGGCGTTGGTTGGGTTTTCAGCGTGTTTTGTTGGTTGTTTGTGTCATAGTGTCTGGCCTGGCTTTTGTTTCCAATGTTAGCGCGCAGCAGGGAGGCACGAATCTGCTCGTCAATGGCGATTTTGAATACTTCGATTGGGGGATTGCCTCGTGGCCGCTGCAAGATGGCATTGCGGAGGTGCAGGTCTGTCCTGGCTGGCGCGCTTACTACGTGGACGAGCCGCCTGCTAAGGCCAAAGCGACTTTTTATTGGCGACGTCCCGAGTTCCGCGATGTGAAAGCCCAGCAGTATCCTAACCGCGTTCACGGCGGTTGGTTTGCGGCTAAATACTTCTCTTTCGCCGGTCAACACGAAGCGGGTTTTTATCAACAAGTCAGTGGGATTACGCCGGGCACGCCGCTGCGGTTTTCCGTTTATATGCAACTCTGGAGCTGCATGGCGGCGACAGAGTGGAATATCTGCCCAACAGGCGATAAATCGAACAATCCATCCAAAATGCACCCCAGGGTGGGGATTGATCCTACCGGCGGGGCCGATCCCTGGTCGCCAAACGTCGTGTGGTCGCCGGAAATAGAAGTTTTCGATGTCTGGACGTACTATCAGGTGGAAGCCGTGGCGCAGAACAGCACGGTGACCGTCTTTACCTATACCTGGGCCGACTGGACAGAAGAGATTTTCCGGATGCACAATGATGTTTACGTGGACGACGCTGCTCTCATCGCGTTGAACGAAATTCCGGCGACAGCTACGCCCGAACCGCCTGCGCCAACGGCGACCCTTGATCCATCGCTGCCAACGCCGACGCCCGCGCCCACCGCGACGCCCGCCGCCACGCCCACGCCGCGCCCAGATGGCGCCATCGTCCACGTGGTTAAAGAGGGCGATACTCTCAACGCCATCGCCAAACAATACCAGGTCACGGTTGAAACGTTGCTTCAGCTCAATAGTTTGACCGACGCTAATGTGCTGTGGATTGGGCAGGAATTGGTGATTTCCGTGCCTACACCTACGGCAACGCCTGAGGCAACGGCGACGCCTGTCCCGCTACTGCCAACACCGACCGCTGTATCTCCTACGCCGACCGTGCCGCTCCCCACGCCTACGGCTGTTCCGCCGACCGCGACGGCGTTGCCTGCGCCGCCGACCGTAGCGGCGTCTGCGGATAATCCGCCAACTGCTGCAACGCCGGCGGCCCAGAAACCCTCGACGCCGTGGGGTCTCATAGGCGGCATTGGCATCGCCTTGATCGTGGGGGCAGGCATCGGCTTCACCTTCGGCCGAAAACGTTAGGGTAGGATTGACTCTATGCTGGACAAGACCTTCCAGGAAGCTAACCGCAGCTTCCTGGAAGGTTAGTGTTGTGCGTATTGAAAGGAAGCGATGTTCGAACTCAAACCCGATTTCGAAATTGTCCTCGACCGCTACGAAGCCTGGTGGGACTGCGCGATCCTTGACCGCCCGCTGACTTCGATCACCTTCCCAAAGCCGCCGGAAGCGCAGACGCCCTGGCCGGAGAAAGAGCACGCGACGCTGCGCGCGCGGTGGCTGGATACGGAGTTCGTTGTCGCGCGCACCGTGGCCGAGATGCGCAATCGCGTCTTCTACGCCGATGCGCTGCCCATCGCCTGGCCCAACCTCGGCCCAGAGGTTTTCTCCGCGTTCTACGGCTGCCCGTTGGAATTTGGCGAGACCACGTCTTGGAGCGCGCCGATTCTGGCGGATTGGTCGCCGGAATCCACGGACAAACTGCGCCTGGATACCGACAACTTCTACTACCGCAAAATTCTGGAGTTGACCAACGCCCTGCTGGAGGCAGCGCAGGGCAAATTCATCGTCGGCTACACCGACATGCACCCCGGCGGGGATGCGTTGGCAGCGTTCCGTGATCCGCAGCAGCTTTGTATCGATATGATCGAGCATCCTGCCGAAATCAAGGCGCTGGTGGAGCGCGTGACGGACGATTTTCTCGCCGTCTACGACGTTTACTACAACAAACTCTCCGCCGCCGGGATGCCGAGCACGTCGTGGCTGCCCGCCACTTGCCGGGGCAAGTATCACATCCCCTCCAACGACTTCTCCTGCATGGTTTCCGGGAAAATGTTCGAGGCAATTTTCCTGCCGGGCCTCATCCGCGAGTGCCAACACATGGATCGCAATATCTACCACCTGGACGGGCCGCAGGCGTTGCGCTTCCTGGACACGCTGCTCGCCGTCCCTGAAATCCACGCGATTCAGTGGGTGGCCGGGGCGGGCCGCGATTATTGGGCGGATTGGGTTCACGTTTACCGGCGCATCCAGGCGGCGGGCAAGGCGTTCTGCATTTACCTGCCGGTGGAAGACCTGGACCGCGTCTTTGAAGCGCTGCGGCCCGAAGGCGCGTGGCTTATCCTCAGCGGTGTGTACGATCAGGACATGGCGGACGCGGCGCTGCAGAAGATTGCGCGGTGGAAATGAGGCAAGCTACAAGAAGCAGGAAGCAAACGGCAGGAGGGAGAGGAAGATGGTAGAGCGTGATCATATCTATGCGCGCCCACTCAAAGCGGTGATTTTGGCGGCGGGACAGCAATCTATTACGGATGATAGTGTGCCTATCGTTCTGCAAACGCTGGGTGACCGCAAAATCGTAGATTACGTCATTCGCAACGCCCTGCGCCTGGTGACGCCGGAAGACCTCTACATCGTCGTCAGCCAGCCGCAGGATGAGGCGCAGCGGTGTTTGTGGGGCGTGGATGCGGCGTGTCCGTATCACTACGTCGTGCAGGAAGAGCAGCGCGGCACGGGGCACGCCGTTTTGCAGCTTGCGCCCCTCTTCGCGGATTTTGATGGCGATTTGCTCATCCTCTACGGCGACACCCCACTTTTCCGCTTGAACTCGATCCGCGGGCTGCTCAACCGGCATCGCCTCAAGCAAGCGCATTTGACGCTGCTTTCCGCCGTGGTGGATCGCCCGTTGCCTTACGGGCGCATCATCCGCGACGCCGCCGGGCGCATTATGGACATCATCGAAGAGACTGACGCCTCGCCGGAAGTGCGCGAGATCCGCGAGCTGAACGTGGGCGCTTATGTCGCCCAGACGCGCGCGCTTTTCCCCGCGCTGCGAACGCTCCCGCCCTCGCTCTTGGATGGCGAATATCGCCTGACGGATTGCGCGCATCGCCTGATCCACGCCGGGATGCGCGTGGAGAGCTACCAGATTTACGACCAGGACGAGGTGCAGGGCATCAACAACCGCGCCGACCTCGACGCGGCGACTTTCATCCTGCAAAAGCGCCTCTACCGCCCGCGCCGCACCGAGGAACAGAACCTCATCGCGTTCGGCACCGGCGGCTGGCGGGCGATCATTGGCGAGGGGTTCACGCTGCACAACGTTCGCCGCCTCGCGCAGGCGTTGGCGAACGAGATCACCCGCCGGGGTCAGGAGAAACGGGGCGTGCTCATCGGCTACGACCGGCGCTTCCTCTCCGACCGCGCCGCCGAGGCGGCAGCGGAAGTCTTCGCCGGGAACAACATCGCCGCCACGCTGTTGAGCGAGGACGCGCCGACGCCGCTCATCACCTACGCTACGGCGCTGGTCAACGCGGCATACGGGCTGGCCTTCACCGCCAGTCACAATCCGCCAGAGTGGAACGGTCTCAAAGTCTTTCGCGGCGATGGCTCGCTGTTGCTGGATGACGAGACGCGCCAGATTGAAGCCGAGGCCAACGCTCTGCGCCTGGAAGACGTGGTGAAAATTGACCTTGACCTGGCGCTGGAAGCCGGAATCGTCAAGCGGCGGGATTTCACCAACGAGTACGTGGATGCCGTTGAGGCGCTCATCGCCCTGGACGCGATCCGCGAGGCCGGGCTGAAGGTGATCGTAGACCCGATGTACGGGGTGGGGCAGTTGACCATGGGCATTATCCTCACCGAAGCGCGCTGCCGCGTGACGTTTATCAACGAGCGGCACGACCCGCTCTTCGGCGGACGCTCACCCGCGCCGAACCTCGACGCGCTGCGGATGCTCGTCACGCACGTCCGCAATGAAGGGTACGATCTCGGTCTGGCGACCGACGGGGACGCCGACCGCATCGCCATTGTGGACGAGAAAGGCGAATACGTCACCGTCAACGACATCCTGCTGCTGCTCTACTGGTACCTGCGCGCGGTGCGCGACGAGCGCGGCGGCGTGGTGCGCAACCTGGCGACGACGCACCTGCTCGACCGGCTGGCGGCGCACTTCGGCGAGCCGTGCTACGAAACGCCGGTGGGCTTCAAGCACATCACCGCAGCAATGGTGGAACACAACGCGCTCCTCGGCGGCGAATCCAGCGGTGGGCTGACCATTCGCGGGCACATCCTGGGGAAGGATGGCATCTTCGCGGCGGCGCTCATCGTGGAGATGCTGGCGCGCACCGGGAAGAAAATTTCGCAATTGTTGCAGCAGGTCTACGCGATCACCGGGCGGCTCTACGCGGAGGAAGACGGCATCCTGGCGACGCCAGAAATGCGCATCGTCATCCCCCGGCGAATCAAGGCGCTGGCGCAGGAACACGCCTTCACGCCGGTGCATCTTGGCCCGTATCCCGTAGTCAGCATTTCGGAGTTGGACGGCACGAAATTCTTGCTAGAGAACGACAACTGGGCGCTGCTAAGGTTCTCCGGCACTGAGCCGCTGCTGCGCCTGTTCGCGGAGGCGGATTCGCCGGAGAAAGCACACGAACTCATCGAAAGCCTCAAGGCATCGGTTTCGTCATAGCACCCGTCGGGTGTCACCATGGAAGACAAAACACTAATGAAACACAAAAGCAAAATATACTCGGTAACTTTCGTAATCGTGATACTTGGTTGCGTTATCACACCTATATTTTACGTTGCGTTTAAGTACTTGCGAATCTACTTCCCGGAGGCGTTTACATCGCCTCTAAACCCATCAACAGTGAGCGAACTCTGTACTGTCCTAGATATTGACCCGAGTGATCCTCGTTGTACTGGAAGCAAAGAAGTTTATGCTTTTCATTTCTTTCCGGAAATCCGAGAACGTTACAGTAGGGAAACACCCCGTCAAATTGTGGATGATGAAATTGGCTCATACCTGGTGAGTTGCGAGAATCATCGCACTTTATCCGATGGTGGTTACACAAAGTGTCACTACGATTTTCAAAATGATGGTGTATATACGGTGGAGATAAATTACGAGCTTGTTGGTCACTGGGCGAATTTGGAGGAAGTAATATGGAAATTGTGCACTCCCGCCGTCCGAGAATCACCTGATCACGGGATTATCACAAGTGAGATGTGCAATTAGAATACTGGCGGCAAATCCAAGTTGGAGCCGCCCAAGCTATCTTATATCGGTAGGGTCTGTAACAGAGGATCTTACCTGCGCCCGCTTGGTGGCTCAACAAATCCGCTACAACAATGCTCGTGCCAATCTCACCGCTCCTTGGGCAGGTTCGTGAACCGACGTCAAGGGCGACAACGTCAATCCACGTTCGACGGTCGCAGCGACAAACGCAGCGCGGACACTCTGCCCCTTGAGGATGACGCTCCCCGTCAACGCGCAGGGAATCGCACCGGTCAGTTTCAAGCGGCGCGCGACGGCTTCGACTCCAATCGCCAGTTCCCGCCCGGCGTTTTGTAAGATGGCTTCGGCGATGGCGTCGCCCTGGAGCGCGGCAGCCTGTACCAACGCTGCCAGCGCGGCGATGTCGGCGCGCTGTGTGGTCGGCGCGTAAACGTGGCCGATCAAGTCTTGCGGTTGTTTGAGCGCCCAGTGATCCAGGATGGCTGCGGTGAGCGCAGTTTGCGGGCCGCGCCCGTCGGCGGCGCGCGCCACAGCGCGCAACGCCGCCTGCCCGATGGCGTACCCGCTGCCGTCGTCGCCGAGCAGGTAACCCCAGCCGTCCGCGCGAGTGAGGTTGCCGTGTTGGTCTTCGCCGTAGATCATCGAGCCGGTGCCGCAGAGTACGGCGATGCCCCAACCATTCGGCGTCCCCGCTGCCAGCGCCACCCGCGCATCGTGCGCGATGACGACCGGCGCGCCCGGATAGCGGGCGTCGCTCCACGCGCGGATGACCGCCTGATCGGCAGGTCGCGCTGCGCCCGCCAGTCCCAGGCAGATCGCCGCCGGTTGTATAGGCTGTCCCCCCGTCGCAGCGGCTATCGCGGCATCGAGCGCGGCATACGCCGCTTCGGCGCCGATGACGAGGTAATTCGATGGCCCGGATGTTCCGCGCCCCAGGATATTGCCGTCCCGGTCGGCGATGAGCGCCGTCGTCTTGCTGCCGCCGCCGTCTATGCCAATGAGTATATCTGTTAGCATATCTGTTTTCACTGTGTTAAGTTTTGATTGCCCGGCGTACAACGCCGCCGGCGGCTGCGAGTGGGCGGCGCGCTTCTTCTGGAGTCACATTGTTAATCAGCATCACAATCGCCGTTTTGACCTCGCCGTTGCAGTCATTCAAGACGCGCTCTACTTCCTCGTCTGTGATGTGTGATGCGTGATCCGTGATTTCTTGCATCTTGCCTCTTGCATCCTGCACCGCCTCAGCCACGATGCGCCGCGCGCGCTGGCGAAGTTTGGCGTTGGTCGCGCGGACGTCTACCATCAGGTTGCCGTAGGTTTTGCCCAGGCGGATCATCACGCCGGTGGAGAGCATGTTGAGCACCATTTTCTGCGCGGTGCCGGCCTTGAGGCGCGTGGAACCGGTGAGCACTTCCGGGCCAACGATCGGCGCGATGACGACATCCGCCAACTCGTGAACCGGCGCGGGACGGTTGCACGCCAGGCTGACGGTGAGCGCGCCGCGCCGTCGCGCTTCAGCCAACCCGCCGAGTACATAGGGCGTGCCGCCGCTCGCCGCGATGCCCACCACGCTATCCTGCGCGCCCACGTCGAGCGCCGCGATGTCGCGCGCGCCGGCCGCGCGGTCGTCTTCCGCGCCTTCCACCGCCGTCGTGAGCGCCACGTCACCCCCGGCGATCAGCCCGACGACCTGCTCCGGCGCGGTGTTGAACGTCGGCGGGCACTCGGACGCATCCAGCACGCCGAGCCGTCCCGACGTCCCCGCGCCGATGTAGATCAGCCGCCCGCCTACCTGCATCCGCTCGGCGATGCGGTCAATCGCCTCCGCAATCGCGGGTAATTCCGCCGCCACCGCCGCCGCCACCTTCGCATCCTCCGCGTTCATCAAGCGCACCATCTCCAGCGTGGGGACGGTGTCTATGTTTTGGGTGGCGGGATTGCGAGATTCGGTGGTGAGGTTGTGGGTTGTGGGTTGTGGGGTGTGGGTTGTGGGTTGTGGGACGCGGGGCACGTAACTCGTACCTCGCAACTCGCAACTCGCGGGTGTGATATCGCCAAGAATAACCGCACGTCGCGCGCCGGTCGCAGCGGGCAGGTTGCCGGGCCGACCGTGCCAGGTCTCGTAGGCCAGCACGGCGAAGGCGACGGCTTCTTTGGCTTCCACGCCCAGGCCGACGTCGTCCGAAGGGATGACGCGGATGCCGGGAAGGTGATCGCGCAGCAGCGCCATCAGGGTGGGATTGCGCGCGCCGCCGCCGCTGACGATGACTTCATCGGGCAGCGTGGGCAGGAAGTCGCGGTATGCCTGCGCAATGGATGCGGCGGTAAAGGCCGTGAGCGTAGCGACGATGTCCTCCGGCGTCAGCCCGCGCGCGATCCCCTGCTCCCACACGCGCGCGCCAAACTGCGCGCCGAACAGCTCGCGCCCGGTCGTCTTGGGCGGCGATTGGCGCAGGTAAGGCTCGCGCAGCAACTCGCACAGCAGCGGCTTGTCCACATGCCCGCGTGCCGCCAATGCGCCATCGCGGTCGAAGGTGAGCGCACCATCTGTGGCGCGACTTGCCGCATAGTCAATCAGCATATTCCCCGGCCCGGTATCGAAGGCGAATGGGGATTGGGAATCGGTAATTGGGGATTGGGGATTGGGGATTGGCTGACCGCTGAAAGCTGAAAGCTGAGGGCTAAGATACGTTACATTGGCGATGCCGCCGATATTCTGCGCGGCGCGGGTAAGGGTGGGGTGGGTGAGCAGTAGCGCGTCTACATAGGCGACGAGTGGCGCGCCGTGACCGCCGGCGGCGATGTCGCGGGCGCGGAAGTTGCTCACGACGGGGATGCCGGTCATTTCGGCGATGACTGCCGCCTCGCCCAGTTGCAGGGTTGCGCCGTTTATCTGAGGCAAGCTGACAGCTTGCTCTACGATTGCTTGCTGTGAACCGGGAGGGATATGCCACACGGTTTGCCCGTGGCTGCCGATGAGGTCGACCTGCGCGGGGGTCAATCTGGCTTCGGCCATCGCGCGCAGTGCCGCCTCGCCGAACGCGCGGCCCAGCGTGAAGTTGAGACGGCAGAGGCGCTCTACATTGCTGGTTTCGGGGCGGAAGCAGGCGAAGATCTCGTCGCGCAGCACGGGTGGATGTGGGACGTGGGTGTGACCGAGCACATCCCAGGTCAACGTGGGTGGCGCGCCTTCAAGACGGACGACGGCGGCGTCCGTCCCGTCGGCGGAGGTGCCGGACATCAGACCGATGACGATCATAAAAGCCCCCTATCAATACATCGCCTGCGCATCCCAGGACAGGTACACACGTGTTTCAGATGCGCGCTCACGTTTTGACCATCAGCACGAAGAAAATATCCTCATCGTCACATCCGCATGCCTTGAAACCGCAACGTGTGTACAATCGGATTGCGTTGTGCCAATCAGGCTCGGTGGAAACGTACACCTGGACGAAACCGCGCTGGCGGGCCACGTCGAGCAAGTGTGTAACCAGAGCGCGGCCTATGCCTTGGCCCCGGTGGGTTTGTTTGACCGACATCCGCACAATATGGCCTGTATGCGCATCTTCGGTCTTCAACGCAGCTGCGCCCACCAGCTCACCATTGATTTCTGCGACGACGAACATGTGACCGAGTTCTGTGTAGTGCGCTTTGATGTCGTCCAGGTCTGGATTGCGCGTCTCATCAATCCACCCGAAATGCTCACCCAGGCCGGTAAGAACTAACCGGCGCACGGTGTCCTGGTCGTGTGGTTTGAACGGGCGAATGGATAGGGGCATTGTACTCGAGGTCATTTGGCTCGCAAGTCCACTGCCTCCACAATCGCTCGATGTACGGCGACGCGCAGTCCTGCAATGCCCCGGTCCTGCCGCCCATTGTAGACTTCGTTCGTCAGCAGCGCCACGACGAGATCGCGCTCAGGGTCCATCCACAAGCACGTACCGGTGAAGCCAGTGTGCCCGAAAGCGCGTTGGCTGAACGGATTGCTGCTGGCCTCCGGGTCGTCCAACCACAGCGCGAAGCCCAGGCCGCGCCGCGTGCCGATCCCGTCGGTGTAGCAGCGCGTCATCGCGTCCACCGTGGAGGACAACAACAATGGGAACCCACGCCGCTGCCCGGTCGGACGATCCAGGAACGTCTGCCCAAACGCTGCGATGTCCTCCGCCGTGGAGAACACCCCCGCGTGCCCGGCGACGCCGCCAAGCCGGTAGGCATTCTCGTCGTGGACCGCGCCGGCGATGCGACGGTTGCGCCAGGCGCAGAATTCGGTCGGCGCGATGTTCTTGTCAACAGATTGAACGGATTCAACGGAAGGGAATGGGAGGTAGCGGGTGTTTTGCAATTCCAACGGGGCGGTGACGCGGTTGCGCACGGCGGCGTCGAGCGAGTGGCCAGTAAGGCGCTCAATCGCCATCCCCAACAAAATCAGGCCGATGTCGCTGTAGACGACTTGTGTGCCGGTGGGATACGAGAAGAACGTGTTCAGCGCCATTTGGCGGGCTGCCTCGGCGCTTGGTTCGCGGTACAGCGGACGCCACGCCGGCAGGCCGGAGGTGTGGGTGAGCAAATCGTAAAACGTAATATGGCTGGCATCTACAAAACCGCTGCTTTCAGCGACGGAAACCATCCCATTCGGGCTGAGCGGGTCTTCGTAAGGCTGGACAGGCCGCAAGCCGCTGAACTCCGGCAAAACCACGCTGACCGGCGTATCGAGCGCGACACAGCCTTCTTCCACGAGCGTCATAAAGGCCGTGACGGTGAAGAGTTTGCTCACCGAGGCCATGTCGAACAACGTATCCCGTTGCGTCGGGCGCGCGCGCGTCTCCGGGTCGAGCCAGCCGAACGCCTCGGAGCACACAATGTCCCCGCGCCAGCGCACTACAAGCTGCGCCGCCGGTGTGACGACGCCAATGGCATCTTGCAAAATCGTGTAAGCGTTGGTTAAATCCATTTCAACTCCTCGATAGGAACTGGTAATTGGTAATCAGTAATTGGTAACTGGTAATCGGTGTCCGGGCACGCCCAATTACCAGTTACCGATTACCTGTCACCGATTACCACTCTCCAACCCTGGCAGATAGTCTACCCGCCGGGTCCACGCGCCGGGCGTCATCATCAACGCCACGGCCTTGCCAAAACCGCCGAGGCAGCCGCGCGTGGTGCCGAGCGCGTCGTAGTAGTCGAAGTAGCGGAATGTCGAGACCCCGCCGCGATCACGGGGCGCGCGCGTCAGGGCGTGCGAGCGCAACATCTCCAGGTAGGCGTCCCACACGTCGGTCGCGTCGAGGTATATGTCGGCGCGCCAGCCGTCCATGTCCTCCCAGTTTTCGGGGAAGTACAGGCCGCGGATCCGGTGCGCGGGCAGCTCGCGTTCGAAGGCGGGGATTGCCGCGTAGAAAATCGCATCCTGCACAATGTTGTACGTGGCGATGTGATCCTTGTGTAGACTGCCCTGCCAGTGCGTGAGGATGATCGTCGGCTTCTCCCGGCGAATCAGGTCGCACACCTGGAACTTCACTGCCTCGTCGCAGGGCAGCGCGCCGTCGGCGTAAGGCAATGTGACGACGCTCGCGCCCATCAACGCCGCCGACGCCTGCACTTCCTGGCGGCGTTGTTCCGCGTAAACCGCTGGCGGCAGCGTGGGATGTCCCGCCTCACCCAACGTCATGTGGACGATGACCGCCTGATGCCCGGCCCGCGTGTGCTTCAACACCGTCGCGCCCGCCATCACCTCCGCATCCCCCGCGTGCGCGCCGATCACCATAATTTTGCCGCTCGCAAAATCCTCGTTCATAGCTCTCCTTTTTTCAGCAGATGGGCAACAAAGTTGCACGCAGATTAAGCAGATTTTTTGAATTTACAACAAGCCAATCTGCTAAATCTGCTTAATCTGCTGATGAAAATAGCGTCTTCTGCATAATGGCGAACTGCCGCATCTGCCGGAAGCCCGCCAGGGAGTACATCCGCGCGGCGTCCTTGCCCGTCCACAGGAAATACGCGCAGTGGAAGCCTCGCGCCGCCATATCCGCCAGGCAGCGGAAGAGCAACAGCCGTCCGATGCCCCGGTTGCGCATCTCTGGCGCGACGCCGAACGGCCCGAAGCGTTCCCGCCGGTGCTGGCAGTAGCCGACGATTGCGTCGCCGCGCGCGGCCACATAACAGCCGATGTCATCCGCGCCCGCGCCGAACAGCGCCAGCAGGTAGTCTTGGGCGAAGCGATACCAATCCCAGCCGAAGTGCTCGACGGTGAACGCCATCAGCGCGGGCAAGTCGGCCGGCTGCACCGGGCGCATCACGATGTCGTCTTGTCGCAGGCGGTCTTCCAGCGCGATAATGTCCGGCGGAATCTGGAGGCCCGTCAGTTCGGCGCGCATCGCAATCGGTATGGATGTGGTCTGCCAGCCGGTTGCACTGAGGAAGGCGACGGCGGCGGGGTAGGCGTCCACGTCCACGCCGGGGATGAAGTAGTTGGGCGTGTACGGCGAGATGGCGACGCGTGTCCGCCCCAATGCCGCCATCCGCGCCAGCGCCGCGTCGAACAGCGCGCGCCCGATGCCTTGCCTTCGGCGCTCCGGGTGGACGCCGAACGCGGTAATCCAGCCGACCTCCGGCTCCAGCCCTTGCAGGAAGTACGGCACGCGCCGCACCAGCGAGAGCACAAAGCCCACCAGCGCCTCGCCGTCCTCAGCCACAAGCAGCCCTTCCGGGTCGAAGTTGGGATCGAGCAGCACCTTCGTCCGCCACACGGACGGCGTAATCGGGTCGTGCGTCATCGTCGCGCGCCACAGATCGAGCAGCGCGGCCTCATCGGTTCCACGATAACTGCGAATAGCAAAAGTCATATTGCCTCCCGCGATAGTGTCTCAACGGATTCAACGGAATGGAACGGACATTTTTCCGTTAAATCCGTTCAATCCGTTGAGAAGACTCAGTAGATCAAAAATCTGTTCGTAGTAACCGCTTCAGTGGTCTTTTGGGACGGCTAAAGCCGTTACTACGAGCCTAAAACCTGTATCTACTGAGACTTGGGTTATGCGTATGCTTGCCGTAGCGCGTCGAAATGCTTCAGGCTGTCCGCCAGGCCACCGGGACGGTTACGGGCCAGCCACAGCGCCGTGTGTTCGGCGATGGCCTCTTCCAGGTCGGCGCGCAACGCGGCATTGTCTTCATCCGCACCGAGCAGTTGCCGCGCGCGGCGACAGGCGTGGCGCAGCAATCGTCCTGCGTTGGCGAACTCGCGTTTGAGCAGGTCGGCGTCCGGGGACGTGCTGCGCGCATCGTCCAGTCGCGCCAAAATGGCTTCAATGTGTTCCTGCACACCCTTGAAATCTTCGACGGATACATCCTTGAAGCGTTCTTCGTCCCTTGTCGCGCCTTGCAACAGGTGGAACAGCACGCTGGAGTTGTGGATGCGCGGGATGTGCGGCACCTGGTAGACGTTGCCCAAATCGTAGGCGATTGCGCCCATTGCGCCGCTTGGATCGTCGAAGGCGAAACGGCTAAGCGCCTGTGGTACATCCAGCGCGCGATTCGCCTCCAGACACCACGAGTACGCCGCGCCCACGCCGAATCCCAGGTAGCTCATCGGCAGATATTGCCAGTGTCCACGGTCGCCCCAATCGGTGTTGAGGTAGCCCGTCGCGCCGTGCTTGAGGCCGTTCTCGGCGGCGTTGAGCAGGTTGCCAAGCGCGTTATCGGTGCGCCCAACGAGGCTGTTCCACGACGCTGTGCCGGGACAGACGTAGAAGGGCACGCCGGCCGCCGCAAACTGCGCGCCGTGTTCGTCGAAGGGGTGGTCGAACTCGTAGCCCCACTCCAGCGCGATCACGTCGCGGGGGAGTTGCGGTACCAGATCGGGATGTTGGGTGATGATGTCGCCCCAAAACTGCATCGTGTAGCCGCGCCGCGTCACATCCTGGTAAATCTTCATCAGGAAGTCGAAGTAGACCTGACCCTCGCCGCGCGCCTCGCAGGCCTCCTTACTCGCGCCCTGGCCCAGGTCAATCGTCTCATCGCAGCCCACGTTGATCTGGCGGCTGGTGAAGTGCGGCAGCAGCTCGTCGTAGAGGCTGCGGATGAGTTCGAGGCTGCCGGGATGCTCCGGCGCGAGGCTGAACGGGCCGGGGAAGGTGTAGCTGCCCCACGGCGTCTTGATCTCGCCGTGCGTCTCGGCCAGATGCGCGTACCGCTCGTGGATCAGCCAGGGCTTCATATGCCCGAAGGAGTTCTGGTTGGGCACGAGTTCGACGAAGCGCTCGCGGCAGTAAGCGTCGAGCGCCAGGATGTCCGCACCGGTCAACGGAGAGGCATCTTTCCACACGTCGGGATGCTGGCGGTAGGCAAAGGTGTGCTCGGTGTAGAGCTGCACCTGGTTGACCTTCCAGCTTGCCAGGCGATCCACCAGCGCGAACAGCGTCTCCAGCGTGGGGACCTTGTCGCGGCTGACGTCCAACATCACGCCGCGCGCGGGGAAATCGGGCCAGTCGGCGATGTCCAGACACGGCAGCACGCCCCCTTCCGCCTGCTGCGCAAGCTGGATGAGCGTGCAGACGCCATAGAAGACGCCGGCCGCATCGCGCCCCTGGATCGTGATCCCCTCCGGCGCGACCCGCAAGCGATAGCCCTCAGGATGCGCGACCGCTTCGGGCATAATCGCCAGCGTCAGCCCCACCTGCATGGCAGGGACGGCGCTGCTGGCGGTTAGCTCCCAATCCAGGCCGAGATACTGCCGCGCCACCGCGCAGAATCGCAGCGCAGCGAACCGCACCGCCTGTGGCTGGCGCGAATCCAGCAGCACCAGCCGCCCGTCCGTGAAGGTGAAGTTGCCTTCAAGCCACGTGATGTGCCGTGGCGTTGGTAAAAGTACAAAGTTTTCGCTCATAGGTTACCTCCAAAGAATATGAAAATCACCAAATCTGCAAATCTAACATCCACCAATCTAAAATTCATCCAGCGGATACATCGGCCTGTTGACGCGCCGGTACTCAAGTTGCCGCACGTCGCAATTCGTCACACCAGGACTGACCGCCAGGATCGAGCGCGGGCTGATGACCTGCAACGGCGTGGTCAGGTAGCCGCGCTTGGGGACGACGATTTTGTACGCCAGCGGCTCGATGCCCAGGCTTTGCAGGTGCGCCGGTTCTTCGATGCTGAGGCGGTTGGCGGAAAGCACCACATCCACGCCTTCGACCGTGAGAACGACGACCGGCCCACGTTGCACCAGGCGATGCGGCTCGCGGACGCCGCCCCGATAGTAGTCGCCGTCGGAAATGAGGCGCACCGTGCCCGTGACCGGCAACGGTGTGCCGTGGCGCGTGTCGAGCTTGCCGCCGATGTCGAGGCGCACGCGATTGCCCACGCCCGCCGCGATGCACATCTTCACAGCAGCGGCATCCCAAATTGCGGCGACCACGGCGTTCGTCACCCCCTGCCGCAGCAGACTTTCGAGCATGACGGTCACATCCGTGGTGCCGCCCGCGCCGGGATTGTCGCCGGAGTCGGAGAGGAAGACGGTGGATTCAGGCGCAGCCATCGCCACGCGCACGGCCTCGTCCACGGGATACGCCTCGGTGTGGAAGTCGAAATCGGCGCGGCGCGCCCAGAACGTGGCGGCAAGTTGGTCGGCTTCGGCCTGCGCCAGCGTCTCGTCGCCATCCGTGACCACGACGGCAGCCACGCCAACGTCGGGCACGTCAGCCCAGCAGTGACCGTTCATCAGCGAGGCGGAGACGATGCCGGGCTGCGCTTCCAGGTCGGCGACGAGCTGCATCATCTCGCGCATCGCGCCCACAGACGTTTCGGCCTTTTCACCGGGGAGCAGGAACGGGATTTTGGCGAAGCCCATCGCCAACCGCCCGCCGTCGAGTAAATGCAGCAGCATCTCGGCAGCCTTGACGCCCGTTTCGTAGGCGTCGTCGTGCGGCGCGGTGTGGTAGGCGACCATCGCGTTGACCATGCGCGCGGTTTCGGCGACGATGTTGGCGTGCATGTCCAGCGCAATGACAATCGGGACATCCGGGCCGAGTTTCGCGCGCAACGCCGTGAGGATGTCGTTTTCCGCGTAATCCACGCCTTCGGCCCGCATCGCGCCGTGCAGGAAAATGCACGCGCCATCCACGTCGTGGGCGGCCTCCAACAGCGCAGCCTTCAGCCTCTCGAACGTCGCGCGCTCCACCACCCCGCCGGGCATCGCGTGCGCCGTAACCGACGGGACGAGCGTGACATCGCTGCGCGCCTGCAACGTCGCCACGATCCCCCCGAACGCATTGTGGCGCAATGGCGACGCGAGCGTCTCCTGCCCATAGCGCGGGCGGAAGTCTTCCAGGCGTGTCAAAAACGGCGTAAACGTATTCGACTCATGTCCAATCGCGCCAACAAGTATTTTCATAGCTTATCTCCGTAGTGAGGATTGGTAACTGGTAACTAGGGATTGGTAACTGGGGATTAGGAATCGAGTGCTCACCTCTTTACCAATCCCCAATCCCCGATTACTAATTACCGATTACCAATTACCTCATCCACAAAGCGCACTTTCGTCCAGCGTTCGGGAATGTGCATATTGATGTAGCCGTGGCGGTTCCACGACCAATCGACGGCGATGTTGTTGCCGTGTTCGTCGTGGAAGTGCTGGCAGCGCGAGACACCGATGCGCCAGACGTCGCCGGGTCGCGGCGGGGTGTGCGGGTTGCCGAGTGCCTTCAGTCCCTCCCACGGCAGCGCGAATTCGACCGTCCAGCCGTTGTCGCGGATCGCCGGGCAGTTGAGCGTGCCATCCACCTGGACGGCGTGCTTGAGGCCGGGCAGCTCCCAATCGCGCTCGCCGATGCGGCCCATACGCTCGTCCAGCCGGGGCAAGAAGTAGAAGAAACTCTCTAGCGAGAAAAAGTGGTTCAGCCGTGCGATATCGCGCCGTTCGACCACCGGCTCCACCCACGTCCAGAACACCTCGTAGATCGTGTTGATCGGGTTGACGCCCAACTCATAGTAGACGCCGTCGCCGTCAATGAAAATTTCGGCGTCGCTGTCGCGGTGATAGACGTGATCGTGGTGCTCGACGTGTGTGCCCCAGATTTCGTGGTCTTCGTACTTGAAGGCGGCGTAGAGGTAGGCGTCGTCCCACAATAGCGCCACGCGCGAGTCGAGCGATACCGGCGCGCCCGTGTCCATCTTGACGAGCGGCGCAGACCACGTCACGCACTGCCAGGCTGGTTCGTCCAGGCGGCCATCCACCGTGATCGGCTCGTCAACGCGCAGACAATCGTATTCGGCCACCGGCGGTAGACCCTCCAGCGACCCCATCGGCAAGTTTAAGGTTCTTGGCATTGGAAACATAATCTCCTCCAGGAAATTAACCACGAATCTACACTAATCTTCACAAATTAGGAAAAATTAGTGTGGATTCGTGAAGATTAGTGGTAAAATTTTGATTTACCCCACCATTGCTACCCGCTGACGATGTTGCAACGCGACCACCGCCAGATACAACGCGCTGGCGAAGATGAGCGCGGCGTTGGCGAGGATCATCGTGGGCGTACCGGCGAATTGCGCGAGCGCGCCGCCCATCGTCGAGCCGAGAATCGCGCCGATGCTGCCGGCGCTGCTGTACAGCCCCGAAATGCGCCCGCGTTGCGCTTTGGCGCGCACTTCGGCGGCGTAGGTCATCGAGGCGGCGGTGAAGGCGGAATAGGCGAAGCCACGAATCAACTGCACGACGACGATCCACGGCATGACCGGCGTGGCAACGTAACCGAGAAACACGAGCGTCCAGGCGAAGAAGCCCAGGCTGAGCGTCGCCGGGCGTCCGATGCGGTCAGAGAGCGCGCCCGCCAAAATCATCAAAGGGAACTCGGAAAACGATGCCAGGCCCCACAAACGGCTCATCTCCGCCTGGGTGAACGCAAGTTCGCCGACCATGTAATTCGCCCACACCGCGTAAACCGCGCCCGTCACCAACGACCACAGGAGCATAGAGATGAACAGCGGGGGCAGCGGCAACGCTGTTGGCGGCGCAACCGATGCGACCAGCGGTGTTTCTTTATGTACAGGATGCGCTGGAGATTCCTCGACAAACAGCGCCAGGATAAGGCCGATCACCAAAAATCCGGCGGAAAAGCCAAACGGCGCGCGCAGCGAAAAGCGGTCGGCGATGCTGCCCGAAAAGAACGCCAGCACGCCGAATCCGAGCGACCCCAAGCCGCGATAGATGCCCATCTGCCGCCCGCGCGCACGGCCGCTTTGTTCGAGCAAGTCGCCCATCAGGGCCAGACTTACTACGCCGTAAGCGGCTTGCGCCGCTGCGCCCAAGATATTGAGCGGCAACAAATAAGCGTAGTTTGGTACAATCGCCATCAAACCAGAGCTGAGAGCCAGCGCCGCTAATCCGCCAACGAGAAATAGCTTGCGCTTGCTACGCCGGTCGGACATCCGCCCCCACACATAGCTGAACACAATCGTCGTCAGCGAGGTGACGCCGCCAAGCAGACCGATTATGGCGTAATTTGCCCCCAGGGATTCGACGTACAATGAGTTAATTGGCCCGACGATCCCCCTGGACATAAACAGGATCACGCCAATGGCGGTCATCAAAATCAAGTTTTTCATCAACGTATAAATTATCCAGAATATATCGCAGAAAACCGGCTGAAGCCGGTGGGTACCTGTAACACCGACTTCAGTCGGTAAAATCACAAAGAGCAAAAGGCAGGTGACGCTGCCTCACGGGAACGTCACCTGCCTGATTACAGAGCAACGTTTACTGGTTGCAGGGATACAGCGTGCCGTCCATGATCATCATAACGGTGAACGAGTCGGCGTAGGGGCTGTTCTTGTAGATGGGATTGTCGTCGGCAGGCCAGCCGCAGGTGTGCAGGCCATCCATCGCCGGGTTGTTGCCGTACCGTTCCCACAGCGGGACGATGGGCAGCAGCTCGTTGAAGGATTGCGCGACTGTGGCGACCATGCCCTTCTGCGCCTCGGTATCGAGACCCTTGGTTGAATCCTCGATCAGAGGTTCAAGGTCAATGTCGCCACAGCACTCCGTCTTCACGTTCAGGTCGAAGCTCATGCCGGGGCCTTCCGCTGCGTCAATGTTATGGGTGAAGAAGTCCTGTACGAAGGAGGAGAAGGGATGCGGGTTAGCGGCGCCCCACCCACGGATGGCGAGTTGGAAGTTGCCCTGGTTGACGTCAATGGGATGCTGGTTGAATTCGACGCCTCGGAACGTGACCTTGATGCCGAATTCGGTTAGTTGCCCGGCCAGGTTTTCGGCGGCGGCGGACCAGTCAGCATACTCGGCGGGCGCGGTCAGCTCATACTCCATCTTTTGTCCCTTATCTGTCATCCAGATACCGTCGGCGCCCTTCTTAAAGCCCAGGCCTTCCAACAGCTTGGTCGCCTTGGCACGATCGAAGTCATACGTATTCAGCAATTTGGTATCCACCCATAGCGGCACCATATTGTCGCTGAAGCCGGCCATGTACTTCACAGCCTTGCCCGATTGCCCCAGGGAGACGACGCCGTTCTGGTTGCGATCCACCGCGTAGGCGATGGCCTGGCGGACTTCCTTCACGTTGAAGGGATAGATCGTGTGGTTGAAGTAGAGCGCCGGGCCGGAGTAGATGGGCGGGCGGATGATGCGCACACCGGAGGCCACGAAAGCTTTCTCGGTCGCGGGCGGGAACCCGTGGGTGGCGTAGTCCACTTGCTGTGCCAGGACGAGCGGGGTGACGGTCGGTGTCTCGCCGTTGTACAGGTAGACGATGTCGAACTTGACCTTGTCGGCCCAGTAGGAGGTGGGGTTCTTGACCAGGGTCATGCGCGCTTCGTTGATGCTGGCCATGTCAATGATGTAGGGGCCGGTCGCATTCAGTTTTTCGGGGCGGAAGGCGTTGAATTCCTGTAGGAGAGCCTTCCACTCGTCAGAGTCCTTGTTCTTACCCTCATCCACCAACTTCTGGAGCTTGTCAGACCACTCGCCATAGGTGGCGCGGTCAACAATTTGCTCATTGCGGATGACGTAGCGCTCAACCACCGTGGAAGGATCGGACATCTTGAAGACGACGGTGTAATCATCCTTCGCGGTCACACTTTCCAGGAAGCGCCAGACGGTGCCGTTGACCAGGCGGCGGCAGTTGAAGGTGGCGATCACATCTTTTGCGTTGAAGTCGTCGCCGTTGCTCCACTTGATGCCCTTCTTCAAGTAGACGGTCAACGTGGCAGCCGCCGCGTCAATGTTCCAGCTTTCCGCCAGATAGGGCACCCAAGAACCGTCGGCCCACATATACTCAGCCAGCGGTGGGTGGAACAGCGTCCGATAAATGCCCACACCCAGGTTGTTGGTGGCGAACATATTCAGGTGGCCCACCGGCGGAACCTGATAGGGGTACGCGCCGTTGAACACGCCAGGGCCGGTCGGCACAGCCGTCACTTCGACGATCTTCTCGACCTCGACTTTCTTTTCGACGGTTTTCTCGACAACGACGGTCTTCTCGACCTCAACCTTCTTTTCAACCTCGACGGTCTTCTCGACAACCTTCTCGATGACCTGCGGCGTTGGCGTGGCGCAACTCGCCAGGAAAGAAAGAACGACGACGGCGCACAACACCGCCCACAGCCAATTCTTGCGTAACTGCTGAGTCTTCATCTATACTCCTCCTTACGAGATTAATGGTAAATATGTAAAACGTAAATCGTAAAACGTAAATCGTAAATAGAACAATCTGTCACGTATCTTGCTATGCACACCTCCTATGGTCAATCGTTGGAACGTTTCAACGTTAGAACGTTCCAACGTACTAACGCGACTGCCGGCGCACGAGCACAAAGAGCACGACGCCAGCCCCAATGCCTAACGCCAATGTGACAATCGTCACGACAAATTCGGCGCTCCCCGGCCTCACAAAGGGCAGCACGATGAGTGAGGTTACGACGAGAAACATGATGATCCGCAAGGCCGCCTTGCCCAACTGCGGACTGATCATGATTGCACGCCCGCCTCCCGCGCGGCAATATGACAGGCCACATAGCGGTTCGCGTCGAGCGGCAGCAATGCAGGGCGCTTCACGTCGCACAGCCCCGGCTCAAAATACGGGCAACGTGGATGGAAGCGGCAGCCGCTCGGCAGGGCCAGCAAACTCGGAATGTCCTGACTGCGCAATTCAACGCGCTGCTTGTGGCGGGTCAGTTCGGGGTCGGCCTCTGGCACGGCGGCGAGCAAGGCTTTGCTGTAGGGGTGCAGCGGTTCGTTGATCAACTGCGGCGTTGACGCGAATTCGACGATGCTGCCTACATACATCACCGCGATGCGGCCTTCCCAGGCGAAGAACTTCGCCACCGCCAGATCGTGCGTAATGAACAGGTACGTCACGCCGAGATTGCGCTTCAAATCCGCCATCATGTTGAGCAACCCCACACGGATGGAGACATCCACCATTGAGACGGCCTCATCCGCCACAATAAAACGCGGGTTGACGGTCAACGCGCGGGCCACCGAGACGCGCTGGCGCTGTCCGCCGCTCAACTGGTGCGGATATTTGTACAGAAAATCCTCGACCGGCGACAGTCCAACGATGGTAAGCAATTCGATCACACGATCCAGCGCCTCGCGCGTGTTAGCGGCTAATTTGTGGTGTAGCAGCGGCGCGCTCAGGATTTGATAGATGGTGTGCGACGGGTTGAGCGAAGCGTAAGGGTCCTGGTGGATAATCTGCACGCCCAGGCGAAACTTCTTGAAATCCTCGCCCTTGTCGCCTCTGGGTGTCCACACCGGCTTTCCCGTGTACAACACCTGTCCCGTGGTGGGTTTGAGCAGACCGGCGATCATCTTGCCAGTTGTCGTTTTGCCGCAGCCGCTTTCGCCGACCAGACAGACCACCTCGCCCTCTCGGATCCCAAAGGAGACGCCGTCAACGGCTGTCACCCGTTCCCGCCGCGAACCGAACATCCGTACCAGATCACGCGCTTCGATGAGGTACTCGCTCATAGCGTCTTGCCTCCCATGTATCGCTGGTAGCGTTCCTGCAGATCGTGCGTGTCTTCCTGCACCCGGCGCACATTGAAGCAGGCGACGCTGTGCGTTTCGCCGTAGTGCGCCTCAAGCTTTGGTTCTTCCGCAAGACACCGCTCGGTGGCGTAAGGGCAGCGGGGATGGAATTTGCATCCCGGCGGAGGGGCTACGAGGTCTGGCGGCGCGCCCGGAATCGAAATCAGCTTCTCGAATTCGCCGGTCACTGTGGGGACGGCGCGGATCAGTCCCAGAGTGTAGGGATGCGCCGGGCGGTAGAAAATGTCCGCCACCGGCCCTACCTCGACGATACTACCGGCGTACATCGTGGCGACGCGATCCGCCAGCTCCGCCGCTGTCGCCAGATCGTGCGAGATAAAGAGCATCGCAAAGCCGATTTCGTCCTTCAGCCGTCGCAGCAGGTCAATGATTGTTCGCTGCGTCAGGATGTCCAATGCTGTCGTCGGCTCATCCAGGATGAGCACCTGCGGATCGAGCAACAGGCTCATCGCCAGCAGCACCCGTTGACGCATCCCGCCGCTCAACTCATGGGGGTAAGCGTCAATGACGCGCTTGGGATCCAGTTGCACGTATTCGAGCAATTGCATGGCGCGCTCGCGGACCTGTTGGCGCGGCATACCGCCGTGCGCCTTGGACGTGTCGAGAATCTGATCCCAAATCCGCAGCACCGGATTGAAGGCGTTTAACGCTGATTGAAACACCATCGCGCACTCGCGCCAGCGGAACCGGCGCAGCTCTCGCTCTTTGAGCGAGAGGACGTCAATCCCCTGGTTGCCGCGCCAGTAGGTGATCTCGCCTTTGGGGATACGCGCCGCTTTGACCAACAGGCGGATCAGCGCCACGCCGAGCGTCGTCTTGCCGCAACCGCTCTCGCCGATCAGCGCCAGACTTTCACCCCGCGCCAGCTCGAAGCTAACCCCGCGTACTGCCTTCACCACCCCGCGCTCGATTTTGTATTCCACCCACAAGTCTTCGACCGTTAGCGGCACTTTCGACTTGGAAGCATCCGCGACTTTGGAAGCACTGGCAACCTTGTTTTCCATCTTGCTTCTTGCCTCCTCTATCCTTACCCCGTGCGCAGACGTGGGTTGAAGATTTCTTCAAGCGAGCGGCTCATCCACACAATCGAAAGCTGGAAAAGCGCAATCGCCGTCACTGGCGCCATAATGAAGTAGATGCTATCCTTGAAGAAAATCGCGCCCTGCGTCCAGGCCAGGTTGATCATCACGCCCCAGTTGCGGGTCAACGGGACCAACCCCAGGAAGACCAGCCCCACCTGCGCATAGATCGCGGATGTCATCCCAAAGGTGAAGCTGATGGCGATGTAGCTCAACATATTGGGCAGCACTTCCGAGAAGATGATGTGCCACATCCCCAAATCCAGCGCGACGGCAGCCTCGATGTAATCGCGCTCTTTGAGTGAGAACACCTGCGCGCGGATCGAACGGTACAGGCCCGCCCACGAAAGCACCGAGAGCAGTAACGCTAAAAAGAGCATATTGTCGAGTTTAACCAGCGTGGCTAACACCGCCAACAATGGAAAGCGCGGAATCGTCAACCAGATGTCGGCCAGCATTGTCAAGAAGGCGTCGAAACCGCCACCGATGAGTGCGCTCAATGAGCCAAGCGCCACGCCAATAAACGTCGAAATGATGCCGGTCAGCAGCGCCATTTGGAGGATGTCCCGCCCACCATGCACAATCTGCGCCAGGATGTCTTTCCCCTGACTGTCGTTGCCCAAGGGATGTTGCCACGTGGGCGGCGCGTAGATCGCGTTGATGTCGGCAGATGTGACCTTGGGCACAATCAGCGTTCCCACCGTCGTCATCAACACAAAGCCGATGAAGATCAAGAAGCCGACAAAGCCGGTTTTGTTGCGGCTCATTAACTTCAGGAACCGGCCAATCCCACGCACAAAGCGTCCCGGCCAATAGCGAATACCGGTCTTGGGCATCAAAGCTTGGGATGTCGTCATCAATTACCTCCGGCAATGCGCACGCGGGGATCGAACCACCCGTAGATGAAATCCGCCAGCAGGTTGGACAGGACTACCGAGATGGTGATAATCAGGAAAATGCCCTGCATCAGTGGATAGTCGCGCGTCGTGAGGGCCGAGAGCAGCCGGTAGCCAATTCCCTGGTAGACGAAAATGCTCTCAATAAGAATCGAACCGCCAACCACGAAGCCAATGCTGATCAACAATTGGGTGATGAGCGGCAGCATCGCGTTGCGCCCCACGTAAGCTGTTGTGATGCGCCCTTCGGAGAGACCGCGCGCCCGCGCCACGGTCACGTAATCCTCGCCCAACGCGCCGATTGTACTGCTCTTCATTGAGAGAATCCACGAGCCGATTGTCGAGAGCACATACGTCAAAATCGGCAGCGCCGCGTGGAAGAAGATGTCTTTGATGAAGACCCACGTGAAACCCGGCTGAATGCCCGGCGACCGCGAGCCGCGCATCTGGTGGATGGGCACGAGATTCCAATAAACGCCCAGATAAACGAGCAGCACGATGCCGACGATGTAGTTGGGGATCGAACTCAAGACCGAAGCTGTGCCCGATACTGCCGGTTCCCACAACGCCTGGCGTTTGTAAGCCAGTAACATCCCGATCAACATCCCCAGAATAAAACTGATGATCAACCCCAATCCCACACTGAACAACGTCCACGGGAGGAACGTGACGATGATTTGCCAGACGGACGTGCCCGGCGAGCGCAGCGAATCCCCTAAATTTCCATGGGCGAGTTGCACCATATAGTCGAAGTATTGCTGATAGAGCGGCGCATCCAGGTCAATAGCGAAGAGTGAAGCGGCTTGATCGCGTGCTTCGGCATACGGTATGCTGTATTGCACCATCAATTCGTTGATATAGACCTCGATAGGATTGGAGGGCATCAGGCGCACGAGAAAAAAGATCAGACTGGTGACGAACCAGATCGTGAACACCGCGCGTGCGAGCATCCTGACGACGTAGTTGGATGTAATACGTTTGATCCAACGCCCTAGCGGTATTTTGGTGGGCATAACCTGTGTGCTTACGGTTGTGCTGCTCAACGGGACCTCCTTTCTGTTGCGTAGTAGCGACTTCAGTCGCTTCGGCTACGAATAGAGCCAGTATTGACGGGATGCCTTCTCGAAATCTGCCACTGCATCTGACCAACTTGCCGCCAATTCTGTCAAGTTTGCACCCGCGTCTATCGCACTCCGCACCTGATCCGTGCCCGCCAGCAGGTCCATGTGCGGATGCGCGCCCTCCCAACTCTGCGGCAGCCACGCGAAATCTGCCGGATACAATGCTCTTAGCGCCGCGAGCACGTGCAACCCCGCCGTCACTGGGCGGAAGGTCGCGCGGTCGGTCACGTGAACCTGCACGCCGCCGCAGACCGACCCGGTAAACTTGGACGCCGCCGGCATAAACTGTGTCGGACGGAAGCGCACCCCCAGCAGCGCCAGCGCGTTCAGGTGCGCCGCCAGCGCCTCTCCATTGATCCACGGCGCGCCGCAGACCTCGAACGGCAACGCCGTCCCGCGTCCTTCGGAGACGTTCGTCCCTTCCAGAAAACACATACCGGGGTAAACGATGGCCGTCGAAAGGTGCGGCATCGCGGGCGAAGTGGGAATCCAGATCAGGTCAGTTTCGTCGAACCACAGCTCACGCCGCCATCCCGCCATCGGGATCACGGTCAACTCGGCATTGATGCCCTGCGTATGATTCATATAATGCGCCAATTCCCCGATGGTCAGGCCATAGCGCAGCGGAATGGGCAGCACGCCAACGAACGACTCGAAGCCCGGTGTCAACACCGGCCCCTCGCGCGTTATCCCGTTGATGGGATTGGGACGATCCAGCACCACGATGGGAAGATGCGCGTTTGCTGCGCCCTTGAGCATATACAGGAGCGTGCTGATGAAGGTGTAAAATCGCACACCCACATCCTGCATATCGAAGACCACGATATCAACCTCGGCCAACATAGCCGGCGTGGGCTCCTGCGTCGCGCCGTACAGGCTGTAAATAGGGATGTGAGTGCTCCCGTAGACGGCATCCTGGACGTGCTGACCATCGGCGGCGGCGCCGGAGAACCCGTGCTCCGGCGCAAAGAGCGCCGTCAGCCGCACATTGCCCTGTAAAAGCGCCGTGACGCTGTCCGTCAGATCGCGGGTGACGGCTGCCGGGTGTGTCGCCAGACCGACGCGGCGTCCCTTGAGCGGCACAGCCCCGTTGTCAATCAGACGCTCCAATCCCGTGGTGCTCATCGCGTTTATCCATTGAAGGGGAACAGCCCTAATTCCTCGTGCAGCAACAGCGCCGCCGCGCCGAGTAGGATGATGTCGGCGCCCATACTCACGAAACCGATTTCAGAGGTCTGTGACAGTGACGCCAGCGCGCGCTTGTTCATCTCTTCTCGTACCGTGTTGAGCAAAAATTCTCCAAAGCACGTGATGCGCCCTGACAGCAGAATCCGACATCCGCCCAGCACGCCCACCAGGCTGGCGGCCGCTGCGCCGAGATGCTGACCTACGTTGCGGATCACCTGTTGCGCCGCTGCATCCCCTTCGGCGAACGCTTCGCAGACCGTCTCGAAGGTGAGCGCGTCAGGGTGGGGGACGAGCTGGTTCAGTATTGATTCGGGGGTATTCTTCGCCAACGCCTGCGCCTGCCGGACAATGCCCCGGCTGTTCGCCACCGTCTCGAGACAGCCGGTGTTCCCGCATTGGCAGCGCTCGCCGTTCTCGACGACGGTGACGTGGCCGATTTCCCCGGCGCCCAACGGGTTGCCGTGAAACAGCCGTCCGTTCAGTACAATCCCCGCCCCGACGCCCTTGCCCACGTGGATGACCACCAAATCGCGCGTGCTGCTGTTCTCGCCGAAGGTATATTCGCCCAGGGCCGCGACTTGACAGTCGTTCGCCATATAAACCGGCAAGTGATAACGTTGTTGCAGCAAGGTGCGCAGATGAACATCCCGCCAGTTGAGGTTGACGGCTTGATAGATCACGCCATTCACCGCATCCACCAGCCCCGGTGTGCCGATGCCAATGCCCAACAAAGGGCTACACGCGGCCTGGATCAGCGTGTCTACCAGTTCGTAGACCAGTTCTAACGCGGCGGTTCCGTTGCGTCCCTGCAACGGCAAACTGACCCGGTGTTTGATTTCGCCGTTCAAATTGATCAACGCGCCGCGAAAATCTTCGCGCGCCAGGTCAATCCCGATCAAACAGCGTGAATCGGCGTTGACGCGCAGGAGGATCGCACGTTTGCCGCCTGTGGAGGGGGCGCGCCCGATTTCTTCGAGCAGACCTTGCACCATCAAGTCTGCGACGACATCGGAGACCGTAGGGCGCGTCAAACGTGTGATCCGCGCAATCTCGGCCCGGCTGATTTCTCCCCGTTCGTAGACGGTGCTAAACACCAATTGGGTGTTATGAATCCGTGTTTGCTCGTGCGTCGCTTTTTTTGTCACAGATTGCGCCTTGATGGTCAAAAAAAGGGGTGTTAGAAAGTTAAATTTACTTACGAAGTATTATACAACGCATTACGGCCATTGTCAAGTATTTTTTACAGCCACAACTGTTCTGGATAAACATCCCGCGCAATCAACGTGCGGATGGCGTGCTGAACCCGCGCCCGATCCTCTTTATAGGTGACACCGAACCACTGCGCATCGCTGGCGAGGACTTTGACGCGCGCCTTGCGCTCCTGCACCAAATCGCCGACGATGTTGGGCAAGAAGAACTCCGCTTTCAGCAAATTGTGGGCATTATCGCGCAGGAATAGGGGGAAGCGGCGCTCCAATTCCCCAAACAGGCTCGGTGTGAAGCCCCAGATGTTCATCGAGACGGCAGTCTGCGCGGGGATGTCCACCCAGGTTGCGCCATCTTCGGTGTACGCGATACTCGCGCCGCGCCGTTCGATGTGGGTGCGCTCCCGGATGTGGACGAGGAAGCCGTCGTCATCCGCCACACACACGCCGCGCGAGACGTGACCGTGCTCGGTGATGGTGTTCTCCAGCACATAGCCGACCATACAGTAGTCGTAGACGCCGTCCTTGTCCTCCGCGTGGGCGAGATACCCGGCCAGCGCCTCAAACGCCGCGCGCCCGTAGAAGTCATCGGCGTTGATGACGGCGAATGGCCCGGCGACCTTGTCCCGGCAACTGAGCACCGCCTGCCCGGTGCCCCAGGGCTTCTGGCGCTCCGGCGGCAGCACGAAGCCCGGCGGCATGTCCGTCAAACGTTGGATAACGTAAGCAGTCTCGCAGTGTTTGCCGATGGTGACGCCGAATCTTTCGCGGAAGGCATCCTCAATCGCCTGGCTGACGACGAAGACCACCTTGCCGAACCCGGCGCGCAGCGCATCATATACGGCATAATCCAGCAGCGTGGCCTCATGCGGTCCCACCGGCTCAATCTGCTTAATGCCTCCATACCGGCTGCCCAATCCAGCCGCCATCACGATAAGTGTAGGCTTCACGCTCATAGCTTCTCCTCGCATGGAGTAGGGAGTAGGGGGGTAGAGGTGTAGGGGAGTAGGGGTGTAGTGAGTCTTTTTACTCCCAAACTCCCTTACTCCCCCACTCCCCCACTCCCTCACTCCCCCACTCAATGCGTCAACGTTACCTTGCGTAATCCGCGCGGGGCTTCGGTGTCGTAGCCTTTGGCGCGGGTGAGATAGTAGCTGAACAGTTGCCCCGGCACAATCGTTACCAGCGGGCTGAGCCATTCGGGCATGTCAGCGGGCAGGCGCAGCGGCGTGTGCGCGAGCGACAGCACCTCCTCGCGGTTGGAGATGGCGAGCAGCTCCACCTCCCGCTGCGTAACCAGCTCTTCCAGCAGCGTTCGCATATCGTCGAAGACGGCGCCATCCGGCGCAACCGCCAGCACGGGGAAGCCCTGCGAGACGACGGCGACCGGGCCGTGCTGGAAATCGGCGGAAGAGTAGGGGGCGGCAATCACATAGGCCAGCTCCTTCATCTTGAGCGACCACTCGAAGGCCGTCGCGTAGTTGAAGCCCCGTCCGAGCACCACGCACTGCTCCATATAGCGGTAGCGTTCGGCGGCGCGTTCGATGAACGCATCGAGGTCGAGGGCTTGCTGCACTAACGCCGGAACGCGCTCCAGGTCGGGCCAGCGATCCTGTGCATCGCCGCTTTGCGCGCTCATCGCCGCCGAAAGCATGGCGATGACCATCAACTGCGCGGTGTAGCTCTTCGTCGCGGCGACGGCCAACTCCGGTCCGGCGTCCACATCAATGACAAACTGCGCCAAGCGCGCCAGCGGCGACTCCGGCGCGTTGACAATCGCCAGCGTCGGCGCGCCCTGGCGTTGCGCCTCCGCCATCACCTGCACAATATCGGGCGACTGCCCCGACTGCGAAATGCCCAACACCAGCGCGTTCTTCAGGCTCGGTGGTTTCCCGTACAGGCTGAAGAGCGAGGGCGTCGCCAGCGCCGTCGGCATCTGGTTAAACGCGCCCCACAGGTACTTCGCGTACAGCCCGGCGTTATCCGATGTGCCCCGCGCCACCAGGAAGAGATAGTGGATGTCCTGTTTACGCAGTGCGGCGGCAATGGCGTATATATGCTCTTTCTGGTTTTCCAGCAGTCGCGTCAGCACTGCCGGTTGCTCGAAGATTTCTGACTTGAGGCTCATATCCTATTGCCCTCCAAATTTGCTGATACGCGCCGCGACTTCTTGTGCCAGGCGCGTGATAAAAGATTGGGTGTAATCCACAACGCTCAATGTGGCATCCATAATCAGCGGTGTGAGATCCATCGCAAAGATCAGCCCCGTGGCGACGTCGGTGTCGTGGGAGGCGAAGTAGGTGGCATTGGCTTGCCGCCGGCCCATCGTCGCCAGGTCGTAGCGTTTGCCGCCGCACACCTGCGAATCGAAGACGCCGAGCAGCGCAGCCTGCAACCCTTGATGCGTCGAAACGTCGAATGTCACCTTGTCCGTGTCCAGCATCCAATCCAGGTTGCGCCACACTTCGCACCCGTATAGATGCTGCGGACGCATTTCCGCTGGCAGGCGACGCAGCGCCTCGATCACCCGTAGCGTCACGGCGACGTGGGTGTCGTGCTTGTCGGCGAGATTGTGCGTGTAGATCACCTCCGGCTGCGCCAGCTCGAACAGCGCGTACAGGTCCTCGACCGGCGCTTTGTCGGCGCTGTTTTTGAGCACGGAACTGGGATAATCGAGCAATACCTGCGCGCTGTATTCGCCGATCATCGCCGCTTTCTTCTGCTCTTTGCGGCGGATGACCTGCATAGCTTCGTCGGTGTAATCTCTGTACAGGTCCGCGCGCGGCGATCCGCTGCCGTTGGTGACGACAACCCCGGCGAACCAGCGGTCCTGGCGTTGAAAGCACTTGATGATGCCATCGAAGGCCATAATTTCGAGGTCGTCCTGGTGCGCGCCGACGGCCATGTGCGTGGTGCGCTGCAAGGCTTCTTTCGCCGGAAGTCCGTCCGGCACGAAAATTTCTGCGGTTTCACGATGCAGGTTCATCATTCGCTCCTCTCAAAAAGTGTTTGAACGTTGAAACGTTTCAACGTTTAAACGTTATCTCAACCGACCGCCGGAAGGCTGGCGGCGGCGATGGATTGCCCCACCCGTCGGCTTTTCTCGTCGGGCAGTTGGATGTGGATGCGCGCCGCCAACTCCGGGAATTCCTCGGCCAACACCGCGTTCGCGCTGTCGAGGATAAGCTGCCCGCCGCTGCCGGAGGTGCAGCGCCCCAGGATCAGCACGTGCCGCAAGTCGTAAAAGTTGGCGTAGTGCGCGATGGCGTAGCCCATATAGATGCCCATCGTTTCCCAAATCCGCCGCGCACCGGCGTGACCGGCTTCCAACTTCTCCTGGACAAACTTTAGCTTCGCTGCCGGGGTGATCCCGGCCGGGATTTCGATGCCCGCGCGCGGGGCCAGGCGGAAGACGCACTGTTGTGAAAAATACGTCGCGCCCACGCCGCGGTCGCCCGACCATTCGTCCACGGAGGCATTGGGGTTGTAGTCTACCGGCGCGAACGCCAGCTCGTTGAGCCAGCCGGTGATCGTCCCATCCAGCGCGACGTAGCCGGCTGCCTGGCTCGATCCCAGTGCGATGCCGAGCACGCCGTTGTCTTCCAGCGACATCGCCCCTGCCAGCGCCGTCACGTCGCCGTCGTTGATGATTTCGAGCGGCGCGCCCATCTCATCGCGGATGCGCAGGAACAGGTTTCTGACCTCGTCGTAACGTTCTTTGGGGACGCCGCGAAACAGCGAGGCCACCCGCACCTGGTTATCCACGTAGACGCCGGCGGCGCTACCACCAATCGCGTCCACGCGGGGCAACTTCGCCGCCGCCGCGCGCAGGCTCGCCATAATTTCGCGGTAGTGATAGTCCGGGTCGCTCTGGATGCTCGGTTCCCACACGACTTCCTCACTGTAGATAGCCTCGCCATCCACCACGGCGGACACTTTGCGATCCGATGCGCCCAGGTCGAAGCCGATGCGGTAGCCTTCCAGGTGACGGCCTAGCGGACGACCGCTTTCTCGCGCTGGCGGTACCTCCTCTGGCGCGCAGGGGACGACGGTGAAGGGGTGACTATACACATCTTCGCCCATAAAGTGCGCGTCGAATTCGCGCGCGCCGCCGGGCGCATAGAGCGTTTGCAGCGCCGCGCCGATATTGGGCGGACCGCCTACGTACACTCGCCAGCCGCCGCGCTGCCAGAGCAGGAATTTGAAGATGCGTTCGGCGTAGGGCAGGTTGGCGTCGGCCTGGGGATGCCCTGCAGGAAAAACATGAGTTGCGAAGCGCGAAATGACGCCGTTAAGCTGCTCGACGCCAAAAACGAGGGGAACGCCGCCCGCAGCAGCGACCTGCGCCTGGAAATCGCGGTTGACCAACGCGGCAGGCTGAAATTCTGGATCGAGCGGAGGTGTAAGTCGCGGATATACGCGCTGAAAAATCTGAGCCATCGCCATCTCCTAAGTGTCAGGGGAACTTAGAAAGTTAAATTTACTTACGAAGTATTATATCGCAATTTACGAGGTTTGTCAAGCAGTGAATTTGGGGAATGTCAGGTCGTCGGAATAGCGCCGTTTTTGCCGCGCACGAGCAGCGTCCACGTGCCTTTCTGCACGGCCTGATTGTCCTGATTGTAGATGGTGACGTGCAGTGTGACCAGACCGCCATTGTAGCCTGGCATGGGGTGCTTCTTGCCTACTTTGAGGGTGGCCCAAATCGTGTCGCCGACCTTGACCGGGCCGCGGTATTTCCAATCCAGCCCGACGAAAGCGTCAATGGTACCGCTCAAGTAGCCCAGGCTATTGGCGAGTCCTGTACCGATGGAGAGAACGAGTGCGCCCTGCACAATCAGCTCGCCGAAAGGACTGGATGAGGCGTACTCGGCGTCAGTGTGCAGGGGATTATAGTCTCCGGACAGCTTGGTGAAGGTTTCAAAATCCTCTTGTGTGATGGTGCGGCGGATCGTCTCGAAGTGCAGGTTGGGATGCAGGTCTTCGTAGTACAGCTTCTGGGTGGGCATGGAAACCTCCAAGTCAAATGTCGCAAGTCAAAAGTCGAATGTCAGAGCGCGCGTTGCAATTGTTCGAACAGGGTTTCGTACTCTGTGACTGTATGTTCGGTAGAAAAGCGTGCGGTGATTTCTTCACGGGGTCGGACATAGGCGCTGTGGTGGTCGAGGACCTGGAGCATGGCCTTCGCCAGACCTTCAGCGTCGCCGATGGGCGCGATTTCGCCCATGCCGGTTTGTTGGATGGGCTGGCGCACGCCGGGCAGGTTGCTGGCGACGCAGGGGACGCCGCACAGCATTGCCTCTACCTGCACCAGGCCGAACGATTCGGTGGAGTTGAGACTCGGCACGACGAGCAAATCCAGGTTGGGATAGAAAGCCGCCATTTGCACCGGGTCGAGCACATCCAGGAACTTCCATTGATCCAGGTCTTCATAACGATAAATCATCGGCTGAAGCCTGCGCGCATACATTTCCTCTGCCAGAACATTTTTGTACTGTCCGGCAAAGAGGATGCGCGCTTTGGGATAGCATTCCAGGATGCGCGGGAAGGCATTGAGCAGCACTTCCACGCCCTTTTCCGCAGCCAAACGCGCGGCCATGCCAATCACTGGATGCGCGTGTTGGGGATTGTGCATCCTGGCGAAGGCCGCAATGCCGGAAGGCGTCATCGGCGGCAACTCCACGGGTGGGGCAATAACGTGCAGTTTGTCGCTGAATTTTTGCAGAAATGGGGAATGATCCGCAAAATCCTGGGTGTAGGCGACGACTTTGTGGGCGAATTTCCCCGCCAGGTTGTTCATCACGTCAACGACGCGGTTGACCACGCGGTTGAACCGCCCCGCCGGCAGTTGCAGGTCGCAGTGATAGGTGAGGACGGTGGGCTTTTTGAGCAACCGTCCCCGCAAGGCTACGCCCGCTGCGTCGAATTGCGGCAGGTGCAGGCTGATGACGTCGGCTTGCGCGGCGAGCTTCCACGCCAGGAAGCCGAACGTGGGCATAATCACGCCTTTGCTGATGCGAAAGAGCACCGGCGCGCGTACAATTTGCACACCGTCCAGGGTCTCGCGGCGTGGTAAGTCGCGGCTGTAGCGGGAGGTGAGGATCGTGACCTCGTGTCCGCGCCGGGCCAGGCCCTTGGCCAGACGTTCGGCGTAGATGGTCAAGCCACTGGTGTGTGGGCGGTAGTAGGTCAAAACGATGAGAACGCGCATAGGTGACTCCGTGAAACGTAAAACGTAAAGCGTAAAGGGATTTTAGCTGGTGAATAGGGCTTGGTTTTGTTTTACCCAGGTGAAGAGGCGGGTGATGCCTTCTTCTACGCCGACGGCAGGATGCCAGTGCAAATGCTCGGCGGCTTTGCGGATGTCGGCGACGAAGATGCGTTGGTCGCCGGGCCGCCAATCGCGCCAACTGACGGGGATCTCGCGCCCGGTGAGGCGTTCCAACAGCGGGCAAAATTCACGCCAGACCGAGAGCTGGTTCGCCGCCCCGCCGCCGACGTTGTAGATCTGGCCGGCTACCTGGTCAATGTTGGCGATGGCAGCGTCGTAGGCGTTCAGCAAATCGTCCACATAGAGCAAATCGCGCACCTGCTTGCCGTCGCCATAAATGGTGATGGGCCGCCCTAGCAGCGCCGCGATGATGAACCATGCTACCCAGCCCTGATCCTCAACACCGAACTGTCTCGTGCCGTAAATGCAACTCTGTCGGAACACAACGGTTCGCAGCCCATAGATGCGCGCATAGTCGCGCACATACTGGTCGCCCGATCCCTTGGAACACCCGTAGGGTGAGTGGAAGTCTAACGGGTATGTTTCGGGGATGCCGTGGGGATAGTCGCGGTAGGCGTAGCGCGTCTCACGTTCCTCGACGATGAGCGATTCCATGCCGCCGTACACTTTGTTGGTCGAGGCGAAAATGACTGCGGGCTGGTTGCCAACCAGCCGCGCCGCTTCCAGTACATTGAACGTACCGGTGACGTTGATCTCGAAGTCTTCGCGCGGGTGTAAAACGGAGGAAGTGACGGCGACCTGCGAAGCCAGGTGGACGATCACATCAACATCACGGACAGCGGCGGCGAGTAGGGTGGCGTCGCGCACGTCGCCGTGGATGAGAGTGAAGGCATGATCGCCGAACGTTTCCCGCAGCCAATCCAGGTTGGCGGTCGCGCCGCGCCGTGAGAGATTGTCGTAGATGGTCACGCGCTCCCCACGGTCCAGGAGGCGGTGCACATAATTCGAGCCGATGAACCCGGCGCCGCCGGTAATCAGATAATGCATGGTAGATACTCTCCGTGTTACGCTGGATTGGAAGAACTGGACTCTGGCGTGGCTTCAACCTGTTGGGCGTTGCTGACGAGGCTCTTGAACGACATCCCCCAAATCAAGAGGGTGAGCGCGCCCAGCGCGATGCCGGTGAGATAAGCCAACGCGTGGGCAATGACGGCGTAAGTGAATCCTGCGTCGCGGGGGATCGCAAAGCCCCAAAAGAGCGCCTCGCGCACGGCGAAGTGGAACGATCCCAGGCCGCCAGTCGCCGGGAACACCATCCCGAAGGCGCTGGCCCATGTGGCGACGGTACCCTTGAGCGCGAAATCGCCTGCCGGAAGAAAGGCGCGACAGGCTTGCATTGCTGTCATAAAATAAAGGGGCGTGGCGATCCACAACGCCACCGACCACAGCAACAGCGCGGCTCCTTCGCGGGCTGAACGCAACGCGATCAATCCATCCAGGGCGTGCTGCACCGGCTTCAGCCAGCGTTCGGGATTTGGGATATGCAGCATTTCCAGGCTGCGCCGCGCCAGCGCCTCGATCTTTTGGGGAAATAGCGCCACCAGGATGAACATCACCAACATTCCCAAAGCCAGAGCGCCGCTGAGGATGATGACCAGTTGGAAGGAGAGCGACCCACCGACTTGCCCACCGGCAAGATAAGTCCGCAGGCCGGGCACGAAGGGCAGTGTCCCCACGAGCATGATCACGATGAGGAACATATCCAGCACGCGCTCGACGACGACAGTAGAGAGTGCCGCGATGATGGAAACCGGTCCACGCATACTGGCGGCGACAGCGCGGGCGGGATCGCCGGCCCGCAAAGGCAGCACGCCGCTCACGAGGTAGCCGATATTGATCAACCCGAAGGTATCGCGCAGGGAGAGTTTACGTCCCAACAAAATCCGCCAGCGTTGCGCGCGGATTATAAGCGTCACCAGGATCAGCGCAAAGGTCAGCAGAAGCCAGTCTATGCGCACTTGTCGCAGGGCCGTACCCACTTCGGAAAAATTCACGCCACGCAACGCCAGATAGAGGGCCAGCGCGCTCAAAACCAGGGTCATGATGATTTGCAAGCTTCGCTTTTTCATAGGCGCTATTATACCACAGGGAGCATATTGTGAAGCCGAATCGCTGAATTGTCGTCTCCTGGAAAGTGACTAAACTTAGCAAAGCAACGCAGTGACTATGTGACGAACCATGACCTGGAGGAACGTATGCTCTTAGCAGTCAATGTAGGCAACACGAACATTGTTTTTGGTATTCACGATGGCGAGCGGTGGCTGCGGCACTGGCGTGTGCGGACGGTGCGCGATAAGATGCCCGACGAGTACGGCGTGCTCTTCCGCGATTTCTTGCGCGAGGCGGGGGTGGCGCTTGGCGCGCTCGATCAAGTTGCCATCAGCAGCGTCGTCCCGCCGATTACCGACCGGATGGAGGAGATGCTCGTTGCGCAAACGGGTGTAGCGCCGTTGGTCATCAGTACGGCAGTGAAGACCGGGCTGACGTTCGCCATAGATAATCCGGCGGAACTGGGGGCAGATTTAGTCGCCGACGGGGTCGCCGCTTACGACCGCGTGCGGGATGCGTGCATCGTGGTGGATTTCGGGACGGCGACGACGTTTTCGGCGGTGGCGGCGGATGCGACGTTCCTGGGCGTCGCCATCGCGCCGGGGATCAATATGGCGATGTCGGCGCTGGCGGGTGGCACGGCGCAACTGCCGCAAATTCGGCTGAGCGCGCCGCCGCGTCCCATCGGCACGAACACTGTCCACTCCATTCAGTCTGGCATCGTCTTGGGTTACGTGGGGATGGTGGAGAGCCTCATCGCGCGTTTCCGCAAGCAGATGGGGGTGGAAGCCCAGGCGCTGGCGACCGGCGGCCTGGCGCGTTTGATTGCGCCGCTGACCTCGTGCTTCGCGGTAGCGGATGAATGGCTGACGCTGGATGGGATTCGCCTGATCGCGTTGATGAACAAGAATGAGCGAATCGGCGAATGAGCGAATCGGCGAATCAGCGGATGAGCGAATCAGCAAATGTCCCATAACCCATAACCCGAAATCCACAACCCTGAACCTTGCTGTTGGGATTCTGCTGTTGACATTGTGCGTGCGCGTGGCGTGGCTGCTACGCTTCCCGACGAATCCGATTGCGCCGGTGGACGCGGAAGGTTTTCATCTGCTCGCGGTGAATATCCTCGCCGGGCATAGCTTTGCGATAGGCTGGGAGCCGCCCTTCTGCCCGACGGCGGTACGCACGCCATTGTATCCGTTGTTGGTAGCCAGCATTTATGCACTGGGGGGTGCTGCTCCTGGGCGTGTGCTGCCCTTTCACCTGCTCCTTGAGGCGCTGACAACGGCGTTGGTTATCCGTCTGGGGCATGACCTCGGCGGCAAACGGGTGGGGCTGTGGGCTGGATTGCTCTATGCGTGCAACGGCACGACACAGCGTTACACCGGTTATCTTCTCGCCGAGGCGCTGCTCCTCCCCTTGCTGACTGCCTCCGTGTGGCTGACGCTGCGCTGCTTGCGTCGTCCGACGCACACAAAAGCCGCGCTTACCGGCCTCTTGTGGGGTCTTACCTTACTCATCAAGCCTAACGTGCAGTTTCTTGCCCTGTTTGTGGGCGGCCTGTTGACGTGGCGAATGGCGAATGGAGAATTAGCGAATCAGCGAATCAGCGAATCAGCGAATGGCCTGCAGCCCCAATCACGCATCACGCATCACGAGTCTCGTTTAACGTTTCTAGCCTTTTGGCTGATTCTCGCCGTGGTACTGTTCCCCTGGCTATTGCGCAACCGCGCCGTGCTTGGCAAGTGGATGCTGTCCACGGCGTTCCCGGAAAACCTGGCGCGGGTGAGCGCGGTAGCGACGTTGGCCGAACACGAAGGCGTGCGCGTGGAGCCGTGGACGGAGACTTGGGAGTACTACTACGATCGTCTCGTTGCCGATGTGCGTGAACGGGATGAATGGGACGCCCCCACTCCACACCGTGATGTGTGCGTCGAGCAACGACAGCGCCAAACCGAGGTGGCGCGTGCAGCCTGGAACATCGTGCGGGACCATCCGGTCAGCTATCTCCGCGCCCACGTGCGCGGCGTTCTGACCAGCTTACGCGATCCCGGGCACCGGTTGTGGTATCACATTCTGACCGGCAAGGAGTGGGAGACGACCGGCGTCGTCGCTGACATAGGCGCACGGATGCTGTGGTCGCTGGAACGGGGCGCGGTGGGAGATGCGCTGCGCGCGCTGTGGCTTGAACGGATCGCGCGCCCGCCGTTGCTGGCGGCGCTGCTGTGGTGGGGATTGAGCGCCGCGCGCGTCGCGGTGTGGGTGCTTGGATTGCGCGGCGCGTGGCGCTTGCGTCGTCGCCCGTGGGCGCTGCTGGCCTTGCTGGGGACCGTCGCATACGTGCTGCTGCTGCCTGGGCCTATCGCCTATGATCGTTTTTATCTACCGGCGATTCCTGTGGTCGTTGTGTTAGTCCTGACAGGTTTTTTGAAACCTGTCAGGACTGGTGAAACAATTGCTCGCGGATGTCCTGGTTGCTGGAACGCAGTTTGAGTGCCAGTTCCGCTGCGATGCGATGCATGATGTGGAAGCCGATTTCTGGGTAGTCGTAGCAGAGCTTCAGCAGACGGTCGCGGGAGATGCGCAGAAGTTGCGTATCTGTTTTGCAGCGCGCCGACGCGGAGCGTGTGCCCTGATCCACCAGGAGGATTTCACCGAAAGTATCATTTGGCTTGCTGGTGGCGACGATCATTGGGGCGTTATTGCTGTTTTGCGGTTCCATGAGGATATCCACTTCACCGCGCGCCACGATGTAGAGTGCGTCGCCGGGATCGTTTTGGTGAAAGATATACTCGCCCCCACGATAGCTGATTTCTTCACAGACCATCAAGACCAGGTCGAGATGAATTTCGTTGAGATCGCGGAAGAGATCCGATTGTCTCAAGACACGTTTGCTCTCTTGTAGATGCACCTTCGTCCTCCTGCATTAGATTACAGCTCGATCCATTGAAGATCCCCTGTGGTCGGGTCCAGGATAGCGCACGTAGCACAGCGCCACCGGCTGTGACCGAGCGCGCCAGGGTTGATAACCCGCGTCTTTCCGACAGTTTCGTCGTTGGGAACGTGGGTATGCCCGTGGATGACGTAATCGTAAGTTGCGGCGCGGATCAGTGTTTCGAGCCGCGCCCAGCTATCCCCGTGGATCATTGCTATCCGCGCGCCGTTGAAGCTGATCTCATGAATGCGCGCCAGCCGCGCCGCGCCAAAACGTTCGGCGACCGCCACCGCCAACTGCGGATCGTGATCCATATTGCCCGTAGCGATCCACACGTCAAAGCCTTCCAACAGCGTGAGGGTGAACGCGCTGGTGACATCCCCCGCGTGCAGCACAGTCTGTATCTGCGCCTGGCGGAAGCGCGCCACGGCTGCGCCGAGCGTCTGTTCGTTGTTGTGCGTGTCAGAGATCAGGCCGATGTGCATAAGCGCGTTCTTCCCTGGGCTGCTCAATGGCGCGCGCGATCAGTTTTCACGCGCGTCCACGACCTGCACATTGATGGCGGTCATCGCGTTGATCAGATCGCCGCGCGCAACCCCGCGCACTTTGACCATCAGCGCCCCGCCGCCGTCTGGCTGGTGGAACGTCCCCAGGGCGATGATGTCGCCGCCGAGCGCCGCGATGCTGCCCGCGATCCGGCTGAGGGCGCCTGGCTCGTCAATGAGGTGCAGCGTCAGGCGCACCCCGGTCTGGCGCGCGCCCATCATCTCCAGGATGGTCTTGAAAACATCGGTTTCCGTGATGATGCCCACCAGACGGTCGCCATCCACCACCGGCAGGCCGCCGATCTTGCTGTCGGCCATAATCCGCGCGGCTTCTTCCAGCGGCGCATCAGGCGCGACGGTGACGACGTTCTTGGTCATAATCTCCTCGACCTTGAGCTTGGACAGCAAATACCCCACTTCGTAGACGCTGAGACTGGTCGCGGGCGAGGGCGAGGCGTAGAGCAGGTCTTTTTCCGAGATGATGCCGACAAGCTTGCGTTTCTTGTTGAGGATCGGCAACCGGCGCACGTTATGCTGGCGCATAAAACTCAGCGCCTCGGCCACTGGCATCTCAGGGGTGATCGTCACAGGATTTGTGGTCATGCAATTTTTTACTAACATCGTTTCCTCCTCTGTAAATAGCCACAGAGAACACAGAGTTCACAGAGAAAAATAAAAAATACTCTGCGCTCTCCGCGTGCTCTGCGGTAAAATTTTCATTATCGGCGCTGTGCCGTAGGTTCGGTTGCACTCCTTAGTTTAGAATGCGCCCAACTGGCATTGCACGATACGCACGCCCAGTTGGTCGGCGACATAACCCACCAGCATTTTGGGGATGGCGAACTGGGCGGCGATCTCCCACGCGCGAACGCACGAGAGCCGGCCCGCGTCATCCAGCGCCGACCGGATGGCGGCTTCAAGTCCTGCGGGCGCGGGCTGCGCGGCGATGTTGGCGGCATCCCAGCCTTTGGTGTGTCCCGGATAGCCAAACAGGCCGAGTTGGCAGTGATCAAGATGGATGTTCAACACATCGGCATTGCGCCCGACGATGAGCGGCGCGACATTGGCTCTTGCTGCGATGGTGAAAGCCTGCGCGCAGGCGATTTTCTCTTCTTTGCTATGCGCCTGGATCGCTGCGGCAATGGACGCATCTGGAACAAAATCGGCGGGTAACTGCTTTTCTTTCACATTGTCCTCCGTTGCTATTGCTTTGTCGTCGCCAGTCCATTAGCCTGGCGGCCAATGTCCTGTGCAGTTGATATGGTTCAAGGATATACTGACCTTTGAAAATTGCAAGTTGTGCAAACCGGCTGTATAATCCTTGATAAGACGGGTGCGATGCAGGTGACAGGTTGACCGTCTGTATGTATTCAACTATTGATCAAGGAGGTGGATTGTGTGGCAAGAATTCAAGAAATTCGTAATGCGCGGTAATGTAGTTGATTTAGCCATCGCCGTGGTCATCGGCGGCGCCTTCGGCAAGATCGTGACATCTTTTGTCAACGATATTTTGATGCCGCCGATTGGACTGCTCCTCGGCAAAGTGGACTTCACGAACCTGTTCATCAACCTTTCGGGACAGGACTACGCGAGTCTGGCCGCTGCGAAGGAGGCCGGGGCCGCTACGATCAACATTGGCGTTTTCCTCAACACCATCCTGGACTTTGTGATCGTTGCTTTTGTCATCTTCCTGGTTTTGCGCGCGCTTGATCGCCTTAAGAAGAAAGAAGAACCCGCTGCGCCCGCCGCGCCGACGACCAAACCATGTCCGTATTGCTTTACCGACATCCCCATCAAAGCGACCCGCTGCCCGCACTGCACGTCGCAATTGGAAGGATAGCGTAGTGTACGCAAAAACCTGACACTCCATTTCTGCGGCAAGAAAGGAGTATCAGGTTTTTTATGGGCCGCTAGGCTGCCATATCGCCCGTGACGACGGAGAACTGCATCGCGCGCAACAGTTTCACAAACGCAGCTTGCGCGCCAGCCTCCTCAAAAATGACGTACAGTGTGGCTGTCTTATCCTTGGGGCCGGCGTATTGAAAGCGCGTGGCCCATTTATCCTTCCACCCAAAAATCTTCCCTGCCGTCACGTCGGTGATGTGATCGTTGCGCAAGAAAACGCCCCAATCCGTGATCGTCGTGTTGACCGTTATCCCGTAAGTCTTGGTCTTCAGAATGTGGTGGATGTAGATCATCAGCTCGTGTTCGCCCAACGGGATGATGTTGGCGACTGCGTTGGTGAATTTGCGGGTGGCTTTTCCGACTTCGAGCGGCTCAACGCTCTTCAGTTTGGTGAAGGTGCCGGTTGCTTTCACCCCATAGCGCTCCGTCGCCGGCGCTACAGTGACATCGAGCGGGGTGGGAGCGAAGACGACCCCTGGAAAGAAGAAGGGGATGCAGCACAAACCGGCGCCGATCAGTCCCACTGCCAACATCATAATACTGCTGCCTTTGGTGGGCGGCTTGGCGCCATCCTCGATGTAGAGCGCCGTGGTCGTTCTGACATCGTTTTGGGTGAACAGCGTTTCATCTTCCTTCACCGCATCCTTTAAGTCGGAAGGCATCGCGCGTGTCATCCCGGTGACGGTGGCTTGATCATTTTTCAGGCCGACGACCAGCGCCGAGGTGTGTTTGACCAGCACCATATCGCCGGTATTCGGATTGATCACAAAGTAGTAAGTCGCCGTTGGTTTGCCATCTTCACTCTTCTCGTATCCTATATCATAAACCGCCAACCCGGAAACACTGACATACCGGCCGGCAGCAATGTCGCCATTGACGAGTTGGCCGATTGAAACTTCTTGGGGCGTGTCGGCATTGTTCAACGCTGTGCTGAGGCTGGCGACCCCTGCGCAAGCGATAATCACCGCAAAAACAAGGATGAAACCGCATCCCACTTTGAGACTGCCAATCCGACCTTTCCAACGCAACACACGTTCGTTCATCGCGCGCCTCCTGGTCAATGTAGCCTGATTATAGTGGATTGTCTGTCTTTGACAAAACAAGGACGGGAGCGCAAGCCCCCGTCCTTGTTGCGACTGGATACCATCACTGTTTCAAAACTAATGGCAGGTATATCGCTGCGCGCACCAGGACATCAACACTCGCCGTCGCGTGTAGCCCGTCGGCGTCAACCACGAGCAAAGTGAGTTTGTTCGTCGTCAACACGCTCTTGAGATCAGGGTGCAACGCCGGGCTTTCCAGTTTGAGATCGCTGCCTAGCGCGCCATCCACACTGGAGGTCCACAGATAGGTATAGGGTCCCTGTCCGCCCTCAACTGTGCCATCCAGGGTGACGCTTTGCCCTGTATTGATGATGGTGCCGGGCGCAGGGCTGGTGATGGTCACCTGCGGGAGCGCCTTAGGATCGTCAGCCGCAGGAACGTAGATGTTCACATCGCTGGCGACGAGAGCCGTTGTGGCGGTGGTAGCCTGCAGGTGCGCCGGGATGCCGACGGTCTCGGTGTATAGATCGGCGACGAACACCCACGCCGGGATCAGTTGCGTCTGGCTGATGGAGAGAGATTGTTCGTAGTAGGCCAGGGTGGGGGTCAGCTTTTGAGTATAGATGAGCGCCTGCGGCGGCTGCGCCAGGGCAATGGATGGATCAGCCAGGAAATCGGCCCAGGCTACCTCAGGCATTTTGATGGGGACCGCGGCGGGCGCGGCAGCTTGCAAGCCCGCAGGTTGTTCCGCGAATTCGTAGTCGCGCCAACCGCCCTTCATCCCGATGACTTCGCCGTTATCGCCCAGGTAGAAATTGAGGCGCGAGCCAGGCCCGACGATGGAAATGTTCTGCATCGAGGCGGGGTCGTAGACGCTGCGTGCGTAGTGCAGGGCGATGTTGGTGGCACTCATCGCGGTCACCGAGGCGATCCCGGCCTCGTTGAAACCTGTGGTCGGCCCTTCCACCTCGACGGTGGGAGCAATCTGGTTGCTGAAGTAATCCCGTGCGCCCGGCAATCCTTCACCGTGGCTGGCCATAAAGTTGCTCACGAGCAATGGAGCCTCGCGCGTTGATGGCAGTTTCCGGGGTAGTTCGGGGTTCGTCCAGAGTTCTCCCAGATTTTGGAAGAGGAACCCACCGCTGAAAGCGTCTACGCGCAGCGTACTGCTGATGTCGTCAGCCATGTAGAAGGCCGATCCGTCAGGCGCGGCCAAAACCTTGCCGTCCAGCCCAAAAGCCTGACCGACTCGCTTCACGAAATCTTCGTTGACCAGACGCGGCACGACTTTGAGGATCGGCAGGCTCTTGGGGATTTCGGTGATTTGCAGCGGCGCGGGGGTACCGGCGACGTGATCCCAATACCAGTAACCGCCGTTGTTGGGGTAATCCGGGCTGACGTAGCCCTGTCCCCAGATATAGTCGTTGTAGCTGTTCAACTCTTCGGCCAAAACGCGCGCGCGCACGCCGGAGGGCTGCTGATCTTCTACGGCGGTAAACCAGGCCTGCGTCACCGTCTTTGCGCCGTGCCCGAAGATCCACCAACCCTTCTTCTGCATCTGATCGCCCCACACGCCGCCGTCGCCTGGGTAGACCACGTACATCGTGTTGGCAAAGCCGAGCATCAGGTGCAGGCCATTGAAAGCCTCATGCCAATACCACATACTGTCGTCCCGCAGAACGCTGCATGAGTCGAATGCCAGCCATTCCAAGTCGTTGTCGCCCAGAGAACGGTGGGCTTCGCCGGGGGAGAGATGCCAGTCGTCGTTGTTGCTGCTGAAGTAGACTGAGCTGAGCGCCTTGTTGTATTTTGGATCCCAGGCGCTTGAACCGTGGGTGCCGATCATCCCCAGGTCTACCGTGTCGATCTCGCCATTGCCGCCATACGACGCAGCCTTGAAGTCGCGCTCCCAGGCGTTGGTGTTTCCGTAGTTGAAGCGGCCAATCCATCCCCCATTGCGCAATTCGTTATAAAGGTTGTTCGCCGAGTAGTACCAGTTGGCGCGGTCATCGGCAGTACCGGGCCAGTCGGTGATCCACTCGACGCCAACCTCGGCGGTTCCACCATCATCGAGAATGGCGGACACGCTGTCAGGATTATCAGGGGGCAATTCTTTGGCATAGCCGATACTGGAGGAAGTCCCCAGCGACAATCCGGTGAGAAACGTAACCAAGACAATGATCTTCAAAATTCTGGCAAACATACGTTACTCCTTTCTTGATGGGTGACTGAATACTGCTCCTGCTGTTCACGGTCGGGTGAGGATATGGGGAGAATTCTCGGCCTGTGAGCACGTAGAATTAATGATATTATAGTCTACTAAAATCAAATTGTCAATATATGTATGATACTTATTTTATAAAATCTATCCCAAAACTAACCAAACTTTTCAGAAAACCTAACACAACCCAGAAAAGTGGAAAACTGACGCTGCCTTTGTATTTGTGTATTGACAGGTCTGTTAAACTGTGATAAGTTTACAGTGACATGCGCTGCACCTGCGCGTGGATAACAAAAGTTACAAATGCCGAATGTGTGAGTGTTAGAGCACTCAACAACGGGGGAACCAGGTTGGGGGCGAATCGGCGGCGCAGTCGTCGCTGTAGGGTCTGCTTCTTCGATCCGAGTCCGGCAGCTAACCTCGTAGGCGTTCCAGGAGAAGGCTACCTTGTGCGACAAGGCGCCTTCTTTTATTTGTAGCGAAATGGAGTGATGATGCAGAAGATACTGATGACGCCGGGTTCTTTCGTTGTTGGCGCGAATTATTGGGCCTCGCACGCGGGCACAGCGATGTGGCGCGAGTGGCGGCCCGATGTGGTCGAACGCGACTTCAGAACATTGTCAGAGGCGGGTTTGCAAGTGTTGCGCGTTTTTCCGCTCTGGCCCGATTTTCAGCCCCTCACGCAATTGTACGGCGGCATGGGCGATCTGATCGAAATCCGCCACGGCGAAGAGGCGTTGCCCGAAACTGAAGCCGGGCGCGCGGGCGTCTCCGCCGCGATGATGCAGCGTTTCGCGGAATTCACGCAGTTAGCCGCCCGCTACGACCTCAAGCTCATCGTCGGGTTGCTCACCGGCTGGATGAGCGGACGTTTGTTCGTCCCGCCGGCGTTGGAAGGGCGCAACGTGCTCACCGATCCCGTGGCGCTGTTGTGGGAGACGCGCTTTGTGCAGTATTTCGTGCGGCAGTTCAAGGACGATCCCGCCATTGCCGCGTGGGACTTGGGCAACGAGTGCAACTGTATGGCGCGTGTCCCTGGTCACGAGGCGGCCTGGGCATGGACGGCGGCCATCGTCAACGCGATCCGCGCCGTGGATCCCGACCGGCCCATCGTCTCCGGGATGCACAGCCTATCGCCGACCGGCGAGTGGCGAATGCAGGATCAGGGCGAGCTGACCGACGTGCTGACGACGCATCCGTATCCGGTCTTTACGCCGCATTGCAATCAGGACCCCGTCAACACGATTCGCACGCAACTGCACGCCACGGCGGAATCGCTGTTCTATGCGGACTTGGGCGGCAAGCCGTGCTTCGCCGAAGAACTTGGCACGCTGGGGCCGATGGTCGCCAGTGAGACTATCGCCGCCGACTTCATCCGCGCCGGGTTGTTCTCACTGTGGGCGCACGATTTGCGCGGGCTGCTCTGGTGGTGCGCCAACGATCAGACTGAGCTGACCAACGCGCCTTATGATTGGTACGCGATGGAACGCGAGCTAGGCATGTTGCGCACGGATGGCGCGCCTAAACCGGTGCTCGCCGAATTCGGGAAATTCCGCACGTTTGTGGATGGCCTACCGCAGCCGTTGCCGCCGCGCCTTAAAGAGGCGGTCTGTATCCTCAGCGCCGATCAGGATCAGTGGGGCGTGGCCTACAGCGCGTTCGTCTTGGCGAAGCAGGCCGGCTTCGATCTGGAATTCCAATACGAGGCGCAGCCGCTCAAAGAGGCTGATTTCTACTTGCTGCCCTGCATCAGTTGGCATCGCGTGATTCACCGCCGCCGTTATATGGAACTCATGGCGCGGGTGGCAGAGGGAGCGACGCTTTACATCTCCTACGCCGGCGGCTTCATGAGCCATTTCGAGGAATTGACCGGCTTGCGGGTATTGACGCGCGCCAAACGCACGGGCGTTTGTAATACGCGCTTCAGCGCGTTGGCTGGCGCACCGCAGTTCTCGCTGAGCAGCGAGTACGTTCTCGCGCTTGAGCCTGTCCGCGCTGAGGTGTTGGGCGTTGAAGCGGACGGCAATCCGGCGTTCACCGTCGCGCCGTATGGCAAAGGGCGCGTCTATTTCCTGGGCTTCCCGCTGGAAATGATGCTGACCACCACGCCCGGCGCGTTCCACACACCGGAAGCGCAGCCGTTTTGGAAGCTGTACCGCCACATCGCTCAGCCCTTCACGCGGGCGCGTGCTGTCGTCAAGCATCATCCGCTGCTCGGCGTGACCGAGCATCCGCTCGACGAGACATGCCGCGTTATAGTTGTCATCAATTACAGCCCCGCGCCGATAACGACGACGCTTGACCTATCTCCCGGTTGGACAATAAGCGCGGTGTGGTACGGCGCAACTGAGCCAGATCAAGCGAGCAACGTGGCAATCGCGTTGCCGCCCAACGACGCGCTCGTTATGACCATCAAAAAACAGAACAAATAACGTTGAAACGTTAAAACGTTCAAACGTTTCAGCGTTTCATCCATAGGAGTGAAAATATGGTAGAGACAAACACTGATTACAAAGTTCGGGCCGTATACTGTGACCACAAGGCTGCTGATGACGCCGTCTACGCGGCGCTGCGGCGTGCAGCTCTGCCGCTGGAACGTTCCTGGGCCAAACTGAAGGCGGCGAAGCGCATTGCGATCAAATTCAACCAGGATTGGGTGCTCCATCACGTGGTCTATTTTGAGGGCCAGCGCCGCCAGTTGGTGAGCGACAGTGTGGCACGCGCCGTGCTGCGCCTGCTGCGCGAGGAAACATCCGCCGAGTTAATTTGCGTGGATGCGAGCTACTACGTGATCTATCAGGAGAACGCCAAAACCGTCGCCGACACGACGACGCTGGAAGCGATCTTGCGCGAGTTCGACGTGCCGTACATTGACGGCAGCCAGCCGCCGTACAAAGTCGTCGGCGTGCCCGGCGGCGGGCAGATGTTCGAGCAGTACGGGATGATGCAGGATGTGGTCGAGGCTGACGCGGTGGTATCGGTGGCGAAGATGAAGAATCACGCCTACATGGGCGTCACGGCTTGCCTCAAGAACCTCTTTGGGCTGATGCCTGTCGCCATGCCGGGCCGCTCGCGTCACTACTACCATCATCTAGTGCGGATGCCCTACATGTTAGCAGACATCGGGCGTATCCTCAACCCGGCGCTCAACATCGTGGATGCGTTGGTGGGCCAGGCCAGCTCGGAATGGGGGCGCGAACCCGACATCGGGCGTGTCGTCAACGCGCTCATCGCCGGTGACCACGTCATCGCCACCGACGCCTGCGTGACACACCTGATGGGCCACGATCCTCAGAGCGACTGGCTTACCGAACCCTTCCACCGCGACCGCAACGCCATCCTGGTAGCCGCTGAGGGGGGCTTCGGGACGGTGAATCTGGACGCAATTGACTTTGCGTCAGAGGTTGCGCCGCAGCCCGAGGGTACGTTCTTCGCCAAAAAGGGCGACGACCTCAAAACCGTTGTCACCTGGCGGCGGACGATGTGCGAGCAGGCGCTTTACTACCGTGACCACATGCGCGATTTTACAGACAAGTACGCAGGCGAGTTTATCCTGCTGCAAGATGGCGAGGTGAGGTGGCACGATACCAACGGGATGTTGCGCGTCAGCCGTCGCCAGCTCTCCGGCGCGCACTCTGACCACGCGATGTTCTTCAAGTACGTTGATCCTGAGGAGCGCGAGCAGGAGCACTATGAGGTGTACGAGAAGGCATTGCAGCACGTCCAAAGTCTAAAGTCCTGAGTCGAAAATTCCAAAGACTGTCTATTTTTGAAAGAGGTGTGCAGTAGAATGACTACAAAGAAAGATTTCTGTGTCCGTGCCTTGCATTGTGATTACAAGGCTGACGATGAGACGGTTTATACGGTTTTGAAGCAGGCCACTGCGCCGTTGACGCGAGCGTGGGACAAGCTGAAGGCCGCGAAACGCATCGGCATCAAGTTCAACCAGGACTACGCGCCGGCTCGCACGCCATATTTCGAGGGGATGCGTCAGCAGCTTGTGAGCGACCAGGTGGCGCGGGCGGTGGTGCGGCTGTTGCAGGAAGAGACCAACGCCGAGTTGTTCTACGTGGATACCACCGTCTTCCACTTTGACGGCAGCCCCGACCCCGTGGATTCCACGCATCTCGCCCCGATCATGCGCGAGTTCGGCGTCCCTTACGTGAACGCTGACATTCCGCCGTTCGGCGTCTATCAGGTGCCGGGCGGCGGGCAGATGTTCCGCCAGTACGTGCTGCCGCAAGCCGTGATGGAGGCCGATGCGCTGGTGGACGTCCAGCGGATGAAGAACCATGCCTTTATGGGCATCACCCTCACGCTCAAGAACCTTTTCGGCCTGATGCCGATGCGCGAGCCGTTGGGCCGTTCCCGCCAGTATTTCCACCATCTGGTGCGGATGCCCTACATGCTCGCCGACATCGGGCGGCTGTTCCACCCCACGCTCAACATTATTGACGCGCTTATCGGCCAGACAGGCGGTGAGTGGAGCGCGACGGGCCAGGAAGCGCCGGTCGTCGTCAACGCCCTCATTGCCGGCGATCATCCCATCGCCACGGATGCGGTGGGGACGCACCTGATGGGCCTCGACCCGGCGGCGGACTGGCTGACCGAGCCGTATCACCGCGACCGCAACCCGTTGCGCGTGGCGGCGGAGGGCGGCTTTGGGACAGTCAACCTGGACGAGATTGACTGGTCTTCCGAGGTTGCGCCGCAGCCGGCCGGCGTCTTCTTCGCGGCGATGACCGACGATGTAGCGCGCGTCATCTCCTGGCGGCGCACCACTTGCGAGCAGGCGCTCTACTACCGCGACCACCGGCAGGACTTCATTGACAAGTACGCCGGGCAGTACATCCTCTTGCAAGAGAACGACGTCAAGTGGCACAGCGAGAGCAGCTTCTTCCGTGGCAGCCGCCGTCACCTCTCCGGCGACCGTCCCGATCAGGCGATGTGGGTCAAGTATGTGGATCCCGACGAGGTCGAAGGCGAGCACTTTGAGGTCTACGAGCGCGCGTTGGCGGATATTGCGGCGCGGGGGCTTTAGATACCGAACCCTTGCGAAGATTCAGAAACCTTCGCAAGGGTGGCGATAAGGAGACTACTATGACCGAAGAAACCTGGCGCGGCAGTTTCGCCATTCCGATGACGCCCTACACGGACGATGACCGCATTGACGAGAACGTGCTCGCCGCCGAGATTGAGTTCTGCATTGAAAGCCACGTTGGCGGCCTCATGACGCCGTTAATGGTGAGTGAGTTCTTCGTGCTCTCCGAGGATGAGCGCCGGCTGATGATGCGCCTGCCCGTTGAAGTCGCGGCGGGTCGCGTCCCGGTTATCGTCAACGTGGCGGCGGTGAACACGCCATTGGCCGTCCGTTACGCGGAGTACGCGCAATCTATCGGCGCCGACGGCGTGATTGCGATGCCGTCGTACATCCACAAACCCGATTTTGAGACGATCTACGCTTACTTCAAGGCTATCTCGGATGTTGTCACCGTGCCGGTGTGGATTCAGAACGCCAGCATCGCCGCGATGTCGCCCGATCAATTGGTGCGGCTGTGCGAGGAAATCGAAAATGTGAGCTGGGTCAAAGAGGAAGTGCCGCCGAGTACGAAGAACATCACGCGCCTAGTCGAAAAGCGCAGTCCGGCGATTCACGGCGTCATGGGCGGCGGTGGCGGACGCCCGCTGCTGGAAGAGTACGCGCGCGGCTCCAAAGGTTGTATCCACGCCTGCCAGTTCTGCGACGTGGTGCAGGCGGTGTGGAATCTGCTCGACGCAGGCGAGTGGGATGCGGCGGCGGACTTGTTCGAGCACCTGCTGCCCTCGTTGATGCTTGAAGGGCAGATGGGCATGGCCTACGCCAAGGGGATCATGGTGCGGCGCGGCGTCTTCACGAACCACATCATGCGCAACCAGACCAGACCGCTGGACGAACACGATATGCGTGAGATTGATCGCACGTGGGAGCGGATTCAGCCGTATTTGATATGGGGGAAGTAAAGAGGTGCCGCGCAGAGATGCGGCTATTCGCCGGGCATAAATCAGTGCGTAGGTGTATTCCCGCTCTGACTATGCCAGCTCAAAGTCGCTGCCGGGCATAGCAAGAGGAAAGTCACAGAGGGATGCCCTGGACACAAGAAGCTCTAGCGCATAACGTAAGCCTGTGCGTGTGGCCCGACGGTGAGAAAAACGACGGTATCGTCAAACCCTCACAGAAACAATACTCACATGCCGGCTCTTGACGACATTCGGCGCATATCACAAAAATGATACGGAAATTGCGCCCGACGTGCGCGCTCCGGCAGCCTTTGAGATTGAATCTGCTTTTATGTGTTAGCCGTTCGGTGCGTTCATACGGATTCAACAGAATTTGCTCAACCACTTTTTCGATTCGTGGCTGTATACTCTGGAACGTTTTATACCGTTTATCGAAACGCGCCGTGTAAACGCCTTGATAGCTCATTTCCCAAAAACCTCAGCATGGGAAAGTAGGGTAAATGCTCCAGCGCGGCTTTCGGTGCGCAAAGCTGTTAGATCTTCCCACAGGACGGAATTCTCCTCTATTTCCCATTCGCCTTCTCCTGCCGCGAAACGGTAAAGCTCTTCACGAACCACTTCACGCACAACATCGCGCAACAGGGATGATAACTCATTCTTTTCAATGGTAAGTGTCTCAGCTGTTATCGTTTGTGTCATTTGGAACCCCCAAAATAGTGTACTGATTGTGTGCCTGTTACTTCAAGTATAGCATAGATTAGCCCGATTTTTTGTTCTCGATCGCCCGCTCGTATGCCGCCAGATACGCCCTGGCGCTTTCCTCCCACGAGAAGTTCTGCGCCATGGCCTTCTGGATCATCTTCGCCATGTGTGGCTTGCGGTCGTAGTACGTGCTCACGGCCCAGCCGACGGCGTAGTAGACGGCGTGGGCGCTCGGTTCCCAGAATTTGAAGCCGGTGCCCTCGCCGGTGGCTTCGTCGTACTGCTCGACGGTGTCTGCCAGGCCGCCGGTGTTGCGCACGATGGGCAGCGTGCCGTACTTGAGCGAGTAAATCTGGTTGAGGCCGCACGGCTCATAGCGTGATGGCATGATGAAGAAGTCGCTCCCCGCCTCGATCCAGTGCGCCAGCGCGTTGTCGTAGCCGATGTAGCTGCCGATGCGCCCGCCGTAGCGCGCGGGCAGGCCGCCGTAGAAGGCTTCCAGCCCCTTATCGCCCGACCCCAGGATGATGAACTGCACTTTCATCGTGTTGACGATGGCTTCGATAGCACTCGCCAGCAAATCCAGCCCTTTCTGATCCGCAAACCGGCTCACGACACCGACGATGGGAATTTCTGGATCGGTGTCCAGCAGGAAGCGTTTCTGCAGCTCCAGTTTGCACACCGCTTTGCCGCTCAGGTCAGCGGCGGAATAACGCGCTGGGATGAGCTTGTCTGTCGCGGGGTCCCATTGCGCGTAGTCAACGCCGTTGAGGATGCCCATGTAGTTCTCGCCCCTGTCGTTGAGATAGAGCGCCATGCCGTGCGCGTATTCGGGCGTGCGCGTCTCGTCCGCGTAGGTCGGGCTGACGGTGGTGACGAGGTCGGCATACTGGATGCCGCCCTTGAGGAAGTTGACGCTGCCGTGATCCTCCAGCTTGTCCGGTGTGAAGTTACTCCATTGCAGGCCGATGTAGTCGTAGTGCTCTGCGCCATATTTGCCCTGGTAGCCAATGTTGTGGATGGTGAGCACGCTCGCGGCTTTGCCGAGGACGGGATCGTTCCAGTGCCATACCTTGAGGTAGGCGGGGGCCAGCGCCGTATGCCAGTCGTGGACGTGAACGATGTCCGCGTCGAAGCCGGTGTCGTGCGCCAGTTGTAGCCCGGCGCGGGTGAGGAAGGCAAAGCGGCGCGGATTGTCGCCGTAGTCGTGGAAGTCTTCGTCGTGATAGAGGCCGGAGCGGGCGAAGTATTTGTCCGATTCGATGAAGTACACGGGTACGCCGTCCATCGTCGTTGTACGAACGGCGCACCATTCTTCCGTGTTGCCCATCCACACGCACATCTGGTTGAAGAAGGGCTTGATCTGGTACCTGGCGACGTTGATGCTGCCATATTTCGGCATCACCACAATCACCTCGTGACCGAGCGCGCGCAGCGCGATGGGCAACGCCCCGACCACGTCGGCTAACCCGCCAGTCTTGGCGAAAGGCACACATTCGGAAGCGATCATCATAATTTTCATGGCATTCACCTCGTTTTTAGTCGTTAGTCCAAAGTCGAAAGTCCGAAGTCTTTTGAAAATCTGCTTCATCTGCTAAATCTGCTGACTATTTTAGGGCAGCAGTGAGCAGGTTAGCGGCGGCGGTAGGATCGGCGTCACCGAAGACGGCAGCCAGCAGCGCGTTGTTAGCGTCAGCGACAAGCAGGCCGTCTACTTGAGCGGTGGTCAGCGCCGATAAGCCTGCCGATGCAGCGCTTGCGTCTGGATATTGTACCATAAGTAGCAGCGCAGGCGCGCCGTTCAATGTATAATGCGCCAGAACACCATAGGTATCTGTGGTCAGTCCCAGGATGTTCTCGCCGCCGAGCCAGATTTCGTCCTGGATCGAGATTTCCTGGCGGAAGAAGATGGCGCGGCGTGGGACCAAGCCAGTGGGCGGGAGTTTGGTCATCAGCGCGGGTGTCTCGCCGCCGGTGGGCAGCGCCGCAGCGACGGCCTCCGCGAACGCGCGCAGCGTGGCATCCTCAAGCGTTTGCCGTCCCCGTACCTGGGCGTAGTAGCGATCCTGCCAGAAAGCGAGCCGCCGTCCGCGATCCGTGTCGCCCTCGTTGCCGATGTCTGCCGGATCGCCGGAACGGTTGCGCGTGAACAGGCCGTAGGCGTCGGCGGGTGTCGCCAGTTGCCAGATTTCGATGCGCAGCACGGTGTCCTCGCCCGCGTAGCTCTGCACAGCAACCTGCTCGAAGTTGTAGGCGAAGAAGGCGTCCGCTTGCCCGTCCACCATGTCGTAAAGCGTGTCGTTATTGTAGGTTTCCAGGTCGCCGTCGCGCGTCCAGCCAGGTATGACGTTGTCGCCGGGAAAGACATCGCGCAGTGAAACAGCGGCGGGCGTTGGCGTCGTCTTCTGCCCGCAGCCGGTCATAAACAAGAGGAGCCAGAACAGGTTAAGCAATTTGAATTTCGCCATGGGTTATCCTATTGTAGCGCAAACTGTCAGTTTGCGCTACAATTTGATCTCGACCAGGTCCATATCATCGGGATTGTGCGTCCCCAGGCCTATCTTTGTCGCGTTCTCTAGCCAGGGCGTGGCCTGGCTGATGGCGGAAGCGGGATTGCCGCCATCAGCCGTTAGCAGATCGGTGAACAGCTTGAAGCCCACCGCGTCGTGCGCTACCGGGTCGAAGCTCATCATAATCGAATCGCCGGTGTAGTCCGCCTCCCAATACGGCCACGAACTGCCATAACGCAGGCAGGCTTGCAGTGCGTCGCCGATGATCAGGCGCGTGCGGTCTTTGATGGGCGAGAGGGCGTTCAGTTCCGGCAGTCCCATATTGAGTCTGTTTCCGCCGTGGAAGCTATCGGGGCGGCTGAGTGTGCCGTAGTGGTTTTTCAACGCGTAGGACATCCCCGCGAGCATATGCGATTTAAGCACCGGCATATTGATGAGCGCATCGCAACCGAGCAGCACGTTACTTAACTGAATCTTGCTCCCGACGACTTCGAAGCCGCCGGTGTATTCCTTGTCGGTGCCGATGCAGCGCACGCCGGGGCCATCCGGGTTGACGGCGTACCCGGCCTTTTCCAATTCCGATGTGTAGTAGTCGAAGATGACGATATTCTCCACCGGGATGCCGGCTTCTTGCAGCGAATCCGTCACCGCCGTCACCAGCGGCACGTGTGTAAAAATGATGCTGTTGCGGAAGGCGTTGACCTTGATGGCGATGCGCTCGCCGGGGTCGAAGAGCGCGCGCCAGGCTTCGCGGACGTCGTTCAGCCCGGTTAGGCGGGTAATGGAAGCGTCGAGCATCTGCCGGACGGCGTTGGGGGCCAGGTCGGCGCCACTCCACACGCCCGCGTGGTGGGTGTGGACGACGGTGCTTGGCTTTTGGGGATAGAATTTGATGACGTCAGGTTTGCGAACGGTCACGCTTGGCAGTGGAGTGAGCGTTGCCGTTGGCGAGCGGGTGGGGGCGGTTGTCGGGGTGTTCGCAGGAACGAGTGTTGGTGTATCTGTAGGCACGTTCGTCGCTGCCGGCGCTGCCGTCGTGTCGGGCGTCGTCGGTGGCGTTTGCGTTGGCGCGCAACCTGCCAGCAGGCCGACCGCCGCGATCTTCAGGAAATCTCGCCGTGAAACATTTTTCTTGCTCTTGTTGCCTTGTGTCATTGCTATGCCTCCAGACATCAATCGTTTGTACGTTCCAGTTTCCCAATTCAAGCATTGATTTCTTCTATTTTGACACTATCTAGCTCCAGTGTCCCCAACCCCATCTCCGCGGTAGCCTTGATGAATGGAACATCCGCACCCCTGAGATCGAACAGCGTCGCGGCCCAGGCGTCGGCGGCGACGAAGTCGTGGGTGGCGATGACGGTGTCGGTTTGGCGGACGTCGTTGAGGCTGCCGCCGGTGGGGCCGTTCGCCACCAGGATGCGCACGGCGTCCACCACGGTGAGGGTGGGGCGGACGGCGCTTGCCAGGTCGGCGATGCGTTGCGCCAGGTTGCTGTGCATTTGACTCGGATTGCTGACGACGCCAAGCAAGTTTTTCAGGCCCAGGCTTAGCCGCGCCAGTGAGTGATGTTTGGCGATAGGGACGTTGATCAACACGTCCGTCGTCAGCACGTCGCGGTAGATTTCCCATTCTTTGATATTTTTGCCCGCGGGGATGGCGCTTTTGACGAACTTGGCCGGATTCATCACCTCCATTTCGCCTCCCGCCGCCTTGACCGCTGCTTCGATGCCGCTGATGGTGTAGGCCGATTCCGGCGTGCCGCCGAAAGGCATATCCATCACGCGGACGCGCCGCGCGCCGGCGCCCAGGCACAGCCTGACCAACGCCGCGACCACGTCGGGGTTGGTGGTGGCGGCGAATTCCGGCGGGTTGTAGTTCACGCAGATGTTGGGTTTGATGATAACGTCGTTGCCCGATTTGACGAAGCGCTCGATGCCGCCGATGGCCGCCAGCGCCTGTTCTGTGATCGTGGCCGGATCGCTGCCGCGCGCGACAGCCAGATACGCCTGGTCACCGGTGGGCGCAGGGGCGGCGGGACGACCGGCATCCGCATCACCGCCGGGTTTGGCCGTGCATCCCGGTCCCAACAGCGCGGCGCTTGCGGCAAGCAGGCCGGCCCACTGTAAAAACTGTCGTCGTGTCCAACGTTTCATGTTAAATTGACCTCCACTTTATGGATCGCTTCGAGATTGCTCTCGCCCAGTCCTAACCCGGCGGCGTATTTGAGCCATGCCGCCGCTTTACGCTGCGCGGTGTTGGCATTGCCGCCCGCGGCCTCGCGCGCCTGCGTGAAAAGCTGCAAGCCGATGGCGTCGTGCGCGACCGGATCGAAGCTCATCAGGATCGAATCGCCGGTCACGGCATCGTTCCAGTTTTGCGTGCAAATGTTCAACACGTCGCCGATAACTAGTCGTGTGCGGTCGCGGATGGCGTCCAGGGCGTTGAGCGCGCCTAGAGCTTTGTCGATGTTCCCGTGATAGCGGCCCGGTTGAGCGAATGTGCCGTAGTGGTTTTTGAGCGCAAAGCTGATCCCGCTTGTGCCATGCACTTTGAGCAGCGGGATGTTGATGAGCGCGTCGCAGCTCAGCAGCACGTCGCTCAGGGTGATGTCATCATTCAGCAGCGACCACCCGCCGGTGTAGGCGCGATCCGTGCCGTAGCAGCGCACGCCCGTTCCGTCTTGGTTGATGCTGAACCCTGCGCCTTGCAGTTCGCTGGTTGACCGGTCGAAGATGACGATATGTTCAGCCGGAAGTCCCGCGTCTTGCAGGCTTTGGGCGACGGCCATCACCAGCGGCACGTGCGTCCAGTACGAAGCCCCCGCAATCGTGTTGACCTTGAGGGCGACGCGCTCGCCGGGCGCAAAGAGGGCACTCCAGGCTACGCGCGCGTCTTCGATGCCGGTGAGCCGGGTGATCGAGGCGTCGAGCATCTGGCGGATGGCGTTGGGTTGCAGATTGCCGCCATCCCATACCCCGGCGTGACGGGTGTGGACGACTTTGCCCAACTCGTGAGGCCGCGCAATGAGGGCAGGCGTGAGGGTGGGGGATGTTGTAGGGGTGTTTGGCGGCGCGGTGGTCGGCTGGGACGGTTGCGACGTCGGTATTGGCGTAGGCGGTGGTGCGGTTGGCGTGTCTGTCAGCGCGGCGGTTGGCGCAGAGGGTGCGGTCGCCGCCGGTTTGTCCGGCGGGGTTGGTATGGATGTGAGCTGGGGCGCGCATCCGGCCAACAGGCCGGTGGCGATGATTTTGAGAAAGTGCCGTCGTGATAGGGATCGTTTTTTCGGGTTTTTCCTACTGTATGTGTTGTTCATTGCCGTGTTCCTTTCTGGATCGAAAATCCAACGTTATGCTTTGGGCCATAGGATACCCGTTCTGCGGAAAACGTCAAATAAGAGACGAATTTCTTGCAAATTGCCAGGTAGCGTTTTTTATGGGTCAGTTATCCGCGTGGCCAGCGGCGATAGTGGGCAACACCGCGCAAGAGGGCGGGCAAGCCGCGTTGTTCGTAGATGGCGCGCGCGCGCCGGAATCCGTCCCCGTAGACCGGATCGGGGTTTTCCGCCAACAGTTGCATACAATGACGTGCTTCCGGTGACGTTTGTTCCTGATGGAGCAGATAGGCGAACAGGTTGCACAAGCCCTCTTCCAAATCCTCTGGCAGATTGTCAATGCGCTGCACAAACAACCACACGTGGCCCAACTCGTGCGCCAGAACGTTTTCGAGGTAGACTGGCGGCAGGCCACCGAGCACATAGATCCCCTCGATGGTGCGGGCCACTTCCTGTCCGTTGAGCGTTTCGATCTGTTTGTGCGTCTGGCCTTGCAGCCGCGCCATCGGGCCGGCCATCCCATCTGCCGTGAGCCGGGTGAGTTGCACCATTTCCAATGGGATGGGAACCTGGCGCGTGTCCAGGTCGTAACGGGCCATCCGGGCTTGAACCTGCCGCATGATCTCGCGCGCCTGCGCCTGGTCATCCACGGCCTGTTTGCGACACAGCATACAGACGACACGCCCGTCCTGGTATTGTTTTCCCCCGCCGGTCAATCGCTGGCACACCGGGCGCTGGCAGACGTAGCACTCTGGATATTGCGTTTTGTGCCGGGCGCAATAGGGTTCACCCCAAAAGGTCTGGATGTACTGGCCTTCGATGTACTCGCCGCAGACGGCGCAGCGTTTGCCGAACTGTTGTTTGTGGCACTCGAGATGGTAGGCGCGGCCTTCGTGCTGGACGTATTGCCCTTCGATGAACCCATTACACGCCGCACACCGCAGGCCGAACCGCTCCTGATAGCAATGCGGATGATAGGCCGCGCCATTGTGCTCGCCATACTGCCCCTCAATGGGATTGCCGCACGCGGCGCAGCGGAAACAACCCGGGTGCCAGTTCCGCCCCAGCGCCTGGACGTAATATCCCGTGATCCGCCGCCCACACCCGGCACAGACACGTTCGCCGCTCATTCTTCCCCAATTCCCAGTTACTTGTTACTCGTTACTCGTTACTCGTTACTGATTTGCGAGCGAAACTCCGGCCTGCCCTGGATGCCCAACCGCAGGCGGAACAGCGCACCTGCACCTTTGCCCTCGCGCGCTTTCTGGTCGCCGCCCGCTGTGGTCACGTAGATGTCGGTGTAATCCGGCCCGCCGAAGGTGACGCTGGACACCTTCCGGGCGGGGAAGGCGATGCGCCGTTCTTCGACACCGTCAGCCGTGTAGCGGACCAGCACGCCGCCATCCCACCGCGCCGACCAGACGCAGCCCTCCGCGTCCACCGTCATTCCGTCGGGGACACCTGCGCCGTTGGGCGTCTGCACGAAGACGCGCTGGTTGGTGATGGCGCCGGTCGCACGGTCGTAGTCGAAGCGATAGATGTTGCGCGTGGGCGAGTCGGTGTAGTAGAGGCCCTTGAGGTCGGGCGTGAA